>Ga0302325_10000018_pt1 | contig 479288 bp, 403 predicted proteins | sample Palsa_T0_2_FD_201948 | JGI IMG/M metagenome (GOLD analysis project Ga0302325, IMG submission 201948) | Peat permafrost microbial communities from Stordalen Mire near Abisko, Sweden - Palsa_T0_2 | ecosystem: Environmental > Terrestrial > Soil > Palsa > Peat permafrost | place: Sweden: Abisko...
ATGAATCAAAGACCGATTCATGGGGACCCCGGGTATCTCCACCCCATGAATCAAAGACCGATTCATGGGGACCCCGGGTATCTCCACCCCATGAATCAAAGACCGATTCATGGGGACCCCGGGTATCTCCACCCCATGAATCAAAGACCGATTCATGGGGACCCCGGGTATCTCCACCCCATGAATCAAAGACCGATTCATGGGGACCCCGGGTATCTCCACCCCATGAATCAAAGACCGATTCATGGGGACCCCGGGTATCCGTCGCTCCTCTCTCCTTGCCTCGAAAAAATTGGCTCCCAGCGCACCCGCCCCTATATGTGGATACAACCTAGGATTTCCTGAATCGGGAGAACGATTGGACATCCGCTTCCGGCGGCGCTTATGGTCCCAATCTTCGACTGCATGCCATTGGGCGGCGTAAGATTGTGAACAGCAACCGTTCGATTAGGTATAAGAGTGCCAACTAAAACTAAACGAATCATCTTTGTCGTTGACGACGAACCAGTTATCGCGACCACCCTCGCAATGATTTTGAATTCATCCGGATTCACCGCGACTGCTTTCACTAACCCGCTGGAGGCGCTGCGAGCTGCCGAAGCCCAATGCCCCGATTTTCTGATTTCGGACGTGATGATGCCGCAGTTGAACGGAATCGATCTCGGAGTGCAATTCAAAGCCATTTATCCCACCTGTAGAATTTTGCTGTTTTCAGGGCAGGCTGCGACAGCCGGGTTTATGGACTCCGCCAGGAAGAAGGGCCACCACTTCAACCTGCTGACGAAGCCGGTCCATCCCAAGGACCTGATCGCGGCGATCGAGGAGATCGACCTGGAGCCGTAGCATTGCAGCCGTAGCTGCTTTCCAGAATCGGTGCCTTTTGCGGCTGCTATGAAGGGCCGTTCCCACAGTTCGGTGCGCTCGCGAGGATCTCCGCTCTAAAAGTGGAAGATGAGGTCAGTGGCGGCGGTGAACTGGTTGGAGCGAGCACCATTATCGTAGCCGGGACGGTCCCAGGAGCGATCGAAACGGACCTCGGGGCGCAACTGGATCGTTGAGCCGATCCATTGATTGAACGAGAAAGTGCTTTCGGAATAGCGTGTCGGTACGCCGGTGCGCTGCCCTTTCTTGTCATTGAGGAAGTCGGAGCGGAAAGAAATGTAACGGTGCACCGAGAGCTCCACGTTGATGTAATCCATCACGGCGTACTCCGGCGCGATGCAACGGATTTGCCCAGGATGGCAAAAGGCGGGATCGGTGCCGGGTTCGGGAGTGGTTGGAGGCGCAGTGACGGGGTCGGCAGCCGGGACGTCGCGCTGGTACATATACCAGGCTTCGGTGGCGCTGTGGACGGTTTTGGAGAAGCGATGGTACCAGGTGCCGTCATACTGCTGGAGGTTGTTGTAGGCGTACTTGCCGCCGTTAATGCCGTTCGCGCACAGATACAAATTGTTGTTGGCATGAGGAGTGGTGTAGCTGAGGCAAAAGGTGCCGGAGGGTCTGGCGTCTGAGGTCCAGGGCGCTACATCGTGGCTCGCAGTGATGCCGAGCTGGATCAGCCACGGATCAGAGAATTTGATGGTTGCCATCACGCCGGTGTCGGTGAAGGGGTCAACCGAGTAAAGCAGCGAGTGGGAGAAGACATAGTTGTTCGGCGAGAGCTGGGCCTCAATGCCAGGGACTGAGATGAAGCGGCCGATGCGAACGTTCATGCCGTCCGATACCTGAGGGATGTAGATGTCGATGTATTCGAGGGTCGGATCGAAGCCGTATTGGCGATGGTCGCCAATGAGCTGCGAAACGAAATAGCCTTTGTCGATGGTGTACCGGTAATCCGTCCCAAAAAGCGCAGTGAAGTGGTAGCCGACGTCGATGTGGTTTTGCTGGACGGTGTCAGGCAGGCGCTCAAAGTAGAGCACCGCCTGATCGAGCTCGAAACGATTGGAGTAGAGATCGTTGGCTTCCGGTGAATTGCGGTTGGCCGAGGTGCTTCCATTCACGCTAGTATCAACCCAGCCGTAGAGCTTGTCGCGGCCCGATTCGTGGTGGATGGCGAACATGAGCGGATAGGTGTTGCTGTCGGGTTCGCCGATGACGGGCGAGCCCCCGTAGGACCAGTCAGCATTGGGGAAGGGCAGGGAATCCAGCGGGGAAGGGTAGCCGCGACGGGGTGATGGTGGGGACGCGGGGAGGGTGCCTGTCCAGTCTTCCCGGTAGAAAGTTGCCAATCGAGCGAAGAAGCCGTCGGGTGCGGCCGCGAAAGGTTGTGGGACGGAGGGCTGCGGCGCCGAGGGAAGGGATTGTGCTCTTGCTGAAGTTGCTGCCGCGGCAACAAGAAGCGGGGCTGCGATGCGGCAGAGGATTGCAACTTTCATCGGGCGGGAAAAGGTTCCGTTTGCGCTTGGATAGAAAACTGGTTTTTCGGCGGCCAAGAAGACCGTTGGCTGGGACGATGGAGACCAAACGAAGCGCGATCGCCGGACTATTTCTTCATTCAGTTGGTCATTCAGTTAACCTGCCGAAGTTAGATTCTACGGCAATCCAACCGGATGCCATTGCAGAGGAGCGATTGGCCGGAGGGATCAGCGCCAGCCGAGAGCCGGAGCGACGGTCGTCAGAATTGCTTCCATGACATGCGCATTGTAAGCAACGCCGAGCTGGTTCGGAATGGTTAGCAAGAGTGTGTCCGCTTCGGCGATCGCATCGTCTTTCTTAAGCTGCTCGATGAGAACGTCCGGCTCAGCAGCGTAGCTGCGGCCGAAGATCGCCCGCGTGTTTTCGTCAAGGAAACCGATTTGGTCGTCTTCCTGAGAGCCACGTCCGAAGTAGGCGCGATCGCGGTCGTCAAGCAACGCGAAGATACTGCGGCTAACGGAAACGCGCGGAATGCGTGTGTGGCCTGCTTCCTTCCACGCCGCGCGAAAGGCATGAATCTGCGCGGCTTGCTGGATGTGTAAGGGCTCGCCAGTCTCGTCGAATTTGAGGGTTGAGGTCTGCAGGTTCATTCCCAGCTTTGAGGCCCATGCAGCTGTCGCGTTCGTAGCAGATCCCCACCAGATGCGATCACGCAGCCCTTCGGAGTACGGCTCGAGGCGCAGGAGTCCCGGCGGATTGGGAAACATCGGACGCGGGTTGGGCCGCGCGAAGCCATTTCCGCGCAGCAGCTCGAGAAATTCTTCGGCGTGGCGCCGTCCCAAGTCTGCGTCATTCTCGCCTTCATCGGGGCGGTAGCCAAAATAGCGCCAGCCATCGATGACTTGCTCGGGGGAACCGCGGCTGATTCCCAACTGCAGACGCCCGCCAGCGATGAGATCCGCTGCGCCCGCGTCCTCCGCCATGTAAGGAGGGTTCTCATACCGCATGTCGATCACGGCGGTGCCGATTTCGATCTTCTGCGTTTTAGCGCCAACGGCCGCGAGCAGCGGAAAGGGCGATGCCAGTTGCTGCGCGAAGTGGTGAACACGGAAGTAGGCGCCGTCCATTCCGAGGCGCTCGGCCTCCACGGCGAGGTCAATGGATTGCAGGAGCGCGTCAGCTGCTGACCGCGTTTGTGACTGATGCGAGGGAGTCCAATGACCGAATGAGAGGAAGCCGATTTTTTTCATGTAATTCAAGTCTGCCACGCGGGCCGGACCCTATGGCGTCATCTGGATGGAATCACTCGCCCGTGATTCAACGAGCGCAGGGCGCCGCGACGGCATTTCTACTGCACTTGCCCTATGTAAACGCCAAACGGTGGCAGCAGGACGTCATCCAAGGATGAGGGGAACGCCGAGCCAGGAGTCTCCATCAATGTCGTCACGTGCCGGCTCGTAATTCCAGTCGTTGAGAGGTCGAAACGAAACTTCTGCGGCTGCGCGGTGAAGTTGCAGGCAACAACAACAGCGGGTCCGCCGGGAACCTGCCGCATCCACGCGAGCACAGTGTTGTCGCTGGTGTTGAGCATGACGTTGTTGCCGCTGCGAAGAGCAGGATTGTTATGGCGAAGTTCGACTAACTGGCGATACCAGCTCAGCATCGAGTTAGAATCTGCCTCCTCGCTGCTCACATTGGCCGTTTTATAGCTGGGCGGAATCGGCAGCCACGGCTGCACGGCCGAGCCTGTAAATCCGGCATTCGGGGCGCTGCTCCACTGCATGGGAGTGCGCTCGCCGTCACGGCCTTTCTCCTTGGGCCATCCGGTGATGCCGATCGGATCCTTCACATCCTCCTTGCGAGTGGGAGGCGTGGTGACCATCCCGATTTCGTCTCCGTAATAGAAGAGTGCGCTATCGCGGGTTGCAAAGAGGATGGTCGCGAGAACGCGTCCGATGTTCTGGTTATGGACGCCGTCGCCATAGCGTTCCCAGCGAGGGTTGTCGTGGTTATCGAAAACGATCAAGGGCTCGTTTCCGTTTACCTCGTTCTCCACTTCGTCGATCCGCTTGCGAAAGAGATTAACGTCGAGCTTATTGATGAAGCCGATCTGCATATCCATTGGTAGCTGCAGCTCGTCATTCTTCGCGCCGTACATCTGCGCGAGATCGCGGATACTGTCCAGATAGGTTTCGCCGATCAGCAAAACGTTGCGACCTTTGTAACTGTCAGTTACTTTGCGAAGGTCACGCAACACGTCGTGGACTTCAGGCAAATTGTTTGTTAGATCGTCGTTGAGCGAGATATCTCCGTACGCGTTGACCGACGATTTGCCGCTGGCATCGGTTATCGGCTTCTCGTCACGCAACCGGGGGTCTTCAAAGAGCGTGGTGATGGCGTCGAGCCGAAATCCAGCTACGCCACGATCGATCCAGAAGCGCGCGACATCATACATCGCGTGGCGCACCGCCGGATTCGCCCAGTTCAGGTCGGGCTGCTGAATATAGAACTTGTGGTAGTAGTACTGGTTTGTCTTTGCACCGAACTGCCACGCGGAATGGCCAAAGAGAGATTGCCAGTTGTTCGGCGGCTGTGATGGACCTTTGCCGTCGCGCCACACATACCAGTCGCGTTTGGGATCGGTCTTGGAACTGCGCGATGCGATGAACCAGGGATGCCGATCGGAGGTGTGATTCATCACCAGGTCCATGATGATGCGAATATTTCGCTTCTTTGCTTCCGCAACGAGACGGTCGAAATCCCGCAGGGTGCCGTAGCGCGGATCGATGTCCTTATAGTTGGAGATGTCGTAGCCGAAATCGACCTGCGGAGACGGATAAATGGGCGTGAGCCAGATGGCGTCGACGCCAAGCGTTTTCAGGTAATCGAGCCGCTGCGTAATCCCGTTCAGATCGCCGACGCCGTCATTATTGGAGTCCTGAAAGCTGCGCGGGTAAATCTCGTAGATCACTGCGCCCTTCCACCAAGGTTCAGTGGACGATTCATTCTGAGCCGATTTGGCAGTTTGTGCCTCGAGGCTGCCGACGGCGAGGAGGATACCGAGTATGACCAGAACTTGATTCCGGATACGGATCATTCGCCCTTCACGATCAATTCTGCTCAGTGGAGATTTGGATACGCGCGATAAGCGACCAACTCGGCGTCGAAGAATGTTCCACTGAGGCGCGAAGTTTTCAAAAGTGCCTCAAAATATGGAAAGCGGCCGGAATGAAGGGCTTCGCGAAGTTTTTTCATCTGCTCTTCCGATGAGAGGAACGCGCCTGCCGCCCCGGTCGCGTCGGAATCGGTGCCCGCAAGGATGATCACGCTACCCGTCCGGCTCAGATTGGGCAGATAGGCAATTACGGCATAACCATAGAACGTGTTGGGCGACAGCGAGACTGCGTAGATCGCCTGCTCTCCTGGCTTAGGATTGCGATTGCGCACGATCTGCAAGCCGCGGGTGTAATCGTAATCGGTGACAAAGTTGAGTTGATCGTCAAAGAGGTGATCCCAAGGCACCGATTTTTGTCCGCCGATCAGCACGACGTTGTCACGCTTTAACTGGTCGGCGGTGAAATTGCGCGCCAGCGTCAGGTAATGCGGATCGTTGGCAGGGATCTCAGATAGAACCCCTTGGGCGGCTCGAACTGCGCCAAAGGTGACGAGATTGTGGTTGTCGACCTGGTAAATGTCAGCCTTGCGGTCCTCGCTCATGCTCGAGGTTTGAACTTGCCGCATGTATCCGCGCGAAAGGTAATCTCCAAGCGTAACCGGAATGCTCGTAATGTCCTGAATTACGCTCACGGAATCGTCGGGGAGTACGATATCGGTCTGGCGATGCGGATCAAGGAATCCATTCCAGAAGTCAGAGACGGCGGGTTGGCCCTCCCAGGGATGGAGCGCTGCGCTCATGGCGCGATTCTGCCGGTAGAGCACCAGGCAAACCACGGCGAGGCTGAGACTCATGAGCACCGATGCGATCTCAGAATGACGGAAGCGCCATTTATGCGACCGTGGCATGGCATCGGCGGGCGGCAAAGCGGAGTGCAGGGAATCCCGATTCTTCTGCGCCAGCGGCTCGCTGACTTCGGGGAGGCGCCAGTGAAAGACCGGCGTGTAGGTTCCGCGCGGGATTTCAAAGACTAACGGCTCGTTGGCGCCGTCCTGCGCAAAATACAATTCAATCCGTTTTCGCAGCTCGGTCGCGTTCACCCGGACGATGTTGTCTGAAGCGCGATCATAGGAGTCAGGCCGCCCAAAAACCTTGGCGCCAATCTCCTGTTCGTGGATCTCCGAGCGACCTTCCTTGAGCGACTTCCGCCCGACATAGAGAAGGAAGTCGCGGAGCCGCGTGGACCGGCTGAACTGCTCGCTGGCTGCGACCCGCTCAATCAGGGCCCGCCGCTGCTCAACACTAGGTTCGCGGCTGGGCTCGGGGCCAGGTTCGCGACTGGGTTCGGGGCTGGGTCTGGATTTTGCCGCTTCTGGCGCCGGCTTTTCCGCTACCGATGTCATTCTGGCCTCAAAGTTCTGCACCCAAGTCTACCCCCGGTCCAAAGGGAGGTGCAATAAGTCCCTCGAGCCCACCCCCCACTTCCCAGTTTGAGACCCTTTAACCGGCCTGGGACCTGGGCAATCTCCTGGGACCATCGCCTTGTTCAGTAGAGACTTAGCAAACTCCTAGCGGTTAGAACTCCAGTATTCTTCCGGTGAATTAACTTGCGAGCCGTCAATCCCGTTCCCGAGAATCCCTGCCGGTATCGATTCATAGCAGAAATGGTTTTTCAGGCGCTATCGGTTGCGAAAGTACTGACGGGCGAAGTACCGACGGGGCGACTTTGACGAACCAGCACTCCAACACATAGCACGAATGATGCCCGGTGATCGAAGCGGGCTGAAACCAACTGGAAGCGCTTTCAGGATCTATAGGAGGCAATATGCAAGTGAGTCAAATCGGCAAGTTCGCGAACCCCCAGCGAAACCCTCTCAAACTGTGCTTCAGTCAATCGGCCGTGTGGGCCGTGGCGCTTGTGGCAGCAGGTCTTGCAGGTTCGAGTCTGCTCCATGCGCAGCGGTATCTCGGTGGACTGAACGGCACGGTGGCAGATCAAAGCGGCGCGACAATTCCGGGCGCGCATGTGATGGCCGTGGAAGCAAGCACGAACTACAAGACGGAAGTTATGAGCACCGCCGACGGCGTATATTCCATGCCTACGCTCGATCCCGGCACCTATACGGTGACGGTAACAGTTAAGGGATTCAAGACGGAGACGCGAACCAACGTTATTCTCACCGCCGGGCAAGTCATTCAGCTCGACTTCGGCCTTTCACCGGGCAGTGTCAACCAGTCTGTCACGGTGGTGGCGGAGACGGCGTCGTTGATCGACACCAGCTCACCGACGGTTGCCACGACGCTCGATAACCAGGAAGTGACGGACCTGCCCAACGAGGGCCGGAACCCCTACGTGTTGGCAACCCTGACGGCCGGAGTGGTGGACACTGCCTCCGGCGGCTACTTCGAGGGCCATTCGAGCCAGTTCACGAATCCATACAGCGGTGTCGCGGTGCAGATTACCGCGTTCGGTAACTCCGGACACAATCGACTGACGCTGGATGGCATTCCCAACGACTCGCCGGAGCGCTTCTCGGGCGCCAGCTACACCAACTTTGTTCCTTCGCCCGATGCGGTGCAGGAAACCAAGGTTGAAAACGGCATCTTCGATGCGCAGATCGGCCACGGCAATGGCGTGGTGTCTAACGTCGTGATCAAGAACGGCACCAACAGCCTGCATGGTTCCGCCTACTACGTGTTTGAGAACACCTATCTGGATGCCAATCTCTTCCAGAATGTGGCGACTCACACACCGCGTCCCAACAATCAGGTGAACCAGACCGGACTGGTGCTGGACGGGCCGGTGGTTCTGCCCAAGCTCTATAACGGGCGCAACAAGACCTTCTTCATGTTCTCGTTTGAGCGCTATGCCACGCACAGCCCGTTGCCGCCCTCGTTTAGCGACTTCCGCGTGCCGACGACAGCGGAAGTGGGCGGCGATTTCTCCGGCCTGTGCCCCGGCGGCTTCAACGGGAACGGCTTCTGCGCCTCGACCGGAGGCGTTCAGTTGTTCGTTCCGAACTCCCCCGTGGACGCCAACGGGAACCGGACCGAGTACTTCTTGAATAACAACATTGTTGCATCCAACTTTGGCACTGCCTCGTACACGTGCACAAGCGGCACGTGCCTGGTCACGGGCTTCGGTGCTCCCATTGCCGGATCGTCGGCCATCAACGCCACCGGCGCGGCCCTGGCCACCTACATCCCGCCGCCCAACGTCAACGGCTCAACCGCGGCCAGCTCGGCATCATCGTCCAACTACGTCCCGGCGAATGACTCCTATCCGGCCAGCTATCCGTCCTTCATCGGCCGCTTCGATTTTGAGCTCGGCCAGAACGACAAGCTGAGCGTGATCGGATTCCGCTCCGGTCTGACGCAGAGCTATCCGAGGTACGACTACCCTAAAGCCATTTCGGCGAATGGGTACGGCTATTCGGTTTACCGCAACAATCGCGGCGGCAGCCTGGACGAGATTCATCAGTTCTCGTCGAGCCTGGTGCTGGACTCGCGCTTCGGCGTTGTCTCTCATCCCTTTGGCCTCATCTATCCGGGCGCCACGGGCTTCAGTTTGAGCAGCCTGTCGATGACCCAGGCTGCCCTGCCGTATAACTCGTTTCCCGGTATCTCCTTTTCGACCGATAACTACGTAGGGCTGGCGCCTGGCGCCGGCGGCCAGATCAGCAATTCCACTCTCGGTTCGCTCGACGAGATTCTGGCCAAGCAATGGGGACGCCACTCGATTCGTTTTGGTTTTGAAGGCGACCTGCTGCGCTACAACGTCCAGAACCCAATGAGCGGCTTTGGCAACGGTTCTACCGCGGGCCTTGTCTTCGACCGCACCTTTACGCAGTCGAACTCGGTCCTCTACGCCGCCGATAAGTCCCCGGTTTCCTCGGGCGATCCTCTCGCTTCCATGCTGCTGGGCGACTTTACATCGGCCAACTACAACGTCGGCATCGCGTACGCCACGCAGCAGATCTACATGGCGCCCTACTTCCAGGACGACTGGCGCGTGAACAACAAGCTGACTGTGAATCTGGGCGCGCGCTACGATTACGAGTCGCCTCTGACCGAGCGCTTCAACAGGCTGATTTCGGGGTTCTGTACCACCTGCACGAATCCACTGCAGGCCTCGGTTACCGGCCTGACGCTGCACGGCGGCTTGCAATTCGTGAGCCCATCGAGCCGCTTCCCCTACCCGCACGACACGCACGACCTGTCGCCTCGCCTTGGCGCAGCCTACCAGGTGCGGCCGAATACCGTTGTCCGGGCCGGCTTCGGCATCATCTTCTTCGACACCATCGAGACGCCGTACTCCACCGGCTTCAGCCAGTCCACCGCTTATACCAACTACACCGGCTCAGCTCCGCTTAACGCCGCTACCAACCCATTTCCGACAGGCGTTGTATTGCCCACCGGCAACACGCTGGGCCTGGGAACCGGGCTTGGGCAGAGCATCAATTTCAACGACCAGAGGCACGTGCAACCGCGCGCTGCCGAGTACACGCTGAACATCCAACAGATGCTTCCTTACAACATTGCGTTGCAGGTCGGCTATGTCGGCTCGCGGCCCACACGGCTTGAAGTGAGCGGCTATAACATCAATACGGTGCCCACGCAGTACTTCAATCAGGGCTCCGCCGAAGTTACAGCCCTCACCACCAAGGTGGCCAACCCCATGGCCGGCCAGTTCGCCAGCACCTATGCCAATAACGCGACCCTGAATGCCGCAACCATTCAACAGTACTTACTGCTGGTGCCATTCCCGGAGTTTGGCTCGGTGACCGAGCAGAACTCCTCGCTCGGCAGCACACCGTACAACTCGTTGCAAATCCAGGTCAGCCATCCGATGTCGCACCACCTCTCGATCCAGGGAAACTTTACCTGGGATAAGTTGATGCTTCACAACGCCTACCTGAACAGCGGGAGCGGAGAAAACTCCCCGCTGGATACTCATCTGGAGTCGGTGCAGGACAGCAACTCCAACGTGCTGGCCAACATCTTCGGGACTTATGAGCTGCCCAAGTTTGCCTCAAGCCCGTACTGGGAGCGGCTGACGATCGGGGGCTGGAAGCTGAACGGCATTCTGCTGATGGCCAACGGCAACCTGATCTCGGCGCCCAGCAATGTGAACATCATCGGACAGACAGGCGTTGCCAACCGTACGTACAGCCACTTCATCAACACTTGTTATGAAAATACCAGCGGCGCCCTCGTGGTGGGCACAGGCGCCTGCAGCAGCGCAACGGACACGCCGGCTTACCAGCAGCGGCTGTCCTTCACCACGCAGACCAATAGCCCCTACATCGGCGTACGGCAACAGTTCCATCCGTTGATGAATGCCTCGCTCTTCAAGGTGTTCCCGATTCGCGAGACGACGACCTTTGAGATTCGCGGAGAATTCTTCAACGTGCTGAACTCGCCGGTCTTCGGATCACCCAATACCACAATCGGCAACACGAGCTTCGGCATTGTTTCATTGTCGCAGGCCAACGATCCGCGTTACGGCCAGCTCACAGCTCGCCTTAACTTCTAATCTAATATCGTTGATCGCAATCGTGAACGGCCGGGCCAAAGTTGGCTTGTCCGCTCACATTTTTCCGGCCGTGCGTCCGCGGATAGATTGCGAAGCCTGTACGGGTAGGCTCACCGAAAGGATTTACGGTTGGGGCAGATGCGGATAAAACGGGCAGATAGAACGGTCCGGGCGTGGGCAACGCGGTCTTTCCTGGCGATATTCGCCGTTTGCGGGCCTTGCTTGCAGCACACGCGAGCGCAGACGCCGCCAAAGGATCCGTTGCGCGCTGGGTTCGCACAGCCACCGGAAAGCGCGAAAGCGCGCTGCTACTGGTGGTGGCTCAATGGCAACACCACGGAAGATGCAATCACTCGCGATCTGGAAGGCATGAAAGAGAAGGGCTTTGGCGGAGCCATTCTTGTGGATGCTGACGGATCGGGCCAGAATGGCAACGTGGAGGTTCCAACCGGGCCCGCGATCGGCAGCCCAAAATGGATCGTACTCTTTGTCCATGCGCTTGCCGAGGCGCAGCGGCTGGGCCTTGAAATCAGCCTTAATGTCACGAGCCGCTGGGATGTTGGAATCATTGGCGGGCCGACGGTCACCCCGCCGGACGCGATCAAACTGCTCACGTACACGCGGACGATTGTGGAGGGCGCAGGTGTTGAGGGGGGCGGCGAAAAGACTTTGCAACTGGCACAGCCGCCGCAAGAGAACAACTTCTACCGCCCGATTGCGACGCTTGCCTATCCGCTGCGGCACGGACCCGCGCTGCCTGGCTCTCCCGGTAGCGGCCGCCCGGCGATTGGCGGCCTGCGCTTCAAGACGGCTGCGTCCGAAACCGGATTCTCCATGTCGCACACCGAGCAGCTGATGCGCAATGCGCCGCCGGTGGCAGGCGAACAGGACGCGGACACCAATCAGGTTGTGGACCTGAGCACCCATGTAGACGAGAAGGGAAATCTCACGTGGGCATTTCCCGCGGGAACGTGGGAGGTTCTGCGAATCGGCTACACCGATTCCCCGAAGCAACTCACCGACGCCGCGGGAACGCCGCTCGGCCTTCCGCTCGACGTGATGAGCGCCAAGGCCTTCGATGACTACTGGCGAGACGCTGTGGCGCCGCTGCTCGAAGCCGCGAAGCCCTACATCGGCACGAGTCTTCGCTACCTCGTTACCGACAGTTGGGAGGCCGGCGGCACCAACTGGACCGAAGGCTTTCGCGAAGAGTTTAAACGGCGCCGCGGTTACGATCCGCTGCCTTACCTGCCCATCGTGACAGGCCGTATCCTTGGTTGCCGTCAAACCAGCGATCGCTTTCTTTTCGATCTGCGCCGCACCATCGCCGATCTCATCGCCGAGAACTATTACGATCGGTTCGCCGATTACGCGACAAAAAATGGGCTGGGATCACATCCTGAAGCGGGCGGCCCGCACGGCGCACCAATTGACGCGCTGGAAAACTTTCGTAGCACAACATTTCCGCAGACCGAGTTCTGGGTGATCTCCGGCACGCACCGGGTTAAGGAGAGTGAGCGCTTCTTTGTGAAGGAAGCATCGAGCGCCGCACATATTTACGGCAAGCCGTTCGTCGCAGCCGAGGGGCCGACGAGCATGAATCCGCTTTCATGGTCGGAGTCGCTGAGCGGCGACGTTCAGCCCACAATCGACTACGCGTTCACCGAGGGACTGAACAGAATCTTTTGGCATGAGTTCACATCGTCGCCATCGCAGTACGGCTTGCCCGGCCAGGAATATTTCGCGGGTACTCACTTGAACCCGCAAGTCACATGGTGGCCGCAGGCCGGGCCGTTCCTAACGGCGCTCAGCCGCGGGCAATTTCTGATGCAGCAGGGCCGGCAGGCCGGCGATCTGCTCTATTTTTATGGCGATCAGATTCCTGGCTTCGCACGGCTCAGAAATGACGACCCCGCCCACGTGTTGCCGGGCTACGACTATGACGTCACGGATGAGGATGCGCTGCTGCATCGCATGATTCAGGATGATTCGGGTTTGCGCACTCCCGAAGGCATTCACTATCGCGCATTGGCACTCCCCGCTTCCCGCAGCCTCTCTTATGCGTCGCTCCTGTGGATCAGCCATTTTGTTCAGCAAGGCGGGACAGTTATCGGGCTCAAACCAACCGGACCCCTGGGCCTGATCCGGCCCGATCAGCAAGCAGAATACGAACGCACCGCCAGCGCCATGTGGGCCGGCTGTGATGGCGGCACGAAGGTTGCTCACTTCGGCCGTGGAACGATCTACTGCACCGGCGATTCGCGAAGTGCGCTGCTCGCCTCGGGCGTAGCACCAGATTTTTCCTATCAGCTGGATGCTGCGCAAGAGTCTTCGAAGAATCCGGCTGCATTCGAGTACATTCATCGCGAGTTGCCGGAAGCGGAGATTTACTTTGTGCGCAACACACAGCCGCATGCGCTGATGGCAACGCTCTCACTCCGGGTCCACGGCCACGAGCCGGAATTATGGAACGTGGACGACGGAACGACGATGCCCGCGTTCGCGTACCGCGAAACGGCGGACGGCCGGACGGAGATTCCCCTCTCATTTCCAGCGAACGGATCCGTCTTCGTCGTCTTCGAGAAGCCGTCAGATCTCCACCTCGTTAAGCTTGAGAAGGACGGCGGCGCGGTCTTTCCCTCCATCCGTCAGGGCAGCGGCGCTCATTCGAGTGAGGATCACGATTTCATCGCTTCCGAGCCCGGGACATACGTAGCAACTGATTCCAACGGGGCGAAGCATAGCTTGGTTGTGCGGCCGTCAGACGTCGAAACGACGGCTAGCTTGGTCTGGTCGCTTTCATTTCCGGCTGGCTGGGGTGCGCCGCAGTCGGTGCCGTGGGATCACTTTCGTTCATGGACGGAATCGCCCGACTCCGGCATTCGTTACTTCTCGGGGACAGCCATCTACCGCACCGTTCTGCACATAGCCGCTAACCAGATGGCGCCCGGCCGCCAGCTATGGCTGCAGCTCGGCGAGGTGCGTGAAATTGCGACGGTTGCCGTGAATGGCCGGCCAGTGGAAACTCTCTGGCGGCAGCCATTCGCTGCGCGCATCGACCCTCAAATTCATCCAGGCGACAATACCGTCGAGATTAAAGTGTCAAATCTCTGGCCCAATCGCCTGATCGGCGATCTACAGCCAAATGCGACGAGGAAATTTACGCAGACCAACATCCGCGCATATACCAAAGATTCTCCACTTCTCCCATCTGGAATTCTGCAGCCGGTCACATTACAGACCGATGTTGTTTTGCGCTGGCAATAGACCCTATACCACTCAGTCCGGATTGAGTGCGAATCTGCTAGCGAGCGGATTCAGCGGTTGCCAAGAATTCCGCTTCCCACTCCCGGTACCAGCTTACGAATTCCGCGCCCTGACGCCTGCGCACTTCTGCGACAGGCTGCGAAAACGCCGCGCTACAGATGCCGCGTGCTTCCGCGATCCATTTAAGAGCCCATGGTACCGGGAAACGTGCCAGTTGGCCTCTGAAGGCGTCAAGCAGCACGGTCAATTGGCCAAACCGCTCGCCGCCCGTATCTTCGCGCTCGGCATAAAGGGCGGAGATCAATTCGGGCAGGACGCAGGCAACTCCGGAAACGACCCCATCGCAGACGCGCTCGCGCAACGCTTCGGGCAGCGCTCCATCGTTTCCGACCATCCGGCACGAAGGTATCTGTTCCTGAGTGAGTAGACGCAATGTTGCCAGAGATCCTCCCGAGTCCTTGATCCCGATCACATTCGGCAGGTTTCGGATCAAGCGGCAGGAAGTTTCGGGAGTCAATGCTGTGGTGAAATCGGGGAGATTGTAGAGAAGGACCGGCAGCTTTGCAGCGGCTGCGATCGATTCGACGAATGCCTCCAGGTCCTCTTGTCCATAGGGGAAGAAATAGGGCATCGGGAGCAACAGCGCCTGCGCCCCTTCTCCCGCGGCGATTCTGGCGAGTTCGAGAGACTTCGCGGTTCCCGCAGCTCCGATCCCGCAAAGAACTCTGGCGCCGGGGACGCTTTTTTGCGCCACGCTTAATGCCGTTCTTAAGTCACTTGGAGAGGTGAGGCAGAATTCCCCGGTCGCTCCGTTGATTGCGTAAGCTGTGACACCCCGCCCGGCGAGGAAGGCAAACACGCGAGCAAAAGCTGATTCGTCGACCGCGTCATCGGGTCTACGGGGGGTAAGCACGGCCGCGTAAAGTCCATGAACCAATTTGTCTGGCTTGTCTGATTGATCAGGCATTCAGCGGCGAAGTTCCTTTCCGTGGAGCCGTGTTTCGTTGCTGCGGCGGGGCCGGTCAGAATTGACGGGCTCGCCAGTAGTGCAAAGATCGCAAGCGACCAATATAGCAAATTGTCTCTGATGTGTCGACAGTATGAGGACATATAGTGAATCGCGAGCAAGAAGGGACTCATCCCAACGTCTGTATCTACACGTTATGTCGACATGGCAAAACCGCGTGGAGGTGATATATTTTCTGTGCGATGCGAAGAAGAGAAAGCAAGCGGCCAAGTTTGTCCGAGCCCTCGGTTCGGGAACGGGCCTACAAACACATCAAGAAATTGGTTTCAGACGGTGTCCTGGGGCCGGGAGCGGGGATCAGCGAACTGGTTCTGGCAAAAGAACTTGGTAGCAGCCGCACCCCAATTCGAGAGGCGATGAAGCAGCTAGATGCCGAGGGCCTGCTCGAACAGAATCAGAACGGTGGAATGGTCGTAGCTCAGTTGGAACGCGAGGACATTATCGAGCTCTACGAGCTTCGCGAGGCGCTTGAGGTCTATTCCGTCGGCCGTGTTGCGAGCTTTCCGCTTCGACCCGCCGACAGAGATCGTCTGCAATTCATGCTGGACCAGCTCCTGGTGCTCAAGCAGGAGCTGCATGAACGGAAGATGCCGGAGCTGGACGAAGAACAGAATCGGCGATTTATTGAAAGCGACCTCGGTTTCCACGCGCTGCTGATGAGTATCACCGGAAACTCGAGAATCCAGAAGATTCTGCACGATACTCGCCTCCTGATTCGGGTCTTTGCCATTCGCCGCCGCGGGCACACCGCTGACGAGTTGCAGAGCATCTACGACCATCATCAGCAGATTCTGAATTCAGTGGCGGCGAAGAACAGCGACGCCGCCATGAAGGCAATGTCCGCGCACATTCAGACCAGCCAGCGTGAGCGCCTGAATGAGTACGATCACTGGCGGCGCGAAACCACACTGCGCCAGCATTTGCCTGAGATCTTCGAATCCCGCATTCCCGCCTCAAATTCATGAGGACGGCAGACGTCTACAAATGGCTCGTCGTCGCCATGCTGTGGTGCGTCTGCTTTCTTAACTACGCCGACCGTCAGCTGATTTTTACAGTCTTCCCCCTCCTTGAGAGCGAATTTCATTTGAGCGACGCCGGGTTGTCGGTGCTGAGCGCCTCCTTCATGTGCGCGTACGCCATCTTCGGGCCGCTCGCAGGGCTGATTTGCGATCGCGTTCCGCGCCGCGGACTCGTGCTTGGCGCCCTGGTGTTCTGGTCGCTAACGACAATGGCAACCGCCACGGCACACCATCCACTCTGGCTCACGCTTGGGATCGCGTGCGGCGGACTCGGTGAAGCGTTTTATTTTCCGTCCGCGCTGTCGATGATCGCCGACTACCACGCCGTCGATACGCGCTCGCGCGCCATGTCTCTGCATCAATCGAGCGTCTATGTTGGAAGCATCGCGGGCGGAGCCATGGCGGGATACATTGGCCAGTTTTACGGATGGCGCGCCGGATTCCGGCTTTTCGGCGCCGCGGGCGTCCTTTTGGCATTGGTTCTTTGGCCACTGCTCAAGGAGCCGGCGCGAGGGCTCTCCGATGCCGTTGCCGGAAAGTTGAAGGCTGGCGGCCGGTTCATGGACGGGCTGAGCGAGTTCGCGCGCAATCGAGCGGCGTGGCTGCTGACCGTGGTATTTATTGGCGCAAATTTTGTGGCCATGATCTTCACCGTGTGGATGCCGACTTATCTCTTCCGCCGCTTTCATATGAGCCTTACGATGTCCGGACTGAACGGCTCGGCTTATCTGCAGATCGCCTCGATCATTGGAGTGATCAGCGGCGGCGCAGCGGCCGACGCTCTTGTGCGGCGCCGCCGCGGCGACCGCAGTGCACGGATGCGCGTGCAGGCGTTCGGACTTTTTTGCGGTGTTCCATTTCTCTTCCTTTCCGGCTGGACGGCTGCGGCTGCGGTGGTTCTCTCCGCGATGATTGGCTTCGGCTTCTTCAAAGGTGTGTACGATTCCAATCTCTGGGCTGCACTTTACGATGTGACACCTATCGAACGGCGCGGCGCTACGCTGGGCATCATGAACTCGCTGGGGTGGCTCGGCGGCGCCGCGGCCCAGTTGTGCATCGGGGTCGCTTCATTGCGTTTCGGGATGGGTGTATGCCTCAGCGCGACGGCAGCCGTTTATCTGGCGATTGCGATTGCGCTTGCGGCCGGTGCGAGGCGGTTAGCGGGGAATCCCAGTACTCGCGTGCCGATTCACACAACGTAGCTAAGTCTCCAGAGTCGGGACAAACCCCCGGCAAATTGCCCTCTATCAATACCTTCCCAAATCCCAGCATGTGAAAGATGTAACTGTTTAAGTTCCTCTTGGAAACAAACTGAAAACTCTTGACAATAATTGAAAGCAAATGCTACCGTTTTTACCAATTTCGCACCGGATCTTCTTGAGAGCCTAAGGTTTTACGGAGGTACTCGGATACCGCTCTAACCGCGATTTCAGACGAGATGCATGCGGGGGGCAGCTCAAGTGCACGCACGGCGCAGACGGTGAGATATACGATCTGTCGACATATTGCACTTGACAAGCCCACAGCCGCCTTCTAGAGTTCTCCAGATTCACTATTGGCTTCTTACCCCAATTGCTCCGGCTGCATGCCAAACGAGCCATGGTCAAGGCCATGGTCAAGGCAATGGTCAAGGGAACGGTCTAGGGAAATATCCAAATTTGGAGGCGAGGCATGTATTACGCGAAAAGAACTCTTGAGGCAATCGCCGTTCTGCTGTTTCTGGTGTGCGGTGCATTCACGCTCCGCGCGCAGGTAACGACAGCCACGGTCACCGGCACCGTGACGGACACAACGGGCGCCGTCGTGCCTGGCGCGACAGTCTCTTTAAGAAACGTCGACAACAATGTGATCCGCCAGGACACCAGCGGCGCCGATGGCACCTTTCACTTTGAGTTTGTGGTTGTGGGGCGATACGACCTGACGATCGCGCGTACGGGCTTCAAGACGGAGAAGGTAACCGGGATGCAGCTCAATACCTCGGCAACGGCTGACATTCCGGTCCATCTGACGGTCGCACAACAGACTGAAACGGTTCAGGTGAACGGCAGCAACGTGGAAGCGATGCAGACCGTCACGTCCGATCAGGAGCAGGTGCTTCCTGCGGCGGATCTGAACACGTTGCCGGTGCAGCACCAGGACTGGACGACGACGTTGCCGCTGGATACGGCCACGATCAAGCCTCTCTCGCCGACGACCGCGGCCTCCACGAGCCCGCAGGGAAGCGGCTTGAACGTGAATGGCCTTGCGTCTGTGGGATACAACCTGACGGTGGACGGAACCAATGCGACCTCGAACCCTGAGTTCACGGCGTTCAACTTCTATCAGGGCCCGAACATTGTGAACACGGTGAATAACGATGCGATCGCGGAGATCTCGCTGACCAAGGGCATCGCTCCCGCGACCATCGGGAATACGCTTTCGAGCAACATCAATCTGATCACCAAGAGCGGTACCAACTCCTACCACGGCTCGCTCTATGAGATCAACGAGACAGCCGACTACGATGCGCGCACCCAATTCGCGACGATCAAGCCGGGCAGGGTCTTCAATGAGTACGGCGGCTCGGTGGGCGGCTACCTCATCAAAGACAAGCTCTTTGGATTTGGCAGTTATACGGGCGGCCGGCTATCCCAGCGAGAGACGGTCTCGGGAACGGTGCTGACACCATACTTTTTTTCGAGTGCGTGCAGAGTAACCAACCCCAACAACAGTGCTCAGACCGCAGCCTGCTACAACCCCACCTATGCGCCGCTGTTTGCTCTGGTTCCAACCATCGCGCAACCTTCTTCCAGCCCCACGGCGCTCGTGGGAACCTACCAGGGCTTAGGCGCGAATGTGGAAGACGACGGCAACGGCGTGGCCCGCTTCGACTACTACTTCAATCCCAAGAATCAGATGTATGCGCGTTATATCCGCGCGCGTCCCTACGAACTGATCCCCAACTATATTCCCACCGCCAAAGAGACCTACTCCGGTCACATGGACGCGTTCAACGCGAACTACACCCACATCGGCACGCAGTGGACAGCGAACACGCGCTTCGGTTTCAACGAACTCAAATTGAGCCGTATTCAGGACGGCATCTACGAGAACCTGCCTGTGCTGACCTACGACGGGTTCAGCTCCCAGGGCGGCACGACGTTTCCGCAACACGGCAACATCATGTCATTCGAAGAAGGCCTGGTTTTCGTCCACGGCAAACACGCGTTGCAATTTGGCGGCATCGCGCAACGGACTTTCGCGTCGCGCTTCAAATTTGCAACCGCGACGCTCACCTATACCAATGGCTGGGACTTTTCTCAAAATCAGCCTGATTCGGTGCTCGATTCCGTCGTCTCCTTGCCGTCCGGCTCTGTGGAATTTGGCTGGACGACCTGGGAAATGGGCGGCTATGTGCAGGACGATTACCGCGTGGCGAAAAACCTGACCTTGAATCTCGGATTCCGTTATGACTACTACACGGTGCCGCAGGAAGTTCAGGGACGGGTGTACAACCGCGGCGTCGATCCGAATAATCCGCAGCTCGGTTACGGTTTCGGACCGTTCCGTCCGTCCAACTCGATGTACAACGCGACCTATTCGAATTTCCAGCCGCGATTCGGCTTTGCGTGGGTCACTCCATTCGATTCGAAGTTCGTGATCCGCGGCGGAGCCGGCCGGTACGCCGTCAACCACACGATTTACGGCGGTCCCGTGGATGTCTATGGGCTGCCCGCATCGAACGGCATCGTGGAGCCGCTGAACTTTACCGTCAACCAGGCCCAGGCGGAATCGGTAGGCCTGGCATATCCCGTGAACGGCGCTCTCTACTCGCAGGACCTGCTGGCGCTGCAGGCAGCGGGTGCGCTGGGCACCAACATTGCGTTCGAAAACGTGGCCGGTTATTTTCCGGATCCGACGAGTCTCCAATATTTTCTGGGCGCGGAACACCAACTGCCTTGGGGTCTGGTGGCCAAGGTGGATCTGATCGAAACCCGCGGCACGCACATGAACTTTTTTGAGACGCAGAACCTGGTCAACCGGATCACGGACGTCGCGCCCGAACCCACGTTTGGCACTTTCTTCCAGTTCCAGGGCGGCGACCGGAGCAACTTCAACGGCCTCGAGACGCAATTGACCAAGACCCTGCAGCATGGGTTCGAAGTGGCCGGCTCCTATACCTGGAGCAAAGTGCTTTCTTTCGGTGACGCTGACCTTTTGCAGCCCACCGAAGTGCAGGACAACGCCAATCCGCAGAATGACTACGGACCGGCGCCCTTCGATGTCCGGAATCGGGTGACAATCAACGGCACATGGCGGCTGCCGCTGACCGAATGGACGCACACCCAGGGATATGTTGCCCGTGAAATTCTCGGCGGCTGGGAGCTGGGTGGAATTTTCGCCGCGCAATCCGGGCTGCCCATTAACGTAACCAACTCGGCCTCGTCCTATCCGGCGGATCGGCCCAATTGGGCGCCTGGGCCGAAGTACGTTCCGGGGTACCGCAAATTTGGCACTCGTTTGACACACCAGTATCTGAATCCTTGCGTTGCAAATCTGCCGGCCGGATTTTCGTCGAGCTGCGCGAACAATTTCGCCCAATACGAGACCACCCCGGCTTACGCCAACATTCTGAACGCTCCGGCCTCGGGGTCGCTTACGGGCAAATCATCGAATGCTCAGTCCGTTCCTGGCAACTTGCAGCGGTATGGCCAGTACGCTCCCGGCTACCAGGACCTGGATCTCAGTTTGAAGAAGATTTTCACCCTTGGCGAGCAGCGGAGCTTCCAATTACGCATGGATGCATTCGATTCCCTCAACCACACCAACCTGACCGGCGTTGTAGCAACGGTCAATTCCAGCAACTTCGGCCAGTTGACCACGTCGACCCCAGGCGGACTTTCTTCAGGAGCACGGCAAATCCAGATTGGCGGGCGCTTCGAGTTCTAAGTGCGGATGCACTTCAACTTCGCCCGGCAAGCTTTGCTGATCTCTTGCCGGGCGCCTCTAACTGCGCCGGGCGTCTGGTTCGTTCTGATGCGTCTTATATGATCGGTTTGAATCTGCCGGTTATTCGCGCATCAAACCGGCGAGAGCTTCCGGACTGCCACGATGAGATGGACGCGACGCGAATTCTGCCAGGCGGGAGCCGCGACCGCGGCGGCCATGGGTCTGCCTTCCATTCACGGGAATCAGCAGGCTGGGCATCGATTGCTCGATCCGATCCAGCAACTTACACGATGGACATTCTGGACCAATCGCGACTGGGACTGGTACGCTGCGAATCTTCCCATGTGGGAGAGCCCCGACCGGCAGATCGACGAAATTTACTACTATCGCGCGGAAGTGCTGACCAAGCACCTGCGCTACGCCTCGCCTGAGACCGGCTACATTTTTACCGAGTTCTCCAATGCAGACCGGCTCGAGTGGGCTGGGCGCTTCAACGCGATTGCCTCCGCCGCCGACTTGCACTTTGAAGAGATTCGCTGGTTGAAGACGCGCCAGTATGCGCGGGATTACGCGCGCTACTGGATGCTCACCGATGGCGCGCAACCGCGCAACTACGGTTGGCCCGCGGCGTGGGCGGCATGGCAAGTGGGTCTGGTGCACGGAGACCAGACAGCGGCTGCGGCAATGCTCGACAAATATGTGTCGAATTACGAGGCGTGGGAGCGCGGTTGGGTCGCTTATCCACACGACAACGGTTACGATCCGGAGCGCCAGCTCTTTTGGAACACGGGCCGCGATATGGGCGGTGAATTCAATCTCGCTTCCTGTCAGCTTTCCGAATCGCTGCGCGGGATTGAGGGCTACAAGATTCGCGGAGGCGCCGGCTACCGTCCCGATATCAATGCAGTCATGTTCGCTGAGGCCGAGACGATCGGCCGCCTCGCGGGCCTGGCGGGCCGCGCTGAACTTGCCGGGCGTTTTGCGCAGAAGACCAAGTCGCTCAGAGAGAACACGCTCCGCGATCTCTGGGATGACGAACGGCAATTTTTTTTGCATCGCTGGCGGTATGACGAGTATTCGGAAGGCGACTCGCCGGGGCACAAATCGATTCGCGCCTGGAGCAGGGTCTGGGAGACAAACGCCGATCGCAATGGTGGAGTGGGGTATCAGCCGCAGTTGAAGGGCGCCGGGCACGGGCGCGAACTTACCGGTTACATTCCCTGGCGCTATGGCCTGCCAGCGGATGAGGAACGGCTTGCTGCCGCCTGGAAATTTCTTTTGTCGCCGGATGGTTTCGATGCGCCTTTTGGACCGGCGACGGCGGAGCGCAACGATCCCTGGTTCCACGTGATCTACCACGCTTGCAGGCACAACGGCCAGTCGTGGCCGTTTCACACCGCGCGCATTCTCTCGGCTGCGGGGCGCCTGCTCAATGACTACGACCACCACGGCGGATTCACCAGAGAAAACTACTTCTCACTCATCGAGCGCTACACGCGGATCCAGCACAAAGACGGGCGGCCGCACCTCGCTGAAGCGCATCACCCTGACAAAGACGAGTGGGTGCAGGACGAGTGGCCGGGATTGGATTACTTTCATTCGTCGTACATCGATCATGTGATCACCGGACTCGCCGGGTTGCGGCCGTCCGATGGCGCGACAGTGACCATCAACCCATTGGCTCCGGCGAACTGGGATTATTTTGCGCTCGATGGCGCATCGTATCGCAATCACCTGATTTCTATTGTGTGGGATCGCACGGGCCAACGCTACGGCCAGGGCCGCGGCCTGACCGTGATTGTTGACGGGCAGGTTGCCGTGCGCGCGGACCGACTGGAACGGGTGACAGCGAAGTTGCCGCTGGTGCATCCCACAGCTCAGCCGTATGAGGTGGTGGTATCAGCAAACGCCGAAGGAGCCAAGTTCCCCAAAGCGTCGGCTTCATTCACCGCAAAGTATGACAGTCCCGCGGCTGCGCTGGACGGCATCTATTGGTACGATCCGGAGTATGGCGAAAAGTGGACCTCGCGCGGAAGCTGGACCACTGAGGATTGGTTCGAAGTCGATTTCGGCACACCGAAGCGGTGTGGGGCCGCCCGTCTCTTCTTTTATGAGGACGATCACGGCGTCGCAGCGCCGGCGAGTTATACCGTGTTGTGCGACCTGGATGGCGAATGGGACCCTGTGCAGCCGATTTCGATCCACCCGGAGAAGCCGGAAGCGAGTCGCGCAAACACCGTCACCTTCAGTCCGATCGAGACGTCAAAGATCCGCATTCTCTTCCGTCATACGCCGGGTATTGGTGTCGGCCTTGCCCAGGCGCAGATTCTAGAGCCAGCCGCCGAACGAACATAGTCGCAGTGGCGTCGCCTGAGAAAAGGGCGACGGTTATCTGGTCGTCTTTCCTTGATGGGATTCGGGCGCTACCGACGCAGCGACCGGCTAATTCTTCGACTTCTTCTCAGTGTCGCGCCCCGGATTCTCCGCGTGAACGAGTTCCGGCGTAGAGACCGCGCTCAGTGTCATCCTTTGCCGATCCGGATCGATCCGCCGCGACCGTTTGAAGGGCGCGAGCGGTACGGATTGTCCCGTCTGCAACGCAGTGAGAATGCCCTCGAGAACGCGCACATCAGCGAACCCTTCTTCCGCGCCGGGTTCCGGGTCCTCATCGTTGAGGATGCAATCGGAGAAGTATTTCAGTTCTCCACCGAACTGGTCGGTGTTCTTGAATGAATGGGATTCTTGCTTGCCCTTGACGCCCAAAACCTGTTCGAGGCTTCTTCCGAACGTATATGCGGGATTCAGCTCAAGGATTCCTTCGGTTCCGACGACGGTGAACGAATCGATGGGACCGCCAAAGTAGGAGACATTGAACTGTGCCAGCTTGTTCGCAGGAAAACGCAGCGTCACCGCGACCGTATCGTAGAAATCCTGCTTGTATCCGGAGTTAGGATGTTTCGTACCGGTTGCCGACGCGACCTCCACCGGCTCATCCTCGAAGATGTAGCGCGCAGCGTTCACCGGATACGCACCCATATCGAGCACCGGGCCGGCGAGCTCTCCGTAGTGCACGCGATGATTCTTCGGATCGACCATTTGTGCGAATGTGGATGCAAAAAGATGAACATCGCCCAGAGCGCCGGACCGGATCTTCTCAATCGAATCGAGCGTGGCCGGCTCGAAATGCAGCCGGTAAGCCACCATTAGCTTCGCGCTGGAGGCTTTCTTTGCGGCCAGGATTTCGTTGCATTTCTCTGTCGAGACCTCAAGAGGCTTCTCTGTGAGCACATGAATGCCTGCTTTCAGCGCTGGAATGATGAACTCAGCATGGCGCCAGTTGGGCGTTGCGATGTAGATCGCGTCAAATATGTCCGATTCCAGCGCCGGATCAAACTCCTCATATTTGAAGAGCGCGTCCACTGCGTACTTGCCGCCCAGTTCCCGGGCTTTGTCGGGATCGGAGGTGACGAGCGCTGTGATCTCGGAGTTTTCCGTGTGCTTCACGCCCGGCATCATGTCTTCCTGTGCAATGTCGCCCAGGCCAACGATGGCATAGCGTACCTTGCGATTGGATTCCATGCCGAGCATCTCTTTGATTCCCATTTTTTCTCCTGGCGGCAGCGATCTCCAACACCGAGCCCGCAGCCGAACCTGCGGCCAAATTGTACCGGCGCGGCGAGTCCCGCTGACGCCCTAATGTACAGCTAGAAGCGAATGAGAGCGATCCCCGACTCAGGATCGATTTGTTTCTGCAGGTGCTCCGGGCTCTCGGTCAGGATGAGTTCGCAGGTTGGGCGAACCGTTGCGCTCACCAGGTGGCCGCCGTGCGCCGAACCATCTCGCCGCCCGACGACCAGGTGCGCATGGACCTGCGGTTCCGAATCCTTCAGCGCGATGTCTCCAATGAGAGAGAGCAATTCCACTTGCTCGTCCAGCTTGACCGCTGTTTGATACTTCTTCGTCTCCCAATTAAACCACCCGAGTTCGACCCGGGAGAGCGCGCCGATGGCTTTGAAGCTGCTGCCCGCTAAACGTTGCTCCTTGGCGAAGCTCTTGAGCGAAGAGAGAAGCTCTTCCCCCGTGTCGAGGATGAGCACCAGCGTTCTCGGATTTGCCGCAAGCTGTTTGAAGCGCATTTTCGCCTTGTGGATTGAAGGGAGGAGGCTTCGCCTGAGCGTCCGGCGTCAAAAAATCTTCAACAACATGAGGACGACGACGATGAGCAGGATGAGCCCGAGCCCACCGCTGGGATAGGGCCCCCAACTCCGGCTGTACGGCCACGCGGGAATTACGCCGATGAGGAGAAGAACAAGGATGATTAAGAGAATGGACATTGTCAGAATCCCTTTCCGTGGAATTTGCGATCAAGAGCCCACTTGGAAACACGCTAGATCAAGAACGTGAACCAGTCTGCCCGCTCTAGTGCGATGACTGCGCGAATGAATTAGTTGGTTCGTTGCCACCACATGCAGGACTTTGGTCTTCCGGCTCAAGTGCCCTCGCTTATTCTTACTGCTCGCCCCATTCTTCCTGCTCGATCATTTGCCGTTCGCAAACTTGCGTGCCGCATTGTACGGGCCTCCCTCCGGCATTGCGGCCTTCTCTGACGAAAATCGGCGGCGCAGCCGACCAGCCGGAGAATCAAGAACTTCCACAGATGTAGTCAGGTGCACGATCCCGCGTCGCCGGGATAACTTTCTTGGTGATTTTCGCGTCTGTTCTGTTGTGGATGGGTTGTTTGATTCGGTAAAAGACCTCGATACCTAACCAAAAATAAACCCGAATGAACTGCCTCTATCGAAGTACAGGAATAAAACCTCTCCAGTCTTCGAGCCACTGTTTCGCTTGTAAATGCAAGATATTGAATGGCTTGTTTCACGAATTGCAACTACTTATTACCAGGCAAACGCCGGGGCCCGAACTTTCGAACGCAGGAATCTCTGCCTGCGTCAGTCCGAAGTTATAGCGAAGCTCGCGAACTCGCATTGAGGGCTTTGGCCTATCCAAGTGAGGATGGCGAAGCTATGCCCGGATCATCATTCCCGCCCATCGCAAACGCTTACAGCTCAGCTCACTTTCTCACTTTAGAGGACCTTAGAAATGAATGGAAGAAGCCTACGTTTCGTAGAAGCTGCCCTCGAACCTCTGCAGGTTTCAACCGCCGTTCCGCTCCAGCGAAAAGCAGTTGTCTACGAGTGGAACCCAACTTCGAGTTACCTTGTCTCCGCTCTTCATCGCGCATTTTCTTTTCGTTACGTCATCGTGAAGCGCACCATCGACATTATTCTCTCGCTGGTATTGCTGGTCCTGTTCTTTCCGGTGGGCCTCACCCTCGGCCTCGTCGTCATGCTCACCTCGCGGGGGCCAATTTTCTACTGCGAGGAGCGGGAGGGCCGGTTTCGCGTTCCGTTTCGTATTTACAAATTCCGCTCGATGTACATCTGCAGGCAGCGGCCCAAGGTATTCCACATTCGTGATGGCCAAGTTCGTGATGGGCACGTCGCGAATCCGCAGCCGGCGCGCGAGAACAAGTGTGCTGGCGATCCGCGCATCACGCCCGTCGGCCGCGTCCTGCGCCGGATCAGCCTGGACGAGCTGCCGCAGCTTTGGAATGTGCTGAAAGGCGACATGTCTCTCGTCGGACCGCGGCCTATCGTGAACAAGGAGCGGCGCCTCTATGGGAACAAGCTGCCGTATTACGATCTTTTTCGGCCCGGAATCACCGGTCTCTGGCAGGTTTCAGGCCGGAGCGATCTCGATTACGACGAGCGGGTGCGCCTGGATTGCGAATATGCCGCTTGCTGGAGCTGCTTCTTTGATCTCGCAATCCTGGTTCGCACGATCCCTGCTGTGATTTCCATGCGCGGCGCGTACTAGCGACAATTCGCGCGGCTTCAACTGCGCCTGGTAAAAGTAATCACAACAAGAAAGAGAAAATGAACGCACGTAATCTGGTTCTCCTTACTCTACTTTTTCCTTTTGCTGCGGGATCCTGCTTTGCGCAGGCGGGCTCTTCGACGTTCGGTACCGGCACTCAATCGCCGGACAACTCGAGCTCGGATTGTTCACTGGCGTCGGGCGGTGAGTCACCGGGCTGTCTTTCTGGTAGCTCTTCACAGGACCAATCGACAGCTTCCAGTGGCTTCGAATCCATTTATCCCGGTCTTAGCCCCAGTCTCAGCGGCCTTGGCTCCGCTTCCAGAAACACACCTTATGTTTATCGCGACAATGCCGGCGAATCCGAAAACACGGCCAACCGGCAGACACGCCTGATCCCCGCCAAGCCGCAAGCGCTCACCGAATTCCAAGCGCTCGTTGCCGGATCCATTGGGCACATCGTGCCGGTCTACGGGGCGGACCTGTTCACGCAGGTTCCGGATACGTTTGCACCCGTCGAGCACATTCCTGTCTCTCCCGACTACACCATTGGCCCCGGCGATGAGATCCTCATTCGCACTTGGGGCCAGATCAGCCAAAATCTGCATCTCACTGTCGACCGGTCCGGCTCCATCTACATTCCTCAGGTTGGAGAAGTCCACGTCGCGGGCCTGCCGTTCAGCCAGCTTCAGGACTTCATCAAGTCGCACTACGCCTACGTCTTTCGCAACTTCGACCTCAATATAAATCTCGGCCAGCTGCGCTCGATCCAGATCTTCCTCACCGGGGAAGCGCAGCGACCCGGCAGCTACACCATCAGTTCGCTCAGCACGCTCGTCAACGCTATCTTCGCCTGCGGCGGCCCCACCATCGCAGGCTCGTTGCGCCACATCGAAGTCAAGCGCGGCTCGGCGCTCGTCACAGACTTCGACCTTTATGATCTGTTGCTGCGCGGCGACAAATCGAAGGACGCGCCTCTTCAATCCGGCGATGTGATCTATTTTCCGCCCGCGGGTCCGCGCGTTGCCGTGGTGGGCAGCGTGCAGGTTCCCGCGATCTACGAACTCCGCGGCTCTGAAACAATCGCGGAAGCGCTTGCGCTTGCCGGCGGCGTGTCCTCTGTCGCCAACAACTCCTCGCTCGAGATTGAACGCACCGAAGACCAGCCGGGCGGTAACAGCGCCCGCATTGCCATGGATGTGACGTTGGACAAAGCGGGACTTGCCGTTCCCGCTGTCAACGCGGACATTATTCGCGTTCGCGCGCGGGCTCCACGCTTTGCGAAAACAGTGACCCTGCGCGGTAACGTCGCCAATCCCGGCAGGTTTGCCTGGCATCAGGGAATGCGCGTCCGCGATCTCATCCCCGATCAAGAATCGCTGCTGACTCAAGGCTACTGGCTGCGGCGGGAGCAACTCGGTCTCCCGGTTGCCGATTTCCAGCCGATGCTTCCGCCTGTCGCACAGAAAGTGAGCCCGCCTCCGCAGCAGCCCGGCCAAACCGCGCAATCGACGCAGCCCACGCCTCGCACGACCGTCATTCCGCAGGATGCGCAGACGGTATCCGCCGGCATCTTTCCGCAACTCACACAGGGCGTGCCGCCCGACGATCAATCGCTCTCCGCTCAGCACTCTTCCTATGGCGCTCTCGCTGCTTCCGGCGAGGCATCTGCCGATTCCAGTCAGGATCAGAACGCGCCGGCGATGAGTCAGGCCAATCCGCCGGCAACTCTGGGCAGCGGCCCACGGCTTGTCACCACGCCGCACTTCCCCATCGAAACGCAGGTGGTCCGCACTTCTCCGAATATCGATTGGAGCTACGCCGTCGTGGAGCGGGTCGAAACCGGAACCCTGACGACAAAGCTCATTCCATTCAATCTCGGCGCGGTTGTGCTCGAGCACGATGAGTCCGTCGATTTCGATCTCGAACCCGGCGATGTGATCACGATCTTCTCCGACGCGGACATTCGCGTTCCGCGGGCGCAGCAAACAAAGTATGTACGATTGGAAGGCGAGTTTCTTCATGCCGGCGTCTACAGCGCGCAGCCCGGCGAGACGTTGCACCAGCTTGTCCTTCGCGCTGGCGGCCTCACCCAGCAGGCCTACCTCTACGGCTCGCAGTTTACGCGCGAGAGCACGCGCATGGAACAGCAGCAGCGGCTCGACGAGTATGTGGCCGCGCTTTCTTACCAAATTCAGATCACAGCCTCAAACATGTCCGCGTCCGTGGTGAGTGCGTCGCAGGCCGCCACGGCGAACTCCTCCATCGCCAGTCAACGCGAGCTGATCGAGCGCCTGCGGCAGGTGCGGGCAACCGGCCGAGTCGTTCTGCATATCAATCCACTCAACGCCAACATCGAGTCGCTCCCTGATATGCCGCTCGAAGATGGTGACCGCTTCATCGTGCCGCCGCTGCCTTCGACCGTGGGTGTTGTGGGCGCGGTTTACGATCCCAATTCGTTCTACTATTTGCCCCAACACGACGTCGGCACATATATGAAAACGGCCGGGGGCCCGACTCGCTACGCCGATCGCCGCCAGATGTTCATCATTCACGCCGATGGATCGGTGGTAAGCAAGCAGTATCTTCCGCCCTCGTTATGGGCGGGTGATGAATTCGACCGCCAGCCGATCTATCCCGGCGATTCGATCGTAGTTCCCACTGCGATTAATAAGGCCACATTCCTCCGCGGTCTCACCGACTGGTCGACAGTCTTTTCGCAATTTGCGCTCGGTGCAGCAGCCATCGAGATCTTGAAATAGGAAGCGATTCGATGACTCAACGTATGCCAGCCGACCCTGCCGCTCCGCCGCAGCCGCGCGTGATGGTTGCGCCTTACTCGCAGAGGCCGCAGCAGGGTTCCACTCTTCTCGGCGTTCTCGTGATTCTTGCGCGCCGCAGAAAATTTATTGTCCTTGTGACCTTCGCTTTTGCCATCGTTGCCTGCGGCCTATCCTGCCTGCTTCGCAACGAATATACGGCAACCGTCATGATGATGCCCCCGCAGCAAGGAGGGTCGCTGAGCTCAGCGCTCGGCGAACTGGGGGGTCTCAGTTCTCTTGCCGGTCTCGCCAGCGCGTTTGGCTCGAAAAACACAAACGATATGTATATCTCGTTGCTGAAGAGCGATTCCGTCGAGAATGCCGTCATTCAGAAATACAATCTTCTCGCCGAATACCACAAGAAGTATTATTGTGACGCGCGCAAGCGGCTGGAGTGGTTCACCACGATCGACGGATCGAAGAAGGATGGCCTTATCCGTTTGTCATTTGAGGATCATGACCCTGCGCGAGCCGCAGAAATCGCCAACGGCTATATTGAAATCCTTCGCGCCGAGTCCCAGCATCTTGCCTTTACTGAGGCCGCGCAACGCCGCGTCATCTTTGAGCAGCAGCTGGAAAAGACCAAGACCGATCTCGCCAATTCTGAAGACGCTCTCAAACAAACACAGCTCTCCACCGGCTTTGTGGAAATTGACAGCCAGGCGCGTGCGCTCATCGAATCGGCAGCGCGTTTGCGCGCTGAGGTCGTCGCCAAGGAAGTGCAGATTCAAGCCATGCAGGCCTATGCGGGCGAGGGCAATCCTGACCTGCTGGCGCAAAAACAGGAGCTCGCGGGGCTGCGCACGCAGTACGATCAGCTCGTCGGTTCCAACGGAACGTCGACGGACGACCTCTTTCTCTCCAAAGGCAATGTGCCGCAGGCTGCGCTCGAATATGCCCGGAAGTTGCGCGATGTGAAGTACAACGAAGCGGTCTTCGAGGTGCTTGCCCGCCAGCTTGAGCTTGCGAAGATTGACGAGGCGCGTGAAGGCGGATTTCTCCAGGTCGTCAATCCGGCTCTCCAGCCTGAGCGGCACTCTTTTCCCAAGCGAGCGTGGATTACGCTGGGCGCGGCCGTCTTCGGTCTCTCGCTTGCCGTCGTTTTTGTTCTGCTCGAGGTACGGGTTGCAAGGATGCGGGGGAATCCGGCTGAGGCGGAGCAGATTGCCCAGTTGAAGGAAGCCTGGAAAAACCCTGCCTCAGAACCAATTCACTCCGGCGAAGATCAGCCGCCACCCCCCCGGACCCCCGGAGCAAGCGCCGCTTCACCCGAGCCGCAACAGCGCTTCGGTACCCGTTAGCAATGCGTAATCATGCTTCGACCGGATTCTTGCGATGACCATTGAAGTAACGATTGCGCCAGAACTCCCCGATACCGAGCCGCCGCCCATGCAGCGGCGCCTGCACCGGCAAATTGCGCACGTGATTGGGTTGGATCGCGCCGTCGGTTTCTCCGTCGCCGGCCGGGTTGTCCAGGGACTTGGCAGCGTCGTTAATGTACTGCTCATCCTCCATTTCCTTACAGCGCAGGCGCAGGGCTACTACTATGCGCTCTGGAGCGTTGTCGCTCTGCAGAGCGTCTTCGAGCTCGGTTTCTCTTTTGTCATTCTGCAAATCGCAGCTCACGAGCGCGTTCACCTTGAGTTTCATGCTGACGGCACCATCACCGGCGAACCTGCCGCGCATCTGCGGCTCGCCTCCATCCTGCAACGCACAGTTGCCTGGTATGCCATTGCGTCGCTCGTCATGGGCGCGGCGCTGCTCTTCGGCGGTATGCGCTTCTTCAGCCTTCACCAGCAACCCGGCGGTCCGGCACCCTGGGTGTGGCCGCTGCGCATGACCGTTTTGGCGTGCATGGTCCTCTTCACGCTCGGACCGGTTTTGTCATTTATTGAAGGCTGCGGCCAGGTGGCCTCCGTGGCTCGCGCGCGATTCTTTCAGTCCGTGGCCAGCACACTTGCAGCCTGGATCGCGATGGTGTCGCATCACGGCCTCTTCGCGCCTGCCATGGTTCTCTGCGGCCAGTCCGCCGTTGCCCTCGCCATGCTCTGGTCGCGCCGCCATTTGCTGGGTCCGCTGCTGCGGCTGCACACCCGCGGAAGTGGAATCTCATGGAGCAGCGAAGTTTGGCCCTTCCAGTGGAAGATCGCCGTCAGCTGGCTCTGCGACTATTTCATCTTCCAGTTGTTTACGCCGGTGATCTTTGCATTCCGCGGCCCCGCCGAAGCCGGAAGAATGGGACTCTCGATGAACATCGTCACGCAGATGAGCGCGATGATGCTGGTTTGGATGACGACCAAGGCTGCCCCCTTCGGCAGCCTGATCGCGCGAAAAGACAATGCAGGCCTTGATGCCATGTTCTTCCGGTCGTTCCGCCAATCGCTGCTGCTGCTTTCGACCGGCGCGGCGATTGTTATGGCCGGCGTCCTTGCCGTTCCCCACATCCTTCCCCGGCTCGCTCCGCGCATCGTGCCCTGGCCGGTTTTCCTGTTCATCCTGCTCACCGCTATCGGCAGCCACATCGTGCAAAGCGAGGCCATTTACTTGCGCGCGCACAAGTGCGAGCCGTTTCTCTTGCAATCCATCCTGATCGCCACTGCAACCGCCGCCAGTGTCATGTACTTCGCAAGAACTTCCGGGACCTTCGGCGTCGCCATCGCCTCGTTCATTGTTCTCGGGGTGTGCGGCACGGCCTCGGCGACCACGATTTTCTTAAACAGGCGGAGAAACTGGGGCTATTGCGCCTGAATGTGTGACTCTTTGATTCCGCCCACCGCTGATCCTTCATCCGCCGCTGCTGCAGCGCAATTGCTCCCACGTGCATGGGAACGGCGCCGGATCATCTTCGGTGTCCTCAGGTCAAAGCAGGAACTGCCTTTCTATTGCAATCCGATAGCGGTGTTCCTCGCCATCTGGATCCTGATGATCGCCTGTCTCAGTATTCACGTCTCGTACGTGATCTACCCCTATTTCGCAACTCCACTGCTGATCTTTTTCGTCGCCATTGCTTCGCTCCTTCTCGGTTACTTCGCATCCACCGCTGTGCTCGATCGGAATACGGCGCAGGTCGACTTCTCTTATTACGCACTTGATGAAACGGTTTTGTGGCGGTTGAATCTGCTCTTTTCTGTGCTGGCGCTCGCCCTGATGGCATTCAACTGGCTTACTGCGGGACCGCCTCCGGCCATCGGTGATCCGAGCTCCTACCTTGTCTACGGCAAACTGAAGCAGATTCTTTTTCCGCTTCTCACCTGCGTTGCCGTCAATGCCACGCTGGACTCATCGCGGTTTCGCCGCTATCTCTTCATCGGATTCGGGCTGGCTGGTCTCGCCCTTTACGTGGCGCGCGGCATTTTGCTCGTCACCTTCCTGCAGATGTTCTTTCTTTTTTCGCTGCGATCGCGCATCAGCAGGCGCAATCAATATCTATTTGCCCTGGGCGCCCTTGGAATTGCGATTGCAGGCATGACAATTGTTGGAAACCTGCGAACCGCGCACGACATCTTCGTCGAGTTCCTCCAGATTCGAGACAAATATAACGACTGGCCCATGGCATGGCTCTGGATCGTCTCCTATGTTTCGATCCCATTCTCCAATCTTTGCTGGATGGTGGCTCACGCGCCGTCGCACGGACCGACGTTCGCGTTTCTCTATCCGATCCTGCCGTCATTCATGGCGCCCTCTGACCCCTATGCAGATGTCTATGGCAGCATGAACATCATCGATAACGCCAGCACGTATCTGCAGGGCTATGCGCTCGATTTTTCGTATCTAGGCATCTATCTTGCGAATCTTCTCCTCGGCGTCGGTTGCGGATGGATCGTCACGCGCGCCTATCCGCGACATATTTTGATCTTCTCTATCTTTCTCACTTCGATGTCGCTCATTTTCTTCACTGACATGTTCTTTCTCCTGTCCACATTCATCCAAGTACTCATCCAACTTGCTGTCCAAAGACGATGCTTCCATTGGAACGCCGCGTCCGTCAGCGTGACCCCAGCTTATGAACACGCTTAAGCTGATTCTCGGCGACCAGTTCGGGCCACTGCGTGCGACGGCCGTCATCGTTCTTTACCAGATGACGCCCAATCAATCGCCGGCATTTATCAGTCTCCTCGCGGCTCGCACAGCGTTTGCACCGCGCGAAGCCGAGTTGCCGATCGTTCTTTGCGATAACAGTCCAATTGCACAACAGGTGATCGATCTGCCGGCGAGCGTCATTTATCATCACGATCCGAGCAATCCCGGCGTTGCAGGTGCCTATAACCGAGCTGCAGAAATTGCTGCGTGCAACGGATCTCAGTGGCTCATCACACTCGATCAGGACACACGCGTTCCGGAGGATTATCTGATTCGCATGGCCGCTGCCGCGCAGCGCTCGATTGGCTATGCGGGTGTTGGCGCAGTCGTTCCTCAGATTGCAGCCGGGCGCAAGCTGCTCTCGCCGCATCATCTTGCATTCGGCGCATTGCCCCGATGGTTCCCGAGCGGGTTTCAGGGTATACCGTCTGAGCCGGTTTTTGCCTTCAACTCCGGTGCGATGATCCGCATCGACGCGCTGGAGCAAATCGGAGGTTACGACACACAGTTCTCGCTCGAGTACAGTGACACTGCAATGTTTCGCAAGCTGCATCAATACGGAAAACGCGTGGGCATCAGCGGAGACATTCAGTTGCGCCACGAGTTCTCGTTGATCGAAATGAACAGACTCCTGAGCGCGGAGCGCTATCGGAGAACGCTCGCCGCCGAATCGGCATTTTGGGATCTTCATATGAACTGGCTCGCCGGATGCGAGCGGACCATGCGTCTATTGCTGCGTTCCGTTCGCCAACGGCTTCGCAAAGATCGTGCGGATCTCAGGCGCGTGACGCTCGAGTTCCTTGCGCTACGGCTCTTTCACTCGCGCAGGTTCAGATTGGCCAGGTGGCGAGCTGCCGTTGCCGGAGAAGCTTCGCATATCGCGACAATGGAGCAGCGCCCAAGAGTTTCCGTGTGCATGGCAGCGTACAACGGCGGCCGATTTATTCAGGAGCAGCTCGATTCGATTTTTCCCCAGCTTGCCGCAGACGACGAGGTCGTGATTGTCGACGATTGTTCGACGGATGATACCATCGCGCGCATCCAAAATTGCCGTGACGAGCGAATTCGCCTCTTGGTCCACGAGAAAAACCAGGGCGTCGTGGCTACGTTTGAAGATACATTGCGCAGCGCACACGGCGACATCCTCTTTCTTTGCGACGATGACGATCTGTGGGCGCCCGGCAAGGTAGAAAGAGTTCTCCGCGAATTCGAAGCGCATCCCGACGTTCACATCGTGACCACGCGCGCGGTTCTCATCGACGATCGCGGTGCGCGACTGCCCAACGCGCGTGTCAATCGCTACGGCGAATTTCTTTCCGGCTTCTGGCGGAATATCTTGATGAATCACTATCAGGGATCGGCGATGGCGATTCGCGCATCGCTCCTCGGCCGCGTTCTGCCGTTTCCGCGTCACAAGCTTTTCCTTCACGATGTGTGGATCGGGACCCGCAATGACGCCGCCGGCGGCAAGACCTCGTTTATCGACGAGCCTTTGCTCTATTACCGGCGCCACGCAAAAAACTCCAGCCTGGTTCATCGGCCACTGCGCAAGGTGCGGGTTCGTCTTGAGCTGCTTTGGGCGCATCTCTCTCGCACAGCATCGATTTCGTCAGATTAAGTTCATTCGGCAAGCAATGAAAACAGCGCTGATCATTCCCACCTGCAACGCCGCGCGGCATTGGACCGCTCTCTGCCAGGGCATTCACAGCCAGACGCTCGTTCCTGACGAGATCTTCATCATCGATTCGTCCTCAAGGGATGGCACTGCGGCGAAAGCGCGCGCGGAAGGCTTTACCGTGATTGAGATCGATCGTCACAGATTCAGCCACGGCGGCAGCCGCCAGGCCGCCGCGATGCGTGCTGCGCACGCAGACATTTTGATCTACTTGACGCAGGACGCCGTTCCCCGCGATAAAGACGGATTTTGCAATCTCGCCGCCGCTTTCCGCGAGCCCGGCATCGCCGCAGCCTATGGCCGCCAGCTCCCGCATCGCGGAGCCACCGCCATCGAAACGCACGCGCGGCTGTTCAACTATCCTGCCGTCTCTTCGGTCCGCTCCTGGGAGAGCCGGAGTGGGTTGGGCTTCAAGTCGATCTTTTTCTCAAACGCATTTGGCGCCTACCGCCGCAAGGCACTGATGGAGATTGGCGGTTTTTCTCCCGACGTAATATTCGGCGAGGATACACTCGCGGTCGCTCATCTCCATCGCGCGGGTTGGAAGACAGCCTACGTCGCTGAAGCGGTCGTGGAGCACTCGCACGCTTACTCCCCCCGGGCGGAGTTCCGCCGCTACTTCGATATCGGAGTCTTCCATCAGCGCGAACGCTGGCTTGTGGAACAACTGGGCGTCGCCACGGGCGAGGGCCGCCGATTCGTCCTCTCGGAGCTGCGTTATCTCAGGGAACATGCGCCCCTCGAAATTCCTTCCGCGCTCCTGCGCACACTCACAAAGTTCTTCGCATATCACGCCGGCCGGTCTTCAGGCCATCTGTCCCCATGGCTCAATCGCCGCCTTACGTCGAATTCGGCGTATTGGCGCACGCGACCTGGCTGAAGAACTTCTCTTAGAGCGGTTTTCCAGTTAGTAAGTGGCATTTCCAGTGTCGCAGGAGGTGGCTTTTCTTGGTGAAAAAGCCACTTAAAAGTTGAGGCTTCGCCTTACAGAAACTGGAAAACCGCTGTAGCGGCCCGGCAGCTTCTGTCGACCCATCGCGCCGCAATCTCATCTCTCCTAAATCTTCGCTCGCCAATCGCGACCTCTCGCTCTGCATCGAGAACCAAGCCTGGCGTCCGCCCGGAAGTCCTGCGCGAGCCATCTCCCGCACGACAATCTCGATCGCGCCAAGCTACCGCGATCTTTCCCTCACCCCGTTCCCGGTGGCGATGATCGCGAGACTTGCCATCTTCAGGAAAAGGCCGTGTTCCACGACACCGACGATCCGGTCCAGTTTGGCTGCGAGGCTCTCGGGGTCGTCAATCATCATGCCGGAACAATCGTAAAGAATGTTGCCTTCGTCCGTGATGTAGCGCGACCCGTCCTGCGACCTTCGCATCTCAACTTGAAAGCCGAGGTTCTCGAGTTGGCGCTCCACCAGGTTCGCGGCCATCGGAATCACTTCGACCGGCAGCGGAAACCCTCCCAGCTTGTCGACAACTTTCGATTCATCGGCAATGATGACGAACCGGTCGGTTGCGCTGGCGACGATTTTTTCGCGAAGCAGCTTGCCGCCGCCGCCTTTAATCAGCGCCAACCCCGGCGCAATTTCATCGGCGCCGTCCACAGTCAGATCCAGCCGCTCGAATTGATCGAAGGTGAGGAAGGGAATTCCGAAACCGCGGCCCAGATGCTCGCTGTCTTCGGAACTGGCGATCGCCTCAATCTTCAAGCCATGGTCGCGAACCTGCTCACCCACAAGCTGGATCCACAGCGTTGCGGTGGTCCCGGAACCCAGGCCAACCTTCATTCCGGGGCGCACGAGCTCGAGCGCGCGCCGCGCCGCGTCGAGTTTGAGGGTGTCAGCGCTCGCATCTGTATTCTTCCTCGGCACGGATCGCCTCCCTATCGCGCAGACTCCTGGAGTTTCCAGGGCAGGTTGCGCGAATCATTTGATCGTCGTTTCTATCGACGGCAGCCTCTGCAATCGAGCTTCCGGAGCCCACTCTCGCATGCTATCGCGTCCCGGCCAAGACTGCGGTCAGTTGATGAGTTATGAGGCCTGACGACGCCGAATCCATCTGGCGCCGCGCACAGCCTCGAGCGAAACGGCCAGTCCTCCTTCCATGTTGGCAAAAGTGAACAAGATGCGCCGCAAAGCGATCAGGGCCGAGTTGGCATTCGAGGCGCTGGCGAGGCCCTCAAACGATGCAAAGGTTCTTTGCACGCAGGCCTGCGCCGCGTTTCGAGATGCTATAACAGGGATTGCATGGAACCACCCTCGGCCCCTCGTCTGCCTATCCTGCGTTTGGGGCTCCTCACTGCTGCTGCAGTCGCCATTCACGGTTATCACCTCGGCGTCGACGATGCCGAGATCTACATCCCCGCGGCCAGCAAACTCATTCACCCCGATCTCTTTCCTTACGGTGCAGAGTTTTTTCTCTCGCACGAGCGGCTCTCGCTTTTCGCTCCGATCCTGGCCTGGACCGAGCATCTGACGCACCTTACAACGGACTGGACCATTTTTCTGTGGTACGTGGTGACGCTTTTCGCCACGCTTTTATCCTGCTGGGTGCTGGCGCGGCTTTGCTTTTCTTCGCCGCGCGCGCGCTGGGCGGCGATACTCGCCGCGACCGCGGCACTCACCATGCCGGCTGCAAACACCGGCTTGCTGCTGATGGACCCGTACCTGACCGCACGCTCCTTCTCGACGCCGCTTTGCGTGTTTGCGCTGGGCGCATTCGTTGCGCGGCGCTATCTTTGGGCAACGCTTTTCATCCTCGCCACGGCTATCGTTCATCCGCAGATGACGGTCTATCTCGTTCTGCTCCTCGTCGTTCTCTGGGTTGTCGAAAAAGTTGCGCAGCCGGCGCCGCTCAAGTCCTCCGTAGCTGCGATGGCTTCTTTCCTGCCCCTGAATTTCCGGCTCGCACCGGCTCAAGGGCCGTATCGCGAGGCGCTCTACGCACGTGACTTCTACTTTCTCTTCACCTGGACGTGGTACGACTGGCTGGGACTGATCGCCCCGCTGGTGATTCTCGGTCTTTTCTGGAAATTGAAGCCGCGCGGAACCACGCCGGCATTCTCTCGCCTCTGCCTCGGCGTCATACCATTCGGCTTGATTGCGATCGTCGCGGCCGCGGTCATTTCGAGCTCACCGATCTTTGACATGTCTGCGCGCTTGCAGCCTCTGCGCTGCTTTCACCTCATCACTCTGGTCTTTCTGCTTTTCCTGGGCGGAGTGATCGGCGAGTACGCGGGCGCAGTCAGCCGATGGATTGTGCCTGTGCTTTGTATCGGTGTTGCGGCGCTGATGTTCTACGTGGAGCGGAACACGTATCCGGCAAGCCCGCATATCGAGTGGCCATGGATGCGGACTTCATCGAATGCATGGATCAATACGATGCTCTGGGTGCGCCGCAACACGCCGCGGAATGCGGTGATTGCCGTCGACTCGCGCTACTTCAAGGATCCGGGCGTGGATGAGCATGGCTTTCGTGCGATCGGCCGCCGCTCAACTTTGGCTGACTACTACAAGGACGGCGGGGCTGTCGCGATCTTTCCCGAGCTGGCGGTGGAATGGAAGCAGATGAGCGACGCGACCTACGGGCTGAACCACTTTACGGCGGCGGATTTCACGCGGCTCGCCCACGAATATCCCGTTACCTGGGCAGTGATCCATGGGCCCGCTCCTGCCGAAATGATTTGCCCCTATGAGCAGCAGGGATACTCGGTGTGCAGGATTCCGGATGCACCCGGACTCGCTCGCCAGTGACAGCGGCGGAAAACCGCGAGGGCGAACGCCAGCCAAACCCTCTCTCTCAGCGCAGGCAGCGCTTATTCCTTCAGCGTGACAAATTTTGCGTTCTTCTGCGCCTTGACCACCAGCTCGGCAGCAAGCAGCGCTTCCTCAAGATTCTGTGCTTCGTGGGTGCGATTCACGATGTCGGCCACAAACTGCGGCCCGAACGGCAGCGGCATATTGTTGCAGTCGATATAGCGAGCCTGTTTGCCATCCACCACGAACAGATTATTCCCCTGGTGCGCAACGCCCACGTTGGTGTACTTGCGGATTTCCATGTAGCCGTTGGTGCCCAGGATGAACAGGCGGCCATCGCCCCACGTTCCCAGGCCGTCCGGCGTGAACCAGTCCAGTCGCACGTAACCGAAGCCGCGATTGCCGCGCAGCACCATGTCGCCAAAGTCCTGGAACTTCGGCCGATCCGGATGGCGCACATTCGCGATCTGCGACTCAACCACTTCGGCTTCCGTCGATCCGGTGAAGTAGAGGAACTGATCTACCTGGTGCGAGCCGATGTCGCAGAGAATTCCCCCGTATTGATCCGGATTCCAGAACCAGTCGGGCCGTCCGCCCCCGCCGCCCGCATCGCCAGCGTGCTGAAAGATCTGGTGCGGAGCGATGTTGATGGTCTGTATCACCTTGCCGATTGCTCCCTGGCGCACCAGAACGCCCGCGTAGACTGCGGCTTTCACCTCGAGAAGCTCGCTGTAGAGGATCGCGTAGACGCGCTTGGTTTCAGCGATTGTCTTGCGCACTTCGGCGACCTGTTCGAGCGTTGTCATTCCCGGCTTGTCTGAGAGAAAGTCCTTGCCGTTCTTCATGGCGCGCACAGCGATCCCGGCGCGCTCGCTGGCGATCTGGGAAGTCAGGACAAGCTGCACGGCAGGATCCTCGAGAACCTCTTCCTGCGTTTTAGCGACCTTCACATTGGGAAAACGCTGGCGAAAGAGGGCTATCTTGTCGTCTTCGCCACCCCAGGCAGCCACCAGCTCGCCGCCGCCGCGCTGCACCGCGCCGATCATGCCGTAAATGTGATCGTGGCTCATGCCGCAGACGGCAAATTTGATGTGATACTTGGGCGCTTCCTCGGCCTGCGCCGGCAGTACAACTTCTTCTGCTGCGCCCGCGCCGCCCCAGGCCATTGCGCTTTCCGGCAGCAGAGCCATCACGGCCGCTGATCCCATGGAACCCACTAAGCCTGCCTGCTTGAGAAAATCGCGCCTGTGCGTCGTGCTCGTCATCTCTCTCTCCTCCGCGCTGCATCAGAAGCATACTTCAAGGAGGCACGTCTTCGCACAGTGCTGGGAGCCAGGGCATGACGGTTCTCTGGCCTCGTCGGGCCGGCGGCGGCTAAGATGACCTTTTCGATCGTGAAGGAGCTTTCATGAAGCGTTACGGGATGGTGATCGGCCTCAAGCCGGAGGCAGAGCAGAAATACAAGGAGTATCACGCAACAGTGTGGCCAGGAGTACTGGCGATGATCCGTTCGTGCAACGTTCGCAATTATTCAATTTATCTCGACAACCACACGCTGTTCAGCTACTTCGAGTATCACGGCAGGGACTTTGCCGCCGACATGGCGCGCATGGCCGCGGATAAAACCACGCAGGAGTGGTGGGCCATCATGATGCCCATGCAGGAGCCGGTACCCGGCCGCAAAGAAGGCGAGTGGTGGAAGGAAATCGACGAAGTGTTTCACGTGGACTGAGCGGATGGCCTCGGAAGCATCATCAGGTCACGCAACTCGCGTGAAGTTGGAAAGGCTGCGACAGCGTCGCGCAACCTTCCAGGAACGACGACGGAGTTCCGCACTGCCGCTAGCGCTCTGCGAAAATAGATTGTCATGCTTTCTCTGCAAAATGCCGGCAAACGGTTCGGCCCGCGGGTGCTTTTTCTTGAGGCGAACTGGCTGATTCGCAGCAACGAAAAAACCGCTCTGGTGGGAGGAAATGGCGCGGGTAAATCGACGCTGATGAAGGTGCTGGCCGGCCTCGAAACGCTGGACTACGGCACGCTTGAACAGACGCGGGGAATGAGTATCGGATATCTGCCGCAGGAGGGGCTGCAGCTCACCGGCCGCACGGTTTTCGAAGAATGCCTCACAGTATTCGATGAGATTCGGGCCATCGAGGGCGAAGTCGAACGGCTCGCCGGCCAGCTCGCCGAGCTGAATCACGCGAGCGCGGAGTATGCCTCGACCGCCGAGCGTTATTCCATGCTGCAAGACCGCTTTCACGCACTCGATGGATACGCGCTCGATGCCCAGGTGGGTTCTGTTCTTACTGGTCTTGGCTTCGGCAAGCACGACTGGTCGCGCCAGGCTGCCGAATTCAGCGGCGGATGGCAGATGCGCATCGCGCTCGCGAAATTGCTGCTCGCCAAGCCGAATCTCCTGCTTCTCGATGAGCCAACGAACCATCTCGATCTTGAAACCCGCAACTGGCTTGAGGATTACCTTAATCACTATCCTTTCGGCTACATCCTCATCTCGCATGATCGCTATTTTCTCGACGTCACGGTCGATCGCACGGTTGAGATTTGGAATAAGCGCCTGACCATCTATCACGGCAATTACACCAAATACCTTCGCCAGAAGGACGAGCGGCGTGAGCAGTTGCAGGCGGCTTATCGCAATCAGCGCGAACAGATCGAGCACCTGGAAGCGTTTATCACCCGCTTTCGCTACCAGGCAACGAAGGCCAAGCAGGTGCAGTCGCGCATCAAGGAACTCGAGAAGATCGAGCGAATCGAAATTCCCGAGGAAGAGGCGGCGATTCACTTCAGCTTTCCGCAGCCGCCGCCGTCGGGCCGCACTGTGGCTGAAGCCGAAGGGCTAGCGAAAAGCTACGGGCAGAAAGAGGTTTTCAGCCGTGCTCGCTTCACGATCGAGCGCGGCGACCGGGTTGCGCTGGTGGGCTTGAACGGTGCGGGTAAATCCACGCTCATCAAGCTGCTCACGGGCGAGGAATCGCCCACGGCGGGGTCGGTGCGGCTGGGCCACAATGTGATCGCCGAGTATTTTGCACAGGATCAGTACAAGGTGCTCGACCCCGGCGCGCGCATGCTCGACGATATCAGCCGCTCCGCGTTGCGCATTCCCGAGGTCACGCTGCGGTCGCTTCTTGGCTGCTTTCTCTTTAGCGGCGACGACGTCTTCAAGCCGCTGGGGATCCTGTCGGGCGGTGAGCGCAACCGCTACGCGCTCGCGCGCATTCTGGTCTCGCCTTCCAATTTTCTGCTTCTTGACGAGCCCACGAACCATCTCGACATGCGCGCCAAAGACGTTTTGCTCGACGCGCTCTCTAGCTATACGGGCACCATCGTCTTCGTCTCCCACGACCGCTACTTCATCGACCGCCTGGCCACTCGAGTTCTCGAAATCGAAAACGGCGCCATCATTCCGTACGAAGGCAACTACGAGGATTACCTCCGCCGCAAAGCGGCGCAGGCCGCGGAAACCGCATCTTCTACTACTTCTTCCTCGGCCGCTCATCCTGAGCGAGTTTCGGATTCTGCGCGCAGTGGAGATTCCGGGCGAGTCGAAGGACTTGCATTGCCGTTGTCTTCGACCAGCGTGGCTGGTGTACCCATCGCATCCTCGTCAAACACCATCGTCATTGAAGGTGGATTCGAATCTGCGAACGGGTCTGCGCCGAAAGAAAAATCCCGCCGCCTCAATCCGATCAAGCAGAAACAGATGGAAGACCGGTGCAAATTTCTGGAAGAAGAGATCCCACGCGTCGAGGCTTCGATCGCGCATACGGAGCAGCAGCTCGGCGTCTATGTCTCCGCAGCGGAAACGCAGCGTCTCACCACCCTCGCCGGAGATCTCCGCGCGCAGCTCCGGGCGCTCACCGAGGAGTGGGAAAGTCTCGTAGCACAGCTCGAAGCCTGATCGCGAATCCTGTTCTCAAATCATGATCCCGGGCTCGCCCCATATTATCGAGAGCATGAAAGCCAAAGCCGCCAAATCCCGCTGTGTGTGGGCAGAGAGCGATCCGCTGCTTCGCGACTATCACGACACCGAATGGGGCGTGCTCGTGCGCGACGGCCGCGCCCTATGGGAGTTGCTGATGCTCGAAGGATTTCAGGCCGGTCTCGCCTGGATCATCGTGCTGCGCAAGCGCGATGCCTTCCGCAAAGCGTTCAAAGGCTTCGATCCGGCCAGGGTCGCTCGCTTCAAGGAAGCAGACATCGCCCGCCTGCTTCAGAACCCCGGCATCATTCGCTCCCGCGCCAAAATTGAAGCCACCATTCAGGCGGCACGCCTCTACGTCGCGATGCAGAAATCCGGCGAAGACTTCGGCCCGTTTCTCTGGAACATGGTGGGCGGCAAGCCTATCCGCAGCGAAGGTCCCGTTCCCGCACAAACGCCGCTGTCCGTAGAAATGTCGAAGCAGCTCAAGAAGCGCGGCTTCAAATTCGTCGGTCCCGTCATTGTCTATGCCTTCATGCAGGCCGCCGGAATGGTCAACGACCACAGTCCCACCTGCTTCCGCCGCAACGCCCGCAAGTGACCGGCTCTATTTCGCCTTATATCCCTGCCACACCCACAGCAGCGCCTCCGGCAGAGTCTGCTGCCGCACGCTCCGCTCCACGTGCCCGGCGTTCCGCGCAAAGATGAATTGGTACGGGTAGTGCTTGGCCGCCAGCACCTTGGCCATCTTCTCGTTCGCTACCACCCAGTCATGCATGTCGTCGCGCATGACGTTGGGGTTCAGCAGGTCACGGTCGCCGACTTCCATCCAGATCCGGATCGGCTTGCGCGGGCTCTTCGGAATCAGCGTTTCGTGAAAGCCCCACGCGCCGTGCGGCGTTTCGGGATTCCACGGCCACTGCTGATTCACGTAGGTTCCCGAGTACGTGAGCACGCGGTGATACCACTCGGGGTGGTACCACGCCATCTCCAGCGCGCACGAACCGCCCGAGCTGTTGCCCGTTGTCGCCCGGCCATTCGGATCGTGCGTCAGCTTCACATGCGCGTGGCTTTCCGCCGCCGGCAGCACCTCGTTCTCCACGAACTCCGCGTACTTGCCTGACATGGTGTCGTACTCGAGGCCGCGCTCGCTGCCCTGCGCATCGCCGCCGCCGTTCGCAATTGAGATCGCCACAATCGGCGGCAGCTTGTGCTCGGCGATCAGGCCGTCGAGGGCGGCGAACAACAGCCGGTCCGGCCCATCCGCGCCCACAATAAAAGGTGCTTCGGTTCCCGCCACGTAGCTCTTCGGCACATACACCGCAAGCTTGCGCATGTAGCTCTGCGGGTGCGTCTCCATTCCGTTCAGCCGCGCAGGATTCGCCGGGTCCGGCGTTCCGTGCGCGTCGGTATTGCGCGCAATCCCCGGGAAATACTTGCTGTCCTGCGAGTCCAGCGTGAACTCGACGACCGTCCCTTCGAGTGTGCGATTCGGGTCGGCCTCTTCCGGTGCGGGGTTGTGCGTCGGCCCGATGATGAAGTTGCCGTTCTGGTTTGGGGTAGGCAACTGACCATCCGGCAACTCCGTCGCCATCACATATCCCGCCGTGTGTGGATCGCGCGTAGGCGGAGTCGGCCGTCGCGGAGTCGTTGAGGCCATTCCAGAAGCTTGTTCCGCCGCAGTTGTCGACGCGGGGGTTGCCGCCTGCCCCGCGGGCGCGCCGCCCTGGCTGTGAACGAACGAACCAGCGGCAAGGATGCAGGAAAATGCAAGAACGAGCAATCGATCGAAATGAATCATCCAGACATTGTCCGCCATCGCCCCCTTTCTGCAAAAGCCCAGTTCGCCCGGGAATCCTGTCGATTCTCGTCGTGCATAATCAAAACACGATGGCACTCTTGTGGAAACCGGACAGCTGGTCGCAGCGGCTGGCGGAGCTCGAGTCGCAGTCCGGCGATTTGAAAGAGGCGCCTCTGCGCCGCGACGTGCGCTCGCTGGGCATGCTGCTGGGCGAGGTGCTCCGCGAACAGGCCGGCGAAGAGCTGTTCGCGCAGGTCGAGGCGCTGCGCCAGGGCACCATTCGCCGCCGCGATGCCGATCTGCGTGGCCAGGAGGAAGAAGCTGCCTGCCACGCGAGCGCAGCGCTTGAGATGGTTCATGCGTTGCCCGTCGAGCGCGCGGTCCTGCTCACCCGCGCCTTCGCCTTCTACTTCGAGCTCATCAATCTGGCTGAGACCAACCACCGCAAGCGGCGCCGCATGGCATTGCGCCTGAGCGGCCACGCAGGCCGGCAGCGCGGCTCGCTTGAGGGCACCTTGAACGAAATGCGCCGTGTCGGCATTGGCGCACAAGAGGCTCTGGACTGGCTGCGCCGGGTTATGGTGGTCCCGGTTTTTACGGCGCACCCAACCGAAGCGGCCCGGCGCACCGTGATGTTCAAGCGCCGGCGCATCGGCGAATTTCTTGAAGCGCTGGATCGGATTCCGGTTCCCGAGCAGGATCTGGCGCGGCTCGAGGAGCTTGTTCTCGCCGAGATCACCAGCCTGTGGCAGACGGACGAAGTGCGCTCGCGGCGGCCGACGGTCTTCGATGAAGTGAAGATGGGGCTCGATTATTACGACGTGTCGATCTTCGAAACGCTGCCCGAGCTCTATCGCGAAATCTCTTCGGCATTCAAGGCCACCTACAATCTGGAGATCGAGCCGCACGAGCTGCCGCTCGTTCTGCGCTTCGGTTCCTGGATCGGCGGTGATCGCGATGGCAATCCGTTTGTCACGCCTGACGTCACGCGCGGCGCACTGCAACTGGCGCGCGGCCACCTGTTGCTCTACTACCAACGGCGGCTCGATGATGTGATCGATCTGCTCACCACGAGCGCGCAGCAGCAGTCGGCGAGCACGGCGCTGCTCGACCGTCTGCACGGCTATATCGCACAGGTGCGGACACCGGAATCGCAGGTCTTTGGTGCGCAGTATGAGTTCGAATTCTATCGCCGGTTTGTGATCTGCCTTAAGGCGCGCATCCAGCGAACGCTCGAGCGCACGGGAGAGACGCTTTCTTCCGCCGGCGTGGCACTCCCGGTAACGGCCTACACTCTCGGGCGCGGCCAGGATGAGTTGACCCAGACACTGCCGGCGTATTGTTCCGTCCAGGAACTGATTGACGATCTTGAGATCCTGCGCGCCTCGCTGGCTGAAAACAACGGCATTCGCATCGCGCGCACACTCATCGATCCACTCATTCTCCAGGTCCGCACCTTCGGTCTTCATCTGCACACGCTCGACATCCGCCAGCATGCGCGCGTGCATGCGGCCGCGCTGCAGGAGGCGATTAGCGACTCCGCGGCGCCTGTGCTCGCCGGTGAGCTCTCATCGCAAACGGCGAGCGTACTCGAAACCTTCCGCGTCGTGGCCGAGATCAAGGCTAGTTGTTCGCCCGAGTCAGTCAGCCAGTACGTGATCAGCGGTGCATCAAGCGTGGACGACGTACTGGCAGTGGTCCGCCTGGCGCGGCTGGGCGGCGTGCGGGTAGAAGGCGCAGGCGAAGCGCCTGGATCTGATCCGGTTCTTCCACCCCAGCGCCCAGGACCCGTCGCTGGGGACCCCGGATTGATGCCGGTGCCGCTCTTCGAATCGATCGACGACTTGCGTAACGCGCCGGCGATCTGCCGCGAGCTCTGGAGCCGGCCCGATTACCGGCGCTTGCTCGCGAGCTGGGGCAACTGGCAGGAAGTGATGCTCGGCTACTCCGATTCGAACAAAGATGGCGGCATGCTGACCTCGACGTGGGAGATCTTCCGTGCTCATCGCGATCTGCACGTAGTGGCGCGCGAAGCGGGAATCAAACTGCGCCTCTTCCATGGCCGCGGCGGCACGGTAGGCCGCGGCGGAGGGCCCACGCATCGCGCCATCTTTGCGCAGCCCATTGACGCATTCGATGGCCAATTGCGCATCACCGAGCAGGGCGAGGTGCTCAACTTCAAATACGCCGATGAGGTGCTGGCCGAGCGCAATCTCGAGCTCATGATCGCTGCCTCGCTCGATGCGCTGGCGCGGCCGAACGCTCGCGATCCGCAGGGCCATTTCACCGGGGTGCTCAAGCCGGAGTGGGAAGCGGCTCTGGACACGCTTTCCGGTCTCGCCTTTGGCTATTATCGCGAGCACATCCTCGACGATTCCGGTGTCATTACCTACTTCGAGCAGTCCACGCCCGTAGGAGAGCTCGAACATGCCAAGATTGGCTCGCGCCCCGCGCGCCGCAGCGATTCACCCCAGCTCGCCGACCTGCGCGCGATTCCTTGGGTCTTCGGATGGACGCAATCGCGCCTGCTGGTTCCCGCGTGGTTCGGCGTGGGCTACGCCATCGATCGTTATCTGGCCGAGCCAGGTGCGCTCGAAAGGCTGCAGGTGATGACGAAGGAGTTTCCGCTTTTCATTGACTTGCTCCGCAACGTCGAGATGGCGCTCGGCAAGGCCGACCTGGGCACCGCAAAGCTCTATTCAACTCTCGTGCAGGACGCGATGCTGAAAGAGCGGATCTACGATCTGTTCGAGGCGGAATTTCACCGCACGGTGCGCGCGATCCTGGCCGTCACAAAGCAAGAAGAACTGCTTGAGACCAACCAGGTGCTGGCTCATTCCATTAAGCTGCGCAATCCTTACGTCGATCCCATGCACCTCATCCAGGTGGATATGCTGCGCAGGAAACGGGCTGGAGAAGACACGCCGGAAGTGAATCGCGCCATCGCCGCGACCATCAATGGCATCTCGGCGGGGCTGAGAAATACCGGCTGAGAATTGATGGCTGACACCGTCGGATTCAGGCTGCGGGTAGGCCGGCCCGGCCCCAAAGCCCGCCAAATGGGCCAAAAGTTCCGGTCTTTCAAAGGCGTTGGCCTCAAATTCTCGATTCTTCCACTTGCCATCCCCCAGCCCCAGGTCTACCCTGTCTTTATGCGTCGATGTCGCTAACACCGTCCTGGTGCAAGCTCCGATGCCACCGTGCGCCCGATTGTGCGCGCTTTTCTCACTGACAAGCTGCACCGAAATCTCAAAATCCGTCACACGACTTCCGGGCATCTGACCCGGCGAAGGAGATCATTTATGGCGCGCATAGCTGCGAACGTAACGGAACTGATTGGCCATACCCCGCTGGTGCGGCTGAACCGCGTAAGCCAGGGGCTGCCTGCGACTGTTGTAGTCAAGCTGGAAAGCCAGAACCCTGCATCGAGCGTGAAGGACCGCATTGGCTTCGCGATGATCGATGCTGCCGAGAAGGCGGGAAAGATCACCCCCGGCAAGACGGTACTCATTGAGCCGACCAGCGGCAACACAGGCATTGCGCTTGCCTTTGTGGCTGCGGTCAAGGGTTACAAACTGATCCTCACGATGCCGGAGACGATGAGCCTCGAGCGACGCGTCACGCTGCTGGCTTACGGCGCCGAGATCGTTCTCACGCCCGGCCCCAATGGGATGAAGGGGGCCATCGCCAAGGCAAACGAGATCCTCGAAAAGACGCCGAATGGCTACATACTGCAACAGTTCGACAACCCGGCCAACCCGGCGATCCATTTGAAGACAACTGGCCCCGAGATCTGGGACGACACAGACGGAAAGGTGGACATCCTGATCTCCGGCGTCGGTACGGGCGGCACCATCACCGGTGTGTCGAATTACATCAAGGCCAAGAAGCCGGAGTTCAAGGCCATCGCCGTGGAGCCGACGGACAGCCCGGTGCTCTCGGGCGGCAAGCCCGGGCCGCACAAGATCCAGGGGATCGGCGCGGGCTTTGTGCCCAGCATTCTCGACACCAAGCTGATCGACGAAGTGGTTCAGGTTACTAACGACGAATCGGTTGAGATGGCGCGGCGACTGGTGCGCGAAGAAGGTCTCTACGTTGGTATCAGCTCCGGTGCGGCGGCCGCTGCTGCGCTCAAGGTTGCGGCGCGGCCTGAGAATGCCGGCAAGCTGATTGTCGTTGTGTTGCCTGACTTCGGCGAGCGCTACCTCTCGAGCGTGCTCTTCGAGCCGCTGCGTCAGCAAGCGCTGGCTCTGCAGGCCGAGCCGATTGCGGTTCCTGCTTAGTGACTCGCGAGGCCGGCGGTTCTGCGCCGAATTAAATCCGGCAACTGATTGCCGGCCTCAATCATCGAATTTTTCGTCATGTCCATGATCGGCCGAATCCGCGACGACGTCCGCTCCGTGATGGAGCGCGATCCGGCCGCGCGGACCTGGCTTGAAGTCCTGCTCTGCTATCCGGGCCTGTGGGCAGTCTGGATCCATCGCATTTCGCACTGGCTCTGGCGACACAAGCTGCGGCTGCCGGCGCGCGTTCTCTCGCAGATTGCGCGTTTCTACACGGGGGTGGAGATTCATCCCGGCGCGCTGCTTGGCCCGCGTTTGTTTATCGACCATGCGACCGGCGTTGTGATCGGCGAAACTGCGATTGTTGGCAGCGACGTAACCATGTACCAGGGAGTCACGCTGGGCGGAACGGGCAAGGGAATGGGCAAGCGCCATCCGACGATCTGCGATGGCGTTTTCATCGGCAACAATGCCAATGTGCTGGGCAACGTGACGGTGGGGGAGAACTCGCGAGTTGGCGCGGGCTCAGTCGTTCTTTCTGACGTGCCGCCGAATTCAACGGTAGTGGGTGTGCCTGCGCACATCGTCTATCGTAACGGCCAGCGCGTTCTCATCACCGATCCGCACGAAGTCAAGGATCCGCTCTCCGACGTGCTCATCGCTCTCTCCGAGCGTGTTGAGGAACTCGAAATGCGTCTCGGCGCGCACGAGCACTGGGCTAAACCGTTCGAAGATGAAGAGGCTGAGCGGGCCGCGTATCGCGTTGAGCTCGACCAGGTGCGGCCTTACGTTGAAATGGGTGAAGGGATTTAGGGGCGAAGGGATCTAGCAATTAGCACTCAGTCCTTATTTCCAGCTTCCAAATCTTCATGGACTAAGGCATTTCTCCTTCAGATGTAGCCCTTTCTGGAATTGTGCAAGGTGGCAATTTCTTGTTGAAATTGCCACTTGACTGTTGTGGCTTCGGTGTACCGCAGAAGGAGAAATGCTTTATTTCCTGACAACTGAACGCCTCGGTTTCCGCTGCTGGACCGCGGAGGACGAGCCGCTGGCGATCGGCCTGTGGTGTGATCCGCAAGTGACGGCGCTCATCGGTGGCCCGTGGAGCGTTGACGCCGCACGCGCGCGATTGGCCGAGGAGATCGATCAGCAAGCAAAGCAGGGCCTCCAGTACTGGGCGGTCTTTCTGCTTGCGAACGGCGAGCACGCCGGTTGCGCAGGGCTGCGCGTGTATCAGGCGAATGAAAAGATCTATGAGATGGGAATCCATCTCCGTCCCGCTTTCTGGAGCCGGGGATTCGCCGCCGAAGCCGCATGCGCGCTCATCGACTATGGATTCGGCCGAGTGGGAGCCGAAGCGCTCTTCGCCGGACATCACCCGCGGAACGAAGGTTCGCGCCAGCTCGTCGGTAAGCTCGGCTTCAGCTACCAGCGCGATCAACTCTACCTGCCCACTGGCCTGATGCACCCCACATACCTGCTCAAACGTACTGACGCGCTGGCAGGCGCGAGGGAAACGGACGCGAAATCGCCCGGCCGGGAATTTTCCGGACCAACGCAGACCGTAACCCTCTGGTATGAGCAGGAGAAGCTGAAGCCGTGACCAAACGCAGCGCCGGTTTGCTGGTTTATCGCCAGGGTGTGCGGGGTCTCGAGGCATTTCTCGTTCATCCCGGTGGACCCTTCTGGGCTAAGAAGGATTTCGGCGCGTGGTCCGTTCCCAAGGGCGAATACGCCGATGGGGAAGATCCGCTCGCTGCCGCTTGCCGCGAGTTTCAGGAGGAGACCGGCTTCGCAATCGAAGGCGATTTCCTCGAACTCGGCGCCGTTCGCCAGGCCGGGGGCAAATTGGTTTCGGCGTGGGCCATCGAGGGCGACTGCGATCCGGCCCGGCTCATCAGCAATCGATTTCAAATGGAGTGGCCGCCGCGATCGGGCCTCATGAAGGAATTTCCCGAGGTCGACCGCGGCGCATGGTTCAACCTGCCCGAGGCACGCGAACGCATCCTCGCAAGCCAACAGCCTTTTCTTGACCGGCTCACGGAGAAAATCGACGACAAAATCGGAGCGTGAGGCCGGCCAATTTCAATCGCCTTAGTGCACGTCGACCGAGCGGTCGCCCTCGTACTCCATGATGTGGAAGTACGCTTCCCAGCCGCTCCACGACGCGGGCGCGGGCAGCTTGGCCATCGGATCCTTTACGTGGTTCGCATAGTCCTGCACCAGTTCCCGCGTGCGGTAGACGCCGGTCAGCCAATCGCCGCGATACCAGTTCTTCCACTTGCCGTACTCGGCCGCGTGCATCGACGCCATAATTTCATCCAGCGCCTTCAGCGCCTCATTCGCCTCTGCCAGCGCCTTTTCGGTATTGCCCGCGTCGTAGTCCTTCATCGACTGCGCAACCTCCAGCAGCATGTGGTTGCTGTTGCGGTTGATGGTGATCATGGTCAGCATCTCAGCGTGGTAGTAATCCCGGCGCGTGGCATCCACAAGGCTCTCTGCAGCCTGCGCATCCTTCCACGCCGCATCCCAGCGCGGCTGCGCTTCCGTGCACTCCCTGATGTCGCGATCGAGGAACGCCTCCCGTTGCTGGGTGTTGAGCGCGAAACCCACCCGCGGCTGCGTCCACTTAGGCGACTGGCTGGGAATGTTGATGACCTGGTGCTCGCTCAAGGCGTCGAGAATGATGCGGCGCGCCTCGCTGTGATAGTGCTGATCGCCGTCTACCAGCGGAATGCTGCTGTAGTGGGTCGGTGGGGGAGGAGCATTGCCGGCTGAAGTCATGCGCGGAGGAGCAAACGGCGCGCGCAGAGAGGGCGCATCGAAGTACTCCTTGTAGGCCTTGGCCAGCGTATCGGCCGATCGCGCGCCGAACTCTTCAGTCGCCCACTTCTTGTAGAAAGCCTCATCCGTATCGTTTTCGGCCGGTGTGTTGCCGGTTGACGGAACGCCGGTCAAGTTTCCCGCCCAGGCCATGTTCATCACCGCGCGCGTGGTCATCGCCACCGGCCGAATGTCGCTCGTGTTCACCAGGAAATACGAAGTGGCGCCGGCCTTAATGTAGCGGCCAATCTCAGACTGAATGACTGAAGCCGGTACCATCTCCGAGAGCTGATTCGACTGGCCGTTCATCATCGCCACGTGGAAGTACATCCCCTGGCCGGCGGCCACTTTCCCTCCGTCCTGCATGTCGCCGTAGCCAGTGTCGGCCCACACCAGCGAAACCTCGGGCGGAATCTTCAGAAAACCCTCCTGTGTGAGCCGCGCACCCTCTTGCCACAGGTCGGTCACAAACTGCGCGTCGGGATACTTGGCGCGCACGATCTTCATCTGCTCCGCAACGGCTGCGCTGATGCGCTGGCCGAGCAGCGGATCGTTATTCTGCACGCTCGGATCGAGCGAGGAGTAACTCGAATCGGAAAGCCCGCGCAGGCCCACGCTCCACAAAATCTCTTCACCTGGTTTGTACGCCGCTACGGCGTTGGTCCAGGCGCGCTCCAGAATCTCGGGATGCGTCGAGAAGTTGTAGGGCACATCCTGCGGCCATCGCGCCACGTTCACACCAAGCGGGATGGCATGATGCTGATTGACGATCAGTCCGCGCTCTGTGGCCGCATGCACCTGCGCATCGTCGGGAAAGATCCACGTGCCCGGTACCACCATATTGCCCTTGAGCCGGAGGATGGTTTCGAAGACCATCTCCCAGGTGCTGAGCGCAATGCCGGTCTGGTCGCCTTTTTTCGGAGTGACCCAGCCGGTGAGCAAATCCTCGTCGTTCGGGAAGAAGCCGCGGTACTTGAAGACTGGGCTGGGATAGCTCCGCGAGAAACCGGCCGGCAGCGTGATCGAGGTTCGGTGAGCCGGCTGTTTATCGGTCCACAGGTACATCGGATCGACGCCAAGCACAGATTGCGAAAATTCATAGATTGCAAAGATCGTTCCGCGCATATCCGCCCCCACCAGGCAAATCACCCGCTTACTACCCGAGCCGGCGATGGAGAACGCGAAGCTTTCGGTCCCGCTTGTGGTCGAGCAGCCGAGGCCCGCGGGAACATTCTGGCTTTGCGAAATGAGAATCGAAACAGTTCCGCCCTGATCGAGTTGGTCCACCAGCTTGGGCGCGCTGCCGAAGACCTTCGTGAAGTCGGAGATCAGATCCTGCGTGGCGCGGTGCACCGGGCCGGGCGCATTCTCTACGATGCTGACTGACCCGTTGATGGAGACCGGCGCCTGAGCGAGTACCGCGCTCTGGAAGACAAGAATTACAGCTCCGATCCCAGCGATCACGGCCACAGTTTTCACCCGGAACGGAATAAAACGCGGTATCGACATTCAAATCTCCTCGGCGAAGTTGAAAAGACAATTTATTCGCGCCTCGAATTATACAAGAAGGCCGACAGAAGAGCCTTATCCCCTCCAAGAGCGGCATAGAACGGCTCGGGTGCTACATTGAATTCGCTTCCATCCTCCGATTCGAGGACTGAGTCGTTGCCAGGGTTTCGAACGCTGATCGTCTGTCTCTTTTTGGGTTCAGCCGCCGCTCATGCCTCTTCTGCGATTCAGGCGGCGCCAGTCCCGGCGGAGATGAAGTCGAGTTTCTTCGCAGTCACAGTCAACAAGCAGGTCGTTGACGTGGCCCACGCCGCCTCCAACTACGAATATGTGACCTTCGACACCAGGGGCGCAGTCGACATCTCCATCACCGCGGCGGAGCCTGGATTCTGGGATCGCGGCGTCGATATCGAGCCGTGGCGGCTAGGCCTGCGCGCGCAGCGCCATGGTCAAACCATCTCCTTTCATCTGGCCGTGCCGGCCAAGCTCTCGATTTCCCGGCCGGGAGATTTCTTGAATCAGGCGAGAATGCTCTTCGTCTTTTCGGGCACCCCGCCAGCGCCCCCACCTTCCGGGCCAAACGTCACGATCATCCCCTCCGGACTGCATCGCGAAAGCCTCAACCCGAAGAGCGGCGACATCATCTATCTCGAGCCCGGTGCTTTCGTTTTCGGCAGCCTGAATCTCTGGCAGGTCCACGACGTTAAGGTCCTGGGCCGCGGCACGATTGTCTACGACGGTCCACAGGACCCGACGACTGACGACGGCTGGATGCAGAAACCCGACTGGCACTGCATCGGCGCCTACCAGGCGCACAATGTGGAGATCGATGGACTCACCTGCATCGTTCGCTCGCGAACATGGTCGATCCAGATGAAGGATTCGACGGGCTTCCGGTACGGCGATCTGCGCGTCATCGGCGGAAATACCGGCAACGCCAATCAGGATGGAATGGACTGGCTCGGCGGCGGTGACACTGTGGTGAGAGATGCGTTTCTGCGCGCCTCAGACGATGACCTGGCTGTGCAAGGCAATTGGGACGGATATACGCAGGAAGATTTGGTGCGCCCGGGCGCCGAAGTGAGCAATATCGTCGTCGAAGATAGCGAGCTCTCCACCAGCATCTCCAACATCGTGCGCATGGGATGGCCGCAGAAGACCTTCAACTCGCAGAACTTTACGCTGCGCAATTCCGATATTTTGCATGCGGGCATCGGCGCATGCGGCCAGACCTTCGGCGTGTTTGGTTTTTGGGGCGCGAACGGCGCCGGCGGCAGCCACTCCGGCGTCACTTTTGAAAATCTCATTCTCGATAACTGGTATTCGCTCGCCCAACTCGAACAGGAACAGCCTGGCCTCACCGGGATCACCTTCCGAAATATCTGGGCGCTCGATCAGCCCCCACTTACTGCTTCGAGCATCACAGGTGACGTAAAGAACGTCGTCTTCGACAACGTGAAGTACGGTCAAGAGCGGGTGATGAATCCAACGGCGATGCCGCTTGCTGTTTCAACCAACACGGAACAGCCCAAATTTCTTGCCGGCGCGGACTTTTCAGCCAGTTTTCAGGCAAGGCCGCTTGTTTTCGCGCCGCAACAAACCGTTACTCTAACTGCAAAGGTCATGCGAGGCGCGCAATACACGTGGCTCTTCGGCGACGGAACAACTGCGCATGGCCGGCAAGTACACCATCGCTTTCCTGATGCCGAGGGAACCGAACTCGACGGCAAAAATGACGCCGGCCGCTTTCGCGTTCTTCTCCACGTGACGGCTGCTGAGGGAAGACAGGACTGGGCAGCCCAGGACTTAGTTGCAGTCGCGAAGTGGCATGAAGCCCTGAAGGTTGAGGAATCGCTATCTGCAGGCCTTTCATGGAAGATCTACGCCGGCGGATGGACCGACTTGCCGGACATGACTGCAATGCACTCGGACCTAAGTGGAGACTCTGCAGATATTGACGCTAACTCGCAAGGTTTTACGCGCTACGCCACCGCGTGGGATGGGCTGATAAATATTCCGATGGATGGAGGATACACCTTTCGTGTAATCGACCGCGACGGGACTCGGTTGATGATAGATAGTGTGGAAGTTGCACGCACCGGACCTCCGTTCGCGCAGGTATGTGGATCGCCGGGAAATGCACTGCGGTACGCAGTGGGCTCGATTGGATTGCGATCCGGTTTACACACCTTTCGTCTGGAAAGTCTAAACTCGGAGAGTGAGGGCATACCAAGATTGTTATGGGAAGGGCCGGATATTCAAACCGGTGATGTGCCACCCTCGGTCTTCAAACGTCGAACAGCAAGAGAAACAGTGAGCCAGTCCGTGCCAAGGGACGATCGTCGCGGGAACTAACCATAACCCTGGGAAATCCTGCCTGACTTTCCATGCTGGGTTAATTGCACGGTGCCGGATTTTTTAAGAATATTCAAGAAGCTGGCTGCTAAGTAGTGCGATTGAACTCCCCTGAGCAATTTCTAATGACCTTGGTTATGAATCAAGTGGGTTTAACAGGAAAGTCCAGCTTGGTAATTTTGCATTGAATTTCCCGATACGGGTAGACGCTGACATATTACCAAATGGAATGCCTCCTGCATTTCGGCTCGCACAATTCGGAATTACGCAATTCTGAATGTGTCATACTACGTCTATCCAAGCAGTTCTGTTACATTGTTTGCAGTGCTCCCTTGACTTGTGTTGTTCCCGTTGGGCGTCGATCTGTCTACTTCACGCGGAAGCACGAAGTAGAATGAGGTGAGGTGTGTTCGCGGCGTCGATGCGCAACCGTTGGCAATCATTCGCGTGAATCGCAACTTTAGCGGCTGATCCGTGTCATTGAGGGTTTAGCCCTGTTGATCAGCCCTGTTAAATTGATTGATCCTGCAGTTTTGGGAGGAGCACTTGAGTACCGAGCCGGTAGGCCACCGCATCTTTGATACTGCGGATTTGTCTTCATTTCTGCCTGATTTTGAGGCTGCCGATAGATCCAAGGGGAAAGAGCGGCTCAACGGAGCGCGCGGCGCCTTCCCCTTCTCGCAAGAGCTGGAAAAGATTTACTGGCCTTCACGCAATAATCAAATGCGTCTTCGTGGCCGGGCACTCTCCATCTGGAAAGGCTTGAGTCCCTGGTCGCAATCGGCGGCCAAGCGTATCTTCGACTGCGTTTGTGTCCTGGTATTTCTGCCGCTGCTCTTGCCGCTAATGCTGGCGATTGCGCTGGCGGTGCGGCTGACCTCTCATGGTCCCGTTCTGTTTCTGCAGGAGCGCGTCGGACGCCGCAGCAAGACGTTCACCATTCTGAAATTCCGCACCATGGTCCATGTCGTGGATTCCGCGCACAATACGATCACTACTTCAGACAATCAGCGGTTCACTCGGGTAGGTCCTTTCCTGCGCCGCTGGAAGCTCGACGAACTTCCGCAGCTCCTCAATGTATTGTGGGGAGATATGAGCCTGGTGGGTCCGCGGCCGAAGGTTCCGGAGCACGTAAGTTTCGATCTTCCCTGCCGCCCGGGAATCACTGGCATGGCGACGACCGTCTTCGCTTGTGAAGAGAGAATCCTGGCCTGCGTCGCGAACGATCAGCTGGACGCTTACTATCATTCTGTTGTCTTACCGGCCAAGCGGCGGCTCGACTCGGAATATATGGCCAGCGCGACATTCGTCTCGGATCTTCGCTTGCTGGTCAACAGCGTACTTCGCCGCTGGGACACGGCGGCGCTGGATGAATTCATTGAGGTCACGGCGCACGAATTGCATGCGCAACCGGCTCCATCGAGAGCGCGCAATATCACCCGGCCCGTTCTTCATATGCCGTCGCCCGTAAGCGCACCAACACAGCCAGAATCTGAACGGGTCTCGCTGGTCTAAGGCAGTTTTCGGAATTTACTAAGACTTTTTGACAGCATTGAGGGGTGGCATTTTCTTCCACCCCGTCGACGAAGATCTGTCGCCCGGGATCCCGGGGATAAAAATGCCACTTTGCTGCGTGCTTCCGGTCTGCACCGATTCCGAAACTGCTATAGCAGGATCCCAGCCGCGAAAACGAGAAACTCCGTTCTGAGAGCGTCTGCTGCTCGCGTCAACTGCTGCGGTGCGAGAGTTTCGATCGCAGAATCCGTTCCGTGATGTAGGCAAGGCATAGCATTACCGTGGCTCCGGTGCAATCGAGTAGCACATCCGATACGGATGATCCTCGATTCGGCAGAAAGCTCTGGTGCCATTCATCCCAACTGGCCACAAGGCCTGTTCCCAACAGAGCGAGCGCAGCGTGAGCAATAAAGTGCAGTTGCGGCCGGGTCATGCGCCACGCCCGCAGCCACGTCAATCCGAGCGCTCCGTAGCCGATAAAGTGCCCCGACTTTCGAATCAAGTGGTGGATGATCTCCCAGCGAGCGTTTGTCACCGCGCCGAAGATCGATTGGAAGACCCAGCGCAAAGGCCCCGATGTGTGATCGGCGCCGAGGTACTTCGTTGACTCGACAACGATGATCCCGATGCCGAAGGCGACGGGAAGCCAGGCGCTGATCCAGAACTTTATCTCGCGCCGGTTACTCCACATGATAGTTGGGCGCTTCTCGCGTGATGATCACGTCGTGCACGTGACTCTCGCGAAGGCCCGCACCTGAAATGCGCACAAATTTTGCCTTCTCCTGTAACTCCGCGATGCTGCCGCACCCCAGATATCCCATGCCGGAGCGCAATCCACCGACCAGCTGGAAGACCATCCCCTCAAGCGGTCCGCGGTAAGGAACGCGGCCCTCGATGCCCTCGGGTACAAATTTCGCCAGGCGGTTTTCCTTCGCGCGCTCGCGCTGCACCACATCGGAGGGGCCGTTCTCCGAGCCGGCCAGATCCGCTGATCCCTGAAAGTAGCGCTCGCCCGATCCCTGACTCATTGCCGTCAGCGACCCCATCCCGCGATAGGTCTTAAAGCTGCGGCCCTGGTAGAGAATCGTTTCGCCCGGGCTCTCATCCACGCCCGCGAACAATGACCCGATCATCACCGAACTTGCGCCGGCGGCAATCGCCTTGGTCACTTCGCCGGAGTATTTGATTCCACCATCGGCAATCACCGGCACCTCGTGCTTGCGGGCTGCCCGATAGGCCTCTGCAATCGCCGTGATCTGCGGCATGCCCGCCCCGGTCACCATGCGTGTGGTGCAGATGGAGCCCGGGCCGATGCCAACCTTAATCGCGTCTGCGCCGGCATCGATCAGCGCCATCGCGCCGTCGTACGTGGCCACGTTGCCAGCAAGCAGTGCGATGGAGGGAAAGCGCTTCTTCACCTCGCGCACCGCATCGAGCACGCGAGAGGAATGTCCATGTGCGGAGTCGATTGCCAGCACGTCAGCCCGCGCGCGCACCAGCTCTTCCGCGCGCTCCAGAAAATCTCCCGTCGCTCCGATGGCGCCGCCTACGCGCAGCCGGCCCTGTTCGTCCTTGCTAGCGTTGGGGTATTTGAGTTTTTTCTGGATGTCTTTGACGGTGATCAGGCCCATGAGCTCGTACTGGTCGTTGACCACGAGCAGTTTTTCCACGCGATGCTTGTGCAGAATGAGCTCGGCCTCTTCGAGTGTGGTGCCGACCGGTACCGTGATGAGGTTGGTCCGGGTCATTACGTCGCCCACCGGAATATCGGTGCGCGTTTCGAAACGCAGATCGCGGTTGGTCAGAATGCCGACGAGTTTCTTGCCCTGCGTCACCGGCACGCCAGAGATGCGGTAGCGCCGCATCACCTCAAGCGCATCGGCGATCAGTTTTTTCGGGCCGATGGTCACTGGATCGACGATCATGCCGCTCTCCGACCGCTTCACCTTATCGATCTCGCCAGCCTGCGTGGACATGGAAAGATTGCGATGCACGATGCCGATGCCACCCTGCTGCGCCATGGCAATGGCCATGCGCGACTCAGTGACGGTATCCATCGCCGAGGAGATCAGCGGCGTGTTGAGCGTGATCGTCTTGGTGAGCTGCGTTTGCGTACTCACCTGCACCGGCACCACGTCACTGTAGGCGGGGACCAGCAGCACGTCGTCAAAGGTGAGAGCTTCAGGAAGGTGATCGGTGAGCATGAGGATATGAATCGCCCGGCGGATGGATCAGGCCGAATCTCTCGGGCGGTTCTCTTCATTGTAGCGGAGAGAGTGTGGCGCGCACGCGGCACACACCCTCATGATCCGATGTGACGGCCGAGGGCCGAAGAAGATTCAGAGTTCGTTCGATGAATCTTTTTCTGAGCTACTTGGGAAGCTGAGTCGTATCCCAGCCGCCGCCGAGGGCGCGGACCAGGCTGACGCTCGCGCCAAACTGACGGCTCTCGATGTTGATTTCGGTCACTTGATCTTGAAGAAGAGTCTGTTCGGCGGTAAGAACCTCAAGGTAGCTGGTGACACCGCCTTTGTAGCGCTGGTTGGAGAGATCGACGGAGTGCCCGGCGGAATCGACAGCGCGCTGCTCGACGGTGGATTCCTGTTGCAGCACGCGCAGCGCAGCGAGTTGGTCTTCGACATCGTCGAAGGCCTGGAAGATCGTATTGCGATAGCCGTCTGCCTGCGCCTCATAGGCATGGCGCGCCTGATCGGTGAGCGCGTGGCGCTGGCCCGCGTCAAAGAGCAGCTGCGCGGCCTGGCCGCCGAGTGTCCACATTGTGCTGGGGCCCTGGATCCATGAACCGATGTGCGTGCTCTGAAATCCGCCGGTGGCGCCGAGTGTGATGGTTGGATAGAAGGCGCTGATCGCGATTCCGATCTGCTCGTTGGCCGCGGCTGTGCGGCGCTCCGCGCCGGCAATGTCAGGCCTGCGCTCCAGAAGCTGTGAAGGAACGCCAGTGGGAACATTAGGCAGCGCTGTGTCGAGCGGCGACGGCGGAATGCTGAAGTCGCTGAGATTGAGATTGGCAATGGTGCCGATGGCGTGCTCGAACTGCGCGCGCGCCACGCCCACATCCACAAGCTGCGCGCGAACAGTCTCAAGCTCGGTCGTAGCCTGCGCAACGTCCACATCGGTGGCAACTCCGCCGGAGCGGCGCCGCTCGGTCAGGTCGAGTTGCCGCTCGAGGTCGGCAACCGTTTGTGAGAGCAGCTTTGCCTGCGAGTCGAGGCCGCGAAGCGCGAAATAATCGGTAGCCATCTCCGCGTGAAGCGCGAGATCGACGCCCGCCATATCCGCAGCCGAGGCCCGCGCATCGGCCCGCGCCTGCTCAACGGTGCGGCGAACCCGGCCCCAGAGATCGGGCTCCCACGAGGCCTGCCCTTGAATGGTGTAGTCCGAGTAGACGGTTGGGCTCCCCGTTTTCCAGAGCGGCTCATTGGATGAATATTTTTCGCCTTGGGGCGCAACGCTCGCCGAGAACTGCGGAAAGAGGTTGGCGCGCGCCACGGCGACCTGATCGCGTGCGGCGAGATAGGTTTCAAGCGCCTGCTTAAGCTGCACGTTGGTGGTCGCGATGCGAGCTTCCAGCTGATTGAGCTGCGGGTCCTGGTAGACCTCCCACCACTTGCCCTTCAACATGCCTGCTGAAGGATCGGCCTGGGTCCAGGTTCCATTCGGGGGATTGGGTGGAGGAACAACCGCTGAGGCACCGGTCTCCTTGTACGCTGGCGGCGCAGTGTAGCCGGGGCGATTGTAGTTGGGACCGACGGGTTTACAGCCGGCCAGGAGGAGCAGGGAAGCACCGCAGAAAAGAACAATCGAGCGGTAAATTTGCGCCGCGCTCGGCCCGGAGAAGTGGCGCAAACAGTTCCACGCCATCGAGTCGCAATTTCCGGCGCCGAGGATTTGCCGAACGGAGCGCAACGTCAGAGGCCCCCCTCAGTTTGCGGGCTGCCTTTTTTCCCGTCCGGTCTTTCCACTGTTACCTTTTCGCCGTCGATGAGCGAGTCCGGAGGATCCTGAATCACCTGATCGTTCGCACCAAGCCCGCTCACGATCTGCACGTTGGCGCCGTCATCCTCCCCGATTACGACGGGGATCATATGCGCGGTGGTTCCCTGGCTGCTATTCACCACGGTGCTCACCTGCATGCCTTCACGGCGAAAGATCAGCGCGGCACTGGGGACAATGTACGTCGGCCCGACCGGCGGCGTCTTGAAATGAACCTGCGCAAGCGCTCCCGGCATCAGCTCGCCTTGGTGATTATCGACGTCGACTTCAACCAGAAGCGTCCGGCTACTGGGGTCGATCGCATCGGAAGTACGGACCAGCGTGCCTTCGAAGGTTTTGCCAGGATACTCGGGGAAGGTGAGGCCGAGTTTCATCCCACGCTTCAGCGTTTCCGTGTATAGCTGTGGCACGTTGGTGTAGACGCGCAGGGTTTGCAGCGCCTGCAGGTGGAACAACTCTGCCGCGCCGCCCTGGCTGATGAGCTGGCCGGTATCTACATTGCGCGCGGTGACCACGCCGTCGAATGGAGCATAGACCTTTTCGAAAGATTGCATTTCGCGCAGGCGCTGCAAATTAGCGTCTGCGGATTTGACTCCGGACGCTGTCGCGGCGGCCTGGGTGTTGAAGGTATCGGTGTCGAGCTGCGAGACGGCGTCAGACTTGACGAGGCCGGTGTAGCGGTCGGATTGCACCTTGGCGTTGCCGGCGTTGGTTTGCGCGGTGGTGAGATCGGCCTCCGCCTGCGACACCTGTTTATCCAACTCGGGTGTGTCAATGACTGCGAGCAGATCGCCCTTCTTCACGTGTGCACCGATGTCGAAATACCAGTGCACGAGGTAACCGTCAGTGCGTGCATAGATCGGCGAATCAGTGAACGCGGTCACGTTGCCGGGCAGGACAAATTCGTCCACGGGCGCGCCCGCCTTTGCCGGTGCAACGGTGACGGTGGGCGCAGCGGTGGTGTCCGTGCGCTGCGCCAGAGCGGAGTTGCCGTGCGTACGGGAGAGAATGCCGAGCACCGCGAGAACCATGGCGGCAATGAGTACGATCACCAGACCGATGACGACCTTGTGCGTCGAGATCGGCTCCTGCTCAGGCGCGTGCTCGTGGTGGTTTTGCGGATTCGGCTTGGATTCGTTACTCATGGCACATCACTCCGATTCGGCAATCTAGTCTAGATCCTCATCGTCGACCGCGGCTGCAGCGGGTAGTTTGGCTCTGCGGCGGCGTTCCAGCCATCCGTGAACGATTGAGAAAAATACCGGCACAAAGAAGAGGGTCGCAACGGTGGCCAGCAGCAGGCCTCCGATCACGGCACGGCCCAGCGGCGCGTTCTGTTCGCCACCTTCGCCAAGTCCCAGTGACATGGGAACCATCCCGATGATCATGGCGAGCGCGGTCATGACGACCGGACGCAGGCGGACGAAGCCGGCATTGAGCGCTGCCTGTCGCGCGTCGCCCACGAGGATCTCCAACTGCTCGCGGGCAAAGCTGACGACGAGAATTGAATTGGCCGTGGCCACGCCCATGCACATGATCGAGCCCGTGAGCGCCGGCACGCTCAACCGCGTGCCGGTGACAAACAGGAACCAGACGATTCCAGCGAGCGCGGCGGGCAGTGCAGCGACGATGAGAAACGGATCGAGCCAGGACTGGAAGTTGACGACAATCAGCAAGTAGACCAGCAGGATGGAGAAGGCGAGACCGCTGAGCAAGCCGATGTAGGACTTGTTCATGGTGTCGCTCTGGCCGCGCAGGATGAAATGCGAGCCGCGGGGCAGATCCTTCTGGTGGTTGGCGACGATCTTCTGCATGGTCCTGGTAACGCTGCCGAGATCGGTGCCGTCGACGTTGGTGTAAATGTCGATGACAGGCTGCACGTTGTAGTGGCTCACGGTGGCCTCCTCGGCGCCGGGATCGATGGAGGCGAGGTTGCCGAGGATCTGCACGGGGTGGCCCGCGCCCGGCGCACCGGTGAATGCCGCTCCGGCTGGCGCCGCGCCGAAAGAGCCGGGTGCGGTAGTGGAGGGTGCGGTGGGCAATGTAGCATTGGCCGCGGCGCCGGTAACGGGCAGGCTCTTGAGCTGCGACATCGAATCAAGCTTGTACTGCGGCGCCTGCACCGCAACGTTATACGAAACGCCATTGCGTGGATCGAGATAAAAGCTGGGACTGGTCTGGAAGCTGCCGCTGAGCGCGACGAGCAGGCTCTGCGCAACGTTCTGCTGGGTGAGGCCTGTGGTCTCGGCGCGGGTGCGGTCGACGTTGACGGTGAGATTGGGATAGTTGAATGGTTGCTGGATGCGAGAATCGACGGTGCCGGGAACGTAACGGACCTCATTCAGCATGCGCTCGGCAAGCGCGCGGTTGGCATAGAGATTGGGCCCCACAATCTGAATATCGATAGGTGCGGCGAGGCCGAAGTTGAGAATCTGGGTCACAATGTCGACCGGCACGGTGTAGAAGGTGACGCCGGGATATTGCTGTGCGAGCACGGTCCGGAGGCGCTGGACGTAAGCGTCCGTAGGGTGGTGCTTGGGATTGAGCTGCACCTGGATGTCGGCGTCCGAGGGCCCGATGGGCGCAGAGGTCGAATAGGAGAGATTGAGCGGCGAGTAGGGAAGGCCGATGTTGTCGAGGATCGTCGAGAGCTCGCTTGATGGAATCTGCTGGCGGATGGTCTGCTCAATGTGATCGCAGAGCGCGGCGGTTTCTTCAATGCGCGTGCCGGTGTGTGCGCGCACGTGAAGAATGAACTGTCCGGAGTCGACGGACGGGAAAAAGTCCGAACCGAGCCATGGAGTGAGTACGGCGAGCGAGAGAAGCATGAAAGCGAGGAAAACGACGATAAAGATTGTCGCGTTGTCGACGCAGAAGGTAAGCACCCGCAGGTAGCCATGGCGTAGCCGCTCGAAGTGATGCTCAAAGGCAAGCTGGAAGCGTATGAAGGGATTGCGGCTCTCGTGCTTACGTTTCGCCTCTTCCTCATCATGCTCCTTCAGCAGGTAGCGCGCCATGGTGGGCACAACGGTACGCGAGAGCAGGTAGCTGGCGAGCATGGCGAAGACCACGGCCTCGGCCAGCGGAACGAAGAGATAACGCGCTACGCCGCTCAACAGGAACATGGGCACAAACACGATACAGATGGCGAGCGTGGAGACAAGCGCGGGCGTGGCGATCTGCGCGGCGCCATCGAGGATGGCCTGCTCGATCTCCTTGCCGGATTCGAGGTTGCGATTGATGTTCTCGATCTCGACGGTGGCATCGTCAACCAGGATGCCGACGGCGAGCGCGAGTCCGCCGAGAGTCATGATGTTGATGGTTTCGCCGAGCGCGTGCAGCGCCACGATGGAACAGAGAATCGAGAGAGGAATGGAGACGGCGATAATGAGCGTGGAGCGCCAGCTGCCAAGGAAGACCAGGATCATGACCGCGGTGAGGCAGGCGGCAATGATGGCCTCGTGCATTACGCCGTCAATGGAGTTGCGGACGAAGATGGATTGATCGGCCAGAGTAGTGATCCTGATCGATGGCGGGAGCTGGCCGAGCAGCGTGGGGTTGGTGATGACAGCACGGACGCCCTTGATGATATCGAGCGTAGAGGCCGAGCCGATCTTCATGATGTTCATCATGATGGCGCGGCGGCCGTCGACGCGCACGATATTGGTTTGCGGCGGATTGCCGTCGCGCACGTGCGCCACGTCGTGGACATAAACGATCGTGCCGTTGACGGTCCTGATCGGCAGGTTGTTGAGTGACTCGACAAGCGTGGGCGAAGAGTTGGTTTCGACCTGGTATTCAAAGCGGTCGAGCTTGATCGTGCCCGACGGTGTCACCAGGTTCTGATTGCCAACGGCGGTGACGACATCGGCGGGTGACAGATTGCGCGCCTGGAGAGCCTGCGGATCGAGATCGACTTCAATTTGCCGCTGCTTGCCGCCAAAGGGGTACGGGGATTGCGCACCCTCAATGGTGGAGAACTGAACGCGGATGGTATTTGTCGCAAGATCGTTGAGCTGCGTCTCGTTGAGTCCCTGGCCGGAGAGACCGAGCTGCATGATGGGAACGCTGGATGCGTTGTACTGGATGATGAAGGGCGGCGTTATGCCGGGCGGCAGCGAGCGCAGCTGCACCTGGCTGACCGCGGTAATCTGCGCGACGGCCGCGCCGATATCGACGTGCGGATGGAAAAAGACCTTGATGATGCTGTAACCAACCAGCGACGTCGACTCAATGTGCTCAATATCGTTTACCGAGGTGGTCATGCCACGCTCGGCGTTTGTCACGATCCGGTTGGCCATCTGGTCGGCCGAGAGGCCGGTGTAGACCCAGACGACGGTCACGACCGGGATATCGATATTCGGGAAGATGTCCGTCGGCATCGACTCAATGCTGAAGACGCCGAGGATCAAAATCAGCAGCGCGAAGACGACAAACGTATAAGGCCGCCGCAGCGCAAGCCGGACAATCCACATCATAGGGCTGGTCTTTGCTCCTCGGCCGGCATCGTAGCGGACTGGTAGTTTGCGGACCGGACTGCGGTCGACGCCAGTCGTGAAGGACAATCAGCCGGGTTCCGGTCCGCGCCGGCTCGCCAGGTTTTTCGGAACGGCCTGTTGACAAAGCCAGGACCAATCCGGAAATCCATCGAAATCCTATGTTATCTGAAAGGTGAAGGGGACGAGAAAGGCTTCGTATCGCACTTCTTCTGAGGATAGGACGCGGAGGGGGGCCCAAAAGATTCGGGGTCTTGGATTCTGGTACCCGGTGCGAGTTCAAGGGCGCCGCGGCGCACGGGATTCGAGAGCGCTGCGGCGCACGGCAAGAATAAGATCCGCCAGATTGCCAATACGGACTTTGCTCCGATCGCAAGGACGATGCTGCTCGGGATTGTCGTGCGTCTAAGGGACATCAAGCCAGGATCGCGTCGGGGAGCCAAGCTCATTTCGATAGACTGGGCTTGGATTCCGGGCAATCCCGGCATTCAGGCCAGCACGAGTGCAAGGCATTTCCAGCGGAAGCGGGACAGAAATTGCCCGGCCGTTCAGGAGCGAGGCGCGGGCAGTTTGGGCACGGTGGGCGCGGTCCCATATAATCAATCTTTCCATAGCGTAAGACCAGATTTCGGGCAATTGAGGGTGGGCGTATTCTTCCTGTGAAACTGATTTATGGAACGACACATTTTTTGTGCTCGCCGCAGGGTTCCAGCCCGGTGAAGATCCAGCACATTTCCATCTCTCGCGCAGCAGGGCGAATGTTCCGAGTTGTTGCGCTGGCCATCTTGGTGGTCCTCGCCGCCGTGGGCGTCCCGGCAACGGCGCAGACGCCCGACACCATCGCGCAGATTCGCGTGATCGGGAACCGGCGCATCCCCAAAGAGACCATCGTCGCCCGCATGTTCACCCACGAGGGTGATACCTACGACCCGGTCTCCATCGAGCGGGACTTCAATTCGCTTTGGAACACCGGCTACTTCGAAGACCTGCGCATCGAGCGCGAAGACTCGGAAAAGGGCATCCTTCTGAACGTTTTTGTCCGCGAGAAGCCCAGCATCCGCGAGATCAATTACAAGGGCCTGAACAGCGTAACGCAGTCTGATGTGCTGGACCGCTTCAAGAAGGATAAGGTGCCGCTTTCGGTCGAAAGCCAGTACGATCCCACCAAGATCAAGCAGGCCGAAACGGTCATCAAGCAGCTGCTGGCCGAGCACGGCCACCAGTTCGCCACCATCAAGACCGACGTAAAGACGATTCCGCCGGCCTCGGTGCAGGTGAACTTCAACATCAAAGAGGGCCCGGTCGTTAAGGTGGGCCGCATCACCTTCCGCGGCAACCAGCACCTGAACGGACTCTACCTGCGCCGGGCGATGAAGAACCTGAAACCGATCGGTATTCCTTACTCGATCATCTTCGAGGACCTGTTCGCGCAGACCTACGACTCTTCCAAGCTCGAGGAAGATACTGAGCGCGTGCGCCAGGCGTACCGTGACAAGGGCTACGCAAACGCCGCCGTCGAGACGCCCGTGACGCATATCCGCGATGAAGGTGGACTGAACTTCTTCACCTTCCGGCCGCGCAAGGGCAAGCGCATCGACATCGAAATGACGATCGAGGAGGGCGGCCGCTACCGGCTGGCCTCGATCAACTTTACTGGCAACACCGCCGGCAGAAATTTGAAAGTGCTCCGCTCAACCTTCCCGATCAAGGATGGCGACTGGTTCAGCGCCACCCTGGTCGGCAAAGGACTGGAAAACCTGAAAAAGGCGTTCGGCGCCAACGGCTACATCAATTTCGGCGCAATTCCGAAACTCAGTTACGACGATCAGAAGAAGACGGTCTCGATGGATATCGACATCGATGAAGGCAAGCAATTCTTCGTCTCGCGCATCGAGTTCCAGGGCAATACCATCACGCGCGACCGCGTCATCCGCCGCGAACTGATGCTGGATGAAGGATCGGTCTACAACTCGCAGCTCTGGGAGTACAGCCTGCTCCGGCTGAATCAGCTCCAGTACTTCGATCCGTTGCGCGTGGACCAGGACTCGGAAGCCCATCAGGATCCAGACAACGGCACCGTGGACTTGCTGTTGAAGGTGAAGGAAAAGGGCAAGAACTCCATCGGCATGAACGGCGGCGTCAGCGGCCTCTCGGGCGCGTTCCTGGGCGTCAATTACCAGACGAACAACTTCCTCGGATTGGGCGAAACGTTGAGCGTGCAGGCCAACCTGGGCAGCATCAGCCGCACCTTCCTCTTCGGATTTACCCAGCCGTACCTGCGCAACCGACCCATCAACCTGGGCTTCCAGATCTTCAATAACAAGCAGGATTACAACGCCGCGAAGAACTACCAGGCCACCACCGGAGCGTCACTGAACCTGTCGACCGCGGAGAAATCGCTGACCCAGAATTACAACGTCGGCTCGGACGGCATCAACTTCTCGGTAAGCTATCCGCTGAAGCGGCACACCTTCCAACGCGTAGGCATGACGTACTCGCTCACCAAGTCCACCATTACGGCGTTCAGCACCGCGTCCCAAACGTTCTTCCAGACCATCGCGTTCCGTTCCGGCGTACAGGGGTCGAACCCGCTGGCGGGCATCATCAATAGCAACATTGGCCTCAGCTACACCTACAACACGGTGGCCAATCCGATGCGGCCGCATGAGGGCAAGGAGTACTCGGCTTACTTCTCGGCCGCTGGTATTTGGGGCAGCGTGCGCTACCTCACTCCCGTGGTTGCGTACAAGCGCTACATCCCGATGCACTACCTCGTCCCCTCAAGGGAAGGTCGCAATACGCTGGCTGTGCGCGCGCAGCTCGGCTACATTCAGGGCTTCGGCGGCGACGTGGCTCCGCCCAACAACCGCTTCTACTCCGGCGGCGAGCAGGAAATCCGCGGGTTCGACGTCCGCGCCGCCACGCCCTATGGCTACGTGCCCACGCGGGTGAACTTCCAGCTTACGAACCCGGACGGCAGCTGCGTTCCGCGTGACGTGAACAATCCGCAGGACAACCAGTGCATCCAGGTGCCGCTGCCTATCTACGGCATTGCGTCAATCGGCGGTGACACCCAATTCACGGCCAACGCGGAGTACCGCATCCCGGTTGTGGGACCATTCGATTTCAAGCTCTTTGACGACTTCGGAATCGACTCGGCTGTGAATCACGGCCAGTTGACGCAGAGCCCGGAGGGATTTGCCTCACTGACCGCGCCGCTCTACGGCTGCCCGGTGTTTAATAACGGTGCGTGCCAGGGCGGCATCCCCGGCTCCGATGTTGGGTTCCGCAAGGACATCCGGCCGGTGGCTGGCACCAACTTTGTGCCGCGCATGTCCACCGGCGCCGAGATTGCCGTGCTGATGCCGATCATCAACGCGCCTTTCCGGCTCTACTACGCCTACAACCCGCTGCGGCTTTACGAGCGCCCTTATTGCAACGACGTTTTCCTTGGGCAGAAGCAATATAGCTGCGCTGCCGAGCTGATCACACGGTCCATGTTCCCGACAGGCGGAGCAGGCGACTATACCTACCAGGAAGCCATCGAGGCCTACGGTGCGCAGTATGTCTTCCGCGAGCCGAGAAAGACCTTCCGGCTGACAATCTCAACGACCTTCTAGCATCCGGAAACCCCGCAGACTGGAATCGTGCAAAAGGGCCGCTCAAAACGAGCGGCCCTTTGCTTTGGGAGAAGACTCGATGGTCGAAGTCAATTCGCCACGGCGATTCGCAGCTCAGGATGATCTCTGAGCTCATGCCGAATGAATGCGTGAGAGCTAGTTCAGCGCTTCCTGGGCGATCAGCTTGTTGATGAAGTGATCGAGGTGGAAGCTATCGGCGGCTTCACGCGTGAACCGCTCTGGGCGAAGATACTGCGGATTGAGGACCGACAGAGTCTCGCTGACAAAGATGGAACCATGCGCGGTAAGGCCCCGGCGCATCGCGGCGCGCGGTAAAATGTCCGCGCGATATTGGCAGATGCCGCCCATCTCGGGGTTCGAGCGCAGGAACTCTTCAAGGCGCCACTCGTATTCGAGAAGCTGAGAGAAGTCGTTTCGAGGGCCGAACTCCCAGGTCATGTCGCCAGTCGCCCACAGGCCGCTGTACCCGTCACTCAAGGCCAGGTTGAGAGCGGACTTGAGCGAGTCGAGCATGCGCTGGGCATCGAAGTGCCCGTCGACCAGGTTCTGCTCAGAGGTGAGGATCAGGCTGGAGCGGGCCATCTCTTCAGCCACATCAACGCCGCAGGCCGCCAGGTAGGAACGCATTCCGGCCACCATCGCCGGGCTGTTCAAATAAAGGCAGCGCTGATTCTCGCGCAGCTTGTCGCGTGTAACGGCCGCCAAGGCAGGCAGTTGCCGTGAGGGTGCCCCCTCGTAGATCATGCACCGATGCCGGTCGCAGTGCTGCTCCATACCGTTTACCCACTATACAGCAAAGAAAGCGAACAGGTTAACGGTTTCTAACGTGCCGTTTGACGCTCCGAATTAAGGACACCTATAATCCGATAGGTTCCCGGTGATGCTCTGATTGCAGTTTCACGCCGGTCGGATCCCACTCGAAGGGGTGCGGAAGCGCCCGTAGTTGATATGCCGAGTGTGGCCATCGCGCTTGGTTTTGCCGGTGCGCGGGAACTCCAAAGGAGCTATCGATTCGCATGAAGCAACTGCCGTACATCGCACTTTCCCTGTGCCTGACCACAACCGCAGCGGCGGCCGCACAGGCGCCCCCGGCATCCACCGCGCCCCGGGCTGCCGCAACTGCCACAGCACCCGCAGCCGCCAAGGTCGCGGTCATCGCCTTTCAGGCCGCAGTAGCGCAGACCAATGAGTTCCAGCGCGACCTCGCCGATCTGCAGAAGAAATACGATCCCAAGCGCACGCAGCTGAAGACGCTGAGCGACCAGATTGACACGCTGAGCAAACAGCTCCAGGATCAGGGCGCGCAACTCAATGACGCCGAGCGGGCCAACCGCGCGCGGACAATCGACGAGAAGAAGAAGCAGCTCGATCGCGACAGCCAGGACGCGCAGAGCGACTTTCAGGGAGACATGCAGCAGATCATCAATAAAGTGGCCGGCGAAGTGGGCACGCTGATGACTGACTACGCGCAGAAGCATGGCTATACGCTGGTGCTCGACGCGAGCGATCAGCAGAACGCGACTGTGCTGTACGCTGTCCCCTCGACCGATATCACCAAGGCGATCATTGAGGCATACAACGTGAAATCGGGTATTCCGGCTCCGCCGCCGCAGAGCGGAGCTGCTCCAGGTGTGGACGCACCACAACCCCAGCCGGCGCATTGAGGGAGAGGAGAAGCACAGGGTCAGCCCTGCTGATCCTGTGCATTCAGGCCCGCTCTCGCTCGTTGACGGTCAATTCAGCGGTCCCTATAATCCCGTTAGTTCCTGCTGGCGTTTTCGTTCGCGTCCTTTTCCGCTTCCGCACCGTCCGGCGCGGAGATCCCGAAGAAAAGCGTGGGTTAGCCGGGAGATACTGGCCGATCGTTCGTCTAAACGGGAGCCACAGAAGAGTCATACCGAAGCATTTTGAAGGAGTTTTCGAGATCAATGAAGCACTTGCTTGCACCTGCTCTAATTCTGGCCTCAGGAATGGGCCTGAGCGCCGCGGCCCAAATGCCCGCCTCGCCCGGATTGCCGTCTGCGCAAGCTGCTGCGCCCGCCGTGCCCGTGGGCCCCGCGAAGATCGCTGTCATCGCTTTCCAGCTGGCCGTTGCCCAGACCAATGAGGGCCAGCGCGATTTTGCCGACCTGCAAAAGAAGTACGCGCCCAAGGAAGCTACGCTCAAGAGCCTGAACGACGAGATCGAAAACCTGACCAAGCAGCTGCAGACGCAAGGCGCAAGCCTTTCTGATGCGGAGCGCAACACTCGCGCCAAGACGATTGACGAGAAGAAAAAGCAACTGGACCGCGAGACCGAAGACCTGAAGAACGAGGGCCAACAAGACATGCAGGACATGTACAACGGGCTGGCCTCGAAGGTCTACGACTCGATGCAAGCCTACGCGGAGAAGGAAGGCTTCACGCTGATCCTGGACATTTCGCCGCAGCAGTCGCCCGTGCTCTACGCCAGCGAGGGCTCGAACATTACCAAGCAGGTGATCGACGCCTACAACGTGAAGTCAGGCGTGCCCGCGCCAGTGCAGACCGGCGAGGCGCCCAGGCCGAAGCCGGCGACACCCGCCACCAAGCCGCCCACATCCACGCAAAAACCAGCCACTTCCCACTAGTCCGGAATTGCCCGACAGCCTGGGTCCGTATCTTCACGGGCCAAAGACCTGCAGGATCTGCCCCTTTCTGTGGAAATTTTTGTGGATTTCCGGCGGAAAGAACTCAGGAATAACCTGATTCCCAAGCTTGATCTTTATTACCTTGTTCTGCTAGGTGGAATAACTCTTTATTTTTCAATGGGAAATCTCATATTGGCTGCCGGGTGTTGCATGTGACCTTGGTCATGGCACCGCAACATCCAGATCGGGCACTTTCCACAATCCCGCATAAAAATCTGTTCACAAAATCCTGCATCTAAGGGGGTTCTGCGCATTTGTCTAAGGCATTTTTCAATGCTTGCAAAATGGCGGAAAAACGGGCGCAAGCGCGAGGTATTTCAGGGTGCAAATCCGGCCGGGATTCAACTGGGTATCAGGCCGCGCCGACGAGCACCTTGGGCCCGGTAGGCTGGGGCATTCCGCCCTGCGGTTCCACGGTGACAGCGAAGGCCTTTGCCACAAGGCCCGGCGCCACGTGAACTACAACCGCTCCACTCTGCTGGTTGGCATCGACCAGGCCCGCGCTCACCGGAGCGCCGGAGGCGGGAACAAGCCACAGTTGGTAGCTCTTGCCTGCGGGCGCAGGTGCAAGCTGGCCGGAGTAGACTGCCATGCCCATGCGCGCGTTGTACATCACGTGCGCCTGGCCGGGAGGCCCGCCCGGCTGCTGCAGCAGCGTGATGCCCGCCGAATCCGGCGCGCTAGTGACCTGACCCATCGCCTGCATCGCCAGCTCATCCTTTGAGAGCCGCGCCTGCAGCTGATTGATCTGCTTGCCGCGATCCAGATCGGCCTTGGCGAGCTCGAATGTGGTGAAAGCCAGCGCCGCCGCCGCCAGGCCGAAGCCGAACGAGAACCGCAGGCCCCACCGAATCTTCTGGGGCTTCGTCACCACTGCCTGCGGGGCCGATGCCGGCCGTTCCGCTCTTGCTCGCTGCAGGAGCGTGGACTTGACCGACGCCGGAGGCGCGGCCGGGGGCGCGGAGAGGCCTAGAAGCGCTGCGCGTCCGCGCGCAGCTGCCAGATCGCGCTGGCAAGCCGGACAGGCGCGCAGATGCTCCTCGAGGCGCTGCTTTTCCTCGCCATCCAGCGCATCCAGCGCGTAGAGGTCCATGTCTTCCGGGTTGGCGTGCGGCGTCGTCATCCGAGTATCTGCCTCAAAGATTGCATCGCCGTCCGCACTCGAGTTTTGACGGTGCCAAGCGGCGTGCCGGTGCGGACTGCGATCTCACTCTGTGTCATCCCTTCAAAATACGCAAGTTCCACGGCCTGCCGCTGCTCTTTAGGCAGCTGGGCCAGCGCGGCCGAAACGTTGCGCGCCATTTGCGCGCGCGACGCCTCTTCCTCAATATTCTGCGTCGACACGAACGTGCCGGCAAAGTCTCCTTCGTTTTCTTCCAGAACCTCGCGATCGCGCCGCCCTCGCAGCCGCGAAATTGCGCGATTCCTTCCCATCACCATCAGCCATGCGGGCATGGAGCCGCGGCTCGCGTCAAACTGCGCGCCGTTGCGCCATACCTGCAGGAAAATATCCTGCAGCACCTCTTCGGCGGCTTGGCGATCGTTGAGGATCCGCGTCAGCATGCCGAAGAGCATGGGCGAGTAGCGGTCATAGAGCGTGGATAGCGCTGCCTCGTCACCGGCCATCATCTTCTCGATAAGCGCGGAGTCGGGTACCTGCTGCGCCTGGGCAGTCATTGTGCCGGGCTCCGTCTACTAGATGAATACGCCGTGAAGGGTGCCAATGGATTGCCTGTGCGGGAAGTGTGTACCGGGTGTAGCGCTTGTCACTTGCACTTATATCATTCGCCGGCGCTTGGCGAGCAGAGAGATCGCGGCCGTTTTCTATGGCTGCATGGTTGTGCGCTGGCCGCGGCACGAAATTCCATTGGCAACGCAATCCGATTCCCTGTTACCCAGCGTACATCGAGCAGGAGGCCCTCCTCCAGGGTTGAACGGGATGGAGACTCACAGGCAATGGCAGTGAGCCCGATCCGAAATCAGCGTGAAGCAGCTCCGGCCCTCCCCCAATTCGCACCGAATTTTGCGGCATAGCGCAGTTGACCTGCTTCGCCTGCCGCACAGGATGTCCAACTGAACTTAACCGAGAAGTCGAGAGGAAACCTTTGCCATGAAAAAGATGACGAGCCTGAAAATCACGAGCCTGATGTTTGCCGTGGCGTTGCTCTGCACCGGCACCGCAATGCACGCGCAGCACGATCCCATGGTCGGCGGGGCAGCGATGTTCCCGAGCAAGAATATTGTGGAGAATGCGCTGAACTCGCAGGACCACACCACACTGGTCGCGGCCGTCAAGGCTGCCGGCCTGGTGGACACACTGGAAGGCCCCGGGCCGTTCACGGTGTTTGCGCCAACGAATGAGGCCTTCGCCAAGCTGCCCTCGGGCACAGTGGATAACCTGCTGAAGCCGGAAAATATGGACACGCTGAAGAAGGTGCTCACCTATCACGTGGTCTCCGGAAAGATCTCCACGCAGGACCTGAAGAAGATGATCCAGGACGGCGGCGGCAAGGCGATGCTGACCACCGTGGAAGGCGGAACGTTGACCGCATGGATGAAGGGCAGCAAAATCATGCTGACCGATGACAAGGGCAATATGGCGGCCATCACCATTCCCAACGTGTACCAATCGAACGGTGTGATCCAGGTGATTGACACAGTCCTGATGCCGTAACTGCTGCTGGTTCTCTCTAGATCGCGCAGTCGCGCCGTTTGTCGCTTGCTCCCCTTGCGATGGCCGGTGCGGCTGCGCGGTGTTGCTTCTGGAGCAATTATTTTTGCTGATCTTCGCCCACGCGCAGAACGGCGAGGAATGCTTCCTGCGGAATGTCGACCTTGCCGATGCGCTTCATGCGCTTTTTGCCCTCTTTTTGCTTCTCCAGGAGCTTGCGCTTACGGCTGATGTCGCCGCCGTAGCACTTGGCAAGAACGTTCTTGCGCAGCGCGCTCACCGTTTCGCGGGCGACAACCTTGGCGCCGATCGCAGCCTGGATGGCAACCTCAAACTGCTGGCGCGGAATGAGCTCACGCATCTTAGAGACGAGCGCGCGGCCGCGCTCATAGGCATGATCATGATGCACGATGATGGAAAGCGCGTCGACAGGCTCGCCGGAAACGAGAATGTCGAGCTTGACCATGGGTGACTCCCACTCGCCCGCGAGCTGGTAGTCGAGTGAGGCGTAGCCGCGCGAGATGGACTTGAGCCGGTCATAGAAGTCGAGAACGATCTCATTGAGCGGCAGCTCGTAGGTGATCATCACGCGGGTCGGCGTAACGTATTCAAAGTTGATCTGCTTGCCGCGTTTTTCTTCGACCAGCTTGAAGATGCCGCCCACATATTCCTCGTTGGTGAGGATCTTGGCGGTGATCACGGGCTCGCGGATCACGTCGATGCTTTGCGGCTCGGGCCAGCGCGAGGGGTTGTCGACTTCGATCTCGCTGCCGTCAGTCATCTTGATGTGATAGCGCACGCTGGGCGCGGTGGTGATGAGGTCGAGCTCGTACTCGCGCTCCAGCCGCTCCTGAATGATCTCCATGTGCAGCAGGCCGAGGAAGCCGCAGCGGAAGCCGAAACCGAGTGCGACGGAGCTCTCCGGCTCAAAGAAAAAGGACGAGTCGTTCAGGCGCAGCTTCTCGAGCGCGTCGCGCAAAAGCGTGTGCTCGTGCGAGTCCACGGTGTAGAGGCCAGAGAAGACCATCGGCTTGATGTCTTCAAAGCCCGGTAGCTGCTCGGTGGCGGGCCGCGCGTCTTCGGTGACCGTATCGCCGATCTTGGTGTCGCCGACGTTCTTGATGTTGGCAGCGAAAAAGCCGACCTCGCCCGCGGAAAGCTCGCCGATCTCGACCGGCTTGGGGCTGAGCACGCCCATGGATTCGACGTCATAGGTCTTGCCATTCGACATGAAGCGGATGTGCTGGCCCTTGCGTATGGTGCCCTGCATCACGCGGGTGAGTACGATGACGCCACGATAGGAATCGAACCAGGAATCGAAGATCAGCGCTTGGAGCGGCGCATAGGGGTCGCCGGTAGGCGGCGGAAGCCGATGAACGATGGCCTCGAGAATCTCGTCGACGCCCTGGCCGGTCTTGGCGCTCACCGGAATGGCATCGGTGGCGTCGAGACCTACGGCCTTCTCGATGGCCTCCTGGGTGCGGACGATGTCGGCCGAAGGAAGGTCAATTTTGTTAATGACCGGGATAATCTCGAGGCCGTGATTGATGGCCAGATAGGCATTGGCCAGTGTCTGCGCTTCCACGCCCTGGCTGGCGTCGACCACCAGCAGAGCGCCCTCGCAGGCGACCAGCGAGCGCGAGACCTCGTAGCTGAAGTCCACGTGGCCGGGCGTATCGATCAGGTTGAGCTGGTAGGTGACGCCATCGCGGGCCTTGTACATCATGCGGACGGCGTGCGCCTTGATGGTGATGCCGCGCTCGCGCTCCAGATCCATGTCGTCAAGCACCTGCGCATGCATATCGCGGTCGGAGACTGACCCTGTGAGCTCCAGCAGCCGGTCGCTCAACGTCGACTTGCCGTGATCGATATGGGCGATGATGGCGAAATTGCGGAGGAGGCGGGTGTCCATGATGCTTTCAAAACAAAGGCGTTATTGCGAAAGTGAGTACCTGTTGCGGCGGGGCTTCAAGGCTTAGCTTATCATCGGCATAGTGCCTCCTGCGGCCTCACTCTCGTCCGGCAGAATGCGTCTGATGAGTATCAAGCGGAGCCATCTGCTGATGGCGGGATGCCTGTTGCTAGCTTTGCCGCTGATCGGATGCCCTTCACCCGACAGCGGGAGCGCAGCACCGCCGACCCAGGCGATGGCGCCGGCTCCAGCGCCCGAACCTGTTGCACAGGCCGTACCGGCTCCTGCTGCGCCGCCAAACGCTCAACAACTCAGAACCCGCGCGCTGATTGCGCAGGTGGATGCGGCCTATGCTCGCGGCGAAGCCGACTATCGCAAGGGCATGCTCGTTGAGGCCAAGACGGACTTCGATCGCGCCGTCGACCTGATGCTGGCCAGTGGACTCGACATCAAGGCGGACCCGCAGTTGCAGGACGAGTTCGACCGGATCGTGGACGAGGTCAATTCGCTCGAGATGGAAGCGCTCAAGCAGGGCAACGGCTTCGTTCCCAAAGAGGAGATCACTCCAGCTGAGGCCGCGAGCGATATTACCTTTGCGGCCGATCCCAATCTGGTTGCCAAGGCCCAGGCGGAATTGGCGACGACAAAGTCGGATCTGCCGCTCATGGTGAACGAGTACGTGGCAAGCTTCATCAACTTCTTCGCCTACACCCAGAAAGGCCACAACACGCTGCTGCACTCGTTTCAGCGTTCCGGCCGCTATAGGGCGATGATTCAGCGGGTAATGGCCGATGAAGGCGTGCCCCAGGACCTGATCTATCTGGCGGTCGCCGAGTCGGGGTTCCAGCCGCAGGCAATCAACCGGAAATCGCGAGCCGGCGGCATGTGGCAGTTCATGCCTTACGGCAACTATGGGCTGGCACGCACCGACTATGTCGACGAGCGCTTCGATCCCGAGAAATCCACGCGGGCCTACGCGCGGTATATGAAATATCTCTACGACCAGCTGGGCGATTGGTACCTGGCTATGGCCGCTTACGACTGGGGCGCCGGGAACGTGCAGCGGGCCGTCCAGAAGACCGGCTACGCGGACTTCTGGGAGCTATACCGGCGCAATGAGCTGCCGGGCGAGACGCGCAACTACGTGCCGGAGATCCTCGCGGCAATCATTATCGCCAACCACCCCACGCAATACGGTTTCGATGAAGTGATGCTCGATCCCCCGCTGCTCACCGATACGGCGACGATCGACTATTCGATCGATCTACGCCTGGTGTCGGACCTCGTGGGTGCGCCGGTGGACGAGATTGAGGCGCTCAACCCAAGCCTGCTGCGCACGGTCACCCCTCCTGACACTCCTTTTGACCTGCACCTGCCCGCGGGTACTGCGACCTTGTACGAGCAGCGGGCGGCGCTGATCCCCGAGGCAAGGCGCGCCTCATGGAGATATCACGCAGTGGTTGCCGGGGACACGCTGGAATCGGTGGCACAGGAGTATCACGTGCCCGTGGCGGAGCTCGCGGGAGTGAACCAGATCAGCGCCGGCGCCAGCGGCTCGGGTGCAAGTCTCTCGGGAGTCGAAGCGCTGGTGGTGCCAACGGCTCCGGTTGCCGCGCCGACGGCGCACGCGCGGCTCTATGTGACGCGGCGGGGCGACACCCTGGTGACCATCGCGGACCGTTTTGGTGTTTCGCTGAGCGAACTGCGGCGCTGGAACGCAATTCCCTCGGGAACGCGTGTGGACCCGGGACGCCGTCTGCACGTGGCCGACCCTGCGCCTGTCACCCGCACGTCGCCCGAGCGCCATCATGCCGTCTCATCGGCGCCGGCCTCCACCGCCGCGGTCAGTCATGCCAAATCCGCCAGTGGCAAATCCGCGCAGGCCGCCTCCGCGCACCAACCCCCCGCGCCGGCCTCTCACACCACACAGTCGCGCGCCGCTAAAATCTCTTCTGGAAGCAAAAGCAGCATCGCGCACAAGACGTCCGGGATCGCCAAAGCCTCTCCTTAATCTCAAAATGCGCGAGAAACTCACGGCGATCACTGCAGTTTCGCTTGTGTTTATAGCTGCGCTATGACTAAAATCGCTTGCGCGAGCATAATGCTTTTATTGGCTCAGCAGCGATCAACAAAAAATTCGCAGCGGTTCCGCTGGAGGGATTGGGATGGATGAAGTGTTCAGGATGTACGCGAAGAATGTCGGCGACCCCTACGGGGAGCCGGGTGACCTGGACCGCGGTCAGGTCGAGCCCCTTGAAGAAGAGGATGAGCTGGAGACCTCCGGCATTCTTACCTCCTCTGACGATGACGACGAGGTGATTGCCGAAGAGGTGATCATCGTGTCCGAATCGGGAGGCAGGAAGCCGCCGTCGAAGAAGAAGGCCCCGGCAAAGAAGGCAGCCGCGAAGGCCCCGGCGAAGAAGGCCGTGGCCCCGCCAGCGTCTGCCAAGAAAGCACCTGCCCCGAAAGCAGCTGCCAAGAAGGCGCCTGCCAAGAAAGCCGCCAAAAAGAAGCCGGCGAAAAAGGCTGCGAAGGCGGCCGTAAAGAAGGCCCCGGTCAAGAAGGCGGCGGCAAAGAAGAAAGCCCCCGTGAAGAAGGCTGCAAAAGCGGTTGCCAAGAAGGCGCCTGCCAAGAAGGCTAAGAAGAAGGGCCGCAAGTAAGAACGCAGGCTGGCAGCAGAAAGATCGAAAGGCCCGGCGCAGAGCCGGGCCTTTTGCTGTCTGGGGAAAGGGAAAGTCGGTTGTAGTCCCTCTAAGCAGCGGAGATCGGCGCCTGGATCTGCTCGAGGTGATGCTTCTGGTGGGCGATGTAGTCCTCGATCAGAAAGCGGAGCGTGACCGGCGCGTTGTCCCCCACTGTGCAGCTCGTCCCAAGCCGATCGGCGGGGATCCGCGCGACCACCGCGGCGAGAATCTCATGATCCACTTGCCACCAGTGGAGCAGCTCTTCCCATGGCGTATCGGCGTAGCCGTGCGCATCTACCCAGGCGTTCTGTGCGTAGCCGGGACCCGCATACTGGCCGTCAATCGAGGCACGCACGAAGCGCTGCCGGTTGTTCGCGGCCGAGTCGATCAGGTGCCCCAGAACCTGTTTGCGGTTCCAGCCGCCCGCGCGCCAGGGCGTAGCGGCGTGCGCGGGGTCGAAGGCAAGCAGCGAAGCACGAATTGAATCGAGTTCAGACTGGAACTGGATGGCTAAGTCTGTCATGAAAATCTCTAACTGCGGTATGCAGACACCGCTGCCGCAGCCTGCGCGACGGGCAAGGTCACGGCCCGTGGGCGAGTCACGGCCTGCGGGCGAACTGCGGCAATGATCGTTAACTGAATTGTGCTTTGGCCGTACTCTACGGTAGCGCGGCCAGGACGTCCGATGCAGCCGTGGCCGGGTTCACTTTCACCCACACCTTGACGATCTTCCCCTTGGGATCGATGAGGAACGTGTTACGGCTGGCCATCACGGTGCCGTTGTGGTCGGCAAGCGAACCGTATTCGCCCACAACCTTGTGCTCGGTGTCAGAGAGCAAATGGAAGGTGAGTCCATCTTTGGCGCAGAACTGCTGGTGGCTGTCGGTCGAATCCACGCTCACGCCCAGAATCACGGCGTGCTTGGCCTCGAACTGCGGCAACGCGTTCTGAAAGTTATGGGCCTCAATCGTGCAACCCTGCGTCATGTCCTTGGGATAGAAGTACAGCACGACCCACTTGCCGTGGTACTGATTGAGCGAGATGGGCGAGCCATCCTGGGACGGCAGCGTAAACGTTGGCGCTTTCTGGCCTTCGGCCGGCATGGTGACGTCGTCGGCGGCGCGCGCCGCTGCAAGGGAAACAGCGGCCAGGACGCCGGCCGCGAGAACGAGAGAGATCGACTTCTTCATAGAAACCTCCTGATGGCAGAGAACAGGGAATTGTGGCGAGCGGCGTACGGTTGATGCGCAACCCGGCAAGGGAAAGCCCGCAACCCCGAATCCTGACCTGATCCCCTTATATCACCGTGGGGCGGCAACAATTGTCACGCCAGCGTTATTCGCGCGGGCGACGAAGGCCTCGCGATCGAAGAGCAGGGTGCGCCCGGATTCGACCGACAGGCAGGTCGCACCCGCGCGGATCATGATTTCAATCGTCGACACGCCAATCACCGGCACGTCGAAGCGCATGTCCTGGTTGGGCTTGGCGACCTTCACCACGGTGAGCCGGCGCTCGAGTGTCGAAGGCGCGTCTTCGAACGAGTGCATGATCCGGCCGGCGCGCTCGATCGCCGCATCCGTGCCCTCCATGGCTTCCACCGCGACGCAAGCCTGCGCAGCGATCACAACGGTCTGGCCAATATCGAAGGCGGCCAGCGAGTTGGCTACTCCGAGCCCGTAGGCGATATTGCGGCGCTCCTCTTCATCCGGAGCACGCTGGGTGAGCACGCCATCTGTCGCCAGCAACGGCTCGAGAAACGTCGTGGAGCTGATCAGCTCAATGCCCTCGTCGGCGAGAACTTTCGCGACAGCACCTAGCAGCGCATCGGTCGAGCGCATGCGCAGATTCAGCAACAGCTTGGCCAGCCGCCAGTCCGGCCGGATGCTTGAGAAAATCTGCTTGTGTCTTACCTGGCCGGCCATCACGGCCTTGCTGACGCCCGCCTCCTGAAACGTTTCAATGAGCCGGGAAAGCTCGCCGAGGGAAAGCCAGTGGACGGTGACGCCGGTGTCCGCCGCGGCGCGGCGATCCATCTCCTCGTCGGTCTCTTCCTTGATGGCGGCAACTACGACGGAGTGGCCCTCCGCCCGCGCCGCGTCAAGCAAGAGGAACGGGAATCGCCCATTGCCGGCGATGAGGCCGAGTTTCATTGCGTTGGGCTCCGCCAGCGGAATCGCGTCTTCTTCATAGAATTAATTCCAACAGCGACTACTTGATCACTCCGCGCTCGCTGCCTTCGACGAACTTCACCAGCAGTGCAATATCTTCGCCCTCAATCTCGCGCATCTTTTCGACAGCCTGGGTGGTGTTCATCTTGCTCCCGAGCAGGATGCGGAAAGCCTTCTGCAGATGCTGGATCCGCTCCGGCGAAAAGCCGCGCCGTTCGAGGCCGATTTTGTTAATGCCGAAGGCCTTGTTCTCGCGCCGTGCCGACGTGAGCGAGAAGGGCAGCACATCCTGGGTCACGATCGTCCCGCCGCCGATGAACGAGTAAGCGCCGAGAATGCAGTGCTGGTGAACGGGGCAGAACGCGCCAAGTGTCACGTGGTCTTGAATCACGACATGCCCGGCGAGCGTGGCGTTGTTGGCCAGAATGCAATGGCTGCCCACCTGGCTGTCATGGCCGATGTGCACATATGCCATCAGCAGGTTTCCGGAGCCGATGCGCGTGATGCCGCCGCCGCCGGCCGTCCCGCGGTTGATGGTCACGCATTCGCGAATCGTGTTTCCCTCGCCGATCTCGGTTTGCGAGGGCTCGCCCTTGTACTTCAGATCCTGAGGCGCAAGCCCGATGGAAACGAAGGGATAGATCGTGTTGCGTGCGCCGATGCGCGTACGGCCATCAACGACGACGTGCGAGATGAGCGTGCATTCTTCGCCGAGCTCGACCTCCGAGCCGATCGTGCAATAAGGGCCGATGATGCACGAAGCAGGGATACCCGCTCCCGCGGCGACGATCGCGCTGGGATGGACGCTCACGCCGTCTCCGAGACGGGAGCAGCGGGTGAGCCTGGTGCAGGCGAATCGGATCCGTCCCCGCGCTGGCGCGGCACCACCATGCACGTGAGCGTCGCTTCGCAGGCCAGTTTGCCCTCCACTGACGCCTTGCACTCGATGCGCCCGGCTCGCGACCGGAATGAGAGCACCTCCACCTCGATGCGCAACTGATCGCCGGGAGTCACCGATTGCCTGAACTTCGCGCGCTCGATGCCGGTGAAAACGATCAATTTGTTTTCGCGGTCGGGCAGCTCGGCCATCATGATGATCGCTCCGGACTGCGCCATTGCCTCAATCACCAGCACGCCCGGCATGATGGGAAACCCGGGAAAGTGGCCCTGAAAAAACGGCTCGTTGATGGTGACGTTCTTGATGGCGACGAGGCGCTTGGTAGGCTCGAACTCAATGACACGGTCGATGAGAAGAAATGGGTACCGGTGCGGCAGGAAATCCATGATCTCCTGAATCGAAAATGTCATTCACGAACTCCTGGGAAGCGGATGAGCCGGCTGCGGAATACTCGTAGGGATTATAAATATCCGCGACGGCGGAGACTCGTTTGGAGTTGGCGGGCATCTGCTGGGAATGAGACTGCGGCGGGTACGCAGCCTCGGAACGAGAACGCAAGCCGCTACTTCTTCACTTTGCGCGCCTCAGCGTCCACATCCCAGAAATCGGCAGGCAGATTCTGGTTGAAGCTGACCTTGGTGATGAAGTATTGCCGGATCATGTCGTCGTTCTTGAAGCGCGAAATCGTGAGTGGCGTGGGAAAGCCCTGGATGACGTGATAGTCGTCGTATTCTTCAGCGTCGGTGTTCTTGTCATGGTATTCGGGATCGCGCCACTGGAAGCTGCGCCGCAGCGGCAGGTGGGTCTGCTCGTCAATCAGGATAGTAATGGACTCATTCTGCGATGAGATGAGCGTGACCTGCTCGGCGAGATGGCGCTCTGCGAGGTGCTGGCCCTCGTAAATGAGAATCGTGTTCGGGTCTTTCATCCAGATCTTCACCGCGGTCTCAATCGAGTGGTCGCGGCGGCGCATGTAGTCGTCCACAATGTCCTTGTCGAGCGCGTGCTTGCCCTTGTAGGTCACCTCCCAGCCCTGACGGCCAATGTAGAACTGCGCCACGTCGCGGTGCTTGGTGAACTCGATGCGGTCGTGATCCGGCCACTGGTGGAATTCGAAGTACTCCGTGGTTCCGGGATCGGGCCTGCCCTGGAAGAACGCGGCAATGTGCCCTTCGCGCTCCTGATTTTGCATGTTCATCCAGGCATCGCCGCCTAGCGCGCGGACCATGGCGTCGAGTGCGGCGTGCGCCTGGCGGGCGTTCTTTTCGCCGGTCATGTCCCCGGTTTGGGTCCGTGTCATGTGCGGCGAAAGCAATGCGAGAACGGCGAGTGCCAGCGTCAGGACTCTTACAGACTTCATTCGGACCCCTTAAATCAGCTTTCGGCTTTCAGCCCTCAGCTATCAGTCAAAACTCTCGCGCGACCGGCTGAAGGCTGAGAGCTGATAGCTTAAAGCTGTTTCTATCCCACCAGCACAGCGCCGCCGTTCACGTTCAGAATCTCACCCGAGATGAAACCCGCGAGCGGCGTGCAAAGAAACAGCACCGGCCCGGCGATCTCGCGCGCGCTGGCCGGACGGCCCACCGGGATGCCCGCGAGGATCTTTGCGCCTCGCTCGGCATCGGCCAAAGCCCCTGCTGACATATCGGTTGAAACCCATCCCGGCGCAACGCAGTTTACCCGAATGCCCCGTGGCGCAAGCTCGCTCGACAGGCTTTTGGTAAGACTGATGATCGCGCCTTTGGTCACGGCATAGTCAGCGTGGAAGGCCTCGCCGCGCTGGCCGGCGGTGGAGCTGATGAGGACGATATGTCCAGTCGCCTCGCCCTTGTCCGAATTGTCCAATCGGCTCCCGCACGCAGCACCTTGGCGCAGCATCTGCGCAACGGCCGATTGCACGAGTCCGAACACCGAATCGAGATTGACGGCGAGCGTGCGTCGCCACTGCTCTTCCGGCATTCGCTCGATGGGAGCGTCCGCCGGCTCCCAGATGCCGTGATTGGCCACGAGGATGTCGAGTCTGCCAAACGCGGCGACGGTTTTCTCTACCAGCGCGCGGCCGGCTGCCAGAGAATCGAGGTCCTGCTCGATGGCGATGCAGTCGGGCGTGCCGGATCTTTGGCCTGCATCGCATTCGGCGGCGAGCTGCCCAGCCTGCGCACGAGCCTGGCGATAATTGAACGCCACGCGAGCCCCGGCCTCGGCGAAGAGCCGCACCGTTTCCGCGCCGATACCGCGCGAACCACCGGTGATGAGGGCAACTTTGCCGTCCAGGCTCAAGGAAACACTCGACATACGCTCACGCTAAAGCATGGTTCGAAGAATTGTCGAATTCATCAGCGTGCCTGCTGCATCTGCTACTTTGGGGCGATTCCGGATTGCCCGAGCTCAGGATTGCCCGAGCCCCGGATTGCCCGGGTCGAGGTTCAATGCTACGATCATGCTCATGACAGTGCTCCACAAGACGGCTTGTTGTTGTCCGCGCCCCATCGCGCCGGCAGGCCGGGATCTTTGTTCTTGTTGTTGAGCGCTTCCTGATTCCCTAAGCAACTGAGCATTCCCAACGCGCCGGCCCGAACATCGAGGCCCCATTTGTGCTGCACGCAGGCGCGTCTGGCTTCGACTTCGGATACCCAAGCGATCGAACGCTCCAAATTCGAGCGCTTCAAAATCGAACGCTCCACGCCGAGAGGTCATTCCAATGAAGTTATTCTTTTCGCCGTTTCAGTTTTCGCGATTTCGGATTTCGCCGACTCAGATTTCCAAGGCCGGCCCCGAGATGATGCGCATCGCGGTCGCGGTTTCCATGCTCCTGGCAAGCGCTGCCGCATCGTATTCTGCATCCGCAACGCCCCACCAAGCCGTCCCCGGCAGTCTCGACGGCGTCTGGATCGGTTCCGCGCAGCAGAACGGCCAGCAGGTGCCGTTCCAGCTTGAAGTCAGTGGATCCGGCGAAGGTCTCCACGCCGCGCTGATTAACGGCCGCCAAAAGTCACCAGCCTCAAGCGTGAGCTATGCCGATGGTCATCTCGTGGTGCACTTCGACTATTACGCAAACACGCTTGACGCCACCGTGCAGGGCGGCGCGCTGACCGGCACGTTCGGCAGGGTTGGCCGCATTGTGCCTGTTACCGCCCGCCTCAATGACGATCCGCCCGCGCCGTCGCCGGATGCTCCCAACATCGCTGGCACCTGGGAAGTAAGCGTCGACGGACCCAAGGGAGAAACGGCATGGAAGTTGCAAGTGAGGCAATCGGGCGCGAAGGCTGAAGCAGTGATCCAGCGCATCGATGGTGACACCGGTAGCCTTTACGGCGCGTGGCGCGACGGCCAGTTCGCCGTCAGCCATTTCACGGCCGCGGGGCCCTCCTATGCAGTGCTCAAGCCGCAGCTTGACGGCACACTGCAACTGCAGACGACGGGCCATGGCGGCGAGCTGCGGACGCTTACCGCGCGCCGCCCGCAGGTTGCCCGCTCGCAGGGACTCCAGGGCCCCGAGGACCCGCTCCATCACACGCTCCTCGACAGTCCCAATCAGCCGCTCGCCTTCAGCTTTCCCGACCTGAATGGCAAGATCGTCTCCAACACCGATCCCCAGTTCCGGCACAAGGTCGTAATCGTGTCGGTTGGCGGCAGCTGGTGCCCCAACTGCCAGGACGAAGCGCCGTTCCTCGAGGAGCTCTACCGCAAGTATCACGACCACGGACTCGAAATTGTGGAGCTGAGCTTTGAGGAGGGGCCGCAGCTTGCCAATCCCACGCGGCTCAAGGCAGTGATTCAGAAGTTCGGCATCACCTACACGGTGTTGGTGGCCGGTACGCCCGAGCAACTGAACGAAAAGATCCACGGCGTGGAGAACCTGAACTGCTGGCCGACGACGTTTTTCGTGGGACAGGACGGGCTGGTGAAAGCCATCCACACCGGCTACTCGGGTCCCGCAACCGGCAAGGACAATGCGTCGCTGGAGCATGAATCGCAGGGGCTGGTGCAGCGGTTGCTGGCCGGCGATGAGCGCTCGACCGGCGTATCGGCGGCTCAAGTGGCGGCGAAACAGTGACGAGCGCGGGCGCCGGAAGCCAGTGATGTTCCGGCGCCGAATCTTCCCGACGGCAAGAGAAGTTCCGGGAAGACGTTGGCCGCCTTACACCGCGTGCAGCACGCGCGACGGCAGCAGAATGACGGCCTTCACCAGCTCCAGCACGCCCTCGACAGTGATGCCGACAATGCGGAAGGGCAGAAGAACCAGCCAGACGAACGGGTACAGGATCAGCGCGAGCAGAGCCAGCGGCCAGCAGAAGACGAGCAGGATGCACCACAGAAGAAATTTGACCATTGCGAACAAGCCTCGTGCGAAATGGAGCCCGCCTTCGGCGGGCTCCATTTCTTATACGGCAACGCAAGGTCCGCGGTTCCGGGGCGCCGCGGCGTTATACCAAAACCTAAATTGCGGCGTCGGCTATACAAATCCCAGATTGTTGTTGGTGAAGTTGCTGATCGAAGGCAGAATGCTGGGCAGATCTGCGGCGCTTACCCCGAACCACTGCGCAAGCGTGGCCGCGTACTGCGAGCTGGCGGTGGTGGGCACCCAGCGGCCGTTCGTGTCCGAATCGTCCGGCCCGTTGAGCACCAGCGTGGGATACGTGCCGTAGATCTGGCCGCCCTTGACGGCGCCGCCGAGGACGATGTGGTGCGCGCCCCAGGCGTGATCGCTGCCGTTGTTTGAGTTGGGCTGGAAGGTGCGGCTGAAGTCGGACATGGTGAAGGTCGTCACATTGCTGGAGACGCCGAGCTCGACGGTAGCGTTGTAAAAAGCGGCGAGCGCGGGGGAGATTTGAGCGAGCAGGGAACTTTGCAGCGCGAGCTGGCCGGCGTGGGTGTCAAAGTTGCCGATGCCGGCAAAGAAGATCTGGCGCTGTACGCCGAGCGCGGCGCGTACCTGGATGATCTGCGCGATCTGCTGCAGCTGCGAACCGAGGCCGTTGTTGGCCGGGAAGACAGTTTTCAGTGGAGTGATGGACTGAACTGCGTCAGTGAGCGTTTTCGCGTAGGCGTAGGCGTTGGACGTGATGGAGTCGTCGGCCTGCACCAGCGAGATTCCCGTGTCGAGCGTGAGCAGCGCCTGCGCGGTGAGCTGGCGCGCGGAGCACTCGGCGCCCTCTGAGCAGCTTGCGCCGCCTACGTTGCCGGGCGAAATCGAGACCGGCGTAGTGGAGATGCCGTTGCAGAAGAGCGTATCGCCGGCGACCGAAGTGATCATGGGCACCGACGCGCTCTTGTTGTAGCTTGCGCCCAGCAGGTCGGCCATGCGTCCGGCCCAGCCGGTGGGCGTGGCCGCGGACTGCGCGGCATTCTGCCACTCGAGCTGCTGATCGGGATGCGAGAAGAGATTGACGGGCGCGGTCTGGCCGGCCTGGTACTCCGCGCGGGTGAGCGGCTGCACCAGCGTGCCGACGTTGGCCACAAACGCTGCATTGTTGCTGTTGAAGAGAGTCTGGATATCGGGCAGGCTGGGATGGAGCGCGAAGTTGGGCGCGGGCGTGAGCGGCAGCAGCGTGTTCTGCGCCAGCGCCAGGTCGCCGCGGATCGAGGAGTACTGGCTGTAGCCAGTGGTGTTAAAGGGAATGAGCGTGTTGTTGGCGTCATTGCCGCCGAAGAGGAACACGCAGACGAGCGCCTTGTAATCGCTCGACGAGCTCTGCGCCAGCGCGTTCAGCGCGCCGAAGGGACGAAGGCCCAGCAGGTTGCCGGCCGCGGCCAGGCTGGCGCTGGCGATGAAGCTTCTCCGGTTGGATCGCATGGCGTGTTCTCCTCTGTGCGCGCGGATAACCCGCGGCGCGCCCTCAGTGAATGGTCTTGTACTGCGACGACGTGATGATGAGATACGTGGCGACGCGCACCTGCTGTGCCGTGCCGAGCCCACTAATGGCGCTCAGGATTTCATTGCGCATGTCGGATGGCATCTGGCCGTGCATGAACATCTTGCCGAGCGTGTCGACGAGTTGCTCGGAGCTGCTCGTGGCAAGCACGCCCAGCGGGCTCGTCGCGGCCAGATTGATCGTGAAGCTCGTGATCTTGTTGTTGACCATGCTGTCGGCGAGCGAGAGGCGCAGGATGGCTGTGGCCGAGTTTTCGAGGTCAAACTCCGGCGCGTTGAGCATGGTCTGCGGAATCACATAGCTGGGCGGGAAGAAGTTGAAGACGCTGCCCGAGCGATACGGCCGCTGGCTCAGGTTATTGGAGTAATTGGAGAGCGAGAAATAAGAGCTGTTGGGGTCTGTGTTCGTGAATCCCACGGCGCGCAGGAAGTTAGTGATCCACAGCATGGGCTCGCGCAGGTGGCCGCCGTCGTAGGCCGGGTTGGTGTCGCCGGCACGGGCCTCAGAATCCTCAAGGATGGCGCGGACGACAGCCTGCATATCGCCGCGCACGCCCTTGCCGTTGTTGGCAAAGACCGCGGAGATGCGCGTAACGTATGCCGGGCTGGGCGTGCTTGTCACCAGATGCTGGATCAGCTGCTTGCAGACGAACGGGCCGACATTAGGGTGGTTGAAGATGTTGGAGAGCGCTCCGGACAGGTCTTCTTCCGCAGTCTGGCCGGCGGGAAGTACCGTGCCATTGAGCAGCGTCTTCGACGTCATGTCGTGCTCTGACTCGACTGCAACCATCGGAGCCAGGTAGTTCGCGGTGGCGTTGGGGTACTTGGTGGGCACGCCGCCGCTGGCCGTCGCGTAAGTCCAGCCGGTATAGGCTGCGGCAAACTCCTGCACTTGTGCCTGGGTGTAAGTGGGGATTGGGTTGCCGTTGGCATCGAGTTGCAGCGAGCCATCGTCGTTCAGCAGGTCGAGGCCCAGCGTAAACAGCTGCATCAGCTCGCGAGGGTAGTTCTCATTGGGAATTTCGCCGGTCGGCGCCTTGGCGCTATTAAGCATATTCAGGTACGCGCCCATGCCGGGAGAAACCGAAACGTCATGCATGATGGTGAGGAAGTTGGTGAACGAGTCCTGCGCCAGCGTGTTGTGGTAGTAGGTAATGGTGGTCGCGTTGTCCGAGTCGCTGGAGATGACGAAGATCTCACTCAGCGCAAAAGCCACGCGCTGGCGAAGCTGATCTGGGCCAGTGAGCACGGTCTGCCACCACTCGGACTCCTCGCAGTTGATGGGCGTGTTCGCGGCCAGGCATACCGCGGGCAGCGGCGAGGGAATGTTGGCCAGCGGCGTGTCCGCAGTGTTGAACTGCTGCGTGATCCAGGCATCGAGCCCGATGGTCTGGACATTCTGAATATCGGTCAGTGTCGGGCCAAAAGTAGCCTGATCGAGCAGGCGCGCCGCCGAGGCCACGGAAGCGAGATAAATCGTCGCGTTCACCGAGTTCGAGTTGGCCGGCCCCGGGCTGGGATTGACGACCACAATCGGAAGCGCAGCCGTTCCAGCGGGGATCGTGACGGTGGCCTGTAATTCGTTGCCGGCGACATACATCGTGGTCACGGTTGCGCCGGCGGCCTGGATCTGCGCGCCGCTGACGAAGCTCGAGCCGTCGACCTCGAGCGCATAGCTGGTTCCCGAGACTGGCGATGCGGTGGCCCCGGTGATGGCCGGAATGGGATTGAGAATGCTGAGCTGTATGGAGCCGGACATGCTGGGTGTGGAGGCGCTGACGGCCGAGACGGTGACAAGGTCATTGGCGGGGAGGGCTGAGGGTGGCGTGTAAACGCCGGAGGTGGAGATGGTTCCAACGGTGCTGTTGCCGCCGGTGACGCCGTTCACTTCCCAATTGACCGAGGTACTGGGGAGATTGCTCACTGTGACCGTGAAGGTGATGGTGCTGCCGAGACGCACCTGGTTGCCGCCACCGATGATGATGGAAGGCTGATTCGACTGCTGCGATGAGCTGCTGTTCAATCCCGAGCCGCAGCCGCCGAGAAGACCGCCGAGCGCGAGCGCAGCACCGGCACGAAGCATGGATGGAATACGAGACCCGAGCAAGAGGACCTCCCCTCTGCGAGCTGGAGAAGGTTGTTGTAGCCCGGCAACAACGAGCGGCTTGCCGGGTGAAGCGTCAGAGTGCCGCGGGCAGTTGGCTAGGGAAGGGCGAGCTGTCGGCGTGGCGAAGTTTAAGAGCTTTGCAAGAAAATAATTGTCCGAGAGGCAGAATATGTCCTACAGACGATAACAGCGGCAACGGAGAAAAGTCGCGCGCTAAACTAAATTATTTTGCAGAATTGCTTGCGCCCGCTCCAGCCGAGCCCCCGGATTTGCCCTTTCCACCGTGTCCCGAGGACGAAAACTGAGCCTCGAAGGCCCCGAATCGGCGCTCCAGCTCCCACTCGGCCGTGGCTTTTTCGCTGGCATCGAGCACCGCCTTGCAGCCGGCGGAGGGTGTATCGGCGCCCAGCGTGTCAGCCTGGCAGGCTTTCACAGCGGCCTCAAAGTGATCGGTATAGGCCCAGAGGCTTGCGCCGGGCAGAAAGCTGTGTTCCATGCTCTCGCGTGCCATCCCTTTCAGATTGGCATAAGTCAGGGTGTAATCGATGGCGGCGCGTGTGTACTCGTGAGTCAGATCGATGCGGTTCACCCCTTCATCGTCCGTCGAGAGCGCTACCGGAACCTTTGCCCCGCGATAGATCGGAAAGGGATGGTCCGTGCCCTTGACGCCGAGAATATCCTCATTCGACGTGAGGTTGATCTCGATCAGGATATGGTTCTGAGCCAGCTCCTTCAGCAGGCCCTCGGCGTCATCTTCCTCCATCAGGTCTACGCCGTGGCCGATGCGCTGCGCATGCGCGATCTCAACCGCCTGTCGGATGTGAAAGCGCAGCCCATCCGGCGGGACGAGCCCAAGCGTGAGCTCGCCGGCATGCAATGAGATGGGAACGTCGGGATAAACGGTGTGGAGGTAGCCCACCATCTTCATCTGCAGCGTGTAGTCGCGCATGGAGATCACGCCATCCTCGGGCTGCACAAAATTAATGCCCACCCAGGTATCTTCCTTCGCGCGCATACTCGCTTCCACGGTCTCAAAGCCGAGCAGCGTCTGCGCGAAGACCTGCTCCGGCGCACGGCCGCGCAGCACCTGATAGATGTAGCGCACTTCCACCTGGCAGGCGGGAGTGGTCTTGGCGGTCCCGCAACCCTCCATGGCGCGGCGCGCCGCGTCCGCCGTCTGCACCTCTTCGCGGTCAGCGGGGACTTCGCTGACCAGCCCCTTGTCCATCATCTGCTGGCGCAGTTGGGCAAAGTCCATGGGGCTCACGTCGGGCTGGCTAAGTGCGGCGGGCCAGCCCACCGATTTCGCAATCTGCTGGGCGTTGGTGAAGACAGGGGTCTCCATCAGCTCCAGGTACTGGTTGTTCTGCGCGGCGGCGCGGCGCGCTACTTCGTCAATCCACTCGGCAAGATGGGATCCGCTGAGACCGGAGAAATGGTCGAAGGTTGCGAAGAACTGGTCGTGGCCGCTCCAACCCGTGGTGGGCACGAAGCTGCGCATCGAAAACGAATCGATGAGCTTGTCATAGAGAGACTGGTCGGCGGCAGTGATATTGCCGGTGAGCTCGGTGGCCGGGATCAGAGGACTCTTGCAGGGAGGTGGAGCGAACTTCAGCAGCGATGGATCGACGCAAAGCCCATCTTTGGAGGCGTCGCGGATGAACGTCTCAGCGTAGACGGCGCCCGAAAGATGGCTGTGCAGGTCGGCGCCCTTGGGAAACGCGATAAGAAAATTGTACAGAGCCTGCGTGCCCTGCTTCTGCGCAGACGTGTAAACGCTCTCGACGCGCGACCCCGAGCCACTGCTTGCGGAGCTCTGGCCGCCGCTAGCGGAACTCTGCTGCCCGCCGCCCGATGGCTGGGCGTATCCCGTCCACGCAAGGGCAGCAGCAAGGCAAAAGAGAAAACAGGTCCGCAGGCGCATGATTGCGTTCCTTTCAGGGTTGAAAAGTGTGCGAACCCCGCAACGCCGTGCAGCGGGCAATCTGAAAGCGTTGGATGGGCACGGGCGTCAACCCGCCGATTCACTGGCTAAATGATTAGGGAGCTTGCCGGTCCATGCAAACGAATTGCCCGTATTATGCCATGAGAACCCCGGCGGCACGCCCCGCAAAGCGGATGCGCGGCGCGCTGATTGGTATACTGGTTGAAATTGTTTTGAGCGCTCGGCAAGTGGACCACCTACCCTTCCCGGCCCCGCCGGAACTCGCGCAGAACAACGCAACTTCACTTCTCAACTGAGGCCAGGTAGCTCAGTGGTAGAGCGCGGCCCTGAAAAGGCCGGCGTCGGCGGTTCAATCCCGTCCCTGGCCACCATCTTTGTCTTTCCCACTCAATCTCATGCCGCGCTCCCGTTTTCGCGCGGAGCGCAGTGAGTTGCCCGCGGCCCTTTGAAAGGCCGGCGTCTGCGGTTCAATTCGCGTGACGGCCGTCCCTGGCCGCCATCTTTGTCTGTCCCACTCAATCCCATCCCGCGCTCCTTTTTTGCGCGCAGCGGAAAGCTTGTTTCCGTCAATTCAGAATCGAGTATGATGCGCCCATTGGAGATTCCCATGCGGAAGAATGATTTCAGGCTCATCGCGTTCGTCTTTGTTGTTCAGCTTTGCCTACCCGGCGCAAATCGCCAGGCACCGGCGCAGGCGGAGAAGGCTGCGTATCCCGCCATGGCTCCCGTGGATGCGTATCTGATCGCCGACCAGAATTCGGAGGTCGCGCTGGCCCGCACCGCTGCTCCGGCATCCATCTCAGGCGGAGCCGAAGTGATGGTGCTTGGGAGGAAGGGATTCACGACTGCAGTAAGGGGAACGAATGGCTTTCTCTGCGTGGTGGAGCGATCATGGGGCGCAGCCAGCGATGAGCCGGAGTTCTGGAATCCCAAAGTTCGCTCCCCGATTTGCTTTAATCCCGCGGCTGCAAGAAGCTTTGCGCCGATCTTCCTGATGAAGACAAAACTGGCGCTCGCAGGAAAATCGAAGACGGAGATCGCGGCAGCCGCCGCTGCGGCACTCGATAAGAAGGAACTGCCCGCACTGGAGCCGGGAGCGATGTGCTACATGATGTCGAAGCATCAGTACCTGAACGACCGTGGCATGAGCTGGCACCCTCACCTGATGTTTTTTGTCTCGGGCGACGCCGCAAAGAGCTGGGGAGCCGACAAAGACGATTCGCCGCTTATAGCGGCGAATGACCCTGAAGAGCGGGTGACCATCTTCATGGTGGTGGTTGGCAACTGGTCCGATGGGTCGCTTGCTCCGCTGGCGGGCCACTGACGCCGCGCCACAATCATCTCGCTGAGATTGGTAACCAAAAGCCGGCCTGTGTATCCCGATGCTCTGTCGATGAGTGCATGCTCCAGCGATTCTGCGGGTGACGCCAAAGATCATTTGCCGGCAGAAAACTGCGCGGCCCGTTGCGACGCCGCATAGAGGTTCAGCCGCGAGTAGACCCCGAAGGCCGATCCATCATCGAGAAATCCGCCACCGGGGCCTTCGGTCTCGGTGAGTATTCTGTCTGCCTGCTCCAGCGCCACCGCAGGGAAGGCCACCGTGAGTAAATATCCCGCCTCCGGTGCGACCTTTCCCACGTCCTCGAGTACTCCCGCATTCTTGGGATAGACAACGCCTAGATCGTAGGTCTGCGTGACCGCGTAAAAAGCTTCATCGGCAGCGGGACTGCTGAAGCGCCCGGTGTCTTCACTGGCGCAAGTCTCAATAGTGTTGCCGCATCCGGATTGCAGTACGGAGAGAAGCTCGGCGCGCGCTTGGCGAACCGCGTCCCGAAAGTCCTTGATCGGCGTGGCTCCGCGAATCGACAGGCCCATGTAGGCCGGATCGTTGGCCAGCAGGTGGGCGAGATCGTAGAGCGCGAGGGTTCTGCCGCCCATCACGTCCATGGCGTAGTGCGAGCCCACGATGATGCGGTCGTTGCCATACTCGGCGCCGCGTACCACCATCTGCGCATAGCGCTCGGGAACCAGAATCGCCAGCAAGACCGCGCCGGTGTAGCCGTAGGTGGTGTGGCCGCTCGGATAGGACGGGCTGTCGGTCAGGTCCATGGCCGGGCCGTAGTTGAAGACGAGATTGCCGGCCGGTCGGTTGAAATAGTCCTTGCCGGCATATTGCACAAATTTCTTCTCGGTTTGGAAAGGCCGGGAGTCGCCGTAGGGGTTGGCGTTCGCGCTGCCGGCCGGCAGGCCGTAGGCTTTGCCGAAGACATCCTCAGAACCGCCGATCGAGGTGACAATTTCAAGCGCCTCGGGCGAGACCGGAATTTTTCCGTCCGTGGTTCCGTTAGCAAAGAGATATTTCCCCATGTTCGATTGCGGGCCGGAGATGGATGTCGCGTAATGGATGAGGTCGGCGATCGACTGGGGCATCTTGGATGTGTGCTTTTGATCGATGTAGTGATAGCGGGCCAGGTACGCCGAGCCGAGCGTGGTACCCAGGCCGTCCGCAAGCTCGGCCAGATTGCCCTCCGTCATGAAGGCGTCGCGGAGCGCCTGCCGCTGCTGCTCGGGGAAGGGCAGCAGCGTGGGCTGCCGGACGTCGCCGGTCTCAATGCCGCCGGTGACGATATAGTTCGCGGACAGCGCGGCTTTTCCTTCGTCGGTTTTCGACAGGATAGTGACCGGCGCGAGGCCTTTCAATGCGGCGAGCTCGGCGGCAGATTGCGCCCGGGCTGTAGACCAGGCGAGGGCGCACAGTGCGACGATCTGAATCAATTTCCTGGAATTCATCACTCTCCTTATGATTCCTTTTCGGCCGTTTAGAGCTGCGATCGAATACCTGGCTCGGCTAATCCGCCAAATCCAAGAACACTATCGAGGCTTCAGCGGATGCCTTTTACAATCTCGCAACCGGCGCTGCGGTATGCTTGATTCGCCTTTAGCGATTTTAGCTGCGGCGCATGTTCCCACGGCCAGTCCCTAGACATCGAATGTGTCATCCGGCATGTTCGCCGGACCGGCAAGCGAAATCACCAAGGAGATTCCATGCCCCCTCGCGGATACGAGAAGCCACTCTACATTCTTCCCTTCGACCATCGCGGCTCGTTTGAGACCGGCATGTTTGGCTGGCACGGCGCGCTCAACGGCGAGCAGACGGCGCAGATCGCGCAGGCTAAGCAGGTGATCTACGACGGATTCAAGGCCGCCATCTCCGCTGATGTGGCGAAAGAGAACGCCGGCATCCTCGTAGACGAGCAATTCGGCGCGGCCATCCTCAAGGACGCGGCCGCGCGGGGATTTCACACCGCGTGCCCGGCGGAAAAAAGCGGCCAGGAAGAGTTCGATTTCGAGTACGGCATGGATTTCGCGGCGCACATCGAGGCGTTTCATCCCACCTTCTCGAAAGTCCTGGTGCGCTACAACCCCGAAGCTGACCCGGCGATGAACCAGCGGCAGGCGGTGCGCTTGAAACAGCTCTCCGATTACCTGCAACAGGCGCAGAAGAGCCTCTTCATGTTCGAGCTGCTGGTGCCTGCAGAGAAAGCGCAGCTTGACACGGTGAAGGGCGACAAAGAAAGCCTACGACCGGGAGCTGAGGCCGCAACTCATGGAGCAGGCCATCCGCGAGCTTCAGGGCGGGGGCGTGGAGCCGGACATCTGGAAGATCGAGGGTCTCGACCGGCGCGAAGATTGCGAAAAAATGGTCGCTGCCGCGCGCCGGGATGGCCGCGACAAAGTAGCCTGCATCATCCTCGGCCGCGGCGAAGACGAAGCCAAGGTGCAAGAGTGGCTGACCACTGCAGCGGCGGTGCCGGGCTTCATCGGCTTCGCCGTGGGCAGAACCGACTTCTGGGATCCGCTCGTTGCGTGGCGCAATGGTAAGGAAAGCCGTGAGCAAGCGGTGGAGCAAATCTCCAGCCACTATCGCCAGTTTGTGCACATCTTCGAACAGGCGCACAGCAAACAGGCGGCGTAGCGGCGCTGCCGCTTACGGCAGCAGAGCGCGCGTCTACGCGCTCTGCTTTTCGCGGTAAAAGGCGATGAGGTCCATGAACTTCGCCGGCTTGGCGCCCAGCTGCCGCAGCATCGTGGTCACTTGGCCGCGGTGATAGCTGCCGTGATTCACCACGTGTTGCACCATCTGCCAGAAAACGTCGGACCGCAGGTTTCCGCGCATGTCCTTATACTCAAAAACGCGCTCGACGTCGCCGCGGCCGAGTTGCTCGAGGAACGCGCGCATGCGGCCCTCGTTCGTGGACCACTCATTCCGCGCAGCCTCCACGTCAGGGATGCGATCGGGCTGCTGAAAGCCCAGCGGCTGTTCGCCGTGCCAGCGCGAAATCCAGATTTGCTCGGCATCAATGATGTGCGCAACCGTGTCGCGCACCGAGCCGAAGCTGTTCCCCATATCGCGCGTGAACTGTTCCGGCGAGAGCTCCGCTACAGCGTCGAGCAGCCGATCGCGGGCCCAGTAGTTGTAATCAACCAGCAGGCGGAGTTCTTCAAAGGTCATGAGCTGAGCTTAATTCATGAGCATTTCGCTGCCGGTGTGGAGTTGAGACGGCGTGCAGGCGTGACGAGATTCGGCGGGGTTAGATTTGGAAAGGTGAAGGCTTGCGCGGTGAAATTTGGCGGCGCTACTGATTGCCGCAGTACTGCTTTTCCTGTTCGGGCGTGAACTGGTGGGCATCGCAGAGCGCCTTCACGTTGTCGTTGGGCTTGGGTTCGCTTGCGACAGCAATGGGCGCGAGCTCGCCGTCAAACTTGTCTTCCTTCCTGGGGTCGTCGGCACGCGGAATGTAGACGTGGAAGGAATTTCTTGTCGCGCCGATTCTGCGATCGGGCTCAATGCGGAAGGCGAATTTTTCGCCGTGCTTCAGTGAATCGAGCAGGTTAGTCTTCTCGCTGCGGAATCGCGCGGGGAGCACTCCCAGATTGTGAGTGAGCGTGTCCGCCATGTCGCTGAAGACAACCAGGCTCCAGGTTCCGTCCTCGGTTCTCACGTAGTAGGTGCGATGCATCGGTGAGCCGCCGTTGTTGCTGTCATCCGGCTGCAGCTCGTCGCCCAGGTAAGTCCCAATAAGAAAAGTCTTCGTATGATCTTCCGCAGGCGCGTAGATGGGCCGCCAGAGCAACAAGAAAGCCGCGAAAGCGAGGCCAGCGTATCTCATGGGGACTTTCTTTCGTGCGAGATTTCGTACCGGTCACAAAAATTGTAGGTCTCGCCAAAACTGCGAAGCAATGAACAGGACGGCGCAGCTTCTACAACTTTCGTTGGATCCGAGGTATTGATCTGTATTTATCGATGAATGTATCGGGGGCTCAGGGCAGGAACTTGAGCGAGTAGGCGGCCGTGGGGTCGAGCGAGGGCTGCACGATGCCGAGCGATTTGAGTTGATCGCTCATCGCCTGCCAGCGCGCAGGATCCATGTGTCCGGTCTGGTCAGACTCGGAGACACCGGGTCCAGCGTTGCCGGCAATAAATCCTCCGTCGCGCAACGCCTGCGCGGTGTAAGCCTCCTGCGCAGGATTGAGCGCGGGATTCAGCTGCAGCAGCATCGCGTTCGTCGGACCGGGGTCGCGAAGATATTCCTGCCAGCCGCGGATGCTCGCGCGCACAAACTTCGCAACCACGTCAGGATGCTGCGCCGCGAAGTCGCGCGACGCAAATTGCACGCGATAGGGATCGTATCCCGACGCGCTGATGAGCAGCGTACGCACTTGCGCACCGGCTTGCTTGGCAAAAAATGGCTCGCTGGTGACGAAGACCTGCTGCACATAATTGGGATCGGCGAGAAAGTTGGCGATCGAGAGCGTGGAAGGAATCTGGCGGATGTTGTGAAGGTGATAGCGGGTGACGACGTACTTGAGCCAAACGGCGCCAGTCTGCGCGGCGAGGGTGTGGCCTTCAAGATCCGCGAAACTGCGAATGGGCGAGTCCTGATGAACCATCACCGCCTGCGGATCGTGCTGCATGGTGGCCGCGACGGCGAGCAAAGGAAGCCCATTCGACTCCCACTCCAGCATCTGATCGCTCGAGCCAAGGCCGATCTCCGCCTTGCCCGACGCAATGAGCGATGCCGCGCTACCGTACTGGGGCAATGGCAGCATCGTCACGTCGAGTCCTTCCGCTTTGTAGTAGCCCAGCCGCTGCGCGGTGAAAAAGCCGCCGTGTTCGGGCTGCGGGTACCAGTCGAGCTGCAGGCGAACCGGCGTCAGGCCGTTGGCTGCGCCGCCCACGCTTCCGCGGCAGCCCACGACCGCAAACGTGACTGCGAACGTGACTGCAAACGAGAGCGCCGCCGCGCAAATCAGCAGCGCGGCGCGAAATGGACGGTATCGCAAATCGGATCGCACGATGAGCCTCGAAAAGAACGGCAGCCCTTTCTATGCAACGTACCACGCGGCGCGCGACAGCGCCGATGTTGGCCGCCGCGCCGCGCAATTTTCCTGAGGCGCAGCCGCCGCGCCCTATGCTAAGTTCAGGCATGGCCGTCAACTCTAGCGGGACACGGGCTCGCGCCAGCGGCGCGTCGCGCAATGGAGCGCGCGGTAAGTCGCTGGATGACGCGCACATGGCGGCGACGGCAGCGTTCACGGCGCGAAGCCTCAAGACGGCCTCGCCGCGGCCCTTCGGCGCATCCATCGTGCACACGCGCACCGGAAGTGTCCTGCTGCGCGCGCTGAATGCAGTGCGCCAGGAGTTCGATCCCAGCGCCCACGCTGAAGTCCGCGCCATCCGCCTCGCAACGAAAAAGCTCAAGAAAATTTCGCTCGCCGGCTACACGCTTTACACCACGTGCGAACCCTGCCCCATGTGCATGAGTGCTGCGTTATGGTCGGGGCTTGATCGCGTGGTCTTCGGCGCCACGATTGCGGATGCCAACCGCCACTGCAATCAGATAGTGATCCCCGCAACGGAAGTAGCGGCGCGCGCCGACATGCCTTGCGTCGTCGACGGACCTGTGCTGCGCGACGTTTGCTACGCTCTGTTCACCCATCCCAACATGCTGCGCGCCTTCCTCACATGGAGCACGCGAAAAAAGAAATGAACGAGAGATTTGCTATGCACGAAAGCCTTGCCGCCGGACTGAGGGACGTAATCGGAGACGGCGCGCGTGTGCTCACCGAGCCGGCAGTTCTCGACCGGCTCTCGCACGATTTCTATTGGTACTCTCCGGTACTCAAGCCGCTGCTAGTTGGCAAGAGCGGCGACGTTGCAGTCCAGCCGGTGAGCGCAGACGAAGTGGTTGCGGTGATGCGCTTTGCCGGCGAGCGCGGCGTTCCGGTGACGGTGCGCGGCGCTGGAACAGGCAACTACGGCCAGTGCGTACCTCTCGAGGGCGGCATCGTCCTTGATCTCTCGTTGATGGACAAGCTCGAAGAGATCACCGCTGATGGCGTGGCCGTGTGCCAGCCGGGATTGCGGCTTGGCGCGCTCGAGACAGAAGCGCGCAAAAACGGCTGGGAGCTGCGCGTGTATCCGTCGACACTGGTGAAGGCATCGGTGGGAGGATTTCTCGGCGGCGGATCGGGTGGAATCGGCTCTGTCATGCACGGCGGCCTGCGCGATTTCGACACCGTGCGCGCCTTCGAGGTCGTTACCATGGAAGACCCGCCGCGCGTAGTGCGGCACGAGGGCGCAGCCGTGCACGAGATTCTGCATGCCTGGGGCACCAATGGAGTCATCACGCGCATATGGTTCGCGCTCGCCCCTGCGGTCGAGTGGACGCAGGTCACCGCCGCCTTCGATTCCTACCTCCAGGCATTCCGCTTTACGCAAAAGATTGCGATCGACGCGGCGTGGACCAAGCGGCTCGCGACCGTTTTCGAGTGGCCCATCCCATCCTTCTTCACGCCGGTCAAGGAAATCACGCGCGACGGTCAGACGCTTGTGCTGGTGATGATCGCTTCGGCCCAGGCCGATGCCTTCTGCGCGGCCGCGAAAGAAGCCGGTGGCGAAGTGACCTTCACCGGACCCTACACGGGCCCGCGCACGCGGCCGCTGCTCAGCGATTACACGTGGAATCACACCACGCTCTGGGCCATGAAAGCCGATCCCGCGTACACGTACCTGCAATGCGGATTTTCGCCGGAAAAATGCGAAGAGCAGTTCCAGCTGCTGCGCGAGCGCTACGGCGATGAGATTCTCTTCCACATCGAGTTCATGAAAAACGGTGAAGGCATCGTTATTCCGGGAGCGATTCCCGTTGTCCGTTTCACCACCGAGCAACGCTTGAATGAGATGATCGCCTATTGCCGCGAGATCGGCGTCTTCGTTGCGAATCCGCATGTGAACTATCTTGAGGACGGCGGCCGCTTCCGCCAGGACAACATCCAGCTGCTGGCCAAGCAGAAATACGATCCGCGCGGCCTTCTGAATCCCGGCAAGATGATCAGCTTTCGCAAGCAGGCGGTGAGCCAGTGAAGACCTGGATTCCCGACGCGCGCAACTTCGCGTATCTCACCTGGAAGCAGGTCGACGCTCTGCCGCGCGAGACGGCTCTGCTGATCTTGCCGACGGCGGCCATCGAGCAGCACGGCAAGCACCTGCCGCTCGCGACCGATACGCTCATCAACAATCTGCTTCTCGGCAAGGCGCTCGCGCTCGCGCCGGCAGAGCTTCCGATCTATGCGCTGCCGCCCGTCTGCTACGGCAAGAGCAACGAGCACATCGGATTTCCCGGAACCCTCTCGGTGAGCGCGCAGACATTCATGGCAGTCGTGCGCGATGTGGGCGCGAGTGTGGCCGCGGCTGGCTTCAAAAAGCTGGTTCTGTATAACACGCACGGTGGCAACACCTCGCTTGTGGATGTTATGGCTCGCGATCTGCGCGCGGAGTTCGGGTTGCGGACGTTCTCGCTATTTGGGTCGCCAGGCGCAAAGTTCGAGGGAGTGAGCGAGCAGGAGCGGACCTACGGATTTCACGCTGGTGAAATTGAGACCGCGTACCTGCTGCATGCGACGCCTGAGCTCGTGCACACGGACGAGTACTCGGCAAACTACATTGCGCGCGTGGACAAGCCGGAGTTACTAAAGCCAGAGGGCTCTGCCGCCAACTTCGCGTGGCTCACGCGGGACATCGCGCCCAGCGGTGTGCTGGGCGATCCTGCGGCTGCAACGGCCGAGCATGGCGAGCAGTGGTCGAATGACGCAGCGGCGCGCATCGCCGAGCTGCTGGTCGCGATGCTCAACTTCGAGCCGAGGCATGGCGCGTGAAGACGGTCGATTGCGGCAGCGGAGTGCGGCTGGAACGCGGAGCGGAGTGCCGGCTCAGAGACGGTGTCAAATTAGTCAGCGACCACTATTATCCTCCGGGCGCCGGGCCCTGGCCCACGCTGCTCATGCGCCAGCCGTACGGCCGCGAGATTGCATCGACCGTCGTCTATCGCCATCCAATCTGGTTCGCCCGTCACGGCTATCACGTCGCCATTCAGGACGTGCGCGGGCGCGGCGCTTCCGGCGGCGAGTTTTATCCCTTCCGCAACGAGGCGCGCGACGGCGCGGAGACCATCGCGTGGCTGCGCGAACATCCGGCGTGCAACGGGCGCATCGGGATGTATGGATTTTCCTACCAGGGCGCGACGCAACTGCTGGCCGCAGCAGAACAGCCGCAAGGTTTGCAGTGCATCGCGCCGCACATGACCGCGGCCGACCTGTATCACGGCTGGTTCTATCACAACGGCGCACTGCGCCTGTGTTCGGCGCTGGCATGGGGCATCCAGATGCTGCGCGAGGATGCGCGGCGCAAAGGCCTGCGCGAAGCGAATGACCGGCTCGAAGAGGCATGGAGCAACGTGCGCTCGCAGGCGGCCCGCGCTCCTTACGGCACGCATCCGGCGATTGCCGGCGAGGCGCTGCCCAATTATGTGCGCGATTGGTTTGCGCATCGCGAGGCCGGCACGTACTGGAGCGATCAGGACGTAAGCGCGCGAATCGACCGCATCAAAATTCCCGCACTGCATGTCGCCGGTTGGTTCGACACCTATCTCAACGCGTCGATCGCGGGATATCTTGCGCTGCGCAGCGGCGCGGGCAGCGAGTTCGCGCGAGAGCATCAATACCTCATTGCCGGGCCCTGGGCGCACATCCCATGGGGCGATCGCGTGGGCGAAGGAACCTTCGGTGAAGCGGCGAATCTCGAAACAGATGCGATCCTGCTGCGTTGGTTCAATCACTGGTTGAAAGAAACGGGTGAATTCACCGGCGAAAAGCGCATCCGCTATTTCGAGCTCGGCAAAAATGCCTGGCGCGATGCAGACGATTGGCCCGCCGAGGCCGAGTTTCCTCTGTTTCTCCGCAGCAAGGGCGCAGCCAACTCGCGCAAAGGCAACGGGACACTCACGCAGCACGCGCCCGAAGGCGAAGAACCGCGCGACGTTTTCGTCTACGATCCCGAGGTTCCCGTCCTCGCGCCGGGAGGGCCGCAGTCGCTCTACGGTCCATTCGATCAGTCGCTGCTGGAGTTGGGGAACAACGTGCTCGTCTACACTTCGGAGCCGGTGCAGCGCGAAATGGAGATCTTCGGCCAGCCGCGCATCCGGATCTACGCGGCGACTTCGGCAGCGCATGCGGATTTCGTCGCCAAGATCGTTCGCGTAACAGTTAACGGGCGCGCGGAGTTCGTATGCATCGGCATCGCACGCAGCTCCTGGCTCTTTTGCGAGTCGGGCTACGTGCCCGATGAGCCGCATCTGTGGGAGTTCACCCTGGAGCCAACGGCCTTCACGCTTGCGCCCGGTGAGCGGCTTCGCATGGAAATCGCGAGTTCCGCGTTTCCGCTCTACGATCGCAATCCCTCCACCGATACTCCGCCGCAGCTCGCCGATAATTGGAGCTGGCGCCGCTCCGCGCAACAGGTCCTGCATTCGAGCGATCATCCCTCCGCGCTCTACCTGCCGATCCGCGGAGAAGCCGGATGGTGAGTGACTTCGAAGATGCGAGCGCAGCGCGCGCGGTTCCGGAGATTGCACTGGAAGGAGTGTGCAAGCGGTTCCGAAGCGGCATGCACGCGCTCGAAAATATTTCGCTCCAGGTCGAACGCGGCGAGTTCGTCACGTTCCTTGGCCCGTCGGGCTGCGGAAAATCCACGCTGCTCAAAATCGTTGCCGGCTTGAGCCCCGCAAGCGCGGGCCGTGTCCAGGTGAACGGCATGACGCCAGAAAATGCGCGCGAGATGATGAGCTTCATCTTTCAAGATGCAACGCTGCTGCCCTGGCGCACGGCGGAGCGCAATGTCGGCCTCGGCCTCGAGCTCGAGCACACGGCCCGCGGGGCGCGTGAGGAGCGTGTGGCACAGATGCTGGAGCTCGTCGGCCTCACGCATGTCGCGCGCAACTATCCACGTCAGCTCTCCGGCGGCATGAAGATGCGCGTCTCCATCGCGCGCGCGTTGGCCAGCAAGCCGCGCATCCTTCTCATGGACGAGCCCTTCGCCGCACTCGACGAGATGTCGCGCGACCGGCTCAACGAAGAACTGCTGCGCCTCCACGATGAGCAGAAGTGGACGGTGCTGTTCGTCACGCATTCCGTGGCCGAGGCAGTGTTTCTTTCCACGCGGATCGTGGTGCTTGCCGCGCACCCTGGCCGCGTCGCGCACCAGATCCAGGTGCATCTGCCATGGCCGCGAACGGGTGGCACGCGGGAGTCCGCTGCGTTTGAAGACGCAATGACGCATGCCACACGATTGCTGCGCGAGGTGGTGAAGGTATGAGCCGGCGCGTGATGCTGGCGGCGAGCAGCGCGTTGGTGCTGGCGTGCCTGCTTGCGCTGTGGCAGGCCGTCGTCTGGGTCAATCGTTTTCCCATCTACATCCTGCCGGGGCCGCTTGCCGTTGTGAAGGCGGTCGGAGCACGCTATCCGTCGCTGCTCAACTCGCTTTGGATCACAGCTCAGGAAGCTGTGATCGGTCTGGCGGCGAGCATCGCTGCAGGGTTGTGCGTGGCCCTCGTCTTCGCGCAATGGCAGTGGCTGCGGCAGACGCTTTACCCCTACACGATCCTGCTGCAGACGGTGCCGATCCTGGCGATCACGCCGCTGGTGATCCTCTGGGTCGGGCCTGGCATCTTCGCCGTCCAAATCGTCACGTTCATCATTTGCCTTGCACCCATCATCGCCAACACCACGCAGGGGCTCGTCAGCGTCGACCAGAATCTGATTCAATTATTCGTGATGCAGAAAGCGTCGCAGCCGCAGATATTGTTCAAGCTGCGGCTGCCCAACGCGCTGCCGAATTTTTTTACCGGCCTGCGCATCGCAGCGGGCATCAGCGTGGTCGGTGGAATCACCGGGGAGCTCTTCGCCGGCTCGCCGCGCGTGGGCGAAGGTGGGCTCGGCTACGCAATGATCTACGCCAATAACCAGATGGAGACCAGCTATTTGTTCGCGCTGGTGCTCGCGGCAACTGTGCTCGGATTCTCGTTGTTTTTCCTGGTGGTATTTTTGGAGTGGCTGGCCCTGCACAATTGGCACGAATCCGCGCGGCAGCAAGCGGCGGAGTAAGGAGCAAGTGGCAGAGGAGCATGACCGATGTTACGCAAAGAGACCGAGACGGGCTGGCTGCTGGTGACGCATCCCGATCACGCGCGGCTGGCCGGAGATTTTGCGGCGGCGTGGGGCAACGCGCAATTTCGATCGCCGGTGCCGCGTGCGCGCGTCCTCAAAGCCATCTCGCACCACGATGATGGCTGGATCGCGCGCGATGCACATCCCGCCGTCACGCGCGAAGGTAAGCCCTCGGCATTTTCCGTCGAGCTGGTAGGCAAGTACTCCGCGTTCGAAGAGATCGATCTCGATCAATACCTCACGGTGCGGCAGCGCGCCGTGCAATCCATGGCTGCGGACGATCCGTACGCAGCGCTATTAGTCCTGATGCACACGTACAGTTTGCTCACCGAACACGCGGATCGTTCGACCATCGCCGCAAAAGATCTTCCCCTCCTCGACCGATTCCTTGAACACTTGCAGACGACGCGGAAGCAGCTGCGCGCCGCCATCGATGAAGACACGAATCTGGCCCCGGAAGAGAAATCCGAGGAGATGATCCAGGAACATTTTCACCTTCTGCAGGCGTGCGACAATCTCTCGCTTCTGAGCTGCGTGGCTTATGAGAAGCCGGCGAATCTTCTGCATCCGCTGCCGCTGAAAGGCGGCAGCTCGACAGAAGTCAAGGTCATCCCTGTCGGCCCGCGGCGCTTTCAGCTCGCACCTTGGCCATTCTTCGAGCCGGAGCTCACGTTCCAACTGCCCGCGCGGCACGTCGATGGAAAGACCTTCGCGTCTTCCGAAGAGCTGACCGCAGCCTTCGACAATGCGGACGAGAAACACTTTCCTGTCACGCTCATCCAATAGTCAGCCGATTGCGAACAGTGCGTGTTCCGGCAGGATCTCCTTGGCAATCGCCGCGCTCACGGTATGCACCGGCTCGTTCACCACCTGGCTCAGTCGCAGGCGCATGGCGACGCTGCAAAGAATGTAAGCATGCACATCGCTGAACCCCCAGCGCGTCACCAACAGTTCGATCATGCGCAGCGTAGCGGCGCGCGCCGTCTCGGCCAGGTCGGTACCGGTTTCCACCACAATCCACGAATCGGCTTTCGAGTCGGGAGCGGCTTGATCGCTCGACTCGACGATCGGCCCGGCGAGCGGCTGCTGCTTATGCAGCCGAAAGCGCAGCGTGGCATCCAGCGGGCACTCGATGCCGTTGATGCATACCTCGCCGTCGCCCTGCGCTGCATGGCCGTCGCCGCAACTAAAGAGTGCGTCCGGGCAGAAGACCGGCAAGTAGAGTTTCGATCCGGCGCATAGCTCGCGCACGTCCAGATTGCCGCCGAATGGTCCGGGCGGCCGCGTGCGAAACGCGCCATTTTCCGCACGCGCGACTCCCATAACGCCCAGGAACGGCCGCAGCGGAATGACGGCCGGTGCAAGCGAGCGTGTAAATTCGCCATCCAACACCCAATGGAAGAGATACGGCTCGCGGAAACGGTCTTTCAAAAAGCCGAGTCCTTCAATGATGCTGCTCCAGCCCCAGTTGTGGTGACCGATGGCGAGCACATCGATCTCGAGTACGTCTCCGGGTTCCGCGCCGTCGACGAATACCGGCCCGGTCAGCGCGTGGATGCGCGTGCGGTCGATGGCGAGATACTCGGCAACAGACATGCCGGGCCGCACTTGAGCGCCGCTCGCATCCACGCACTCAAAGTGCACTTCATCACCCGGTTCGATACGCAGCCGCGGCGCAAGCGAGTTGTCCCACACGGAGTGCGTCGGCGCAGCCGGCAGTGCGTGTTCCTTCATCCTTTCGCTCGCACCGTCATCTGCACTTCGACGAGCGCATTGCGCGGCAGCGCGCTCACGCCCACCGCGGCGCGCACGTGGCGGCCGGCGTCGCCGAACACCTGCACCAGCAGATCGGAGGCGCCATTGATGACCGTGGGCGAGTCAGGGAAGCCGGCGACGGAGTTCACATAGCCGTTGACGCTCAGGATCTCGGCGACGCGGGAGAGCGAGCCAAGGTGCCAGAGCAGCACAGCGAGATGGGTAAGGGAGCAGGCGCGCGCCGCATCGTAACCGTCCTGCACGGAGCGGTCGGCTCCGACGGTTCCGGTGATGACCTGAGCGCCGGCGGTCGAAATGACGCCGGAAAGGTAGACGATGTCGCCGGCGTGCTTCAGGGGAACATAGTTACCCGCCGACGATGGAAGCTGCGGGAGCGCGACGCCGAGCGATGCGAGCATTTCTTCAGGAGTAGGCTGGTCTGCCATTTGTTTTCGACTTTACCATGCAGGTGTTAGGGATTTTCGTCGGGATCAGGCTCGTGCGCGATAGCATGGCGGCAGGCCGCCAATCGGCGGTGACCGGCCCGCGCCGCAGCTGCACTCCGCATTAAATGGCGTGTGGCCCCAGCGGGACGTTGACGCAGAGGAAAAGACCCATGATGATTCGCACTGCGAAGCTGCTGCTCTTGTGCGGCGTTGCCCTGTTCTATTCGCTGGTGGTCTTCAACAACCTCACCGACTACAACTCGAATTGGCAATTTGTCCGCCACGTGCTGCTGATGGATACCACCATGCCGGGCAACAACGGCATGGGCCGCGCCATCTCTTCGCCGGCGATCGACCGGGCATTCTACGTCTCAATCATTGCGTGGGAGATGGCGACGATGATTCTGCTCTGGTGGGGCATCGCTCGGCTCTCGCGCGCGCTCCGCCGGCCGGCGGCGCAGTTCAACAAGGCAAAGTTCGCCGCCGTGCTCGCTCTCACGCTCTCGCTCATGCTCTGGCTGGTGGCGTTTCTCTCCGTCGGCGGCGAGTGGTTCCTCATGTGGCAGTCGCATACCTGGAACGGCCAGGAGGCTGCATTCCGCAACTTTGCCGTCATCGGGATCATCTTCCTCGCGCTCATCCAGCCCGACGCGGACACGCAGGCGTAGCGCGGTCCCGGCGAGACCGGCGCGCGAAAGCACCTTCGCGTACAATGGAAGTGGTTCTTTCCGCGGAGGTTCGCCCCTGCCGGCCGCAATTCCAGCCCTTCTCTCCGCTGTGTACGTCCCGCCCTCCGCCGCGATACGCGAGATCTCCGCCTGGCTGGCCTTCGCGCCCCAAAGCACCTTCGGTCACCAGATGAAGATGCTGTTCACCGACCCGTTCTCAACGGTGACCTACTACTGGACCTGGTTCGACGCCATCGTGCTCCTGCCGTACTTCGCGGTGATGATCCTGCTGTCGTTCTACGGCCTTCACCGCTACGCGCTCTGCTACCACTACTTCAAATTCCGGCGCAATTACCGGCCCGGCCCGCCGCGCCACTTCACCGAGCTTCCGCTCGTCACGGTTCAGCTGCCTATCTTCAACGAGCAGTTCGTCATCGATCGTCTCATCGAGGCGGTATGCGCCATGGAATACCCGCGGCAGAAGCTCGAAATTCAGGTGCTTGACGACTCGACGGACGAGACGCAGGGCGTGGCCAGCAGTATCGTGGATCGGTACGCGGCGCTAGGCCACAACATTGTCTATCTGCACCGCTCCAACCGTCACGGCTTCAAGGCAGGCGCGCTCGGCGAGGGCCTGAAAGTGGCGAAGGGCGAATTCATCGCCATCTTCGACGCTGACTTCGTCCCGCCGCAGGACTGGCTCATGAAGGTGATCCACCACTTCGCCGAGCCCGAGATCGGCATGGCGCAGACCCGCTGGACCCATCTCAACCGCAACTACAGCATGCTCACCCAGATTGAAGCGATCCTGTTAGACGGCCACTTTGTGCTGGAGCATGGCGCACGCGCCCGGGCGGGCGAGTTCTTCAACTTCAACGGCACGGCAGGTATGTGGCGGCGGCAGGCAATCTCCGACGGCGGTGGATGGCAGCATGACACGCTCACCGAAGACACCGACCTGAGCTATCGCTCGCAGATGGCCGGATGGAAGTTCAAATATCTGCCCGACATCGAGTGCCCCTCAGAGCTTCCCATCGAAATGACCGCATTCAAAACCCAGCAGGCGCGCTGGGCCAAGGGGCTCATTCAGACTGCCATCAAAATCCTTCCGCGGGTGTGGCGTTCGAACTCGCCCAGGCGCAATAAAATCGAGGCCGTCTACCATCTCACCGCCAACCTCAGCTATCCGCTCATGGTCATCATGTCGGCTCTGCTCATTCCCGCAATGATCTGCCGCTTCTACCAGGGCTGGTTCCAGATGCTGCTCATCGACGTGCCGCTGTTTACCGCCTCCAGCCTGTCCATCGCCGTCTTTTACCTGATGAGCCAGCGCGAACTCTACCCGAAAACCTGGAAGAGGACGTTCTACTACCTCCCGTTCCTCATGGCCGTCGGAATCGGACTGACCGTCACCAACACCAAGGCCGTAATAGAGGCCCTGCTCGGGATCAAGAGCGCCTTTGTGCGCACGCCCAAGTATCGCGTAGCGCGCAAGGGAGAGAAGTCCCAGGCCGCCAAATACCGCAAGCGGCTCAAGCTCGCTCCGTGGATCGAGCTCCTTCTCGGTTGTTACTTCATGGCGGCAATCATCTACACCTTTATCAATCACAACTACTTCACTGCGCCCTTCCTGATCCTCTTCGTGGTCGGCTACTGGTACACGGGCCTCATGAGCCTGCTGCAGGGCCGCTTCGAGCGCTGGCGCACCGGCGTGAACACCGACGAGTCGAGTCCCAAGCCGTTCCCGGTCGGCGTCTAATCAACTTGCCGCCACAGAGCTCTCAATCGATTCCAATTCCCGCCTGATCCCGCCCGCGTCTCGCTTCGGTCCCAGAAGTTTATCTTCCATATAACCATAAGCAAATCTGTGCCTTGCCTTGTGCTACAGTTGCGCAGGATTGGGTGAATATGACCGGGAAATGCGGGGTCATTTTCGGTTTGCTCCTGGCCGCGGCACTTGCCTCCCCGGCGCGGGTGCAATTGGTCCGTGCGCAAATCGTCCGCGCGCAAACCAGCGGGCCCGCGCGCACCGCACCCGCCTCGCGAACGGCCGCCTCCCAAACCGTCCCGGCATCGTCCGCAACTCCAACCAAAACTCCCTCCGGGGTCCAATCTGGTCCTAATGGAGCCGCGCCCGCCAATGGAACGGCGACACCCCCTGAATCCGGTTCTGAAACTGGTTCGGAACCTTGCGAGGGAGAATCATGCCCGCCGCCACCGGCGCACATCACCATCGCCACGGCCGCCCCTGCGTCTGCGCCCTGGCTCTGGCCGGAACGTGTCGCCTGGGCGGCAAACCTGCTTCTGGTCGTCATGGCCTATGTCGGCGTCATGCTCGCGCTCTCAACGTTGCGCAAAATCGAGCGCCAGACCCGCTACGCCGAAGCCGCGGCGCAGGCCGCCGCCGACAGCGCCAAGTCGGCGCTCACCTTCGTCGAAGCGCACGCGCGCGCCGAGCGGCCCTGGGTCCTGGTCACCGCTGAGCCCGCACCTGGCCAGCCCGATGTCTTTACCGTGGTGGTCACAAACCGCGGCCACGGACCCGCGCGCGTCATCGGTCTCGCTGAGAGCGTTACCACGGCGAAAGACGAAGAGCAATTGCCCGCGCAGCCTGATTACAAGGAGAGCGATGCGCAGGCGCCACCTGCGAATATGATTCTGCTGCCCGGCGAGTCGTTGGCAATCCGCACCTTCCGGCGCGAAGACGTGAGCGCGGTGTGCGAGACGCCAGAGCAGTTGCGCAGGGTCGAGAACTGGGAAGAGCGAATCTACATCTTCGGCAAAGTCACCTACGTTGACCTGCAGGCTGTCGACGAAAAGACGCGATTCGAAACCGCATGGTGCTGCTGGTACATCCACGGCCGTCAGAAGAGCGGCATGGTCATCGCGGGCAAAGCCCCGTACAACCAGCACACGTAGGCGAAGGCCTCAACACCTAGTCGCTTCCGCGTAGGGAGATTCGTGGGGACTGGCGACAAACAATCGCCTATGCCACGCGACTACCGTCCCGTGCCGCCCACCGTCATCTTGTCCAGCTTGATCGTCGGCATGCCCACGCCAACCGGCACGCTCTGCCCATCCTTGCCACAGGTGCCAATGCCCTCGTCAAGCCGCAGATCGTTACCCACCATCGACACGTATTTCAGCGCCTCCGGTCCGTTGCCGATCAGCGTCGCGTCGCGTACCGGCGCGGTCACCTTGCCGTCTTCGATCAGATACGCTTCTGATGCTGAGAAGACAAACTTGCCGTTCGTGATGTCCACCTGGCCGCCGCCAAAGTTTACGGCGTACAGGCCGCGCTTCACGCTGCGCAGAATGTCTTCCGGGTCGTCGTCGCCTGCCAGCATATAAGTGTTGGTCATCCGCGGCATCGGGATCGATTGATAGCTCTCGCGCCGTCCCGAACCGGTGTTGGCCATACCCATCAGTCGCGACGACAGCTTGTCTGAGAGATAGCCCTTCAGCACGCCGCCCTCGATCAGCACTGTCTCCTGCGTCGCCGAGCCTTCATCATCCACGTTCAGCGAGCCACGCCGCCCGGCCATCGTGCCGTTGTCCACCACCGTCACCTTGGAGCTTGCCACGCTGCGGCCGATGAGCCCGGTGAACGCCGACGTCCCTTTGCGGTTGAAATCGGCTTCCAGTCCGTGGCCGACCGCCTCGTGCAGCAGAACTCCCGGCCATCCGGGCCCAAGCACCACCTGCATCTCGCCCGCCGGAGCCGGTACCGCGCTCAGCTGCAGCACCGCGCCACGCGCAGCCTCGCGCGCCAGGTTTTCCGGGCTCTTGGACTCCACAAACTGCTCCAGGCCCGCGCGCCCGCCGCCGCCCGCCGCGCCTTTCGTCGTCGTTGCGCCGTCCTTTGCGATCACATAAACATTCAGCCGGCACAGCGGCTGGGTGTCGCTGGCGAAGGCGCCATCCGATGCGGCAACCAGAATCCGCCGCAGCTCTTCGCTGTATCCGGCACGCACCTGCACCACGCGCGGATCGAAGGCCCGCGCTGCCCGATCGGCGCGAAGAATTAGATCCAGCCGCGCCGCCAGGTCCAGATCGTATCCGCCGAGCGGAACCGGATAAAGATCGGCGCCGCGCGTCTCAGTAAAACCCTGCACCGTCTGCTTGGAGGGGCCAGAGGCGATCAGCGCCGCAGTCCGCGCTGCATGCAGCAGCCGCTCCGGGCTCAGATTGTCGGTATAGGCGTAGCCGGTGCGCTCGCCGGAGAGCACGCGCACGCCGCATCCGGCGCTGGTGCCCGTGCTGGCCGACTTCACAATCTGCTCGTCCACGCCCAGCGAGGTGGCCGTAACTGACTCGAAATAAAGGTCGGCGTAGTCGCCGCCCGCTGACAGCGCCTCACCCAGGCACCGCTCCAGGAGCCGCTCCGTGAGTCCAAATTTCTCAAAGAAATAGCGCCGATGGTTTGAGGGGTTGCTCGAAAGTGGCAGGGCTTCCGCAGGGGTCATCGTAACCCCAGTGTACGCCGATTGCGTCTCACTCAGTAGCTCCGGCAAGATTCCAAAGTCCCCTCCGTTTCTCTTTGGGTACCAGCGGGAGGCAGTTGGCCAAACGGAAATCGAAGCCGTGCTAGGATGACCCCTATGAAGAAGATTTTTGCTGCCGCATTGTTGTTGATGGTGTTCGCCAGCCCCGTATTTGCATACGCGCACCGTCATCACCACCATCATCACCATCACGCCGCTTAAGTTCTCGCGCTGACAGCAGGCGAGTTCTTTCGCCCTAAATCCATCCTTCCATCGGACGGCGAGTCCTGCTGCGCCGTCGTACTTTTCTGGCCCTTGCCCCCGGCCATTCATGGTCCAGTCATGGTAAGGTTTTTGCCATGACCCCCCAGGATGATCTTCGTTACCCAGTAGGAAAGCCGCAGGTGCCCGCCTGGAGCACGCCAGAGTCGCGTGCCGCGCAGATCGAGACGCTGCGCCTTCTGCCCGAGCGGCTCCGCGCCGCAGTCAAGGGCCTGAACGACGCGCAGCTCGATACACCCTATCGCGAGGGCGGCTGGACGGTGCGCCAGGTCGTGCATCACTACGGCGACAGCCACGCCAACTCCTACCTGCGTTTCAAGCTCGCGCTCACTGAAGATTGCCCCACCATCAAGCCTTATGACGAAGCCGCGTGGGCCGAACTGCCGGACTCGACCCTCCCCATCGACGGCTCAATCGTGTTCATCGAATCCCTGCATGGCCGCTGGGTGGCTCTGCTGCAATTCATGGCCGAAGAAGACTTCCAGCGGAGCTTCAACCATCCGGAGCGCGGCAAGATGACGCTGGCCGCGAATCTCGCCCTGTACGACTGGCACTCGCGTCACCACGTCGCGCACATCGCCAATCTGCGCACCCGCATGGGCTGGTAGCCAGGGCCATGGCTGCCGCGGAAGCCCACGCATCGCCGGCGCGCATCGCCCAAACCATCGAGGAATATCTCGCAGACCATCCGGCAGCGGCGCTGCTTGAAGAGGGCCGCGTCCTGTTCGACATGCGCACCGCGCGTTACTCCGTAGCGGAGTCGCACGGCCGTTGCCTGCTCCAACTCTGGAGCGAGGAGCGCAACGTGGTGCGCACTGTGCTGGACGCTCAGCCCCGCGCCCAGTCTCTGCGGCTCTCCACGCGGCGCATGGGTGCTGCCAAGCCGCAAACGCTCGAACTCGTGCCCGGCGGCGACCGCCGCACCCCCACGGCGCGCGACACCGCCCGGCGCAACTATCTGCGCCTTCTTGAGCGCGTGCTGGCCCGCCATTTCCTCGGATATAAGGTCGACGGCTTTCGCGCCGCGATGGATCTGGAGCACAGCTTCGGTCCCGCCTATGTGCGCGGGCGCTTGCTCATGGGCACGGCTGCCGACGCGGTCATCGGCGTCAGCGCTGCGGAATCAGGCGCGATGGTCGATGGCGTTCTTACGCTGGGTATTCTCTGGCTCGATTACTGCCGCAAGCACACCGATGCGCGGCGGCACTTTGGCGGGCTCAAGGTGATCGTTCCCGCAGGCGCGTGGCGCACCACAGCCGAGCGCATGGCGTGGCTGAACCACGGCGCAACCAACTTCGAGTTGTTCACGCTCGATGAGCGCAGCGAAGAACTCGCCTCCGTGGATTTTCGCGACACCGGCAATCTGGAATCGCGCTTGGTGCACGGATTTTCCGCCGCGGCGGCGCTCGAGCGCTGCCAGCCGGGAATCGACCGCCTGCTCGCTCTGCTCCCTGCGGCGGCACGCGACCGCGTGGAGTTGCGCGCGAACTCCGCCACTGAAATCGGTCTCCTGCTGCACGGTCTCGAGTTCGCGCGCGTCCGGCATGGCGCAGCCGCGCACTCCTTCGCGCGCGAGAACGAGATCACATTCGGCGCCGGCGCGAGCGAGACGCCGCTGACGCCAGAGAACGAGGAACTCTGCCGCAATCTCCTCGCCCGGTTGTTTCTCAGCCGTCACGCGGACGGCGCGCACACCGATCCGCTCTTCCGCATGGCGTCGGAGCGCTGGCTCGAGTCGCGCCTGCGCACAGAAATCGCCGAACTGCTCCCGTCCCTGCGCGGCGACATCTTCTACTCGCAGGTGCCCGCCCTTTCGCACGGCGACCGTGGCATGCTCGACCTGCTCGCCCTCGATCGCAGCGGGCGCCTCGTGGTGTTGGAGCTGAAGGCCGATGAAGATCTGCATCTGCCGCTGCAGGCCCTCGACTACTGGATTCGCGTGCGTGCGCTGAATGCCGACCGCCAGCCTGCGCCCGCCAGTTCCGTCCCGCTCTCGGCCTTTGAGCGCAACGGATACTTTGACGGAGCGCCAGTTTCCCCGCTCTCGCCGCGCCTCATTCTCGCTGCGCCCGCGCTGCGCATTCACCCGGCAAACGAGCCCGCACTCCGCTATCTCTCGCCGCAAATCGAATGGGAACTGCTGGCCCTCAGCGAGCACTGGCGCCGCGAGCTGAAAATCGTGTTCCGCAAACGCAGCGGTACCTGAGTCCTGTTCCCCACTCATTACTCGCTCCAGTTATGGCTTCGACATCATATCGGGCACCGGCTTGCCGTTGGACGTGTCCACCGGCACGGAAACGTGCTCATGCACGATCAGCCATTTGCCATCGATCTTGCGGTAAACGTCAGTCACGCGCACCGTCATCTCGACGGGAGTTCCATCGGCATTGATCCACGCAACATGCTGGATGCTGTGGCTGTACGCGAGCTTGCCTTCGGCAGTGACGCTGAGATCATGGATGTCGAAGCGCATCGGCCCCTTGAATCCGGCGAAGGTCGATTCGAAGTCTTTTTTGTAAGCGTCCCAGCCCACATACTGGCGTGGCGGGATGACGTCGAAGACGACCAGGTCGCTTCCCGGCGCATAGACCTTCATCACCGCTTCCGCGTCTTTGGCTGAGAACGCGGCAGCAAACTTGTCCTCCAGCGCGCGAATCTCCTGCTCATCTTTTGACTGTGACTGTGCCCGCAATGCGCCACCCAGACTAACTGCCGCGCACCATCCCGCCAGCATGCAGAATGCAAGTCTCCTCATGGCCGTTCTCCTCAATTTCGTTGAATTGTCCCGGAGCTTTGGGTATACGGGCCGCGCAGAAGCAGTGTCAAGTGGGACTTCGTGGGCGCCTGCCTCATGAGTCGGCCGCCCAACCCCGAATCGCCGAGAGGCCGCACTCGCAGCGCCGGAGCACGCACTACATCGCGCGGGCCGTCACGACCACTTCGCGCACGTCCTTGCCTTGGCGGATCGTCACGCCTGCGCCTTCGCACATGCGCTCGCGGTTCACCAGCGGCTCCATCGCCCGGTACAACGCTTCCGCATCGTCGCCGTAGAAAATCAGCGTGGTGCTTTCGGGAATCGTGACCGTACCCGCGCAGAATCCGGCGCCGCGGCTTTTCGCTGCAGCCGCCAGGTCGGCAGCGAGCTTGCCCGCCTCTTTGGCAGTGAAGCGCGCACGCGGGCCTCCGCCGAGCGGCAGCTCCAGCAGCACCGAACCCTTCGCGCTGGACGCGGGCTCGCTCAGGTCCACATCCATGCCGGGAATTTCGCTGCGCTGCAAATTCACTGCGGCCAGCCGTTCGCCGGCCTGCGCAGCCTCATCGCTCCGGCCCAGCCGTTCGAGCGCTGCCATCTCTTCTTCCAGGTTTTCCTTCATCGATTCGAGATTGGGGCTCGGCGTCTTCGTGCGCTCCGCATAGGCCAACGCGAAGAAATCCGCCGCCTCCGTATCCCTGCCCTCGTCGCGCAGCACCAGCGCGCGCGTGCCGTAAGCAGAAGCCAGCCCGGAGACGCCGGCGTGGCTCTCCAGCTTCAGCAGTTGGATCGCGCGATCAACCAGCTCGTGCGCTTTGGCGTAGTTGCCCATGCGCCGATGGCAGTTGGAGAGGTTATTCAGCAGGCTGCCGATGCGCGCCAGCGGCGTCGAGGGAATCTTCTCGCGCACTTGCAGCGCTTTCTCAAAATAACCCAGTGCTTCCGCGTGGCGGCCCTGGTCGGCGCACAGCAAGCCCAGGTTATTCCACGCAATCGTTGCCGATTCCTGGTGAGCCTTGCTCTCATGCAACTCAGCCGCTTCGCGGTAAAGGCCCTCTGCTTCCTCTGGAGCCGTCTTGCGCAGGGCATTGCCCAGCGTGATCAGCACGTCCGGCAGGCGCGGATCTCCAGGAAATTCGCGCAGAGTTTTCAACGCAGCGCGCGCCGGGATAGCGGAGTGATCCATTAAGCCCATCAGGCCGTAACACTGCGCTGTGCGGGCCAGCATTCCGGCGATGGCGGCGGGGTCGCTGTTGATCGGATCGTTACTCTCGGACTCGCGCTGAATCGCACGCTCGCAGAAGGGAATCGCGCGCCGGTACTCGCGCAGCTGGATCAGCACGCGCGCCATCGCATCCTGGAATCCAACCTGCTCCATTCGTTCCTGGTTTTCATCCAGCATGGCCATCGCGGTTTCGCGCAGTTTCCTGCTCTCCTCCATCTGGCCGAGCCGCTGGCGAAGCACGCTCACGTGGCACTGCACGAGAAGCCCGTAATCGAATGCTTGGCCCGGCAGCAGTGGACGAACTTCCTGCGCCGCCATACGGAAGAGCGTTTCCGCGTTGGCGAGGTTGCCGGATTGCATCTGCGCCGCGCCTTGCTGGATGATGCTGAGGCACTTTTCGCCGGGATCGGGAGTCATAGGATTCGAGTTCAGCCGAAACCAGTTTAGAGCCAGTCATGCCTTCGCGCACGCACGGAGTGCTCTTGGTGGTACTGCCGGGAACCAAGCCGGCAGCACGCTCTCAAGAAAGTCTGTGTGGTTCCGCTCTAGGCCGCGAGCGCCGCGTTCTGATCCGGGCCGACTGGCGGCGTAGAGACCATCGCGGAAACCGGAGCGAGCAGCGGCCGAGCGGGCTGCCATCCGCCGCTCTTTTGCAGGTCGGGGAACTCGTAGCTTTCCAGGCGAAAAAGAATCACGCACGCATCGACCACGGCGGCGTCGTAAAGAGTGCCGCAGCCGCGCCTGATCTCCTGCAGCGCGGCTTCCACGCCGAGTCCCGAGCGGTACGGCCGTGCAATCGCGATGGCTTCCACCACATCGGCAACCGCGAGAATGCGCGCTTCGAGCAGGATGTCTGTTTCCGCGAGCCCGCGCGGATAGCCGGAGCCATCCATCCGCTCGTGGTGCTGGCGGACGATCTCCGCAACCGGCCAGGGAAAGGGAACGTTCTTGATGATCTCGTAACCCAGCCGCGCGTGCTGTTGCACCAGATCGAGCTGAATGGGCGTTAAGCCGGGGCGGCAGAGAATCTCCCCCGGAAGAATCATCTTGCCGAGGTCGTGAATTCGTGCCGCCATCCGCAGGCCGTGCGTGCGATGCTCGCTTAGTCCAAGCCGCGCGGCAATGTGGACGCAGAGATGGGCGACGCGCCGCTCATGGTTGGCGGTGTAAGCGTCCCAATGCGCCACACTCGCTTCAATCGCGTCCACGATGCGCTCCAGGGTGTGAGCCAGGTTGCTTGGATTGCGGTAGCTGGCAATGGTGGCGCGCAGCGCGTGAATCCCCTGTCCGAGGGCGAATCCGATCTGCTCATTGAGCCGGCGTTGGACGGTCGCATTGGCAAACAGCGCGGCCAGCTGGCGCCCGTCGATCTGGCGTGCTCTCCCTCGCGCCTGCTGTACGGTTCCACTCATCTCAACAATCCCTCGCGTCCACACGGGGAGAAACTTCTTGGGAATGCGCAATACTCTTGATTCCCGCTCGTCGCTCCAAAACCTAAGCTCTGTCCGGAATCATCGCGCCGAATTGCGGAGTGCATCGTGATCGCCATCACTTGGCAGTCATCGGCGTTCCCGCAGTGCCTTCACGGTACAACAAGCCATGCAAATTACCTGCAAATGCTATCCTGCGATGCACGGCGGCTGCCTTGCGGCAGTAGCTGTTGATGAGAAATCGCTTGGATTGCAATCCAGCATTGGAAAAAGCACTCGAACGCGGATACCGGCTCGATTGAGGCGGTTGGGTCGTGGAGCAATCGAAAATCGAGCGAAACTCCCGCTCCTTCGCCGCTTCTCGTCGCATCGGCGAACAGCTTCTTCATGAAATTAAACAAATTTTCGTAGGGCTGCGAACCAGCCCGGGCCCAGAGTTGTCAAAAAACGCCCGTCCCCGGTTGCCGTAAACTGAAACCGTTATGGCCACCATTCACTCCCCTTCAATTGAGCCGCGCACGCCACTGGGCGCGTTTGCCAACGAGCCATTCACTGATTTCAAGCAGCCTGACGTTGCCCGCGCCATGCGCGAAGCGCTCGGCGAGGTGGGCACGCAGCTCGGCCGCGAGTACAACCTCATCATCGGTGGCGAGCGCATTAAGACCGCGGGCAAAATCCGCTCCATCGACCCGGCGCGCCCGGCGCAGGTCGTGGGCATTCACCAGAAGGCCGAGGCCGAACACGCGGAAAAAGCCGTGGCCGCGGCCCTGCGCGCCTTCGAGACCTGGAGCCGAACGGGAGCCGAAGAGCGCGTGTCTCTCTTGCTCAACGCGGCCGCGATCATTCGCAGGCGTAAGTTCGAGTTCATGGCCTGGCTGACCTATGAAGTGGGTAAGAACTGGGCCGAGGCCGACGCCGACGTCGGCGAGACGATCGACTTCCTCGAGTTTTACGCGCGCGAGGCGCTGCGCCTGGCGCGTGCCACCCCGCCCATTCAGTATCCCGGCGAACGCAACGAGCTTCTCTATATTCCGCTGGGCGTTGGCGCGGTGATTCCTCCGTGGAACTTCGCTTTCGCCATCATGGCCGGAATGACGGCCGCTGCCATCGTCACCGGCAACACCGTGATCCTGAAGCCCTCGAGCGACTCGCCGACGATCGCCGCCAAGTTCGTCGAAGTTCTGGAGGAAGCAGGAATGCCCGACGGCGTGGTCAACTTCTGCCCCGGCTCCGGCGGCTCCTTCGGCAACGCAATCGTCGAGCACCCCAAGACGCGCTTCATCGCCTTCACCGGTTCAAAAGCAGTGGGTCTTGAAATTCACGAGCGGGCGGCGCGCACCCAGCCGGGCCAGATCTGGATCAAGCGCACCATTCTCGAGATGGGCGGCAAGGATTCAATTCTCGTCTGCGAGGATGCCGATGTCGATGCGGCCGTTCAGGGTGTGGTCGCCTCGGCCTTCGGATTCAGCGGGCAGAAGTGCTCCGCCTGCTCGCGAGCAATTGTCGAAGCGCCGCTCTACGACGTCTTCATCGAGCGTCTCCGGGAGCGCGTTCCTCAGTTAACGGTCGGCGACCCAATTGCGAATCACGATCTGGGGCCGGTAGTCAATGAGGCCTCGCTGAAGTCGATTCTCGGCTACATCGAAAAGGGGAAGACGGAAGGCCGCCTGATCGCCGGCGGCGAGGCCGTGCAGACGCCCGAGGGCGGCTTCTACCTTCAGCCAACGGTCTTCGCAGACGTCCCCGCCGGCGGAGTTCTTGCCCAGGAGGAGATCTTCGGTCCCGTGCTGGCCGTCATCAAAGTGAACAGCTTCGATGAAGGGCTGCGCGTGGCCAACAACACCGAGTACGGGCTTACCGGCGCCATCTATACCGCGAGCCGCGAGCGCCTCAATCGCGCGCGCCGCGAGTTCCACGTCGGCAATCTCTACTTCAATCGCAAGTGCACCGGCGCGATGGTCGGCGCGCATCCCTTCGGCGGATTCAACATGAGCGGCACGGACTCCAAGGCCGGCGGCCCGGATTATCTGTACTTGTTCACTCAGGCGAAGAGCGTAGCCGAGAAACTCTAGTTTTCTTGCGGCATCAAAGCCAAGAGCCCGTAGTCTGCCGAAAGGCAATTCTCTCGTCCAATCCACTCCATGACTGCTCTCGAATTCACAGCCGTAGTTTGGGCGCTCTCAGCACTCGCCGGATTTCTCGGCGCGCTCACCGGCCTGGGCGGCGGCGTGGTCGTCGTGCCCGCGCTCACACTGGTGCTCGGCGTCGATATGAAATACGCCATCGGCGCTTCGCTCGTGTCAGTGATTGCCACTTCTTCCGGTGCGGCAGCCGCCTACGTACGTGAGGGCTACTCGAATATTCGCATCGGCATGTTCCTTGAGATCGCAACGACCATCGGCGCAATCGTCGGCGCATTTCTTGCCAGCCGCGTCAGCACGCATGCGCTGGCCATCGTTTTTGGTCTCGTACTCATCCAAGCCGCCTATCAGTCCCTCTTTCGCAAGGAGCCCGACGCCGGAACGAAAGTCGAGTCGGATGCCCTCGCCACTCGATTGCGCATGGGCGGAACCTATCCCGTCGACGGCAAGCGCGAATCCTATGGAGTCCGCAACGTTCCAGGCGGAATGGGACTCATGTTCGGTGCGGGCGCGCTCTCCGGGCTTCTCGGCATCGGCTCCGGCGCAGTCAAGGTCATCGCCATGGATACCATCATGCGCATTCCCTTCAAGGTATCTACCACCACCAGCAACTTCATGATCGGCGTCACGGCCGCGGCCAGCGCCGGCCTTTATCTCGAGCGCGGCTATATCGACCCGCGCGTCGCCATGCCGGTCATGCTCGGCGTATTGATCGGGGCGCTGCTCGGGGCTAAGGTCCTCGTGCATGCGCGCGACCGCACGCTGCGGCTTGTCTTTGGCGTGGTCATCCTCGCCCTGGCCATCGAGATGATCGTCAACGGAATCGCAGGGAAGGTTTAGCACATGCCCCACCAGCGAATGCCCTCGGAGCGTATGAACGACCAGCGCCTCGAAACCATCATCGGCCAGCTGCTGCGTACCGGCGTGCTGCTCGCGGCGGCCACCGTGCTCGCCGGCGGCGTTTTGTACCTGGTGCAGCACCACGCCGACCGTGTGAACTATCGCGTGTTTTCTGCGCGCGGTGCTGACACACGCTCGGTCTCCGGCATCGTGCAGTCTGCGGCACACGGCCACAGCCAGGGGATCATTCAGGTTGGATTGCTGCTGCTGATCCTCACGCCGATCGCTCGCGTGGCGGTAGCAATTGTGGGGTTTCTGCTGGAACGGGATCGCTTCTACGCGGTGGTGAGTTTGATTGTGCTGGCGATTCTCGTATTCAGCCTGTTGCACGCGAGCTAGGCTCGCAAAACTCTAGAGATATTTGGAGTCTGCCGGAATCGGCTACGCCACGGCGCCCGGCTGCGGGGTTTGCTGCTGCTGTTGTTGCTGCTGTTGCGCTTCGGCTTCCATCTTGTTGCCCACCTCCGCCGCGGCGCGCGCCAGCACGCGGTGGTGAATCGTGAACAGGGCCAGCTCCAGCCGGTCACCCACGCCCGTCTTATCGTAAATTGACCGCAAATAATTCTTGATCACCTGCTCGGTGGTCTTCAGCCGCAGGGCGATCTCGCGGTTCTTGCAGCCCTGCACGATCAGCGCGACAATCCGCATCTCCTTCGGCGTCAGCCGGTCGCGCACGCGCGCCCCCACCATATCTTCTTCGATGGTTTCAAGCGGAGCGGTTTGTGTCGGCTGCCAGCTTTCGCCCGCGGCCACGCGGCGCACACACTCCACCAGCGCCGGCCCGGTTACGCTGCGGAACACCACGCCGCGAAAGCCCTGCTGCATGTAAGTGGCTGCGTTCTCGTCGTTTTCTGCAACTACAACGCCGCGGCTTCCCGTGGTCTCAAGCAGCACCCCCAGCCGCCCAAAATCCGGCCGAAGCGACGCCGCGAATAAGACGATGGATCCGGGAAACGTCGTAATCGCGTGGTACATGCGCTCAAGATCGGTGCATTGCGCGATGATGCGCAAATCCTCATCCATGGCCAGCACCTTCGCGGTGCCCGCCCTGAATATCGCTTGCGAATCGGCAAGGATGATCTTGTTCATGGTTTTCGCCTGCTCACTCGTCTGCGGTGCAGCAAATAGCGGCCGTCCCGCTTGCTCTTTCACTTGCCGGATCGAAACTTCCGACACGACAGTTCCCTCATTGTTACACTTTAGTACTCATCGGCAAAATCACCCGTAGGTGGAGGTGCCCCTCTTTGACACATTTGGGACCCGCACTCCGCATCGAGATGCCCCTTCCCGGCACATTTAAAAGCCTGTTTGCACCCGGTGGGCCCCCTTGTGGCTATGACCGAGCTTACAGCGTCGTCATAAAAATGGGCAGAAATTCCAGGGGGTGGGGCTGCCGAAAGCATTAACTAGAATGGGACCTGCAGGTTCTAAACTCATCATATGGCAAGGCCAATTCTGCTGGCGATTGACGACGACACAAGCGTGCTGGAGGCGGTGGTCCAGGACCTGCGTAGGCAATATGGCAACACCTACCGGGTAATGCGGGCGGCCAGCGGCCAGGCGGCCCTGGACACACTCAGCCAGCTCAAGACCCGCGAAGAGCCCGTTGCGCTTCTGGTCAGCGACCAGCGGATGCCTGGAATGACCGGCGTCGAGCTGCTGGAGCGCGCGCGGACGATCTATCCCGATGCAAAGCGCGTGCTGCTCACCGCCTACGCTGACACCAGCGCGGCTATTCGGGCCATCAACACGGCACGCATTCACTATTACCTCAGCAAGCCCTGGGATCCACCGGAAGAGAAGCTCTACCCGGTCATCACCGACCTGCTGGAAGACTGGCAGGCCGGTTTCCGGCCGGCATTCGAGGGGCTGCGCGTGATCGGCCACCGCTGGTCGCTGCATGACCACAGCGTGCGTAACTTTCTCTCGCGCAATCACGTGCCCTACCGCTGGCTTGATGTTGCCGCAGGTCCTGAAGGCCTCAAGTTGCTCGAAGAGCGACAGCTTGACCCGGAAAAACTCCCCGTTGTGATCTTGGCCGACGGCTCTGCGCTGGTCAATCCGGACCTGGACACCCTCGCCGGCAAGGTCGGGCTGAGCGTACAGGCCACCCAGGATTTTTACGACATGATCGTGGTGGGAGCAGGTCCCGCCGGGTTGGCTGGCGCAGTGTACGGCGCAAGCGAGGGCTTGAAGACGCTGGTCATCGAGCCGGTGGCGCCCGGCGGCCAGGCCGGATCCAGCTCCCGGATTGAAAACTATCTCGGCTTTCCCTCGGGAGTCACAGGTTCGGAGCTGGGAAGGCGCGCGCATACACAGGCCTTACGCTTCGGTGCGGAGTTCATTACGCAGCGCGCCACCGGCATGCGCGTCGATGGCCAATATCGTTTCGTGCAGCTCGGCGACGAGCGCGAAGTCTCCAGCCATGCGGTTCTCCTCGCTCCCGGCGTGCAGTACCGCAAACTCGACGTTCCAGGAGCGGACCGGCTGACCGGATGCGGCATTTACTATGGCGCAGCCCTGGTTGAAGCCATCAGCTGCAAGGATGAAGAAATCTTTATCGTGGGCGCCGCCAACTCCGCCGGGCAGGCGGCGCTGCACTTTGCCAAATATGCCACCAAAGTAACCATGCTGGTGCGCGGTGACGGGCTTTCTGCGACCATGTCGAAATACTTAATCGATGAGATCGCCAGAACATCGAATATTGTGGTGGAAGCACGCACGCAGGTGCTTGAAACCATCGGCGAAGAAAGGCTGCAGTCGCTCCGTTTGCGCGGCCCCGCGGGAGAAAGAATGGCCTCTGCGTCGTCGTTGTTTGTTTTTATCGGCGCAGCGCCGATTACATCGTGGTTGCCGGGCTGCGTCCTGCGCGACGAAAAGGGCTTCGTGATCGCCGGCCCGGATTTGCGCGTGGATGGCAAGTGGCCGGAGATCTGGCGCGAGCAGCGCGAGCCCTTTCTGCTCGAGAGCAGCGTCCCCGGCGTATTCGTCGCCGGCGATGTGCGCCACGGGTCAGTCAAGCGTGTCGCCTCGGCTGTGGGCGAGGGTTCGATTGCTGTGCAGCTTGTGCACCAGTATCTCGGTGGGTTTTAGATTGCATGGGTTTTAAATTGCGTGGGTTTAAATTGCAATGAGCAAGACACAACAGGACGCCGAATCGCAGACCGGCCAGACCGGTCAGACCGGACAAACGGGATCGCTCACCATTGAGTCGGTGCCGTTGAGCACCATCGCCGCCGATCTGCCGAAAACGCGAATCTTTGAGGGTACGGCGCCTGGCGCCATTCGCGGCATTGAGCGCGTTGACCTCGTGACGGCAAAGGCCGGCACAGTGCTGGTCAAGCCCGGCGAACCTTGGCACTACTACTGGCTCATCCTCCAGGGCGCGGGACGCGCCGAGCGCCAGGAGCCCGACGGAAGCTTTTCGCTGGTAGGTGACGCGCAGGCCGGTGAAGCTTTTGGCGAAGTCCCGCTTCTCACCGGCAGAATGCAATCGGCGTTCCGTATCGTCGCGACCAAAGATACCGTACTGGCGCGCTTCACTGAGCAGGATTTCTGGGAGTTGCTGGCCTGCTGCCCGTTGGTCCGCAAGACCATCCTGGCTGACACTGCGCTGCGCATGCAGGCGTATCAAAACGAGGCGCTGCATCGCGAAAAGCTGGTGAGTCTGGGCACGCTGGCCGCCGGCCTGATGCACGAGCTGCACAACCCCGGCTCTGCAGCCAAGCGGGCCGCATCCCAACTGCGAGAGAATCTGCTCCGCCTGCAGGAGCTCACGCTGCGCAGCAGCGACAAGCCCAAAACCCCGGCACAGCTCGAGTGCATGAGGAATCTGCTGGGGCACGCCCTCAAGGGCTGCAACCATCCGGCACTGAGCAGCCTGGATCAGGCAGACGCTGAAGAAGTCATGAGCGAATTTCTCGATGGCGCAGGCGTTGAAAACGCCTACACCATCGGTCCCGTGCTGGTATCGATGGGGTTCGATCGCGAAGAAATCTCCTGCGCGCAGGATAGCTTCGATCCGGCCGCGTTCTCTGACGCGCTCAACTGGTTCGGTGCTCTGGTGTCGAGCGTTTCCCTCGTATGCGCCATCGAGGAGAGCATCGGGCGCATCTCTGACCTTGTGATGGCGGTCAAGAAGTTCGCCTACGATGAGCGCACACCCAGCAAGGAACTGGACATCCACGACAGCCTGCAGAGCACACTGACGATTCTCGGTCACAAACTGCGGATCAAGCAGATCCAGTTGGAAAAGCGCTTTGCGGCATCGCCCTCGATGATCTGCACGCGTGGCCACGCGCTCAGCCAGGTGTGGACCAATCTCATTGACAACGCCATTGACGCCTCGCCCGAGGGCGGTAAAATCGAGATATCCACATGGTCTGAAGGCGATTCCCTCGGCGTCAGCATCGCCGATCACGGGTCGGGCATTCCACCTGACGTTCTGCCGCATATCTTCGAGGCGTTCTACACCACCAAGCCGCAGGGCTCGGGCACCGGCCTCGGTCTCGAGATCGTGCAGCGCATCGTCACGCAGAAGTTCACCGGATCCATCGATGTGAAATCGGCCCCAGGCGAAACGCAATTCATCGTGCGTCTCCCGCTCAAGCCTCCGCAGGCGAACGGAACCTCCGCAAAATCCTGAGCCAGCCTCCCTGATATGGGTGGCGCCAGGTCCAAAAGGGGCGCGAAATGTTTGAGCAGGAGAAGGTGACCAATCAGAACGTCTACATCAAGCTCGCCGCAGCAAAGCAGCCTGTATCCCTCATCGTCAAAGAATGGACCGCCGCGGGAATTTGGGTGCAGAGCGAGGACTTGCACCTCGAACTGGCGCAACGAGCCAACGAACAGGGGATACCCGGATTCCTTGAGAAAAACCCCGTCATCTTCCTGCCACATCAAGGTATCGAGTGGATCATGGCGGCGGCGAAGACGATTCTCCGATAAGCAGGCGGATGAACTCGGCAGCAGACTCCGCTTCAGACTCTCTCGCCGAGTCCGGACGCCGCGGATGTCGGGTATCTCTTATCCCACTGAGCTAACTCAGTCAGTGCCCGATCTTGGGACCTGGGAATCTCTGGCCCGGACCACAGGGCCGCGGCTGTGATGCGGCCCGATATACCTGCGATGCACCGCTGAGCTACAATCAGTGGCGCTCTATGCTATTTAGCCATTAAGGACGTGGACCGATGTCTGTACTCATGATTGCTGAGCAACCAAACCTCGACGTGGGGATCTATGCCTCGATGCTGGAGCAGCTGATGCCGTTGCTGCGTTCGGCGAACGGCTTCATGTCCCACGCCGGAGGGCCGAGTCCCTCCGGCGGGATCCGCATAATCGAGATCTGGGAGTCCAAGGCGGACAGCCAGAAGTTTTTCAACGACAACCTGAAGCCGAATCTCCCGCCTGGGGCTGTACCTGACCTCACATACTACGAGCTTCAGGCCGCATTCAATCGATAGGCGCCCGCGCCCTCATTTTGGCCCGATTTTGCTAAGAAACGCGCGAAGTATAGGGCGATTTCGCGCCAAATTGCCGCCTCGCGCACATGGCTCTCAGCCTACGATGCCGCTTCATATTCTCCTCAGACGGCCCTCAGCGACCTGCCGTGCGCTCCTCAATCCTGCCCCGCCACTTGCGCGGCAGCCGGAGCTCGGGCCATGAAATTTTGCATTCCCGGCGTGGTATGACCACTCGCCTCGCGTGACGTATGATGGGTGCGCACGAAAAACAGAGTTCTCGCGAGGTCTTCGTGATTCAACGCACAACATCATTTGCACGCCGGGTTCTTCTTCCGCAGCTGGCATTGGTTTTTCTCGCTTCCTCCTGCGCGCTGCACGCGGCGCGCGTTTGCGACCCGCACCAATTCGGCGCCAAGGCCGACGGCGTAGCCAAAGATACGGTCGCGATTCAGAGCGCCATCGATGCCTGTGCCGCGCAGGGAGGGGGCACCGTGAAGCTTACCGCGGGCAAATATCTCAGCGGGCCGATCGTGCTCAAGAGCAATATCACGCTCCATCTCGATAAGGACGCAACGCTGCTCGGGTCGCCCGATCACGGTGACTATCCCGAGAAGGTTGAGTTCCGTTTGCCTGCGGTGCAATCGCTGGTCAGCGCGATGAATGCGGAGAACATAGCGATCGAGGGCGACGGCGTAATCGACGGGCAGGGCGAGAGCTGGTGGCAGATGGCGCGCACCGTGCACGACGCCGGAGTCATGGGCAACCATCCGCGGCCGCGGCTGGTCGTTCTGGATCACTGCAAGCGGGTGCGCATTGAAGGCGTGACCATGCAGAACTCGCCGTTCTGGCAGCTCGTGCCGTATTACAGCGACGATGTGGTCATCAGCCACGTTCGCATTCTGGCGCCGCCTCGCTCGCCGAATACAGACGCTGTCGATCCCTTCTCGTCGTCGAACGTGCGCATCGATCATCTTTATGCCGATACCGGCGACGACGACATCGCGATCAAGTCCGGCGCCATCAATTCCCAGGGCGGCGACGAGCCCAGCCGCGACATCACCATTACCGACTGCACGTTCCTCCACGGCCACGGTCTTTCCGTGGGCAGCGAGATCGCCGGCGGCGCGCACAACATCCATGCGGAGCGCATTCACTTTGAAGGCACCGACAATGGGATCCGTATCAAGGCCAATCGCGACCGCGGCAACGATGTGAGCAACCTCTCGTTTCGCGATATCGATATGAAAGACGTGAAGAATCCGCTGGTGATCAGCGAGTACTATCCGCGCATCCTTCCGCAGGGCGAAGTCACGGCGCAGCCCGTGACGCACTTGACGCCGCATTTCCATGATTTTGTCTTTGAGAACGTCACTGCGACCGGTGCCGAAATGGCAGGCGCGATCGTGGGACTTCCGGAAGCGCCGGTCGATCACATCGTGTTGAAAAACGTGAATCTCGGCGGGAAGACCGGGCTGACAATTGGCTACGCGAACGTGACGGCAACGAACCTGAGCGTGCACGCCGAGCAGGGCGACGCCATCATTAAGACGCCCGGAGCAAACCTGGTTCAACACTAAGTCCTGTTCAACACTAGATCTCAGCACTGATCCGGCGCAGTAGTAGGGCACGGCGTGGAGCTGCGCCTTACTTGGTCTTCGTCAGGTGCGTCAACATGCCGTCCCGCGGCCCGTTGAGGGCGCCGTCGCTGGCGACCGTCAGCTCCTCGGTGTCGCCTTCGCAGATCAGCGTGACCTTGTTTCCGCTCTGCGTGTAAGAGCAGGCCGAGGTCATGGGGCCCATGCTGGTAAAGGCCTTGCCGTCCGACTGGAACTGAATCTGGACCATGTTATTCGGGCCGGCATAGGTGTGGCCCTTGACGCCGCTGCCGCATGCCGCGGCACCGAGGCACATCGCTGTGACGGCTGCTGCCGCCAGCGCACTCTGAAGGCTTGCTTTCACTTGCTCCTCCCGCTGGGCCTGGATGATTGACTATCCAGAGACTGTAGACACACGGATCCGAGAGAGGCAAGTGAATTTTTCTTGGGCGGGTTACTGATTGACGCCGCTCGCGAGAAAGCCGCCGTCGACCACCAGAATCTGGCCGGTCACGAACGACGCACTGTCCGATGCCAGATAGACCACCGCGCCGACGAGCTCTTCGGTCTTGCCGAAGCGCCCCATGGGCGTGCGCATCAGCAGCTCCTGGCCGCGCGGCGTGGAGTCGAGCAGTTGCGCGTTGAGGTCGGTGCGGAAGACGCCGGGCGCGACCGCATTCACGGTAACGCCCTTCTTCGACCACTCAACGGCGAGCGAACGGGTGAGCGACGCCACTCCCGCCTTGCTCGCCGCATAAGCAGCAACCTCGCTGAGCGCAACAAAGCTGTTCAACGACGCGATGTTGACGATGCGCCCGTAGCCGCGCTCAATCATGTGACGGCCGAAGACCTGGCAGGCGCGCAGCGTGCCGGTGAGATTGGTGTTGAGGATGTTCGTCCAATCAGCCTCAGGCAAATCGAGCGTGGGTGCGCGCTTGATGATGCCCGCACAGTTGACGAGAATATCGACCCTCTCGAACTTCTCCAGGACCGCGGTGAGCAGCTTGTCCAGCGTAGCGCGATCGCCGACATCGGATGAAACACGGACCGTCTTGCGGCCGCGCGATTCGATGGCGGCGGCGGTCTCATTCACCTGCTGTTCGCGGCGCGCGGTGGCGACAACGTCCGCGCCGGCGTCTGCCAAACCGAGGCTCAGCGCGCGGCCAATCCCGGAGGTGCCTCCGGTGACCACGGCGACCTTGCCTTCAAGGCTGAAGAGAGAGTCTTTCATTTGAGTCTCCTGAATTCGATCGGCGCAGAACGGCTGCAGCAGCGATGCCCGCCGCGAAGCTTGGCCGCAATCAGATTTTGCTTCCCAGAAATACCGGTGCGATGTGCCGGTGGTACAGATTCTCGGTGACGTTCTTGGCGATGACGGGCTCGTTGGCCTCGAGCAGATCGAGGTAGCGCTTGCCCATCTTGGCGGCAACCTTGAAGCCCACATGCAGCAACTGGCGCACGCTCGGATTGTAGGCCGGGTCGCCTTCCACATGGCGCAGCGCCGAAGTGTACTGCTCGGAGGTCCAGCCGCGCACAGTCTCGGCGCTCGGAAGTTTTGCCGGATCGATGTCGATGACGCTGGTGTAAGGGGCGCATAGCTCTTCGCGATGCGCGAGCGCCTCAGCGTAAACCTCCTGGGCCAGAGCGAGCCCATCGCCGCCGGCCTCGGCGAGGCCGATCAGTTCCTCAAGCCATGTGGTTCCGGCGGTCTTCAGGTGAACGCCCACGTCGAAGCGCTCCATGTTGGCGTGGATGGCCGGGTAGATGGAGAACTTGTCGCTGCCCGAGTGGACGCTGAGCTTGAGATTATCGGGCAGTCCGTATTGCTTCACCGCGTAAGCAATCGCCGCAATGTCCAGCGCCATCTCACGCTCGAACTGAGTTACATCTCCCACGTAGTCGACGCCTTTGTTGAAGCGGCCGCTGAACTTGGGCGCAATCGTCTGCACGGGGATCCCTTCGTCGGCAATCGCGGCCAGGATGATCAGCAGCTCGACTGGGCTCTGCGCGCGATCGGTCTCGTCCATTGAGATTTCAGGAATAAAGTTGCCCGCGCCCTTGGCTTTGAGAACGATCTGATGGACTTCGCCGGCTTTCTTGACAGCGGCCAGGAATTTCTCCGCGGTCTGCCTCAGGTGCGCAGGCGTGATCTCAAACGCCTGGTCAGTGCCCGCCAGTTCGATGCTGCCGTTCAACTCAGGATGGTGCTTGATGAAGCTCTCGATGTCTGCAGGTTCCGCGGGCTGGCCGATGAAATCGGCTACGTCGAAAGTAAAGAAGTCGCACGGCGTGAGGAAGCGCTCGACGGTCTGCGCGGTGATGTGGTCGGCGTCGCAGTAGTAGGGCAACTTCCAGCCGAGTGCCTTCACTGCGGCGTCGGCCGCCTGGCGAACTGAGCTCGGCTCCGATCCGATGATGTTGTGTTCGCGGTTCGACTTGTTCCACACAGGCACCACTTCGACGCCGTGGTTGAGCGCTTCAACGCAAGCCCGCAACTGCGCTTTGGCCTGGTGCGCAAAACGGTCGCCGGTACCGACGGAATACTTATTAAGCTTCAAACCTTGGTTCCCCATACCCACCCTTTAAATTCGATGCGCCCCGCGGGCCGTAGTGCCGCGGCCGCTTAAATTGCGTGGCTTTGCGCCATCGCGGCAGGCGCGCCGGCCGCAAAACGGCTCCTGTGCGCCCACAACCCCAACCCCGGATTGGCGACGAAGAAAATCCTCTCCCCATTTATGTTGTTATAACCGTGCTGCAAATTTTCAAAATCATAGCGGTCGCGCATGGCCTTGAGATCGCCATAAGCAAAGCCCACGCCTTCAATCTCCTCACGGCTCAGCTCGCCGGGGCACCAGACGATCTTAAAGCGGCCCTCCGACGATGCGTGGATCAGATGCGCGGCAGCGCCCAGATCGGCGGCGAGATCGGCATTTTCATTCACCGCTTTGAGCGTGGTGGGTGTGCCGTGATAGCCGTACTTCCGGATGAGAAGGTCGATGCCTTTGTCCTCGCCGAACTCGCGCACGCCGGGCGCAAGAATGATGAGCTCAGCACCGTCCGCTAGCGCCATACGCGTGCGGTATACGGCCTTGTTGCCGATCCATGTGCTGTGGAACTCCTTGGGATCGAGGTAAACAACGGCCTTTTGGATCGGCTCGTCGAGCATTTCGAAGTTCACTTTCAGGCTGAGCTCGGCGGCGCGCAGAAAGCACTCAAGATCGTCGCCGATGTAGAGGCCGCGCACGGCCAGGCCGCCATTCTTGCCGAGGCCCACGACAGTCTGCACGTACACGATAGGCAGATGGCGCAAAAACAGTTCAGAGGCGCGGTTGAGCACATTGCGCACGGGATTCTCCGCGCGGCCCATGATCCGCTCCATGCCGTAAACAGCGCCCAAGTAGTGGCTGCGGTTGATCCCTTCGCGGCCGCCCGTGCCAATGAGGATGTTCTTGGCGTGATTGGCCATGCCGATCACTTCGTGCGGCACCACCTGGCCGATCGAGAGAATGAGATCGAAGCCGCCCTGCGAGATAAGTTTGTTGACTTGCGCGGGCCACGTGTAGCCGAGCTTGCCTTCAGACTGTTCGCGGATGAAATCCGAAGGCAGCTCGCCCAGGGTATCAATGTCGGTGCGCCAGTTGTGTACGCGGAAAAGATCGAGGGGCATCTCGCCGAACATGTGCGCGATCTGATCGGGGCGCATCGGCGTGTGCGTTCCAATGGCCGGCAGCACGGCCTTGAGCCGGTCACCGTAATGCTGCCACGCGTAGCGCGTGAGCTCACCGGCGCGCGAATGTTCGCGGCTTTGATCGGGTGGGATAGCCAGGACTTTGTTGCGCGCTCCGAGCTTGCCCAGGCTTTCGCACAACAGGTCTTTCAACTGATCGGCAGAGAGGTCGGTTTCAGGACTGCCAACGGAACAATAGAGACTCATACAGCAACTCTGCTTTCTTCGCCTCCGGCGTATTTGCGGCGCGGGAGATTTGCAACTGCGGCCCCGTCCAAACTCAATTAGAGACGATAGGCCTTCTTGACCAAACCGTACGTGAGATCATGCGCCACCTCGAACGCCTCGTCTTCATCGAGCCGCTGCTCGGCGACCAGGCGGCCGAGAAACGCGCAATCGACGCGCCGCGCCACGTCATGCCGCGCAGGGATCGAGAGGAACGCGCGGGTGTCGTCATTGAATCCTACTGTGTTGTAGAAGCCTGCGGACTCGGTGGCCAGCTCGCGGAAACGCATCATTCCCTCTGGACTGTCGTGGAACCACCACGGCGGACCAAGGCGCAGGCATGGGTAATGGCCAGCAAGCGGCGCTAGCTCGCGGCTGATCGTGGACTCGTCCAGCATGAACAGGATGATCGTCAGGTTTTTCTCGTTGCCGAAGCGATCGAGCAGCGGACGCAGCGCGTGCACGAAGTCGGTTGGGCCGGGAATATCGCCGCCCATGTCGCGGCCGTACTTCTCAAAGACATATTTGTTGTGGTTGCGCACCGCGCCGGGATGAATCTGCATCACCAGCCCGTCTTCCACGCTCATACGCGCCATCTCGGTGAGCATCTGGGCGCGGAAGAGCTCCTGCTCCTCCTTACCGGCTTTTCCGGCGAGCACTTTGCTGAACAGAGACTCAGCCTCGGACTGCGGCAGATCGGCTGTCCGTGCGGTGGGATGGCCGTGATCGGTGGCGGTGCAGCCCAGCGTCTTAAAGCGCGCACGGGCTTTGCTGAGCGCATTCAGGTAGCCCTTCCATGTGGACGTATCCTCGCCGTTCTGCTCGCCGAGTTTGGCGACGAGGCCGGCAAATCCCGTGTACGCGGGATCGACGACCGAATCCGGCCGGAATGCGGGAAGAATGCGCGCCTTCCAGCCGGAGGCGCGGATCTTCTGATGATCTTCCAGCGAATCGAGCGGTGAGTCGGTGGTCGAGAGCACTTCGATGTTGAAGCGCTCGAAGAGGGCGCGCGGAAGAAACTCAGGCGTACGCAGTTTCGCATCGATGGTGTCGTAGTAAAGGTCGGCAGTCTTCTCGCTGAGCCTTTCCTTCAGCCCGAATTGCTCCTGGAATGCGTAGTCAAGCCAGATGCGCGTGGGCGTACCGCGGAAGAGATAGTAATGGCTGGCGAAGATGCGCCACACCTTGCGCGGATCCTTGATGACCGGCTGCCCGATGCCCAGATCGTCCATCGAGACGCCCTGGCTGTAAAGCATGCGGAAGACGTAGTGATCGGGCTGCACAAAAAGAGTCGCCGGATCGGGGAACGGCTCGTTGCTCGCGAACCATCGCGCCTGGGTGTGCCCGTGGGGACTGATGATGGGTAGATTGTGAACCTTCTCGTACAGTGCGCGCGCAACTTTGCGCGCGGCTCCATCGGCAGGAAACAGCCGGTCTTCATGAAGCAACATGGCTTGATTCTACCTCTCGATCGGCAGCGAAACGTTCTGTAGAAATCGCTGGAGGTCAGACCACAAGTATACATGTCGGCCGCTTCGCGGGCCTGCCAGCGACCTCCACACTATCGCGTCCCGCCGAGCGCCGCAAGTTTCACGATTCAAACCGCATTTTCGGTGATACTCTCGCCTTGGGTCCCGATTTCAAGATTCGCGAGAAGGTAGACGACGCTATGCCGCGGTTGAAAGAGGACGAACCGAACATCCACCGCACGATGCATGTGGTCAACCACATTCGTTCGCTCATCGAGAATGGCACGCTGCAGCCGGGCGACAAGATTCCTCCGGAACGCGAATTTGCGCGCAGCCTGAAGATCAGCCGCGCCAGCCTGCGGACGGGAATCGGCTACCTTGCGGCGATGGGCGTGATGAAGGTGCGGCACGGAGTAGGAACCTTTGTGGCCGACGGACCTCCGGAGTTCGGCAAGGCATCGCTGGGCCTGATGGGAGCTCTGCACGGATTTCAGTCGTGGCAGATGTTCGAGGCGCGCATCATTCTCGAAAGCCAGTTGGCGGCGCTTGCCGCCGAACGCGGCAAGGAAGAGCATCACACCGCGCTTGCCGAAGAAGTGGGCGAGATGTTCGCCTCAATGAACTCGCCGTCTGACTACCTGATTCACGATCTGCTCTTTCACCGGATTATCTCCCAGGCGTCAGGTAATCCGATTTTGGCCGCAGTGATCGAGACCATTACTTCGGCCCTCTATGACGTGCGCCGCAAGACCGTGGAGCGCTCGACGGATATCCGCGAGTCCGCCGAGATGCACCGCAAGATCTATCGTGCGATCAAGGCCCGGAATGCGAAAGAGGCGCGCAATCTGATGGAACAGCACCTGCGGATGGCCCAGACAGCGCAGGGACTGGAACGGCCCGCCACAGAACGGCGCGGTTCAGCCGCCGTGCAGCGGGGCCGGCAAGTGCGGTCGGCGCCGGCAGCGTAAACCGGCTCGACCTAAACCGGCCGGATCTGATCCGATCGTGCGCAACTCGCGAAGCCAAAATTCCAGAAAATGTGCACGTTCACGTGGTAGAACCTCGCAGCTCCGCGATTCAGGGGTTCCATCCGAGTAAACTTTCGGAACGCTGTTCTAAAACTGAATGGTCAGGCAAACAAGTCCGCTCTCTCGGTCGCCCGCGATGGACTATGTTCTTTATCTTCTGGAACGTGCAACTGCGCGCGTGGTACAGGAGCAGGCCAGTGGCGGAATCAGATTTGTCACCCTAATGTCATCTTCAGCACGCGAAGAAAAGTTTGTCTTTTCTAGCACGCAAGTGCAAGGAATTGTCTATTGACAGTAGTTAACGTTGTATATGAAACTAGTCGAGCTTCAAAATGTGGTCAGACCACACAACCGTAACCCCCGCGCAGTGTGCGTTCAGCCGCGTCGCGAAGCCAGAAGTACTAAACCTTTGGAGGCATCACAATGAGGCATTTGGCCTTAGGGAATCAATCCAAGTTGAGGAGAGCAGCGAAAGAAACTGCTCAGAGTTGGCTGCGACGGGCGGCCTGGAGCTGCCTGACGGTCATGGCCGTCCTGCTGATGGCTCCGCTGGCTGCGAAGGCGCAGATCGCGGGAACCGGTGAGATCACTGGAACAGTCACGGATTCGTCCGGCGCCGTGGTCGGCGGCGCAACAGTTACGGTAACTCTCGTGGACCAGAACACGAGCACGGTTCGCACCACGACGGGCGCGGGCGATTACAGCATTACCCCGCTTACCCCGGGTACCTATTCGGTGACCGTCACCGCCAATGGCTTTGAGAAATTTGTGCAGCAGAACGTGGTCGTGAACGCACTGGCGACAGTTCCGCTCAATATCAAGCTCACAATTGGAGCCGCGCAGCAGACGATTACTGTAACCGCCGCGCCGCCGGTGCTGGAAACAACGGACGCCACGCTGGGCGCCGTGATGGACAACCAGATGTACTCCAGCCTGCCGCTGCTGATGGGCGCGGGCGGAAACGCTGACCAGCGCCGCGCGACTGACTTTGCGGCCCTGATGCCCGGCGTGCAGGTGAACTATATCGGCAGCGGCAACGCCACCGACGCCTCAGGCGCCGTGAATGGCGGCAATCCTGCTGGCGGCACATCGGAAATCTACATCGATGGCATCAACCTGCCCGAAGGCGATGGAATCGGCGACCCGCGCTTTACGTGGTCGGCATTCGGCATGGACACCATCGACCAGTTCCAGGTGCTGACCTCAGGTCTCGGGGCACAATACGCTGGGCAGGGCGTGCAGAATTATTCCATCAAACAGGGATCGAATACCTGGCACGGCGGAATTTACGAGTACATCCGCAACACCGTCCTCGATGCCTGGAAGTTCACGAGCAAGGTTCCCACAGTCACCGGCGTCGTTCCAACGGGCTCTTCCTGCGTATTCGGATCCCCGAAGACGAGCTTTTGCAATCCCGGCGGCGTGAAGCCGGCGGAGATCATGAACGAAGTGGGTGGAAAGTTCGGTGGACCGCTCCTCCACAACAAACTCTTCATGTTCTATAACTACGGCCAGTATCGCAACCAGAATGGTCCGGTCGGCAAGCTGCAGACCATTCCGACAACGGCCATGCTGAACGGGGACTTCTCTGCATATGCACTCTCGACCGGTTACAACATCTACGACCCCGCGTCGCAGTCGAGCACTTGCCTGGCGTCAACGGCAAGCCCTTGCACCCGCACACAATTCACGTACAACGGGGTGGCAAACGTAATTCCGCCCTCCCGGCTGTCTGCTGCAGCGAAATACATCAATAGCCTCATGATGCCTTACGAAGCGCAGACACTGCAGACTCAGTACTCGAACAATATCGTCACCGGTTACCCCTCCGGCCTGGCGAACTGGTACCAGGGCGGTCGCATCGACTACGACATGAGCCAGAAGAACCAGATGAGCATCATCGTCGCCTTTGGACGCCAGGCCAGCACCGGTCCCAACTCTTCAGGCGCCACCAACCAGCTTGGGCCGCCGTTCAACACCAACCAGTCCTATACACCCAAGACGACCGTAGACATTGTCAAGGACACCTACACCCTCAACTCGCACATGGTGAACATGGCGGCGGTGGCCTTTGGACGCTACAAGAGCCTTTCGTTCGCGCCGGCCACTTCTCCGCAATATGCCGCCAGCCAAACCGGGCTGTTGAATACGCCTGCTGGGCAAGCCAGCTACTTCCCGGGCCTCTTGTTCAGCGGCGGCGTCGACGATCCTTTGACCGAAGCCGATTATGACGAGAACCAGAAGGTCAATGACACCTACAGCGCCTCTGACAACTTTCAGTGGCAGCTTGGCAAGCACAGCGTGACCATCGGCGCCCAGGTGGTTGACGTCCAGTTCAACCTCATCAGCCCCTTGACCAATTCTTCGCCTCTTGCCTACACCTTCTCGAATGCTCAAACGCAAGGCTATGCATCGAGCGGCACCAGCCTGGTGAGTACCAGCGGCGCCGCCGTGGCAAGCTTTGACATCGGCGCTGTCAGCTCCAGTTCAGTCTCCGTCGCCATCCCTGGGACGGGATCGCGCTGGCTTGACCCCTCTTTCTGGGTGCAGGACGATTACAAGATCAGTCCCAAGCTAACCGTCAACCTTGGCCTTCGCTGGGATATCTGGCCGGCGATCAATGAGGTGCACAATGTCTTCTCGTGGCTGAATACGACAGCCATCAACTCGGTCACCGGTAACCACGGCGTGCTGGGATTTGCAGGTGGCAACCCATCGGACGGCTATCACACCGGCGCTCGCGTTCCGTCGTCTACGTTCTTTGGAAACGTAGGACCTCGCGTCGGCCTTGCTTATGCCATCGACAACAGGACGGTGCTCCGCTCCAGCTACAGCCTGAATTATGCTCGTGGCGACTGGACCAGCGGCAGCCAGTCCGGCTCGCCTTCGACCGTTGGCTTTGCGCCTTCGGCTTCGGCGCCCGCCGGCACCATCAACCAGCCGTCCTTCTATTGGGATGGAACCAATTGCACCAATGGTGCTCTGAATGGAGTAGCTTGCGGCTGGACGGGATCCGTTGCCACACCAGCTCCTCCTGCGGGCGGCGCGAGCCTGGCCGAGTTCGGCACCAGCGAAACCACGGTCCTTACCAATGCCGGAGCGCAGAGCCCGAAGTATTGGGATCCGTATTTGGGCTCCAAGACGCCCCAGTACATCAACTGGACCTTCGGAATCGAGCGCCAGTTGACGAACAACATGTCCATCTCGGTCAGCTACGTTGGCAGCGAGGGCCACTTCCTTAATACCGGTAGCAATAAAGCGATGGGCTCCCGGAACAACGAATTGCCCGAATCGTTTGCCGCGCTCGCCGGATACAACGTTACCGGCGGCGCAGCCGTTCCTTGCACCGGCCTTAACTGCACCGCGCCCTTGCTCGGCCAGCCATCGGGCACCTCTGCCACCGCGCCGATGGTGAACACGAACCTGGCAATCGGACTCGGATACACACCGCCTAACCCGTACAATCCGGCGAATGCCACCTACTACTACAAAAACACCGTTGGCAACTACTTCGAGAATTTTCCGCAATACAGCGGTGTCAGTGACAACACCGGCTTTGTGGGCAACGAAAACTGGAATGCGATCGAGATCTCGCTGCGCCAGCGTCCCTCGCATGGCTTCAACTTCATGGTCAACTACACCTACTCCAAGTCCATCGACGACCTGGGCACCTTCCGCGTGGGAGACAACCAGCGCCTCGATCGTGCGCTCTCCACAGCGGACCAACCACAAAACCTGATCGGTACGGTGGTTTACCAACTGCCTATCGGTCGTGGCCACATGTGGGGTGACAACATGATCTACCGGGCGATCGCGAGCGATTGGAGCGCCTCAAGCATCTTCAGCTATCACTCGGGCTTCCCGATTGCGCTCATCGGCAGCGGCTGCGGCGGCGGCGCCATCCTGAATCAATGCATGCCCAACATCATCCCCGGTCAGAACGGGCGTGCCAACGGATCCTACGGCAAGAACACAACTGCCGCGCAGGGATCACCGAATTACATCGGAAACGTTCAGTACTTCAATGTGAATGCCTTCGATGTAACGAGCGCCGGCAACGGAACTCCGGCCAGCCCGGGGAACTACGGGACAACGGTACTCACCCCTTCCACGCAGGCTACCTACGTTGGCAACGGTCCGGCGCTCTATGTTCCGGGCAATGCGCCTCGCGTAGCGCCACTCAACATGTGGGGCATGGGCTATTACGACGACGATATCGCCGTGAAGCGCACGTTCCCCGTGTATCGCGAATGGAACGTCGCGATTGAAGTGGATATGACCAACATCACGAACCACGTGGTGTGGGGTTCACCGAATTCCACAGTGAACGGCGGTGCGTCATTCGGCACCATTAGCGCTCTGAACGCGCAAAACGCTCCCCGCGACGTGCAGGGATCGCTGCGCATCAACTTCTAACCTTTCACTGCAACCCTCAAGAGGTGCTGCCGGCACATGCTGGCAGCACTTTTTTTGTGGAATAATCTTCCTTGATGAAAACGCTTCGATCGTTCGCGTCTTTTGTGCTTCTCGCGGCAGCTGCCGCATCCTGCGCCGCTGCCCCTGCGGATGAGTTGCCATCGTCGCAGCGCGTGGCCGACGCGGCCATCGCTCGCTGGCCCGACGGCCAATTTGCGCCCGCAGGCACGCCCTCGGCCTGGAACTACGAACTCGGCACGCTGCTCGAGGGCATGGACTCGGTATGGCTCGCGACCGTCGATCCGCGCTACTTTAACTACATCAAGAACTCGGTCGATCAGCTTGTCACACCGGATGGCGCGATTCCAACGCTCAAACCGCAAGAGCATCAGCTCGATAATATTTTGCTCGGACGGCAATTGCTGTTTCTTTACGGAGTAACGCAGCAAAAACGGTATCTCACCGCGGCAGCCTATCTCTATCAACAGCTCGCGCAGCAGCCGCGCAACGACGATGGTGGCTACTGGCACAAGCAGCGTTATCCCAACCAGATGTGGCTCGATGGTCTATACATGGCTGAGCCGTTTCGCTCCGAGTACGCAAAGCTTTCGCATCACCCGGAGGACTTCGCCGACATCACCCACCAATTCGTGCTGATGGATGAGCGCGGCCGCGATCCGAAGACCGGCCTGCTCTATCACGGATGGGATGCGTCGAAAAAGGAGCGCTGGGCCAACAAGCAGACCGGCGATTCGCAGGAGTTCTGGGCGCGTGGTATCGGCTGGTACTTGATGGCGCTGGTCGACACGCTCGAGGATTATCCCGAGGGCAATCCGGGGCGCGCGAAGCTGCTTGAGATTCTCAGGAACCAGGTTGCGGCTGTGGTGCGCTACCAGGACGAGAAGACTGGCCTGTGGTACACGATGATGACTCGGCCCGGCGAGAAGGGAAACTACTTCGAATCGGCGTCAGCTTGCATGTTCGTCTACGCGCTGGCCAAAGGCGTCCGCCATGGCTATCTGCCGGAAAATTATCTCACCAACGCCGAGCGCGGCTATAAGGGCGTCCTGTCGCACTTTGTTGAGACTGGCGCGGGCAGCGACGTTTCGTTCACCGGCACGGTCAAGGCGTCCGGGCTGGGCGGTGAGCCGTATCGCGATGGCAGTTACGGCTACTACATCGGCGAGAAGGTCGTAACCAACGACCCCAAAGGCGTAGGCGCGTTTCTGCTGGCGAGCAGCGAAATGGAGAATGCAGCGAACGTGAAGGTGGGGCTCGGCAAAACGGTCACGGTCGACGGCTGGTTTAATTCGCAGCAGCGCACCGACGCATTCGGCCGCAGCGTCTATTTCCATTACAAATGGGACACATGGGATGAGCCCGGCTTTTCGCTCTTCGGCCATCTCTTCCGCGAGTTCGGCGCGTCGACGACAGAGCTAGACGCAGAGCCAACCGCTGCCGACCTGAAAGGCGCGGACGTCTACCTGATCATCTCGCCCGACAACCTCGACAAGAATCCGCAGGCGCATTTCGCCAACGCGCACGACGCCGCGGAGATTGCGGAGTGGGTGAAAAACGGAGGGGTGCTAGCGATCTTCGAGAATGACACTTCGTTCGCCGATCTCGAGCACTTCAACGTGATCTCCGATCAGTTCGGGGTCCATTTCAACAGCGTGCTGCGCAAGCACGTGATTGGGACCAACTGGGAGCAGGGCAAAATTCTTATCGACGGCAGCGGGCCAATCTTCCACCAGCCGCACACGATCTACGTGAAAGACGTGTGCACAATTACGGTCAGTAAGGCTGCGCACAGCCTGCTGAGCGAGAACGGCGACGTCTTTATGGCCACGGCGAAGTACGGCAAAGGCACTGTCTTTGCAATCGTCGATCCGTGGCTCTACAACGAGTACACCGACGGCCGCAAATTGCCTGCGATGTATGACAACTACGCGGCGGGCAAGGAACTGGCACGCTGGCTGCTCGAGCAGTCGCCGCGGACCGGTCAGCAAGCGGCTCACTAGGGCTTGGTGGGCGCGGGCTCTCCCTTAAGGTCAGGACCAAGCTCGGGACACAGACGCGCTAGATCGTCCGCCACCATGCGCCCGAACACCTCGGATCCATGCGCGTTCAGGTGCGTGCGGTCGAGTGTAACGCCGGCTGCATCCGGATGGCCGGTCGCGTCGAACTGGTCAGCCTGTTCCTGCGTCATGGTGCGCAGCAGCCGAGTACTCACGGTATTCAAATCGATCACCGGAACGTTTTCTTGCTCCGCGACGCGTTTCGCCGCCGTCGCGTAAGCATCGAGATCCTCCACCAGTTTGCCGTCCTTGTAATTTCTCCGTGAGAGCGATGTGATGATGATGGGATGCGCGCCCTCGGCACGTGCCTGATCAATATAGCGGCGCATATTTGCGGCATAGGTTGTGTCCGGATCGGTTTCGCGCTCCGGTCCTTTGCCCGGCATATCGTTGTGTCCGAACTGAATCAGAATGTAGTCCGCGTGCTGCGCGAGCACGGTCTGCCAGGCGCCTTCATCGTAATAGCTCTTCGAACTGCGGCCGTTTTTCGCAAGATTGACGCACTCGACGTTTGGAGTGAGCAGTGCGCAGAAACCCGGACCCCAGCCGCCGCCGTTATTCACGGTTGAGTCGCCGGCGAGCACGATCTTGACCGGCGCGCCCTGCAGGATGGCCACGCTGCGTACCCCTTCGGCCGGCAGCGGAGCGGCCGCTGGCCTCACGTACTGTGCAAGAGCGGGAACAGCTTTGGCGAGATCGACTGCGACGATGCGCCCAAAGACGTAGGCCCCGGCGTAGTTCAGGTGCGTCTTGTCGGGGATGGTATTACCCTGCGGATCCTTCTTGGTGATGCCAAGCCCGTTGGCCTGCGTTTCGGTGATCGTGTCCAGATAGGCAATGCTGCCTGCCTGCAGATCGATAAGTGGTGTGTGCTCTTCAGCCGCAACTTTCTTCATCGCGTCAGAATGCGCTAGCAGATCGGAGTGGATCTTGCCGTCAGGGCCGTAGTAGCGGCGAGTCAGCGGCGTTACGAGAATGGGAATGATTCCCTGCGCGCGGGCCTCGTCAACATATCTCCTCAGGTTCGCCGGATACTCAGTCTGCAGGTTCGTTTCACGCGGCAGGTGACCCGACGATTCCTCGTCGTTGTGCCCGAATTGGATGAGCATGTAGTCCGGCTTATCGGCCAGCGCCTTCGTCCAGTAACCCTCGTTGTAATAAGTTTTTGTGCTGGCTCCGCCCTTGGCGTCGTTGATGCATACCGCATTCTCCGTGAGGTTGGCACAGAAGCCCAGCCCGTAGCCCGCGCTGCGGGTTTGCGTGGAGTCGCCGATCAACGCGATGCGTACGGCCGGCGGCGTGGACCGTGACTGCGGCGGCGGTGCAGGCGATTGCGCGACGCAGGCGTGGACGGCAGCAAGGACGCCGGCCAACAGAATGACACCGCACAACTTCAAAGGGCCCAACTTCAACGAGTTCGACAGTTCCATTCCATGCCTCTTCAGTGAGCGGACCGATTGTACCGTTCCGGAGGTCTGACCAGCAATCGCCGCCCATTTTGATTTGCTGTTCGATGAAGCTCGAGTTTCCGCGGTTGGTTCGTGTTCGGGAGTGCGGGCTGCTCTTGACGATGGATGCATGCAGTCTTGTAGAGTGGATTCCGCTGGCGGTCAGTTCTCTTCAAGCAGCGGCTCGCGCCAGCGGGACGGGCGTTTCGCCGCGCCCCTTGGAGATTTCATGCGATCGAGAGGTTTGTGCCTGCCTGGAATGGCATTGTTCTTTGCGCACGTTTTCGCGGTGCACGCGCAGGATACGCGCAATGTTACGGAGCCGAAGATTCCCGCTGCCTGCGTGACGCTCGACGCTGATGTCGCCGCAAATCACGGCGTGATCGCGGAGGCCGACGAGCGCAAACTCTCGACAGAGCGCATTCAGGATGCGATGGAACACTGTACGGCGGGACAGGCGGTGGTACTGCGCTCCAAAGGGAAAAACAACGTGTTTCTCACCGGGCCGCTGAACCTGCGCGCGGGCGTGACACTCGTTATCGACAAGAACACGGCGCTCGTAGGCTCACGCGATCCGCGCGTTTACGATCTTTCGCCCGGCGGATGCGGCATTGTGGCGCAGCGCGGCCGCGCATGCAAACCGCTGATTACCGGCGACGGCGCAAAGGACGCGGGCATCATGGGCGAGGGATCGATCGATGCGCGCGGCGGCGCAAATCTACTTGGGCAAAACGTGACCTGGTGGGATTTGGCGCATGAGGCGAAGGTGAAGGATCTCTCGCAGAGCGTTCCGGCGATGATTGTGCTGCGGCACGCTGACAACTTCACCATGTACAAGATCACGCTGCGCAACTCGCCGGGCTTTCATGTTTCAGTGGGGCAAACCGACGGATTTACCGCGTGGGGCGTGAAGATCATGACGCCCAAAACAGCGCGGAATACCGACGGCATCGATCCAGGATCGTCGCGCAACATCACGATCGCCTACAGTTATATCCACACCGGCGATGACGATGTGTGCCTGAAGCCGAGTGCCGCCGGCCCGGTATCAAACATGTCGGTTCTGCATAATCACTTCTATTCCGGACACGGCATGTCGATCGGCAGCGGCACTTATGGCGGCGTGGATCATCTGCTGGTAGACGACCTCACCATCGACGGTGCCGACAATGGCATTCGCATCAAGTCCGACCGCAGCCGCGGCGGGCTGGTTCATCAAGTGGTCTATCGCAACGTCTGCATCCGCAACGTGCCGAATCCCCTGGTGTTCACGCCGCATTACACCACGTTCACAGGAGACCGCCTGCCGATCTACAAAGACATCACACTCGAAAACGTGCACATCTTGACGCCGGGCGCCTACACATTCTTCGGTCTTGACCCCGCAAACAAGCTCGAGATCAAGCTCGACAATGTCTTCGCGGACGATCAGAAGGACTCGCTCTTCTATGACCAGGATGCGGCGATTACGCTCGGCCCGAAGCGCGGCAATCTCGATCCCAAAGGCGAGGACGTTACGACCACGGACACGGATGCGGCCGCGCCGGCTGAGCCGCTGAACTGCGATGCACGCTTCGTGCCGTTCCCCGAAGACAAAACAGCGCCGGAGATGGCGGGCAAGATTCCGCCGGAGGATAAGACCTACTACGTTGCGGCCGATGGCACGGGCGACTACTACTCTGTGCAGCGCGCGCTGGATATGGTGCCCAAGTCCGGCGGCGCGGTGCTTTCGGTTTCGCCCGGTGTCTATCGCGAGGTGACCACAGTGGACAAGCCGAATGTCACCATCCTCAGCGCCAACCCGGACGCGAGCAAAACTGTGATCGTCAATGATCACAACGCGGGCGAAAACGGTGGGACGCTCCACTCGGCGACGGCGAATATCACCGGCGACAACTTCTTCGCCGAGAACATCACCTTCGAGAACGACTTCAATCGCACGCATGAGCAGAAGTCGCAGGGCTCACAGGCGCTGGCAATCATGGTAACGGGGGATCGCGCAGTATTTCACAACGTGCGGCTGCTCGGCGATCAGGACACGGTGTACCTGGGAACGCACTGCGGTCCGGACGGTCAAAACTGCACGCCGACGCGGCAGTACTTTTCTGACTGCTATGTTGCGGGCAACGTGGACTTCATCTTCGGCGACAGCAAGGCAGTGTTTGAGAATTGCGAGATTCATTCCACACCGCACGGCGGCGGGTACATCACGGCGCAGTCGAAGCACTATCCGGCGCAGGACTCGGGGTTCGTCATTGACCACTGCGAGCTGACGGCGGACGAGGGCGTGACCGGGACGGTCTTTCTGGGCCGGCCGTGGCGCCCTTACGCGACGGTGATCTACATGCACACAGAGATGGACGACAAGATCGATCCTGCGGGTTGGCGCGAGTGGCATCCTGGCGATACGCGCTCGCTGGATACGGCGTTCTACGCGGAGTTCGACTCGAGCGGCCCCGGCGCGCATCACGACGAGCGCGACTCGCACACCCACTTTCTCACGCCCGAACAGGCTGCACAGTATGAGCCCAAGGTCTTCCTGCGCGGCGCCGACAACTGGGATCCGACAAAGCTGCCCGCACAATAGAACAGTAAAATGAGAGCGGTGCGACCGCATGGGACTGCGGCGACTTGTGGAGTTGCCGAATTGCGGCGCTTCATACGAGCCACACACGCAAACAGGAGAGACGATGAGGACGGTATTGATGGCTGACCCGGTGCGCTACCCGCGCATGACCACCGAAGAGCTGCGCGAGACGTTTCTGCTGGATGCGCTCTATGAGCCGGGGAAGATCCATCTCAATTATGTCGATCTCGATCGCTCGGTGGTGGGATTTGCCGCACCGACGGAGGCACTCGCGCTGCCTACTTACCCGGAGCTGCGCGCGGAGTATTTTACGGAGCGGCGAGAGCTGGGCGCGCTGAACATCGGCGGTGCGGGCACGATCACAGTCAGCGGCAAGAGCTACGAGCTGAACAATCTCGACGTGCTCTACATCGGACGCGGCAACAAGGAAGTGAGCTTTGCCTCGAAGGACGAAAGCGCGCCGGCAGTTTTCTATCTGCTGAGCTATCCTGCGCACGCCGAGTTCCCCACCGTGGTGGTGCGCAAGGAAGAGTCCAGCCCCACAGAGCTGGGAAGCCTGGAGACGTGCAACAAGCGGACGATTTTTAAGTACATTCATCTGCAGGGCGCGCGAAGCTGCCAGCTCGTGATGGGCGTGACGCACCTGGCCCCGGGTAGCAACTGGAACACGATGCCGCCGCATACGCACATGCGCCGGTCAGAGATCTATATGTATTTCAATCTCGACCCGGCGGCGCGCGTCTTTCACCTGATGGGGCCACCGGCGGAGACGCGGCACCTGGTTTTGGGCGACAAGGCGATTGTGGTTTCGCCGGGGTGGTCGATCCACGCCGGGGTGGGGACCCGGGCTTACAGCTTCTGCTGGGGCATGGGCGGCGAGAACCAGGACTACGTGGATATGGACCCGGCGCCAGTGGAGAGCCTGCGATAAACCGCGGGCCTCCCTGGTATGCGTACAGCCTAATTCCTAGAAAAATCGTGATTTAAGCGACGGCCGCCCAGGATCTGGAAGAGGGCTGCCCATTGAGGGATGCTGCCAGGACGCTTCCCGCCTCCGCGGGCGGCGTTGGCTGGGCTGCCTCGAAAGCTGTAGCGAGAGTGATTCAAATCACGTAGAATCCGTGTCAAATCGCGCAACATAATGGTCGGTAGAGGCTCCCTTTCTATGAAAAAGCTGTGCGCCTACGCGCTCTCGTCTCTCGTGCTCGCGCTCCCCTGCGCCGCCCAGAATCTTGCGGCGCATATCCAGACGCTGAAGAACTCCTATGCCAGTTCGGGCAACATCGAGATGCTCGACGACCACACGATCGTGATCGAGCCGAAGATGCCGGGGCCGCTGTGCGCCCTGCCGCGCAATGAGGCGGGCAGGACGATGTGGTCGTTCTACACGTTCCCGATCGCCTCGATCGTTGTGCCGCTGGCCGCAGTGGATGAGACGCTGATTTCAGAGGACTTGGTGTTCACGAATCCCGATGCCGCGAAGGGCTACAAGCCGGGCGACGTGGGCGACACGACGATGGTGGTGATCGCGGGCGTGCAAGGTAAGCAGTTCCATTCGATCGTCTACGACCGCGACAAGCTGGCGCATCTGGGGCCTGGGCCGCACTCGAGCGCGGCGTATGGGCAGACGCCGGATGACACGCAGGCCTTCGGGCTAACGTTCAGCGACCCCGCCTCGGCGCGCGCGTTCGAGAAGGCACTCAAGGACGCGGTGGCCCTGACCAAAGCGCAAGCTATGCGGCAGTAGCTCATAAGCGCGAAATGTTCGCTGGGCATTGCACTAAACTCGCGAAATGTTCGCTGGATGTTGCGCAAAGTGACGCAAATGTTCGCATAGAATTTCGCGATTTTTCGAGACAATGCGCTGGAAATTGCGCGCATTTCGTGACGCAATCCTGCAGGGTTTCGCATTTAAGCAGTGCCAGTTGGCACAGAATTGCGCATAAAGACGTCAATTAGCGTGTTCAACACGCATTTTATGCTGCTTTTTCGCGCGTTTATGCGCGAAATAGCAGCATTTTGCGCGTATGTAGAGGACAGGGAGTAGGGAATAGGAATAGGGGTGCGCCACCCGCCCAGGACATCGTAGGATCATTCCAACAGGTGAGGACCATGGCAGGACTGACGAGCTATCAATCCGACATTCGCCCACTGTTCACTGAGCGAGACATTCGGGCGATGAGTAAGGCGTTCAACCTGGCAAGCTACGATGACGTCAAGACGCACGCGGCGGCCATCCACGACCGCATTCGCGGCATCGGCGGCGCGGTGATGCCGCCGCCACCGCCGCGAGGAGAGGGCCCCTGGCCCCAGGATCGCATTGAGCTGTTTGCCCGGTGGATGGCTGACGGCTACCAACCTTAGGTAGCTGGCTGGAGCGAGCCGGCGGGTTAGCAAGCCGGCGGGGCTGCGAGGGAATGGTCGGCTGAGTTAAGGCAGTTTCGGAATTTACGCAGGCTTTTTGAGAGCAGTCAAAGTGGTTTTTTCTTTCGCCCCGCAGACAGGCTTATCGAGATTGATCCTCGCGCTTCGCCCGAGCCGTTCTTCACGAACGGCCTACTTTACTGCCCCATCTTCATTGTCCTCGTCTTGCTCGGGGGCGAGGACGCGTCGGCGCTCCTTTTCCCACTCCGGTGGCCCCACTCCGCCGGTAAACTCCCCCCTCAGGAGCCTCTCTAGCATTCCTAGCGCTACGCGATCATCGATTGTTAGGGCACTGCCGTCTTCGGTCGATTCATAAATTCGTTTAAGAGTGGCAACCGGAATCTTATTCTCGATAAATGGCCGTGGGTCGCTGTCGTATTGCCCGACGAAGAAAAAAAACTGGTTTACGGCTTCAGCCAGTCGTTTTCGGCTAGTACCGATGTATCCTACCCAGAAATTTTCCTGAATTGCCCTGTTCCGAGTGGCGGCTTGCGGGTCAAGCACCATCCCCTCCTTACTTAAGTCTGCGAATCCCCATAGGTTAAACGCGTTCTGATCGGAGAATGAAAGGTCTACATTCTGAGGGTCGACATCCGGCCCATACTCCTTTGTCATGCGCTCGATGAAATGGGGGTAAAGCTCGGCGAAGGAAACTTGGAGGTTGAAGTCTTGGCCAGGTTTTGAAAGAGCAGTCAGTATGCGCAGCGCCATTGTGTCGTCCCCAGCCTCACGGATGCACTCTCCGAGGAATCCTTCTCGCTCATTATGGTTCTTCTTGCGATCTGCCACTCGAATTGCCATTCTCAGGACATCTCCGGCTTCGCCTACGCTGACGAAAAAGTCATACGCGAGGCGCCCTGCTTCGCCCATGCATGTGTGAACAACTTCGGTCGCTACGCTTAGATCCATTTTGTTGAGATGGGCGCTGAGCTTCTTGAGGAAATCTCTCCTCTTAGGATTTCCCTTTTCCATGGACTCGATCTTCTGGAGAATGCGCTGACGTACAGCTTCTGGACTCCCGGCGCGTTCCAGTTCCCGCACGAAATCGCGCATCTCTCTTGAGCTGAACTCGTCTTCGCTAAGCTTCTGATGGAAATACGTCCTCATGACGCTTGGATCGGAAATCGTGTTTGCTAGCTCGTCTGACGCCTGTCTGCGGAGCGGAAGGTGAAGCTTCAGATGAGCTATCTTCTCGAATTTTGGAAAAAGGTGACCAAGCACTTTTCTTACTGCTTCCGCTCTCGGGCTGCCTTCGAGAGCCTTGTCAATCTCGCTCAGGAGTTGCTTCTCATTTGCATCCTTTTGCTGATCCGTGCGAAATCGGTACCTTGTCCGGGAGCTCTCGCCTTCGGAGAGGATCTCTCTGAATCGCCAGACAATCTCGTGTATGGCCGGCTCGAATCGCCGCAGCAGTTCAATCAGCGTCAGGTCAATCAGGTCGATTTCGCCCTTGAGATAGGACGTGGCAGCGACGTCATTCGCCAACAGACCGATCTGTCTAATCGTGGAACAAAACGGCGAAAGCAGATCAATCCAAAGTTCTCCGATCTTTTCTTCGTAAGTTTCGCTGTCCTCTTCCGCTTCAAACCATCCCCTCCGATGAAGCGCTGAACTGAGTCGCCGAACCCCAATCTTTTTGAGTGCATCCTCGTCGATGACAGGAATATTGATTGAGACCGGGAAGAATTTCTCAAAATAAATGTTGCTTGACAGATTGAAACTCTCTCGGGCTGTTGCCTCGACTGCCTCACGATCGAAGGCACAAACAAAGCTCAGGTTCGAGGAAAGGGAAAGGCCACGGAGAACCTTCAGCAATGCCTCAAGTTCCGGCTTTCCCATTCGATCAATTTCATCGAGGAGCACGACGACTCGCTGAGGAAGCCTGGCAACAGCTCCCGCGAGCCTACGGATTTCTTTTTCTTTGAGTTGATTCGGAGAGGAGGTCGGAAACGTAATCTAAGAAGGGTACGCGCTTGGCAAGCGCGAGAGCCAACTTTCGAGCGCTCCTGCGAATTCCAGGAACCACGTAGATCTTCCGACATTCTTTGGAAATATCTTCAAGCAGGTATGCGGAAAGAGTATCTGCGCTCCCCGGGAGCCAGGTGCTGAAGAGAACCACAACCGCCTTGTTTGAAAGGTGCTTGGCTAAAAGGTTGAGAACTGAAGTTTTCCCTGAGCCGAATCGTCCGAGGAGAGCCAGAACTGGCGTTCGAGAGATGAGGAGGCTGAACGACACGGAATTGACGATGGGTGCCCGGTCTAGTAGATCCTCCGCCCAGGATTCAATTGGATCGTCTGTGGAGGAAATTGAGGTTCCTGCTAATTGCAGATCGGAGTCGCTGACCTTAACTTCATTTTCGGTCGGTAGATTGCGAATCTTAGTCAGAGAAAGCGAATATAGTCCAAAGCTAATACAAGATGCCGTTGCAATTACAAGGACATCGGGCCATAGGGCGTGAAGAGGGGCCGAATAGAGGAAAACAAAGGAAAGAAGGGACGAGAAAAACGATACCAGACAAAGACCGCTTGTTACTCCTAGGCCCCAGGACTTGATACCTTTCCACAGCGCCATGATAGTGCTCGGAAGCCCTGCCAATGCGATGGCGATTGCCGAGGCTATTAGGAATGTCGAATATGAATGCAGCCCGCTGTAGTGGGTGCGTAGAACTTTATAGTTCTCAAGACAGTACTTTTCGAACTGCGCGTCAGAGTAGATGAGGCGAACAATCGCTGCAGATAATATCCCTATAGCTGACCAGACAAAAATACTGGTCCATTCTCGTTTGATGAACACCCAAAGGTGGTCCAACAAACGCAGGATCATTGCTTTTCGGTAGTCTCGGATGAAGGGGCATCTCGCCACTAATTCAACACCAATGGACGGATTCGCCACAATGGCTTTCTTTTCACCCGGCTTGATCCTGACGATACGTAGGCCTTCGGTTCCGGGCTTGGTTGTTAGCGCGGCCGCAAGGCGTCTGAGGGACCTAGCTTGGGGCAGATCCATGGCGCAGAGGATCGCGTCGCTGGCGGTTCGCTAGCTCAGGATGGCAATGCATTCTTGTGGGGACGAAGGCGAGCCCCTAATTCATCAGCGTCGCTTGGGGGTGATTCAGGTGGCGCGGATCGCCGCGTGGATTGCTGTTCAAAGAAAATGGGGCGCGAGGTTGAGGAGCCTGACGGCTCCTGCTCCCTCCGGAACCGCAACGGCAGTGCGGGGAGTGGGTTGGCCGGTCAGCGAGGGGCAAATGCAGGTCCTTCGACTCGTCCGCCTTCTTTCCCCAGCGACGAAGACCTGTCGCCGAGGGCCCCTTATTGCGGGGACCTTCGCTCAGGATGACAATGATCTGGGGTGGGGCAGCGGGTGTCACGTTGGGTAGTTCCTAAACATCCATCCGATCTGTGGCGCGCTTCCAGTCCGCAGGCTCCGCGTCATACCAATCCCTGCTTAAATCAACCCACACTGGATTCGTCTTCTGGATCAGATCAATCTTCTTGTCGCGCTTCCATCCCTTCAGCTGTTTCTCCCGCGCAATCGCCTTGGCTACCTCCTGATAACTCTCAAACCAAACCAGCCGGTCGCAACTGTACCGCGCGGTGAATCCGTCATGATCTCCCCATTTATGTTGAAATACCCGTTTGTGCAGGTCCGCGGTTACGCCGATGTAAAGGGTATGGCTTCGGCTTGCCATGATGTAAGTAAAGTAGCTGCGTGGCTGCATGGCAGGCAGACTCTCTTCTGGGTGATGAGGAACAACCGCAGATCCTTTCGACTGCCCGAACCGCGCCGGGCGCGGTTCGCTGCGCTCAGGATGACAACGCCAGGGAGGCGCGCAAGGCAGGTTTCGAGGTTCGTGCGCTGTCCGTTTCCGCAGAAAGCAACTGCAGATCCTGCGACTCGCCCGCCACGGCGGGCTTCGCACAGGAGGACGGGGAAGGCAGGGAACAGGGAATAGGGAGCAGAGGACAGGGAGCAGGGATTAGGGACTAGCGACTAGGGGCTCCGGAGAGCATGGTCAGTTTTCGCAGGGCAGGAAGAGAGTGAACACGGTTCCGGAGGAATGCGGGGATTGGCGGGATTTTACGCGGAGTGATCCCTGATGCCGCTCGACGATTTCCCGGCTAATCCAAAGCCCCAAGCCGGTGCCCTTGGTGCCTTTGGTGGTAAAGAAAGGCTCAAAGATGCGGGGGATCGTATCGGCGGACATTCCTGAACCTGTGTCGGCGATGGTGAGCGTGACTCCGCTTCGCCCTGTTCGCCAGTCTGTGCTTTCCCGGCTGCGAATGAGAAGACGCCGATCTCCTTCGGACATTGCATCGATCGCATTGCCAACCAGGTTGCTCAATACCTGCCGTATCTCACCGTCAAGACAGGTGACGGGCCGACGTGCGCGATCACGCCGCTCGACCTTCACGTGAGCGTTCGTGAGCCTGCCCTGGTAGAGCGGGAGAGTGGAATCGATGAGGCTGGCAGCGGTGACCGGCACCGGCTTGGTGGATTGCCTGTGAAATTGCAATGTCTGGTTGGCGATGGCCGAGACGCGGCGCAATTCAATCTCCGCAGTCGTCAGGAAATTTATGGCGTCCGGATTCACAGCGGCGTTCCGCGCCAGGTAGATGAGATTGGTGACCGCTTCAAGGGGATTGTTGATTTCGTGAGCGATTGAGCTGGCGAGGCGGCCGACGGCATTCAGCTTTTCCGATTGAAGGAGAATTTGTTCCGATCTCCTGGCATCCGTCACGTCGACGCCGAGTACGATGACGCCGGAGACGGATCCATCGGACTCGCGTTTCGGCTGATAGACGAAATCGACATATCGCAATTCGAGGGGCTGATCTGGAATACGAGCCAGTTGGATGGGAATGCCACGGCCGACATAGGGCTCTCCCGTGTGATACACGCCGTCAAGCAATTTGAGAAAGCCCTGTCCTTCGGCTTCCGGCACCGCTTCACGCACCGACTTGCCAAGAACGCTTCGATTGCCGATCAGTTGCTGATAAGAACCGTTAATTCTCTCAAAGACGTGTTCCGGCCCATTCAGCACGGCAAAAAATGCCGGCGCCTGCTCGAAGAGATCTGCAAGCCGTTGCATCTCCCGCTGCAGCTGATGCCTCGCTAAGACGGTTTCCGTGGTCTCGGTGCAGACCACCAGAGTGCCGGCGATTTCCCCGGACGAGGTACAGACCGGACTGTAGCCGTAGGTCCAATAGACGTCATCCAGCCGGCCATTGCGAATGATCGGCACGAGCTGATTCTCATGCCAGCTCGCCTCGCCCCGCGTCATTACGGCTTCAATCTGCGGGTAGATGATGGGCCAGATTTCAGGCCAGCAGTCCTTCCCGTTTTGCCCCAGTGCCGCCGGATGCTTACCCTCACCGAGGCTGGGGCGGTACGCGTCGTTATAAAACTGGATGAGCTCCGGGCCCCACCAGAGGAACATCGGATGGCGGGAGTTCAGCAGGGTATTGACCGTGTTGAGCAAGACCTCCGGCCATCGATCGACTGGGCCTATGGAGGTCCGGCTCCAATCGAGGGCGCGCGTCAGATCGGCCATCTCACCGACGCCGAAAAGCTTGCTCGCTCCGCCGGAGAGGGCAGGGGGAAGCACGGCGTCGTTCGTTTCTTCAGCGCCCACCGTCACCAGGGCTCCTGCCTGTCTGAGATATTGCACGCAATTCTATGGCAGCGGAGCCGGGCATTCCAAGTCGCCGGGATCTCGCTCGCGTCTGAGCGGGCCAGTCTTCCCCAGAGCGATTCAGCGTGAGCGGTCTGGACACGAGCGACTGGACACGAGTGATCTGGGCACGAGTGACTTGGCACGAGTGATCTGGCGCGAGCGGCGTGGCATCGTTACAATCTCATTCAACGCGATTCTCAAGAATAGATTCCGGGTGAATCAAGATTCCAGGTGAATCAAGATTCCGGGTGAGTCAGGGCCAGGTGAGTCAGGGCCAGGTGAAGCAGGGCCAGGTGAATCAGGGCGGAATACGCGAACCCGGCGCCCAGGAAGACACTAGGAAAATAATGAAGAGATTCAGGAACATGGGGCAGGCGGCGTCCGTTCTGCTCTTGTTTTTTTGCGCCCAACTGAGCACGGCGCAAGAGGCGCATGAGACGATTGTTGCGATCCGGCACGCAGAGAAGCCTCCCGACGGCCTGGGGCAACTGTCATGCAAGGGCCTGAACCGCGCGCTGGCATTGCCGAGCGTTTTGACGCAGCGGTACGGCAAGCCTGACGAAATTTACGCGCCCAATCCGACACCCAGGATTCTCGACGGGCTGCATTTGTACTTTTACGTGCGCCCGCTCACTACGATCGAGCCGACCGCGATTTCACTTGGGATGCCGGTGAACACAAAGGTTGGCTATAACCAGATCAAGACGCTAAGAACGGAACTGACGGCGGGGTCGAATAAATCAAAGCTGATCTTTATGGCGTGGGAACACGCGGAGCTGAATGATTTCGCGAAGCTGATGATGCGCAGTTATGGAAAGGACGCGTCGGCCGTTCCCAAGTGGGAAGATGACGATTACGACCGCATCTATGTCTTCAGGATTGACGAGAGTCACGGCAAACCCAGCTTGACTTTCCAGGTGGACCAAGAAGGTCTGAATGGCTCATTGAAAGAGACTTGTCCGTAGAGGGCGCGGGACCTTCTCCCAGGTCCGAAAAGCGGGACCTTCACCCCACGGACGAGGACCTATCCGTGGGGACCCCGACCTGGGGCACCCCGAGTTGTCACCGACTCACCGGAATCGCACCAATAGCTAACAGCTGAAAGCGAAGGGCGGCTTCTCACACGTTGTAGGTGGAGGAGGAGACGCGGCCGCCTTTGCCGGTCCAGTTGGTGTGGAAGAACTGGCCGCGCGGCTGATCGATGCGCTCGTAGGTGTGCGCGCCGAAGAAGTCGCGCTGCGCCTGGAGCAGGTTGGCGGGCAGACGGGCGGAGCGGTAACCGTCAAAGAAGGCAAGCGCGGTGGAGAAGGCGGGGGTGGGCACGCCGAACTTGACGGCGTGAGCGAGGGCCTTTCGCCAGGAGGCCTGGTACTTGTTGACGGCGCGCGCGAAGAACCTGTCAAGGAGCAGATTGTCGAGCTTCTTGTTCTTATCGAAGGCGGTCTTGATCTGGCCGAGGAACTGGCTGCGGATAATGCAGCCGCCGCGCCACATGAGCGCGATGCCGCCCATGTTGAGGTTCCAGCCCTGCTCTTTGCCGGCGGCGCGGAGCAGCATGTAGCCCTGCGCGTAGCTGATGATCTTGGAGCAGTAGAGGGCGCGGCGCACGTCCTCAATGAATTTATCGCGATCGGGAACTTTGGGCTGGGCCTTGGGGCCGCGGAGAATCGCGGAGGCGGCGACGCGTTCTTCTTTAAGAGCAGAGAGGCAACGGGCGAAGACGGATTCGCCGATGAGGGTGACGGGCTGGCCGGTATCGAGCGCGCTGATGACGGTCCACTTGCCGGTGCCTTTCTGGCCGGCGGCGTCGAGGATCTTGTCGACGAGCGGCGTGCCGTCTTCATCTTTCTTGGCGAAGATGAGCGAGGAGATTTCGATGAGGTAGCTGTCGAGCTCGCCCTTGTTCCACTCAGTGAAGACGCCGGCCAGCTCGTCGGGCGTGAGGTTGAGGCCATGCTTGAGCAGGTCATAGGCCTCGCAGATGAGCTGCATGTCGCCGTACTCGATGCCGTTGTGGACCATCTTGACGAAGTGGCCTGCGCCGTCTTCGCCGACCCAGTCACAGCAGGGCGTGCCGTCTTCAACTTTGGCAGCGATGGCCTGGAAGATGGGCTTGACGTGGGGCCACGCGGCGGGATTGCCGCCGGGCATGATGGACGGGCCGTTGCGCGCGCCCTCTTCGCCGCCGGAGACACCGGTGCCGATGAAGAGGATGCCTTTTTCAGCGAGCGATTTGGTGCGGCGGTTGGAGTCGCTGAAGAGCGAGTTGCCGCCGTCGATGACGATGTCGTCTTTTTCGAGATGGGGCAGGATGTGGCCGATCATCTGGTCGACGGTGTCGCCGGCCTTGACCATGAGCATGATGCGGCGCGGTTTTTTGAGGAGTTTGGCGAGGTCCTCGATGGAGTGCGCGCCGACAACCTGCGTGCCCTTGGCTTCGTTGTTGATGAAGTCGTCGACCTTGGAGACGGTGCGGTTGAAGACGGCCACTTTAAAGCCGTGGTCGTTCATGTTCAGGACAAGATTTTGTCCCATAACGGCAAGACCGATGAGGCCAATATCACACGAAGCGTCGGACATGGTTGCTCCCAAAACACTGAATTCTAGCACTGCGAAGGAAGGCTCTCTACAAATTGTAAATCGGGGTGGTCAGACCTCAGAGGGCAGCGGAGGCGGCAAGTCAGCAAGTCAGCGAGTCAGCAAGTTGGCGAGTCAGCAGGAGCGAATGTTCACTCGACGCTGAGGTCGCCGTCCGCGTCGACGACGAGCTTGTCACCGTCGATCTGAACGGAGTGAATTTTGAGGTGGTCGAGATTGACTTTGTAGCCGGAGGTCGCGGCGGAACCGATGAGCGCCTTGCGAAGGAGGTCGGCGGCGTTGACCTTCATGCTGGAGGGGAGCTGGTGGCGGAGGAAGGGCGCGAGGAAGAAGTTGACGTCGGCGCGGTCGGAGACTTTGTCGAGCTGGACGTCGCGGAAGCCGATGGTCTCGCCTTCGGCGTCGGGGGTTAGGGAGACCTGAGCGGGGAGGTTGAGCGCGACCCCGAGGCAGGAGCTGCCCATGGCTTTGCCAAGGCGGGCGAGGGTGCGGACGCGGACGACGATTCGGCCCTGCTGGAAGGTGAGTTGAGGGTCTTCAGTGGAGATGGAGCAGGCAGAGTGGGCGTCGCCCTTGAGGTAATAGCGGCCCTCGGGACCGGAGAAGAGCTGCTGGCGGAGGGTGCGCTCGAGGGCCTGGCGGCTTACCGTTAATTCCACGGCCGGGGCAGTCTCTGGCTTACACAAAAGCACCAAGATTGCGACAAGAATGGGCCGGGCTGTGGTCATAGAAGTATCGTGGCACCGGGGACGGCAACCGCTCTTTGCCAAATGATACGCAGGGGAGCGGCTTTGGGATCAATCATTGCGCAAGCTATTGTAAATAAGGCATCTAAGTGCCGTGTCCATTTTGCTGCACCCGGAGTGCCTAATTGCGGAATCCAGCCGCTTTACTATTGATTTTTAAAGGAAATATCCGTAAAATAGCAATTAAGTGGTTCTCGGGGCAGAAAACATCCCACCCCCGCCCGAGATGAACCACCAATCAACCCTCCGTTCAAGGACACATAAATCAATGGCAAAGCGTCGTGGAAATCCGAATTGGGGCAAGCCGGAGCCCATTGGTCCGGTAGTGCCAACAGTAACCTCTTTCGAGCAGATCACAAAAGAGTTCAAGCTGCCGCCGGACCAGTACATCCGGTCGACCCGGCTTCGCGAGTGGGCGCGGCGGAATAAGAATTCCAAGTATATCCCTGAGGCGCTGCTCGAGGCCTGGGGTTTTGAGATTGAGTCCACGCTGTAGTGCTTGAGCCAGTTCGACAGAGACGCCGCCTACGGGCGGCGTCTCTGTTGGGGGAAGTGGACACTGTGCAGTCTCCGTCCTAATGAAGTGCAAAGTCCACGTTCATTTGGGTCTTCACCTCTACGGGCTGACCATTTACCTCAAACGGCTTATACTTCCATGTCTTCACTGCGTCGAATGCGGCTTCTCGCAACATCTCCGGCCCTTGACTGACGCAAAGGTCTTCTACGTTCCCGGAGGCGGAGACCGTTGCGACCAGCACGACCCGCCCTTCGATATGGGCACGCTTCGCCTCTGAGGGATACTTGGGGTCCTTCCCGCCGTTTCTGTACTTCGCCATCATTCCGGTCGAAACTGCCACCCATTTGTGCGGCGTCGTGGACGGCGGCCCCGTCTCCACAGGGCAGGCAGTCGGAGATGGCGTCGGAGCTGCGGCCGATGCGGAATTCTGAGCGAGGGCTATCGAAGCCGAGGTCGATACCAGAACTGAAAGAAGTGACAAGCGAATCACTCGAGGAGTTTACAGCCGATCGAGTTGACTCACACGGAAATCCTCCTGTTGCATTCGGTGAGCGGCAGAGCGGAGGCCGCGCCTTGATTCACCGCCCCGTTTCTAGCTTTCCCTGTGCGGATAGGCGAAAATAAGGCTGTCTCATCCGACTGAACGCGTGCCCAACTCTCCCCGCCAATTCGACGCACCATTTACCGACGTGCCCGGCGCGCTGGATGAGATTCGCGCAGGGCGGATGGTGGTGGTGGTGGATGACGAGGATCGCGAGAACGAAGGCGACCTGACGCTGGCCGCGGAGTTCGTGACGCCCGAGGCGATCAACTTTATGGCGCGATACGGGCGCGGGCTGATCTGCCTGGCGCTGACCGAGGAACGCGCGAACCACCTGCGGCTGTTTCCGATGACGCAACAGAACAGCTCGCGGTTCGGGACGGCGTTTACCGAGACGATTGAAGCGCGCGAAGGAGTGACGACGGGGATTTCGGCGGCGGACCGCGCGCACACGATCCGCACGGCGATTGACGCGAAGACTACCTATGCTGATCTGGCGCGGCCGGGGCACGTTTTCCCGCTCCGCGCGCGACCTGGAGGCGTGCTGGTGCGGGCAGGGCAGACGGAAGCGGCCGTGGACCTGGCGCGGATGGCGGGGCTGAATCCGGCGGGCGTGATCTGCGAGGTGATGCGCGACGACGGCGAGATGGCGCGCGTTCCGGACCTGATTTCTTTTTGCCGCGAGCACAAGCTACTGATGCTGACGGTGGCGGAGCTGATCCGGTACCGGCTGCGCAACGAGCGGTCCATTGTGCGCGTGGGCGAGACAGTGGTGCAGACGCGCTATGGCGAGTTCCGCATGATCGCGTACGAGAGCGAAGTGAATGGGGGCGAGAGCCACATTGCGCTGGTGCGCGGGGACATTTGCGCGGAGCGCAAGCCGGAACGCGAAGGACCGGCGCCCTTGCAGGGTGTGGCGAGGCAGACGACGATGCAGGCGACGACTCGGCCGGTGCTGGTGCGCGTGCATACACGGTGCACGGCGGGCGATATTTTTCTGGCCGATTGCCATTGCCGGGAGATTCTCGATCACTCGATGCGCATGATCGCCGAAGAGGATTGTGGTGTGATTCTCTATCTGCATAACACGGCGCGCGGATTTGCAATTGAGCACACGCCGAGCGAGGGGTTCGCTCCGGCCGGAGCGACGCCGATTCCAGGTGCGATGGCGGACACGGGACGGCTGATTCTGCACCAGGAACTGCGCGCGCGCGAGGGCTCGCAGGCGCGCAATGGACGCATTCTGCGGGCGATTGGATTGGGCGGGCAGATTCTGTCGGATCTGGGAATCCAGCGGATTCGATTGCTGTCGAACACGCCGATGCACATTCCGGCTCTAGAGGGATTTGGGCTGGAGATTGTGGAGCAGGTAGCGATCCCGATTGAAGAATGCTCTCGCGTGAGTTGATGCTCGCGGCATCCAATTCCCTCAATTCTCCAAGAATTTTCTTCATTTCGGCGAAATGTGTTCAATATTGACCACTTTCTTCCGCTGAATGCCCATAGCATCACAAAAATAAACCAGGGGGAGAAATTCTCGAGAGATAACCCGCGCGGCCGGTGAGGCCGGCAGGCACTTTTCCGTTGACTCTCTCAACGACGTGAGGAAGCCAATCTTCCGTGCATCGTGGCACCGTCGCTTGTGGGTCCGATTCGCCGCAGCGCCAATTCACCGTGGCATCTCCCTGATTGAGGTGCCTCTTTTGATCGTCACCACGCGTTACGGCAACCGCTGAAATTGCTGTGAAGCCAACCGCAGTTGTACGTCGAAAGTTTGGCCCGCGTGCGCGTTCATCTGGTTAATCCAAGCGACAATTCGTTTGGCACGGCGGTGATCACACCGCGGTGGTTGTTTGTGCTGGCGGCGGCTACGCCAAGTTCAGCAGGCGATCCGATTCTCGTGGATGAGTCTCTGGAGCAGGTTGTGCCGGAGAGCATCGAGCCCGGCGATATTGTGGGGATCAGCGTCCATACCGGCAACGCACTGCGCGGCTATGCGGTGGGCAAAATGGCGCGCGCCCGCGGGGCATGGGTGGTGTATGGCGGAATTCACGCGACGCTGTTTCCCGAAGAGGCTCTGGAACGGGGTCAGGCGCACGCCGTGGTCAAGGGCGACGGCGATGTGGTGTGGGCGAGGGCCGTGGCCGATTGCCTGGCGGGAAAGCCGGAACGCATTTACGAGGGCGGACGAATTGAGGGCGGGCAGTTTCTGGCGGCGCGCTGGGACCTGATGAATCCTGAAAAGTATATGTGGGCCTCAGTGCAGACGATTCGCGGATGCCCGAAGCATTGCTCGTTCTGCAGTGTGTGGCGGACGGATGGGCAAAAGCCGCGGCAGAGGAAGTTTGAGAGCGTGGTGGACGAGATTGTCGCGCTGCGGCGGCTCGGGTTCCGCTATATCGCGCTGGCAGACGACAACTTCTATCCCGTAACGCTGACCGATCTGCGCCTGGCGCGGGAACAGGGCGACAGCGCGAAAGTGGAAGAGCTAAGCAGGATCCGGAGCGAGCGCTACCAACTGATGGAAGAGCTGGCCAAGCTGCCGAAGGACATGGTGTTCTTTACACAGATCACGATGGAAGCGGGCGAGGACGGCGACTATCTGGATGCGATGCGAAGAGCCAACATCAAGGGCGCGCTGGTGGGCGTGGAAGCAGTGACGCCCGAGGGGCTGAAGGCGGTTTTTAAAGACTGGAACTATTCGGGCGAGGCGCTGGCGAAACAACTGCAAACCTTCAGGCAGCACGGGGTGCATGTGCTTGGGTCGTTCATCTTTGGATTGCCTACGGACCGGCCTGCGACCTTTGATGCGACGGTGGAGATGGCGCTGAAGGCCGGCGTCACCTTTGCGCAGTTCGTGATGATGACGCCGTTTCCCGGCACGGTGGATTTCATACGCTGGGAGAAGGAGCAGTCCCAGCACCCGACCATGGTGGGCGATGTGCCGATTACGCGCTACTGGATGATTCCTACCGAGGTGCGGCCGAAGATGTTTACACCGCACCCGACGATGAGTTCGAACGAGATTCGGGAGCGGACGCAGAAGGTGTGGGACCGGTTCTATCGCTGGGACGCGATCTGGCAGCGCTCGGCGTGCACGCCGAATCTGCGCTCGCGGGTTGCGTTCATGCTCCTCTCCAAGCTTTACCGGCAGATGTACGCGGGGACGGGGATATCGACTGACAGTGCGCGGCGGAAGAAATCGAAGTCGTGGGCGCGGTGGACGGCGCGGCAGTGCAAGAAGCTGTTCCGGGCGACGCCGATGCCGCAGCTGGCATTTCCGGAGTGGGAGTTGAGATTAAGCGGCGCGGGGCGCGCGGCGTTTGCGGTGAACGATCGGCCGCTATTGGCGAGTCCGTTCGCGGTGATTCCGGAGAAGTAGCAGCGGTAAAAGAGCCCAAAAAATTGCAAACTCCGTCCGTTTTCGCGGCTCCCGTCTGAGGCTGCTGGCGGATCCGCAGCGGACCAGGCGCTCAGCGCGCGTAGGTGAAGGTGCCGCAGAGCGCGGACGTCTTCGAGATTGCGTCGAAAGTGAATTCGGGCATGTCATCGCCGGAGAAGAAGGCGACCTGGAGATTGCGACCGGTCGCGTAGGTCGCCATCCATTGCGTGTCATCGCCGCCGCACAGCGAGTTCTTGTGCTGGAATCGCTGGCCGGCGGGCACACGCAGGCGATAGAGCATCCCGTTGATGCCGGCGTTGACATCGGCATCAAAGGCTGCGCTCACTTCGACGGGCTTAAGCGGCCGGATGGGCGCGAGAGGAAAAGCGATGAAGTCGATGATGACTTTGGCATTGGAGATCGAAACATCGCCGGTGATGGAGACGGCCGTGTTGCTGGCTGCGCGCCAATAGCCGCCGTCCTGGGCAGTAGCGTGCAGGGCGCAGGCTACGAGCAAAGCCGTCGCGGCGAGGGAGAGGAATCGCTTGACCATCAATGGAGCATGACACCGATGCGAAGTTGCGCGCAACCGGCCGGCGTGGATGGAAGATTTCAATCGACGATTGAGTGTTGCTTCGATCCGGGTTTCAAAAGCGGGATTCTTCGACAAGCTCAGGACAAGCTCCGGGGCACGCAACGACTGTCCGCCGCGGATGGAGCGATGGGGAGGCCGCGCGGCGCCTGAATTACCAGCCCAGCACGTAAGCGAAGACGAGCGGAGCCACGATGGACGCGTCGCTCTCGATGATGTACTTCGGCGTGTTCTCGCCGAGCTTGCCCCAAGTGATTTTTTCGTTGGGCACTGCGCCGGAGTAGGAGCCGTAGCTAGTGGTGGAGTCAGATATCTGGCAGAAGTAGGCCCAGAGAGGAACATGGTCACGCTGCAGATCCTGGTGGAGCATGGGCACGACGCAGATGGGGAAGTCGCCGGCGATGCCGCCGCCGATTTGGAAGAAGCCGAGTGGCGTTTTGGCGGTGGCCTCGGTGTACCACTCGGCGAGCTCCATCATGTACTCGATGCCGGTGCGGACGGTGTGGACTTTCTTGACGTCGCCGGAGATGCAGTGGCCGGCGTACATGTTGCCGAGGGTCGCGTCTTCCCAACCGGGCACGAACATGGGCAGGTTTTTTTGCGCCGCGGCGAGCAGCCAGCTATCTTTGGGATCGATCTGGTAGCTCTTTTCGAGGGCGCCGGAGAGCAGAATCTTGAACATGAACTGGTGAGGGAAGTAGCGCTCGCCGGCCTGGTCGGCTTTCACCCACTCCTGGAGCACCTCATTTTCGATGCGGCGCATTGCTTCCATCTCAGGGATGCAGGTGTCGGTGACGCGGTTCATGTGGCGCGAGAGCAGAGCAGCTTCGTCACCAGGCGTGAGGTCGCGATAGTTGGGAACGCGCTCATAAAAATTGTGAGCGACGAGATTGAAGACATCTTCCTCGAGGTTGGCGCCGGTGCAGCAGATGCCGTGAATCTTGTCCTGACGGATCATTTCAGCAAGCGAGAGGCCGAGCTCGGCGGTGCTCATGGCGCCGGCGATGGTGACAAACATTTTTCCGCCCGAGGCGAGGTGCTTGTTGTAGGCCTCAGCCGCGTCGACGAGCGCGGCAGCGTTGAAGTGGCGGTAATGATGCTTGATGAATGACGTGATTGCAGACATGGTGACTTTTCTTGCTCCAATTTTCCAACCTAACACAGTGGAATCAGGAGATTGTGAATCGCAGAGGCTGGGAATGGGACAGATCTTGAACTGCCGCGGGTGGCGAGAGCGCGGCTAGCGAGAGCGCCGCATGGAGAATGACGGGAAGTGTCTTACAGCGCTCCAAGTTTCCAAGGCCGCCCAATACTGCAGAAAAAAGAAATGCCGCACGCGGAAGCGCGACCCGCGCAAGTGAAGGGCCCCGGCGAAATAGGAGAGGCTTGCGGTGAATCCGGGCGTCTCAGACGCGCCAGGTGTCGGGGCGCCAGCTCTTGATCCGTTCCTTGATCTGCTTGCGGGTGAGATTGTGCTCGAGCGCCTGCTTGGCGAGCTCGACCACTTCATCGTCAGCGGCGAAGCGCAGGCCGATCAACTGATCTTCAGTGAGGCGGAAGATCTGCGGATGCCACTCGGGGGGCGCGAGAGCCTGCAGGCGCAGCCTCTCCTCGAGGCGGATGACGCGATCCTGGACTTTGATCGGATAGAGGCGAAGCTTAAAGACCGCGAGAAAAGCGGCGATCGAAACCAAAACCAGCCACACAGACTCAAAGCTGATATGCGTGGCGGCGTACCTGCTGGCGACGATGACACTGCCGAGAGCAACAAATGTGAGAAAGAAGTGATAAACAGGATCGAATCTTCCGTGATTCTTGAAGCTCTGCTGGGACTTACTCATGACCGGCGTCAATCTCCGTCAGGCTGGAGCTGATTCCTTGAAATGTCTCCGTAATCGTGCCGCCATCGGACGCGGCACCGGTGGCCTGTGCACCTTCGATGGGAAGATTTTCATCGGGCACGGGCTGTCCTGTCAACGCAAATAAGTTTTCGGGACCCAGTACCTCGTGCTGTTTGGGGATCAAGTGATAGCGGCCGCGGACCAAGTAGTCGACGAACAAACCGCCGGCGAGATAAGGGTTCACGATGGCGATGGGAATGGCATAAACGGTGGTGATGATGGACTCATCGACGCTCTTATTCGAGTGGCTGCGCATGCGATAGCCGGGGATCTGGGGGATCTCGTAGACAGTGAGCGCGGTCTCGGGATGCTTGCGCGCATAGCGCGTGAGCTTGTAGGTGATCTGCTTGGGAGTGGTCATTCCGGCGTCAGGAAAGATGCTGCGCTTGAAGGTGTGCGGGAAGTAATCGTTCAAAACCAGACGCGCGAAGTCAGCGCAGTTGTTGAAGAGCAGATTGAAGTGCGAGTGGTTCTTGCCGCCGTTGAGGCGTGCCATTACGGCGTCATCCTGGGCGGGAGTGGTCGCGAAGCGGAAGGCATAGATGCGGCGCTCGTAAGCCGAGCCAATCAGTTGTGACCATCCGTCGCGAAAGAGGTTGCCGGCGGGGAGATCGGCGCCCAGATCCTGCAGATGCTGTTCGCGATAGCGGTCGCGCATCCGCACGACCAGATCGTGATCGACGTGCGTGGGGACGCTGGCGACATCGTCGACCGCGTAGAGATAAGGAACGAGCGGAATGGCAATCCAGTCATAGCCGTCAATGCCCTCATAGCGCGCGATCACCACGCCCATCTCACCGGGCTCGCAGCGGCGGAGGCGCACCGGCGTTTCAGCGCAGATGCGCTCAAAATAGATGGCATTGTGACCGGTTGGATTGACAGCGCCGAAGAAGCCGTAAGGTTGTTCCATGAGCAAGGCGGCCTGGCTATGACCCTGCGAACAAAACGCGACCCCCAAGACGAAAAAGACCAAGAAAGAAATCAAGATTTGGCGAATCGATATTTGGCGAATCGATGTCATCGGTTCCCCTTTGTTGCAAGAGTGTTGTGCAGCCCTCGCTCGTTCAGGTTCGCTTTCAGTACCCCAATTTTAGTTGTTCGCGAGGAAGGATGAAAAAAACGAGATGGGCGCCACTAGTACTGATGCAATCGGGGGGAGAAAAGTTGACAACTAAAAGATTGCGCCGAGCTGGGAAGTAGTACCAGTTGCAGTAACCCCAATGCGCGCTGGATGTTGCGGATTGTGGGACAGGGACTTGTATGCGAGGCGAAGAAGGTTGCTTCGATTGCGACCCGAAAGTAATGGGAGATGCGATTCTTAATTTCGGGCGCTGCGATGCAACTAATTCTTCGCGGGCACAATAATTGTGGTTTCCTGCACTTCGATGAGACCGGAGCCGACGCGCTTCTCGAGCTCGGGCATAACGGCGTCGACTTTTTCGCGCGTTTCAATGAACTCGATCCTGACGGGCAGGTCGTCGGAGATTTCGAGGATGTGCGCGGAGTGCATGCGATGCGCTGCGCCGAACCCTGCGACGCCTTTGAGCGCGGTTGCGCCGGCGACTCCGGAGTGAAAGAGGAAGTCAAGGATGGACGAGTACACGGGGACGCCGTGATGCCTGGCGCCATCACTTAAGTAGATGATGACCTTCACCGCTTTGCCCGACGTCAACATTTGTTCCTCTCCTCACTGAACATCGTTGTCCGGTTGGTGCGCGCCGGGCAGCCTGCGATCCTGATTATTGCGGCGCGGTCGACACCGAAGGATTGAAGCACCTTTGCAATCATGTTGCAAGCTGTGCCGTTTAGATTGCGGCGGCGTTCATAGGATGTCGGCGAGTGCTGCGCCGCCCCAGGTTGCCGCGAGACCGAGAATGAGACTGCCGGCTGCGTAGAGCGTAGCAAGAAAAAATGCGCCGGAGCGAAGGGTAGAGAGCGTTTCCCACTCGTACGTAGAAAATGTGCTGTAGGCGCCGATGAAACCGATGGGCACAAGAAAGCGCCACGCGGGGTTGAGATCGGCGCGCTTGCCGAAGTAGGTGAGCGTGAAGCCGATGATGACGCACGCGGTGAGATTGATGACCAGCGTGCCGAAGGGGAAGCGCGTTCCCGCGCGGCCGGAGATGGCGGAGCCGACCCAGTAGCGCAGGATAGAGCCGAGGGCGCCTCCGGCGGCGATCAGGAGATATTTCTGCAACGTCATCCTCCCTGAAGCAAGCGCAAGCCACGCGGCGAGCGGAATTGTATTCGCGCTGCAAGGCTCAGTATTTGGGGGGATCGTGCCGGGATATGACTCCGCAACAGGAACCCCTGCAGGAGTCATCATCTGTCCGGCCACTCATTTACGACGAAGACCCGTCGCTTGGGGATGGGACAGCGGTTAAGGGTGAACTCCTTCACCACTGCAATCATTAGAGCGCGGAGAGAATGGGCGTGTCAATTGCGCTGGGGTCGGATGCGTAGGTGTTGGGCCCGCAGTTGGAAGATGTGTGGCTACCGGGTGTGAGGATGGCGGGACGGAGTCTTATTCAGGAGACGCCTTTCTGGCGAAACCAGAGCGAGCCCCAAGGCGTACCGGGCAATTTGATTTGCGCGTTGCCGGAGTAGTCGCCAGGAATGGGCGTTCGCGTGAGCGCGATGGTGTCGATGTATTCCACGGTGTAGGTCTTGCCTTCGGGTAGAGAGAAAGCTCCTTCGGCGGGCTGGTGCTCGTCGAAGTAGTAAAAGATAGCCGAGTCGTTGGCGCGGCGCGCGGCCATGGGATCGTCAGCGAAGTTGGTGAAGCCGATGGGGCCGGGGCCGAGGGCGATCGTTTCTTCGAGCAACTTGCGGAGGAAGGCGATCTTTTTCGGACTGGCGCCGTGCAGCACGCCCCCGTGCGACCACCACAGAATGTCATTGGCATCGAGATAGGTTTCGCCGTGGCCGCAGTAGCAGCCTTGCGCGGCGGCCTGCCAGAAGCGGCGCGTCATGGCGTCGCCGGAGATGTTGCCCCAGCGCGAGGCGATGTTGCCCTCGTAGCGGCACTCGTCAAAGACAACGGGCTTGCGCCAGTCGGAGCGCCAATCGGCGCCGAGCTCGAGGCGCGAGTCCTGCACACCGGCGTGCGTGCACCATCCTCGACCGTATTCATACTGATAGCGGCTGTAGTGGATGGAGCGAAGATGATCGAATGCGTCGTACTGCTCCACTATGCGCGCGTAGCGGTCCCAATCGGCAGTGGTCTTGGCCTTGAGCAGATCGAACTCATTGGCGAGCGACCACCAGACGTTGCGATATGCGCCGTAGCGCGCGATGACGTAGCGGAGATAGCGATCGTCGACTTCGGCGGGCATCGACTGATAGCCCCACTTGTCATAGGGATGAAAGAGGATGAGGTCGGCCTGCACGCCGATGCCGCCGAGAGCGGCGATGAGCTTGTCGAAGTGCAGGAAGTAGCCGACGTTGAACTGCGAATAGTCGTTGGTTTCGCCGCTCCGCGGAAAGGGGTAAACAAGCGGCTCTTTGCGGTTGTGCTGATACCACTTGGGGAAGAGGCACATGCGCAGCTTGTTGAACGGAGACGCGGCGAGGGTTTCGATGGTCTGGCGCTGGGTGTCTTCGGATTGAAAGGCCCATGCGTAGCAGGTGGTGCCGCATTCGACGAACGGTGTGGCATCAGCGTAGGCGAAGTGGAAGCCGTCGCGGACGCAGACGGGGCCATGATTGCCGGGGCCGGGTGCAATGCATGTGAAAGAGCCGGATTTGCCGTTAAGCGAGGGCGCGTTGCTGGCGGTCGTCCAAGTCCACTCGCCGAGCGCATCGGGCATAAAGCGAACCCGATAGGCGCCATCGCCATCGTAGAAACCTTCGACGGTGAGTGCACGATTGCCCTGGCGAAAGATTCCAGTGAGAGAGACGTCGATGAAGGGATTGCCGGACTTCGGTCCCTGATGGGTGAGCTCGATGGCACCCCAGCGCTGCACCTTTTCGCTCGGCGCAACAGGCTGCGCAAATGAGGGCGCGGAAGCTGCGGCCAGTGTGAGAGAAGAGAGCTTTAACAGTTCGCGACGGGTGAATTCGTTGGGGTCATTCATTTCGGGCCGCCTATTTGGGATTATGGATTTCGCAGCCGAAGGTTCCAAGGTTTCTACGGTCGCGATTCCGGCGCGTCGCGATCCTTCTCGCAATTCCGCACGGCGCGCATTTCATCGCGCGCGAATGCGTGAGCACACTCGAGATTCTTCTATGAGAGCGCGGCCGTGGGCAAGAAAAGAGTGAGCTGAGCGAGATGAATAGGGTTGCGGGACAGGCAAGATGCTAACGGCCGTCCGGCTTGCGGGATTTGCTGCCGTGGGTTTCTTCGAGACCGATGCGCGTGGTGCGTGCCGCGCCGGCGACGGCGAGAAGGAAGCTCTGCATCTGCGGAGTGAACTCGCGGCGGGCGGCCTCTTGCTGGGCGAAGCTGACGACCCAGTAGATAAGGCAGCAGTCGTAGCTGGCGGCGACGAACTGGGCAATGTGCTGGAGTGGGATCGCAGTGGTCTGATGGAGGTCAAGCACCGCGGCGGTCAAGCTGACGAATGCGTAGATGCCAAACCCAGTGGCGACTTGGAGCTCACGGTCGCGCCAGCTAATTGAGAGCAATTGGCTTCCGCCGGCTAAGAGCAGAAAGAAGAGAATCCTGAGGATGGCAACGGTCTGCATGAGCTGCGTAAGAAGCTGGCCCTGGTGCGATGTGGCATGGACGAGGCCGGGAAGTGCAGTGAACGGCCACACGGCTACGCCGGCAACGAGGATGAGAATGCCAACGATGACCAAAGCGCCGCGGGAGAGAGATGCGCGCATGGGGCGCAGCACGGACCATGCTAATTCGACCAGGACGCAAAAGACGAAGGCGGCGTCGATCGCCGTGTCAGCAAAGTACACTTGGAAGTACTTCGCGGGATGGTACCTGGCAATGCCGTAAAGGGCGAGATTGCTTGAGATGTCCCAGATGAGATAGGAACAAAACACGGGCAGCGTGCGCCAAACACGCCGGTACGTGAGCAGCCCGATCACCAATAGCTGAGTGACCATGCCGGCAAGCCAAATCGCGTTGTCAAAATTTATTGACATCCGGCCAGACCAGCCAATCGGAGTGTATCGAGGATATCAGCTATTGTTCTGCGGGAACAGGTGACCTTCACGATCCGCGAAAGGTTGCAAATGGGGCGAAACGGAAAAGGCCCACCGCAAGGATGGGCCTGGAACGAGAAGATCCGTTATTACACGGCCGGAGGCGGAAGAGGAAGTGGCCCAAGCGGGACTGCGGCTGCCATCGCCGGTGGGGGAAGAGGCAAGGGACCGAGCGGGACCGCCGCTGCGATCGCCGGAGGCGGAAGGGGCAGGGGGCCGAGCGGGACTGCCGCTGCCATTGCCGGGGGCGGAAGAGGCAGAGGCCCGAGCGGAACGGCCGCCGGCAATGCCGGAGGGGGAAGAGGCAACGGCCCAAGCGGAACGGCCGCCGGCAATGCCGGGGGCGGAAGAGGCAACGGTCCGAGAGGAACCGCCGCTGCCATCGCCGGAGGCGGAAGGGGCAACGGCCCGAGAGGAACCGCGGCGCTTGCCGAGCAAGCCGCGCAAACCAGCAACGCGGCAAAAACGACTGTGAGCATTCTATTGATAGATGGGGTACGCATATTGAACCTTTTCCCTTGGCAGTGAGTAATTCGTCCTAAACTGCTGCACGGGTAGAGTACCCCAAATGGGTAATCGTTGCTACGACAAAAGTGCTATTCCCAAAATTTTCTAACGGGAGTAATCGGCGAGGCTTGGCATAGGTAATCAAAAGGGCAGTTACTTGGCTTTGTTTTGCCGTGTGTTCGCCTGATCAAGTTGGCGCGTTGCCCCAAAACGGGTGAAGATTTCGATTGATGAGCGCCGAGAATGTCTGGGAGCGGACAGCGGAACCGGCTGCTAACCTGCCGCTTTGCGATAAAAACGAATTACCCTCGCGATGGTGTTTCCCGTTTTGGGCCGCGCAGTGTACGCTCTGTGAAAGGGAACGAAGGAATGCCACGGGGTCAGTGCAGAGACGATGCTTTTTCTGCACCGAGCGCAGTGCATAACCGCTGAATTACCAACGATTAGCCGCTGTTTAACCGTGACTGAGAGGCTCCCAATCTTGATTACCAGGCCGGAAACTTTCGTGCCCTAGGCCAAAGCAATAAGACCCGATACATTGACAGATGATTTAATGTCATCCAATCGCACTATGATCGATCCCGAGCAAGAATCCGTGCAGTCTACGAGTGTCCCAGCCCCAAACCAAGCGGGGAGGCAGGAAGTGCGCTGCGCGGTGCGCTTTCCGCTGGCGCTGCCGGTGGTGCTATCGACAGGGGAAGACGATGTGGCCTGCCAAACCCGGAACATCTCGGCGAGCGGAGTCTTGTTCGCGCTTGACCGGTCACTGCGGGTCGGATCCGACGTCCGCTTTTCGATGCATATGCCTCATGAGGTCCTGGGCTCTGCCCAGGATGTGGTAGTGCATTGCAAGGGACGTGTGGTACGCTGCTCCTCAAGCCATAATGAGCACCTCAGTGCCGCCACTATTGATGAATATCGATTTGCGGAGCATTGAGCTCTCAGTTGGCTGAGTGCAGCCGACTATGGAAACTCTGGATGAACATCCTGAAAGTGAAAGCCTAGACGCCCCGGTAAAGCCCGGCACGGTCCGCATTATTCTTGCGGATTCGCAGGCTATCTACCGTGTGGGTATTCGCAAGGTTTTCGCACTGGAAGACGACATACGCGTCGTCGCCCAGGCGGATACTCTAGACAACCTGCGTCTGGCCATCGAGCGCTACCCAAGCGACATCGTGTTGCTGGAGGGTAATATGCTCACCGGTACCGCCAACGTGATTCCTGAATTGTTACGATTGGCACCCGATGTGAAGCTGATCGTGCAGGCAGTAGCCTCTGACGAGAACCACACTGTGGAACTCTATCGCCGCGGGGTTCGCGGCATCGTATCGCGGTCGATTTCACCTGATCTGCTGGTACGCTGCGTGCGGCGCATCGCGGCCGGCGAGACCTGGATCGACAACCAGTCAGTGAACTGGGTGATCGACGCCTATCGCGCGCAAGCTGCCGCGCTGGTGAGCCCGCGCAACCAGCCGCGGCTTTCGCCCAAGGAGATGTCGATCATCACCTGCATTACCCAGGGCAAGCGGAACAAGGAGATCGCGTTCCAGCTGGGAACGACCGAGCAGGTGATCAAGAACTATCTGCGCAAGATTTACGACAAGCTGGGCGTGAGCGACCGGCTTGAGCTGGCACTCTACTGCCTGCACAACAAGATCATCCAGAGCGATATGGATGAGCAGCTGGTGGCGCAGAAGGTCGTAAACAGCTAAGGCGCCGCCGGACCTCCCAAACAAAAAGCTTTCTGGTTATTTTCCGCTCTTGCGCGCGGATTCCTGTGCCTGTTTTCCCAGGCAGGGATGGCGCGCTTTTTCAAGGAGCCGAATCAACTCATCGAGCTCCTGCCGCGTCATATGCCCGAGCAATTCCCTGGGCAGCCGCTCGATCAGGGGATCCATCTCGCGGAGCAGCTTGAGGCCGGCCTCGCTGATCTGCGTCCAGACGACGCGACGGTCGTGGGGGTCGCGATGCTGCCGGACGAGCTTGTGCGCCTTAAGGCGGCCGAGCAGACGCGTGATATCCGGCTCGGCGGCAATCATGCGCTCGCCGATGGCCGCGCATTGCAGCCCGTCAGGCTGGGCGCCGCGCAGGATGCGCAGGACGTTGTATTGCGTGGAGGTCAGGCCCCAGCCACGGGTGTGCTGCTGGAGGGCGCGCTGCATGAAGTCCGAGGTTCGCACCAGATTGAGCAGTGCCTCTTCCTCCTGGTTGGTGAAAGGCGCCTGCTGCTTGATTTCAAGTTTCAGATTTGCCATCGGCAATGCTCAGGCGCCAGGGCGGTTTTGCAATTCAGGCGAAATCTTTAGGTGAAAATCTTGAGTGCGGTTCAACGTGGCGTTTTCTTAAAGGAAAACGCCACGTCGATTGCGGCGGCTCCGCTCTCTACCAATTAGAGACATATCGCAGCTGCCGGAACAGGTTTATTGCTTCACGATCTCGAGCTCGATATCGAGCTTGACTTCATCGCCGAGCATGGCGGCGGCGAATTTGGGGCCGATGTTGAAGTCGGTGCGGTCCAGAGTCGTTGTCGCCGAGAAACCCGCGTGCATCCTGCCCTTAGGATCGGCAACGGCCTGCGTGGGACCTTCCACATCGAGCACAACCGGCTTGGTAACGCCGTGCAAGGTGAGGTTGCCTGTTACCTTGAGCCCGCTGCCGCCTTTAGCGACGCCGGTGCTGACGAAGGTGGCGGTGGGCATGGTGGCTACATCGAAGAAGTTGGGGCTCTTGAGGTCGGTGTTGCGCTGATCGACGCCGGTGTCTACCGTGTCAACCCCGATGGTGGCGTTGACGGTGGATTTTGTTACGTCGGCCTCGTTGTATTGGATGGTGGCCTTGACGGAGCCGAAGCGGCCATGGACCTTGGACACGCTCATGTGCGTGATGCTGAAGTCGACCTCGCTGTGGTTGGGATCGGATACCCAGTTGGAGGTTTGCGCGAATGCGAGCGGGGCGGCAAGCGCAAGCATGCCGGCCGCGAGTGCGAGGGATTTCATCGGTCGATTCTCCTTTGCGTCAAAACAAGATCAGGGAACAGGGGCGATTGGATTCCCGAACTGCAGTGTGAGAAGGATAGCCGGATTTGCCAGGTTGCGAGCGAAGTTTTACATCCTGGCGCCGGTGTGTGCTGCCGGATAGGATGCCCGAGGCAAGATACTCGTTGCAACAATTAATTTCTGAATGTGGGGTCTGTTGCGATCCCATTGGCACATATCACGCAGTGCGACGGGAGCATCACCGGCGTCTGGTATGCTCCCGCCATGTCCGTGATCGACCGGTTCAGGCAGCTTACTCCGGCGCAGCGCCATGCATTCTTCGCCGCATTTCTTGGCTGGACGCTCGACAGCCTGGATTTTTTTTTACTGGTCTTCTGCGTGAAGGCGATCGCGGGCGAGTTTCACACGCAGCCTTCGACGGTTTTGAGCGCGGTGTTCCTCACTCAGGCGTTCCGGCCGATCGGGGCGCTGCTGTTCGGCATGCTCGCCGACCGTTACGGGCGGCGCCCGGTGCTGATGTTCAACATTCTGGGCTTCTCGGTGATCGAGCTGGCTTGCGCGTTTGCACCCTCGCTGAATGTGCTGCTGGTGCTGCGGGCACTCTTCGGCATTGCGATGGGCGGCGAGTGGGGCGTGGGCGCGGCGCTGGCATTCGAGACGCTGCCGGTGGAAGGCCGCGGCACGTTCTCCGGCATTCTGCAGGAGGGATACGCATTCGGATCGATCCTGGCGTCGGCTGCATTCGGGCTGCTGTTCGCGGGGTTCCATTGGCACGGGATCACGATCCCGGGGATCGGCTGGCGAGGACTGTTCATTCTGGGCGCGACGCCGGCGCTGCTCACGTTTTATGTGCAGACGAGGGTCGCGGAGTCGCCAGTGTGGCTGGCCGGTGCGAAGCAGCGCGCAGAGCGGAGGGGCGCGCCCGCGGGACCGGAGCGTTCGCGGCAACTGCTCCACTTTCTGCCGACGTTTCTCTTCCTGGTGCTGCTGATGACCGCGTTCATGAGCTTTTCGCACGGGACGCAGGACGTGTATCCGACATTTCTCGCGGTGCAGATGAAGCTCTCGCCGGAGACGATCGGGCTGATCGGCGTGCTGTACGGATTTGGATCAATCGCGGGCGGCTTCGTGGTGGGCACGCTGAGCGAGCGCTGGGGACGCAAGCGCGCGATTGTGATTGCGGCGCTGCTGGCGATTCCTGTGATCCCGCTCTACGCGTACGGCCACTCGGCGGTCACGCTGGGCATCGGCGCGGTGCTGATGCAGTTCATGGTGCAGGGAGCGTGGGGCGTGGTGCCGGCGTATCTCACTGAGCTGTCGCCTGCGCCAGTGCGCGCGACGGCGCCGGGACTGGCGTACCAGCTCGGCGGCCTGGTGACTTCATGGAATGGCAAGGGGCAAGCGCTGGCCGCGGAGCGCTGGGGCGACTACCGTTCCGTTCTCGCGATCACGGTGCTGGTGGTCGCGCTTTTGCTCGCTCTTCTCGCTTCACTGGGCCACGAAGCAAAGGGCCGGGAGATGACTGCGAGCTAAGTCCTGCCACTGCAAGCCGTTTACCACTCGATCAATCTTTAGTGACCTCCAGTGTTACTGATGCGTTAATCCCGCACAGCCCCTTTTGTGGGATTCTGCCTTCTCTCGCCACTTCATATCCTGACAGAGCCGGATGCTTTTGCTGGGGCCGAAGTGTCGACAGCCGCCGGCAGGATTCCCTGGCGGACAGCATGCAGGAAAAGCCACGGCGGGCCCGAAGCTGGGCGGATCGGCTGAAAGATCTGAGGACGATTCGCATTGATCTACGCATCGATTTGCGCCACAGCCTGACCATGCACCGGCAACTGGCGCTGGCGGTGGCGCTGCCTGGAGTTGCTCTCACCGCAATCTACATTTTTCTGATGTGGCCGCAGACGGACGCGTCTGCGCAACTCACCGGCATTATCACGGGGGGTGCGCTGCTTCTGCTCATTTCACTGAGCTGCGCGACGGCGGCGGCGGTGACGGCGCACAACCTGGATCCGCGGGTTTATGTGGGCGCGGACGTGGAGCGCGTGCTGGGCATCGCTCCGCTGGGCGAGCTGCCCGAACTTACCGAAGTTTCCAATGAGATTGCCGAAGCGGACGTGATGCGGCTGGCGAATGGTATTGCGTCGCGCTGCAAGAAGGGCAGCTTGCGGCGATGCATCCTTACCGGAACGCAATCTGGCACCGGCGTGACGACGGTTGCGATGCGCGTGCGCGCGACGCTGGAGTCGCTGGGCCGGCACGCTGTGCTCGTGGATGCGACCGAAGCGCATGATGGGGCGGGCGAAGAGGAAACGGGCCTTTTGGGATTGCCAGGGATGGGCGGGGAAGGCGCGAGCCGGCGCGATGAGCTGATTCTCACCGACACTTCGCCATTGCCAGGCTCGCCGGATACCGAGTTTCTGGCGCGGTTTGCGGATTGCGTGGTGGTGGTGGCGGAGTCGGGCGTGACGACGCGAGCGCAACTGGTGCGATCAGCGACGTACCTGCAGAAGCTGAATGTATCGACCGTGGGTTTCGTGGTGAATCGCGTGGGGCGGACACAGCCGCGAGCAGCTACGCGCTCCTCAATCTTGAATGAAGCCAGAGGAGAGTTTGGGGCCGCTGTGCAGCGCGTGCTGGCTTTGGCGCCGAAGCACACGGTTATGGCGCCGAAGCCGCTGGTTGCGGGCGAGCCAAGTGGAACCGGGCAAGTTGCGGGTGGGCCAATTGTGACCGGGCACAGTGCGATGGCGCCGATTGCGGACCGGCTTATTGGAGCCCCAGGAGCGTTGGAGAGCGCGGCGCCGAGCCTGTCGAGTGCTCCAACCCTGGTTCCTGAGCCGCAGGAGACCGAATCGCGAGGGGCGGCGGAATCGAAGGCCGAGCCAGTCGGGGAATCGGCCGGAAAGTTGGCTGGGGAACCGGGGACAGAGCTCACGGCATGGTCTGAGCCAGGGATTCCGTCGTGGCTGCTGAACGCGATGGCGCAACTCGAGGCGAAGGACCCGCATACCAGCTTCAAGGTAGAAAGCGCCAACGTGGAGCAGTTCCAGGTGGATGCGATGGCAGAGGCGGTGCTCGCCGATGCCCTGGTATCGCAGTCCGAAGCGCGGGAATCGAACCAGGTGACGTTCGAGGCGCATTCCAAAGGAAATAGCCCCTCGACGGATGAACTCGAGACTATGCTGTTGGCGATGGGATTAAGAAACTCTGTTTTTTGGAGCGATCTAATCGGGCCGAAAGGCGAAACACCAACGCTCCAGGGCGAAGGCGCGGCGCCGAATGGCGGAGCCCCGGCGCTGAACGGCGAACCCCCGCTGCTCGCGCGGGAGGAGCGTATGGAAAACAAACCCTCCCGCCTGAATCATTTGCGAAATCTCGGCTTCATGGCCAGCCTGAGGGACCTGGATGCGGGAAACTCCAATGGAGAGTCTCTTGACGAGAACCCAGGGCATCCTGAATCAGCTTCGCGACTGGAAGGGCTGCGCGGGCTGGTGAATCCGGAGAACCTGAAAGAATTGGACCATGGGGCATTGAATCGTGGGGATTTGAACCAGACCGACTTGACCGGGAACTTGAAGCCCGCACGGGAGCCGTTCGCGGCTCCTGGCGGCGAATATGGCGGCCCGTTCCGCAATCTTGCGATGCCGCCGAGCGGACGCGTACCGCGCATGACCGATCCGGTTCCTCCTGCAGGGCCACAGACGTTCATTCCTTTCCCGGATTTGGCCGCAATGGAGGAAGAACTGCGCGGCGAAGCGGCCAATGGTGAATCGGTCAACGGAACTGGCGGGGGGGGAACTGGCGGCGGGCGAGCGGGGCTTTCGAAGCTGCAGCACGACCGGCGACCGACGCAGGACCCGTTGCAGATCCTGCCTTCGCGACGGGGGCAGTACAGAAAGAAGAAGTAGCTTTCGCTTCCTTCCCTTCGTGGTACGGCTCAGCCGGTCCCGGCCTTTCTCCTCGATCATCTCTCCTCTTGACAACCCGTTCCGCGTCCGCGATGGTCAAATCATCGCGCAGTTGGGGTACCGCACGCGTTTGTAGCCACTCGATAAGGATGGTTGGGGGACGGTCCGTGGCGCATTCCTCGCAGATCCACATGAGACCAAATTCGTGCCGGGCCGGGATTCGAAGCTGGCTTGGCGCCGGAGCGTTCTGCGCTCTGGCGCTGGTGTGCGCGCGCGCGCAGGAGGCGCGCTGGGTGCAGTTGATGCAGCAGGTGCAGCAGCTGCATGGGCAAGGCAACAACAATGCGGCGCTGCCGCTGGCACAGCAGGCGGTGCAGGTAGCACAAACGACTTGGGGCGCGCAGGATCTGCATGCGGGGCTGGCGTTGAATGCGCTGGGCATTGTGGAGATGGATCTCGAGAAGTTCGGCGATGCCGAGACGGCGCTGAAGCAGGCAGTGACGATCCTGACCAACACGCAGGGAGCGGCAAGCAAGAACGCAGCTTCTGCGCTGGATAATCTTGGGGTCCTGTATCAAGAGCAGGCCAACTACCCCGCGGCAGAGAAGATCACGCTGCAGGCGCTGGCGATCCACGAGAAGCTGCTGGGTCCGAACGATGAGATGGTCGCGACGGACTCAAACAACCTGGCGTTGATTTACATGAAAGAGAGCAAATATGCGGACTCGGAGACCTATTACAAGAAGGCGATTGCGATCGACCAGAAGCTGGGCCGCGCCGATTTGAGTGTGGACCTGGGTGGGCTGGGCTCGCTGTATGGCGAAATGCACAAATATGCCGATGCGGAGCAGGTTTTCGGCCAGGCGCTTGCGCTGGATTTAAAGGCGCTGGGCCCGCAGAGCCCTGCGGTAGGACTCGATCTCTACCACCTGGCGACGGCGTATCAGTTCGGAGGGAAATACGTGGAGGCCGAGCAGACCTACGGCAAGGCCATGGCGGTGGAGCAGAAGGCCAGCACTCCCGACCAGGCGACGATCGCGCTGACTGAGCAGAACATGGGGGCGCTTTATCGCGATGAAGGTAGGTATCCGGAGTCCGAGTCCATGTTGCTGCTGGCGCTGAAGAGCCGGGCGCAGGTGCTGGGACCGAACCATCCCGATGTGGCGGAGGTGCTGCGCGACCTGGGCTCGCTCTATCAATACGAGATGCGCTACAGCGACGCGGAACGGGCGTACCGGCTGGCGGTGCAAGGCCTGACAAGAAGCGTGGGGCCGACCGATCTGCTGACGGCCGAGGCGATGGTCGACCTGGCGCAGCTTTACGGCTCGCACGGGCAGTGGGGAATGGCGGACCAGCTTTATCACAACGCGATTCCCATCTACTTGAAAGTGCTGGGGGAGACGAACGAGCGTGTGGCCCTCCTGATATTCAGGAGCTCCGACGAACTGCTAACGGAACAGAAATTCGACAATGCCACCAGCGGCTTTGTCGCGGCGGAGGGGATCTATCAGAAGGTGAAGGGTCCAGCGAGCCCGGAAGCGGCGATGTGCGTCGACCGGCTGGCTTCAATTGCCGAGGACGGCGCCAAGCACGACCTGGCCGAGAAACTGCACCTGCAGGCGCTCGGCATTCTGGAGAAGGCGGATGGGGCGGACAGTCTCCAGTTGACGGATTCTCTCGAGGGGTTGGGGAGGGTCTACAAGAACGAGCAGCGGTACCCTGAAGCAGAGAAGATGTATCTGCGCCATTTGAAGATTGAGCAGGCGCATCTGAAGCCGGACGATCCCGAGCTGCGCAACGGCGAGGCGGATATGGCGGGCCTCTATTTCGCGTGGGACAAGCCGGCGCAGGCGGAGCCCTATTTCAAGAGCTACCTGGGAAACCTGATGGATGAATTCCGCGCCAACGCCGCGACGATGAGCGAGCGCGACCGGCTGATCTACTTCGCGGGCTTCCGCAACGCGTTTCCGCTGTTTTACAGCTTTGTGCTGAAGTATCACGACCAAATCCCCGAATTGGCCGGAGAGATGTATGACGACCTGCTGCAGGAGAAGGGATTGACAGCCGACAGCGCAGCGGCGATGCGCGCAGCAGTGCTGGCCAGCGGCGACCAGCAGGCGGTGGCGATGCTCGATAAGCTGGCGAGTGACAAGTCGCAACTGGCGGCGCTGAAAGAGTCGACGGGCGCGAACGCGGCAAATCACGCTGAGCAAGTTTCGCAGCTTGCGATAGAGGCCAACACGCTGGAGCAGTCGCTCATGAGGCGCTCGGCGGCGCTGAGCGGGCAGAAGGCGCAGAACGCGGCGACGTGGCGCGACGTGCAGAAGACGCTCAATCCGGGCGATTCGGCGGTCGAGGTGATTCGCTTCCAGTACCAGAACGGAGCAGTGCAAACGAGTAATCAGGTGTACGTTGCGCTGGTGGTGACGCCGGAGAGCAAGGAGCCGGCTTTCGTCGTACTGGGCGAGGCCGACGATCTTGAAGCCGGGCCGATGCTGGCGTATCGCGGCGACGTGGGGCAGACACGCGGACTGGAGGCAGAGGAGACGCCCGTTGCGCCGGGGAAGGAGGGCCCGGTAGCGAACACCAGCGCAGCGTATACGGCGTTCTGGAAGCCGCTGGAGCCGGCGCTGGGCAACTCCAAACGCGTCTACTTTGCGGCGGACGGCGTGCTTGACACGATTCCGATTGGATTGATGTCCGACAGCGACGGAAAGATGGTGATGGAAAAGGTCCAACTGCGGATTGTGAACAGCACGAAGGATCTGCTATTGCCGGCGCGGACGGGGCAGGCGAAGAACGCGCTGCTAGTCGGCAATCCCAAGTTCGATTTGTCGGCGGCTCAGCAAAAGACGGCGATCGGAGCGCTGCGCAGCGGAGCCACAGGCGCCGGGACGAACACGCAGATGGCGGGAACCGCACAGAGCGCGCCGGCAACGCTCCAGGTGGCTTCGCGCGGCGCCGACCTGAAGGGCGGAGACCTGAATCCGCTGCCAGGCACGCAGGTGGAAGTGGATACGGTCGACAAGCTGCTGAAGAACGCGGGATGGCAGGCCACGGAGTACACCGCCGACCTGGCGCTCAAAGACGCGGTGACGCAAGCGCATTCGCCGCGCGTGGTGCACATCGCCACGCATGGATTCTTTTTGACGGACGAAGAGCTGAAGGCCAGCGCGGAGGCGGAGGGTAAACAGGCGAACGTGGACGAAGATCCGATGCTGCGCGCGGGGCTGTTCTTCGCCGGCGCGGATCGGGTGCGTACCGGCGCGGCTCCAGAGGCGGGGGTGGACGACGGCGTGCTGACGGCGTATGAGGCGAGCCAACTCAACCTGGAGGGGACCGAGCTGGTGGTACTGAGCGCGTGCGAGACGGGGCTGGGCAAGGAGCTGAACAGCGACGGCGTCTTTGGGCTGCGGCGCGGACTGCAGGAGGCAGGCGCGGAGACGGTGATGATGAGCATGTGGTCCGTGCCGGACAAGGAGACGCAGGAACTGATGTCGCTGTTTTACGCCAAGTGGCTGGGCGGGTCGGAAAAGCCGGAGGCGCTGCGGCAGGCGCAATTGGAGGAGCGCGAAGTTGTACGCAAGCGCTACGGCAAGGACCTGCCGTTTTACTGGGGTGCGTTTGTTTTGATCGGCAAATGAGGAGAACGGACCGGCGATGAAACGTTTCAGGGGCCCGCTTCCCAACCTTGAGGGCGCGGGACTAAGATACCGACATACATCGAGCGAACCGATCCCTACGATGTAACTGACCGCGCAGATTAGGCGCGGCATTCGAAGTCCGAGCCTTCCCGTTTCGTGATGCCAGTCACGTGAGTCAAGAACGGTTCTCCAGTTCGTGCGGCGGGACGTTTCTTCATGAAAAGCCGTTCAGAAATGAGACTCCGCGCTATAGCAAGTGAGAACTTAATCGCTTGAATTTGTAAGACCGGAGAGATGCCATGCCGGAGATGGACGAACCAAACACGGCTGAAAACAAGCAGCGATCGATCACGCGGCGCAGATTCATCCTGGGCGTAATTGCGGGCGGCGCCGTGGTGGGCGCGGCCAGCTACAAGATTCTGTCGCCAGGCGGGCGGGGCCGCGTGTTCAGCGACTCGCGGCTGATCACGCTGAACGTGAACGGCCAGCCGCGGCGCGTGGAAGTGATGAAGCAGGAGACGCTGGCCTTTACGCTGCGCTACAAGCTGGGACTGACAGGAACCAAGTTGGGCTGCGACCGGGCCGAGTGCGGGGCCTGCACCGTTCTGCTGGAGGACGTGCCCCGCTATAGCTGCTCGGTGCTGACCAATACGGTGCGCGACAAGAAGGTGACGACGATCGAAGGGCTGGCTGCGGCCGACGGCACGCTGCACCCCGTGCAGCAGGGAGTGGTGGACGAGCAGGGCTTCCAGTGCGCGTTCTGCATGTCGGGCTTCATCATGTCGGCGGTGGGGTTCCTGAAGACGCATCCCGATCCGACGCGACTCGAACTGGCGCACGGGGTGTCGGGCAATCTCTGCCGCTGCCAGGACTACAACAAGATTCTCGACGCGCTGATGCGCGGGGCTGAATACACGAGGAAGGCGTAACCATGGCGGACGCGACGAACACGAAAACCGGCCAACCGCGCCCCTTCGGGACGGGGTTTAAACTCATCGGCCGCGACTACACGACGCCGGACATGATCGCGAAGGTGACGGGAAAGTCAAAGTACGCGGAGGATTTTCGCGCGGAGGGCATGCTGTTTTGCCGGCTGGCGCTGAGTCAAATGCCGCACGGCAGGATCAAGAGCATCGACGCGAGCGAGGCGCTGGCGATGCCGGGCGTGCGAGCGGTACTGACGGCCGACGATATTCCTGTGCAGGCCGACTATCTGGATGACAACGGCAGAACGATCAAGGCCAGCAAGTGGGGCGAGCGCGCGCTGACGAATGAGCCGGTGTATCAAGGCGAGCCGATCTTTGCAGTGGCGGCGGTGGATGAGCTGACGTGCGCGGAGGCGATTGAGGCGGTGAAGCTGGACATCGAGCCGCTGCCTTTCGTGATCGATCCGCTGGATAGCCTGCGGCCGGGCGGACCGAATCCACGCGCGGACGGCAACGTATGGGTGCGGCCGGCGGCACCGGCTCCTGGGGCGCCAACATTGACTTCATTGAAGTGGACGGACGCGGACTTTGCCGATTACGACCAGGGCAAGCTGCCGATGGGTCATGCGCCAGATACGTGGAAGTACGGCGACATCGATGCAGGCTTCAAGAATGCGGCGCTGGTTCTGGACGAATCGTTTGTAACCCCGGACGTGAGCCACCAGTGCCTGGAGCCGCGCACGGCGATGGCCTATTGGCAGAACGGCAAGCTCTACCTGCACACCGGGACGCAGAGCACGTTCCAGACCGTTCCGGCGATTGCGCGCTGGTTGAATATGAAGACCGACGACATCGTGTTCATCAGCGAGTACACGGGCGGAGGATTCGGGAGCAAGATCACGGGCGGTGTGACGATGATTATTCCCGCAGTGCTGTCGCGGAAACTGAATGCGCCGGTGATGATGCGCATCAGCCGCGAGGAGGAGCACTACATCGGGCGGGCGCGGCCGAGCGTGATGGGGCGCGTGAAGGTGGGATTCGCGAAGGACGGGCGGATCACAGCGCTCGACATGTACACGGTGACGAATTCGGGATCATACGACGCGGCGAGCGATGGCGGCTCGGCGGCGCGGATCGTTTCGCTGCTGTACCAGCCGCCGGCGATGCGCTGGCAGGGCATCACGGTGATGACGAATACGCCGCCGCGCAGCGCGCAGAGCGCACCGGGTGGGATGCAGGGCATCACGATCATTGAGCCGGTGCTGGCAAAGGCGGCGCGGAAGCTGGGCGTGGATCAGGTGGCGCTGCGCGACGTGAATTGCCCTGAGGGCAAGGCGGAGTACGGAGCGCCTAACAAGGACGGCAAGCGGCAATACACGACAAGCTGCTTCATGCGGGATGCGCTGGAGCACGGCGCGCAGCAGTTCAAATGGAAGGAGCGCGTGGCGCAGCCAAAGAAGATCGGGACGAAGGTGCGCGGCGTGGGCGTTTCGCTGAGCTGTTACGTGGGCGGAACGATCGGGTTCGACGGATTGATGGTGGTGACGCCGGAAGGACGTGTGCGGTTCCACTCGGGCATCGGCAATTTGGGAACGGAATCGGTGATGGATGTGCACCGCGCCGGCGCCGAACTGCTGGGCGTGCCGTGGGAGGCGTGCGACGTGGTGTGGGGCGATACGTCGCGGATCATGCCGTTTACATGCGTGAGCGGCGGCAGCCAGACCACGCACGCCATGACGCGCGCGGCGTACGCGGTGGCGACGGCGTGCAAACAGAAGCTGAAGGAAGTGGCAGCGAAATCGCAAGGCGGAAGCCCGGAAAGCTATGACGTGGTGGATGGACGCGTGGTGCGCAAGGGCGGCGGCACGGTGATGACGCTGGCGCAGGCCGCGCAGAAGGCTGTCGAGCTGGGCGGTATTTATGACGGACACCAGGCGCCGGACGATGTGCACAAGCAGACGAAAGCTGCTGTGGCGGCGCTGGCCGGGCAGGGACTGGTGGTTGCGGCGAAGGACAATTATTCGCGCGATGGGGATACGTATTCCTTTGTGGCGAGCTTTGCAGAAGTGGAAGCGGACGTGGAGACGGGCAAGTACATCCTCACGGATTTTCTGGCGTACGGCGACGTGGGTACGGTGCTGCATCCGCACTCGCTGGGCGGGCAGATGCTGGGGCGGTCGATTCTGGGCATCGGACACGCGATTGGACAGAAGTGGGTCTTCGATCCCGAGTACGGGATCACGGTGGCGAAGCGCTTCTACCAGAACAAGCCGCCAACGATTTTGGACGTGCCGGTGGACATGCAGTGGAACGCGCTGAACATTCCCGACCCGGAGACGCCGGTGGGATCGCGCGGTGTGGGCGAGCCGCCGGTAGGTGGCGGATGCGCGTCGGTTTTGAATGCGCTGAGCGACGCGCTGGGAGATGAGATATTCCGGCGCGCGCCGGTGAATGCGGACACGATCCTGACGTCGTTTGAAGCGGGCCGGCCGATGCAGCACCCGCTGACGGCGAGCATTTAAGGGCAGGGAACAGGGAACAGGGAACAGGGAACAGGGAATAGGGAATAGGGAAATTGGAGTGAGCGATGGCTGTATTTCGCGATGTGATGCCGGCATTTGATCTGCTGCAGCCGGGCTCTGCGGCCGAGGCACAGCAACTGCTGGAGCAGAACGGCGCCGATGCGTGGGTGATGGCGGGCGGGCTGGACAGCTTCGACTGGCTGAAGGACCGCATCAAGAAGCCGAAGGTGCTGGTGGACCTGAGCGGCGTGGACGAGCTGAAGGGGATTCGCGTTTCCGCGAACGGCGTGGAGATTGGCGCGATGACGACGCTGACCGAGATCGCAAACCACGCAGAGATCAAGCGGAACTATGGTGTGCTGTCGCAGGCGGTGGAGTTGGTGGCGTCACCGCAGATTCGCAACCAGGGCACGCTGGGCGGGAACGTTTCGCAGGATGTGCGCTGCTGGTACTACCGCGGGGGATGGCCGTGCTACCGCGCGGGCGGCGACATTTGCTACGCCGACACGCCGGTGGGACGGAACCGTGAGCACGCGATCTTCGGAGCCGATCGCTGCGTGGCGGTGCACCCATCAGACTCGGTGCCGGCGCTGATTGCGCTCGACGCGCAGTTTGTGGTGCAGACGGCGAAGGGTGAGCGCGTGGTGGATGCGGAAGATTATTTTGTGGGACCCGAGACCGACATCACGCGGCTGAACATGCTGGGGCCGGGCGACCTGCTGACGGCGATTCGCATTCCGGCGGCGTGGGCGGGCGCGAAGTTCTATTTCGAGAAGGTGCGTGACCGGAACGTGTGGGATTTTCCGCTGATGAATGTGGCCTCTGCGACGAGGTTGAGCGGGAGTGGAGATATTGAGCAGATGCGGATTGCGGTGAATGCAGTTTCTCCGCGGCCGATGCGGCTGAAGGCCGTGGAAGACGCAGTGCGCGGCAAACCGGCGAACGCGGAGACGGGCGAGATGGCCGGCAAGATGGCCGTGCAGGGCGCGGTGCCGCTGCAGTTCAACGCGTACAAGATTCCGCTGATGCGCAATCTGGTGAAGCGGGCGATTGTGGGCGCAGGCCCCGGGGGGCGGGAGGCGGCATGAGGTTTATTACCTGGGCTACGAGTCCATGGGGACAGTCGGTTCCGGCGCATGTGGCGTGGGGGCTGATCTGGATTGCGATCATCGCCGGTTTCTGCTTCATGATCGTGCACGCGCTCTACATTCTTGTTGTCGCGCCGCCGAAGCGCTTTGCCGAGCGCAAGGCTGAGGCTGTTGCTGCCGGCGTGCCGGAGCGCGTTCCGCGGCACACACTGGCTGCAAGGCTATTTCACTGGATCATGGCCGCGTCCATGCTTACGCTGCTGTTCACGGCGTTTCTCCCGAAGGTGGGCGTGCAGTTCAACTGGGTGCTGTATCATTGGATCGCCGGCTGTGTACTGACGATTTCGATCGCCTTTCACATCGTGCATGCGTCGTTCTTCCTCGACTTCTGGTCGATCTGGCCGGACCGCACCGATCTGCGCGACGCGAAGAACCGCGTGCTGCGCTTCTTTGGCAAGCCCGCACCGCTGGCCGGCAAGTTTGCGAAGTATCCATTGGAGAACAAGCTCTACCACGGCGCGATCATGCTGACGGGCCTGGCCGCCGCGATCACCGGGCTGTTCATGATGAAGCGGATCCAGACGGGGATCTTCGTGCGGAATCCGTATTTGTTCTCGGAGATGACGTGGGGCATGATGTACGTGCTGCACGGGCTGGTGGGTGTGGGGCTGATCGCGCTGGTGATGGCGCATGTTTATATGGGCATCCGGCCGGAGAAGCTGCCGATTACCAAGTCGATGATCTTCGGATGGATGAGCCGGGACTTTTATTTAGAGGAGCACGACACGGCGCGCTGGGCCGTGAAGCCGCAGAGTTCCGACTCGAGCGAGGGATATGCCGCAAGCGATGGCGATTGAACTGGAGCAGCTCTCGGAGAGGATCGAGGAGTGCTATGAGTTCACGCTCTCCTATGCGGCGCGCGGGCTAGCGGGCGACGGAGCGAGCGACTCGACGCGGCAGGTGCGCGACCACCTGAAGCGCGCGGCTGACGCAATGCGTACGCTGGATGCGAGCCTGGCGGAGACACTGGCGCGGGAGAAGCTGACGCCAGTGGACAGCTATGAGGCTTTTTTTGCGGTGCTGCGCCGCGATGCGGAGAGCTCGATTGCCGCGATCGAGCTGGTGCTGGCACAGCCGGCGATCGGATCGCAACTGATCGACAATCTGAATGCGTCCATCCACCTGCGCGCGCTGCTTGCGGATCTGTTCCTGGTGACGGAGATTCTGGACGCGCGCAAGACCGAGGCGAGATGACCGTCGGTCAAGCCCTGTTGCGCGATCCCGTGTACAAGAATCCCGGTCTGAGGCGCCTTGGTTCAGAGGTGCATACTGATTTCGTGTATTCCGCGCAGGTTCTCGATCACTTTGAGCATCCGCGCAATGCGGGCACGGTGAATGCGCCGGATGCGAGCGTGCGCATTGAGAATCCCGCATGCGGTGACATCCTGGAGCTGACGGCGAAGCAAGCAGAGGGGCGGATAGCGGAGATTCGCTTTCGCGCGAAGGGGTGCGTGGCGGCGATGGCCTGCGGATCGGCGCTGACAGAGCTGGTGACAGGGAAGACGCTGGAAGAGGCGCGGCGTGTGCGTAGAGATGAGTTGCTGCAGGCGGTGGGTGGGTTGCCGCAAGCCTCAAGCCATGCGAGCCACCTGGCAATGGATGCGCTGGCGGCAATAATCGAGCAGTTTTCCTAGGTGAGCGGCTGCGAATGTTCGCCCTGGGCGGTGTATTCCTCCGGCGTGTTCATGCCGGCTGGGCTTAGATCGTCGGGCACGTTGACGTATTCGATGTGGCTTGCGTGCGTACGCAGGATCTCGCGCGCGTTGCTGGTTACGGGCGCCTTGAGCAACTCGCTGATGAGGGAGCTGTTCACGAGGAGCGGATGGCCGTGTTTGCCGCCGTTCTCGGGAGCGACGGCCCAGAAATCGCGAGTGTCCGCGTAGTCGAAGGTGGAGCAGAGGAGCCTGAGCGACTCCGCGGAGAGCGGAGGGCAGTCGACTGGCGTGATCATGGCGGATTCGCAGCCGTGTTCGAGCGCGGCATGCAAGCCGATCTGCAGAGAGCTGAATTGGCCGAGAGTGGGATCGGGATTGCGCACCATGTAGGCACCGCATGTTGCGACCAGGTTGGAGATAGAGTCAGCATTTCGACCGGCGACGACAACAATCATGCGGGTGAAGGGCTCGAGCGCAAGGATAGCCGCGGAGAGCAGGGTGCGACGGGACGGCGCGGCTGCGGGTTCGGAGCCATCGGGCGCGGGCGGAGGCCAGAGAAGCAGAGCCTTGTCGGTTCCCATGCGCGAGGATTCGCCGGCCGCGAGGATGACGCCGCAGATGCCGAACGAGCCCTGCATAGCAGAAACAATAGCAGGTGCCTGAGTGCGATCGAAGCAGTTTTCAGGAAGGAATTACTTTGGTACCGGCGCTTCGGCGGTTTCTTCCAGCGGGTCGGGATCGTGCGCAGTCGATGCGGCTGGCTGCTTGCTGTGGAACCAGCTCATGTGCGGCAGCGCGTGTTCGGCACGGCGGCGCGCGGCGATCAGCTCGGCGACGATGGCGACGGCGATTTCTTCCGGTGTGACGGCGCCGATGTCGAGGCCGACCGGCGAGTGGACCCGGTCGAACAACACGGGGCTGACACCTTCGCGCGTGAGCTCGCGAAAGACAGTGATGGCTTTGCGCTTTGAACCAACCATGCCAATGTAGCGGGCGGAAGTTTGCACGGCCCAGCGAAGAATCCGCATGTCGTCGCGGTGGCCGCGCGTTGCAATGACGATATAAGAAGATTCGGTTGGTGCCATCCCGCGGAGCGCCTCATCGAAGTCGCGAGCGACGATTTCGCGCGCCCCGGGAAAGCGCTCGGCGTTGGCGTAGGCTTCGCGGTCATCGGCGACGATGCAGTCGAAGCCGGCGTTGCGGGCGGCCTTGAAGAGCTCGAGCGCCACGTGGCCGGCGCCGAAGATGTAAAGCAGAGGCATAGGGAGCACGGGTTCGATGAAGATTTCGAGCGTTCCGCCGCAGACCAGACCCGTGTCGTACTTGGGGTCCTGATTGAGATCGAAGCTGAGCGTGCGCGGCTTTTCACCGGTGATGACTTCGCGGGCAGCCTGCCAGACTTCCGCCTCGACGCAGCCGCCGCCGATGGTTCCGGCGATGGAGCCGTCGTCGCGGACGAGCATTTTGGCGCTCTGGAAAGAAGGGATGGAGCCGCGCGCAGTGACGATGGTGGCGACGGCTCCACGCCGGCCTTCGCGCTGCAGCTTCACGATCTCCTCGTATATATTCACTGCATCGATTATTGGATTCGCACGGTTGGAAGTCAATTGGAGCGAGCTGTGGCCACGCGCACGGTTCGGCCGCGGAGAAGGCCGGGCAGCGGCGCTTCTCGACTTTCGGCTGCTATTGCCCAATGCAGGCAATTCAGTTAATTTCTAAGACTCACCGCTTTTCAAGGTGGAGGGGTAGAAGAATGCCGCGAATCGTTCGAGCGTCGATCATTCAAGCGTCGAATGCCGTGCCTGCGACTGAGCCGCTGCCCGCGCAAAAGAAGGCCATGATCGAAAAACACGTGGGCTACATTCGCAAGGCTGCCGCCGACGGAGCGCAGATCGTGTGCCTGCAGGAGATCTTCAACGGGCCGTACTTCTGCGCCGAGCAGGAAGTGAAGTGGTACGAGATGACGGAGGCGGTTCCGGACGGCCCAACGGTGAAGCTGATGCAGTCGCTGGCCAAGGAACTGCATATTGCGATGGTGGTGCCGGTTTACGAAGCGGAGCAGGAGGGCGTGTTCTACAACACCGCTGCGGTGATCGCGAACGACGGAACGTACCTGGGGAAGTATCGCAAGACGCATATTCCGCATGTGTTGCCGGGCTTCTGGGAGAAGTTTTACTTTCGGCCTGGGAACCTGGGTTACCCGACCTTCGATGTGGGATTTGCGAAGATCGGCGTCTATATCTGCTACGACCGGCATTTCCCCGAGGGCGCGCGCTGCCTGGGGCTGAACGGCGCGGAGATCGTGTTCAACCCGTCGGCGACGATTGCGGGACTGAGCGAATACCTTTGGAAGCTGGAGCAGCCGGCGCACGCGGCTGCAAATGGGTACTTCATTGCGGCGATCAATCGCGTGGGCACCGAAGCGCCGTGGAATATCGGCGAGTTCTACGGCACCAGCTACTTCGCGAATCCGCGCGGAAAGATCATCGCTGAAGCGAGCCGCGACAAGGATGAAGTGCTGACGACCGACCTGAATCTGGACGAGATTGCCGAGGTGCGACGCACCTGGCAGTTCTATCGCGACCGCCGGCCCGACATGTACGGGCCGCTGGTGGCTACCTAGAGCGAAATCCGAGAGCGTGCCCTTGACGGTATGTCGAAAGGGGCTTTTTCTTGAGAAAAAGTCCACTTGGGGGACGTGCCCTCGGGGTAGATCGACTCGGATTCCGCTATGACGCAGCGAGGCAAGAGATGAGCACGGCATTGGACGATTCGCAAGTTGGGCCGCAACTTCGCGAGCAGTTCGGCGAGCTGAAGCCGGCGCTGGCTCCGCAGGCCGCGACGATCGAGGCGGACCGCTGCCTGAACTGCTTCGACGCGCCGTGCACGGCGGCCTGCCCGACGCATATCGACGTGCCGGGATTTATCAAGCGCATTGCGTCGGGCAATCTGCGCGGGTCGGCGATGCGGATTTTGGATGCGAATATTCTGGGCGCGAGCTGCGCGCGGGTTTGCCCCGTGGAAGTCCTGTGCGAAGGCGACTGCGTAATGCACCGGCAAAACCGGAAGCCGATCCAGATCGGTTTGCTGCAGCGGCACGCGATGGATGCGTTCTACGCGTCGGGCGAATTGCCGCCAGCGAAGGCGCGCGACGCGCGCAAGCTGCGCGTGGCCTGCATCGGTGGTGGTCCCGCGTCGCTGGGATGTGCGGCACAACTGGTGAGGGAGGGCGCGAGCGCCACGGTGATCGACCGCCGCGAACTGCCGGGCGGACTGAATACCTACGGCGTGGCGGAATACAAGCTGCGCGCCGCGGAAAGCGTGCGCGAAGTAGAGATGATCCGAAGGATCGGCGTCGAGTTCCGCACCGGCGTCGATGTGAACACCGCTGCGGCTCTCGAAGCGCTCGAAGGGGAATTCGATTTTATCTTCCTCGGTGTCGGTCTGGGCGCGATGCAACGGCTGGGCGTTCCAGGCGAAGACGCGAAGGGCGTGATGAACGCTCTGGAGTTGATCGCCGCATACAAGACGGGGCATCTGCGCGAGCTGCGCGGGACCGTGGTGGTTGTGGGCGCAGGCAACACGGCGATTGATGCGGCGAACGCGGCGCGGCGGCTGGGCGCAGAGACCGTTTACATGCTTTACCGGCGCAGCGAGAGCGATATTTCGGCTTTTGATTTCGAGTACGAGCACGCCAAGCAGGAGGGCGTGCAGTTTTTGTGGCGGCGGCTGCCGCTCGCCATCCGCACTGCGGCGCAGGGACGGCTGGAACTCGATACCGTGCAGGTGAACCAGGTGAACGGAGAGTTGCTTCCGCTGCCGGGCTCGCAATACGCGATTGAGTGCGATCTGGTTGTTCCGGCAATCGGACAATCGCCGCTGGCGGAGCTGCTGCACACGCTGCGCGGGATCGAGATTCGGAACGGCCGCATCGTGGCCGATGAGGCGACTGGCAAGACTGCGAACCCGCGCTACTTTGCCGGTGGGGATTGCGTGAACGGCGGCCGCGAGGTGGTGGATGCGGTGGCCGGCGGCAAGCGGGCAGCGAACGCCATCCTGAAAACCGCGGAGGCAGTTTATGCCTGACATTCGCGTGCGGGGATTTGCCGGCAAGATCGACTGCCCAAATCCGTTCTGGCTGGCATCTGCGCCGCCTACCAATACGGGCGAGATGATTATGCGCGCATTCGACGCGGGTTGGGGCGGCGCGGTGTGGAAGACGATCGGCGAGCCAGTGACCAACGTGAGCTCGCGCTACTCGGCGACGGATTGGAACGGGCAGCGCATCATGGGCTTCAACAATATTGAGTTGATCAGCGACCGGCCGGTGGAAGTGAACCTGAGCGAGATGGCGGAGGTGAAGAAGCGCTATCCGCAGAACGCGGTGATTGCGTCGCTCATGGTGGCTTCAAACCGCGAAACATGGCACGAGATTGTGATGCGCGCAGAAGACGCAGGCGCGGACGGATTGGAGCTGAACTTTGGCTGCCCGCACGGGATGAGCGAGCGCGGCATGGGCTCGGCGGTGGGACAAGTGCCGGAGTACGCCGAGATGATTACCGCGTGGGTGAAGGAGAAGGCGCGGACTCCGGTGCTGGTGAAGCTGACTCCGAACATCTCGGACATTCGCGCGGTGGCGCGGGCGGCGAAGCGCGGCGGGGCCGATGGACTGTCGGCGATCAACACGATCAACTCAATCACGGGAATCGATCTGGATACATTTGTGCCGCGGCCGAATGTGGACGGCAAGAGCTCGCACGGCGGTTATTGTGGACCGGCGGTGCGGCCGATTGCGCTGAACATGGTGCAGCAGATTATGGCGGATCCCGAGTCGGCGCTGCCGCTGTCGGGTATCGGCGGCATCGGCACGTGGCGCGATGCGGCGGAGTTTTTCCTGCTGGGCTGCGGCACGGTTCAGGTGTGCACCGCGGCGATGCACTACGGCTACCGGATTGTGGAGGACATGACCGATGGCCTGGAAAACTGGATGCGCCAGAAAGGGTTTGCGACAATCGAGGATTTCCGCGGACGCTCGCTGCCAAGGGTGACGGACTGGAAATATCTCAATCTCAACTACAAAATTGTTGCGCGTATCGACGAGCAGAAATGCATCGGTTGCGATCTTTGCCACATTGCGTGCTGGGACGGCGCACACCAGTGCATTCATCTCGATCGGGTATCGGGGCCGGTGGATGGGCACGTGGAGCTGCATCCGATTCCGGCGGCGAGGGAGGCGGCGAGCCGCGCGTCGCTGGCCGAAACGCCCGTGACGCGCAAAGAGCGAGCCGCGGCGGCAGCAACGGGACCGTATCCGACGCCGCTGGCGCGAATTCCGCGCGTAGACGAAACGGAATGCGTGGGCTGCAACCTGTGCTCGCTGGTGTGCCCTGTTGATGAGTGCATCACGATGGTGCAGGTGGAGACGGGACTGGCGCCGGAGACGTGGGACGAACGCACGCGGGGCGCGGCGTGTGTGACGCAGCCGAATCGAGCGTGAGCAGTTGCAACGCGAACCCGATCGCAAAGCGTGATCCGAAGAATGCGAATTAGAGCGAAACGATATGTCCACTGTGCTGATTCAGAACGGAACCATTGTCAACGCCGATGCGAGCGTGAAGGCGGACCTTCTGATCGACGGCGCAACGATCAAGGAGATTCGCGCGGGGATTCCAGCGAGCTCAGCGGAGACGGTGGTGGACGCGACGGGGCTGTTGCTGCTGCCGGGCGGGATCGATGCGCACACGCATCTCGACATGCCGTTCGGTGGATCGAAGTCCGCAGACGATTTTGAAACGGGCACGAGAGCGGCCGCGATCGGCGGGACGACGACGATTGTGGACTTCGCCATACAGGCGCGCGGGACCAAGATGCGCACGGCGCTCGACACATGGTGGAAGAAGGCCGACGGACGCGCGTGCATCGACTACGGCTTGCACATGATCGTGACCGACCTGCCGGACGCTGGACTTGAAGACATGGACGATCTGGTGCGCGAGGGCGTGGCCAGCTTCAAGCTGTTCATGGCGTATCCCAACGTGCTGATGGTCGACGATGCAACGATCTTCAAGGCGCTGAAGCAGACGGCGAAGAACGGCGCGCTAATCTGCATGCACGCTGAGAACGGTTCTGTAATTGATGTGATCGTGCAGCAGGCTCTGGCCGAGGGAAAAACCGCGCCGATCTATCACGCGCTGACGCGGCCGACGAAGGCCGAGGCGGAAGCGGTACACCGCGCGATTGCGATGGCTGAGATGGCGGGCGTGCCGATTTACATTGTCCATCTGTCGAGCGAGGACGCGCTGAACCAGGTGCGCGAGGCGCGCGATCGCGGACTGCCCGCGTTTGCCGAGACGTGCCCGCAATATTTGCTGCTCTCGATCGAAGACAACATGGAGGGTCAGGGGTGGGAGGGCGCGAAGTACGTATTTACGCCGCCGCTGCGCGAGCGCAAGAACCAGCCCAAGCTTTGGGACGGATTGCGCTCGGACAATCTGCAGGTGGTGTCGACGGATCATTGCCCGTTCTGCTTCGAGGACCAGAAGGCGCTGGGCAAGGATGACTTTACGAAGATTCCCAACGGCGGGCCGGGCATTGAGAACCGGCTGCAGCTGCTGCACCACCATGGGGTGGGGCAAGGGAACTTTTCGATCAACCGGTTTGTGGAGTTGGTTGCGACGGCTCCGGCGCGCATCTTCGGGATGTATCCGAAGAAGGGTGTGCTGGCCGAGGGCTCGGATGCGGACATTGTGCTGTGGGATCCAGCTGCGGAGTATACGATCAGCGCGAAGACGCACCACATGCGCGTGGACTATTCGATGTTTGAGGGCTTCAAGGTGCGAGGGAACGCGCGCGATGTATACTCGCGCGGCGAGCTGGCGGTGCGCGGCGGCGAGTTTGTGGGCAAGCCGGGGCGCGGCAATTATGTGCGGCGCGAGGCGCGCGGCGGCGCGTGGAAGTGACGCAGCGAGTCAGCAAGTCGGCTAGTTAGCGAGTCGGCCCTAGGACCAAAAGCAACCGGCTGATTCCTCGATTGGGTTGTTGCCGCTCGTTCCTTACGATGACTTTATCGATCTGAGATACCTTGGCTGAGATACCTTGGACGCAGGAGGTCTGTTGAGCACCGTCGACCCATCGCTTTCGAATCGCGACCTGATGCCGACCACGCCGGAGCAGCGAACGTGGGGCTTCTATAATTACACGGCGCTGTGGTTTTCGATGTGCATGGAGATCACGACGTACCGGTTGGCGTCGGGGCTGATCGCGAAGGGGATGGACTGGAAGCAGGCGATCGGGACGGTGCTGCTGGGCAATCTGATTGTGTTGATTCCGCTGTTGCTGAACGCGCACGCGGGCGCGAAGTACGGGATTCCGTTTCCGGTGTTGCTGCGCGCGTCGTTCGGCGTGCGCGGAGCGAATTTGGCGGCGCTGCTGCGCGCGATCGTGGCCTGCGGATGGTTTGGGATCCAGGCGTGGATCGGCGGCAGCGCGATTGACGCGATGCTGATCGTGATCCGGCCGTCGCTGGATGGGAATCGCGGCGTATTGTGGGCGTGCTTTCTCGGCTTCTGGTTGATCAACATGGTGGTGGTGTGGCGCGGCGTGGATTCGATCCGGCGGCTGCAGGCGTTTGGCGCGCCGTTCATGTTTGTGATGGCGGTGGCGCTGCTGGTGTGGGTTCGCAGCAAGGCGGGCAGCTTTGGCGCGATGCTGTCGACGCCCAGCCAGTTCCACACGCGCAGCGAATTCCTGAGCGTGTTTTTTCCCTCCTTGACGGCGATGGTGGGCTACTGGGCGACGCTGGCGCTGAACATTCCCGACTTTACACGCTATTCGAAATCACAGACCGCACAGTCGTGGGGCCAGGCCTTCGGGCTGCCGGTGGCGATGGTGCTGTACACGTTTCTGGGCATCGCGGTGACGTCGGCATCGGCGGTGCTGTTCGGCAAGCCGATCTGGGATCCGATTCAGCTGATTGGAATGTTCCATCAGCCGGTGGTTGCGTTTGTGGCGCTGATCGCGGTGCTAGTGGCGACGCTCAACGTGAATATCGGGGCGAATGTGGTGTCGCCCTCGAACGATTTTTCGAATCTGTATCCGCGGCTGATCAGCTTCCGCACCGGCGGACTGATTACCGGATTTCTGGGGCTGGCGATGTGCCCGTGGAAGCTGCTGGCCACGCCGGACTCCTACATCTTCGGCTGGCTGGTGGGCTACTCGGGGCTGCTGGGCCCCGTGGCCGGCATCATGGTGTGCGATTACTTCTTCATCCGCGGCACGGAGCTGGACGTGAACTCGCTGTATCACCGCGAGGGCGTGTACCACTACACGAAGGGCGTGAATCCGCGCGCGATTGTGGCGCTGGCGATGGGCGTGGGGATTGCGCTGGTAGGCGTATTTGTGCCGAGCCTGCACTTTCTCTACGACTACGCGTGGTTCGTGGGATTCTTTACCGCGGGCGCGACCTATGTGGCGATGATGAAGATCGCTGCACCGGTGGCGCCGGAGGAACAGTGGTCCGTGGTCAACAATCGGTGATCGGCCTTTGGCTCACGTTGGGATCGGCCTTCGGCTCCTGTTGCGCAGTTGGTAACCTCCCCCCTCCCCCCCCCGGGGGTTTTTGGCTAAGTTCTCTGTTTTGTGCGCGATGATGTTTCATTGATCGCGCCAGGCCGCTGAAAAAGAAGGACTTAATTCGTAGAATCTTCCAACAAAAAGAGTTACGGCCGGATTTGTCGGATCGCCGCGCCGTTTTGCAGGCGAGCGGGCGCGCAAGAGTCGCATGGGCCGGGGGGTCGGCCAATTTTTCTTGATGGATAGGACGAGTGTAGGGAATTCGGATAATTAATCCGCAGGGTTTGGGCGGAGGGAAGGTTACTTGCGGGTGGAGTGGGTGGGGGTGGCTTTAGCCACATCTTCACTTGTGCATCAATTTTATGATTCGCTCTAGGGCAGCTGCTTCCTTCGTTGCTACTGGGCTGTCGGGTCCGTAAACCACTTTGTCGATTGCGACCGCCCGCTTCATGTATTGCAGAGCCCCGTCCATGTCGCCCTTGGCCAGGAGAATCACGGCGATGTTGCTGTCGATTTTGGCTACGTCCGGGTGGTCTGGTCCGTAGACTTTTTCGTCGATCTTGAGCGCCCGCTGCGTGTACTTCAGGGCTCCCTCCAGGTCGCCCTTGGCCTTGAGAATCTGGCCGATATTGTTGGCGCAAATGGCCACTGTCGGATGGTCTTCTCCGTAGGCGTTCTCGTCGATCTTGAGTGCCCGCTGCGTGTACTGCAAGGCACCACCCAGGTCGCGCTTGGCCAGGAGAATCTGACCGATATCGTTGGCGCAAATGGCTACGTCCGGATGGTCTGGTCCGTAGACTTTCTCGTCGATCTTGAGCGCCCGCTGCGTGTACTGCATTGCCCCATCCGGGTCGCCCTTGGCCAGGAGAATCATGCCAATGTTGCTGGCGCGGATTGCCACGTCCGGGTGGTCTGGCCCGTAGGCCTCCTCGTCGATCTTGAGCGCCCGCTGCATGTACCACATTGCGTGGTCAAGGTCGCCCTCGATCTTGAGGGTGGCGCCGACGTTACTTGCGTAGATGGCCACCTGGGGATGGTCAGGTCCATAGACTCTTTCGCCGATCTTGAGCGCCCGCCGCGAGTAGTGCAGGGCCCCGGCTAGATCGCCCTTATCCTGAAGGATCGTGGCGATGTTGCAGGCATAAATGGCCACCTGAGGATGGTCAGGCCCGAAGGCTTTTTCGCCGATATTGAGCGCCCGCTGCGCGTATCGCAGGGCCCCGTCCAGGTCGCCATTGGCCTGAAGGATCGTGCCGAGGTTGCTGGCGTAAATGGCCACCTGAGGATGGTCAGGCCCGAAGGCTTTTTCGCCGATATTGAGCGCCCGCTGCGCGTACTGCAGGGCCTCCTGCGGGTCCCCCTTGTCCAGGAGGATCGCGCCGATGTTGCCGGCGTAGATAGCCAGCTCGGGATGATCAGGCGGGAGGGCTTTTTCGCCGATATTGAATGCCAGCTGCACATACTGCAGGGCCTCCTCCGGGTCCCCCTTATCCCGAAAGACAAGGCCCAGTTGGTTGGCCAACAGGGCCTCGTGCTCTTCGTCGTCCCCAGTTGCCTTCAGTCCCTCGCGAAGGATCTCTTCCGCCTGGGTCAGATCCGATAGCTCGCGATAGGTCCTCCCCAGCGCAAGGTAGAAGGATGGCAGCGGGACGTCCGCCAGGGCCTGCTGCAGGTGAGGGATGGCCTCCGTGAAACGGTATTGGTTGGAGAGTAGGAAGCCCTTGTTATACTCGGCTTCGGCCTCGTCCGCCTTGGCCAACAGGCTCTGCCTGATTTCGCTGATTTCCTTTCCTACCTGCGCAGGCGTGGGCAGCGGAGCCAGCTTGTTCGCGTTGTCCATCTCATTCAGTTTGGCCAATATTATTTCTGTATCGGTTTTCTGCTGTTGCTTGATTTCTTGGGTGCTGCTGTTGATTTGTTCCGAGAGGGCGGAGATGTGCTCCAGGATGATCTCCTCCCCGCTGGCGGAGGCGAACTGCCGCAGTTCTCCATAGAAACTGTCGATCAGCCCCTGGAGTCGATTGAAGTCTGCATTCCGTCCGGCGGCTATCGCCTTGCGGATCTCTTCCAACTGTGATCCGTCTTGCCTCAGCCGCGGATAGATGCGTGTTAGGGCGTCGGCGTATTGCTGGCGCGTGATGGCGCAGCTGTTGTAGCCCGCCGCCAAGCCTTTCAGGAATTCGTCCCATTGCTGCGTGGCGACCGCGGCCTCTTGCAGCTTGGTGGGCTTCACTTCGAGGCGGGCACTCAGCACGCTCAGGCTGGACAGCGTTCCGGCAAAGGATGAGGCGTCGTACTGGATCGAAATTTGCCGGACATCGATTTCGATGTGCTCGCCGTCTGGGCAGGCAACCCTTTTCTGTCCGGAGGCGAGGCTTGCCGAAAGAAGCACCACCAGCAGGGGTAGGGCAAATTCGCAATTGCACGATGAAAGGGAGGGTGAGCCCATGGTTAGGCCGTCACTTAATTGGCCCCTAGTTTGCGGACCAGGTCGGCGTATTCGTCCACCAGGGATGCCAGCTTGGCGCCAGACTCTTCGGAGCGAGCGGGTTGCGTCGCGAGCACGTTGATCTCTCGCGCCAGGTTGTCGAGCGCCTGGAATTTCTTTCCCAACTGGCCGTATTGGTCCTTATTGATACCGCACGAGTTGAATCCCGCGACGACATATTTCCGGAATTCGTTGGCGCTTTGCATTGCCTCCGAGAGCTTCTCCACCTGGTTCGGATTTAGTTTGACCGAAATTTTACTCTTGTCGTTGACGGTTGCCTCAAGCTGCATCGAGTAGGCGAAATATTGCGTGTCGAACTGCCGTGTGTCGATTCTGTACCTCTTGCCGTCGCCGCAGTCGATGGACCGCGGGTGGCGGTTCCACAAATCCCAAAAGACCACAAGCGCGATGAGAATTAAAATCAATGCCGCGGAAACTACCAGTGGGGTGATTGAACTTTTTGCCTCATTTGCTTGCTTTGTCATCGGCGATCTCCGGCGCTCGGTAGCTGGGACGGCAGTGCAGCCGCGCTAGATCTACAACCCACTCATCAGGGATGTCCTAGGGGAATCTGCGGTAAGGTTAATCCCGATAAACGCTGGAGTCCAGCAATTCCGTCGACGGCAAATGCGCAATCTCGACGCGCGGAGAGCTAGTGCGCCGCAATTCGAAAGGCGGGCGTTCTGAACAGGAGGAGCAGAGGCAACCGCAGATCCTTCGGCTGCGCAGGCCACTTGCGTGGCCTGCTTCGCTCAGGATGACATCGCGAAAAGTTGTGCGCTGCATTCAGGGACCTGAAGTTTTCCCCAGGCTTGCGCCTGGGGCTACCTTCTTTCGCCCGCTGGCGCGGGCTGCTTCGCTGAGGATGACAGTGGTGAGGGAGGAGTTGTGAGTCCCCGGTCTCATCCGCCGCGGCGGACGAGGCTTGTGGAGAAAGGCACCCCTCAGGGGCTAAAGCCCGCCTTCAAGGGGTAGGCCTTTATGTACGGGCTGAAGCCCGTACCCTTCGCTGACCCGGCCATATCTCGAAGGTGCTCGAGCGCGTGTTTGCCAAATGCGCATCGAAAGTGAACCAAGGCAGTTTCGGAATTAGCATAGACTTTTTTAGGGCATTGGAGGTGGCATTTTCTTGATGAAAATGCCACTTTGCTGCGTGCTTTCGGTATACACCAATTCCGAAACTGCTATAGCGCGCTCATTCGGGACCCGTGCGGCGGTGGATCAGTCGATCTTCCTAAGCTCAGGTTGCTGAATGAGGCTTTGCAGGGCGATTCTTCAATTATTTGCAGCCTGATCAGGCCGTGATTAACCCTTTGAAATCCTAGGAATACGGAGAGGGTTTGGAAGAGCGCTTCTTGCGCTTGACATTCTAATACGTACGTGCGTATTCTTTATTTATGGGTAAGCCATCGCATCGCGAAGAGATTCTGAAGGCCGGGCTGAAGGTGATGTTTCAGACCGGGTATCAGGGGTCGAGTGTGCGCGATATCTGCGCGGCGGCTGGCGTTCCGCAAGGGTCCTTCACCAATCACTTCCGTTCCAAGGAGGAGTTTGCGAAGGAGGTGCTGGACCGCTATTTTGCCAACCTCAAGGGATGCGTGCGAGAGGCGTTGGAAGACAGATCGCGTGGTCCTCGCGAGCGATTGAGGCGATATCTGGACATCATCAGCGGCTTGCTGGCAGGCGAGCAATGGAATCGCGGCTGCCTGATCGGCGATTTCAGCCTGGAGACGAGCTCGCAGAGCAGCCTTCTGCGCGAAAGGATCGAGGAAATCTTTCATGAGTGGCGGACGCCGTTTGCCGCGTGCATTGCCGAGGCCCAGAGCCTGGGAGAGATCGAATCCACATTCGATGCGACGGATCTCGCCGAGTTCCTGCTGGCTTCGTGGGAGGGCGCAATTCTCCGCATGAAGGTGGAACGAGGGCCAGGTGCGCTGGAGCGGTTCAAAAGGATTGTTTTTCAAACCATCTTCAAGGAGCAAATATGAGTGTCATCTCTGATGTGGCATTGCCCACGGTAAAGGTTCTGGGTTCCCCGATGGCGTACCGGGAAGCAGGAGATCGCGAAGCGCCGGTCGCGCTTTTTCTCCATGGGAATCCGACGTCGTCGTACATATGGCGGAAGATTCTGCCGCTGGTGGCACCGGTGGCTCATTGCATTGCGCCGGATCTGATCGGGTTCGGCCAATCGGGAAAGCCGGAGATCGAATACCGGTTTGCGGACCATGTGCGATACCTCGATGCGTTCCTGGAAGCGGCTGGGATTTCGTCGGCGTTCGTGATTGCGCAGGACTGGGGCAGCGGGCTGGCGTTTCACCTGGCGGCTCGCAGGCCGGACTTTATCCGCGGGCCCGCATTTATGGAGTTCATCCGGCCTATGCCGGCTTGGAATGAGTTTCACAAGGATGCAGTGGAGACGTTTCAAAAGTTCAGGACGCCGAGCGTGGGAGAAAAGCTGATTCTCGAAGGCAACGCGTTCGTCGAGGGAGTTCTTCCTATGGGTACGGTGCGCAAGCTGACTGACGAGGAGATGGGTGTTTATCGGGCGCCGTTTCCCACTCCCGAGTCGCGGCGGCCGACGTGGCGATTTCCGAATGAATTGCCGATTGCCGGTGAACCGGCGGATGTGTACTCAATGGTGGAGAAGGCGCATGAAGCCCTGGCGGGATCGTCTTATCCGAAGCTGCTTTTTGTGGGCGACCCGGGAGCGTTGATCTCACCGGCTTTCGCCGCGAGGTTTGCGAAGGGGCTGAAAAACTGCCGCGTGGTACAGCTCAATTCGGGCATACATTACCTGCAGGAAGATCATCCCGACGTGATCGGCGCCAACATCAAGGAGTGGCTTGTCGAAGTGGGAGTGGGCGCGCTGCCGAGACAGAAGCTGGCGCTGGCGGCGGTTACGGAGCGGGCGGGAGAAGTGGAGTAGAGCTGCGTTGCGCGTGTAGACAGCGGGATTTGACCGGCCTAGGCTTCCTCTATGCAGATCGATCTGACCCCGGAACAGCGCTCGTTTATTGAGTACGGCATCGAACAGGGCCGCTATCAGAACGAGGAGGAAGCGGTGCGCGAGGCGCTTGCGCTGTGGGTGGATCGGGAACGGGCAAGGGCGGAGCTACTGGCTGCAATCGATGCCGGAGACAATTCACCGGAGGGCGAGGATATCGTTCTTAGTTCGGAAGAGGATGTTGCCGAATTTGTGAACGGTATTCGAGAGCGTACTCGGGCAAAGCTTGCAAAACGGTGATGCGGCTGTCGATTTCCCGGGCCGCCCAGGCCGATCTTGATGGAATCTGGCTTTATGTCGCTGATCCATATTGAAGACCTTAGACATGCTACGCAAAGTGCCGAATGCAGGGCGCAGCCGCGATATCGATTTGCGGCCAGGTTTGCGAAGCTTTCGCTCCGGGAAATATGTCATCTTCTACCGGATCAACCCCGCAGCACTTCGCATTATCCGCGTGCTTCACGGAAAACGTGATGTGCGCACGCTGTTAACCGATCTCTAGGCAGCTACGAGTGCGTCGGCGATGGCGAGGTGTTCGTCGAGGGCGGCGATGCCGAGGTCGAGCTCTTCCTTGGTGACGATGAGCGGGGGCGCGATGACGAAGTGGCTGATGAAGGCCTGGATCGCAACGCCCTGCGCCATCATTTTTCCGGCGATCTGATCGACAACCATCGGCTTGCCCTCGACCTTGTCGCGCATGGTGTTGAAGAGCTCTTTGGTCGCGCGATTCTTTACGATCTCGACGGCGAAGAAGAGGCCGAGGCCGCGCACGTCTCCCACCGACACGTGTTTTTCTTTGATTTGGAGCAGCTTTTCGCGAACGTACGGCTCTAATTCTGCGGCGCGTTCGACGAGCTTGAGACGCTGCATCTCGTCGATGGTGGCGACAGCGGGGCCGAGCGTGAGCGGGTGGGCTTCATAGGTGTGGCCGTGCGAAAAGAAGTGCTCCTCGAAGTAGGCGGCGATTTTGGAAGTCGTGGCGCAGAGGCCGAGCGGTACGTAAGCGGAGGTGATGCCTTTTGCGGTGACGAGGATATCGGGCTTGACGTTCCAGTGGTCGAGGGAGAACCACCGGCCGGTGCGTCCCCAGCCGGCCATCACTTCGTCGGCGATCATGAGCACGCCGTGGCGGTCGCAGATTTCGCGCAGGCGTGGGAAGTACTCAGGCGGCGGCACGAGCACGCCGTTGGTGCCGACAACCGGTTCAAAGATGATGGCGGCCACGTCGCTTTCATTGCGGATCATGTGCTCGATGTAGTCCGCGCAGGCGATGTTGCAGCCGGGATATGTGTGCTTGATGGGGCAGTTGAAGCAGTTGGTTTCAGGCGCGAAGACGACGTTGGCGATTTTGCCGGCGGGCTCCATGGCCCAGCGGCGAGGATCGCCCGTGGCCGCGATGGAGCCCGCGGTGGATCCGTGATAGGAGCGGTAGCGCGAGATGATCTTGTTCTTCCCCGTGACCATGCGCGCGATTTTGAAGGCCGCTTCATTGGCTTCGGTTCCGCTGGTGGTGAAGAAGAATTTGTTCAGCCCCTCGGGCAGTACGTCGTGGAGCTTTTCGCTCAGGCGAGCGCGCGCGCTGGTGGCGAAACCGGGAGCGGCATAGGCGAGCTCGCGGGCCTGCTCTGCGATGGCCTCGACGACGCGCGGATTCTTGTGGCCAAGGTTGACGCACATGAGCTGTGAACTGAAGTCGAGATAGCGCTTACCCGCGCCGTCAGTGAACCAGCAACCCTCGGCGTCCGCGATGTGGAGCGGCTTCCATCCCTTCTGGAAGCGCCAGGTGCCGTAGTTGGTCTGGCGCGTGATCTCGGAGATCTGCTCGCTGGTGAGCGCCGGGGAATGGGTATCGATCATTTCGGAAAGAGCCTCCGGTACGATGCATCAAATCGTATCACCGCGCAGTATTTGAGCGGCCCGGACGAAATAAGGGAGGGGCGGGCGAGCGGCGGAGAAGACTTGCCGTTCAGGCGGGATGATTTTCCGAGATGAGCCGTTCCACTAGCGGAATCAAGTTTTCTCCGCTCTTGGGCCAGATGAATTTCTCGGTGCGCGAATCCCAGTCGAGCTGAAAGCTGGCGCCGCGCCCGGAGACCCACATCTGGCGCACCGTCTGATTGGGTTCGACGACCAGACGGCCGCCGCCGCGCTCGAAGACCACTTGCAGCGAATTTTCCTGTTGCTTGAGCTCGAACGGGGTGTGCTGCTCCTGCTCGCCCTCGACGAGATGACGTTTGAGGCCGACAAGCGCCGCCGTGGCTGCAAGCTGGAAGTCTTGCTCGCTCCGCATGGCCCAAGTGTACGGCATATGTACAGTTTGCCATCGGCGGTCGAATGAAAAAGGCCGCCAGTTGCCGATCAAGGTACCTGTTTGGGATTTGGCGGAGAATGTGTCGCGTTGCGCGACAACAAGACCACCGATTGCAGGGACAACGCTTGCGATGCGGCCATAAACGGGCTCCATGCTGGAATCTCGCCAAATCTCTAAAGTCTGCGCGGAGCCCGCCGATACTAATGCGGAAGCGTACTAGAGGAGGCGACGATGGAGATTGGTCCGATTCCCGCAATCAACGGTCTCGGTGGGGCGCGCGCGGCACGCGAGGTCGCGCAACCTCCGGCGATATTCGACATCGAAGGCGCGGCAAAAGTCGGCGACGGAGTGGTGCGGCGCAACGGAAGAAAGGCTGCGGGCGCGGAAGAGGGCGAGGACGAGCCGGTCTACGACGAGGACGGCTATCAGGCCGCGACAGAGCTTTTCGACATCCCCCTCGAGAGCCCGGCAAAGCGGATCAACTACTTCGCATAGGGTTCACTGGACGCGGCGAGGCCTTCCTGCGGGAAGGCCTTGTTGTCGTGTTTCTATCGATATTTCGGTGACGGACTTGCGGCCGCGTTCGATTCTCAGGCGGTGACGGACTCGCGCAGCGACTGCTCAGCGTAGACCGTCTCGGGCTCGGCGAGGCGGATCAATCGGTGCAGATAAGCGCGGGAGATGCGCAGGCTGCGCGCAGCCAGCGTCTTGTTGCCGTTGTTATGACGAACGGCATCGACCGCGAGCTTGATCTTGTAATCGCGCAGCAGCCGCTCGAAAGAGCCGGCCGGCTGATAGTCGCCGATATCGACCACGTCATGGAAACTGCCGTCCTCGTCGCGTTCCTGCGTTTTGAGGTTCAGGTCTTCAGTGCGGATGGCATTGCCCGGCGAAAGAATGATGGCGCGCTGAATCACGTTCTCAAGTTCGCGCACATTGCCCGGCCAGGAGTAGGTCTGGAGCATTTCCATCGCGTCAGGCTCGATGCCCTCCATCGGCTTTTGGAAGACGCTCGCGTAATGGCGCAGGAAGTGGTCCGCGATGAGCGGGATGTCCTCGGTGCGGTCCTGGAGCGGCGGCGCTTCAATGCGCATGACGTTGATGCGGTAGTAGAGGTCCTGGCGGAATTTGCCTTCGGCCACCAGCTTGGTGAGGTCCTGGTGCGTAGCGAAGATGAGGCGCGCGCGCAATGGGATGAGCTTGCTCGAGCCCAGCCGGCTGAACTCCATCTGCTGGAGAACGCGCAAGAGCTTTACCTGGGTGAAGAGGCTCAGGTCGCCGATTTCGTCCAGGAAGAGCGTGCCGCCGCCAGCCTGCTCGAAGTAGCCTTCGCGCGCACCCACGGTGCCGGTGAAAGCGCCCTTCTCATGGCCGAACAATTCGGCTTCAATCAGCGTTTCAGGAATGGCGCCGCAGGAGACGGCGACGAAGGGCTTGCTGGCGTGGCTGCCGAGGTTATGAATGGCGCGCGCGATGAGCTCCTTGCCGGTGCCGCTCTCACCCGTGACGAGCACTGCGGCGTTGAGACTGGTGACGCTGCGGACAAGCTGGTAAACGCGCTGCATGCCCGCGCTCGAACCGATGAGGCGATCGCAGCTCCCAGGCTCCTCGGCGCGCTGCTGCGTGCTGTAGAGCTGTTGCTTGAGCGAGGATGTCTCAGCGGCGCGGCTGAGCATGGTCTTGAGATCGCGGATCGATGGCGGACGCCGACAGTAACCAAACGCCCCGCTGCGCACCAGCTCGAAGGCGGTGGACCGCAAGCTGTCATCCGCCATAAGGATGGCCGGGACGTTAGCGGCAATTAACCGGCGGGCACACTCAATGCGAATCGGCAGGGAGTCCTGATTGGAATGAATATCCAGGATCATCACGTCGCATCCACCGGACGCAACCAGCGCGTCCATGGCGTCCCCATCCGGCTCAAACAGGACCTCGAAGTCCTTGCCGAGTGCAGAAGAGAGGAGGGGATGCAGCGTGCGATCTTCGGAGTACAGGCCGATTTTCGTCATGCGGGGCGTGTTTTCCATCTCGCTGATTTCACAGCGTCGATCTGAGAAATCAATGGCGAAGTAACACCATGATCTTCGACAGGAACCCCGAATCCCATTCCTCTTTCGTGCTAGAAATGCGCTGGTTCGGTCCCGGCACCTATCCCAGATCGGAACGCGTGGCTTTGATGGCCTTTCCAGGGGTGATGCCACTCCAGGCCGAAGACGAAATAACTCGTTGATAATAAAGGAAAAAATCAGAGTCATCGGGAAGTTGCGCCGATCCTCAGCCGGGCACCCGGCGCGCCGACTCCGGCACCGGCGGCCTCCGGGAAGTTCAAACAAATTGACGGCCTCGGTTGGAGCATCGATTGCAGGATCTGGGTCAAGTCTCCATGTGGACGTCGCGGAGTTCTATTCTTCCGGCGGCACGCACTGCGTCCGCCAGAGGGCCGCGACTCATTGATCTAGAAAGGTTTAGATAGCAGGCTCGCGGACACGGCCGATTCCCCTGCGCTTTTTGGGACAGTGTATACAGATCGCTCCACCGGAAGGGCGGGAGTAAACAGATGTGTACACCGCGAGGACCGAGTAGGCAGTATCTGCCTGAAATCGAGATGTTTGCGGATTGGTTGCGGAATTGCAATATGAACGGTTAGTAACCTTTTGCTGGTGACCTTGGGGGAGCTAGTAATTACTGCAGGCGCAGAAGTCCCTGCAGGCATAGAAGTGAGATTAGAGAAGTAGAAGAGGGTTCAAATGCAGGCACTGATTTACTGGCCGACAGTGATTGTCCTGGTTGTCGCGACGTTTACCGACGTGCGCAGCCGGCGAATTCCCAATTGGCTGGTGTTTCCGTTTCTTGGTTTGGGCGTTGCGGTTTCGGGGTGGCTCCATGGATGGCATGGAGTTGGCTTGAGCTTTGCCGGCGCTGGTCTGGGGCTGCTGATCTACGGACTTCTTTTCTGGATGGGCGGCATGGGCGCCGGCGATGTGAAGTTGTGCGCGGCGATCGGAGCATGGATCGGGCCAACGCAGCTGATGCTTTCGCTGGTCTTCACCGGGTTGGTGGGCGGGCTGATGGCGTTGACATGGGCTCTCTTCGGCGGATTTCTTGGGGAACTTTTTCTGCACACCGGGGATCTGGCGTTTGGATCGAAGGAGCGTGGCGAAGTGGTGTTGAACAACCCGCTGCGCCGCAAGATGCCCTACGCTCCGGCGATCGCAGTGGGGACATTGATTTCGTTTATCGCAAGGTGAAGTACCGGAATCCTCCGGTACGAGGCAAGACGCACTGAACATCCGGCGCAATGGACGCGCGCCGCCGTGATACCAGACGAGGAGCAATCAGACCGTGGCATCAGATCCTTCACCCTTTTCAGCAAGCCAGTTTCCCGATTCGATCGGCGCGCATACGCTGTCGGTTACGGTGATCGGTCCGGATAACAGCCGCCGCTTGTCGGCGATGACTGCGATCACCTCGAGCGGCGCCGAGGTGCGCGAGTTCTCCTCATACCCGCGCAGCGCAGACGATATTCCCGGCATGGTCGACGAGCAGACCAACGCGGTGCTGATCGACCTGGACAGCGATCCGGAGATCGCGCTGGAACTGGTGGAGAATGTCTGCTCGATGGGAACGACGGTGATGGTGTATTCCGAAAAGGCCGATCCCGAGCTGCTGGTGCGCTGCATGCGCGCGGGCGCCCGCGAGTTTCTCACCTTCCCGCTGGCGCCCGACGTGATCGAAGAGGCGCTGGTACGCGCTGCCGCGCGGCGTCCGCAGGTGCGCACGGAAAAGAAGAGAGCCGGGCGGCTGCTGACTTTCATGGGCGCGAAGGGCGGGGCCGGAGCGACGATGCTGGCCTGCAACTTTGCGGTTGCGCTGGCGAAAGAGACGGGACAGAAGACCGTACTGATCGACCTTGACCTGCCGCTGGGCGATGCGGCGCTGAACATGGGCATCACCGCCGAGTTCTCGACGATCGATGCGCTGAACTCGGCGGAACGGCTCGATGCGCGCTTCCTGGATCAGCTGCTGGTGAAGCACAGCTCGGGCGTTTGGGTTCTGGCCGCGCCGGGAAAATTTCTGCAGTACCACCCAAGCAACGAATCGATCGACTGGCTGCTCTACGTGGCGCGCCAGGAGTTCGACAACGTGGTGGTGGACCTGGGATCGAAGCTGGACCTGATGGGAACGTCGGCTTACAAGGACGCCAACACCTTCTACCTGGTGACGCAGTCGAGTATCCCCGAACTGCGCAACTCGAACCGGCTGGTGCAGCAGTTCTTCGGGGGCAACCTTCCCAAGCTCGAGATCGTGATCAACCGCTATGAATCGCGCACGCTTGGCGTCTCAGAGGAGCACATCACGAAGGCGCTTACGCGGCCGGCGCAGTGGAAGATTCCCAACGATTACGCTTCAGTGCGCAAGATGCAGATCAACGCGACGCCGCTGGTGCTTGCCGATTCGGCGATTACGCGCCAGATCCGGCTGATGGCAAAGTCGGTGACCGGACAGGAAGCTGCCCCCGCCGAAAAGAAAAAGGGTTTCAAACTATTCGGATGAAGGCACAAGATCGCTCTTCCCCGGGGTTAACAGATGGCAGGTAAATTGTGGAAACACTGAATCTCGATACGTATAAAGCAGAAATTCATCGCACCCTGATCTCCAAGCTCGATCTGGAGAAGCTGTCCCGCGTGAACTCGGCGCAGGCGCGGCAAGCGGTGTCGGGCATCGTGAAGGAAATCATGGCGGACCAACGGGTTCCGCTGAACTTCGACGAGCAAGAGAAGATTCACGCCGACCTGCTGGACGAAGTCTTTGGCCTGGGACCCCTGGAGCCGCTGCTCCGCGATCCGAAGATCTCCGACATCCTGGTCAACGACAAGGACCACGTATTCGTGGAAAAGGGCGGACTGCTGCAGAAGGTGAATACGACGTTCCGCGACGATCGCCATCTGATGCAGATTATCGACCGGATTGTTTCGCGTGTCGGCCGCCGGGTAGACGAATCGTCGCCGATGGTGGACGCACGCCTGCCCGACGGATCGCGCGTGAACGCGATCATTCCTCCGCTTGCGCTGGACGGGCCGTCGATGTCGATCCGCCGTTTCGGCACGGGTCCGCTGGCCGCGAACCAACTGGTGCAGATGAAGAGCATTTCTGCCGAGATGATGGAAGTGCTGTCATCGGCGGTGCGCGCGCGCATCAGCATTCTGGTCGCGGGCGGTACCGGCGCCGGCAAGACGACGTTCATGAACATCCTGTCGCAGTACATTCCCAACAACGAGCGGATGGTCACCATCGAGGACGCCGCCGAGTTGCGGCTCGCGCAGGAGAACATTGTGCGCCTGGAGACGCGGCCACCGAACGTAGAAGGCCAGGGCGCGATCCGGCAGCGGCAGCTGCTGATCAACGCACTCCGTATGCGTCCCGATCGCATCATCATCGGCGAGGTCCGCGGCGAAGAAGCATTTGACATGCTGCAGGCGATGAACACCGGCCACGAGGGCTCGATGACGACGATCCACGCCAACACGCCGCGCGACGCCATCTCGCGTCTCGAGTCGATGGTGGCGATGACGAACATGAACCTGCCGGAGAAGTCGGTGCGCCAGCAGATCGCCTCGGCAATTTCGATCGTGGTGCAGGCCAACCGCATGAGCGACGGCACCCGCAAAATCACCAGCATCGCGGAGATTACCGGGATGGAAGAGAACGTGATCAGCATGCAGGAGATCTTCTCGTTCCAGAAGAAGGGCATTGGCCCAGACGGCCGCGTGGTGGGCGCATTTGTGCCGACGCGCATACGCCCGAAGTTCCTGGACCGCTTGCGTATGGCGGGTATTATTTTGCCGCCCAGCCTGTTTGAACGAGAAACCCAGGTCGGTTAAGCAAAGGAAAGGAGGGGAGTCGAGAAGATGTTGGTCATCGTTTTAGTTTTCGTCGGGGTGTTTGCACTGGTCGCGCTGCCGCTTCTGAACAGCGGGCTGGTCCCCTCCCGTAGCTCGCAGCAGGCTGTGGCGACGCTCGAGTCCGCGCTCAAGTCGGAGACGCCGGAGAAGCGCCAGCTCACGGTTAACCTGAAGAAGAACGAGATGATCAGCAGCATCCCGTGGCTGAACAACAAGCTGCTGAAGTTCGAGCTTACGCCTTATCTGCGCCGCATGATCGCCCAGGCCGCGTTATCGTGGAGCGCCGGCAAGCTGCTCCTGATGAGTGCTGTAATGTTCGCGATTCCGAGTTATGCGATTTACCGGTATTTCGGTTCGATACTGATTGCACTCGGCGTTGGAGCGCTGTTTGGGATGGCACCGTACGGCTGGGTGATGTTCAAGCGCCATCGCCGCTTCAGCGCGTTCGAAAAAGGATTGCCTGAGGCGCTGGATCTGATGGTGAGCGGATTGCGCGCCGGACACAGCCTGATTGCCGCGCTGGCTCTGGTGTCTCGCGAGTGCGAGAAGCCCATCGGTCCCGAGTTCAAGATCTGCTTTGAAGAGCAGAACTACGGACTTGAAATGAAGGCTGCGCTGGAAAATCTGCTGGAGCGGATCCCGCTGCAAGATCTGAAGATTGTGTCTACCGCGATCATGATTCAAAAAGAGAGCGGCGGCAACCTGGCCGAAGTTCTGGACAAGGCCTCCTATGTGATCCGCGAACGTTTCCGCCTGAAGCGCCAAATCATGGTACACACGGCGCAGGGAAGGTTAACGGGTTTGGTTCTCGCTTGTTTGCCAATCGCGCTCGGCGTCGGCATCTATTTTGTCGATCCGGGAATGATTAGCATCCTATGGCATCGCGACATCGGTATCAAGCTGCTGTGGGCTGCCGTGGGCATGACGCTGTTCGGTGGATTTGTGATCTGGAAGATCGTCGACATCGACGTGTAAAGGGAAATCATGACGATAGCTGTTCTTACATTCCTTGCTGTCTTTCTGCTGATCGGAACCGGCGGAGCCATGCTGTTCTATCGCGAGGCGATGATCCAGCGCATCAGCGAGGCGATCAATCCGCGCCGCAAGGAGCAGAAGAATTTCTCCGCGGTGATGAAACAGACCGGCTCGTCGGTGGGACAGATTGTGGAGCGCTTCGAGCACATGCTGCCGAAGAGCGACAAGGAAGTCTCGATCGTGGCACAGCGGCTGACGCGCGCCGGTTATCGCGGCGAGCAAGCGGTGAAGGTGTTCTATGGCGCGAAGGTGCTGACACCCCTGTTGTTATGCGTGATTGCGGGCGTGAGCGGCCTGGCGAATCTCGGCCCGTTCTTCGTGTATCTGGTTGCGCTAGGCGGCGGATTTCTGGCGCCCGACTTCTGGCTGGGCAAGAAGATTTCATCGAGGCAGAAGCGCATCACGCGCGGGATGCCGGACGTACTCGACCTGCTGGTGATTTGTATGGAAGCCGGACTGAGCCTCGACCAGGGGACGGCTCGCGCGGCGCAGGAGCTGACTTCATCACAGCCGGAGATGTGCGATGAGCTGAGTGTTGTGGTGCTGGAGCAACGCGCAGGACGGGCTCGCTCCGACGCATGGAAAAACATGGCGGAGCGCACCGGCGTTGAAAGTTTGAAGAACCTGGTTTCGATGCTGGTACAGACAGAGCAATTTGGAACAAGCATTGCCAAAATGCTCCGCGTTCACTCTGACACGCTGCGGACACAACGCGTGCAGATGATCGAGGAGCTTGCAGCAAAGACCTCGGTAAAGCTGGTATTCCCCCTTGTTCTGTTCATCTTCCCCGCGCTATTTCTGGTTACACTGGGTCCAGCCGCGATCGTCATGATGGATTCCTTCAAGACTTTGACCGGCGGAAAATAATTCAAGGGGACAGGAAGGGGAAAATCGCATGGATAACACCATGATTATCAGAATCGTTGCCGGTGCAGTGGCAGTGATCGTTCTGGTGATTCTGATTCAGCGCCGCCGTACGCAAGTGAAGTAAGCGGCAGCGCGGAACAAGTCGCGGCGGGTGATGAGAAAGCCGCCGCAAAGGCTTTGACCATTTCGTTGCATGGGCGCGATCTGCGGCAGGATTAGAAATGCCTAAGGAACCGAACCTGCAGCGGATGCACGGAACTATTCTCTTTCGCGACGACGTTGGCGAGGACGACGTTGGCGCGAAGGAACCAAAAGGAAATTGCTTTGTATGGGAAGATCGGAAGAAGCACTGAGCGCCGAAAGGATGGCCGCGTCGCGGACGCCGGAGGAGAAGGGAATCATGGAATCGCGGGCTCATTGCGCCTATAACCAGACGCGGGAGTGTTTCCTCGGCCTGGAAGTGCGGGCCGCGGACCTTCCGTCGGCCGGCATCGGAGAGCTGATGTCGACACGGCCGCTGAAGTCCGGTGAAGGCCTATGGCTCACCCCGTTCCGCGGCATTCCGGCAGCAGCGATGCCGGCTCCGCTGGATCTGATCTATCTGGATGACGACTGCCGCGTCATTGAAACGGTGGAGTCGTTTCCGACGTTTCAGGTGAGCTCGTCGAGCCCGAAGCCGAACAGCGTTCTGGCGCTTCCGGCGCACTCGATCTACTCCTCGCAGACGCAGGCCGGCGATCAACTGGTGCTGTGCGTGGCCGAGGAGATGGAGCGCAGGCTGGAGCGGCTGTCGGCGAGGGTTGAGCCGTTAGTGGCTGCAAACATTGCGGGCGCAGCGATGCTGCGGGAAAAACCGCTGTGGAGCGGCGGGCCCGGTGTGCTGGAACTCGAGACGAGCAGCGTTCCGGGCAAAAGCGGAGGCCAGCAAACGCATCGCATGGAGCTTGCGCCGCCGACCAAGCGCGAAGTGCGCCAGCCGCGCAACTGGTTCGAGCGCTGGTGGTCGCCCGATCCGCGCCGCGCGCCGCGCCTGCCCGGCAACGGATTGGCCGCGTACTACTGGAACGGCGCAACACCGACGGCACACGGCATTCGCGACATCAGTCCGACGGGCCTGTATGTGGTCACCGAGGAGCGCTGGTACCCGGGAACGCTGGTTCTGATGACTATCCAGAGAACCGACGTGGGCGAGGAAGTGGCGGAGCGGTCGATCGCGGTCCACTCGCGCGCTGTGCGGTGGGGACCCGATGGCGTGGGCCTGCAGTTTGTTCTACCGGAGGAACGCGAGGGGCGCGACGGCAAACTGTCCCTGCTGGACTCGGCGGGCAAAAAACAACTGGAGCAGTTTTTGGCATTTCTAAATAAGCAGGGTCAGTAGCGGGCGCGAAAAAGCAACGAGTATACGTCTGGTTGACGACCTGGACTAAGAAGGGGACGTGGTCCCTGCCGGAAGGAAAGACGTTGAAGTTGCATTTCAATCCACGGGCGCCGTCACGCTGGCTGGCCCGCGCGATGAGACGGGCGCCAGGATGGCGCAGCGAAGAGGGCGGTTCGCTGCTCGAGTTCGCCGTGACGCTGCCGCTGTTGATGACGGTGCTGACTGGCTCGGCGTCCTTTTCAATTGCCTTATATAGCTTGCAGCAATTGGGCAACGCCGTTTCAGGGGCGTCGCAGGTTGTTGCGGCCGAGCAGGGCCTGATCACCGATCCCTGCGCGACGACCGTGACTTCAGTGACCGGCGCGTTGCCGGGGTGGACGCAGGACAAGCTCACGTACACGATGGTGATCACGGACTCCACCGGCACGGCACACACCTTTGGACCCACGACCGGGAACTCGTTTTCCTGCACGGCTGGCGCGGGCGATGAATCACCTAACGAGCCGATCACGCTGACGGTCAGCTACTCCTATACATGGCTGCCTATCCTGGCGTTCAGCCCATCGAGTCCCCTCACGTCGACTCAGGCGGCGATGGCCGAGTAGGAAGAGGGATTGGAAGGAATGAAGGTCACTTCCGTTGGCCTCTTCGGCATCGTTCGACGTCAGATGGGTACTTAAGGGTTGAGGCAGCGGCTATTCGTATTCTTCGGGAATGATCAGGAGTACTTCGACGCGCGCCGGCTGACCGTCCTGCGAGGCGGGGCGGAACTGCCACTGCTGGAGCGCGGCCAGGACGAACTGCGCTTTGGGAAATGCTTCGGGGAAGAGAACGCTGAGCGTCTCGAAGCGGCCGGACTGATTGACGAAGCCGTGGATCATGAGAGCGTCAGCATCCATTGAGCCGGGCTCGAGATTGGGCCGCACGATGTTGTAAGGCCACGGAGCATCGAGGCGGGCGACATTGCCGCCCCGCGCAGCATCGGATGCGCGAGGCAGCGAGTACTGGAGAATCCAGTTTTTCGCCAGTCCCACATGAAGATAAGCCGTGTAAGTGAGCCGGCCGCTCCATATTTGGGCGATTTCGGGATAACGGTCCTGCAGCGAATCGCCGACGATCACGGAAACGAAGCGCCCGTCCCTGGGAACCGTGATCTTTGTAGCGCCGGCAATCACGGGCTGGTCCGATCCGGAGTCCGCTCCGGGGCGGCTTTGCGATGCGTTGCCGCTGGGCGGGCCTGGATTGTTGCTGCTATTGGTTCCTGCATTGGAGCCGTTGCTTGTACCGGAATCGCCATTCTTAGACAACTGACCAGCGCCGTTCGCGGAGCTGTTTGTTTTCGCAGCGGGATTCTGCCCGTTGCCCGATCCCTCGGTCTTTGCGTCGGGATTGTTTTGCGTGGCGGGAGATTTCAGCTCCGTTCCGGCGAGTGTGCCTTCTGTTTTCGAAGCCTTGGACTCATTGACGGGCGGTAGCGCGACGGTCTGGCTGGAGGCGCGCAGCGGAGAGAGCGACATGATCTGCGCCGGCGTGGGCTGCAGCGTTGGCTGCGCCACGGTAGCGGGAGGTACTTCGGTTTTTTCGGCGAGATGGATCTGGACCGGCGAAGTGGTACTGGCCTGGATGATGCTCTTCGGCGAAGGCTTGAAACTCGACGTCACGTTCACGTCAGCGATATTCATCTCCTGGTTGGGCTGAACGACGGATGGTTTCACGTCAGAGCTGACGGGCTTTGGCGGCGGCGGCGTAATTACCTTGACCTGGGTCTTGCCCGGCGTCCAGATCACAACCTGTGGCAGTGGAATCTCCTGGGAAAGCAGAATGGGTTTATTGATATCGGGCTGGATCAAGGTTTGCGGACCGATCTTGGCCTGTGCAAGAGGCGCAGGCGCCACAGGGCTTGGCGCCGAGCCGCCTGCCGGCGCCGCAGCCCCGTGCGCACTGGCCGGCTTAGGACTTGGAATGCGCGCGTTGGCCGCAGCCTGGGCCATCTCGTCCATCTGAAGGTCGAGCCTGCGCACTGCGTAGTGTTCGGTGACCACGCGCACGAATGGGGGCTTGTATGCGATGACAAACCAGACGAGCGCCATGACTGCGCCGTGAACGAAGATCGACGCCGCGAACGACATGGGCTGCGCGGTTTGATCGGCGCCGCCGGAAAAGATCGTGGTCGTACCGGAAGATCGCATCGTGAATCTCAACATGGATTGCACCAGGGAAGAGTTCCCTCTCCTACACTGTTCGATCGGCCGCCAAACCGTGCGCACGAATGGCAATCGATAGTTCAACAAACTGTACTTACAAGTTTAGCGTCAACTGTTGTCTGGGGCAGATGGCGCAATCGTGGTATTGGCTGGTGAATTCAAGGTACGGCATCCTCAATTGGAAGCGGCTAACAAACAAAGCACCTCCATGGCAGATTGCCATGCGGCGCGGTTTGTTTGCCGAATTAAGAATCGCTCAATTCCGTGTGTGGGACTCATAGCTGTCTTGATACCCCACTGTTGGGCAGGAGTAAATACGCTGCCATTCGCAAGGTCTTCCGGGAATACACTGAATCCGCACTGCCCGTCGACAGTAGATAGGGATGGTTCGGCCGCGTGCTCCGGGCGTGCAGTTGAGGCATCTTGCCCACCGTGGCAAGCGAGGCAGGCAGGGAAAGGCGGAGCGGCCATTGAGACTGCTCCCTTAGGTTTGGGATGAATCGAAGACTGCTTACGATCCTCGTCATCGCTTTCGCGATAGCCGGCGTCTGTGCCTTCCTGGTCTATCGAGTCGTGAGTGTGCGGATGAATGCATCAAGGCCAATGGCGACTGCGAGCGTGGTGGCCGCGGCGAAGGATATTCCGCTGGGCGCGGTTCTGCAGGCGAGCGACCTTTCTACGATGACCATCGCCGGCTCGGCGCCGAAGGGCGCGCTTTTCAAGCCGGAACAGGCGATCGGGCGTGGCGCAATTTCGCAGATTTATCAGGGTGAACCAATTCTCGAGAACCAACTCGCCGGGCTTGGCTCCGGCGGCGGCCTGGCACCGACGATTCCCGACGGCATGCGCGCCAGCGCGGTGCGCGTGGACGAAGTTGTAGGCGTGGCCGGATTCGTAATTCCCGGCATGCGCGTGGATGTGCTGGTTTCCGGCAATCCGCCGGGCGCGGAGGCAACGGAGGGCGTCGTCACCAAAACCATCCTGCAAAACATCCAGGTTCTGGCCGCCGGCACCGACATCCAGCACGACCCAGGCGGCAAGGCGCAGCAGGTGCAGGTAGTCACGCTGCTGGTTACGCCGGAGCAAGCGCAGATGCTGAGCCTGGCAAGCAACTCGCTGAAGATTCAGCTGGTGCTGCGCAACCCGCTGGACACCAAGATGGACACGGTTCCGGAGAACTCCATGCGCACATTGTTTGGCGTGGCGCCTCCGCCGGCTGCCGCGCCGCATCAAGTTGCCAAGGCCGCGGCCAAGCCCACGAACAGCTTTTCGGTTCAGGTCATCAATGGCAGCAAATCCAGCGAAGAAAAATTTCCTTCTTCCGGGGGACCGAAGTGAGACTGAAAGCTGGCATTGCGATTGCATTTTGCAGCGCGCCGTTGTGGGCGCTCTGCGCCGCGCCTCTTATTCAAGCGCAGGCCGCGCCCCCTTCCGCTCCGGCCGAGGGAGTGAAGTTCCAGGATTCGACCAATGAACTTTCCGTCACAGTGGGCAAGGCAGTGCTGGTTGATTGCGCGCAGCCCGTGCAGCGCGTGGCCGTTGGCGTAGGCGACATTGTGGAAGCCATGGCGGTGAGCCCGACAGAAATCATGTTGAGCGGCAAGGCGCCGGGCGAGACCAGCCTGATCATCTGGGATATTCGCGGCGGGCGGCAGTTCTTTAACGTGACGGTTCGCGCCAGCAACCTGGTGAATGGTGACACGCTCGATGCGGTCCGCCGCGAGCTGCGCACCGAGCTGCCGAACCAGAACGTGCGCGTGAGCTTCGACAACGGGAACATCTTTCTGCGCGGCACGGTCAAGAACCTGATCGCATCGCAGCGGGCAGTATCGATTGCCTCGACGGCGGGCAAGGTGGTGAACCTGCTGGACGTCGACGTGCCTGCGTCTGATCCGCAGATTCTGCTGAAAGTGCGATTTGCCAGCGTCGACCGCAACAAGGCGCTTACGCTCGGCGTCAATCTCTTCGATCTTGGCCTGGGCCACGCGATAGGCGGCGTGTCGACCGGCCAATTCAGCCCGCCGACGATCTCCGGCGTGGGCGGCAGCAGCAGCGGCAGCGGTGGGTCACTCACAGGATCTACGGGCACAGCGGGGCTTTCGCAGGAGCTGAACATCCTGGCCTTCTTTCCAGGACTTAACGCGGGCGCAGACATCGATGCGCTTGAGACCAAGGGCGTGGTGCAGACGCTGGCGGAGCCAAACCTGATGGCAGCCAACGGCAAGGAAGCCAGCTTTCTGGCGGGCGGCGAATTCCCGTATCCGGTTGTTTCCGGTACTTCCGGCGGCACGGCGGCTGTGAGCATCGAGTTCAAGGAGTATGGCATCCGCCTGAACTTTATCCCCACGATCACGCCGCGCAATACAATCCGGCTGCAGGTGGCGCCGGAAGTGAGCGCCCTTGACTACTCGGACGAGGTGGAGATCTCGGGCTTTGAAGTTCCCGGCATTACGTCGCGCAAGGTGAACACCGAGGTGGAGCTACTGGACGGCCAGAGCTTCATGATCGGCGGCCTGCTCGACAACACGATCACCGACACGTTCCAGAAGATTCCCTTCATCGGCGACATTCCGATTCTGGGCAAGCTGTTCCAGTCGGAGTCAAAGACGAAGAACAACACCGAGCTGATCGTGATTGTGACGCCGGAGATTGTTTCGCCGATTCCGGCGGGCGCGCCGCAGCCGGCGCTCAACTGGCCGGACAAGTTCATGCCGCCGAATTCGAATATTCCAATGCACCAGCCGGACGCGAAGACGGCGGAGAATACCTTGCCACCGACACCGCCAACACTTCCGGTGGAGACGCTCATCAACAGCATGAAGCCGGAGAAGTCGCTGGTGATTGAAGGCGCAGGCGGCGGATTCGGTGTGAGCGGCCAGGTGATCAATCCGGGCGCTTCGACAACGTCAGGCGTGACGCCGGGGCCGTAAGAGTCGCGGTCTGATATGCCGATTGCGGGCGGGACAAGCCGATGAACACATTGCAAGACGCCAAGTTGCAAGACGAACCTTTGCAAGATATGGCAAAGAGCCTCGGGGAGTTCGTAGCGACGCGTCAGGCCGTCAACACCACGCGGGGCACGGTTCTGGCTTCGCGGCTTGAGCTTGCCGGCACTGGAGATACCCGCAAAAAAGGACTGCTCGGCCGGAACGGCCTTGAGCCCGGCGAAGGGTTATGGATCGCTCCCTGCGAATCGGTACACACCTTCTTCATGCGCTTCGCGATCGATCTGGTCTATCTCGACCGCAAACGCAAGGTAAGAAAAGTGCGGCACGGTGTGGGGCCGTGGCGGGTTTCGGCGTGCTTCTCTGCGCACTCGGTGCTGGAACTGCCGGCAGGCTCGGTTCGAGTGACGCAAACCGAAGTGGGCGATACGGTGGAGATCGGGACCGCCGAAGCTGCGGCAGAAGACTGAGCGGCGGAAAACTGCAAATCCAAAATATTGTGCAGGGCAACAGGTGAGGCAAGAACTCGCCGTTTTGCGCTGCGTTTCCGGACGCCGCTTGAGCGGAACGCGATCGCGAACCAGAGCGGCCGAAGATTATTTATTGGGGCGCTTATTGACGCTTTTTGTCTTATTGGGATTTGTTCGTTGTCGGGCCGCCGGATTTCGCAAGCAACTCGTACTGGTTGCCGCCGGCCCCCTCGCGCAATTCGATTTGCCAAGCAGGAGAGTGCTCAAGCACGCCAGCAAGAGGGCTGCCTGTGCGAATCAGAACGTGGTCAATGCGGTATTGGTCCAGCAGCTTGAGGGGATTGTTGAGATTTTCGATCGCGAGAAATGCCTGCAAAACGCCGTGGTGTTCGAAGGTGTCGTTCCGGGAATCGATGAAGGATGGTTTGAAGTTGAAGTCCAACATGCCGCCCAGCCCGTAGTCATTGAAGGTCCGCCAGGATGGCTGAATGCGCGCAATGGATTGGAAAGGATAACGCGCCGCCAAAGCGCGCTCAAGCTCTACTTCGGAGGGAAGAAGGAAGACAACCGCGCACGCCACGGCCGCCGCAAACAGCGCATTCAGCGCGGGGATGGTTTTCTCACTCCGTTTGCGGAAGAAACTTCGGGCCACATCGCCAGCGAGCCACGGTGCCGTGAGAACGCAGGCCATGAAAGCAAATCGCTGATGAGCGAAGGCGTAGTACCAAGCGAAGAGGACGAAGGCAAATTCGTATACTTTCCATTTGCGCCAACGCACACAATTGGAAACGATCATAAGGGCAAGGAAGATTACGGCTGCGATTCCGACGCTCGATCTGAAGTTCAATGGCTGCCACTCATCTGTGATGGCGATCATCAGCTTCTGATTGGCTAACATGTCGAACGGGTTCCAGAGAAGTCTCCAGCCGTAGGGATTCACGAGGAGACTCGCAAGGCTGAGGAAGAAGACGAGAACCAGGCGGTTTCGAACGGGTCTGGCGAAGGCGTCTTGCGCTACAAAGCGCAGGTTCACGGGCACAAGACCGCAAGCGATGTAGAGCCCGAGCAAACCCAGGCCGATGACCCAGCTACCGTGGAGATTGATCCAAAGACAGAAGAGAGGCGGCAATAGCCATAACAGGCGGGTTTTGCCGTTCTCCGCGGCATCGAGAATCGCCATCTCCGCGGACATGGCCAGGTAGCCGATCAAGATGGTTCGCGCGCCCGCGTTGATGGTCAGGAGAAAGGAGCCAAGAACGGCGATCCAGAATGCAGCACCTTCGTGGCCCGACCTGGAGCAGGAGCGAAAGTACACGCACAGGAGGTTGGCGCTGAGGGCGATGAGGGCAACGATGTGGATGCCGAGAAGTCCCGATAGTGAATAGCCGAGCCAATAAGGAAGCTCCGACAGCCATTCCGGATCGATCCAGCGCTCGCCGTGGACGGTAAATGAATAAGGCTCGTAGCGAATGAAGTGATGCGTGGAACATAGTGTGCGCGCGTTCGCGAGGTGCCACCACAGATCCGGATCTTCGGTGAGCTCGGTGCTGCCGCTCAAGGTACCGGCGAAAGCGACGACTATGCCCACTAACAAGGCAGTGTTCAGCAGATGCCGGCCGAAGAGGCGATTTACGATCCGGGCAGAGGCGTGGATTGCGGGCATGCGGGATCTTATCCGAGCGAAGGCGAGGCTTCGTGCAGGGTGGCTGGCAGGGTGCGGGCGCTGAGCCGCGCGATGAGAAACCAGGCGAGCCAAGCCGGCGCGCACCACAGATACGCGGCGGAGTGCAGGTCAAAACGATTGACCTCGATCTCGATGGCCATGTAGAGGACGGCGAGGGCAGCGAGCAGGAGCCTGGAGCGGGTACGTGAGGCGGCGATCAGGATTGCGGGCATCGCGAGGGACTGATCGAAGATCCAGCCGAAGGGCGCAACAAGCAGCGAAACCAGGACGAGCAGGCTGCCGTCCTGGAGCCAGTCCCAGCGATCGCGGCGCGGCCAGAAGTAGATGAACGCCCAGATGCAGCCCAGGATGGCCGGCGCAAAGGCCAGCCACTCGGCGTTGGGATTGATGCGGTCGCGCAGGAGGTCGCCAAAGCAGGCGGTGAACTCATGAGTGATGGTCGATGTGCGCATGTAATACGCGTATTGCGCGAAGGCGTGCGGATCGATGAGCACAGTGATGCCGCAGCCGGCGGCCATGGCCGCGACCGCGCCGGCCAGGATGCGGTAGGTGCGCGAAACGAAGATCCAGACCAGCAGCACCAGAGCAAAGGGCAGGAAGAGGTGCGGCTTGATGGTGCAGAGCCAGAGCGCGGCGCCCGCGGCGAACGGACGCGATTTGTGGAAACGCAAAAAGAGCGCAAGGCCGAAGAGCAGCAGAACCGAGGTCTGCCCGAGGATGACGCAGAACAATGCGGGCGGAAAGCAATAGCCAAGCCAGTCGAGATGGCTGCTGCGGCGGCCGACCATCTGCCACACGATGCGCACGGAGGCGATGAGAAGGGCGAGCATGGCGAGCGACCAGGGCAACGCCGTGGCTTGCGCGCCTGCAAAGCCCAGCGGATACGCCAACGGGAGCGCCCACGGCGTATTGCGCATGTAATAGGAGGCGCCGCCTTTAAATCCGGCGTCTTTCTCGATCTGGTTCAACTGGGCCGGATCGTAGGGGTTGTGATGATGAACGAGCTGCTGGCCGGTGGCCCAGTAGACGATGAAGTCGCGGCGCGCGACGATCTGGCGGTCGAAGGGCAAAATGCTGAGAAAGAGGATGGTGAAGAGGATGGCGAGCGCGCAGGCGATTGCGACCACGATCATGCTCCAGTTGCGCTCTTCGCTGAAGCCCTGAATGCTTTGGCGTTCGACCATCACCGTCATATCTATCTCATTCAAATCGATTCATCAGCGAGGGAACATGGCCAATTTGTTGCAGTGGACTCTCGAGAGTATCGGCAGGAAGCGTCTGAAAGCTAAGAGGCCGCCGACGCGGCTTTGCGATGCGCGGCGACGAGATACCAGGCGAACCAGACCGGCGCAGTCCAGAGCCACCAGGGAGAGATGACCTTCACGAAGCCGAGTTCGATGCAGGCGGCGAGAGAGAGGAGCGCGAGGAGGGCTAGCAAGGACCGCGTTCGCGTGGTGTAGGCACCATGGATGAGCGCCGGCATGGCCAGGCACTGGTCATAGAGCCAGCAATAGGGCGCAAAGACCAGGGAAACGAGCATGAGGGGGCTGCCGTTTGCGACCCAGTCCCAATGGGCGCGCCGTTGCCAGTAGTAAATGAGAGCCCAGACGCAGCAGATGGCGGCGGGAAGATATTGCAGCCAAGGGACGTTGGGAAAGAACCATTGGCGCGCGGCAACGGCGAGGCAGGGGATGAAGTCATTCTCGACAGCCGGAGAGCGCATTAGTTGGATGTAATCGCGCCATGCGCGTGGGTCGACGAGAGAGGCAGCGATGCTACTGACGGCAAGCGCCGCAATGAAGCCGGCGAGCACCTTGTAGCTGCGGGAGACCACGATCCATAAGGCCAGGGCGGCGGCAAAGGGCAGGAAGAGGTGCGGCTTGAGCGCGCAGAGCCATAACGCGGCTCCCGCGAGGAAGGGACGAGTGAGATACAGGCGGAAAAACAGTACAAGGCCAAGGAGTGAAAAGAGCGACGTCTGGCCCATAAACAGGCAGATGAGGCAGGGCGTAAAGGCGAAGGCGAGCCAGTGGATGCGGCTCGGGGGTGCACCATGGAGCTCGTGGACCATCCAGACGGAGAGCAGCAGGCAGCCGAGGAGGATGAGTGTCCACAGGATTGCGCCGATGCGCGGGCCGAGCAGCCCAAGAGGCAGCACCAGCGGCAGTGCCCAGGGCGGATTGCGCATGATGAGGGTAGCCCGAGGATCAAGGCCGGCCGAGTGCTCGATGGCCGCAATGGCAACACGGTCGTAGGGATTGTGATGATGAACGAGCTGCTGGCCGGTTGCCCAGTAGGAGACGAAATCGCGGGCTGCGCTTAGATTACCGGCGGCAGGGACAGCAAGGACAAAGAGAAGGACCAGCGCAAGTGCGATTCCGGCGACGCCAGCGATTGCGATCTCGGCAGAATCGCGGCGCTCCTGCGCGGGGGGAATGGCCAGCTCGCTCGCCATGAGGACAATTCTATGGCGTTTTCGGAATTGTTGTAAGGCTTCCGCTCATGCAAGGTCAACTTAAAGCGCAAAATTTAGATGCGAAAATCCGGCGAGTCGAGGAAATGGTTGGACGGAAAGATTGGGTGAAAAGTGATGAAAGTAATGTATACAGCTTGGTTCGGTGCAGGATGCCGTGTAAACGCGCGTAGACACACGGTGGCCCGCTTTCGTGTTCCCAGCGCTGCAAGCCTCTGATTCTAAATCCGGAGCAGCGTAAGCAGAGAATGGCACGCGATGTGCTGTAAGGAGGGTGCCCGGCTGAGGCTGGGAAATTCAAATCTCGGAGAGAAAAACAAAATGAACAACCTTTATCTGGCGCTCTATGTGAAGATACAGTCCCTGATGAACCGTGAGGATGGCCAGGATCTGGTCGAGTACGCCCTCCTGGTTTGCCTTATCGCCCTGGCCGCGATCACCGGCGTGAACAATGTCGCGACGGCCGTCACGAAGGTCTTCTCGAACATCAGCTCTTCGTTGGCGTAACTCCTGGTTCGTTCAACGTCCCAGGCCTCAGCACTTCGTAAGGGAGCACGACCCGGAAACCGCCGGAACGGGGCTCCCTACGGGGATCAACTTCAACGCACCGACCAACAGTTACCTAGGCACAAAGTAACGGCATAGGTTCCAATGAAACAAATTGTGTTCCCTTGTAAGTGAGAGAGAAAGAAGAATTGGGGATGAAAGAGCCCCATTTCAGGCGAATTATCCCGACCCAGGCCGGAAACTCATCGATCGGGATGAAACTGAAGAGCGCACTTCTGCCGGTGTGCGTGAACCTTCAAGGCCTGAAGAATGGCGATTAGGGCCAGGACCTTGTTGAGTACGCTTTGCTGATTGTATTGATCGCGCTGGTGTGCGTCACCGGCGTCAGCAACGTGACCTCAGCAGTCAAGTCAGAATTTTCGAACATCAGCTTCTCGCTGGCGTAACGATTCGCAGTCACTCAGAATCCAGCGAACCAGTTTCCGCGCGGGAGGCGTGTTTCCGGTGGAATGCCGGGAGCGCGCCTTCGCGCAGCGTGTGCGATCCCCATCCCCGATGCGGGCACAAATGCCATGCAGGGTGCGGCGGTTTGTGTTTCGGAGTTGCGAGGCGCCGGGTTGTTTTCTGTTTGAGCGACAAGAGATCTCGCGCAAAGAGCGGGACGGCGCAGACTGGTGATTCCGGCGGCGAAGTAAAGAGCATAGCAAGGGAGAACCGCGATGCGGCATGCACTTTCGAAAGTGTCTCAACTGCTTTGGGCCCTGCGATTCGATGCAGAGGGGCAGGATCTCGTCGAGTACGCGCTGCTCATGTGCCTGATCTGCCTTTCACTGATCAGCGGAATCAACGGTATCGCTACCGCAGTCAATTCGACGTTCAGCAAGATCAGCTCGTCACTGGCGTAAAGCGCTGCGGCCCCTTATCAGACTTCGCCAGTCAACTTTTCCGGGCCCGGTTTTGAGAGAGCGGCGATATCAAACTTTCGTTACTTCCCGAAAGAGCGCCGTTGGATCACCAACGATTCTCGAATCACGAGAATTCCCTTAGGAATTCTTTAGGTTTCGTTTATACCTTGGAAATACGGAAGAAAAGTACTTTTGCCAGGTTTCATCGCACGCGAGCAAGGCCGGGCCAAAAAAAACAACAACTAATTAGGGGAGAAGCAGGATGAACACGGTATTTCTAAAACTGGTTGTGCAGTTCCAGAACTTTCAATGCAGTGAAGAAGGTCAGGATCTGGTTGAATACGCTCTTCTGGTTTGCATGATCGCATTGGCCGCTGTTACGGGTGTAGACAAGGTTGCCACGGCGATAACTAAGGTCTTTTCGAATATAAGCGGGTCGCTGGCGTAAGAGCAATTATCGCTTCGAGGGCCGCGCCAGTTCAGATTCCTGGCATGCGCGACCCTTGAAGCATTATGATTACTTCCTCAAACCTAGAAGCGAACGATCAACGGAATACATTAATGGAAGAAGGGGGCAGTGCACGCTCAAGTATGAGTGCGGCATTGCTCCGTCCCTTGTCTTCCCGGACTTTGTGAATTAAAACAAACCGCACGCCGGCTGCAGCCGATAGATAGATTATTGAGGGAAATCGAATGAACTCCATGCTATTGAAGCTCTATGTGCAATTGCAGACTCTTGGGAGCTGCGAAGACGGCCAGGATATGGTTGAGTACTCCCTACTTGTGACGCTGATCGCACTGGCGACGATTACCGGGATCAGAGGCGTGGCGTCAGGAGTGAATCTGGCCTTCAGCAACATCAGCTCATCGCTGGCGTAGCCGCGCTGGGCCGCAGGTTCGACGAAAGAAGCGTTGCGACCCGGTATGCTGCGTTTGGGCACGAATTTGGTTCGCATTTGATGAGGAGACCGCCGTGAGATCGCTCGATCTCGGGGTGGTCTCCGCAGTCTGTTTTGGGGCAAGCGGAGTTGGTGCGTAGCGCGAATTTCTTTGCGAGATATGGCGCGACGAAGATTCCGGAAGCGCGATAGTTACCGAGAGTGGTTCTGCCGGGGCGATCGCCCAGCGGAACGCAAGCGATATTGCCGTAGAATCTCGGTAATCTCCGCTGCGTCTTTTGCGGGAAGAGACCCGGGAGGCTCGCACCCCGACCGCGATGGTCCTGACCTCAAGCAACGTTACAAGCCCACAACTCCTGATCCTGGAATTCGGTTTGACGGCGATTGCAGCCGCGGCCGCGTTCGCGTGGCCGGGAATTGGGGGTGGGATTTTCCGGCGCATCGAGCGGGCCTTCAGCAAGCTAGCACGAAGAAAGCGATGGGCGGTGGCGACCGTTGGGCTCAGCGTGATCGTGCTGCGGCTGGCGATGCTTCCGCTGTTTCCGATCCCCTTGCCGTTCGTTCCTGACGACTTTAGTTTTCTGCTGGCCTGCAACACGTTCGCAGAGGGGCGGCTGGCGAATCCCACGCCCGCATTGTGGAAGCATTTTGAAAGCATCCACATCTCGATGCAGCCGACGTACATGTCGATGTACTTTCCCGGGCAGGGGCTGGTGCTGGCGGCAAGCAAGGTTTTGCTTGGGAATCCGTGGTTCGGGTTGCTGATTGTGAGCGCACTGATGTGCGCGGCGATTTGCTGGATGCTGCAGGCGTGGATGCCGCCGGGCTGGGCGCTGCTGGGCGGATTTATCGCGGTGCTGCGACTAGGCCTGTTCAGTTATTGGACGAATACGTATCACGCGGCGGGCTCGCTGGCGGCGCTGGGTGGAGCATTCGTGCTCGGGGGCACACCGCGGCTGATGAAGACGGCGCGACTGCGTTACGGAATGCTTGTGGGAGTGGGCATCTCGATTCTTGCAATGACGCGGCCGTATGAGGGAGTTCTCATTTCGCTTCCGGTCGGATTTATCTTGTTCCGATGGCTATTCAAGGGCGCCAACCGGCCGCGTGGAGTCGTTGCAGCACAACTGGTAGGTCTGCCGCTGGCGGTGATTCTTGCGACTTGCGCGTGGTTTGGTTATTACGATTATCGAGCCTTTGGTAAAGTGACGACGCCGCCCTACGCGGTGAATCGCGCAACGTATGCGATTGCGCCTTATTATGTATGGCAAGAGCCGCGGCCTACGCCGGTTTACCGCCATGAGGAGCTGCGCGAGTTCTACGGGCAGCGCGGCGAGATGGGGTTCTTTAGCCAGATCCACTCGTGGAAGGGCTTTGTTCCGTACACTTTCCTGAAAGTGGGGTTTGCGTTTCTGTTTTACGCCGGGTTCGCGCTGCTGCCTCCATTAATCATGGTGCGGCGAGTGTTTTTGGATCGGCGGATCCGCTTTCTGGTTATCTGCGTGCTTGTGATGAGTGCGGGGCTGGTCATCGAGATCTATATGCTGCCCCATTACCTGGCGCCCTTTACGGCGGCGTTTTATGCGATCGGGATCCAAGCAATGCGACACCTGAGGTTCTGGAAACCGGAGGGCCGGGCGATGGGGCTGGCATGGATACGGCTGACGGTGACGGTCTGCGTTTTGATGGCGGGACTGCGCGTGCTGGCTGTACCGCTGCGCTTTGGCCCAAACGAGTTTCCGCCGAGCAACTGGAATTTCACCTGGTTCGGACCCGCGCACTGGGGCACGCAGCGGGCGGGAATCGAGAAATGGCTGCAGGAGCAGCCGGGAGAGCAACTCGCAATTGTGCGATACGAGGCCGGGCATGAGCCGCTGGATGAGTGGGTCTACAACGCGCCGGACATCGATGACTCCAAAGTCGTATGGGCAAGGAACATGAGCGCTGCAGAGAATTTAGAGTTGGTACAGTTTTATCGGGACCGAACGGTTTGGCTGATCGAGCCCGATGCAAGTCCGGTGCGGGTGACGCCTTATCCTGCGGCAGAGCCGGCTGCTGCGGTGCACTAATTGGCAATTCTCATGATGGGAAGACGCCGCGGTTCGAGGAGTAAGAGAGCATGATCAACGGAAAACGGATTGCGGTGGTGATGCCGGCCTACAACGCCGAGAAGACGCTGGAAAAAACAGTACGCGAATTGTCCGATGTGGTGGATATCAAAATTCTGGTGGACGACTCGAGTAGTGACCGGACTGCGGAACTTTCGCGGAGGCTGGGCGTCCAGACTTTTATTCACGACACGAACTACGGATACGGGCGCAACCAGCAGACTTGCTATCGCGAGGCGCTGGCGGCGGGCGCAGACATTGTGGTGATGGTGCACCCCGACTATCAGTACACGCCATCACTGGTTCCGGCGATGGCGGGAATGATTGCCAGCGAAGTGTACGACATGGTTCTCGGGTCGCGCATTCTGGGGGCGGGTGCGCTAAAGGGCGGGATGCCGCTCTACAAGTACGTATCGAACCGTTTGCTCACTGCGTTTCAGAACGTGTGTCTGGGAGTGAAGCTGTCGGAGTATCATACCGGATTTCGCGCGTACAGCCGGCAACTGCTGGAGACGCTGCCGCTGCTGGAGAATTCGGATGATTTCGTCTTCGACAACCAAGTGATCGCGCAGGCTGTGATGTTTGGTTTCAGAATCGGCGAGATTTCATGCCCAACGAAATATTTTGCCGAAGCCTCGTCGATCAACTTCCGGCGAAGCGTGCAGTACGGACTGGGCGTGCTCGCCACCACGGCGGGCTTCGTGGCGCATAAGCTAGGAGTGATTCATGCTCCGCGTTATGACGCCTCGGGCAGAAAAGTGACCCAGCAATATTATTCTCAGATCGCGCAAGGCCGGTGAGTACCTGGATGGCCGCTGTCGATCGTGACAACGCACCGAACTTCATAATGAGTGTGCCGGCTGACGCGGGGGTACGCGCAGGCGAAATCGCGCTCTCGGGACGCAGAATCTCGCGAACGCCTTCCCAAGCGTTCTTGAACCGGATGATGCGATGAAGATCCTGATTTCCGGCATATGCGGATTTGCAGGCAGCCATATCGCGCGGTATCTTCTCGAAGCGCATGAAGGAATCACGATCGCTGGGCTGGATAGCCTGGCGCGGCCGGGAAGCGAAACAAACCGCCAGGTACTGAAACGCCTCGGGATCAAGATGATTCATGGCGATCTGCGCCTCGCCAGCGACGTGGAGGCGCTGCCGGCTGTGGACTGGGTGATCGACGCGGCTGCGCAACCGAGCGTGCTGGCCGGCCGGGACGGGAAAACGAGCGCACGCCAGGTACTCGAGCACAATCTGCTGGGAACGATCAACCTGCTGGAATATTGCCGCGCAGCGAACGCGGGGCTGATCCTGATCAGCACGAGCCGGGTTTACTCGATTCCAGAGCTGGCGCAGCTTCCGTTGTGCGTCGCATCGCAAGCATTCGCGCTCGATGGCGCTAAGACGACACCGATGGGAGTGGGACCCGCGGGCGTGCGCGAAGAATTCAGCACGGAAGCGCCGATCTCGCTTTACGGCGCGACCAAGCTGGCGAGCGAGCGGATCGCGCAGGAATATGCCGCGGGATTTGGCGTGCCGCTGTGGATTAACCGATGCGGAGTGCTTGCGGGAGCAGGGCAGTTCGGAACGGCTGAGCAAGGGATCTTTTCTTATTGGATTCATGCGCACCGGGCGAAGCGCAAGCTGAAATATCTTGGATTTGGCGGCCAAGGTTATCAGGTGCGCGATGCGCTGCATCCACGGGACCTGGCCGCGATGGTGGACCTGGAGATGCAGACGGGCGCGAAGGGCACAATGTTCAATGTGTCGGGTGGGGAGACGAACAGCATGTCGCTGGCGCAGTTGACCGCGTGGTGCAACGAACGATTCGGTGCGCACGAGCCGGTGCAGGATGGTTCGGAACGCCCCTACGATATTCCATGGCTCATTCTGGACTCCAGCAAAGCGATTGCCGCAACGAAATGGCAGGCGCGAATCAGCCTGCAGCAAATTCTCGATGAAATTGCGCAACACGCCGAGACGCATCCGGACTGGCTGACACGATGCGAAGCATGACGACGCTGCGCGATCGACCGACGCTCGAACGGCTGTCAGTTGTGATTCCGGCGCGTGATGAAGAAGGATGCATCGCTTCGACGGTGGAGCATCTTCATCTGGAGTTGCGCATGAACGGCATTGCGCACGAGATTGTGGTGGTCGACGACGGCAGCAGCGACAGAACGGCGGAGATCATAACGGAACTGGCGCAGCGGATTCCCGAGCTGACGCTGGTGCGGAATGGACCGCCGCATGGATTCGGCCGCGCGATAACCAACGGGCTGCGCCGCATGCAAGGGGATGCGGCCGTGGTGATGATGGCGGACGAGTCGGACGATTGCCGCGACGTGGTGCGCTACTGGAACAAGCTGAACGAAGGTTGGGATGCGGTGTTCGGTTCCCGCTTTATGAAGGGCGGGGGAGTGATCGATTATCCGTGGATCAAACTGCGACTGAACCGGATGGCGAATCTGTTTATTCGCGGCCTGTTCGGTATTTCGTTGAACGACACGACGAACGCATTCAAGGCATACCGGCGGACCGCAATTGAAGGGTGCAGCCCTTTGCTTTCGGCTCATTTCAACCTGACCGTGGAGCTGCCGCTGAAAACGATGATCCGGGGTTTCACATGGACGACGATACCGATCACATGGCGGAACCGGCGGACGGGAGTGGCGAAGCTGAAGATCCAGGAGATGGGAAGCCGCTACCTGTTTATTTGTCTTTATCTATGGCTGGAGAAACACCTGAGCCGGGGAGATTACAAGAAGGGCGACGCGTGAGCGAAATTGCCGAGCGGCCGAGGTTCCCGGAACAAGTGCTTCGGTGGCAACACCTCGTCAGCCCGCTGGAACATGACTCTGGTGAAGCACTCGCACAAAAGAGTTGATTGAGAAGTTTGCAGGGGACAATGAGGCTACGGCGATTTCACGAAGGGTGACACATGAACACTCCTGTAATCGAGAAAGAAGCTGGGCGCAGAACGCCAGTCACGCCTCGGCTCGCGATTCCGGCGCTCTTTGTGATGATTCCCGGGGTACTGTACTACGCCATCCTGTTCCGGCATGTGGTGGATCTTCCTTTGCTGGACGATTATGACGCGGTGCTGGGATTCCTGAACCAACTGGCGCAGGTGAAGGGGACGGCGGCGAGGTTTTGGTTCCTTCTGAGCGCGCAGCATAACGAATACAAGATTTTCTTTGCGCACGCAGTGGCATGGGCGCAGTTTGCGGTGCTGGGGCACGCGAACTTCGCGCAGCTTTGCGTTCTTGGCGACAGCGCGGTTCTGGTGCTCGCAATATTGCTCTGGTCTATGTTCCTACCCAAGCAGGATGATTTGACCAAAAGGCTTGCGTATTTCGTGCCAGTGTCGTGGCTGCTTTTCCAGTTGCAATACTTTGAGACAGTCACGTGGGCAATGGCGTCACTGCAGAATCTGTGGGTCATTGTTTTTTCCTTCGGTGCCATAAAATTCCTCCTTCAGCCCAGGCGGAGAGCGTATACCGGTGCATTGGCTTTGTATGTGCTGGCAGTTTCCGCTTCGGGAAATGGATTCTTCCTGTTTCCATTGGGTCTATTGATCCTGGCGAATCGCCGCCAAGTGGCGCGCGCTGCGGGGTGGCTTGTGACCTCGGCAGTGTGCATTGCCGCGTATGCGTTCCACTACAACGTTCATTCTTCGCAGGCGATCTATTCGCCACAAGCGCATCAGCACGGATCGGTGTTTGCAACGCTGATTCACTTGCGGCCGGACTACGTGCTGGCATTCCTGGGCAATGCGGCGGCGATTGGCGGAGCGTCGCCGACGTATGCGGCGATCAGCATCGTGCTGGGTCTAATCCTGCTGGCGGTATTCGCATGGATGGCGCGGCGTGGCTACGCGCGGAAGAATCCGGTGGTCGCGTATTGCGTTCTATTCCTCCTGCTGACCGCAGTTGGCGTGGCGGGGCTGCGTTCGGATTTCGGTCTGACGCAGAGCCTATCGTCGCGCTATACGATTTATGGCGCACTGGCTGTGATCTTCGCGTGGGCAGCGGTGGCCGAGGAGTTTTTGCAACAGCGAACCGGACCGGTCGTGAATAACAATCCATACGTGGTGATGACGGGCGTGGCGATATTGTTTGGGCTGTGCATGGATTATGTGGGCAATGTGAATCTGGGCCGGCGCGAGAGCGACGCGATGACAGGAATGGCGGCGTACGAGCGGACGGCGGGATCGCCTGCCGTCGAAGGACCCATCCCCCCAATTCCATATGAGAACGACGTCATAAGGACGCTGCGCACTCGATCGCAGGTGATTCTGACGGAGTCGATCCGGCTCGGAGTCTATGAGCCGCCGAAATACTGATCGGGATGAAATGAGCAGGACGAGCTAAGCGGGAGTTCGAATGATGCAGGAGATTGGGAAAGCGATGGTGGGGTTCGGGCTGCTGCTCGTCGTGCTGGGAGCAGTGGTAATACTGGCTGCGCGGTGGGGGCTCCCGCTGAGGCGATTACCGGGAGGCATTTCTTATCGGGGAAAAAACGTCTCGTTTTACTTTCCGCTCGGGACATCGATTCTGATCAGCGTTGTGCTATCGGCAATTTTGTATTTTATTTCGCGGTTTCGGCGCTAGGGCCGAGCTTAACCGCGGTGGGCTGGGACGAAGTATTCGCCGCGCGAAGCCGAATCGACGAGAAACTTCTTGGAAGACAGCAATGCCGCCCGGAGGCGGCATGTAGACTCCTGTAACACAAAAGCGTCAGATGCCGACGCCGAATTCGCTGGCGCGCTGCTTGCCTGCCTTCGAGTAAAAGTCATACGGCGTGCGGCGGTTGAAGCGATAGCGGTTGCGCAGCTCTGCGCCGACAAAGAGACCGACGACGGCGACGGCGATTCCTACAGAGAACCACGTGATGACGCGCAGGACAGAAGATCCAGCTTGCTCGAGCGAGTCTTCGACATCAGGCAACTGAGATTCAAATTCGGCAGACACGGAGCACAGCCTCCAATTTCCTACATGATAACCCAGATCGGCCGCGATGAGCCGTAGCGTCAGGTAGTGGAAATGCGATCGCTACACTTTAGTTTCGATGCTGCCGAGCCATTTGGATTTGCCGGAATCGGAAAGAAAACTTGCGCGAATGGAGTTGGCGGCGAGTTGGCGCAACTCATCGCGAGTGAATCCTTGCTCGGTGTGCGCCAGGAGGTACTCGTTGGCGAGATCGGAGCCGAAGAAGGCAGGATCATCCGAGTTGAGAGTCACCAGAAGGCCAAGATCGAAGTAGCGGCGCAGCGGGTGATCGGCGAAGGAAGAGCAGACGCCGGTACGCACGTTGGACGTGGGATTCAATTCCACAGGAACTCCCCGTTCTTTCAGGTTTTGGAGTAGAGAAGAGTCTTCGATCGCCGACAGGACGTGGCCGATGCGCTCAGAGCCGATGGAGAGCGCTTCCCAAATGGCCGCAGGGCCCGTGGTTTCGCCGCAGTGGTTGGTCAGGCGCAGGCCCGCGGTGCGGGCGCGGTCATAGAGCGCCGCAAAAGGACTGGAGCCGGTAATCCGCTCGTCACCGCCGAGGCCGATGCCGATGATCGAGGGGTAGTGCGCACGCATTTCCGCGGCCTTGCGAAAGACGCGCTCGGCCTCTTCGACGGTGAAGTGACGGACGGCGTCGAAGATCCAATAGAGCGAGAGACCGAGCTCGCGCTCGCCGCGCTCACGGGCGCGCTCGAGCGCAATGAAGATGGGCTCGAAGCAGGATGGATCGAAGTTGCGCCAGAGGTAGATGACGCCGACGGAGATGTAGACCTCTGCGTGCACGATACCTTGCGCGGAGAGCCGCTCGATCATGCGCCAGGCGGCGAGCTCGTAGTCCTCGGGGTCCTTGAGGCGGCGCGTGACGGCTTTGAAGGACTCGATGAACCCGGAAAAGTCAGAGAACCGATAGATGGCCTGAGCTTCGCGCAGCGTCATGGGACGCGCATCGTGGCGGGTGCTGAGCTCGACCAGCGTGGAGGGCAGGATGGTGCCTTCGAGGTGCAGATGCAGCTCAGCCTTGGGCAGGCTGCGGATGAATTGCTCGATTTCGGTCACACTTTGAGTTTAGCGGGGCACCTGCGGTGCGGCAGCGGCCGCTTGCGCAGCACAGTGGCTTATAGACAGGCTTATCGACGTGCAATCGACCGCACGCGGAGCGGCAAAGTCTGCGAGCCTGCAACGCAGCAGGGCAGCGATTCGGAAATTTGCAGGCCGTCCCAGGTCTCCAAAGGCGAGAGACCTGGGGCACCCACGCTATTTGGATTGGATTGTGGTGGCGCGATCGTTGACGAAGGTGACGGTCCAGCGTTTGCCGGCCTGATCGTAGGTGATGGTGCGATTCCCGGTGGAGGAGCTGTCCTGCTGGGTTTTCTGGCCGATGGACATGCGGGTTTGGAGCTCACTCATGCCGGGCTTGACCTGATGTGCGTCAATGGCCGCCCAGACACCCTTAGGCCAGTTGTCGTAGATGGTATGCGGATCGTCGTAGCAGAAGAGGACGTCAGAATAGTAGGACTCCCGGCTGGCGTCCATCACGCCGATGACTGTTGCGTACTGAGCGGGGCTGCCGGGCAGGTTGAAGATGGCGAAGGCCTGGCGGCTGCCGTGGGAGATGCCATCGTCAACACTTGCGGGAGCGGAGGCCTTGATGACTTTCTTGATGTCGAGGCGTTGCGCGGTGGGGATGACGCCGACTGATTTGGTGAAAACAATGTGGCCGCCTTCGAAGGGATAGTACGGCATGGTGTAGCCGTTCTTCATCCAGACGCTCGTATTTTGAAGCTTGAGAACGTCGTCGAAGGAGGTGGGCATCATGGTGCGGACGACTGCGACATCGTCGGGCGTGAGGTTTTGCTCGGGGTTGTTCTGACTGGTGATGCCCGGGTTTTTGCGGTGTTCAAAGATGGAGAAAAGATAAATGCCGCCGATGGCGAGAGTGACGGCGGTGAGGGCGAGAGCTTTTTGCCAGTTGTGCACAGTTGTTTAGATGGGGGCGCGATCAGCGAGGTTGGGCGGGCGAGGTTCAGCGAATTCGGAACGATGACGGCTGTAGAAAAAATAGATGAACAGGCCGAGGACCAGCCAGATGACGAAGCGGAACCAGGTGATGATGGGCAGTCCAGCCATGAGGAGCAGGCAGAAGATCACGCTGAAAGTGGGAATGATGAAACCGCCGGGAACGACGAAGCCGCGGCGGCGATCCGGCTCGCGAACGCGCAGGACGATGACGCCGATGGAGACGAGGACGAAGGCGAAGAGCGTGCCGATGTTGGAGAGATCGGCGAGGGTTCCGATGTCGAAGAGGCCGGAGGGGATGGCGACGACTATGCCGGCGACCCAGGTGGAGAATGCCGGAGTGCGATAGAGCGGATGAACATGCGAGAAGACGCGCGGCAAGAGGCCATCGCGCGACATGGAGAACCATACGCGCGACTGGCCTAGCTGGTAAACCAGGATGGACGAGAGCATGCCCATGATGGCGCCGCAGAGCACGACCAGCCTGATCCAGTGGAGCGAATGACCGCCGGGAAGGATGGAGAGCTTCTTGAGCGCATTGACGACGGGCGCGGCGTCGCCGACCATGGAGCGCCAGGGGACGAGGCCGGTGAGGCAGACGGCAACGGCGACGTAGAGCACGGTGCAGACGAGGAGCGTGGCGATGATGCCGATGGGCAGATCGCGCTGCGGGTTGCGGCACTCCTCGGCGGCGGTGGAGACCGAATCGAAGCCGATGTAGGTGAAGAAGATGATGGAGCCGCCGGTGAGGACGCCTGACCAGCCGTTGGGCATGAAGGGATGCCAGTTGCCGGGATGGATGAAGCTGATCACCGCGAAGACGAAGATGACGATGGCGACGAGCTTGATGCTGACCATCATGTTGTTGGTGGAAGCCGACTCGCGGATGCCGCGGACGAGGATCACGGTGAGGATAAGGACGATAAGGAAGGCGGGAATGTTGAAGCCGAAGTGCCAGCCGGAGTTGTAGATCGTGTTGCCAGCGAGATCCTGGAGACCTTCGGGGAGATAGGCGGGGGAAATCCATTTGGCGCTGGGGTGGAGGCCGAACCAGTCCAGCAAGTCGACTACGTGAGCGGCGAATCCGACGCTGACGGTCATGTTGGAGCCGGCGTATTCGAGGATCAAGTCCCAGCCGATGATCCAGGCGATGAGTTCGCCAAGCGTGGCGTAGGTGTAAGTGTAGGCGGAGCCGGCGATGGGAATCATGGAGGCGAGCTCGGCATAGCAAAGGCCAGTGAGCGCGCAGACGAACGCCACCAGGAGCATGGAGATTGCAATGGCGGGGCCCGCGCCGGGGCGGCCGGCAAGCGCAGTATGAGTGAGAAGAAAAGTGCCCAGCGGCGTGTTCAGCATGCTGGAGGTGTCGAACTGCTCGCCGGAGATCGCAGTGCCGATGACGGTGAAGATGCCCGAGCCGATGACGGCACCGATGCCAAGTGCGGTGAGCGACCAGGGCCCGAGAGTTTTTTTCAGCGCGTGGCTAGGATCCGCGGAGTCGCGGATCAGCTTATCGATCGATTTGCGGGCGAGCAGTTGGCTGGGCAGTGAATGCCTCCGTGGCGGCTGCTTCGAACGGGGGTTGCCGGCCTCCAGCCTGCGCTCGTGCCGGCGAAGGTCTTGCCGACGACGCAGCAAACGGAGGCCAGCGGCCGAAGCTGTCTAGTTAGCGCTTGGACACCCCGCGAACCAGCTTCTTCAACTTTTTCTTTTGCGAGCCGCGCGGAACGGTGCGTTTGGCCTTGGGAGCCGCTTTCTTGCGCGCCGTACGCTTGAGCTTTTTTCGTTCCTTTTTGTCAGTGATCTTCTTGGTATCTGCCACGCTAGGGTCCTCTTTCAACATTTGGATCTGAATTGCCCAAATGGGCTGAATCGCGATTTTTATGGTAACAGGATGGAGGCGACGGGGAGAGGAAGCGGAGCGAAGTAGCGCGGGAAAGGACGGAGAAAACAAAAGCCGCGCGGCGAGCACCGAGTGCAGCCGCGCGGCGAATTGGGAAAGCGCAGGTTTTAGAACTTCACCATGAGGTCGATGTCGACGTACTGCTCATCGCGGCGGAGGTCCGGATACCAGACGCCGCCGTGCGGGCCGCTCGAGTTCGCGCCGCAATAAGAGGATGCGAAGGCGGGCGCGCCGGTTCCGGTGGTTCCGTAAGGAACCTGGCCGGACGAATAGGGGCCTCCGGAGTTGGGCACTGCCGAGCCGTCCATGCAAGCGAACTGAGTAGGCGCGCCGTTGTTGACGCCCCACGGCGCACCGGCAAAGGCGGGCGGCGTCATGCCTCCGTGGCCGGACCAGTAGGGAATATTGGTTCCGCGAATACCGTACTCCCACCGCCAGGTGACCCACTGGCGGGGCATGTAGTCGAAGGTGACCGTGCTGTCCCAGGCTTTGAAGGCATCGCCGGCGTTCATCTGGAAGTAGGGTGAGTTGAGAGCCGCCGAGGTTGCAGTCTCTCCGTTGATGGGCGGAATGAGGACGAGATACATGCCGGGGTTATTGATCTGGCCGCCGCCGATGGTAACGCCATAGAGGTCTTTCTTAAACCAGTTGCGGTCGTAGAGCATGTAGCCGAGAAAGCTCTGCTTGGTGTTGCCGCCTTTGTCATTGTGGCAGTTCACGCCTGCTCCGTACTCGCATCCCGCGTCACCGGTAAGGCTGAAGGCGGACCTGTCGAGGAAGTTGCCCGGCTTGTCGAAATACTTCACTTCGAGGCTGTTGTCGGTGTGCAGGCGGGCGCGGCCGGGCACCTCGAAGTCGTCATGGCCCATGCCGTAGTTATTGCTGAGGACGTTCATCCACGGGAAGGGCGTCCATTTGATTTGGCCGCCGAGGCCCTTGCGGGCGTTCGAGGATCCGTAGGACTGCCAGCCGTTGATGATCCAGGGTTCGATTTTGAGGTGTGCGGTGGGGAACATCTGGATGCGGATTCCCTGGAAGAACCAGGGAGTGTTGGAGGAGACGTAGGAGGGCTGATAGGCCCAGTTATCGAAGTTGTAGTAGCTGAAGAGGCCGACGTAGGACATGAAGATGCCCGCGTCGATGTTGATGCCGTGCATGACGTTGGGTATCTGGTAACCGCCGTAGGCCTCGGAAAGGTACTGGTCGGCTCCGGCGATGTTCCACTGGCCCTTCGAGTAGCTGGGATCGTTGCGTACGGTGGCTGTGGAGTACATGCCGAACTGGGTCATGAAGCGGGCGTGCGCGTTGTCGAGGTGAAAGTCGCCACCGAGGCCCAGCTGCTCCACCTGGATTTCGTTGGTGCGGAAGAGCTCGCTGGAGCCGCTCATGGAGTCGTCTTCGGGTTTGTTGAAATCGTAGTTGTAGGTGATGTCGGCGCGAATCTCAGGCGTGAAGAACTTGGAATCGAAGGCGACATCCTTGTTGCGCGGATTGCCGTTCAGCCAGGTCCAGTCCCAGTCGGCGAAGGCCGGTGCGTGCGGATCTTTGGGCGCGGTACCTGTGGGAGCAGAGACCGCCTGTGGATTGGTGGTCTGGAGCGCGGCGGCCGGAGCAGACGCTGCGTGAAGTGACGGGGTGGGAGTGGCGCCGACGAGCGCCTTTTCCGCAGCGGTGAGGGCGGCGGCGTTGCTGTTGCTCTCCGCGCTGGCGTGCTGATCGTGAACCTTTTGCTCGAGCTGCTCGAGACGCCTCTTGAGCGCCGCGATCTCCTGCTCGACAGTCATCTCAGGCGCGGGCTGCGCTGCGGCGGCAGAGGTGGACGCGGAACGGGTGTCCGCGGCGGCAGGCGGATCCGATGCGGCGACGAGGCTGGGTTGCGATGCGCTTGCTGCAGGCGCTTGCGCGGCCGCGCAGGCTGCAGCTGCCGCGACCGTCGCCGCGAGCGTAAGCGTTCGTGTCAGCTGCGTTCCGGCAATCCCAAAGGTGTTTCTCATGTTTGATTTCTCGCTTTCTCTTCAGCTCTGATGATGGGTGGAACGACGAGTGTGATGGGGGTCGAATGGTGTTGGAATGAGCGTCGCGGTGGTTCGTTGAACAGACGGCGACAGCAGGTGCGCCGCGGCTACTCGGACCGGTTGCATCCGCGCGCCCGATCGGTGAAAGAGCATCAGGATTCATTCACTTGTACGAGTGAATGCGCGTATGAGCTCTGAATTCATTCCAGAAGAGAACGCATAAGCGGGACATAAAGCATTTGTAGGATGTTCATAAGCTGGTTGCGCCGTGGGTCTTCGATTCGCCTGTGGTTAGGTGAGTCAAGCCGAGGCGGCTTGGGTTTGCCAGGGTTCGGCGCGGAGCGCAGAAACGGGCGGCACGCGGAGCGAACGAGGTGAATCAGATTTCAGATTGCGATGAGGCAGGGATGAAGGCATGGGGTGCGCGAGGCGGGACACGATGGCGCTGCGGCGATTGCGAAGGCCAATGCGGGCAGGACGATTGCGTCCGAGGCGTATAGAATGCGGGGACAGAATCAGGCAAAGTTTGGTCAGGGACGGGAGATGAAGTGGCGGTTTTGGCGGTGCAGCAGATCCGGCGCATGCGAGGTGGCGCACAGGGCCAGCTGATGCTGGGCGCCAACGGACACATCTACGTCGTCAAGTTCCAGAACAATCCGCAGCACACACGGGTGCTGGCCAACGAACTGCTTGCGACGCGGCTGGCATTGGCGGCGGGGCTGACAGTGCCGGAGTGCGACGTGGTCGAGGTCTCAAAGTGGCTGGTGGATCACACGCCGGAACTCGAAATTGACATCGGCCGCTCGCTCGTCCGCTGCCAGCCAGGACTGCAGTTTGGATCGCGCTTTGCAGGCGGAACGATGCCGGGGCAGGTGGTGGATTATCTGCCTGAAGAACAGCTGGTAGAAGTGAAGAACCTGGCCGAGTTCTCGGGGATTCTTGCGCTCGACAAATGGACCGGCAACGCCAACGGACGGCAGGCGGTGTTCGCGCGGCGGCAACGCGAGCGCCGCTATAAGGCGGTCTTCATCGACTTCGGCTATTGCTTTCACGCCGGCGAATGGCGCTTCGAGGATGCGCCACTGCGCGGGGTCTACTATCGCAACGACGTCTATCGTGACGTGACAGGCTGGGAGTCGTTTGAGCCGTGGCTGACGCGGTTGGAGACGATGCCGGCTGACGTGGTGTACGCCGCGACGAACCAGATTCCGCCGGAATGGTACGGCGGCGACCTGGGAGAGATGGAAGCGCTGGCAGAAAAACTGTTGACGCGGCGCAGCCGGATCCGGGAGCTCATTGAGGCTTTTGGGAATTCGGACCGGAGGCCGTTTCCGAAATGGGGGAGGGGCGAGGGAAGGGTTGGGGAGGATGGTTGGAAAGGTGCAAGGTGGCCTACGATGGAAGGTAGCGTGAGTTAGGGAGAGACGGGTAGACAAGAGTGCGCAAGCACGAAAGACGGACGGACTGCGATGGAGCGTAGGCCGGGGTAACCAGGCCACGGTAAACCAGGCCAGTGTAAGTGAGGCAAGGGTATGGACGGATTGCAGGCAAGACGAAACTGCGAATTTCAGCTGATCCGCTACGTGTCGGACGCGGTGCGCAACGAGTTTGTGCACATCGGTGTGATCCTGCGCGAGCAGGGCGGTTCGCGTTTGGAGATCCGGTTCACGCGGGACTGGCGGAGGGTGCGCTGCCTGGATGCGGATGCCGACACGGCGCTGCTGGAAGGAATGGAGAGCGAGCTGCGCCGCCGGCTGGAGGCTGAGCCCGAGGGCAGGTTGATGCGGCTGCTGGAGGAGTCGCTCTCACTGAATGTGCAGATGACCGAGCCCAAGGGCTACCTAGCCGAGACGCTTCCGGCGGGAATGGAAGAGCTGATGAAGCTCTATGTGGAGCCGCCGCCGCGCGAGCGGCTGCCGCGGCAGAGCGGGCGCGCCGTGATCCAGTCGCGGATGCGCCGGGAGTTTGAGAATGCCGGCGTGTGGGACCTGATGCGCAAGAGGATCGCGGCATCGGAGTACACGCGGCCCGGAGATCCCTTGCGCATCGATGCCGGCTACAGGCCCAACGGCATCGTTCGCATGTTTCACGCGGTGAGCTTTGACCCCGGTTTGGAGCTGGCCAAGGTGCTGGCGTTTTCCTCCGCGGCGTTACGCGCCGGAGTGGAGCGCGTGGAGAGGGCGGAGCTCGAATTGACCGCGGTGATTGAGCCCGCGGCGCAGGCAGGAGCTACGGACGACGATCGGGAGCGCCTGGCGATGTACCGTTTCGGCGTGGAGACGATGGAAGAGCATCAAATCCGGGTGCTGACGACGTCGGATATGGGCCGCGTGGCAGAGACGGCGCGCCGTGAGCTGCGCATTTGAGATTGCGGAGTGCGCGCAGCCGGCGGCAAGACGGGTTGCGCGTGGGCGAAATTTCCAGCCCGGTTTGCAGATAATTTTGCCGATTCATGAGAGCATCGGTTTTGTTGAGTAGCGAATCGGGATGCAGGGCATCGCGTTGAGAAGTGGGTGAGCTTCGAAGGCGACGAGCGGATCTTGAGAGATAGGCATGGCCACGGGGCCATGCCTTTTTTGTTGCCGTGGTGAAAGCGAAGGAAGGTTTGCGTGAAGGCAGTGGAACAGTTACGGGACGTGTGGCGCCAGGCGACGCGACGCGGGGAGCAGGACCGATCAAGAGATCTCGCTGGCGAGGCCGAGGCGGAGCGCAAGACGCTGGCGCTGCCCGCCATCCTGAGCCCGGTGAATTTTCCGGGGCGGCACCTGCCGAAGCCGACACCGATGAACCTGCGGCGATTTGCCGAGACACCGCTGGTGCGGCGGGCGATCAACGTGATCAAAGACCGCATCGCGGCGATGGACTGGCAGGTGCGGCTGCGGCGTGGGTTCAAGGCGGAGGATGTGGCCTTTGCGGCGCGCAAGCTGCGGGCGCTGCGGCACACCCTGGAGGAACCGAACGCTGCCGACAGCTTTCGCACGCTGATGGAACAGGCGATTGAAGATGCTTTGACAGGCGGCTATGGGGCGATCGAGATGGAGCCGACCGGGGATCCGGAGCGGCCGGCGATGCTGTGGGCGGTGGACGGCGCCTCGATCCGGATCAACGCGCGGTGGGACGGGCAGGAGGACACGCCGCGCTATGCGCAGGCCATGCCGGGGCAATTGGAGTCGAGCGCGGTGGAACTGCTCGACCGGCAGCTGATGTACATCCGGATGAATCCGCGCAGCTTTACGCCGTTCGGATTGGGGGCGCTCGAGGTGGCCTTCGAGACCGTGAATCAGTTCCTGAGCGCACACCGCTTTGCGGGGAAGCTGGCGGCGAATGCTGTGGCGCAGTACGCGGTGTGGCTGAACGAGGCCACGCCCGCGCAGCACGACCGGCTGATCCGCTGGTGGCAGGACGAGATTGAAGGAACAGGGCGCGTGCCGCTGATCTCAACCGAGCAGAAGCCCGAGGTGCTGCGCTTCGCGCAGGGAACGGACGCCGATCTGCGGCTGGCCTGGCAGGAGTTCCTGATCCGGATGGTTGCGAATGCCTTTGGGCTGCCGCCTCTGATGCTCGGCCTTGAGGCGGATGTGAACCAGTCGACGGCCTCTGAGATGGCGGATGAAGCATTCCGCGGAGCGATCTCGCCACTGGCTGTCTTGCTGGCTGGGCACATCACGCGGGACCTGTTCTCGAAGTGCATTGGCTGGCCAGAGTTTGAGTTCGTGTTTAACGAGCTGAGCGCGCGCGACGAACAGACGGAGCTCACCGTGCAGGTGCAATTGCTGCAGGCAGGCGTGCTGACGGTGAACGAGGTGCGCGCGATGCGAGGGCTGGGGCCGCTCGAGGAGAACAAGGGAAGCGTGCCTAGCGCGCAGTGATCGGGGAACAGGCACCCCAGCGAGCAACAATCGCTCGCCGGGGACCCCGGCAGGGAACAGGGAACAGGGAACAGGGAACAGGGAACAGAAAGAAGATTCGAGGGATTGGGAAGCGGATTGGCGAACAAGCGCCGATCCGCTTTTGTTGGTGGTTCAGGTCAGTGCATTTCTGGGTGGAGAGCTCATGCGATTGGAAGCGATGGCTGTGCAGATTCCTCACGTCGAAGGGCATCCCAACCGGGTGCCCTTCGAAGGAGTGTTGACGGTGGTGAACGCGGCCAGCGACCGTGCGCCAGCGGGTGCGCGTGGACACCGCGTGCTGCTGACGCGCGAGGCCGCGGAGAAGGCGCTGCCTTCGTTGCTAGGCATGGGCGTGGATTACCGGCCCGCGTGGGACGGGCACGACGCGCGGCGGAAGATCGGGTTGCTGACCGAGGCGGACGTGGTTGGAACGCGGCTGATGGTGCGCGGATATCTCTACGCGCGGGATTTTCCCGAAGTCGCGAAATCTATTGAAGCTCAGTCGCCGGAGGCGATGGGCATGAGCTACGAGCTCGCCGATGCGCGGGTGGAAGACATGCGAGCGGAGATCTGGAAGTTGACGCGGGTGACATTTACCGGCGCAGCGGTGTTGCTCCGGGAGAAGGCGGCATACCGGGCGACGAGTTTTCGGATGGCGGAGCAGTGAAGCAGCAGGTAAGCAAGTCAGCAAGATAGCGAGTCGGGACGTCGGCAAGATTTGTGGACGCATAACGAAGCTCGGGAGAGCGGAAGGAAAGGAACAGCATGGAGACAGTCGAGAAGGATTTATTGGAACGGCTGGAGGCGGCGACCGCTCTGCTGGAGCGGACGCTGGGCCGGCTGGAAGAGCGCCACGACGTTCTGTCGGGCGAGGTTGAGAAGATCTCGGCCACAGTGGAGCAGAGCCGGCGCGAGACGGAGCTGGCGGAGAAACTCGCGGCGATGGAGCGCGAGCTTGCCGAGGTGAAGGCCGCGGCAACGCACAACGCGCTGAACCCGCTGCGTCGCACGATGCCGGCAGCGACGGCCGAGATGCTGGCCAAGCACGGCATCGGCGATGGACCGGTGGATGTGCGGACGCTGGATGCCGCGCTCTCCGGGCTGGGACTCGAGCAGCGCATTGCAGTAAAGACGCAGCTGTTGCGCGCGGGAGCGATCACATAGTGACAGGGGTCAGGGATCAGTGAAATTGCGCTGAACCTTGCCTTATCGATCCGCTGAGCATTGCGCAAGAACTATGAAATTAACAAAAAACGGCCCTATGGAGGGGGTGAAACAGGCTATGAACGCAACGTTTGCAGACATTCACGCAGCAGCAGACTACATCGGGCCGGGAGCGATCGAAGTTCCGTTGTATCAGACGGAGATCTTCGACATTTGCCGGCGCTCGAGCCCATTTGGACAGCGCATCAAGCAGGTTCCGGCAACGGGGCATCCTTCGCGCTTCTTCGAAGAGACCGCGATCCCGAACCCGGGCACGGCGGGATTCGTGAATCCACGCAGCATCAGCCCCACGGTGGTGAGCCCGACGCGGATTGAGTTGAGCGTGCCGCTGAAGGCGATTGTGGCGCAGATCAACTACAACCTGTTCGACATCGAGCTGGGCGACCAGCAGAAACAGTTTGCCTATTTGCAGGCCAAAGATCTTGTGGACACGGTAAGCGGCGTGATGGTGGCTCACGACGTGGCGCTGTGGCAGGGCAACGACACCAGCCTGAGCGCACCCACAACCACGCAGTACATGGGCGTGGCGGCGCAGATTGCAGCGGGTGGCAATACCGTGACGGTGTCGACATCGATGAAGATCGTGGATACGATCAAGACAACGGTGGCGCAGATGGTGTCGAGCACCGGCTATTACGTGCGGCCGACGGCGATCTACGCGAACCCGGTACTGCTGGACCTGATCGACCAGGAGATGAAGACCGATTACAACGTGGTGCTGAGCACCGACGAGATCACCGGCGGATTCCGCGTGAAGAATCTTTCGACGCAGGCCGGCGATCTGCCGCTGATTCCGGACTGGAGCTTGCCGTACACGGGCACACCGGGATCGGGCAGCGCGGTGCTGCCTGCCTACATCGTGACCGAGAACCTGATCGAGTATCACTGGCTCGGCGACCCGGCACCACGGCTCTTCCAGCTGGGACTGCCGAACTCGATGACCTACCAGTACGTCGCGGTGAAGTTCGGCGCGCCGGTGGTGAAAGGCGCGAACTTTGCGCACTTCCAGGTGCTGGTCGACCGGTAAAGACAGGGATCAGGGATCAGGGGTCAGGGATCAGTCAACCGTTCCGAGCGGCGCACTGATCGCTGACACCCGAACCCTGACCGATGGGCCCGTTTACGAAGGGAAGTGTATGGCGTATCTGCTGCCAACGGATTACCCGAACTACGGATTGCCGGTGGGGACGACAGCTGACTGGATTACCGCGGCGACCGCGCTGATTAATAGTTACTGCAGGCGGGCGGACCTGAACGTGATCCAGTACACAGAGCGGCTGCGCGTGACGGCCGGCGCGCAGACCGTGCTGCTGAGCTACCTGCCGCTGGCGCCGCTGGGAACCGCAACATCGCCGCTCGTGGGCGTCGAGGGGCGCTACGCGAGGCCGCGCCGCGGCGAGCTGCCGAGCCAGCCTCTGTTCGAGATTGCCTGGGCGTTTTCGCTGCCCGGGCAGTGGGCCACGATCGATCCGACGCTCGTGGACTATGACCCGTGCACCGGAGAGCTGACATTGCCATGGAATGTGCTGGGGCTGCCGTACAACGAAGTGATGGTGACTTATACCGCGGGCCTGGCGACGATTGGAGACGACGTGAAGACAGCGTGCGCGCAGATTGTGCGCAACGCGCAGTCCATGCCGGCGCTGAACACGAGCAAATCGAAGATTGACACGATGCAGATGCAGTACTTCTCAAGTTCGCTGGTGGATGAGACGGTGCAGGCATGGCTGAATCCTTATGTAGCGAACAGGCTGGGGTGAGCGATGAGCGATACCGCGCCGCGCAACCCGACCGGCGCGCCGCAGATGCTGGCCGACGCGCTGCTGCGCAGCGTGACCGGAACGAGCGCCCTGCTGCGCGTGACAGGCGTGAATACCGACACCGCGATGTCGGAGCTCGGCCTGACGCCGACTGCATTTGCCGAAGTGGTGGTGAGCCCTGCGCTGATGCGCAAGCTGCGGCCGACCTGGCAGGAGGGCGGCCAATCGAAATGGGAACTGCTGCTGTCGGCCACGAGTGTGGAGCAGCAGGTGAACGCTCTCGACTTGCAGTCGGCGCAATCGCTCTTCGCGATGACGCTGGCGATTACCGTTGCCGGGCAGGATTACCTGATCGAATCGATTGCCGCGAATGAGGCATTCGGGCAAGTGTATCTGTACCGGCTGCTGTTGCGCGAGGCGCGGCAACAGGCGATCTAAGGCGGTTGGGCGTGCACGGAGCCCTCAGCGAAATGATGCGGAGCTTTGTCGATGCAGAATGCGAAGGACTCGTTTTACATGGCGCTGCGTACGCGGCTGACTACGATCAATCCGAACCGAACGATTCTTCTGCGCGGAGCGGTGCGGCCGGGAATTCTGGTGGAAGAAGCGGAAGCGCCGTTCAGCCAACTGCCGGACGATGTGTTCATCCTGCGCTGGCTGGGACTGGGCGTGGATGTGGATCTGGCGTCGACGATGGCTGCCGAGCAGTGCGAAGTGATCTATCAGACCTGCGGTACGCAGAGCTTCGGTGGGCTGGATCGCGGTCGCGCGCTGAGCGCAATGGACGAAGAGCTGATGGGGATGATCCAGCCATCTTTTACGCCGAAACTCAACTACACTTCGACGCTGCCGGCGGCGATGCTCACGCACGTTTTCTGGGACGGGCCAGTGATTTCGCCGATCGCAATCCAGCGCGACCGGTTGAGCCGAACTGCGAGTGTGACGATTTACAGCTACCAGGAGCAGGGGGAGTAGATGAGCTCGACGTGGTTTGCCGCTCCCGCTCCAGTTATGCAGCGCGTGCGCGCGTATTTTGCGCCAGTGAACCGCGCCGCGCAGACGCCGGTACTGTTCGATCCTTCGGAGCAAAGCGGATTCAACCTGGACGCGCCGCCAGCGCCGTGGATCGGCCTGGGTTGGATCCTGGATTTTGTTCGCAAACCTGCAAGCAAGTCGGCGCCTCTGCTCACCGGCATACCGGCGTCGCCGCTCGAGCAGGTGCGCGAGACGCTGCAGGCGCAGGTGAGCCTGCAGTTTCTAAGCTGGACGAAGCTGACGATGGCGCTGGCGACCGGATCGCAGCATATGAACGTGCTGGCGCCCGCGAGCGACGCGACGCCCGCAGCGGACGGAGCGCAGGCTGCCACCGCGGTGACGGTGCAGACCGGCTCGACAGCGACGTCGATCTTGCTCGCCTCGAGCGATGCAGCGAAGTTTTCTCCCGGCGGAATCGTGGCGGTGGATGTGGACAACACCGGCCAGACAGGGTTCGTGGGCACGGGAATCTCGGGTGCGTATGTGAAACAGGCACTGACCGATGTGGATTACATCCGGCGCGTGACCTTCAACGTGGCGCTGATTGCACAGGTGAATTCTACAGGACTGACGCTCGCTGAACCGCTACCGGGTGGGGCACCGGCGACCGGTGCGAAAGCACAGACAGCGGTCGCGTTTGTAGATCGTGAAGGGGGCAGCTTCTACCAGGAGTGGTCGGCACTCTTCGTGATGCAGGCCAGCCAAGGCGAACGGATTTTCTTCTACTATCCGCGGCTGCAGACCATGAGCGGCGCGGAAGAGGTGGTAAATCCGCTGAACGGGAAAAATCCCGCCGGCCAATCGCGCGTGCTGCTGAAGGGTCAGTTCCTGGCGCTGCCGGTGACAGATCCATTGGACGGCGAGCGGGTCGTCTGCTATCGCAGCTTTCAACCGGCGGCGAATGCGCTTGTCTAGCAAAACAGAGCGCTGACGCACAGAGAGTGACGATGAAGATTACGATCCAGGGGCAGGATTACACGTCCGCGCTCGATGCCGTGCGCCCGCTGACGATTGAGCGGAAGCTGAATGAGCCTTCAATCTGCCAACTGTGGCTGAGCCTGCCCGCGAACGGAAGCCTCGCGACTCCGTCGCGCTTCCAGTCAATCGCGGTGACCGGGGATGACGGGACTGTCTACTTCACTGGCTACATTGCGGTAAGTCCGCTGCCCGAGTATAGCGGGCTCGGTCTTGAGGGACCGCGCTATCGAACTGCCATTCAGGCAGTAAGCGATGAGCTGCTACTCGATCTATTACTGATGCCGCCGAGCGCGGGAGTGACGGCGGAGTCCGCGGGCGTGCTGCTCACGTCGCTGGTTTCTCACTCAGGCTCGTTGGCGATTTCGACGAGCGGCGTATCACTGAGCACGGCGGTGAGCAACTTTGCGCCGGAACTGGGCGCGAACTGGAGCAAGAATGCGGGACAGGCGGCGGGAATGGCGCGGGCCGCGTATCGCGTGGTGAATGGCGCGCTATCGCTGAATCCAGTTCAATCCACCGTGCACACCCTGAATGAAACAGATGGCAGCCTGAACCTGGCGGCCCTGGCGTTCACGGCGAGCGTGAAACGCGCGCTGGCGAATGACGTGACAGTTTGCGGAGAGGATGAGCCGGTTGCATACGTGACGGAATATTTCCTGGGCGATGGAGTGACAACGGAGTTCGATCTGGCAGCGGATCCGTATTTTCTTGCGACTTCGAAGTCAAACCCCATTAGTGAGCTGTTCAACGAGCCGCAAATCAACGTGAGTGTATGGAATGTTGGAGGCGGTTCAGGATTTTTTACGCTGGGGACTGGCGGCCTGGCGATGAACGGCGGCAGCGGCATCGACGGCCAGACGGTTTTCTCGTGGCTCGATCCGATTGAATTGGGCGGTACCCTGTTGTTCGAGGCGGTCGGCGTCACGATTTCGGCGGGAAGCACTGGAATTCTGCTGGGGCTGCTGGGCGCACTGCCGACTGCGGCGAATTGCATCGCAGGGCTGCAGGCTACGGCTGCCACAGGCACCGGCGCGGTGACGCTACAACCCATCGTGCAAGGAACGCCGGCAGGCGAGACGTTTACCGTGAATCCGGCGAACCAATACACGCTGCGGATGCGCGTGCACTGCCCGGAATTTGAACGGTCGCGATCGATCTACTACTCATTCGGCGATAGCGGGCCGATTGCCGCGGGCGGCGAGGCGGTGCTTGCTCCGGGCAACGTCCAAATCGAGATTCAGACATTCGTGGATGGAGTGGGCGCGACGCCGGTGACGGTATACGACGGCGCGATTGCGAACCTGGCAGGCACGTGCACGTTCGCGCCGGTGAGCAGCATCAACATGATTGGCACGATGCGCTCGGTGGACGTGACGAGCCTGGGATCAGGATGGGTGGTGAGTACGCCGCCGAGCAGCGGACCCTACACACGGCGCATCGGCACGACAGCGGAGGCTGCGGAGTGCCACGTTGAGCGCACAGGCAAGATTGCATTTTACACGGGCTACATTCCGGTGGCAGGAGAGCAGATCGCGGTCAGCTATCGGACGATCGATCGAGCAATTGGCCGCGCGGTGAACACTGCAAGCCAGGCCGCGCTGGCGCTGGCGGGATCGCCCTCGGTTGCGGCGTGGATTGGCTCGGTGGTGAGCCCGCCCGCGCGCAGCTCCGCCGATTGCCGCTACGCAGCGCAGGTGATGGAGCAGGCGGCGGCCGGCGTGAGCGCGCTGTGGAGCGGGACGTACAAAGGCAACAGGACGAGCTTTGCCAGCGATGTGTGGCCAGGTGATGCGCTGCTGCTGAATGCGCCCTCGACGAGCCTGGACGCGCAAGTGGTGGTGCGCAGCGTGAAGGTGAGCTACAGCGCGAGCGATCCGGATCTGGTGGGCTACGACATCACGTTTGCCAACGATTGGGCGGACGACTTGGCGATCAAGACGAGCGCCACGATTCCCGCGAATTCCTGGCTGCCCGCTCCGATCGCACCGACGGTGCTTGCCAATCTGACTTCTTTGACGGTTACTGCACTGAGCGGAAGCACAGTTTCAATCAACACGGGAGCGACGCCGCCTACTGGGGGAGGATTTGAAATTCGATTGCGCAACTATGTCTTCATGCCTGGCGAAGATCCCACGCTGGTGATGCGCGGCTCGCTGCCGAATATGACTTTCTCGCGCGTCTCTGCGAGCGACCGGTTTTACGTCCGGATGTATGACGGCTCGACTCCACCCAATTACTCGGAGTTCTCAACGGCGTTGTTTATCAATCTGCCGCTGAGCGGCTAATGAGACGCGAAACGGAGCGGCGGGGATGCGCATGATGAACGAATTCGAGGCCCAGGTGCTGAGCGACCTGAGCGTTCTGAAATCGCAAATGGCCGGATTGATGGGTGACGGCAATGGCGGCAGATTGGCGGAGTTGGAGCGGCGCATGGATCGTCATGAGCAGAACTGGCAGCGCGCCAAGGGATTTGTGGCCGCAGCGAGCGTGCTGCTTGCTGTGATCAAGGTCGCCGTGGAGACGTGGCACCGCCATTGAGGGAACGTGCAGAGGAATTGCGGCCTCGTATAATCAGCCCATGAGCACTCAGCCGCTGGTGGGCGTGGTGATGGGCAGCAAGAGCGATTACGAGACGCTCGCACCGGCTGTGGAGATTTTGCGCGAGCTGGAGATTGCTCATGAGACGCGGATCGTGAGCGCGCATCGTACGCCGGATTGGCTCTTTGAATATGCAGAGACGGCCCGAGAGCGAGGATTGCGCGCGATTATTGCAGCGGCCGGCGGCGCCGCGCACCTGCCGGGCATGCTGGCGGCGAAGACGCTGGTTCCGGTGCTTGGCGTTCCCATTGCGGCCACGCAGTTGAACGGTCTGGATGCGCTCCTCTCGATTGTGCAAATGCCGAAGGGTGTGCCTGTGGGCACGCTGGCTATCGGAAAAGCCGGCGCGGCGAATGCGGCGCTGCTCGCGGCGGAGATTCTGGCTACAACGGATGCAGCGCTCTATGAGCGACTCGCGGCGTGGCGCGCGGCGCGGACGCAGGAAGTTCTCGAGCAGAGATTGGATGAGGAACTCGCCGGTTGAGCTCCGATTGGCTTGAGAGAATTCCGCCCGGCGGGCTGCTGGCAATCCTTGGCGGCGGGCAGCTCGGCCGCATGACGGCGATGGCTGCGCGGACGATGGGCTATCGCGTGCGCGTAATGGACCCCGAGCGAAACTGTCCAGCAAGTTTTATTGCCGACGAGACCATCGTGGGGCGATGGGATGACGTGAGCGCCGCGCGGCGGCTAGCAGAAGGCGCCGATGCGGTGACACTGGAGATCGAGCAGATCGGCGTGGATGCGCTGCGCGAGGTGGCGCAGATTGTGCCTCTGCGGCCAGGCGTGGAGCCCATTCGTATCATCCAGGACAAGACGCTGCAGAAGATGTGGCTCGCGGAGAATGGGTTTCCCGTGGGGCCGTTCCGCGTGGTGCGCAGTGAAGCGGAGCTGAGCGCGGCGGTTAACGAGCTGGGTGGGAACGTGTTTGTGAAGACGGGCCGCGGAGGATACGACGGCCGGGGTCAGGCGCGAATCGCTTCTTCGGACGGTATTGACTTCGGACAAGTGTGGCGCGAACTCGGTTCGCGGCCCGCAGTGGTGGAGCAGGCGCTCGATCTTGAATGCGAGATCAGCGTAATGGCGGCGCGCAGCCCATCGGACGAAGTGTGCAGTTATCCGGCGGCGCGCAATCACCACGAGAATCAGATCCTGGCGTGGAGCGTGCTGCCTGCGGGCGTACCGCGCAATCTGGAGATTGCAGCCGAGGCACTTGCCGAGGCATTGATTACGAAGCTCGGTATCGAGGGACTGTTGTGTGCGGAGCTTTTTGTCACGCGCGACGGGCAACTCTTTGTGAACGAACTCGCGCCGCGGCCGCACAATAGCTATCACCAGAGCGAGCGCGGCTGCGCGACCAGCCAGTTTGAGCAGCTCGTGCGGGTGGTTTGCAACTTGCCGCTCGGCTCAACAGAACTAATCAGTCCGTGCGCGATTGTGAATTTGCTCGGCGAGCTCTGGCTTGAGGGCGAGCCGAACTTTGCGGCGGCGCTAGAAGTGCCCAGCGTGCGGGTGCATCTCTACGAGAAACACACACCGCGTGTGGGGCGGAAGATGGGGCACCTGTCGGCGACGGGCAAGACAGCGGAAGAAGCGCTGGAGCGCGTGCTGGAAGCGAAGGGACGGCTCTAGCTGAACTGCGCAGCTTTTTCCCAGCGCTTGGGGCGGCGATTTTGCTGCAAAACTTTCTTGCGCAATCGCAACGACTTCGGCGTGACTTCGACCATCTCGTCTTCCGCAATGAACTCGATCGCCTGTTCAAGATTCAGCGCCTTCACGGGCACAAGCCGGATGGCCTCATCGGCGCTTGAGGCGCGCATGTTGGTCATCTTCTTTTCGCGGACGACATTCACGTCGAGGTCGTTGTCGCGCGAGTGCTCGCCGACGATCATGCCTTCGTAAACTTCAACGCCCGCGCTCACAAACAGGATCCCGCGTTCCTGCAATCCGTTGAGCGAGTAGGTGGTGGTGAGGCCCTGGCGGTCGGCAATCAATGCGCCGGTGGGGCGCTGCGGAATCTCGCCCTGGTAGGGGATGTAGCCGTCGAAGAGCGCGTTCATCACGATGGTGCCGCGCGTCTCGGTCAACATCTCGCTGCGCAGACCGATCAATCCACGGCTGGGTACTCGAAACTCCATGCGCACGCGGCCCGAGCCGTGATTATGCATCTTGGTCATTTCGCCTTTGCGCGGACCGAGCTTTTCAATAACCACGCCGGTGTGGATCTCGGGCACGTCAATGGTGAGGTGCTCCACCGGCTCCATGCGCACGCCATCGACCATTTTGGTGACGATCTCCGGCCGGCCCGCCATCAGCTCGTAGCCTTCGCGGCGCATCATCTCAATGAGAATCGCAAGCTGCAATTCGCCGCGGCCCAACACTTTGAAGCTGTCCGGCGAACCGGTTTCTTCCACGCGAATGCTGACGTTGGTGAGCAGTTCTTTTTCCAGGCGCTCGCGCAGGTTGCGGCTGGTAACGTACTGACCCTCGCGGCCGGCGAACGGCGAATTGTTGACGCTGAACTGGATGGCGATGGTTGGCTCGTCGATCACGATCAGCGGCAGCGGCGAAGGATTTTCGACGCTGGTAATGGTCTCGCCGATGGTGATGCCTTCTACTCCGGCCACGGCCACAATGTCGCCCATGGTGGTCTCGGTGGTCTCGATGCGCTTGAGGCCGGAAAAGGTAAATAGCTTGGTGATGCGCGTCTTCATCAGGGAGCCGTCGCGCTTGGAAATCGTCACGTCATCGCCCGCGTGCAGTGTGCCTTGAAAGACGCGGCAGATGGCGATGCGGCCAAAGTATTCCGAGTAGTCGAGATTGGTGACCAGAATCTGCAACGTGCCTTCGGAATCGCCGGTGGCCGCGGGGATCGTGTTGACAATGGTCTCAAACAGCGGCTGCAGATCTTCGCCCGGCTTGGCCAGGTCGAGCGTGGCGGTTCCCGCCTTGGCTACGGCATAAAGCACCGGAAATTCGAGTTGCGATTCTTCAGCGTCGAGATCGATAAACAGATCGTAAATTTCGTTCAGCACTTCCTGTGGCCGCGCATCGGGTCGATCGATTTTGTTGATCACCACGATGGGCGGCAGCTTGGCCTCAAGCGCCTTGGCCAGCACATAGCGCGTCTGCGGCAGCGGGCCTTCGGCGGCATCGACGAGAAGCATCACGCCATCGACCATCTTGAGCGCGCGCTCCACCTCGCCGCCAAAGTCGGCATGGCCTGGCGTGTCCACGATGTTGATTTTGCCGCCGGCAAAATTGATGGCCGTGTTCTTGGCCAGGATGGTAATGCCGCGCTCCCGCTCCAGCTCGTTCGAGTCCATCACTCGATCGGCCACCTGCTCATTGGCGCGAAAGGTTCCCGACTGGCGCAGCATAGCGTCCACGAGTGTAGTCTTTCCGTGGTCGACATGGGCAATGATGGCGATATTGCGTATCGTCTGGCTCACGATTGCGATTTTTCCTTGTGGTAATTGTGGCTGCTTCAGCCGTTACGATTGGAGAGGAAGAGGGGGAAACGTGTGCCGCGCAATGCGGCGTCAATACATTTTAACAGTTTGCCAACCGGGCCACTTAGCGTGTCGCCCAGGTGGCGTATCGCGGCGGCGGCAGGCGAGATTATCGGCGTTTCTTTGGGCGGGAGGGCTTTTTCCCCACGCCGTCGACGTTCCGGTGCGCACGTCTGCGCACTTTCAGGTTTTCTTCCAGATAGAAGGCAGCATTGACGAGCGCAATGTGGGAGAAGGCTTGCGGGAAGTTGCCGACCAAGCGCTGATGCGCTACGTCGTACTCCTCTGAGAGCAGACCGAGGTCGTTGCGTAATCTTAGAAGTTTCTCAAAGAGCTTGCGAGCCTCTCGCTTTCGGCCGATGGCTTTGAGGCTGCTGACCATCCAGAAGCTGCAAGCCAGGAAGACTCCTTCACCCGGCGGCAGGCCGTCGTTGACTTTTTCCGTGTTATAGCGCTGCACAAAGCCATCGGGCATGAGCTCGCGCTGGATGGCGCGCACGGTCGCTTTCACGCGCGGATCCTTGCCCGGCAGAAAGCCAACTGCCGGCATGAGAAGCAGTGCGGCATCGAGCTGGCTCGATCCGTAGGCCTGCACAAAGCACTTCTTTCGCTTGTTGTAGGCCTTCTCGCAGATTTCGCGGTGAATGGTGTCCCGCAGCGCCTTCCATTTTTCGATGGGCGCGTCGTAATGCAGCTGCTCGGCAAGCAGAACGCCACGATCGAAGGCGACCCAGGCCATCATTTTGGAATAAGTGAAGTGCTGCGCTTTGCCGCGCGTTTCCCAGATGCCTTGATCGGGCTTTTGCCACACGGTTTCGAGATGCTGGAGCAGCAAGGCGAGCAGGCGGAAGTCGTCTTCAGTGTGGCGTTGAATGCCGTGCTGTGCGTGGAAGAAAGAGTCGAGTATTTCGCCGTAGATATCGAGCTGCAGCTGCTGCGATGCTGCGTTGCCCACGCGCACGGGACGCGAATTTTCGTATCCGGCGAGCCAGTCGACGTTCCACTCCACGAGCCGCTGGTCGCCCTGCAAGCCATACATGATCTGCACCTGATTGGGACTTCCCGCAATAGCGCGCAGCAGCCAGTCCTGCCAGGCTGCAGCCTCATCGAAATAGCCAGCGTTGATGAGCGCGAGCAGGGTGAAGGTGGTGTCACGCAGCCAGCAGTAGCGATAGTCCCAGTTACGTTTACCGCCGAGCAACTCCGGCAGAGAAGTGGTGGGCGCGGCGACGATGCCGCCGGTGGGGCGAAAACTGAGCGCCTTGAGCGTGATCAGCGAGCGCTCGACGGCCTCGCGATAGCTGCCCGTGTACTGCAGACGACGGCTCCAGTTGCGCCAGATGCGCGTGGCGGCCTGCAGGGCGCGATTGAAGTCAATTTTCTTGGGGTCGGGCTCGTAGGATGCACCGTAGGTGAGCGTGAACCAGACTTTGTCGCCTTTGCGGAGGCGAAACTCTGCGACGGTTTTGAGATTTTCGCCGTGGACGGGAACGGATGCGTGTAGGATGGCCAGGTTGGGGCCGGCGATCGCGCGAACACCGTCATCGGTTGCCGTGACCCAAGGCACAGTGCGTCCGTAATCGAAGCGCAGGACGAGTTCCATGCGCATGGCAACGTTGCCGCGAATGCCCTCGACCACGCGCACCACGTCAGAATGCGTTCCGCGCGGAGGCATGAAATCGACGAGCCGCACGGCGCCGCCGGGATGTTCAAAGGTGGTTTCGAGGATCAGCGTGTGGTCGCGGTAGCGCCGCGTGGTGGTGTATTCGTCTTCAGCCGGCGCGATCTTCCAGGAGCCGTTATCTTCGGTGCCGAGCAGCGAAGCGAAGCAGGCAGCCGAAGAGAAATCAGGCCAGCAAAGCCAGTCGATCGATCCGTGGAGATTGACCAGTGCGGCGGTTTCTAGATCGCCGATGAGCGCGTAATCCTCAATGCGGGAGGCCATAGGTTCTATTGTTCGTGATAGCTCCGCATCAATCCTCCATCCACAACGAAGGTTGAGCCCGTGATGTATGCGGCATCTTCCGACGCGAGGAATGCGACGACACCAGCAACGTCTTCTGGTGTGCCAAGGCGATTCAGCGGAATGTTCTTGAGCAGTGCGTCGAGCTTCGGCCTGTCATTGAGGAGAGCGGTATTGATGGGCGTGACGATTGCGCCGGGTGCGACGTTGTTTACGGTGATGCCCAGCGGACCAAGTTCGACTGCAAGATTGCGCATCATCATGCGCAGACCGCCTTTGCTGCAGCAATATGTGGTGAAGCCGGGGAAGGCCATATCTTCATGCACGGAGCTGATGTTGACGATTCGCCCGGGCTGCTTCGCGTCGCGCAGGCGGCAGACGAATTCCTTCGCGAGAAAAAACGGACCGCGGAGATTCACGCCGAGAATCTTGTCGTAATCTTCCGCGGTTGTCTCCCAGAACTCTGCCTTGTGCTCAACGCCGGCATTGTTGACAAGGATGTCGGCCGAGCCGAAGCGATCCCACGCGGTGTCCATAAGGTTGTGAACGTCCTCGATCCGCGTCACGTCAGCCTGCACGATTTCGCCCGTGCCACCTGCCTTCTCAACTAAGCTCAGTGTGGCTTCGGCGCCCGCCGGGTCACCGACGTAGTCAATGATGATCTTTGCGCCTTCTGATCCGAGCCGGAGGGCAATGCCCTGACCTATCCCGGTGCCCGCTCCGGTCACAATCGCAACTTTTCCCGCCAATCGCTGCATCTTTTCCGTTCCTGTCTGGAAATCCTGCGTGTGATTCACAATCTACTTGGATGCAGATTTGCGCCGATTCAGCAATTTCCACCCGCAAAAAATCGCGATGCTGAAAGACACTCAATGGTTTCCGGACCTGCGATCGGTCAGTTACACTTCGGGTGCCATGCTTTCTTTCTTGCGTTGTTTCCAACAACTATCGCTTCGTTCCCGCGGTGCGCACCCTGCTGCCGTGGGGGCTTTCCTCGTCCTCGCCTCGGTCATCGGCGCTGCGGCGCACTCGCAGCCCGCACCGCGCCCACTACTCATCTACTCGATCGACGTGGAAGGCGGGCAGTCGACGCTGATTGTTTCCCCGTCGGGCGAGTCGGTGCTCGTTGATACCGGCTGGCCGGGAAATGACGGCCGCGACGCGATGCGAATCCAGGCCGCGATGCGAGACGCCGGGATCACGCGCATCGATCATGTACTGATTACGCACTACCACACGGACCACGCGGGCGGCGTGCCGGAGCTGGTGAAACGCGTACAGGTCGGCGAGTTTCTGGATCATGGCCCGAACCGTGAGGATTCTGACGCCACGCGCCAGATGTATGCCGCATATATGCGCGCGATCGAGGGGCATCCTCATCGCGTGGTCCACCCTGGCGACACGATTCCGATCGCCGGCTTAAAGATCATCGTGCTGGCGGCGGACGGCGAGCACATTGCGGCGGCGCCTGGCATCACGCTAGTGCCCAATCCCTACTGTGCGAGCGAAAAGCAATGGCCTGTTGACGCATCGGAGAATGCGCGTTCGACGGGAATTCTTGTGACCTTCGGCAGATTCAAATTTCTTGATCTCGGCGATCTGACCGGGCAGAAAGAAGTAGCGCTGGTCTGTCCAAAGAATCCCATCGGAAGCGTCGATCTCTACCTGGTGACGCATCACGGGATGGATTTGTCGAACTCGCGCGCCATCGTGGATGCGGTGCACCCGCGCGTGGCGATCATGAATAACAGCGCGCACAAGGCGGGCATGCCGGTGGCATGGCAAACCGTCCACGACAGTCCGGGGCTGATCGATCTATGGCAGTTGCACACGGCTGAAGGGTCTGACGCCGCGCACAACAGCCCTGAAGCCTTGATTGCCAACCCGAAGGGCGATGGTGACGGTGCGTATTTCAAAGTGATCGCGTCGCCTGACGGCAGTTTCTCGGTGACCAATACGCGCACCGGGCAGACGAAGGAATACCCCGCAAGCAAGCGGGGCGCTAAGTAAGCGGGTCTGGATGAGCGGGTTGGCAAGGCCGCAGCTTGCGCGGAACGCAAAAACTGCATCGAGTCTATAATCGCAACCGCTACTGAAGTTCCGATCTGGACACTGCGGAGGATCTGAAATGTCGACATCACGCCGTGAATTTCTGGCCGGCCTTGCCGGTGCGGGCGCAGCGGGAGCCGTGCCGCGCGCGGCGCGAGCAGCACTCGCCGGACCGCTCTACCCGCCGATGAATCTTTCCGCATTCGATGCGCCCGTGCATCGCGGGGAGACGGAGATCCGGCTGGGGTGCGCGGCGATCACGTGGAGCGACGATGCGGTGAAGGCGATCGACGATATCTCGGCGGACGGCTATGCGGGAATTCAACTGCGCGCGCCCACGCTCCAGCAGATTCCCGATCCACATGCCCTTCGCGATTTGCTCGAGAAGAAGAATCTGAAGTTCGTGGCTCTTTCCAGCGGCAACACATCTCTCGACCCAGAGCAGCGGCAGGCGCAGTTAGACCTGCATGTGAAACACGCGCAGTATGTGCATGAGGCGGGTGGATTGTACATGCAACTCATCAGCGCGGTAGCCAAGCCGACGCAAACGTTTACTCCGGACGAATACAAGCTGCAGGGCGAGATTTTCACGGAGATCGGAAAGCGAGTTGCGGATTACGGCATACGGATCGGCTTTCACAACCACATGAATACGATCGGGCAGCCGCCGGAGGCGGTGGACGCGATTCTTTCGGCATCCGATCCCAATTATGTCTACCTGCTGCTGGATGTGGCTCATTACCTGCAAGGCGGCGGTGATCCGGTGGCGGCGATTCACAAATACGATCGCCGCATTCTCTTTATGCACTTCAAGGACGTGAAGAACGCGCCGACGGCGAGCGGATATCAGTGGGTGGAGCTGGGCCGCGGACGCGTCGACTTTCCCGGGGTGATCAGCGCGCTGCACCAGATTGACTTCAGGGGCTGGGCAATCGTGGAGCTGGACGGCGTGCCCAGCGGCGAAACGCTCACGCCGAAAGAAGTGAACGCCGAGAGCCTTCACTATATCGAGAACAAGCTGGGAGTGCACGCATGAGCTGCCCGTTTCGACTGTCGGTGATCAACGACGAAATTTCTGCTGACTTTGACCACGCGTGCTCGGTGGCCGCTAACGAGTTCGGCCTTGAGTGGATTGAGCTGCGCAGCATGTGGAACAAGAACATCACAGATCTGAATGCCGATGAAGTGGATCATTCGCGGCAGATCCTTGAGAAATACAAGCTGCGGGTGACGGATATTGCGAGCCCACTGTTCAAAGTTCATTGGCCGGGGGCGCCGATGTCGAAGGAGGGTCCGCGGCGCGATGAGTTCCACGCGGATTTCGATTTCAAGCAGCAGGATGCAGTGCTTGATCGCTGCGTTGACTTGTGTAAGGCGTTCCAGACCGATCGCATCCGCTGCTTCGACTTTTGGCGACTCGAAGATCCCAAACCCTACCGCGCGGCGATCAATGACAAGCTGCGCGCAGCAGCGCGCAAATGCGGCGAGCACAACCTGATCCTACTGCTGGAAAACGAGATGTCCTGCAATACCGGCAGCGGAAAAGAAGCGGCCGCGCTCTTGCCGGAGATTCGCGAGCCGAATTTCATGCTCAACTGGGATCCGGGCAACTCCGCGACGTTCGCGAATGACGTCCCGTTTCCGGACGATTACAAGATGCTGCCCAAGCACCGCATCGGCCACTGCCACTGCAAGGACACGATACGAAAGCCGGATGGAAAGTTCGAGTGGGCGCCGGTGGGCGGCGGCATCATTGACTGGGTGGGCCAGTTTCGCGCCTTTGAGCACGACGGCTACCACTACGCGGTGAGCCTGGAGACGCACTGGCGGGGCGGGGGAACGCCCGAGGCGTCAACGCGCATCAGCATGAAGGGACTGAAGGACACGCTGGCGAAGGCAGGAATCCGCTGCTGAGATTCGCGCTCGTGCGGTGCCGCCGGTTCATTGCGGCGAGCCTACTTGAGATAGGCGTGCACCAGGTCGATCAGGTCCTCGGCCAGCTCCGGCGCGATCTGTTCCTTCGTTCCGTCAGCGAGGTGGAAACGGATATGCGTTTCAAGCACTTCGCCCATCAGCCCGTTGACGCCTCCGCGCACCGCCGCCAGCAGCATGAGCTGGCCGCCGCAATCCTCGTCCGCTGAAAGCGAGCGCTCCACAGCGTCAAGCTGGCCGCGGACTTTCCTCAGCCGCTGCAGCAACTTCACCTTCTCTCGATCCTGGTGCGACATCGTATTCTCCTCGATTTGACAGTACCTACCCAGGGTATGGTATTAACCGTGAGGGGGTATCCTTCCCTGTGGCTCCATTCTAGGGCCTTTGCCATGCGGTTGATTCTCGCGCCCGATCCTTCTTTCACGTATTGCAACAATCCCTTGCTAGTCTTAGCCAGTTTTGCGGCATCTGCAGAAGCAGCTGAAGTTGACCGGGAGATGAACATGCGCGCGCCCATTGCAACCCTTCTGCTCGGAGCGAGCGCCGCATTCGGATACGCGCAGGCTGGTGCCTCACTGCCCGATGCTCCCGAACCAGCCGCCGCGACCGGCCGGATTCCGTTCGTCTTGGCCGATGGCGGAGCGAATGCGACCGCCGAGCAAAGTTCTGGGGGGGAATCGACTGCCGCTCCGCCCGAAGCAGAGTCGCTCACCATGTTTCCTCACTCCGACACGGCGCCTTACTGGATTTCGGGCCAGGCGAACGGTATTTTTCAGTCGCATGGGCATTTCCGCTCGCCATATGAAGGCACGAACAGCCTACTCGACATCTTCGAGTACAAGGCGTCTGAGGTGGCCACACTCTACCTCGGTTATCAATGGCATGCGAACTCGCGCTATAACACGGACTTCATCGTGGATTTCGAGAATGCCGGCGGCCGGGGCATCTCTGAGGCGCTTGGATTGGCTGGACAGACCAATCTGGATGTGGTGCGCAATCCCAATCTGAGTATCAAGCCTTACCTGGCGCGCGGGGAGATCCACCAGATCTTCGGCTTGACCGCCGAGATGGCCGATCAGGATCGCAGCCAGTTTGCGCTCGCCACAAAGGTACCCATGCGGCGCTTTGAAGTGCGGATCGGCAAGATGAGCCTGCCGGATACGCTCGACATCAATTCCGTGGGTACTGATAGCCACCTGCAGTTCACGAATTGGACTGTGGACAACAATGGCGCGTGGGATTATGCCGCCGACACGCGCGGATATACAGTCGGAGGCATCCTGGAGTACGACGACAAAATCTGGTCGGCGCGGTATGCGATTGCGGCGATGCCGATCGTGGCGAACGGGATCGATCTGGATTGGGCGTTCAGCCGCGCGAATGGCCAGAACTGGGAGTTCGAGCTGCGCAAGGGACTCTTGGGAGCGCTGCTTGATCCCAAGCGCGAGGGCGCGGTGCGCGTGCTGAGTTTTGTGAACCACGCGCACATGGGAGACTATCGCGAATCAGTGCAGCAGTATCTCGCTGGCAAGATCGCCACCCCCGACATCACGCAGACGGAGCGGTTTGGCGCGGTGAAATACGGCTTCGGGCTTAACACCGAGCAGGAGGTTACCGGCAATCTCCGGCTTTTTGCGCGTTTTGGCTGGAACGAAGACCAGCACGAGTCATTCGCGTACACCGAGGTAGGTCAGACCATTCTTTTTGGCGGCGACTATGCCGGGCATCAGTGGCACAGGAACAACGACAAGATCGGCGTGGCCTACGTGTCGAACGCCATCAAGCGCGACCACCAGAACTATCTGCACTATGGAGGGCTGGGATTTCTTCTCGGCGATGGCGGCCTGACGTACGGGCGCGAGGACATTCTGGAGTGGTATTACAACGCGCATGTGTGGCGCGGCTACTACATGATGACCGGCGGCTCTGAGATTGCGCATCCCGGCTACAACGCAGCGCGCGGTCCGGTCTATGTGTACACTGTGCGCGCGCACATCGATTTTTGAGAAGCCCCGCGCGAATTGTCGCGCTGTTGAACTGGATGCTGACGGCTGGGCAAAGGAGTGCGCGTCGCTCGGTTACGCGCCGGTGCCGCACGACATTGCGGCGAGCGAGCTGCAAGCGGTGAACAGATGGAAGTAATCGCGCGCGCGAACGACGCGATGCCGCTGACCCGGTTTACTTGCTCCGATTAGCGGGGATTTGCGGAATGGCCCAGATGACTTCGTCGGACTTCGCGTAGTGGAGCTTCTCGCGCGCTTCGCGCTCAATAGCCTCGGGGTCAGACTTCAGCCGCTCAACCTGCTGGCGCATCTGCGCGTTTTCCTGCTCGAGCTCCTGGATTTCGCGCTGTAACGCGCGATCTTCGGCCCGCTTCTGTTGCCACACCGAGAGGCCGTGTTGGCCGTCGATGACATGCCAGGTGAGCAGCAGCGCCAGGAGGACCGCAATCGCGGTTCCTGCAGGCCGCCAGATGCGCTGCGCCTGCGCGATGATGCGATCACGCAGCAGATCAGGCTTTTCGGCGGTGACGGCGGCCTTTGAGGTCTCTTGGGGCATCGATTCTTTATCCATTCAATACAAACTTTTCTGCTGCGGCCTTGAGCGCTTCCATATCGTGCTCGCTGCGCGCCTCAGTGTAGGCGCGAACCACCGGCTCAGTTCCGGAAAGCCGGTAGCAAACCCAGGAGCCGTCGTCGAGGATGAGCTTGAGCCCGTCGGTGCGGACGACACTTTTGACCTTGCGTCCGCTGAGCTCTTTGGGATCGGTCTTCAATCTCTCAGTGAACGTGGTTTTCTGCTCCGGGGTCAAGTGGAAGTTCTCGCGAACCGGATAATAGGAACCAACCTTGGCAAACAGGCTCTTCAATTGAGCACCGAGGCTGGCGCCGCGCGTCGCGACCATCTCGGCCACCAGCAGGCCGGCGATGATCCCATCTTTCTCCGGTACGTGACCGCGGATGGTAAGGCCAGCCGACTCTTCACCGCCGATGGCGATCTTGTCGCCGTTGATCAGTTCGCCGATGTACTTGAAGCCGACCGGCGTTTCATAGAGTTGCACTTTGTGGCGCTCCGCTAGGGCGTTAACGAGATTTGTGGTCGCAACGCTCTTGGCGACACCGTTTCTCCAGCCGCGAGTCTCGACCAGGTAATCAAATAGCAAGGCAATGACGTAGTTTGGCTGGATGAAGTTGCCCTCGCTGTCGACCACGCCGAAGCGATCTGCGTCGCCGTCGGTGGCGATGACCAACGCGGCGCCCATCTCCTTCATCTTCTTCTTTGCGTCCGCCAGCAGGTGATCGTCGGGCTCGGGCGCGTGGCCACCGAAGAGCACGTCGCGGTAGTCATGAACCGTGTCGACGGGAACGCCGGCGTCGCGCAGCAGGCCGGAAGCGTAGCCGCGCCCCGCGCCCCAGAAGGGATCGCAGACGACCTTGATGCCGGATTTTGCGATTGCTTTGAGGTCGACGAGCTCGGCGAGCCGATTGAGAAACGCAGGCTTCACGTCGGCAGTCTCGAAGCTTTCCGTCTTGAGTGGGCTGGGAACATCGTGACCGCCTCCGCCGCTCGCAATTTTTTCTACCTCCGCTTCGATCTGTTGGGTCACCTCAGGGAGCGCTGGTGCGCCATCCGGCGTGGAGTATTTAATGCCGTTGTATTCCGGCGGATTGTGCGAGGCAGTGAAGTTAATTGATCCTGAGGTCTTGAGTGTGCGGACAGCGTGCGAGATCGCGGGCGTGGGCGCGGCATCGGGAATGACGATGGGCTTTACGCCAGCAGCAGCGAGCACATTTGCCGCTTCGGCGACGAAACTCTCACCGAGAAATCGCGGATCGCGGCCCACCAGCACGCGGTGCGGTTCGGGCAGCGACTTCACGTACGCCGCGATTCCCGCCACCGCAAGCCGAATATTGGCGACGGTAAACTCGTCTGCCACAATGGCCCGCCAACCTGAAGTGCCAAACTTGATCGCAGTCATTCGCTTCTCCGCGCGCAGTTTTCTGCGCCGCCCTCGTCCATACTGCAACACGGCTGCGGGATCGGCAAGTCGCGTACGCTGCAGCACGGCGCCTCGCCGCGCTCGAGTAAAGTGTTGGCAGCACCAGTTTGGATGAGTTCGATGCCACAATCAGCAACCCATGCGCGGATTGTACTGACCACCGCAGCGAATCGGGAGGAAGCCGATCGCATCGCCCACGCGTTGGTGGAGGAGCACCTGGCCGCCTGTGCGACGATCGTCCCCGGCGTTGAGTCGGTTTACCAATGGCAGGGTCGGATCGAATCTTCGTCCGAATTTCTGCTTCTGCTTAAGACCACGGAAGAGCGAGTGACCGCGCTCAAAGCTCGACTGCACCGGCTACACAGCTACGAGATTCCGGAGTTTCTGGTGCTCACGGTTGAGTCCGGAAGTGCTGCGTATTTAGCATGGCTCAAGGCCAGCACAGTTGAAGGTCAGTGACGGAATTTGATTTTCGCGCCCCAATTGACGCAGGAACAGGGCAAACTTCGTTGGGGACTTGCTGTTGGTGCGGTCTTCCCCAGATCTTTGCGGCACGAAAGTGCCCCAGCTCAACCGTTTGCAGCCGGCGGCCGAGCCAAATTGCTTTGATATCCTTGACGGGGTCAACTCATGCGCTGGCTCATGATTGGATTTCTCGTGTCGCTGGCCGCGTTGCTGATTGCAGCTGCGGGAACGGCTCGCCACATCCGGCAGGAACGCGCTAAGCTCAGGAGCATGCCGTCTCCCGATGAGACCGGACTGAAGCTCAAACGTTGAAACTGATGAGATCGATGCAATGGCGTGCGCGGCAATGGCAAGCGTGCAGCGCGTGTACCCTGCTTCGCTCCGCAACGGCCGCATCGGGACGGACAGGCCGCGTTTACTGAAAGGATTTCCCCGTCGCGTGAATACACAGCAGGACATCGCCAGCCCCCCGGTTCCAAAAGAAATCTCCATCGCGCACAGCCCGGACTCAGATGACGCCTTCATGTTTTATGGATTGGCCACGAATAAGGTGCGTGTGCCGGGCTTCCGGTTTACGCATACGCTGTGCGATATCGAGACACTGAATCGCCGCGCTCGCGAAGAGGCTTTCTACGACGTGACTGCGATCAGCTTTCACGCCTATCCTTATCTGCAGCAGAATTACACGATGATGGGATGCGGGGGCAGCGTCGGCGAGGGGTACGGCCCGATGATCGTCTCCAGCCACAAGCTCGCGCCGGATGATCTGATGAAGATCCGCGTGGCTGTGCCGGGCACGCTGACCACCGCGTATCTTGCTCTCAAAATCTTCAATCCCACGATCGAGACCGAGACGGTGGCCTTCGATCGCATCATTCCCGAGATTCTCAACGGTAAGTTCGACGCGGGCCTGATTATTCACGAGGGCCAGCTGACGTACACATCGAGCGGACTGTTCAAGGTGATCGATCTCGGCGTGTGGTGGCGCGAAACCACCGGCTATGTGCTGCCGCTGGGCGGCAATGCGATTCGCCGTTCGCTGGGCGCGGACGTGCACCGAATCGTGTCGCGTGCGCTGCGTGACTCAATCACGCATGGACTGGACCACCGCGAGCAGGCGCTGGAATACGCCATGCAATTTGCGCGCGATCTCGATTCCGGACAGGCCAGCAAGTTCGTGAGCATGTATGTGAACGAGCGAACGCTCGATTACGGCCCGGACGGGCGCGAGGCGATTCGTAAGTTGCTCGAATTGGGCTACGAGCGCGGGATCATCCCGATCGAACCCAAAGTTGATTTCGTCGACTGACTCGGCGCGTTTCATCGACGCCGCGATCGGGATTTTCGGTGTCCAAAATCTAGTGCTCCTGGCGCGCCGTCGACGGCTCAGGCGTTGGGGATATTACTTTTGGAACATGCTCGCGCCTCGCGTGTCATTATTCTTTACTCAGATTCTGTTGGGATTTCCCTAAATTTTTTCTCATCTGCGCCGATTCAGTCATTGAGGGAATTGCGCGATGATAGAAAAGTTCGGTGCGGTCGTCTACGATCGGCAAGCACTGCTTACCGCGCTGTTTCGCGAGACGGATCGCATGCAGCGCATGAAATACCCGATGTCGATTGTGCTCTTCGGCATTGAGGGCCTGAATGATTGGAGAGCGCACCTGGGCGAAAGGGCTTGCGAAGCGATGTTGTCTGAGGTGGCCACCCGGACGGAGGCGCTCTTACGCAGCTACGATCTGCTGGGCCGCCCGAACGCCGAACAGTTTTTTGTGGGGCTGCCGGCGTGCGATACGGCGCGGGCCATGGAACTCGCTATGCGGGTCCGAACAGAGGTGTTTGGTTCGCCATTCAAGGTAAGCGGGGAACCAGTTTTTCTTGCCGCGTGCTTTGGAGTCGCTGCCAGCCACGGTCGCTCGCCCGTCGTTGTTCTGGTCGAGGCAGAAAAAGCGCTTCAGCGCGCGCTGGCAGCAGGGCCGGAAACCATCCAGTGCGTGGACAGCCTGATGAGTCAGCCGTTGTCCCCGTTTGTTTCGCTCTCCGTTTCGCTTGCCAGCGGCTCAAACGAGGGTGACGATCAAATTACACCGCGGGGCTGAGGCGATTTCGGAAATCAGTCAGCTCATTGCGACGGCCGCGTGGGATGGCAGGCCGAGGAATTCCTGGAAGACGTCGTTCGAGAGCATCCGTCCGCGCGAAGTGAGACGAACACGGTCACCATCGAAGGCGAGCAAACCATCCTCGGCAAGCCGCGCCGCGATCTCAATCGCCTGCTGAATCATCTCGCGCCCAAATTCGCGCGCGAGAGCTGCAACGTCAACGCCAGCATTGGTCCTGAGACCTAGGAACCAAGCTTCTTCATGCTGCTCTTGAGCCGCATGCACAGTTATTTCCGCCTGTCGATCTCCATGTAAGTAGCCGGGCAGATCATCGGTAGTCGTGGCGCGTAAAACGCTGCGTGGCTCTGCATTGCGCCGCGAGGGTTCTCGTTGATCGATTGTCATGAGCATGGAGGATGCATCGAGTCCAAAGCCGATGTAGGGCAGTCTCCGCCAATAACGCAGATTGTGGCGCGACTCAAAGCCCCACCGGCTGAAATTCGAGATCTCGTACTGTTTCAGCCCGGCAGCGTCGAGGCGCTCGATGGCGCGCTCATACATGCGCGCAATCGCGTCGTCGTTCGGCACGAGCCCGGCGCGGTAGCGCGACCCGCCGTTGAGCATCTCGCGGCCGAGGCGTGAATCTTCATCGACCTCGAGCATGTAGATGCTGGCGTGCGGCAGGTCGGCATGGAGGAGTGCGTCCAGCGATTGTTCCCATGAGGCGAATGTCTGATTGGGTAGACCCGCAATTAAATCGACGTTCAGATTGCCGATTCCGGCTGCACGCAACCGGCGCAGATCCAATTCGACCGTCGCGCGGTCATGAAGGCGCCCGGTGGCGTGCGCCTCGCGATCGACGAATGATTGGACGCCGAGACTCACGCGGTTGACTCCGGATGCGACGAGTGCTTCCGGCATTCCCTGCGCGAGCTGGCCGGGCGCGCATTCCACGGTGATCTCAGCATCGGCATCGAGATCGAACTCGTTGCGTATTGTCTTGAAGAATCCCGCGAGCAGATCCGGAGCCAAGAGGCTGGGAGTGCCTCCGCCAAGATAGACACTATCAACGCGCCGTGGGAGCTCAACTTGCAATTGAGAGGCGCAGTCGCCCGCGTTGACAATGTCCTCGATAACGCGACGCACGTAGCGTTCGTGTTCGGCGGCGGGGTAAACACCTGAAGCGAAGTTGCAATAGGTGCATTTTGACCGGCAAAACGGAATCGAGATGTAGATCCCGAGCGTGTCTGCGCGATCGTCGTCGATCATATTCAGGATTGTTTCACGAGAGGCGGCGTCACGCAGGCCGCGGAAAGTCTCGCGGTGCCTCGTGCAATGATGGTTTCAAGGAGATCCGGTTTGAAAGCCTGGCCAGTCTTCGCCATCTTTTGCATTCAAATCATTCTCTTGCTTGGCCACTGGCTAGTCTATTCGACGGTGATCGCCTTCTATCCCGCGATTCCCGCTGGTATCGCCGCCGATTTGCGCCTGACGATTCTGATCCTCGCTTTTAGTTTCGTCGCCGCTTCGCTGCTTTCGTTTCGCTTTACCAATTTCGCTGTCCATCTCTTCTATCGGCTAGCCGCAATGTGGCTGGGCTTTCTCAATTTTTTCTTCTGGGCGTCGATTCTCGCGTGGCTCGCATGGGTACTGGTCCGAGTTGCACATCCAGTGGCGAATCCCGATGCCAGCCGTCCGCTGATCGTGGCGATACTGTATGGGATCGCTGCTCTCGGCGGCGTATACGGGTTGGTGAACGCGCAAATCATTCGCGTGCGGCGCATGGATATTCAGCTGCCCAACCTGCCGAACTCCTGGCGCGGCCGCAGGGCCGTGCTGATGAGCGATCTTCATCTCGGCCCGGTGAACGGCGTAAGATTTTGCCGACGGCTGATCGCCATGGCCTTGCGCTTTCAGCCGGATATCGTTTTTATTCCCGGCGATCTCTTCGACGGTACCAAAGCCGATCTGGACCGGCTGCTCGTTCCTTTTCAGGCATTCAAGCCGCCGCTGGGAATTTATTTTTCTACAGGCAATCACGAGGAGTTCGCTGTCGCCACGCAGTATCTCGACGCGATCACGCGCGCCGGAGTAAGGGTGTTGGCTAATAAGTCCGTGACGGTTGAGGGAGTGCGGATTGCGGGCGTACTTTACCAGGATTCGACGCACATCATCCGTATGAAAGGATTTCTTGACAGCCTGGCGCTGGATCGAAACCATCCCTGCATCCTGCTGAATCACGCGCCGACGCGGCTGCCGATTGTGGAGCAGGCAGGAGTCAGCATGCAGCTGTCAGGCCACACGCACGGCGGCCAGATGATTCCTTTTACCTGGCTCACGCGGCGCATCTTCGGGCGATTCACTACGGGGCTCAACCGGTTCGGCGCACTCCTGGTCTACACATCGACTGGCGCGGGAACATGGGGCCCTCCGATGCGCATCGGCAGCGCTCCGGAACTTGTTGTCTTCACTTTCGTCTAGGAGATTGACTCGCCCGTCGGTACCTGCTCCAGCACGCGCTTCCAGGTCTTCTGGTTTTTCCTGAATCCCTTTTTCAGATCTTCGAGAATGCGCTCGAAGTCGGCATTGGTGTGCAGGTTGTTCCACGCGGGATTCTTTTGGAACCATGGATAGTTCTCGTTGCCGAGATAGATGGCGCGGCGCAGCCAGTGCAGGGCTTCGCTGGAGTCGCCGTCGACGGCGAAATAAGTTGCGAGGCGATAGGCCATCTCACTGTCGGCCTCGGCGGCGGCGAGTGTTTCGTCTTTGAGCAGCGCGGCGCCGCGGTCCCGTGCGCCGGCCTGCACATAACAGATGGCGAGCGTGGGCACCGCGATGCGCATCAAGGGATCGTCGTGAATGACGCCTTCGAGAATTTCAATCGCGGCATCCAGCCCACCCATGCGCATTTGCTGGTAACCTGCCGAGGTGCGCAACAGCGGGTGACGCGGTTCAAGCGCCAGCCCTTTTTCCAGCTCGTCACCGGCGAGCTCAATCTGATTCTGGTAGTGGTACACGCGCGCGCGATGATTGTAGAGAATCGCGGCATTGGCGGGGTTGAGCTTGAGAGCGCGGCCGAACTCACTGAGCGCTTCCTCATACATGCCGTCGCCGCGCAGTGCGATTCCGGCCACCATGTGCACGTTCCAATCGTTGGCCGCGCTTGTTAATAGATTACTGATGCCGTGGCGCGCAGATTCCTTTTCGCCGCGCGAGAGCAGCATGTAAATGCGGTAGAGATTGGCCTCAGTGGAAGCTGGGTCGAGCTTGAGCGCCTCGTCAAAGGCGCGGCGGGCGTGCATCACATGGATTTGCCCACCGAAGCCATGCCGCGCATACTGTAATTCTGCGATGCCAAGGCCGCTCCAACCGGGAGCGAACCCGGCATCGGCCTCGGTGACTGCCGTGAAAAGCGCGTGCGCTCGATCGAGGTCCGCGCGCGCGCCGGTGCGCACCATGAATGAGCTGAGTAGTGCGCGAGCCTGCAGATATTTTTCACTCACTGGTCCCGGCAGCGATCCATCCCGCGCAGGCGGCCGCAGCACTTCGTGGCTCCTGCCCGGTCGCTCACCCGCCCCCAGCCCCTGCAGAGTGGCGAAGACCTCGTTCGAGATTTCGGTTTGGACGGCAATGAGATCGAGCGACGCAACGCGAATCGAGCCGCCAGAGCGAACGCTCTGCGAAGCAACATCAAGGAGTTGCCAGTTGAGGTCGAAGCCGGTTTCAGAGCGAACGAAGCTGCCAGCGAGCACGAAGGAGACGAGAAGCTTTTGTCCGACGGCCAGTGGGTCCATCTGCGCCATCTGCAGCGGCATGAGCGTGCTGGAAGGGCGCACGACCAGGGTTTGAATGCGGGCCAGACGCGCGGCGATCGCATCGGCGAGTGCGTATCCGTAGAGGGGAGCCACCTCCGTCGCGCCTAGATTAGCAAAGGGCAACACCACCAGCGAGTTTTGCGCGGCGCGCTCGCCGGCCGATTCGCGAAATCGTTCGGCCAACATTGAGAGCAGGCCCGTGGCGCGCTTTTCGGCCTCGGGGCCGGTCGCAGGAAGATTCGCGGCTGCGTCGCCGGGAATGATTCCCGTTTCGATGCGCAGCGCTTTCATGATCGTTTTGAGCGCCTCGCGAACTTCTGCCGCCGACGCCATGCGCACACTAGGATTTTTTTCAAGGCAGGCGGTGATCACGCTTTTTAACTCGGGAGCAATTTCCGGCACGATATCGCTGAGGTCCGGAGGCTCGAGAAACTGGATGGCGCGGATCGCTTGAAAGTCTTCGGCGTCGGGCCGCGCGAAGGGATGACGCCCGCTGGCGAGCTCGTAGAGAATCACGCCCAGCGCCCACACATCCGATTGCACGCTCGAATGGCCGGTGACGAACTGCTCCGGCGCCATGTAGCGGATGGTTCCGCCGCGCGCGGTATAGGTTGCAGCGATGGATGCATCCTTTGCCAATGCTGGTTTTGCCGGATCAAAGCGCGCGTCTTCGGCAGGGAGCCTGCGCGCCAGGCCGAAATCGAGAATCTTCACCAGGCCCCCGTCAGTGAGCATCACGTTTTGCGGCTTGAGATCGCGATGAAAGATCCCGAGCGCGTGCGCGGCCTGCATGCCATCGGCGATCTGGATGCCAACGGAGAGGAGCAACTGGGGACTTGACGGCCCGCGCTCAATCAATTGATCGAGCGGCTGGCCGGGCACGAACTGCATAGCGATGTACGCTTCGTCGCCGCTCTCGCCGACCTCATAAATCGCGCAGACGTTGGGGTGTTCGATGGCCGATGCAAGCCGCGCTTCGCGGAGCACGGTGGTTCGCATCTGTTCGGCGGTGAGCAGGCCGGTATGCAGCATCTTGAGAACTACGGGGCGCTGCAACAGCAGGTCGTTGGCGGCGTAGACCACGCCGCTGCCGCCGGCGCCCAACCGGCGCTCGATCTCGTAATGTGCAATGGTCTTGCGCTTCATCGCTCACTTCAAGTCTAGTGGCGAGATCATAAAGACGGTCTCACGATGCCGAGAATTGATCGCGCATTGAAAATTCGGGATATTCGCAAAGAGCGTCACACTCGGCGCCATTGCCGAGCCAGCCGCTCGAATCGCAAACGCTAGCTGGACGATGTGGACGGAGTCATCGGTTCGGACGCGCTGGAACAATTGAAGAGTTACACCTTCGGCTACCGGACGATGCGCTTCAGCGCCGCGACCGAGTCGTGCGCGGCGCGGGTTGCTTGCCGCCATTCTCGATGCGCATCTGCTCGCTGCGGCCCAGCAGCAGCGACACGACTCCGAACGCAAGAAGAGCCAGGCCCCACCAAAGATTCCCATCGATCCCCAGGCTCTTGACGTAGAGCTCGGAGTGGGTGCGAGTGGCAAAACCAAAGGCCGCGAGAATGGTACCGATCAGTGAGAAGAGCATGCCAGTGGGAATGCGCGGATCAAGCTTCATCCGTCTTGCTTCGGCGTCCGGCGGTGGAACCAGCGCGGCGAACTGCGGCTCCGAACGAGCGGAAGTGAACACGCTGACGACGATCGTGACGAGGAGGCTGAAAACGAGAGCGATCGCCGCTGTTCCAGCAATCACCCGCAAATCGCTTGCGGGTTGATGCAGCACTCGAATCCAGCCACCGTGGATGCCGCGCTGCTCGCCGCGCGGCAGCGTGAGGCCATGATGGGCGAGCGCCGCGATGGCTCCCGCAATCAGGCCAGCGAATGCGCCGGCTGCGGTTGCACGCTTCCAGAACACGCCGAGTAGAAGTATGGCTGCGAGCGGCATGATGACGACGGCGAAAAAGAGGGTGGTCGCGTCAAGTAGATTTCCGAAGCGCATCGCCGCGCACGCGATTCCGAAGGCCAGCAGCATGGCGGCGGTCATCGCCAAGCGCGCGGCGATCACTGATTTAGCGCTGCCGGCGTCTTTTCGTGCGAGGGGCTGGTACAGATCGCAGGTGAAGACCGCGCCGAATGCGCTGAGGCTCGTCGCTGCTCCACACATCATGGAGGCGAGCAACGCCGCGAGGCCAAGGCCGAGTAAGCCGGTGGGAAGGAAATGCGCGAGAACCTCCGGCGCGGCCATCGCATCGTCGAGCACAGCGCGGCCGCCGGCGTCCTTGAGCGGTTTGCCGGTTTTTGCATCGAGCTTTGCGGGGTCGAGACCCTGGCCGGCTTCCACCTCCGCCGGCACGACGGTGATGTCGTGATAGATGGCGCCGTTCTCACTATGAATCACAATGGTGGTGTGCGGCGTGGGCAGCGTGAGGGAGACGATGGCGGGCAGAATCAGCAACAACGGAACAACGACACGGGCGGCAGCGGCGAGGATGGCCGCCTTCCGCGCGGATTGCTCATCGCGCGCGGCCATTCCCACCTGCAGGACGCGGAAATCCGCGCACCAGGTGCCTGCGCCGAAGATCAGCCCGAGCGCCACCGCGCCGAGGATGGAAACACCTGCGTGTCCGGGACCGGCTTTTTGCATGAAGGCAGCAGAAGAGGCGGCACTTTTCAGCCCATTCCATCCGCCGATCTGTTTCAGGCTGAGTAAGACCACTGGGAGCAGCCCCGCCACGATGACGAAGAACTGGATCGAGAGGTTACAGATGGTGCCGGTCAAACCGCCGAGCAGAACGTAGGCGAGGACGAGCGCTCCCGGCACCGCCATAGAGACAATGAAAGCGGCTTGCGGCCCCATGCCGGTTGTGCGCAGGGGCTCGTCGAAGACGTGCAGCACGGCAAAGATGCGCGCCATGGAGTAAAGCGAAATTCCCGCGGTGAAGATGGTCATTGCGGCGAACAGGCAGGCGTTCAGAAGGCGCGTTTTATGGTCGAAGCGGAGAGCGAGAAACTCCGGAATGGTGCGCGCGCCGGAGCGGTAATAGATCGGAAGCAGAAAGAGTCCGGAAAAGAGCGCAGCGGGAACCGCGCCGACCAGATAAAAGGGAATACTGACAAAGCCGAAGTGTGCGCCGGCCGCTCCCATTCCGAGCAACTCTTGCGAACCCATGCTCGCGGCCGTCATCGCCACACCGCAAAGCCATGCGGGCAGCGCGCGGCCACCTTGGAAGAAATCCACGCTGCCGGATAGCAGCGGTCTGAGGGAGAGCCCGACAGCCAGGACGAAGAAGAGATACAGCAGCAAGACAAGGCTGTCGGTGGCGGTGAGAGTCGACACGAACGCTCCTTCCATTCGTGATGGTACAAAACCGAGCCGTGCTACCGTGCGGTCCCCAGCCCAAACGGGAAGAGAGGCCGCGCCACCGCAAACCATTATGCTTGCGCGCAAAAAAAAAAGGCGGCAGGGTGAACCCGTGCCGCCGTGACTGTCATTGCTGCTTGCGCCTTAAATTTTGTGCTGCGAACTGCGGAGCTACTGCGCATCTCCCGAGCCGGAAGGCTGCGAACCCGGAGGCGGAGGAGCAGCCGGCGCACCGCCGCCCGGAGGTGGCGGGCCTTGTCCCCCTCCTTGCCCATGATGGAACTGTTGCCCGCCTGGCCGTTGGCCGCCCTGGTCCCATCCGCCGCGAGGCGCATGGCCGTCATCGCCGTGGTTCTCGTGCATGGCCTGCATCTGCTTCCACTGGTCCGGCGTCAACTGCCCGCGAATTGCCAACAGGAAACGCGCATTGGCCTTCTCCAGCTCGGCGCGCGCCTGAGCCGTTTTGTCGATTGCCGCAAGAATGGCGCCCTCGTTCGGCTGGTCCGCCTTCATCAGCGGCTCCATTGTGACCTCGGCCTTCTCGAGGTTTGCGCGCAGATCGATCAGTGTGACCTTGTGCTGCTGCAAAATCCCGTCCATCGCCTTCCGCTGATCGTCAGTCAGCTTCAGTTGCGCAACGATCCGAGGGTTGTGCCAGAATTGCTCGCGCGCGCCATCGCCGAACGCCCGCTCCATGGGAGGCCGATGATCGCCAAATTCGTGCCCCATTCCCGGACCGCCCGGGCCTTGTGCGACCGCCAGTCCGCCACCTATCAGTACTCCCGCTACCGCCATAACGAATCGTGCAATCTTCATGATGTTCCGGATCTCCGTTCCCTTGTGTACCAAGGGTTTCTCTCCTTCTTGCTAGCTACTGTTGTGTTCCGCTATCGTCCGCCGATTTCTCATCCATCATTTGTGCCAGCGGCTCCATCGCGGCCGGAACTGCGCGCGAAATATCACTGTCTACGGTCGCCAGCAGGTCCTGGTCTGTCTGACCAGGCGTCTTCTGCCTGGAGGCCAACTGCACCTGCTCAATCTTTTCTGCGGCAGCCTGTGCAGCCGCGATGCGGGCGAGATCCAGCGTATGCCGGCGTTCATACAAAGCGCCCGCCACGCTTCCCGCCGCCAACACGCATCCAAGGGCCCAACCGGTTGCCAACCGCCAACCTTGCCCCAATCGTCTTACCGGAGTGCGTGGGCGGCTCGCCGACTCACTCCAAGCAACTTCACTCCAGGCATCCACGCTCGCCTTGAAATTCCGGAGCGCTTGTTCGACCACCAGATCTTCGTCTTCTCCCGCCAACCTGTGCTTCCAACTCATCGTGTACCCCTCAGTTCCGCGCGCACCCTGCCCAGCGCGCGGGAAAGATGCGCTTTCACCGTGCCCTCACTCAAGCCGGTAGCTTGCGCAATCTCGCTCAGCTCCCGCTCCTCAACATAGCGCAACAGAAAAACCGTTCGCTGCCGCTCGCTGAGATTACCAACCACGCTCCAAACCTGTGCCACCCGCTCGCGCGCCAACATCCGCTGCTCGGCAGTGCGTTCCCCGCTCGGCAGCCACTCGCCTGCCTCGTCCAGATCCACCGCGTTTGCCCGCGTCTGCCGCCAGAACTGCATCCGCCGGTTGCGCCAGTGGTCCTTTTGCAAGTTAATGGCGATCCGCATCAGCCAGGTCATCGGGCTGGAGTCGCCGCGGAAACGTCCCCAGTTCCGGTGCGCCTTTAGAAAGCACTCCTGCGTCAACGTCTCCGCCAGATCCACGTCACGTAAGGACGCAAGCAGAAAGCGGAAGATCTGCGGCCGATGGACTTCCACCACGCGGGAAAAGTCCTGCGCGGCAACCCCCTCAGCGGTTACCACGGTCATCGGCTTTATGGCTGTTCCAGCTGCCATCGATTTGGTAGACGCTCCGCCAAGGCTCAAGATTACATGTCTCCTTTATTTTCGCGGCATTTCGGGACAAAGACTAGACGCTGGAAACAGGCATTTGATTGCCAGAATACAGCTTTTTTGCACAAATACCTGTGCGGGGCAAAGTGTGGAGCGCGAGCTCCGCGAAGGCTTATCGGGCAGAGCCGGTCCTGCGCTGTGCGGGCCAGGTAGTCGCGGGCCGCAGCGGGCGCGATGCCGCGACGATATAATTTCTGGCGGAATGGAGAAACCCATGATTTCGCGGCGAACTTTTGTGAACGGTGTGGCGGCAAGCGTGGCAGGCTCGGCAATTGCCTCCGGGGCGAAGAGTTATGCACAGATCGTTGGCGCAAACGACCGGCTGAATTTCGCCGTGAACGGCAATGGCCACAACGGCCGCGCGACTGCCCATCTCGGCTCTCTGGCAGACAACAGCAAGACCGCGCGCATCGCCTACATCTGCGATGTCGATTCCGATCTCCTGGGCAAGTTCTCGGCCCGCGCTCAGGCGGCGCTCGGCTACAGCCCCAAAGCTATCGGCGATTTTCGCGAGGCCCTCAATGACAAAGAGGTTGACGCGATTACCGTCGCCACGCCGGACCACTGGCACACACCGATGGCCGTCTATGCGCTGAAGGCGGGCAAGCACGTCTATGTCGAGAAGCCATCGAGCCAGAACGCCCGCGAGGGAGAGTTGCTGGTAGCTGCGCAAAAGAAATACGGGAAGCTGGTGCAGGTGGGCGACCAGCAGCGCTCGTCGGATTACACCATTGAGATGATCAAGAAGATTCACGACGGGTATATCGGCGAGGCGTATATGGCCAAGAGCTGGTACGCGAACACGCGTGGCGCCACGCACTACGGCGAGCCGGCCGCCGCGCCCGCCACGCTCAATTGGGATCTGTGGCAGGGGCCGGCACCGCGGAGCGAGTATAGAGGCAGCATTCATCCCTATAACTGGCACTGGCTGCGCCGCTACGGCACCGGCGAAACGCTCAATAACGGCACGCATGAAGTGGATGTTTGCCGCTGGGCGCTGCAGGCGGAGATTCCGCAGACTGTCACGGCGACGGGCGGACGTTACCAGTTCAAGGATGATTGGCAGTTTTACGACACCCTGGTGACCAACTTCGAGTATCCGGGCAAGACGATCTCCTGGGAGGGCCGAAGCTGCCAGGGGATGCGGCTTTACGATCGCGATCGCGGCTCCGTCATTATGGGAACCAAAGGATCTGTCGTGATCGACCGCGGTGGTTACGACGTGTACGACTGGAAGGGCAAGCAGATCGACAAGTTCCGCACAGGCCACGAGACGGCGACTAGCGACGTAGTCGGCCGCGACAACATGACCGACGCGCACTTCGCCAACTTCATCGCCGCCATTCGCGGGGAAGAGAAGCTCAACTCGCCCATCCCCGTGGCCAATGTGACGGTGACCATGCTGCTGCTGTCGAATATCGCCTGGTTTGTGAATCGCACCCTTCATCTCGATACGGAAACCGCGCACGTCCTCAACGACCCCGAAGCCATGAAGTACTGGGGCCGCACCTACGAAAAGGGCTGGGAAGTGACGGTCTAGGAGCGGCGACAAATGGCGATGGCTACCCAACAGCTTCCCGCAGCGCAGGCAGGCACCGTTTCGCTGGGTGATCTCACCGTAAACCGCATGGGCTACGGCGCGATGCGGATTACCGGCAAAGGTATTTGGGGCGCTCCCGCCAACCGCGATGGGGCGATCGCCACGCTGCGGCGAGCCGTTGAGCTGGGGGTCGATTTCATCGATACGGCGGACTCCTACGGCCCGGACGTGAGCGAGGAACTGATCGCCGAGGCGCTTTGGCCGTATCCCGCAGGCCTGGTGATCGCTTCCAAAGCCGGTTGGGTGCGGCATGGCCCAGGCGTGTGGCAGCACAATGCCAGCCCGGGCCACATTGCCGAGGCGATCGAGGGCACGCTCAAGCGGCTGCGGCTGGAGCGCATTGATGTCTACCAGCTCCATGTTCCCGATCCGGCCACTTCGTTCGATGCCTCCATGGAGGCGCTGGCGAAGCTGAAAGAACAAGGCAAGGTGCGCCACGTAGGGCTTTCCAACGTGACGCTCGAGCATATTCGGCGGGCGGAAAAAATCGTGCCCATCGTCTGCGTGCAGAACCGCTACAGCTTCAGCGATCGTGAGTGGGATTTTGTGCTCGACTACTGCCAGTCGAAAGGCATCGCATTTCTGCCGTGGGGACCGATGGCGCAGGGACGCAAAGCGAACGAGGTGGTGGAGAAGATCGCTGGTGCGCGCCGTGTTTCGACGGCCGTGGTTTCGCTGTCGTGGCTGCTGCGCCGCTCGCCGGTGACGTTGCCCATCCCGGGCACGAGCAATACCGCGCATCTTGAAGAAAACGTCAGCGCTGCCGGCTTCAACCTGAGCGAGGCCGAGTTTGCCGATCTGAGCGCCGTGGTACCGAAGCCTTATTGGCTGCGCGCGTGAGCCTGGGCGGGATGTAGTGGAAGCGCACCCGATGGATCTTGTCACCGCTGCCGTGTTTGGCCACCTTCAGCAGATCGAGAACGCCGAGGAACCCTGACTCACGGGCCAGTTCCGGCGTGATGTCGGGAAATCCGATCGCCTCGATGGAGTCGATCTCGATTTCGCCTTCTTCCATGCGGTAGCGGCCGCCGAGTTTCACATGCGGCCGTGTCCAGATGCGTACGCTGCAAGTGATTTCGCCGCGCCGAACGCCATCCCGCAGGCGCTTGGCAAACATCATGGTGAAAGTCTACGCCGCCGTCACTGGTAAACTATCCCCGTTCAGTGACTTCTGGCTCAAGACCCATCAAGGAAGGCTATGCTGCTCGAATCCCTTCGCAAGGAAGTCCTCCACGCCAACCAGGAGATTGCGCGGCGAGGCCTGGCTCCGCACACCTTCGGCAATGCCAGCGGTGTCGACCGCTCCGGTGCGGAGCCGCTGGTCGTCATCAAGCCCAGCGGAGTGGACTATGCGATGATGACGCCTGCCGATCTCGTAGTGACCGATCTTGACGGCAACATCATTGAGGGCAAGTTGCGGCCGTCAAGCGATCTCGACACGCATACGCTCCTCTATCGCGAGTTTCCGCAGATTGGCGGCATCGTGCACACACACTCGGAATTCGCCACCTCCTGGGCGCAGGCCGGGCGAGCCATCCCGTGCCTGGGCACCACGCACGCAGACTACTTCCACGGCCCGGTGCCTGTGACGCAGCCGCTCTCGGCGCAAGAGGTCGCCGAGGCTTACGTGCGCAACACCGGCGCGGTGATCGTGCGCTGTTTTCGCGAAAAGCAACTGGACCCCGTCGCCGTTCCAGGCGTCCTGGTGGCCGGTCACGCGCCATTTGCGTGGGGAAAATCTCCGGCGGAAGCAGTGGAGCACGCCGACGTCCTTGAGTACATCGCGCGTCTGGCGTTTCGCAGTGTGCTGCTGGGTGCACCCGAGGCAGGGATTCCCATCCACGTTTCCGAGCACCACTATCTTCGCAAGCACGGGCCGAAAGCGACATATGGACAGCTGTAAAGAGAATATAAATTAGCTAAAGCTTTTCGATCCATTGGCATACGTTTTCCAATAGAAACCTTCCTTTCTTTGAATCACGGTTCCCGTTTTCTGCATTTCGACGGTGGTATTCTGGGTCCAATCGGTTGACGTTTGCCGGAACTCTGAGTCCTATCCCGCGTATTCTCAATCGATTGTCCCCGCGTATCCGGTTCTGAGACGCTGCCTGAAATCGTGGCAGCGTACGTGCACACAATTACTCCGGCGCGGGAAGTCCCTTGACGTATGGAGACGAGTCTCGTCAATCGCGTTCAGACCACGCTGCTGGCCCTGGCCACCGCGGCGCTGCTCGTACTTGCGGTCTTCAATGTGCTCCAGGAGCGGCAGACCCAGCAGCCTGACGACGGGATCTGGTGGAGCGAAGTCCCCGGCGGTCTGCAGGCCCAGAGAGTCCAGACGAATACTGCCGGCCAACGCGCCGGTATCCATACGGGCGACCTTTTGACCGGTGTCAGCGAGTCTGCATCAGGCCGGGCTCGTACTGTGACATACGGCTCAGACCTGGAGCGCGCTCTGTATGCTGCCGGCGCCTACGGCCAGGTTTTCTACACGATCACGCGGGACGGTGTTCCGCTGGAAACACCTATCAAGGTGATTCCCGATGCGGTTGACCGCAGCCCGCAGAATGGCCAGCGGGTCATTGGGCTGATCTATCTCATCATCGGGTTTTATGTCTTGTTCCGGCGGTGGGGCGCGCCACGGTCGACGCACTTCTATCTCTTCTGCCTGGTCTCATTCGCACTGTACGCTCTCAAATACACGTCGCAACTGGATCCGCTGGATTGGACCGTTTTCTGGACGAATGTAGTTGCCGAAGCGTTGCAGCCTGCGCTCTTTCTGCACTTCGCGCTCAGCTTTCCTGAGGAGCCGCTCAAGGATCATCGCCGCCGCTGGCTCATGCCAACGATCTACGTGCCGGGTGCTGCGCTGCTCGGGCTCTGGGTCTGGTCGATTGCGACGCGCGAAGCCACGAAGCTGCTGCTCGACCGGCTCAACCAGATCGCGACGGCGTACGATGCGGTATTTTATTTGGTCGCTGCACTCTTGTTCCTGCGCAGCTACAGCCGCGCCAACACGCCGCTGCTGCGCCAGCAGCTGAAGTGGGTGACACGTGGCACGCTCCTCGCGGTTCTGCCCTTCACGCTGTTTTACGCAGTTCCGTATCTGCTCCATCTGGAGCCGCCGCGCCTGCTCACCAACCTTGCGGGTCTCTCGCTGGTGTTCCTGCCGCTGACCTTCAGCTGGGCCATCGTGCGTTACCGGCTGATGGACACGGATCTGATCTTCAAGCGTGGCGTGGCGTACACGCTGGCGACGGGCCTCATCCTCGGCGGATACTTCGGTGTGATTGCGCTGATCGCGGAGATCGTTCACCAGCGGCTGCCGGAGACGATGCGCGAAGGGGCGCTCGTCGTCGCGATTGTGTCGACCGCCGCCGTCTTCGATCCGCTGAAGCGGCGCATTCAGGGATGGGTGGATCGCGCATTCGACCGCCATCGCTACGACTATCGCAAGGCGCTGGTTGAGTTCGGCCGTGGCCTGAGTTCGGAGACCGACCTCGAGGCGCAGCTCAATTCCATTGTCGAAATGCTGCCGCGCACGCTGCTGGTGGCGCGTGTCGCGGTTTTTCTGGTTCAGGACTCGGGCCGTTTGCGATTGGCCGCTGCACACGGGCTGCCCGAGGAACTCGAGGCGGAGCGCCGCAAGGTGGATCGCCTCGATCTTGGATTCCTGCATTTTGACGATGCTGCCGAACGCGGGCATATTTTTCTTGAGAACGCGCAGCAGGCATTGCATCTGCCCGCTGAGCAGCAACGTGCCGCAGCACTGCTGGACCTGAACTACTATCTGCCTTGCCGCGTCGCGCAGCCACAGTCGGCCGAGCGGTCTTCCAGCCGTACTATTGCGGTGATCGGCCTGGGCCGCACGTTGGGTGGAGACTTTCTTTCGAGCGAAGACATGGAACTTCTGGAGTCGCTCGCCAGCTACATCGGCATTGCGCTGCAGAATGCCAGTCTCTATGCACGACTCGGCGAGAAGATCGCAGAGTTTGAGCGGCTCAAGGAGTTTAACGAGAATATTGTCGAATCCATCAACGTGGGCATCTTCGCGATCGATCTCGGCGACCGCATTGAAAGCTGGAACGCGCAGATGGAGGCCATGTATGCGCTGAGCCGCGCGGAAGCTCTCGGCCAGGAACTGCGCAATATCTTTCCGATGGAATTTATCGATGCGCTCGAAGGGTTCCGCGGCGATCCCGGCGTGCATCATCTGTACAAGTTCCGGCTGACGACGCGTGCCGGCGAGCAGCGTACCGCAAACATCGCGGTCGCCCCGCTGCTCTCGCGCGATTTTGTGCCGGTGGGCCGTATCATTCTTGTCGATGACATCACGGAGCGCGTGACGCTCGAAACACAGCTGGCACAGGCGGACAAGCTCAGTTCGATCGGCCTTCTCGCCGCAGGCGTTGCGCATGAAATCAATACCCCGCTGGCGGTGATCTCTTCGTATGCGCAGATGCTCTCAAAGCAGTTGCGCGGCGATACGCGGCTTGGGCCGGTGCTCGACAAGATCACGCAGCAGAGCTTCCGCGCGGCTGAGATTGCCAACGGGCTGCTGAATTTCTCGCGCACCTCCACCACAGAATTCCGCTCGACCGATCTCAATCAGGTGATTCGCGACACGCTTTCGCTGCTGGAGCACCAGTTCAAGACCGCGCAGATTCTCGTTGATCTGGACCTGGCCGGAGCGCTGCCGCCCATCCACGGCAATCCCGGCAAACTGCAGCAGGTATTTCTGAATCTGCTGCTGAATGCCAAGGACGCCATGCCCGGCGGCGGCCGGCTGCGCGTGGCGACGCAAGTGAACGGCCACGTGGAGGCGCTCGTCTCCGACTCCGGCTCCGGCATTGCGCCCGAGCATTTGAAGCGCATCTACGATCCGTTCTTCACAACGAAGACAAAGCCCGGAGACAAGCGAGGAACGGGGCTGGGACTCTCGGTTTCATACGGCATCATTCAAGAGCACGCCGGCAAGATTCATGTAGAAAGCGCAATCGGCGCCGGTACAACCTTTCACCTCGAGTTTCCCCTGTTAAGGAATTCCGTCCATGCCTGAGCGCACGACCGAAGCCGATCTGCCCTTGAGCACGTCCCTACCCGACTCCATCAACAACGGCAATAACAGCTCCGGCTCCATCCTCGTGGTGGACGACGAGGCGGGCATCCGCGAATCGCTGGAGGTCTTGTTGTCCCTTGAGGGCTACGCGGTGAAGACCGCGCCGGATGGCGAGGAGGGGCTGCGTCAGCTCGACCAAAACAGCTTCGACCTGGTGCTGCTCGATCTGGCGCTGCCCGGCCAGAGCGGGATCGAGCTGCTGCCGCAGTTCAAGGAGCACCAGCCGGATGTGCCGGTCATCATGATCACTGCGTACGGCACCGTGGACAATGTAGTGGACGCTATCCGCGCGGGCGCTGAGAACTTCGTCCAGAAGCCGTGGGACAATGAAAAGCTGCTGGCCGACATCCGCTCTGCGGTTGCGCGGCGCCGCGCCGAGGAAGAAAATCTCCAGCTCAAGCGCACGCTGAAGCAGCGCTACAACTTTGCCAACATCGTGGGCAAGAGCGACTCGATGCTACGCGTCTTCGATCTGGTGGCCCAGGTGGCGCCCAGCCGGTCGACCGTTCTCATTCAAGGCGAGAGCGGCACGGGCAAAGAGATTATTGCCAAAGCCATCCACGCCAACTCGCCGCGGCGCGACAAGCCCTTTGTTCCGATCAATACCGGCGCCATGCCTTCGGAGCTGCTGGAGTCGACGCTCTTCGGGCACGTCAAGGGTGCGTTCACGTCGGCGATCGCCTCGAAGAAAGGACTGTTCGAGGTCGCGAACGGTGGGACGCTCTTTTTGGATGAAATTGCGACTATGGGGATCGATACGCAGGCGAAGATTCTGCGCGTACTGCAGGACAAGCGCTTTATGCACCTCGGCGGCATCCAGGAGATTCAGGTGGATGTGCGCATTCTCGCCGCCACAAACATTGACCTGCGGCAGGCCGTTCGAGACGGCCGCTTCCGCGAAGATCTCTTCTATCGCCTGAACGTGATCACTGTCGATCTTCCCCCGCTGCGCGCCCGCCGCGACGATATTCCGCTGCTCGCGCAGCACTTCCTCGATCTTTATGCGACGGAGAACTCCTTCGCCCCGCGTAAACTCTCCACTGACGCCTTGCGCGCGCTGGTGGACTACGACTGGCCTGGGAATGTGCGCGAGCTCGAAAACGCAATTGAGCGCGGCGTCGTGCTCTCTTCAAGCCCTGTGATCGGTGCGGACCTGCTGCCCGGGCACATCACCGGCCGCAGCTTCCAGGACGCGCTGCTGGAGCACAATCCCAACTCCTCGCTGTTCGATATTCTTGAGGTTATCGAGCGCCGTATCATCGTGGAAAAACTCGAGCGCTGCAACTGGAACCAGACCGAAGCTGCCGAACAGTTCCGCATTCCGCTCTCCACGCTCAATCAGAAGATCAAGCGCCTCAACATCGAGATTCGAAAAAAGGGCAGAGAATAGCTAGCTTTTCTTGGTCAGGACATCTACGGGTTGCTCGCCTTGGCCGTTGCGCCGGTAAGGGTGATTCCTTTAGAACTTGAATTGTGCCCGCCACTCTTCTCCGCTTCAATCCAATTCACGTGCAACCCAAGAAGGAACTTGCGATGTTTCAACGCAGGGAGTTTCTGAAGACCGCGGGCGCAGCCGCTGCCGCGGCGCTCGTCACGCGTCATCGGCTGGCCGCGGAAGTTTCTGGCAACGAAGATGAGATGCCGCGGTTCTCTTCCGGCAGCATGGAACTGCAGCTATCGGCCACCGCGCCGGAGTTCGTGAGCCTGAGCATTGACGGCCTGGGGAAAGGACGGCGCGGCGCAAACATCATCGACGGCCGAACCGACGTCGCCGGCTACAAGGTCACCCTCGCCGATTCCGGAGCGGTGCGCCGCATCGAATACCGCACCGACGCAGCCGGCAAAGATTCGCCGGCCTCGTGGACCTTCGAAATCTCCGCTGACAAAATCGTCCTTACCTCAGATTGGTCCGGCGAGTTCGAACCCGCCCAATTCATCTTTCACTTCAACCTGAACCAGGTTCACAGCACCGCACTCGGTCTTTTCAATAAAGACGGTCTTCTGGCCACGCCGGCCGTGCTTCACTTTCCAGGCCAGGGCTCGATGCGGCTTACTTCGAGCGTTCCCGCGCTCGGACTGACGTATTCCTCCGACCGGCCCAGGCAAAAGGCTATGCTCTCGCTTCCCGGCGCAAGCTTCGAGCATCAGCATCTCCGCTACACGTTCGATGTGACAGCGATTCATCCCGAGGTGCCCGGGATCAAGGACGATCCGCGATTCGACGCATTTCGCCGCAATTGGCTCGATGCGCTGCAACTCAATCCTGAGCTCCAGGCCCTGGCCAACAATACGGCCAGCGACACCTGCGCCTTCTGTTATTACGAATTTGCCGACATCGCGGCGCTCACCCCTCCGCTAGTTGAGGGACTGACGGCTCTCGACATCATGCGGCAAACGCTGGATCGGATGCTGGCCGGTGCATTTGCCTATGGTTTGCCTGCGGTGCCGGATCATCCGACGACCACTTCGGACACCGATCCCGCCATGGTGATCGCCGCGGCTAATTGCGTTCGCGCAGGAAAAAGCGATGCGTGGCTCGCCGCAAATTACGAAGGCATTCGCGGGTGGGCTGAATCGATGCTCGCAACCGACATCAACGGCGACGGCCTGACGAAGTACTGTGTGAGCGGCAACTCCGGCTCCTGGGGCGAACCGGGAACTCCCAAGATCAGGCCTTCGAATTGGTGGGACACGATCGGCTTCGGTTACGAAGATGCCTATGGCAACGCCCTTGCCTATCGCGCGTATGGCGACATGGCCATGCTGGCCCACAGACTCGGCAAGACCGCCGATGCTGCCCGCTACCGCGCCGCTGCTGAGAAGATTCGTTCCGTTTACTACGATCGCTTCTACAATCCGGAGACGGGGGTTCTCGGCGGCTGGCGCAGCGAAGATGGCGAATTGCACGACTACTATTTCATCTGGTTGAACGGCATCGCCATCCACTACGGGTTGGTGCCCAAGCCGCAAGCCAATGCCATCATGGACAAACTGCTGGCAAAGATGAAGGAAGTGGGCTACGACAAGTTCAACATGGGATTGCCGGGAAACCTGATTACGGTCGCGCTCAAAGACTATGTGCACAGGATGCCTGACGGCCGCTATGGCGGAGGGGTGAAGCCGGATAATTCGGATGGCTTCCAGAATTACGAGAACGGCGGAGCCACGGGTGCCTTTGCCTTTTTCACCTTGGCTGCGCTCTACGATCTGGGCCGTAAAGAGGAAGCCGATGCGATTCTCTTCCCGATGCTCGAAGAGTACGGCCGATGCGGCTTTGAAGGACGGAACGCGACGGGGCAGTCGAACGACTGGCGGCGCTGGGATGGAACTGCTAAGGGGTACGAAGGCCTGCTGACAGACGACTACTACGCACTGCTCGCCGTTCCATTGCGTCAATCGGAGACGGTCTGGAAAGACGGTTTCCGTCCCGAGACCATTCTCACGTAATTTCCCCGGGGGCAGGCGGGTCTTGGTCTGGCAGAAAAGTTCACGAGCGTTTGGGCAGATTGCTTCCGGCGTCTCCTCAAATGTGTGTGAAGTGTCGAGTGCAATTCAGCGCCGTCTTAAGGAATAACGTCCTTGGGTCCTGAAGTCCGATCTCCACTGGTTGGACGATCGCTATAAGATGGTCTGCATGGCGTACTACCTCTTCAAATCCGAGTCCGGTGTCTACTCCTTTGACGATCTCGTCCGAGACGGCGAGACAGTGTGGGATGGTGTGAAGAATCCAGTGGCGGTCAAGAATCTGCGGGAGATGAAGGCTGGGTCGAAATGGATCTTCTATCACACCGGCGACGAGCGCACGGCCGTGGGAACGGGCACGGTCGTCAGCGTTGATGCAACCGATCCCAAGGTCCCGATCGTGCGCGTAAAAGCGGGCAAGCGTCTCAATAACCCGAAGACGCTCGATGCGATCAAGGCGGAGAAGATCTTCAAGACGTCGCCGCTGCTGACGATCGGCCGTCTGTCCGTGGTTCCTCTCACGACAGAGCAGTGGGAGTGGTTCGTCGCCTAGAAGAGAAGCGACTCGCTGGAATCTTTGGGATCCTCCCCGTCCTTTTCCTTGGCAGCGCTCAGCCATGCCCTGGTATTCAGCAACTGGCGCTGATCGAGCGCCCACACCTTGCCGGTGAACTCGTCAGGTGCCTTGCCTTCTCGCGTGGACCGGTCAAACTCGCTCATCACGGCCTGCATTTTGGCGTCGAGATCGTCAAGGAAATTGAGCACCAGCGCTTCGGGAATCATGGGCAGCTTGGGCGAGCCGAACTCGAGCTTGCCATGATGCGAAAGAATCATGTGCAGCACCAGCGTGCGCAGGCGATCGGGAAATCCATCGAGCCCGGCGATCGTTTTCTCCACCAGATCGATTCCAATCTGGATGTGACCGAGCAGAATCCCTTCCACTGTGTAATCAAATCCCGTTTCCCACTCGAGTTCGCGCACCTTGCCGATGTCATGCAGGATGACGCCGGTGACGAGCAGATCGCGATCGAGCAGCGGGTAGTGCGCCGCGACGCGATCGGCCAGCCCTAAAAGGCTGACAACGTGCTCGAGCAATCCGCCGAGCCACGCATGATGGAGTTGCCGCGCGGCCGGAGCCTGGCGATAGGCCGCTGCCATTTCGGTATCGGCGAGGATCGCCATGAGGAGCCGCTTCAAATCAGGATTGGTCAGGCTCTCAACGCTCGCCATCAGCTTGTGCCACAACTCATCGATGTCATGAGCCGATGTGGGAAGCATGTCGGTCTTCTCGGCTTCCCCGGGTGCGGCCTTGCGCAATTGGTCTACTTTCACCTGGCAGCGGTCATCAAAGCGCGAGACGCAACCGCGAATCTTTACGATGTCGCCGCGTTCAAAATCGCGCGAGATGCGCGGATCGCCCAGCTCCCATACCCGCCCTTCGACCTGGCCGGTCTTGTCGCCCAGTGTGAGATTAAGGTAGGGCTTGCTGTTCTTGGTCGTGCGCTGCTGCTTTCCCAGGACGAGAAAGAAGCTGTCGAAGAGCTTGCTCTCATCGAATCCGGCAAGATCGGATACAAAGATGTCTTTCATTCTGCCGAGAAGCTTAACGCAATCGCCCGGCGAGGCCCAACAAGAACGCAGTTGTCCCAATCGGGGCAACCCGAAAGCAAAACAGCCCGGATTCGGGGTCCGGGCTGCGGAGAGATGTCGATGGATGGGCTATTGTTGCGGCTGAGGCCCCTGTGTCTGATCCGGATGATCTGCCGGAGCCGGGGCGCCAGCGACTGGCGCGATTGGCGTAGGCTGCTGAGGCGGCGCCTGGGTGGTGGTGTCGGAGGGTTTCTTCTTTTCCTCGCTCATCCGGGTCTTCTCTGAGGTTGTAGGCGGCGTCTTCTTTTTCTTGCCGCTCGTGTCGCCGTTCCCGCCCAGCGGAGCGGACTGCGCCTGACGATCTGCCACTTCAGCCGCGTCCGGCGCGTTGGTAGCTCCGGGCGTTGCGGCGGCCTTCGATTTCTTCTGTTCGCGCGCGCGATCGCTGAAGCGAGTCTTTTTCTCGGAAGCCGTTGGCTCCAGAGGGTTGGCAGGCTGGTCGGCATTCGAAGCCGTCTCAGGAAGTGCGCCTGCATTCTCCGTTGCCGTGTTGGTCGTTGCGGTGGGCAGCGTCTCGCGTGGCGCCTGGCCAAAGCGAATCTTTTCCTTCTTGCCCGGTTTTTCCGCCGCCACCTGGGAGTTCTTGTTGCCGGTGGATGCCACAGCTGCTGGCGCGGGCGGCGTGCTCTGGTCTGCCGCGACGGCGGTGGCCTGGTCGGCTGCCGGAGTGGGCGCAGCTGCTGGCGAGGGAGGCGTGCTCTGGTTTGCCGCGGCGGAGGCTTGGTCCGCTGCAGCGGTAGGCGCGGGTGCAGGCGCGGCGGCACCGGACTTCTGCCGGAAGGTGTGCGTACTTTCGCGGAAGCGCGTCCGCTCCACCTTTGACTTTTTCTTCGGGGCCGGCGGCGTATAAGCGCTGAAAGTGATGCTCGGGTGGAGCTCGGCGTAGGTCGCGGCGCTGTCGGTGTATCCGGGCTTGATGAAGATCGCGGCTTCGTCGCGCATCTTGCTCAAGTAATCGCGGATGGCCGGTTCCATACGGCTCATGTAGTAGTCCTGCTCAACCTGCTCCTGCACGTCCTTGAAGGGCTTTGGGCCGCCCGGCGTGTGCTGGATCACTTTGAGAATGATGTAGCCCTGCCGGGTGAGAATGGGTTCGGTGTATTGGCCGGTGGAGAGGACGAAGGTCTTGTCTTCAAGCACCTTCGGCAACTGGCTCTGACCTTTCCTGTACTGGCCTAAATCGCCCCCTGACGCCGCGGTGGAACCCTCGCTGAAGCTGCGCGCGAGCTGCGCAAAATCGCCGCCAGAGTGTAGCCGCGCCTCAATATCATCGGCTTTTGCCTTGGCTGCAGCCAGCTTGGCCGGATCGTCAGCAGGCGCGCCAACCAGGATCTCGCTCAGCCGCTCGCTCTCCGGCTGGTTGTACTCCTGCTTGTGCGCCTCGTAGTAGTGCTCTACCTCGCCGGGCGTCATCTGGAGGCGTTCGCCAACTTCCTGCCGCATCACCTCCTGGGTGATGATCTTGTTACGCTGGTCCGCCTTGAAGTCCTCGAAGGAAACCCCTTGCTCCTTGGCGGCCTTTTCCAGATCCTCGAGCGATTCAAGGTTGTATTGCTTACGAATCTCGTCGAGCCGCTTGGTCAACTCCGTCTCGCCTGTAATGTTCAGGTCTTTCGCCTTGGAGAGCCAGAGCTGCTGGTCGATCAGGGTGCGCAACAGGTCCTTGTGCGCGGCCGAGATTGCCTGCATGGTCTCGCCATGCTGACGGCCCTCCTGATCCAGCTCGCTCAATGAACGGTCGTAGTCGGACTTGGTGATGATCTGGTCATTGACGCGGGCAATAATGTCCTCGACTGTGGACCCGCCGTAAGGGCTTTCCGGCGCATTCGTGTCGTTCTGCGCCCGGGCGGAGCTGGCGAGCAGCACCGTGCCGAATACGAGCGCTGCGGAAGTGCAAAATGTGCTTAATCTCATAGTGACTCAACAACAATCCAGAACATTCGAGGCGAACATTCTTCCTGCGCCGTGCCCTCGCGAACCGCAACTTGCGCACCATGCTGCCTGATGCATAGACGCTATTGTAAATCCCGGGGCAGCAAGGCGCGAACTGGCCACGGGCGCTATCCGGCCGCCCGGAAGCGCGTCAAACACCGCGATGCTATACTTATATCGGAGACGGCTCCGTGATTTGTGCGTGAGCGGCTCTTCCATCTCTGTGGCCTTGCCGGAAATTAGGCAAGGTCTATTTTTATCAAGGCGCAACGGCGGCCGGTACCTGGTGAATCCGCCGAAATTGCACCTGGAAGATGCGAAGGCCGTCGCGAAGTATTCAGCGGTTGAACCGTCCGGAGGTCAGGCCTGTCTATGACTCCTCGTGCCCGTCGCACGCTCTTTGCCATTGCATTCTTTTTCGCCGTCTGTGCCGTGGCCGGTACGGTGCTGGAGCGCCGCGTTGGGGCGCAATCCTCACAGGACGAGAGCCAGCTGCGCGACAGCCTGAAGTCGTTCGCCGAAGTGTATGACATCGTCGAGCAGAATTATGCCGAGCCCATCACCGGCGACAAGGCAGACGACGTGATCTACGATGGCGCGATTCCCGGCATGCTGCAGGTGCTTGACCCGCACTCACACTTCTACGATCCCAAGGCATACGCTCACCTGCGCGAGGACCAGCGCGGCCGTTACTACGGCGTGGGCATGATGATCGAGCAGCAGAACAATAAGGTGTTCGTTCTGACGCCTTATGAAGACACTCCTTCATTCCGCGCAGGCATTCACCCCGGGGACCAGATTTCGGCCATCGACGGCAAATCGACTGACGGATGGACCAGCGACCAGGTGGCGAAATCGCTGAAGGGGCCTAAGGGAACTCATGTGCAGGTGACGATGGTCCGCTATGGGCAGACGAAGCCACTGGTCTTTGATCTGGTGCGCGATGAGATTCCGCACCCCTCGATCGACCTCAAGTTCGAAATCCGTCCCGGCATCGGGTACATCCACCTTACGCAGTTCCAGGAGACGACCGGGCAGGAGATGGAAGACGCGGTCGACAGTCTCGGCAATCCCAAGGGATTGGTTCTCGATCTGCGAGAGAATCCGGGTGGTCTCCTGAGCCAGGCGGTTGATGTCTGCGATCATTTGCTCGCCAAGGGGCAAACAATTGTCTCGCAGCGCGGGCGCGCCTACAGCGACCAGAACTACACGGCGACGCACGGCAACGGCGGAAAGACCTTTCCCATTGTGGTGCTTGTCGATCGCGGCACGGCTTCAGCGGCGGAGATCGTCTCCGGCGCGTTGCAGGATCACGATCGCGCCCTGATTGTGGGCGAAACTACCTTCGGCAAGGGACTGGTGCAGACCGTCTACAACCTGAGCGAGAACTCTGGCCTGGCGCTGACCACGTACCACTACTACACGCCGTCAGGGCGGCTCATCCAGCGCAACTACGAGGGAGTTTCGCTCTACGACTACTACAACCATGCCGGCGGGATGGCTGCGGACTCGAGCAACCGCGAGGTGAAGCTGACGGACTCTGGCCGCACGGTGTACGGCGGCGGCGGCATTACGCCGGACGAAAAGATCGAGCCGCCCAAGAACAACCGCTTCCAGGACGAGCTCCTATACAAAGATGTCTTCTTCCACTTTGCACCTGTCTACGTTGCCTCGCATACCGTGGATAAGAACTTCCAGGTGGATAATGCGTTGATGGCGGAGTTCAAGAAATATCTGACGAGCCAGAGCGTCGAGTTCACCGATGCGGATATCGATGGGGTTTCGGACTGGGTCAAGGCGCGGATCAAGAAAGAGATCGTCACCATTCAGTTCGGCCAGCGCGAAGGGCTCCGTACCATGGCCGAATCGGACCCGATGATCACGAAGGCCCTCAACTATATGCCGGAAGCACAGGCGCTTGAAGACACCGCGCACAAGGTGCTGGCCGAGAAGGCGCAGGCGCGCAGCAGCGCACCTGCGACCGGCGTGGCCGCACAACCGTAAACTCATTTCTTTAACGAAAAGGCCATCCCCGCAGGGATGGCCTTTTTGTTTGCATTACTTGAAGTGGACGCACGACGCCCGCTGCGGGGCGATCATAACGCCCACGCATTGGTCCGATCCGATTACTTGGGTGGTGCCGGAGGACTGAAGATCTCGCGTTTGCGCCCCGGTTCTGGTTTTGGCTTTGGCTTGGGAGCCTTCTTCGTTTCCTTCTTGCCTCTGTCCTTATTTCCCATACACGCAAGCATGACACAACTACGCGTCCGGAGAAAAGCCCTAAACAGGCCAGCCAGTTAGCCCCCAACGTACGGTGCTCCGTCCGCCGATTAGTGCTGGCCGTGGCGCCAATCCCAGTACGCCTTCTGGTCACCTGGGTTGCGCCTGGCAAAGTCCACATGATCGCGGTGCGTGTCGTGCTCCCACTGGTTGTAATACACCACTTCGCCATCCCACGGATGGTAGTCGTGGTAGTAAGGATCGTAGACGCGCGCGTGAACTGAGCAACCGGTCATCATTGCGGGTGACACAAGGGCCGCCGCAAGCGCAATTGGAGCAAAACTTCTCAAAGTTGAATGCATCGTGACTGATCCTCCCCTCGGGTTCGACATTTCTTCGTTCGTTGCTTTAAACCACAAAATCACAAAAAATGCGGCTTCGGAGATTACCTGCTCAGCGAGTTCCGATTCGACCGCCTCGACGCACAGATTCATAAGCTGAATGCGGGGTTGTCTTAGGAAGAACCCGGAATGCATTAATCATTCTGATTCAGTAGCTTGGAGCTGAACGGCCCAGAGGTTAGCGCCATGATCAGCGAGTTCTCTCGCCAATGGGTTCGGCAAAATGGATTGACGGGCTCGCTTCAGATACTCGATGTGAGCGATACTTCTCCTATGAGCGCGATTCCGCATACCGTCGAGGCTGCAAAATCTGTGACGCTCTCCGCTGGTCCGCGCCTGCGCGCTGCCATGATCGTCGCCATCGCCGCCGACGTGCTCCAGATGGCAATCTTCCCACTCTTCATTGCGGGTGCCGAATCGCCTGCCGACGACATTCTGGACTTCTGCGTCGCCGGGGTGCTGGCGTGGCTCCTCGGCTGGCATTGGGAATTCCTGCCGTCATTCCTCGCCAAGCTGGTTCCCGGAGTCGACTTGGTTCCGTTGTGGACGCTGGCCGTGGGCAACGTCTATCGCAAGTCGCGGCATGCGGCGGTCGCCAGCGAAGCAGCCGGCCCGCGATAGCCGCAGTGTTCTCGAAAATTGTGTGAGGTTCTTGCGGCAGGGCTCGGTTGTCATTCCTGCAGGTGCGCCCGCTATGCCGTCGTGGCCTCGCCTAAAGGTATTTCCCAAAACACTTAGAAGCTGAAGTTTGTTGAAAACAAGATAGTGCGCGTTCCTGGCGTAGGTCCCGAATAGGGGCCGGGCGCGAGCGACTGCGTTTTTCCAAAGAGAGGCGACTCCATCACGCCGTTCGGCGGGCCGCTGTTCACGATATTCAGGCAGTTCAGCGCGACCGCTACAAAGGTGATGTTGAATTTACGCGGAACCTTTTCATCCAATTTCACTCCGCCGCCCTGCCCGCTCAGGCCGCGGCCGTTCACGCTGGTGTTTTGGAATCCATCTCCTTCTTCGGTTTTGATGTGCGGCCCCACGCCGAAGGTCTTGCTGGCGCGCATGTGAAACACAACATTTGCCGGTCCCGTGCCCAGGTTGTAGGGAGTGATCTTCTCGCCCTTGCCTGCAGGATCGGTATCGAGGCAACCGAACGGCGTTGATACAACGCCAGCCTCGCCGCACTCGCCGTAGGCCGGGCGCGCATTGAACTGGTTGTCGCCCGTCAGATCGCTGCCGATCGTAAAGTTATATGGCGTGCCCGACTGCGCAGAGAGCAATGGCGCAAGGATGATCCCGAAAGGCGCTGTATAGGTGAGCAGCAGGAACCCGCGATTGCGAATGCCGAAACCGGCGCGCCCGTAGTCGAAGCCTGGATTCTGCTGGACGGTGGGAAATGAAGTCACGCCCTGCGTATCGCTCTTTGCGTTGTTCAGCGTGTAATTCGATGTGAAGCTGGCGTGCTTGAAGTGAGCGTTGGCCGTGACGATCAGCTGTTGCTGGCGATAAAATCCGCCCGATTGGAACTGGTAGTTATATGCGGCTGGAGTGGCGCCAGTAATTGTGTAGGTAGCCGGGTTAAAGGCTGGCGCGGTTACGTTGTCAGACAGATAAGCGTGCACCCCTTGCGTGTAGAGGTAGGAGACGTTGCCGGTCAAAGCCTTGGCGATTTGCCGGTCGACGCCAATGCCGCCTTGCATGTCCAGCGCCGCGTGAAAATGCGGATCGATGGTGTGATACGAGGGAATGCTTGAGTGGGCCGCCGCAAGGACCAATGCCGGCTGAGCACCATTCGGGTTGTAAAAGGGCGGCTGGGCGACGACGTAACTTTTCTCGTTGATCCGGTTGTCGTGGATCGCCTGGATCACGTAGGGTGTGCCCGCGGAGGAAGAGAAGGAATTCGGCACCTCGAAGCGGTTGTAAAACCAGCCGTAGCCGCCGCGCACGACCGTCTTCGCCGCGCCCTTCCCCTTGTATCCTGGGCTCCAGGCAAAAGCCGCGCGCGGTGCCCAGTCTGCGTGATCGCTGATCCTGTTCTGCCCTTCGAAGCGCAGCCCCATGCTCACTACCAGGTCACGGCGTGCCTTCCAGTCATCCTGCAAAAATAGCGCGCCATCGAAAAGAATCGCGCGTGCCAGCGGATTGCTGATCACAGTCTGGGAGTAAAGCGATGGAGTTTGGGCCTGGAAGGCGGCTATCGAGCTAAAGGTGTAGGTGCCGTTCGCTCCGGAGGTAGAGAAGTTGGCGTCGCGCGACGCCCGCAGTCGCATGCCGAAGCGCAGCAAGTGACTGTGCACAGTGGCCGTCGAATAATTCTGCAGTTCGAAATCATCCTGGTGATCCTGGACGATACCCGAACTCGCTCCGCCCTCAGTGAACGCGCCTTGCACCGTAACCGCAGGCGTGAAGTATTGGGCGGTCTGGCCGTTGCGGATGCGCCGCCACTGGAAGTGGGTCTCGTTTACGAGATTTGGATTGAGGACCACTGTGTCGCCGATCTGCAGTGTGTTTTCCTTGTCATTCGAGTCAGTGGATTGCGTTGCCAGGTCCAACGTTCCGACGCCGCCCGCCGACGCAGTGGAACGGAAGAACGAATCGCGTATGGTGATGTTGTGCAGCGCGCCCAGCTGGAAATCGATGCGCGGGCTCACTTGCAGAATGTTCGATGGGTTGGGGAAAGCCTCGGTAATGTTTGCGGAGGGACTTACGGGGTTGATCGCATCGATAATGGTCTGTGTTTGCCGGTTCATGCCAAAGATATTCAAGAAGTACGCGGCCTTCTTCCCTAGCGGCCCGCTGACGTTGCCGAAGCCGGAGTAGAAGTCGTAGAACGGCTTTTCTGCTACGAACGGATTCCTGGTGTTCAGGTTCGACGTGCTCTCAAAGCCCGATATCATCCCGTGGAGTTTCTGAGAGCCCGGCTTGGTGATGATCTCTACGCGGCCGTAGCCGATGCGATCGAACTCGGCGGAAAAGGGATTTTGATTGACGCGAATCTCCAGAATCGAAGACTTGGGCGGAATCTGCCCGCCCTCAAACCCGTCGATAAAAATCTGCCCGCCGTTCGGCCCAGCCGCTGGGCCGGCGAGTGCCTGCAGTTCGTTCTGCAGCTCGTCTGGGTCATCAGAAAGTGCATCAAGGTCGCCCCCCTTGATCACCATGGCGCTCGAGTTCTGGTCGGGACTGAGTCCGACGCTCCGGCTTTCATCGGTCACCGTCACCTGTTCCTGATCGGCGGCGATGCTCAGCGCGAGTTTCAGTTCCTTTGCTGTTCCGGTCAGCTCAATATCTGGAAGGCTCAGCGGGGAGAAACCGTTTGCCGTAGCGCTCACCGTATATGTGCCCGCCAGGAGCGAGGAGAACGCGTATCGTCCGTCCGCGCCGGACTTCGCGTGCCGCACGTGATCGCCTTGCGTGAGCGTGATCGCGGCGCCAGGAATTGCTGCGCCGCTCGGGTCAACCACGACGCCACGGAGCGATGCGCCGTCCTGCGCGGCGATGAGTTGCGGTAACCCGAGGCTTGCAAACACTGCGAGTAGCGCGACCGGAGTCGCTCGCATGATTGGCCAGTTCAATCGAAATCGGGAAATTACCTGGCAGATCGACGCGAAGACACTTGTGAACGTTTGGAGAGCGAGCGCGCGGGCGGCGTTTCCAAGCCGCCCCAAAAAAGCCAGACAAGTGTTACGCTCCATAATGTTACCTAATGTAACATTTGATCTCAGCGACGTCAACGAACGCCGTCAATAAACGTGAGAGGCAAAACGGAACTGCCCTCTCACTGGCGGTGTTTCTTGCAGCAGCTTCGCCTTCACGCGCACTCGGCAGCAACCTGCAAGAAGCGAAATTGTGCTGCGGGTACCGATTATGATGCCTCTATGTCCAATCGGCTTCGTTTCGGTGTTCTGAGCACGGCCAACATCGGCTTGAAAAAAGTGATTCCCGCCATGCAGCGCGGCGAACTCACCACGGTAGCCGCCATTGCGTCGCGCGACCTGGCAAAGGGCCGAGAAGCGGCCGCAGCGCTCGGCATTCCAACGGTCTACGGATCGTATGAGGAACTGATCGCTGATCCGAACATCGATGCCGTCTATAACCCGCTGCCCAACCCGCTTCATGTTCCCTGGACAACGAAGGCCGCGGAAGCGGGCAAGCATGTGCTCTGTGAAAAACCCATCGGCATGACGGCGGCCGAGGCCAAGACTCTCCTGGAGGTGCGCGAACGCACCGGGGTAAAGATCTGCGAGGCATTCATGATCCGCAGCGCGAAGCAGTGGCTGCGCTTGCGCACGCTGCTCGATGAGGGCCGTGTCGGCGAACTTCGCTCAGTGGTTGGATATTTCAGCTATTTCAACATCAATCCGGCCAACATCCGCAACCGAGTGGAGACGGGCGGAGGCGGCGTCTACGACATCGGCTGCTACTGCATTCAAGCTGCTCGCTTCGCGTTTCGTGAGGAGCCTCGCCGGGTAGTCGCCGCACTCGATCGCGATCCGCAGTTGGGCACCGACCGGCTGGCGTCGGCGATGATCGAGTTTTCTTCCGGGCAAGCTATTTTCACCTGCAGCACACAACTGATTCCCTATCAGCGCGCGCACTTTCTCGGAACGCGCGGCCGCATTGAGATCGAGATTCCATTTAACGCGCCGCCCGACCGGCCAACGCGTATCTTCATCGACTCGACTGGCGATCTGACGGGCAGCGGAATTGCGACCGAAACCTTTCCGGCCGCTGACCAATACACGCTACAGGGGGATGCGTTTGCAAAAGCAGTGCTCGATAACGTCGAAGTTCCCGTTCCGCTTGAAGACTCAATCGGGAACATGGCGGTGATCGACGCGATTTTCAGATCGGCAAAGTCGAGCCGATGGGAGTCGCTGGGCGCGTAGGCGCTCTCTGTCTCGCATTTAGAAATAGGTCACTAACTAAAAAAGTAACTTACTAACTTCTAGGGCCATACGGCCTACAGCTTTCGCCTCTGTATAGCAGGTTTATCTAGCAAGCCGTAGCAATTCGCTGCTATTTTGCGCCAGCATAATTCTCCTATCAAGAAAAGCAAGTACTAACGACGTCGATCGCGTACATCGCGGGTTACCTATTTAGGAGTACGTTTGTGGGGCGAAGTAACCGCGGTGCGTTTGCAAATATTTCACCCGTCCGCACCAAAGTAGCAAGTATTCGCCATGTGCGCGCCAAATTGGGCCGCGGCAACTTCTCCGAGTGAACGCAGGGAGTTGTCGCCTTCGCTCGAGCGCGCATCATACCAAACGACAGACTCGATCAGTCTATCGCTCAGGAGAGAATCCAAAAGCTTATGCAGACTCTTCCCGGCAGCACTCATGCAACGGGGAATACCCTTGCACCTCAGGACAGCTTCTCCCTCCGTCACATGGCCGAAGCCGCGTTCCGTCATCGTCGGCTGTGGCTGCTGATTGCGGGGAGTGTGATTTTTGCTTCGATCGCCTACACTGCATTGCGGCCGCGGCAATACCGATCCGAGATGGACATCCTGGTCCAAAACAAGCGCGGCGACGACCAAATCACTCCCAGCCGGATCAATGGCACGGTCACGATCAATGGCGTGACGGAAGAGCAGATTAATTCAGAGATCCAGCTTATCCAGAGCCGCGGACTTGCGAACGTAGTGGTCGACCCAGGCTGGAACAACCTGCAGCCGGGAAGCCTGACAAAGACGCAGTACAAAGCGCACGACAAGGCAGTGGATGATTTTGAGAAACATCTCTCGGTCGATCTGGTTCGCAAGTCCAATGTGATCCACGTCACCTACATCGCGTCCGATCCCAAAACCGCGACCGAAACGCTGGGAAAGCTGCTGACCGCGTTCCTTGCCAAGCAACGCGAGCTTGCGCAACCGCCGGGAACATCGAAGTTCTTTGCCGATGAGGCAGCGCGCTACAAGCAGGAACTCGATCAGGCGCAGGCGCAACTGGCGCAGTACCAGCAGCAGAATCAGATTGTCTCGCTGGCCGATACCGAGCAGGAGCGCGATCGCGAGATTAATGAGGCCGAGACCGATCTGCGCAGCACCGACGCGCAAATCAGCGAGCTCACGGATCGCATCAACATGCAGACCCATCAGCTCAAGACTGTTCCCACGCGGCAGCAAACCCAGGAGCGCGTGATTCCCAACGAGTACTCGATCGAGCAGCTGAACACGATGCTTGCGGTGTTGCAGAACCAGCGTACATCGCTGTTGACCAAGTTCACGCCGCAGGATCGGATGGTGCAGGAAGTCGATCAGAAGATCGCTGACACCAAGGCGGCGCTGGTGAATGCGCAGCATATGACCGCGCAAGAGACGTCCAGCGACGTGAACCCAGTGTGGCAGACGGTGACGGGGTCCATCATCCAGAGCGATGCCGACCGCCAGGCGCTGCGTGCCAAGCACAATGCCCTGGAGCAGCAGATCTCGCAGCTGCGCGGCAACCTCTCGAATGTGGAAGGCTCCACGGTCGCATTCACCACGCTGCGCCAGAAGGTGACTGACCTCGAAAGCAACTATCAACTCTACACGCAGAAGCGCGATGAGGCGCTAATGGCGGATGCGATGAACGAGGATCGGCTTCTGAATGTCGCCATCCAGCAGAATCCGACGTACTCTGTCATCCCGTTCAGGCCCCGCCCGGTCGTCGATATTGTGCTCGGCGGCTTTACGGCCGTGTTTCTTGCGAGCTTCATGGTCTTCTTCGCCGAGATGGGCCGCGACACCTTTGCGAATGCGGGCGAGCTGGAAAGAGTTTCGCGTTATCCGGTTTTGGCCACGGTGCCAATGGAAGGGCTTCGCGGAATGGAACGGAGCAATTCGCTCTCTGAATTCGCGCCGGTCTTTATCGGGGTGCCCACCATGAGCGCCCCGAGCGATCGCAAGGGTGCGCCGTCACTGGTTAGGTACCACAAGGAGGAGCAGGCCTTATGAGGTTCAGCCTCGGTCACCCGGAAACGGAAGATCGCGCTGCGCAACAGGAAGATTCCAGGGGTTCGATTTTTCATACGCTCCTGTACACCGTGTTGCAGAAACCGCGCGAAGGCAACGCAGGCGCCGTCGTCGCCCTTGGCTCAAGCAATCTCGGCGAAGGTGTGACGTATGTGGCCAGGGCGCTGCTGCATGAGCTGGCTAAGTGTGAACTCACTTCAGTGGCGGGTCTCAACGTGAGTTTCCTGCGCAAGCTGCATGAGCCAACGGTCGAGGCGATCCGGAAGTACGCCGCGCGTCCCGCGGTTCGGTCGACGATCGACGCGCGACCGGAAGTGCGCGCTGAAGTTCGCGATAAGGCGGAGGCGGCCGGCCGGCTCATGACGCTCTCGGAGCGTCGCGGTCCGTGGGAGGGCAGCTGGCAGTATCGGCGCGATTGTATCGATCTGCTGCGGAGCGAGTTCGACTACTCCATTATCGATTGCCCGTCACTTGAAGAATCGGGCGACTTGCTCAGCATCGCGCCGTTCGTCGATGGCGTCATTCTGGTCGTTGAAGCAAACCGGACGCGCCGGGAACAACCGCGACAGGCCGAGCAGCGCATTGGCGCAGCCGGCGGTACGGTGCTCGGCTACATCCTCAACAAACAAACCTGCGAGGTACCGCGATGGCTCTATCCCGACGCATAAGTCTTTCCGTTCATCGGAATTTTGCTCAAGCACGGATCAGCAAGGCTCTCCGGCTCGCTGTGTTGGGTTGCGCCGCGATTGCGTTGAGTGCTCCCGCGTCGAAAGCCGAGGAGCAGTTGCATCAGCGGCCCATTTACACGCTGCACGTGGGCGACGTGCTCGCACTGGGCTACCGCTACACACCGGAGTTCAACCAGACGGTGACGGTTCAACCCGATGGGTCTATCAACCTCAACGTGGTCGGCAGCGTTCGTGTAGCCGGACTTTCGGTGGATCAAGTGCGGCAGCGAATCATCGATCTAGCCTCGGTACGTTTGAATCATCCTGAACTCACCATAACTTTGCAGCAGTTTGTTCAGCCCTACGTAGTAGTGGCAGGGGAAGTGGACCATCCAGGCAAGATCGATCTACGCGAAGACACCACGGCCCTGCAAGCAATCTTGCTGGCGGGTGGATTTAAAGACTCCGCGCGCGACACGCAGGTCCTGTTGTTCAGAAAGATCAACGCGGACCAGGCGGAGGTCCACCGGCTCGACCTTCACAACATCAAGAAGGATTCTGATCTGGAGCGGGACACGGCACTTGAGCCTGGTGACATGCTTCTGGTGACTCGCAACAAGATGGAACATCTCTCCCGGTTCATGAAGGCCAGCAACCTGGGAGTCTATTTCAACCCGTTCCCGGTCATTCCTTAGGACGGAGTTTTTCACTAATTCAGAAGCCTCGGCCGTAGTTCGCAGCGGCCTTAAGCGAAGTGCACGCATTTTTCGTTGCGGAGCGTAAATAATATGCAGCAAAACTTCCAGATCGATAACAGTTCGACCGCTCGTATCGACTCGGCAGGGTTGCCGTTCGCTCTCTCTGCGCCGCACGCCACTGGGCTACGGCTGCGACCCGCCGTGGCTCGGGCCATGTCATGCACTTTGGCCGCCACGATCGATATGGCAGGCCTGAGCGTGGCACTCGTCTATCTCGCGCTTTGGGCGAGCGGCGCGCAGATCGCCGGCAATCTAGTCTCGCTGTTATCGATTCGTATCTCCTTAGGGCACTTCGCGGCGCTCGCGCTTTGCTGGATGGTCTGGCGCACCATTTTCTCTTACTGCGGCCTTTATACATGGCAGCATGTTCAATCGGCGAAAGGTGTGCCGGGCCGAGTAGCACTTGCTACAGGTATCAGTTCGCTGGTGGCCAGCGAGATCGTAGCAAAGATGTGGCACCACGGCCACTTTGCGCGCGTCGCAATCTACTTCTGGATCATCGCGACTGCCGTCGCGCTTCTCTCGCGTGTTCTGATCTGCCTCTTTCATCTTTACGTGCGGCCGCACTTCCGGCAGAGCAAGTACGCGGTGATCGTGGGTGGCGGCTCGCGTGCTGCGCGCTTTCTAGAGGAGCTGAAATTTCATCACGAGTGGGATTACAAATTTCTCGGTTATGTGGACAGCACGGCATCCGAGATTCCCGGCTACTCCTGGCCGCTGCTGGGAAGAATCGGCGACCTCGAAGACATCCTGATGAAACAGGTCGTGGATGAGGTTGTGATTGCGCTTCCGGTCAAGTCGCAATACGCTGCGATCGAGCGCGCGATCTCGATCTGCGAGCGCGCGGGCGTTCAGGTGCAATACTCCGAGGAACTGTTCGATGTCCCGCGTTCCGCACATTACTATCGCGACGCGTGCGACAACCGCAAAGTGATTCTGCGCATGGTGCAGGAAGATTATCGTCATCGCATCAAGCGTGTAATCGACATCGTCGGCGCCATCTTTGGGCTCACCCTATGCACGCCGTTGTTTCTTGTAGTTGCCATTCTCATTAAATCCTCCAGCAAAGGGCCGGTACTCTTTCGACAGGAACGCTACGGTCTCGGCAAGCGCACCTTCCGTATCTACAAATTCCGCACCATGGTGGAAAACGCTGAAGCCGTGCAGGCCTCGCTCGAGCACATGAACCAGAACAGCGGACCGGTTTTCAAGATTTTCGAGGATCCGCGCATCACGAAAATTGGCGCGATCCTTCGCCGGACGTCGATCGATGAGCTGCCGCAATTGATCAACGTCCTGAAGGGCGAAATGTCGTTCGTTGGGCCTCGCCCCCTCAACATGCGTGACGTGGGCAAATTTTCTGAGGGCTGGCTCATGCGTCGTTTCAGCGTCAAGCCCGGCCTTACGTGCCTTTGGCAGATCAGTGGCCGCAGCACTGTAAGCTTCGATCGCTGGATCGAGCTGGATCTCCACTACATCGATCATTGGTCACTGCAAATGGATTTGAAGATCCTGGCGTTGACTGTGCCCGCTGTGCTGCAAGGGACGGGAGCGGCATGAATTCGGCGCGCCAGATTCGCATCGTTTATGTGAACCACACCGGCAGCGTTAGCGGCGCTGAAAGGGTTCTTATCAACATGGTGCGCGGACTCGATCGGGAGCGCTTCGAGCCGTTCGTGGTGTGCCCGGCCGATGGCGACCTTATGCGGCTATTGTCTGCTGAAGACGTGACCTGCGTGGCGCTGCCGCCGGTTCAGGCGCGCTTCAGCGGGGGGCTTAGCGCGCTGTGGAAGGCTGCGACTTCGCTTGCCGGGTCTGTCGCCGCGCTGCGCACCACGTTGAAGTGGCTGCATCCCAACGTGGTGCACGCAAACACGCTGCGCGCTGGAATCGCAGCCTCGCTCGCGTCCATTGGCACGGGCCGAAGAGTCGTATGGCATCTGCACGACATTTTGCCAAGCCATCCCATTAGTACGGCGATTCGTTGGTCGGCAATCATGCTGCGCCCCGCCCGCATTGTGGCGGTATCGGATGCGACCGCCCGAGCGTTTCCATTGCCTGGCGCGCTGCAATCGAGAGTTACGACGATTCATAACGGTATCGACCTCAACCGTTTTCCACTCAAGAGTACGGGCGCCTCAGAGACCGTGAGGAAAGAACTGGGGGTGCCTGCCGAGGCATTCCTGGTCTGTGCCGTCGGCCAGGTTTGCGAGCGCAAGGGACTCCTGGAACTGGTTCAAGCATTCGGGCAGGCGCACACAATGGCGCCGGACATGCACCTTGTCTTAGCGGGGAGCGTCGTCTTTGCGCACGAGCGGGACTATTTCAATCGCGTACGCGCTGCGGCGTCTGTGCCCGCAATCGCGTCGCACGTGCATTTCGTCGGCGAGATTGAGGACGTTTCCGCGCTGCTTCAGGCGGCCGACCTGTTGGTTCTGAATTCGAAGCAAGAGCCTTTCGGGTTGGTTCTTGTGGAGGCAATGTCGAGCGGCACGCCTGTGTTGGCGGCCCGCGTCGGCGGCGTTCCTGAGATCGTGAACGACTCGCTCAACGGTTGGCTCGTGGAAAGAGGCGATACGGCGGCGCTCGCGGCAAAGCTGGTGGAACTCGTGCAAAGACCCGACCTGCTGCGGAGAATCGCCATCACGGCGCGCTGCGAGACCTGCCAGCAGTTTTCGCTGCAGAGGTTTCAACACCGCCTGAACCGGTTGTACGCGGAGCTTGACCGGACTCCGAATTCTGTATGGAATGCGCGCAATCGACCGGCAATCGCGGTGGATAGCGAAGACTAAGGAGCCTCATGCCGAGCATTGCACTTTTTCAAGATTATCTGGCACAAAACGGAGGTGCGGAGCGCGTCACCGAAGCCATTCACCGCACGCTGCCCGAGGCGCAGTTGTGCACCACAATGGTGGTGCCGGAGAAGATCTCTCCGTATTTGCGCGAACTCACGGCAAGAACGACCTGGATGCAGGCTCTTCCCGCGAAGGCCAGGTTGTACCGCCATTTTTTTCTTCTCTATCCCTTTGCGGTGGAATCTGCGAATCTTGAAGAGTACGACCTGATCGTAAGCAGCTGCTGCGGTTATGCCAAGGGCGTGAAGCGCAGCAAAGACAGCGTGCACGTCTGCTATTGCCACAACCCGATGCGCTGGGTATGGCGTTTTCCGGAGTATATGGAGCGTGAGACGTTTGGCAAAGTGACGAAAGCCGCGCTGCGCGTAATGGTGAGCGCGCTGAAAAAATGGGAGATGCGCGCAGCTCAGCGCCCCGACCACTATATTGCCAACTCGCATATCGTTGCGCGGCGGCTCAAGGCGGCATTCGGCGTCGACGCGACCGTTATTGAACCACCCATCGTTACGTCGCGTTTCTGGATCAGCAGGGAAGTGGAGGATTACTATCTGATCCTTGCGCGATTGAACTCCTACAAGCGGATCGATCTGGCGGTCGAAGCTTGCACGCGTACCGGCCGCAAATTGCTGGTGATCGGTGACGGCCCGGATCGCGCGCGGCTGCAGTCGCTGGCGGGGCCAACAGTTACGTTCCTCGGCCGCCAATCGGACGCGGCTGTGAACCGCTACGCAAGCCGCTGCCGGGCGCTCATCTTTCCGGGCGAGGAAGACTTTGGAATGGCACCGCTTGAAATCAACGCCGCGGGACGTCCCACGGTTGCATTCGCAGCTGGCGGCGCAACGGAAACGGTGATTGACGGTTTCAATGGCGTGCTGTTTCCGGCGCAGACCGTCGATTCGCTTATTGAAGCGCTCGAAAAACTGGAAGGTCAGTCCTGGGATTCATCGGCAATCAGGAGACATGCGCAGCGTTATGACATCAACGTATTTCAGGAACGCCTGCTCGATTATCTGTATCAAGTGTCGCCGGCAGTGCAAAATCTGTACATGCTGCGGCGGAGGGCCGGATGAGCGCAGCGGCGGCAGAATCGCTCGCGCCGGTGCAATCCGGCAAACCGATGACGCGGCACGGCTTTCGAGCGGTCGCGCAATCGATCGCCAGCAAGGCGTTGATCCTCGGCTTGCAGGCGGGCACTGGTATCTTGACCGCGCGCGAGTTGCTGCCATGGGGCCGCGGCGAGTTGGCGGCAATGATTCTCTGGCCGCTGCTGGTCGCGAGCGTCACTACACTTGGCGTGCCCAGCTCCCTTATCTACTACCTGCGGCATCGGCCGGAGGAGAGGGAACGGCTCATCGCCAACGGCTTTTTCATGTCGGCGGTACTGGGCATCGTGGCCGGCGCGGTCACCACGCTCGTTCTGCCTTTGGCATTGCACCAGTATTCGGCTCCGATTCTCCGCGCAGCAGAGTGGTTCCTGATCACTGTGCCCCTCTGTTCGGTGACGCTTGCGGGCCGCGCAGTGCTGGAAGCCTCCCACGACTTCTATGCGTCGAACGCGATTCAAACGCTCACGCCGCTCGCGACCCTGGTTGGGCTCCTCGCATTTCTGGGAATGCACAATTTCACGCCGTACACTGCCGCGATTGCTTACATCGCCGCGTCGATTCCGGCCTTCTGGTTCATGGCCCACCGGGTGCGCCGGGTTTGCCCGCGAACTGCGCCGCCGAACCTCGGGGTGGTGAAACAGCTTCTCGGCTACGGGATCCGGTCATATGGCATTGACGTGCTGGGAACTCTGGCTCTCTATGTCGATCAGGTTCTCGTTATCGGGATGCTGAGCCCGAGCGCGATGGGCTCGTATGTTGTGGTGCTCAGCCTCTCGCGCATGCTGAATCTCTTCCAGAATTCCGTCGTCATGGTTCTCTTCCCGAAGGCCGCCGGCCGGCCGGCCGAAGAGGTTGTGGCCATGACGGGGGATTGTGTCCGCATCAGCGGGATGGTGACTGCAGTCTGCGGCGTTTTGGTCTGCATGGCCGGCCCTTCGCTGCTGCGTCTCCTTTATGGCAGTGAATATGTGGCGGCTGCAGGTGCTTTGCGCATCTTAGTCATTGAGGTCGTTCTTTCCGGCGTGACGTTTGTGCTGGCTCAGGCCTTCATGGCACTGGACCGGCCCGGCGTTGTAACGGTGTTGCAGGCCACAGGCCTGTCGCTCAGCATTCCCATGATGCTTCTGCTCATTCCCCGCTACGGGATCTACGGAGCCGCAGTCTCGCTGCTCACCTCGACTGTCGCGCGCCTGCTCTTCGTCTATTCCGCGTACTGGGTCTTCCTTAAGACAAAGCCGCCCAGCCTGATTCCTTCCGGCAAAGACGTGAGGATGCTGTGGAATGGCCTGATGGCGTCGCGCGTGGAGCGTGCAGCTTGACGGTGGAGTACTCCATCCAGGAAGTGCAGCCGGCGCAGAACGCACGAGGCTTAAGCGGCATAGTGCAGTCTGCCGGTGCGCTGGTGGCGATTGTCGGCATTCCCGCGCTTTGCATTCTCGGCGGGCAGGCCGGCTTACTGCGCCTCCTTTTTCCCGTGCTGAGCGTTGTGGTCGCCGCGTTCCTCTTGTGGCGAGCGAAGCCTCTTTATGTGGGACTCGTGTTCTGGCTTTGGTTCCTCACGCCCTTTGTGCGGCGCATTGCTGACTTTCAAGGTGGATGGACACGCTCCAATCCCGCTCTGCTGGCGCCCTACATAGCCGCCAGTTTATGCGGAATCACTTTGCTGCCGCGGCTGGGCGGATTGTGGAGCCGCAGGACGCTACCTCACATTTGTGCGCTGGTCGCCGTGGTCTACGGTCTTGTCATCGGACTGATGCGCTATCCGATCTTCAATGTGCTGCAGGCGCTTCTCAATTGGACCGTGCCGATCGTCTTCGGGCTCTTCATCTACGAGAATCGCGCGCTCTATCCTCAGTTTCGCCGCGTCATCGAGCGGTCTTTTGTTTACGGTGTGCTTATCACCGGCGCATACGGCATCTACCAGTACTTCACGTTGCCCGATTGGGACCGGATGTGGATGCTCAACGTGCAAACGAACTCGTTCGGCGTAATCGAAGAAATGAAGATTCGCGTCTTCAGCACGATGAACGCGCCGGCAATCTTTGCCGCCGTGATGTGCTGTGGTCTGCTGCTGATGTTCAACATGAGCGGCAAGCTGCGCCTCGTCTCGATCGCCTGCGGCTTTATTGCGCTGCTGCTCACCAGCAGCCGCGCCTCGTGGCTCAGCCTGGCTGTCGGCGTTCTGTATCTTTTAATGCGTATGGAAATGCGCCACCGCCTGAGGCTCGCCTTTGCAATGTGCGCCTGCGTGGTGGTGTTTCTTGGGCTTTTGCAGATTCCGGCAATCGGTGAGATTGTCTTGCCGCGCTTTGAGACGTTTTCCGATCCATCGCATGACGTAAGCTTCGCGGCGCGCATTGAGGGGCACCAGCACGCATTTCGCGAGCTTTCAGAGGAACAGTTCGGTGAGGGGCTGGGCAGTACGGACACCGAGCACGCTACGGATGGCGACGACGACATGATCGGGCCGCATGACAGCACTTTGCTTGAAGTCCTTTATTCCTTAGGCTGGATCGGTTCACTCATCTATTTCCTGGGCTTGGGTTCGCTGGCTCCGCAGCTGTCGCGGCTGGCGCGCGGGGACTCGTTCGTGCTCTCCTCGCAAGCGATCCTTATCGGGTTTGTGGCACAATCTCTGCTGAACAGCGTGATGCTTGGAGTGCTTGGTTTTATGGTGTGGACGTTCGCATCGATGAGCCTTGCGGCCGCGGACTACGCCGAGCCGGTCGAGAGCCTTGCCGAGCGCCACGTGAATCAGGAAGAGGCACATTATGCAGTCGCGTAGGAGAGTGGAATGCGGATACTGCACATCCTGAACGACGTAACGGACCGCGGCAACGGCATCGTGAACACTGCCGTTGATCTGGCGATGGAGCAGGCGCGCGAGGGCGCGACGGTCGCAGTGGTGTCTCTGGGCGGTGGTTACAAGCCGTTGCTCGAGCGCGCCGGCGTGCGGCACATCACGCTCGATCAGAGCCGTCGCATCACGCGGGTCGTCCGTGCAATACCGCGCTTCGGCAAGATCCTCCGCGAGTTCCATCCCGATGTTGTGCATGCTCACATGCGCACGGGCCTGTTGCTCGCATGGTTCTGGCGCCGCTTTCTCTCGTTTGCACTGATTGGCCACGTGCACAATGTGCATGATCGCGAGTCGGTGATGATGGGGCTGGCCGATCGTGTGATCGCCGTCAGCAATTCAGTCGCAACCAGCATGGAGCGGCGGGGAATTCCAGCAAGTAAGATTCGTGTGGTGCTCAATCGTATCCTTGGCAGCAGGCGTCTTCCTTCGCTTTCAGCAATTGATCCCGCGCCGCTGGCCCATCCGGCGATCGTCACCGTCGGCGGTATGACGTCGCGAAAAGGGATCGAAGAATTGATTTCCGCATTTGAGTCCATCGGCGACAGCTTCCGGGATGCGCACCTCTACCTTGTCGGCGACGGAGCGGAAAGACAGGTGTTCGAGAAGCAGGCGCAACAGTCAAAGCATTCCAATCGAATCCATTTTGAAGGATTTCAGGCGATTCCGCAGTCCTATATGTTGAGCGCCGATGTGTTCGTCCTCGCATCGAGACGCGAATCCTTCGGCCTTGTGCTTACAGAAGCACGCGAAGCAGGCTGCGCCATCGTCGCAACCGATGTCGATGGGATCGCCGAAGCGTTGGATGGGGGCCACGCCGGCATGCTCGTTCCCGCGCGCAACGTGGAAGCGCTGGCTGGCGCCATCGTCCATATGCTTGGCGATGACAAAGAGCGGAAGGTGTGGCGGTGCCGGGCGCGGCGGGGGATTGAGGCTTATTCGGTGGATTTGATGGCCGCCGAAGTGCGGGAACTCTACGAAGAGTTGGTATCGGATTGGAGATGGCGCAGTGTCTCCAATATGGTTGGAGTCAATGGGTCCTAGTCGAAGTCAAGCTCGATGAGCGCCGTGCACACCACGGGCATCCGGCCACTGAACATCGCCGCGCGGTCGCCATTTACTGAAGGTCACTTCCTCGTCTGAGGGCTACCGCAGTGAGATGGAAATCACCAGCGGCTGGTCGGGAATCTTCAGCGGAATGCTGGCGCGACTCGTGAAAGCAGCCACCGGATCGGACTGTGTGGCGGGCTCATAGACTGTGAAGTGCGCGGCCGTGCGATCCAATGTGAGCTCCGTCGCGACGGGCGGGTTGTTAAGGTCGACTTGCCCCCTCGGATCGAAACTGGCCACCTCCCGCCAGAGAACGAGATCGAATTCTCCATTCGATTTTTCGAGGAGCAGATGATGGATCTGCGGGTCGCTTGCGCTAATGGACCACTTTAACGTATCGGGGTGATCCGGCTCCGAGCGATCGCTCAGTTCGGTAATAAGATTCTTGAGTGCCGTGAACGCGGGCTTCTCGGTGCCGTCTGAACGAATCAGTCCCCAATGAAACTGATTGTTCTTGAGCTGCGGATCCGGCGCTTCATCGAGGAATTCGTAAAGGTACGTGCGAGCAATTCCATGCGCGAAGTCTTCCAGGAAGAGTCGCGGAATGTATTTCGATGCTGCGAGTTCAGATACCGCGGGTTGATCGGTGTGGTCGTTGAGCGCATTGTGATAGCCGCTCTCTGTGAAGACAACTGGCTTTGCGCCTGAGACCGTTTCCGCGAAGTCAGTCTGCTCAGGAAACACCACCGACGGAATCTTTCCCGCCGGATAGGGATGAAGGTTCCCTTCGTCGATGTAGTCACTCAAGTCGCCGAGCTGCGCGCCATGCGCGGCGAAGGCCATGGAGGGGCCGATAACCTGGATCGGCGAGCCTGCATGAACCGATCGAGCCGCTGCGAAAATCGCACCCTGAAAGGCGCGATCGGCTGCTGTCCACTCCGGCATGCCGCTGATGTCCAGCTCGTTTGCGCCCTCGATCGACTCGATTGCCTGCCCTGACATTTGTTCGCCATTTTCAATCGCCTGTGCGAGGTCGGGCCCAAGCTTGCTGCGCGGATCGAGCACCACATTGAAACGTATTCCCACGCGGGCCAGCTCGGCCCAACGGCCGTAGAGAAGTTTGTTGTAGCCCGGGTCCTGAAAATGAAGGCCGTCTCTAAGGTGGCGAATGCCAGCGGATTCCAGCTCCCTTTGCACCAGAGGAAAGTTTCCGTAGAGACGATCGAAGTAGTTCAAGTGCGTATTGACACCGATGCTGTTCACGAAATCAAAAGCGCCGCGCGCTCTTTCCCCCGGCACGCTCGTCGCGATTTGGGCAGTGCGGCCCTCCGAATGAGCACCTTGGCCCACCCTCGCCACGGCGAGCAGCAACCCCAGTAGTGCGTGGCAGAACACTTTGGGCGTCGTGCCTATCGAAACCATTGTCATGTTGTCAATCCAACCATTGCGTCATGCCGGGCTTCTAAATAGAAGGGACAAAGCGCGCAGAAAAAACTAATTAGTGCGAAATTAATCACTTACTTCTCGTAGGATGCGCGCATTCTTGATTAAGTTCGCCTCCCGCAAGCTGGGACACATTGGCAGATCCTGCTCGGCACGGTTCGTTTTCTCGCGATTTTGGAATTCTCTGACGCCCGAAGCGTTGAAATACTCCGTGCGACTGAGCGGGGCTGTCGCAGCAGATTGCCGGGGAGGCATATGGAAGAAATTGATGTTGTTATAGCCGATAATCAGCCTCTGTCGCTGTACGGCTTGCGCAGTGCGATGGCGGATCAGGCGGATATCAAGATACTGGCCGAGTGCCAGACTCAGGATCGGCTTGTGGACGCCGTGCGCAATCACTCGCCGGATGTTCTCCTGGTGAGCGCCGAAATTCTGAGTGAGAAGCTGGACGCGCTTGAAAAACTCATCACGGAAATCGAAGAAACTAGGGTCATTGTCGTTACCAGCCGTAAGGATCAAGGATTTCTTGAGGGTGCTTTGCGCTGTGGGGCTAAGGGTGTCTTTCAGAGGGAGTGGCCGGTTCAACAGATTCCAATGGCGATTCGAAAAGTCACGAATGGCGGAGTTTGGCTTGAGCAGACGGCCGCGGAACGCATGCTGGAGCATGCGCTGAGCAAGCGGCGCAACCCCAGTACGGAGGAGCTTAAGATTGGCTCTCTCACGCCGCGCGAGCGGGAGGTAATCGACCTGATTTGCCGCGGGATGCGCAACAAGGAAATCGCCAGCGAGCTGCATATCAGCCTCGCGACGGTTTCCCACCATCTAACATCCGTCTACCGCAAGCTTGAGGTCGAAGACAGGACCTCTCTCGTTATCTATTCGGCGAAGCAGCACCTCGTGACATTCGGGTGACGATCCGGGCCTGTCTTGCTCGCTGAACGGCTCCCCCTTCATTGAAGCGATGCATTCAGGGAGTAGTCACTGACCCGCAAGGCTGCGTTAATTCGCCAGAGTTAGCGTTCCCAAGGTGCTCAACAATCTGCAGATTATCCCCGAGCAGAGCAATTCACTGAAAGCGATTCAGAGTGGATTGGTTCGCGGCCGATCGGTTCAAAGGCGGTCAGTTGGCGCTCACTTAGTCTCCCTTGGCGCTGCTCTCGATTGGCGCCAGATCGCGTAGCCGTGACTTCAGCACGGCCTTCTTCATTGGAATCTCCTGCAGCAGCATCTCAGCAGCCTGGATCATGGGGTGCGCGTGGAACCACTGCTGCACAATATCGTTGCGCAACTGATTGGTGATTGCCATCAGGGACATGCCGTGGTGGTGCGCCATCCACTCGCGCGCCAGCACCGGCGTGTTGCGCTGGATGGAAAAGTCCGCTGCTTCATAGAACCCATAGGTGCCGACCCACTTCGAAGACTCCATGCGGCGGAGATTGCGCAATGCCTCTTGCGGATCGACCACGAGCGCGAGGAAAGTCGAGTAGGGTGAGATGACCGGGCCGGCGTTCGCCTCAGGCCACAGGGCGATGCGGGGAATGCCGAAGGCGAAGTAATGATAGTGGCCGCGGTCGTTCTTGGCCGACGAAGCCGACTCGGAGATGCCCCAGGGAATATTGAGTGGGCGGGCAAATGCCCGCTGCACTGCCACGCATGCATCCTGCGTGCGTGCGATCATCGTGCCAGGATAGCTTCGCATCCACAGCGCCGGCATCAGGTACTCGAACATGGTCCCCGACCACGAAAGAAGAAGGAAATGCCCATAGGCGCGTGTGTGGTCGCGGCCCAGCTTGTGCCAGCTCTGCTGGTGCAGATCGCCGCGTGCAATGGCGAGGAAGGTCGCAATACGGGCCTCCGACGCAATCAGGTCGTAGCATGCCTCGTGCCGGTGCTTCGCGCCCATGTCGTAGCCGATTGATAGAATCTGCCGGTCGGGGTTAGCGAGAAATTTGAACTCCATCTCCTGCGCCATCCGCTCGGCGTCACGCTCGATGACGCGCAGGTTGTCGCACAGTGTGCGCAGATTCTGGATTGCCGTCGGAAGCAACCAGCGCAGCCTTTCGGCTAGCTGGCCGAGACTTTCATCAGCGGCAAGCGCCTTCCGGGTACCGGCCAGGGTAAGGTGCAGCCGCTCGGCAAATGGCAGAGCCTCAAGGCAAGTGAGCGAGCGTGCGCTTTCGTCGAGCCCGAGCTGGCGCAGCCCGAACAGTGGCGCAAACTCGGGCAGCGCCCACGGAACGTAGCCCTGCAGGAGACTAAGTATCCTATCGATGCGGTGCATCGTTTCGTGCACCCACCAGGTTTCGCGCTGCCGCTCCACTGGCAGGTCTGCCGCGGACGAAAATGCATTGTGTCCCTCCGGCAACCAGCGGATCCAGGCTTCGAGACTCGCGGAATTCGACGGCACGGGAACGCGCGACGCCGCTGCCGAAAGGTGCTTATCGGTTTTCAGCAGGCGGATGTACGCGCGCAAGCCCGCGAACAGCTCTGTGCCAAGCAGCGGCCGGTTCGCCAGGGCGCGCGTACCCGCATGCAGTGTGTAGAGCGATGCCGCCAGATTGCCGCTGTCGACTGAGGAGACGAATGGCGATTTGTCGAGAGGCGCAAGCGTCTCGGTGTCGTACCAGTTATAGAGATGGCCCCGAAACTTTTCCATTCGCTCCATGGTCTCGAGCGTGCGGCTGCAGAGTTCTGCGTATTCCGGAGCTGTTAGCAGACCGAGCTCGCACGCCGCCTGGCGGGTATTCAATAGCAGGCCGATGTTCGTGGGCGAAACCCGCGGCGCCTCGCTGTATCCCTCTTCCATCACATTGTCAGGGATCAGATAATTGTGGCGCTGGCTGCTGAACTCGTAGAAGTAGCGCCAGATCCGTATTGCATGTGCCATCAGGAACTCCTGATCTTCAGTGGAGAGCTGATGCTTATCGCGGGGCGGCCGGTTCAGCCATGCGGTGATGGGGCTGCCGAGCGACCACAGCACGAGCACCGGAGCTGCGCAGAGAATTGCGCGGGGTTGTGCAGACAGCGTCCACACCAGGATTGCCACTGCTGCCGCCAGCAGCGGCGTGGCCGCCAGATAGCGGTCCACGGCTGCGCGTGCCGTGGACTCTATCTCGGTTTGCGCCGCCGTTTCCCACTCGAGCAATCGCTCGCCCGTGATGAACCGGCGGACTAGCGATCGCACAATCGCGTCCAGCGCGAGAAGAGTTTCGTGCGGCAAAAAGACCAGCCGGAAAAACGTGATGAGCGATCCCTGCGCTAATCCCGTGAACGCTTCACTCGCGTCGCCCTTATTTCCGCTTAGCGAACCTCGCACCAGTGCGAAGACGAATTGGGCGATGGCGGGAAAAAACAGCAGCAGGATGGGAACAATGGTCCAGTAGAGCGGGCCGCCGGGAAGACGGAGCCAGCCCGCGATGAACAGAATGAAAAGCCCCGGATCGACCAGCGAGCGCCGCAGGTTGTCGAAGATCTTCCAGCGGGAGATGCTGGAAATCGGATTGGTCACCCAATGCCCGGACTCGTCGGGCACGCGCGAAAACATCCACTGCACGATCTGCCAGTCGCCGCGTACCCAGCGATGCTTGCGGCGGATGTAGGCGCTGTAATGAGAGGGATAATCGTCGACTAGCTCGATGTCGGTAGCCAGCCCCGCGCGCGCGTAGGCGCCTTCAATCAAGTCGTGGCTGAGCAGCGCGTTGCGCGGGAACCTGCGATCGAGGACGGCGTGCAGCGTGGAGACCTCGTAGATTCCCTTGCCCGTAAAGATCCCCTCGCCGAAAAGATCCTGATAAGCATCGGAGATCGCGCGCGTGTAGATGTCGAATCCGCTCTGGCCGGAGTAGATGGCAGCGAGACGCGAGCGCGCCGTGGACCGCACCGTAACCCCGATGCGCGGCTGCAGGATGCCGAAGCCGGCTGTGACGATGCGCAACTTGGGATCGATGACCGCCTGATTCAGCGGATGCGCGATAGCGCCCGCCATGCGGGCAGCTTCACCGCGTGGCAGTTGCGAGTCGGCATCCAGCGTGAGAATATAGCGCACGCCCCGCAGAGCCTCGATCGGCCCTGCCTTGATGGGGAACGCGTCAAATTCGTCCGTCAGCAGCTTGTTCAGATCAAGCAGCTTGCCGCGCTTCCGCTCCCAGCCCATCCACACGCCCTGCCGCATGTTGTAGATGCGATGCCGGTGCAAAAGCAGAAAAACGCCGCCGTCTTGTGGCGGATATTTTGCGTTCAAATCGCCGATGAGCCGCATGGCCAGTTCAACCAGCAGGTGCGAATCCTTGTCGCGCGGCTTGCTTACGGAGTCGGCGAGGTCAGTGAGCAGCGCGAAATGGAGGTTAGGGTCGCGATTGGCGAGGTAACGAACCTCGAGATCATTCACCAGCTTGCGCACTTGTTTTTCGTTCAAGAGAAGAGTGGGCACGGCAACCAGCGTGGCGCACTTGTCAGGGATTCCGCGGCTGAAATCGAGCTTGGGCAGCGGCTCAGGATCGAACAATGAGGTGATGGTGTTGTTAATCAGGTCAACCGCATCCTGGGTGGCGGGAAGAAACAGCAGTAACACGACGAAAGCGAGCCCTGCAAACCCACGAATCGTGGGCAACACCGGGAACAGTGCCGCAGCGATAAAGATCAGTGTAAAAATCTCGATCCCGCTGATGAAGAAATCCTCGCCATGCTTCCGAACAAAAGCGCGGACCCGCCAGGCGAGCGAAGCGTGATGGCCGACGCGTGTCGCGAGTTGCGGCAATCCGCTGTCGATCAGGTAATAGCCGATGTGCGTGCGGCGGTAACGCACGCGATCATCCCCGGATGCGGGTTCCTCGGCGCCGCTGGCAAGTTCCAGCGCGGCCTGCGCTACTTGCATCTCATTGCAGTCGGAGCGTCGCGCGATCACCGCGATGCGCTTGCGGTAAAGCTCGCGGCTTTCAAAATCCATCTTTTCGAAGGCGCCCGCGGGGTCTTTCCTGAGGAACTTGTCGAATATGATCAGCGGCTCGATCAGATAGACCCAGTCCGCGTACGCCAGCATCCGCATGCTCTTGATGTGTTCCATCAATTCGGCAATGGGAACAGGCGTGGGCGACCGCAGCAGCGCGCGGGCCTCGTCCACCAGGATCTCGAACTGGGCGAATTTGAGAAAAGAACCGAGGCTCCACAGCTCATCGACATTGAGCGGCTCGTGCTCCTGCAGCGCATCCATGAAAGTGCGGAAAGTGTCGGCGGAAAAAATGCCGTTGACGGCGCGAAGATACGCATGCGCGACCCCTGCGGCGCGCGGCTCATCGTGGCGCGGCCCGCGAACGATGCGGGGCAGTTTGGCCACTTCGCGCGGCTTGTCGGAGATGGCGCTGATGGCGGCGCGAAAGGTGCGGTGGCTCGCGGAAAGTTCCAGGATGGCCGAGCGGCGCGCCAACAGCTCCGGATCGGTTGGCACGTCTTTGAACGATTGCCGGCCGAGGCTGGCCTCCAGTTGCCGCAGAGCCTCGCGCGCGGCGCGAACGCGCTTGGGGAAGACGCTGGCCGTCGACGGCCGCGGCACCACATCCCATTTGGCCGCGGCATCGGCTGCCTTCTGGAGACGATCCCGTGCCTCCTTACCTTGCGCCGTGTTCTCTGGCGCGTCGCTCTCCCGCGACTGGGGCGCGCCCGGAATGGCTGCTGTTTCGTTCATCGATCCCCTTAAACAAGCCGGTCGTAGAAGCCGGCCGTCAGCGATAGCTCGCAGCCTGCATCTCAAACATTGCGGCGTATCGGCCGCCCAGCGCAATCAGCTGGTCGTGGCTGCCTTCTTCCACCAGACGGCCGCTTTCCAGAACCACGATGCGGTCGGCCATCCGCACGGTGGAAAAGCGATGCGAGATGAGCAGCGCCATTTTGCCGTAGGTGAGCTCGGCGAATCGCTCAAACACTTCAAGCTCGCTCCGCGCATCGAGTGACGCGGTGGGCTCATCGAGAATGAGCAGCTGCGCATCGCGCAGATACGCGCGCGCCAGCGCCAGCTTTTGCCACTCGCCGCCCGATAGATCCACTCCGCCCTCAAAACGCCGGCCAAGCATCTGGCTATAACCCCCAGGCAGGCGCGCAACCACACCATTGGCCAGGCTTTTCTCGGCCGCGTATTCAATCTCCTGCGGATTGTGCTTTACCTCGACGCGGCCAACCGCGATGTTTTCCCGCGCGGTCATTTCGTAGCGCATGAAATCCTGAAAGATGACGCCGATCTCGCCATGCAGATCAGCCAGGTCGTATTCGCGCAGATCCACGCCGTCCAGTAGAATCCGGCCTTCCGTGGGATCGTAGAGCCGGGTGATCAGCTTCACGATGGTCGTCTTGCCCTGGCCGTTTTCGCCGATCAACGCTACGCGCTGGCCGGGAGCGAGCGTAAAGTTGAAGCGGTCAAGCACGCGCCTGCTGGTTCCCGGATAGCAGAACGACACGTTCTGGAACTCGAAGCCGCGTACGATGGGGCGCGGCGTGCGAGCGCCGTCGACCTTCGACTTCACCACCGGCTCCATCGCGAAGAATGCCAGCAGATCGGTGAGGAAGAGCGCCTGGTCGGCCACGCCGGAGGCGGTCGAGAACGCCTGCTGGATGTTGCTCATCGCCTGCATGATGGCGGTTGTGATGAAAGTGAGATCGCCGATGCTGTAGTGGCCCTGCAAGGTGCGCAGAATGCTGTACCCGTACGCTGCGTAATACCCGACCTGGCCAAGAATCGCTAGCAGCCCGCCCCAGAAAAGCCGGCGGCGATTGAGCGCGACATTCTCCTCGAAGATCCGCTGCGAAAGACCCGTGAAGCGGTCCGTCAAGTAGCTGCTCAGGTTGAAGAGCTTGAGCTCCTTTGCGGCCTCCTTGCTTCCGCCCACCTGGCGCAGGTAGTCCATTTGGCGGCGCACCGGAGTCTGGCGGAAGTTTTTCGCATAGGTGAGGAATGCAAAGTGGCTCTCGCCGAGGAATGCGGGGATGATGCCCGCGATCAGGAGCAGCAGCAGGAATGGCGAATAGGCGACCAGCACGGCAGAAAATGCCATTGCGGTAACGCTCTGCTGGATTAACCGGCCCATCTGCTGGATCATCGCCAGTCGGTCGGTGGCCTGCACGCGGGCGCGCTCCAGCCGGTCGTAGAACACCGGATCCTCATAGACCGTGACATCGAGTGCTGCGGCTTTGCGCATCACCTCCACGCTGACATGGTGCGTGTAACGATCGGCAAGCAGATTGTCGAAGTAATCCACTGACCGCGACAGGACTCCCAGGAATACTGCTAGCGCCAGCTCCGAGGCGACAAGCCACCAGAAGTAATGGGGCAATGGTTTGTGAAAGCCGATGAGATTGACGCAGTCGATGATTCTCTTTGCGACATAGCCGATGCCAACCGGCAGAAACGCGACCACGATGCGGATGGCGATGTTCCAGAAGACCACCGAGGGCCCTGAATCCCACACAAATTTGAGCACCGGCGGAACGTTCCTCAGCGCGCGCAGCCGGTCAGCCCAGGCGTTGCCCGTGTCCGGCGGGACATCCGGCTTGGCTGCAGATGTGGCGCCGGACTGTTCGACCTGTTCGCTTGGAGACATCGCTTCCTTTTCAGGGATCCCGCATGACGCGGAGATTCATCAAGGCACGGTGGTGGGTTCTGCAACCAAGGTACTGACGGGAAAAGTGTTAATCGGCTTTCCGTCAAAAGCGGGCATTAGTTCTCTATTTTCCATAAGATGCGAGCCTCGAGCCGAGCGTTGTTTTCGCGCTGAGAGAACCAAGGATGAGAAGGCCGGAATTGGCTCGCTGAGATTAACAGTACTAGAAGGCGATGACTTATCCGACAGAAAGAAGAGCGCATCAAGTCATCTGCCGAAGACCGGGAATTCTTGGGCCCCGATTGTCTTCAATTTAGGCGAAAACACCGTTTGCTTTGTCTGCTGAACCAATGGGGGCATCTGCTCCTGCTCCATAGAGAAACCTGGTCCGAGTATGGCCAACGAAGTGAAACATTTGCTTCCTCGCTTGCAACTAGCCGAGGGACGAGGAAGGACAGATTTGTTGCATAATCGCTTCAACATGGACGCGTGCTCCGTCCACGTGAGAAAAGTCAGTGTTACTCGGGTCGAAGACAAACGCTAAGTCTGTCCCCGCCAGGACGATGCCGTCGAGTCGCTCTCGCTCGATCAGCGCATGGGCAAGTGTGCGCAGCAGGTTGAAGTTCTCATCCGAGGCACGTCCTTCTTCAACGACGCGAGCGTAGGTGTCGGCTATCAAATCCACCTCGTCTGGCGTGGGCATGATGACTTCTACATCAGTCAGCCTGCCGAACAATTGCGTCTCCATCGTCACGCGGGCGCCGAAAAGAGCAACGCGGCGAAATTGCTTCTTCTCCACTGCCGCTGAAATCGCGTCCAGGAGACTGACAAGGGGCAACGGAGTTATGGCTGCGAGCTCGGCAGCGCAAACCTGAGGGGCAAATGCTGGAATGGAGGCAATCTCGGCGCCTCCCAGCGCAAGCTGTTTCAGCAAGCCTGCCAGATATGCCGCAAGTTCCTGGGTTTCGCGCGCAACGGCTTTGGACATGACATAGCGAACATCTGCGTGAATCATGAGGAGGCGAGGCGACAAGCCAAGGGCAAGATGAGCGTCGACCAGAGCCTTGTAGTAAAACATGGCTGCACCTACGCCGAGTCCTGCAACGAGTCCAAACGTGCGGGGTCGCGCTGTGGATTCCATCTCACTACTCTAGCGTGTACGGAACCCCAATTCCCTTGACATTCGACCGGCGCTCCTACGAAGAGGCGCAGCGAGCTGGATCTAGGCATTCTACTGGCGGCGGAAACAAACGGGGAAAATTCCGAAAGCCGTTCGTGCTCTTTTTTCAGGGTGAGGACGGCTCGGGCTTGAATCCAGCGAGCTGCATTCCGCGTTGCGCCTCGGGATTCTTCATGAACGTGTCCCATACGAATCCTGTGCGCAGATTCTCCGCCATGAGCATGGTGATACCGACATCGATGCCGATCACATCGGTATCGTACCAGTCGGTGAGCGGATTGAAGGCGTCGATAAAGCCGTAGCGGCACCACGCGTTCTGATAGTGATCGTGGATGGTGTGCAGAACCCGCAGCGTCGAGGCCGGCATGAAGGGAAGGGAGCCGCCGGTTGCGGCCGGGACGATCGTGCCATCAATCGGACCCATCGCCGGTGGCCCTCCCCACGCCACATATCCGTGCACGGAGTCCGATGCTGTAATTCCCCACAGTGCGTCGCTGTAGTCGGAGAACTGCGGGTTCAACTCCACGCAGAATCGCCGGTGCACCTCAGTGGCGACGACGGAGTTTTGAAAGTAGTTTGTGAATTTGTCACGTTTGCCGCGAAAGTCGAACCAGGCCTGAGAATACTGGTGGACGAAGAGAGGTGCGAAAGAACCGATATAGCGCAACCCGTCGTACTCAAAGACGGTTCGCTTCCACGCGTCCCACACATCGGCATCCAGCGGATGTGTGGTGGACCCCATGCCCAGCAGGTACATCATCATCAGTTCGCTGTAGAGATCCCACCGCGACGGAATGAAGCCGAGCTCGGGCGTCCATCCGTGGGAGAGCAGGCTCGTGTCTTCCGCGAGCCAGGTCCATTCGACGCGATCGAAGATGGCATGTGCGAGTTCGTCGATTTCATCGTCTTGAAAGTGCGCGCGGCAGGTAAGCACACCGCACAGCAGGATCGCGGTATCGACTGAGGAGACCTCGGAATCCCACATCCGCTCGCCGGTATTGATGTTCGCGAAGTGATAAAAGAATCCGCGATGCGTAGGCAGCTTATGCCAAAGGAAGGAGAGGGCTTGCAGGACGCGGGCGCGTGCCGCTTGATGGCTGATGTATTCACGCTGGTCGGCGATGCAGATGGCCGAAAGGCCGAATCCGGTCGAAGCGATGCTCGCACCCAGGCTGGTGTCTTTAGTCCGCATATTGCAGCGGTCCTTGATCAAACCGGTCTGCGGATTTGCCTGCTCCCAGAAAAACAGAAATGACGCGCGTTCGACCTGGTCAAGAAACTGGTCGTCTTGCGCGGAGATGGGCGGCAGAGGCGGAACATCCGGCGTCTTGGCATCCCGATGCTCGTCGGCATTCTGGGGCGGGAGGGCCAGAGCCCGCGCGGCGGCGAGCGGCCCTGCAAGGGAAAGGGCTGAGAGTTGCCGCAGTAGATCGCGGCGGCTTACAGCATAGGCCTGCGGACTTGCGATATTTTGGAAATGCGGCCGTCTCATGCTTTTATTTCGATTCGGCAAAAAATCGCAGTCGCGCCCGTGCATCGTCCCGAGCGGCGATAGGTTAGATGCGCCGACCAGTTGAATCGTGCATTCCCTTTGGGCGGCAATTTCAGAGTAGACTGCGTCCAACGGGCTTGTATGGTCATTTCTTTGAATGGAAGCGAAGTGAGCAACCAAGGAAAGAAGCTCTGGATCCCGCTGCTGGCCGCTACCGTCGTCGCGGCTTTGGCTGTCTTTATTGGCTTTCGCCATTGGCGGCCTGCGTGGACGACCATTCAGGGGGCGGTGATCCGGCGGGATACCGACTCCCACAAGGAGATTCCGGTTGGCGATGTCGTGGTTACAGCGTCCCGCGGCACAACCAGCCTGACCGCACGCACCGATGCCTCCGGCTACTTCAAAATTGCATTTCACGGAGTCGTTTGGCCCGGCCAGGTGATCGATCTCAGCTTCCGCCATTCCGATTACAGCCCGCTCGATATGCAGATTCCGGTGCGCTTTCGCTCGACGACGCACCAGTTGATTATCGCGGCAATGGCGCCCATCGTCGCACCGGCCAGAGAAGAGCTACCTCGCGCGCAGACCGTCGTTTCCAATATCAGGGTCCGTTACACCGTAAATTCGCAAAGTGAAACCAATATCGGCAGTGCGGTGAAGGTCTTTGAGGTTACGAATACCGGCAATGTCCCATGCAGGCATCAGTCACCCTGCTCGCCTGACGGATATTGGAAGGCCTCCATTGGATCGGCCGATCTGGACGCAGGCCCGGGAAATGAGTTTCGCGATGCACGAGCCTCGTGCATCTCCGGCCCCTGCCCGTTTACGCGGATCGACTCGAGCGGATTCGTGCACGGCGGCCGAACCATTACTGCTTCGGCAGTCGACTGGTCCGACACCGCAACGTTTCTCCTCGAGGCGGAGGTCTTTCACACCGGCATCGTCTCGAATGTGCGCGAATCCTACCCCGTGATCTTCGGCCGCGCGCTGCAGTTCACACTTCCGCCCACGCAGGAAGGCGTCAGCTTCGAGGCCGATGTGAGCGGCACGCCGATGGTCTTCCCCCTCGGCCCCGAAATCTATCTGAGCTGGGCCACCTGCACTGCGCGAACCGAGTCCGCCGACGAAAAGTCGACCGTGTACCAGTGCGAATTGAAGCCGGAGTACAAATTCTGAGTCGAAGCCGGGGCAGGGCATGGCCTCCGCAAACTTCCGCTCAGATGGCGGACTTTCCTTGCCTGTCAGCCGGAGAGATGCCTTCGCTGCGCCGCAAGCCGTATGATCCCAACAAATCCTGTCTGGGTTCGTGCCGGCCTTAAGGCACAGGTTGCCAAATCTGCGCAGTTCAATTGGCTGCCGGGGCCGATCAGGTCAACCTGGGATTTCATGTCCACAATGACGCCGCACCAATCCGATTCCGTCGCGGAGGCTCCGGACAAAAGGCCGGTCGCGATCACCCATTTTCGCTGGGTGATTTGCGGACTGCTGTTTTACGCCACCACCTTGAACTACATGGATCGCCAGGTTCTCGGCTTGCTGAAGCCCACGCTGCAAGATCCGATCCGCGGCATCGGCATGACGGAGGTGCAGTTTGCTGCGTTCGTCTCGATTTTTTCTGCGGCGTACGCGCTGGGTCAGGTCATATCGGGCCGCTTTGTCGATCGCGTCGGCACCAAGATCGGATATGCCATTGCACTGGGATTGTGGACCGTCGCCTCCATGAGCCAAACTCTGGCCCGCGTACCGCTGGCGACGGATGGCCTGCATCGTGCCGCTGCATTCCTGATCAGATTGCTCGAAAAGATTCCGGGATGCGCGCATCTTTCCGCGCTTGATGCGCTGGGGCATCTGTCCGGCGCGATCCTTTGCTTCGCCTTGGCGCGATTTGTGCTGGGACTGGCAGAGGCGGGGAATTTTCCGGCGGCGATCAAAGCTGTGGCCGAGTGGTTTCCCAGCCGCGAGCGCGCACTCGCCACGGGAATCTTCAACTCGGGCACCAATATCGGCGCCACGATCGCGCCTTTCGCCGTGGGATTTCTCCTGTATCACTTCGGATGGCAGTTCGCTTTTCTTGGCACGGGGATCTTCGCGGCAATCTGGCTGATTCTATGGCTCTGCGTCTATCGAGCGCCGTCCGGCAATCCGCGCGTCTCGCTTGCCGAGCTCGCCATCATCAACAGCGATCCGGTTCAACCGGAGCAAAAGATCGCCTGGGCGCAGCTCTTCCCACATCGGCAGACGTGGGCCTTTGTGCTCGGCAAACTGCTCACCGACCCTATCTGGTGGTTCTATCTGTTCTGGCTGCCGGGATTCTTGAGCGCGCGTTATGGGCTTACGCTGGCCGGAATGGCGGTGCCGCTGATGATCGTCTACAACGTCTGCACGGTGGGCAGCCTGGTGGGCGGCTGGCTGCCGCAGTGGTTCATCCGCAGGGGCTGGAGCCTGCCGCATGCGCGTAAGACCGCAATGTTTCTCTATGCCCTGTGCGCCGTCCCCGTCGTCTTGATGGGCAGCGCGCACGCGCTCTGGCAAGCCATCGCCCTTCTCTGCGTGGCCACGGCCGCGCACCAGGCGTGGTCGGCAAACATGTGGACGCTCTCTTCCGACTTGTTTCCTCGCAGCGCGGTGGCGTCCGTGGCTGGCTTGGGTGCATGTGGCGGATCTGTGGTGATGATGTTCTTCGGCCTCTTCATCGGCTTCGTCCTTCAGATCACCAAAGGTAACTACACGCCTGTCTTCGCGCTGGCCGGATCGGCGTATCTCCTGGCCTTCCTGATCGTCCAACTCCTCGCGCCGCGCCTGGAGATGGCCCGGTTCGATTGATTGCAGCGGTTCGTCGCATGAGGACACCGATGAGCGCATTGGGGGTGCGGCCAGTGAATCTTCAAGATCGGGATGGAACCGTGCGTGAAGCGGATGGAGGCCAACTGAGAGGAAAGCAGTTGCCCCATTCACCGCGCAGCCTCGCCAGCGCAAGAAAAGCGGCACGGCAGCATGCGAACAACCCGGATCCATCAGAAGGGCCAGACCAGGAGATCAGTTGGAAAATCTGAGAGGAATTGGAGGCGCGGGCCGGGATCGAACCGGCGCATAAAGGTTTTGCAGACCTCTCCCTTACCACTTGGGTACCGCGCCTTGGATTGCCCGCTTCATGGGTTGCGGATCGTCCCAGACCGCGTGACGCCCCGAACACAAGTGCGAAGGCATTGCGGAATGGAGCGGGAGACGAGACTTGAACTCGCGACCCTCGCCTTGGCAAGGCGATGCTCTACCACTGAGCTACTCCCGCTTGACGCAAATTCGAGTATACTGGGCGGCCCATACCGGGTCAAACCTCAGGCTCTCCAGAAAACAATGGGAAATCGGCGCGCGAGCCCATAAGCGCGGAGGAATCTCGCGGAGGTCGTAGTCGCTTGATGTTGGTTCCGGTTTCGACGGCAGACGGCGCGCTGCAGCGTTTTTCTACCGCATGCGGAGAACGACGATCGGCTCGGGAAGAGCAGGCATCTCGGGTTCGGGGCGAGCCGGCGACTCCCGCATCATCTCGAGCTCGGCGATCGATCGCACCAATTGCCTTTTGATCTGAATCACTGCGGGGTCGTCGGGCCGGAAATCCGATCCCTGTTGCAGCCGGCTGAGAGTGTTCTGCAGGATCTCCATAATGCGTTCGATTCGTTCGGCAGGGTGATAAATAGAAGAAGAATGCTCCATATCGACGAAAGTATGGATGCGCTCTCAAAGCGGGCCGGTTGGTTTAGCTAGTTGACAGAGAGTTCGCCTGCGTGATGGCGCTCCTCTCTTTCCTGCCTCTCGAGTTTCTCGAGCATCAGCCGCTCGGCGTGACGATCCCTCATCGTTTCATCCCATTGGCTGCGAATGGCCGCTCTGTGTTCGTCGCTCGCGGCCTCGTTGCCGAACTGGCGTTCCAGCGCCGTCAGCGTGATTCTGCACAGCGCCAGCCGCGCCTTGCATTGTTGGATCCTGAACTTGCGAACCAGTGACTTCAAAAGCTTCTCTCCCGGGCGCACCGCTGTGCCGAAGTTCGTCTCCCTGGCGGAGTACTTTCTCGATCCGCTCGGGTGTGCGCGAGAACTCAGCATAATGCGGATGAGGAGAATTCATTGTGAGCGGGATCACCTGCTTTTCCGCAGGAAAACGCCGGGCTTCCGCCCGGCGTCAGGCCAGCTCTTGTGGGAACCTAAGGGATTTAGAATGTGGTGAACCAGGGTGGGAAGAGAATTGCGAGGCGGGTGGGAGATGATTACTGGCCGATGCTCAAATTGTACCGCGGTTTTAGCGCGGTGAGGTCAGGAAGGTCTCAAGATGCAAACTGATCCGGGACACGCTTCTGGAAATTGAGGCCTTTGTCCCGGGCTCCGGCCAAATTCCTAGGTCCTCCGCAAGTCGACGGCCGAAACGGACCCCTGAAAACAGACCGCCCTGAAACAGACCCATCGACCCACGAACTTCGATTGACCCACATTCCCGGTTCCCGTACACTAGGAAATTGCGAGGGATGCGGCTTGAAACGCCTTCCACCCCGCATCATCACTCCCTGAAAACAGGATTCCGAATACCTGCAGCTCAGGGCTGGAGTTTGAAGGAAAATCATGGCAAATCACGTATCGTCGCTCAAGCGCGCCCGCCAGACAGTGACTCGGACCGAAGTGAATCGCGCCAACCGCAGCCGCGTGCGCAGCAGCCTGCGCGCGCTGCGCGAGGCGCTGGCCAAGGGTGACGCCAAGGCGGCACAGGAGCAGTACCGCGTCACGGTTTCAGCGCTTGATAAGAGCGTGCAAAAGGGAGTTCTCCACTCCAACACCGTGTCCCGCTACAAGAGCCGGCTGAATGCCCGGCTGAAGGCTCTGGCCACGGCGAAGCCCACGCCGAAGGCTGCAAAGCCCGCGAAGGCGTAGCGCACGCGCCGGCAGTAATCTCGGCCCGCGATTCCGCATCGGAGTGAACTCGATCCACCAACGGCCGGGGAGTCACCCGGCTGTTGCTTTGTCTGGGCAGCGTCTATGGGCCCTTGCGCAGCAGCGGCTTGAGCACTGGAAAGATGGTGTCGGCAATGATCGCCGAGCCTTTGGCTGTGGGATGAATGCCGTCCCCTTGAATGGTTCCGGGCACGTGCACCAGATCCTTATAGAGCATCGGCACGAGTGCCACGTGATGACGCGAAGCCGTATCTCGGAAAACTTGTTCGAAGGACCGAATGTAATCCGGCCCGTAGTCGGGCGGCAACGTGATGCCCGCCAGCAGCACCTTGATGTGCGCATTCTCGAATGCAGTCAGCACCTGGTCCAGGTTGCTGCGCGTCTGCTCGACAGGCAGGCCGCGCAGGCCATCGTTGCCGCCGAACTCCACGATCACAACCGCGGGATGCATGCGCAGCACCGAGGGCAGGGAGTCTACGGCATCCTTGGTGGTGGCTCCGCTCGTGCCCTGATTGACGACTTTGTATTTGTAGCCCTGCGCGTCGAGTTTCTTCTGCAGGAAATCTGGATAGGCTTGGCCGTAAGGCAAACCGTGTCCAGCAGTGATGCTGTCTCCATAACAGATGAGAAGGGGCCGATCGGGAACGGCCGGCGCGGCGGCAGACCATGGGCCGGCGACCAGCAACAAAAGAAAAATTGCGACAGGAACCGGGCGCCGAACGTCCACGTAGATAGTGTAGACGCGCAATAGGAACGGCCGAGAGCGGCGGGGCAGAATGTCCGTGAGCATGAGCTGCCCGCAGGAGTGCGATGATCCGGGTCAGAAACGCCACGAAATGGATCCAAAACGGTTCGCGCCGCGTGGATATTCTTCAGGGAATCTCGCTGCACATTCCAGCCGGCCAGTTTGTGGCGATTGTAGGCGCCAGCGGTAGCGGCAAAAGCACACTGCTTGGGCTGCTCGCCGGCCTCGATACGCCAAGCGAAGGCGAGATCTGGCTCGACGGCGTGCCAATTCATAACTTGGCGGAGACCCAGCTGGCCGCCGTGCGTGGGCGCAAGATCGGATTCGTCTTTCAGTCCTACCAGCTCATCCAGACACTCACGGCTCTCGAAAACGTTCTTTTGCCCTATGAGCTCAACGTGGAAGGCAGCGGCCTGGCCCGGGCACGCCAACTGCTCAACGAAGTTGGATTGAATGAGCGCATGGACCACTATCCCGTTCAGCTCTCGGGCGGCGAGCAGCAGCGTGTAGCGCTGGCTCGTGCTTTTGTCGTGGAGCCGCCCGTGGTGATGGCTGATGAACCGACCGGCAACCTCGACTCGTCGAATGGGCATCTCGTGCTCGATTTGCTGCTCGAGCGGAATCGCAGAGCCGGCACCACGCTGGTGCTCGTCACGCACGATCCGGAGGTCGCGAGCCGCGCCGATCGGAAGATCGTTCTCAAGGACGGCCGCGTGGTGGAAGACACTCTTCCCGGCGGTGGCGAGGATCTCATCGAAAACCAGGACAAAAATGGCTAAGCGGGCACTCAGTTGGAGCCGCGCTGCGGCCATTGGCTGGCGCGATCTGAAATCCGCGCCCGGCAAGTTCGGCTTCGTGGTGCTGTCGGTGGCTGTCGGCGTCGCCGCGCTGGTGGGCGTGCGCGGATTGAGCAACAGTTATCGAGACACGCTGAGCACGCAGGCGCGCTCGCTGCTCGCGGGCGATTTGAGCGCGCGCATTCTTCGCGCGCCCACGGACGAGGAAACCGGTAAAATCGCGGCCATCGCCGCGCCGGGCACCGGCATTCGGACCACCTGGGTGACTGAGACCATATCCATGGCGTCTGTTCCCACGGAGATGACTCCGGTCCTCGTCTCGCTTAAGGCCGTCGATCCCTCTGAGTATCCGTTTTACGGGACCGCCGATCTTGAGCCGGCCATGACGTTGCAGCAGGCACTGCAAGGGGATTCTGCGGTCGTTGCCGACGAATTTCTCATTCGCATGAACGCGCACGTTGGGCAGAAGCTTCGCCTCGGCGGCAAGGACTTCACCATCACAGCGGCGCTCAGGCAGGAGCCAGATCGCATCACTGCCGGAGCCGGCCTTGGACCGCGTGTCATGATTTCGCAATCGGCGCTGGCCGGCACAGGGCTGCTTGCACTTGGTAGCCGCGCCTCGCGGCGACTGCTGCTCAAGCTGCCGGAGAAGCCGCCTGCCGGGCAAACCGCTGGCGCACAGGCTGCCGCGGTGCGCGCACAGCTTGAGGCGGCATTGCCCGATGCGCAGGTGATGGACTATCGCGAAGGCAATCCCGCGTTGAGCCGTGGACTCGACAATGCGACTTCTATTCTGAGCCTGATCTGTCTTGTCGCGATGGTGCTTGGCGCCATCGGCGTCGCGATGGCCATGCACGCTCACCTCGAGCAGCGCATGGACATGCTGGCGATTCTCAAGGCCATCGGTGCAGACTCTGCCGACCTGCTGCGCATCTTTCTGCTGCAAACGCTCGCGCTCGGACTTGCTGGCGGCCTGCTGGGCATTGCCGCCGGCGTCGCGGTCATGGTTGCGCTGCCGGCCGCATTCTCGCAACTTCTCTCTGTCCACATCGCCTTCCAATTTCCGTGGCAGTCGGCGCTCGCCGGCCTTGCCACCGGGCTTCTCACCACGCTGCTGTTTTGTCTTCCGCCGCTGCTTGATGTACGGACCGTGCGCCCGGTTCTGGTGCTGCGCAGGCTCGTAGAGCAGAGCCCCACCGGCTTCGGTGGATGGTTCGCGCGATGGTGGGAGCGGCGCTTGCAGGTAGGCATCGCGCTGCTTGTGATTGCCGCGTTGGGCGGCATTGCCTGGGCGCTGTCCGATTCCCCGCGCGTCGGCGCAATCTTCGCCCTGTTCTTCACCATCACGCTTGTCGTTCTGTTGCTGCTCGCCTTCGTTGCGCTGCGCACCTTGCGTTTTCTGCTCGATCGCGCACGTTTGCATATTCCTTCGTCGCTGCGTCACGGGCTTGCCAACCTTTACCGGCCCGGCAATCAATCGGCGGCAGTGCTGGCGGCGCTGGGTACCGGCGTCATGCTGATCCTCACCGTTTTTCTGGTGCAAAAGGACCTGCTGCGCGACTTGCGCGAAACGGCCGCACCCAACTTGCCGAATGTTTTCCTGATCGATGTGCGGGGCGACGAGGTCGGCGGCGTGAAAAACTTCTTTGCGCATCAGCCCGGCGTAAGCCAGCAACTGAGCCTGATTCCGGTGGTGATGGGCCGCTTCGTCAGTGTGAATGGTGAGCCCGTGGAGGAGCTGAAGGGCCAGCACTATCCGCGGCGGATGTTGGAGAACGCTGAGCTCACGTGGGCCGATGCTCCTCCGGATGGCGACAAGGTGACCGACGGCGCATGGTGGACGAATGCGGGCGCCGCGCAGCTTGCGGTGAGCGACGGTGTTGCCAGGCGCCTGCAATTGGCCGTCGGCTCAACTCTGGAATTGGCGACCGGCGGGAACACGCGCACACTGAAAGTTGCAGCCATCTATCGCGCCGACGGCCAGCACCTTGGCGCGCGCGTGTCGTTTGTCCTGCCTTCGGGCCAGATCGCAGACCAGCCATCGACCTGGTACGGCGGCGTGCACATCGATCCCCGGCAGGTAGCCGCGATGGAGCGGGCATTCTTCACCGCATATCCCACGATCACCATCATCAATGTCGCCGATGTGCTGGAACGCATCGAGAATGTCGTCGATCAGATCACGTTCGTGATCCGGCTGCTCGCCGGCTTTTCAATTCTTGCCGGCCTCACGATTCTTGCTTCGAGCATCGCGAGTACCCGCTTCCGCCGCATGCAGGAAGCCGTCGTTCTCAAGACGCTCGGCGCTACGCGAATGCGCATCGTCCGTATTTTTAGCGTCGAGTTCAGCGTTCTCGGCCTGTTGGCCGCTGCGGTCGGTGTCGTCTTTGCCAATCTGCTCACGCGCATCCTGCTGCGGCGGCTTGATGTCGTCTTTCAATTTCAGTGGGTTGCCACATTCGTTGCGCTCGCCGGGACGTCGCTGCTGGCTACGGCGACCGGCTGGATCGCGAGCTACCGGATTCTCGGGCTGCGGCCGCTCGAAGTGCTGCGCGAGGAGTAGCGGAACCGATGCGGCTCATCTTTCTCTACGGCCTGCCCGGCACCGGCAAGCTGACCGTAGCACGCGAGCTTTCCACACTCACTGGCTACCGGCTCTTTCACAATCATCTTGTCGTCGACCTGCTGCTCTCCGTGTTTGACTTCGGCAGCGAGCCCTTTGTGGAGCTGCGCGAAGAGATCTGGCTCTCTGTATTCGATCGCACGGCGCGCTCCGGCCTGCCGGGAATAATCTTTACCTTTGCGCCCGAGAGCACGGTGCGCCCGCAGTTCGTTCAGAATGCCGTTCACGCAATCTCCAGCGCAGACGGCTCGGTGGACTTTGTCGAGCTGACCTGCTCCATGCCGGAGCTGAAGCGGCGCATTGGCAGCGCATCGCGCCAGCAGCACGGCAAGCTCACTTCGGTAGCGCTGTTTGAGCAACTCCATGCTGCCGGCAACTTCAATTCGCCGTCTATGCCCAGGGCCGGGCTCAGCATCGACACGGCAACATGCACGCCCACAGAGGCCGCGACGGAGATTGTGCTGGTGCTGGGGCTGCCTGTCACGCCGGGCAGCGGCCAGCAACCCGGCGATTCATCCGCGAATTAAGGCACTTCTCCTTCTGCTGTACACCGAAGCCACGACATTCAAGTGGCAATTTCAACAAGAAATTGCCACCTTGCGCAATTCCAGAAGAGCTTCATCCGAAGGAGAAATGCTTTAGAACTCTTCGTTCAGATCAACGGCCGGCAGCACATCGTCTTCCCGCGCCACCCAGACGTAGAGAGTCGGCAGCAGGAAGATGCTCATCACCAGGTTCGCCACCAGGCCGCCGACGATCACGATCGCGAATGGACGCTGCGAATCCGAGCCGATGCCATGCGAAACCGCGGCCGGCAGCAGGCCGAGCGTTGCCACGAGCATCGTCATCATGATCGGCCGCAGGCGCAGAATTGCTCCCTCAATCGCCGCCGTCTCGATCGTGTTCCCGCGCGCGCGCAGCTGATTGATGTACTCGAGCATGATCACGCCGGTCTGCACGGAGACGCCAAACAGCGCGAGAAAACCAACCTCAGACGAAACACTGAAATTGGTGCCCGTGATCAACAGCACCAGCAGTCCGCCCACGCTGGCCATCGCCACAGTTGCCAGGATCAGCAGAGCCCATTTGAACGACTTGTACATGGTGTAAAGGATGATGAAGATCAGCAGAATCGTGAGCGGCACGATGAGCGCCATACGCGCCTCGGCCCGCAGCTCGCTCTGGTACTCGCCCTCCCACGCAATACGGTAGCCGCGCGGCAGCTTGATCTGCTGGTTTACCTTCTGGATCGCTTCGCGCACGGCGTCGCCCAGTGGCCGGTCGCGCACGCTGTATTTGATGGCCACGTAGCGCTGGTTGTTCTCCCGGTAAATCTCCGACCCCTCGTCCGCCTCGCGAATATCACACAACTGATCCAGCGAGACTCGCTCCCCGGAGGGCGAGAGCAGCCGGATATTCCGAATCGCATCTGCGGTGTCGCGGTAGTTCGGTAGGTAGCGCAGCACAAGATCGTAATGCGCTTCGCCGCGCAAAACCTGCGTCAGAGCGTTGCCGCCCACCGCCGTCTGAACGGCATCCTGAACGTCCGCCACGTTGATCTGCCAGCGCGCAGCCTTCTGCCGGTCTACCGTCACATCGAGATCCGGCTGGCCCGTGACCTGCAGAACACCAAGATCGGCAATGCCGCGCACATGGCTCATGACTTCTGCCACTTTGTTGGCTTGATCTTCCAGCACGTGCAGGTCGTCACCGTAGATCTTTGTGGCCAGCTCGCCTTTCACGCCGCTGACCGCCTCTTCCATGTTGTCTTCGATCGGCTGCGAGAATCCCCAACTCACGCCCGGAAACTTCTTGTTCAGCTCGTCGCTCATCGCTGCGATCACGTTATCTTTGTTCTCGTGGAAGATCGGCCGCCACTGTTCCTTGGGCTTCAAACCGACAAAGAACTCTGTGTTGAAGAAGCTGGTGTGGTCAGTTCCGTCATCAGGCCGTCCGGTCTGGCTGGTGCAGGTCGTCGCCTCGGGGAATGAGCACAACACCACGCGCGCTTCGTTGGCCACGCGGATGCCCTCGGTCGGACCCGCGCTTTGATCGAGCTCACCTCGCACCCACATGGCGCCCTCATCCAGGTGCGGCAGGAACTCTGAGCCGATGACGCCGCTGAACGCCAGATAGGCCGCCAGGACCAATCCGCATACTCCCAGGCCGAGCATGATGCGATGGTGATGAATCGCCCAGGCTACACCGTGCCGATAGCGTTCGCGCAAAAATTCCATCACCGGGTTACGCCATTCCTTGGCGCCCTTGCTCAGCAGAAAACTGGCCAGCACCGGCGCCAGGATGATGGAAAACGTGAGAGCGCCCAGCAGCGCGAAGGCCACCGTCCACGCCATTGGCCGGAACAACCGCCCTTCCACTGACTGCAGCGTGAAGATCGGCAGATACGCGGTGATGATGATCGCGATGGCAAAGAACACCGGCCGCTGCACCTCATGTGACGCGTCCCGAATCTTCTCGGCCGGTGTTTTCCCTCCGTTGCCGTGCGAAAGATGGCGCACAATATTTTCCACCATCACCACTGCGCCGTCGACGACCATTCCAAAGTCCAGCGCGCCCAGCGAGAGCAGGTTGGCCGGGATGTGCTGCAGATCGAGGCAAGTCGCGGCGAACAGCAGTGAAAACGGAATTGTCAGCACTACGATGATTGCGCCGCGTACGCTGCCGAGAAAGAGAAACAAGATGATCGCAACGAGGATCATACCCTCGGTAAGGTTGCGTAGCACCGTGTGCGTCGTGAAGTGGAGCAAGTCGCTGCGGTCGATGAACGGAACCATCTTTACGCTCGCCGGCAGAATCTGGTCATTCATCTCCTTCACTTTTTCGTGGATGCCCTCGAGAACTGGCTGGGCGTCCGCACCCTTTTGCAGCAGCGCGATGCTGGAAACCACGTCGTCATCGTCGATGATCCTTCCGTCTGGGAGGTGTTCAGCCCGCCCGAACTGCCCCAGCCGGATCTTCGGACCCTGTGAGACCATGGCGACATCTTTCACTCTGATCGGGCTGCCGCCCTTGGTGGTCAGCACCGTGTTTTCGATATCTTCGCTATTGCGCACCAGCCCGACCTCGCGCACATTGACTTGCTGCAGCCCCTCTTCGATGAAGCTGCCGCCGGCATTGGCGTTGTTGTTGGTCAGCTGCTGCTCCACCTGCGCGATGCTTAGGCCGTAGGTGATCAGTTTGTCCGGATCCAGCCGCACCTGGTACTCACGCGTTGGTCCGCCAAATGGATTTGTATCTACGACGCCGGGCACTGACTTGAGGTTTTTCTCGACGACCCAATCCTCGAGCGACTTCAGCTCCATCACGTCGTACTGCGGATTGCTGCTTTCCAGTGTGTAGAAGTAAACCTGCCCGACCGGGCTCCAGTCGGTCCCCATCTGCGGCACTACGTTGTTGGGCAGCGTGACCTGCGCCAGCCGCTCCATCACGCGCTCGCGGTTCTCGAAATCCGTAGTCTCTTCGCCAAAGACCATCTCCACCGTGGAGAGGCCGAAGAGCGACCATGAGCGCACATGCACCACGCCGGGAATCCCGTTCATGACCACTTCGATAGGTATCGTGACCTGCTGCTCGATTTGCTCGGCAGAGATTCCCGGCCACTGCGCAATTACGTCGACATAATTATTTGCAACGTCAGGATATGCCTCCACCGGCAGCCGGTGGAACGAAACAATTCCCCAGGCAAAGAGCATGACGCCCACTGCCAGCACCAGGAAGCGGTTCTGCAGCGAGAAGTCGACGAACTTGCGGATCATTGCGCCTCCTGCGTCGCTTCCAGCCGCAACACATCCTTCACCACCTGCTGTCCCGGTTGCAGTCCCGAGGTTACTTCCTGCTGTCCGTTCGGCAGCATATCGCCGCCCACAACCTCAATCCGCCTGAACTGCCCTTTACCCGCTGGAGCGAAGACCCACTCGCGGTCGTGCAGGTGGAGAATCGCCGTGGCCGGCACCACTGCGTGCGTCACGGAACTACGGCTGCTGATCGTCGCCGTCACAAACATCCCAAGCTTCAGGATTCCGGGATTCGCGACTTCAATGCGCACCTTGGCAGTGCGAAGGGAGGGATCCATCACAGGACCGATATCGCTGACCCGTCCGGTGATGATCTTGTCGGGATAAGCAGCCGGCTTGATCTGCGCTTCCTGGCCGAGATGCACCTTGGGCAGATCGTTCTCATACACGTCGCAGAGAATCCACACATCGCTCAGGTCGGCAATCGTGAACGCCGTCGCACTGCCTGAAAGCGTAACGCCGGCGGCCGCGGCGTTAGTAATGTTCTGCCCGATGATCACGCCGGATGTCGGCGCGTAGACGTTGACGACCGGGCTGGGATGGTTCTTGTCCACGCCGAAAATTTTCAGTTGCTCTTCAGCGGCGACCAGGTCGGCCTTCGCGTCCTTTTCCGAGTCATCCGCTTGCTCCACCATGGCCTGCGAAATCGCGCCGTGATCGTACAGATCTTTGGCGCGGATGTCGGCCTTGTTCGCAAGCTGTTCGTCATTCACTGCCTTCAGGTAAGCGTCGAACGCGGTGCTGATATCCGGGCTCTGCACACTGAAGAGCAACTGGCCCTTCTTCACGTTGTCATCGAGCCGCGTTTTAATATCGACCACGCGGCCGTTGGCCAGCGAGATCACCGGCACTTCGCGCGAGATGTCCGGGAAAACGGCGCCGGTCACGTTGAGCTTGTCCGGCTCTAGATTGCTGCCGGCCGTCACGAGCGGAAACTGGTCAGGATGATCGACCGTTATCGTCCCCGCGTCGCCGGTTTCGACAACCTGCGCGGGCGACGCGGTGCCGCTTTCCGGATTGAATTTTTTCTCGCAGCCCGCGAGCGCGAGAATCCCCGCCAGCCAGCAGGCGGTTCTCAAGGCAGAAGCGTTCATCATGGGATAACCTCGCGTCCGACAGCAAGATTCAGTTGACCTGCGGCAGTGAGATAAGCGCCGACCAGTTGCGCGTAAGCCAGCTGCACCTGCCGGTATTCGCTCTGGGCGTTTAGAAAATCCATCAGCGAAGCGCCGCCGTGCTGATAGGAATACGTCACCGTGTCGCGCACGTGCAGCGCCTCGCCGTTGTATTTCGCCTTATACGGCTTGAGTAGCGCGATATTGCTCCGCAACTGCTCGTAGGCCGAATCTACGTCGGCAAACACTTGTGCACGGGCTGCGTCGCCAGACTGCCGGCTGCGCTCGATATCGATCTCGGTGCGCCTCTTCTCGCCCTGATTGCGGTCGAAGATGCGCAGCGGGATGTTCACACTGAGGCCCAGGGTCTGCGTTCCGTCAGGGTTGTTGGTTGAGGCGTTCCACGTGTACCACGCGCTGAGCGTTGGATCGGTCGAGCCATTGGCGATGGCCAGATTGTGGTTCGTCTCCGACTGCTGAATGGTCTCAAGTGCCGCTTGCAGGTCCGGCCGGGCCGCCAGCGCCGCCTGCCGGAAGTCATCCAGCGGACCCAGCGCGTCTGAGAAATCGAAGACGCCGCTTATGTCAAACTGGTCCACCGGCGTGCGGTCGTTCAGCAGTTGCAGCAGTTGAATCTTCGAGGTTCGCAGGTTCACCGTTGCGGTTTCAAGCTCGGACTCGTACTGCACGCGCAACAAGTCGATCCGCTCGAAATCGATCTGCGCGATATCGCCGGCCTTCAGCCGCTCGCTGCTGATATTGATGATCTTGTCGTAGTACGCAAGATCGTCCTTGGCCATCGCGACCACGGTCTTGGCCTGGAGAGTCTGCACGAACGCCGAGCGAAGCGTGAATTCCATCGTCCGCTTCAGATCCTCGTGTTGGGCTTCAGTGATCCGTGTTCCTTCTTGCGCGCTCTGCAGCCGCAGCTCGCGCTTGTGGTCGCGCTCGTGCAGGTAGCTCAGGTTCGGCTGCACGTCGGTCCCGCCCAGCGGCTGCCACACTCCGTGGTTAGGCGCGATCTGCGTTCCATCAGTCGAGATCGTGAGCTGCGGATTCGGCCGCAGATAGGCAGTGATCTCTTCCGCCCGCATCTCGTCCACGTTGTCGGCATCGGCCTTCAACGCAGGATTTGTGGCTTCGAATTTTGCCTTTACCTGGTCCCAGGTAAGGGCTTGCTGCGCCGGTAGCTGTCCGCCTGCCAGGATCAAGATTGCAGCCATGATCCCGCCGGGCAGTGAACCGAAGTCCCGCTTCATACCAAACCTTTGCGCCGCGTTCCGCGGCAGACACCGGGAGATGGAAGGTGAGATGAGGAACAAACGAAAGAAGAGGGTTTAGCCGGCGGGAGGGGGTCTATTTTGAATCGATGTTAAGGCGGGAACCTTCAGATTCGGCACAGAATGGCCGCTCGGTAAGCCGGCTTGAACAAAGCCAAATGATAGACCTGAGAAACCTGGCGGGGGAAATCCTGCGATAGTAGGTGTAATGGGGCGCATGTGGCAATCGCCGTGATCGCGGCGCATGCAGCAGTCCGGTTCGGCAGGATTCTGCGCGGCGATCAAGTCATCGGTGACTGAAATGGCAGGCAACAAGATGAGGATGACGACCGCTAGCGCGACGAATTGCGCGCGCCGGGCGCGAGCCGCCCGCGGTGTGACACGCAGCCATGCACATACCATCCATGCAGCCAGGAGCACCCATCCGAGATTAAGTGTCAGCTCCATTTCCAGTGCCAATTCTACCTCAGCGAAAATTCCGTACGCAGAGTTGCCGTGTCCCTTAGGTTGGACGTAAGGCCATAAGACGCGAGTTGAGATTATCTAAAGGATTCATAAACTTCGGCGATCCAATGCGGTCGTCATGCCAAATCGCCGCCCGTTGAAGGTGTCTCAATCCTCGTGTTTGTCCCCTCTCAGCCTTTGCAGACGCGCGCTTTTTTGCTGGAAGTTCAGCCCATTCTTGCCGGAAGCTCGGTTTGACCGCGACGCCCAACGCCCCCTAAGATGAAGGGGTTGGCGTTCAGCGTCATTCTCCTTGCTCGACACGATTCATGCTGTCGCGGGAGGACTGCGGAGCAGCCGGACGGCTGGTGGATAGCCTCAAGGCTGAGGCTCGGCCAGTCTCTCGGATTCACCCGCGTTGACACGCCACTTCGCTTGCTGCCCCCTCGTTCAACGGCAGGACAGCTGACTCTGGATCAGCATATCGGGGTTCGAATCCCTGGGGGGCAGCCAAACAAGTACTTCACCTGGCCGTCATCGTCACCCAGCGTGCATCCGGCATAGCTCCTGCGAATAGTGCACCTGGCATCCCGTCCGTTGTTCTACTTCCTGCTTGGTGACGCCCTCGGCAATTTCCTTCATCTCGATTCCGTGACCGGAGACGTGAAACCAGCCAAGTTCCGTAACAATGTCATGGACAACGCCTCTTCCTGTGAGCGGCAGCGAGCACTCCTCGACGATCTTGAAGGCTCCGTCCTTCGCGTTGTGTTCCATGGCGACGATAACGCGAGCCGCGCTGGCGACCAAGTCCATCGCGCCTCCCATGCCTTTGACCATCTTTCCGGGAATCGTCCAATTCGCCAGGTCGCCCCGGCCGGACACTTGCATCGCCCCCAATATGCTCACGTTCATATGGCCGCCGCGGATCATGGCAAAAGCCTGATCGCTGCCGAAGAAACTTGAACCGGGCAGGATGGTCACAGGTTGTTTTCCCGCGTTGATAAGATCGGGATCTTCCTGATCGGGAGGAGGCGGGGGTCCGATCCCCAGCAGCCCATTCTCCGACTGTAGGATGACTTCGATCCCGTCTGGCACGTATGCAGCGATCATGGTGGGCAAGCCGATACCAAGATTCACATAGAACCCGTCCTCAAGTTCCCGGGCGATACGCCGTGCGATAAGCTCTTTGCCGTTCACATTCAAAATCTCCAGCCTTGCCTGCGCCGTAACCCGCCTGCCTTCTCAACGCTCATCGTTGCACATGCTCCTTGATGAAGCGCCCCTCGATCGGCTTTTGAAACGCCGCTCCCACAACGACCCTGTCCACGTAGATACCGGGCGTCGCGATTTCGTCTGGATTCAGTTCGCCTAGCTCAACCAATTCCTCGACCTCGACAATGGTCAGCTCCGCGGCCGTTGCCATTGCCGGGTTGAAATTCCGAGCCGTCTTCCTGTAGATAAGATTGCCGTGGCGGTCCGCTCTCCATGCCTTGATCAGCGAGACGTCTGCACGCAAAGAGCGTTCCATGAGGTAGTGCTTACCATCAAACACTCGCGTTTCTTTTCCTTCGCCAACAACGGTGCCGGCGCCGGCAGGTACATAGAAGGCCGGAATGCCTGCACCTCCCGCCCGAATGCGTTCGGCGAGGGTGCCCTGGGGTATCAGCGTGAGTTCCAGTCCGCCCGCGAGGACGAGCTTCTCAAGCAGCCGATTTTCCCCCACATAGCTGCCGATATGGGATGCAATCATCCCGGCCTCAAGCATCAGCCCCATTCCGAATCCATCCACACCCATGTTGTTGCTGATCGTGTGCAGCCCTTTTACCCCTTTGCGGATCAGGGCCGCGATCAGGTTCTCCGGGATTCCGCACAATCCGAAACCGCCGAGCATGACGGTCATGCCATCTCGTAGATCTGCAACAGCGGCATCGGGAGAGTTGATGAGCTTATTCACTCGAGGTACGTTTTCTGGATGCGCAAAGCACGCGCCCATGTCCCACGTATATTACAGCGCAGGAAACGATGATGTTGCGATTGTTCTTGGCCATCTTCGGCCCGATAGGATCAAAAATCGAACGGAACATAAGAAGCGGAAGTCAACACACGGCAGGTTCACAGCGGACATTTTCGTGTCGTCTTCGGACAACGCGGGATGCAAATGATGGCTGCTCTGAAGGCCGAAATACGCGTCGGCAAACTTGCTGGTTGCAACCGGCAATTCAAGGCTGGCCCGTTAGCCAGCAATCGGGGTACGCGACGGGGTACCTGAGCAACGACCGCGAATAACTCATTTTAAATCAATGCCAATGAATCCATCTGGCGCCAAAAGCCTGACTCCACTTTCAACTACCTAGCATCTGCGCCGCGCAGCGCATTTGCCCGTCCTGGATGGGACCTTGGTTACCTAATCGCACGTTGGAGCCATTTACAAAGTTACCTTGGTGTGGCCTTACTAGATGGTAAGGCCTGTTGTGAGCTCTGTGGCCTGAGTCGTCTTGAAGAGAAATCCGGGTAGCCGGGTGGAGAGGGGTACCCATGAGAATCTTGCGCGATGAAAGCGGGCAAGCAATTGTATTCATGGCTCTTTTCCTTGGCCTCCTGACGCTCGGTTTCCTTGCGTTTGCCGTCGATGTAGGCTACTTTTTTCACGAACGGAGGATGGCGCAGGCCGCTGCTGACGCGGCTGTGATCGCCGCTGCAGAGGAAGGCGGCACCACCACGAATGCGCAAAATGCCGCCAATGTGGCCGCCACGCTCAATGGCTTCAACACCAGCCAGGCCATCAATCCTGCCACCGTCACCCTCAGCACCTCGAGTTCCGGGATTTATTCGAGCGCGGAAACCTCCACACCTGGCAACTGGGTCACAGCGGTGGTCTCTCAGCCGATTCACACCTTTTTCCTCGGCGCCTTCAACAATGGAATGCAGAAACTTACGGTTGCAGCCTCCGCAACGGCCGCTGGCGGCTTAAACGTCTCTGACTGTATCTGCCTCGAAGGCACAACCGGAGAAGACCTGAATATGAGCAACGATGCCCAATTTTCAGGGGCCAGTTGCGCCATCAAGGTGGACTCCACCAGTACCAGTTCGATCGGTGTGATTGGAAGCGCGAACCTTTGCCCGGAGGCCATCGGCGTTGTTGCATCCGCCTGGAACGACACCAGCAACGGCCCCAACGTAAACAACGGCGGGAGCGTCTGCTCAAGCGCGAAAGTCGTCACGTCAGTCCCTGCGTGCGATCCTGCCATGCCGGCCGTGCCCACCGTGCCGGCTTACTCCACTTGCCTCGCCGATCCCCTTCCTGGCGGTGGAGGCGTTAGTTACACGGTTGGGCCAAGCAGCGCCGGCGGCACCGTCTGCTATAAGGCGCTCACCGTGAATGGGAACGGAAACACTGTCACGCTTAATCCGGGGATTTACATCATCAACGAGGGAGAATTGCACTTCAACAGCGGCGGCCCCAACCTGGGCGGCAACGGCGTCGTGTTCTTCCTCACCAACGGCGCCTATATGTCCATCGACAACGGCGCCAACGTCAACCTTGTCGCCGGTGGTATCGGAACTGCCTCGAGTACCGGAACCTACAACGGCATTCTCGTCTATGAAGATCCCGGTGGAACCCCATCGACCGACACCGGCGATAGCCAGACAGTCTCAATCCAGGGTGGATCTTCCACCGTTTTTAAAGGCGCCATCTACGCTCCTCTCGCCGGCATCAACCTCGGCAACGGCAGCGGCGTAACCATCAATGCCGACATCGTCGCCAACACCCTAACCATGGAAGGCGGCGGAACCCTGACCGCTTCTCCCAATACCAACCTTGGATCCATAAGCGAGGGAGGCGCGTCCTACCTTGCGCAATAAGAAAATGACCAACTTCGGCCCATCTATCAGCCGCCGCTCCGCTATCTTCGCGCGCCTCTACGATCTGCGCGGCGACGCCGGCAGCGCTCTCGCCGAACTCGGCGTCTTCTTCTCCATGCTGGTTGTCCCCCTGCTCCTCGGAACCACCGATTTGGCTACTGTGGTCTACGATTCCATCGAAATCTCTAACGCCGCCCATGCTGGAGCCGTGGCCGGCGCACCTACTTCAGCCCAGGCAGCCGCTACGTCCACAATCAAGACCGCTGCTCAGGCTGAAGCCGCGGATTTTTCTTCATCGAGCGTCACCGTTACTCCGACCACATATTACGTCTGCAACACTGCTCAGGGTGGCACTCAATATTCCACGCAGTCTGCGGCGAACACGGCCTGCACCTCACCTGCATATGCTCTGGAATTCGTTCAGGTTACCGTGAGCGCACCCTTGACACTGCCCTTTCATTGTTGCGGACTTCCCGCATCCATCACGCTCTACAGTTCTTCGGTGATGGAGGTGGAGGGCCAGCAATGACCCGCCACCAGAGCGCCTTACGGCGCCTGCCGGATTTCATAGCCAAACCGGCCGCACCGCTCCAGCATCTACTCCCGACGCAGCCGAATCCGCACTCGACGGTCTATGAATGCGCAAAAAATCTACTGCGTGGTGAGCAAGGTCAATCGCTTGTCGAATTTGGCGTCGCCGCTTCCATTATGTTTGCGTTCATGTTTGGTCTCATGCAAGTGTGCCTCGCATTCTATTCCCACGAGTACATTTCAGAATTAGCTCGTGAAGGCACCCGCTACGCCATCGTCCACGGCCCCGACTGCATAACTTCGAGCGGCAGTTCCTGTGAAGTAACGGCTACGACCGGCACCGGTACTTACTCCAGCGTCAACAGCTATGTTTCCGCAATCGGCCTTCCTAACCTCGGTAGTGGCCCTGTCACTGTGAGTACCACTTACCCCGATGGCGAAGCCGAGAACGAGCCCGTAGTGGTTAAAGTGACCTACGCCTTTCCCTACCACATCCCCTACGTCACACCCACCACACTCACCATGTCCAGCACTTCCGAAATGTACATCATCCAATAAGAGCCGGTGGGCTCAGTCGCGTCAGCGTATTTCGATCACTGCGAGTCCCATCGGCGGCAGCGTGATCCGCAGCTTTCCGTGCTCGAGCGGTTCGGTCTCTGGCGGCCCGATCTCAGAGGCTTTGCGCAGTGCCTCAATTTGCGATTGCGTCGGGTAGGCCGGGCCGCCCATCTTTGTCCAGGCGCCCAGGGTGTCGCCGTGCGACCCGTCCACGCGGCGGATCGTCGCGTGAGCATTTGCTGCAACTCGTTTCAAGTCGAGGTCGATGATTCTTGTTGATCCACTGGCTCCGGGTTCCACCAGGTTCCACTCGGCGATCGCGAGCGTTCCGTCTTTGCGTCGGGTTACAAGCACGTCGCTTGCATCCACCTTCAGCCGTTCATCTCCGAGCTCATGCAGCAGCGCGAAAGCGTCAAAGGCAGGCTTGGGGATTCCGTCCTCGGCGACCAATCCGAAACCGCCATAGAAAGGCGACTTGACGACGCCCTGCTCTTCAAACACGTCGGAAAACGTCCAGTACGACATCATCTTCGTCATGCCATCGCATCGGCTGATCGTGTCGGCGAGCCAAGGACCCATATATGTGGAGTCGGTGATTTCGCGCTCATTCATGTAGGTCGCGTTGAACTCACTCCAGATGAGCGGCAGCTCCGGCCGGTCAGAGTGCGCGATCTCGTCGTGGACCGTTCGCACTGCTTCGCAGACCATGCCGTGTGGCGCGACGGCGCGATTGTCATGGAAGACATTGTCTGCCGTGTCGTTGCCGTAGACGTGTGTCGAGACGAAGTCGAGCGGGATGTGATCGCGCGAGGCATGTGCGATCAGCTCGCCCACCCACGCTGCCTGCGCCGTCGCGGGACCGCCCACGCGGATTCGCGGGCTGACAGACTTGAGCGCGCGCGCGGTGTGGTCATAGAGCTCGAAGTAGGTCGGCTGCGCCGGACGTCCCGTCCAGAAATCGAGGTTCGGCTCGTTCCACACTTCGAAGTACCACTGTGCTACTTCGTCGACGCCATAGCGGTCGATCAGATGTTGGGCGAATGCGGCAATCAGCGCATCCCACTTCGCGTAGTCTTTGGGTGGAGAAACGATCTGCTTATACCAGAAGGCGTGGTAATCGATCCGCGCTGCCAGTGCCTTGGGCATAAAGCTGATCTCGACGAATGGGCGCACGCCGTTGGCCAGGAGTCCGTCGTAGATCTGATCGACATACGACCAGTTATAGACCGGATTGCCCTGCGCATCCTCACTGTAGACGCCGTTCTCATCGTGAAAGATGGCGTGGAAGCGCACGTACTCGAAGTCCGTGACGCCCTTTACGCGCTTCAGATCGTCGCGGTAGCTCTGGCGCAGCGCGAGATTGGCGCGGCCCGAACCGAACATCTCTTCCCAGAAATGCGGAAACGGCTGGCCGGGAGCGTGCGTGTCGATCACGACCTGCTCCGGCCCGGCATTCTGCTGGGCCAAGCCCGACGGAACTAGGACCAGCGGAGCCATGGCGACGGCAGCCAGGGTCAGCCAGAAAACGAATCTATCAACCGCTTGGCGGCAACGCGTCATCAAGAACTCCGCAGATTCCTTCGCCGATGCAGTGCCCACCGGCCACTCGCATATATAGGATGCCGAGTTCGGATTCTGTATGCCCATCGGCGTCAGGCATCCGCTCTCTGAATCGAGATGGTCGAAGTCGATCCACTGTAAGAGTAGCCGCATTCGTCAGCAGCAATACGTCGGGGATTTAGCCCGAATCGACCGCAGGCTCTCGGCAGGTAATCTCGATGGCGTTGCAGTCGGAACCGGGTGGCCAGGTTGGACGGAAATAGAAGGGCGCCGGGACTGCAGCTAAGTGCTTGCATTCATTACGGCGACTGGGAGTGTCTCCATTTCTAGCGGAATATCGCGGTTCCATCGCGGCGAATTGACTCGCTATTAATTTGGTAGTGTCCGGCGCCGCAAGCAATCAACTGCCTAATAAAATTAAACTTGCATCTGACAGAAATCACGTTAGAATCCTTCTAGATTTGTGGGCATTCGTGACGCAGTCCCGCCGTTTTTGGAGCATCTCTTCACTTGCGATTGTAGTTTCCCGAGCTCTTCAGTTCGGCAGGACTGATTTGAAGCAGGCTAAACCGATAGCGTCGAATTTGTCGGATCAGTTTCAATTGCAAAATCTCTTAGGCAGTGCTCCGGAGCCGCCGGTCATGTCCAAAGCGACGCCTTCTTGGTTTATATTCTCGAAGATCCGTTGCACCCTCCCTCCGGTTGCCAGCGATAACGCGCCCAGCTACGCGCAGATGACCGCGGGCAACCCTCCAAATCACCCCCGCGCGCTAAGAGCGATGACGACCGCCTGGGTCGCGGGGACGGCGGCAACCATTGACTGGACCTGGGCATCTGTATCTGCACCGTAATTTGCACAAAGCAGACCGTTTGGTCCCAAGCATTCTGCTAATCTAAAAAGGATCAGATCGCAACGCGCCAATCCCCAACCGAGCGAGGTAAAAAGGCCATATGAATCCTACGGAGCAGAAACAACGGCTGACTTCAACGGACGCAAAGGAAACCAAGAAGAGGCCGTACGTGAAGCCCGAGGTGCGTCATGAGCGTGTATTTGAGACGATGGCGTTGACCTGTGGCAAGGTGCAGGTTACGCAGTTCAACTGCAGCAGCAATACCAAGAACTCATAGGGGCGATGCGTCGATGATCTCAGAGGTGCATCGGCAGGCTGCCTGCTGCGATCTTGCCGCCGAAATTGCCCGCGATCATGGCCATCTCCGGCTGAGAGTGAACGGTCTGAGCATGCTTCCCGTCCTCCGTCCCGGCGACGTACTCACAATAAGGCAGTGCCCTCCCGAAGCGATCGGATCCGGCGAAGTCATTCTCTTCAAGCGCAACAACGGCCTCACAGCGCATCGAGTGATTCGGAGCACAGGCGGAACGCTCCTGACTCGAGGGGACGCGGTTCCATCGAATGATCCAACGGTTTCATGCGATGACGTCCTGGGCCGCGTTGAATCCGTGGAACGCGATGGCCGACCAATTGATCTGCATCCATCGCTGAGGCAAAAACTTGTTGCTGCGTTTTTGCGCCATTCCGAGAGTTTTACCCATCTTTATCTGCGCCTAAATGGAAGTATGCGAAGGACTAAACTCTTCGGGGTTTCGTTCGAGTACTGATGATTGACGGCGGCTTAAAATAACGCTTACTGACAATTGCTGCCGGTCGAAACGAAAGATAGAATGAGCACACTCATGCAACCCGCCGTTACCGCCAATCACGACGTGGTGATCGAGATCGGCGGGCTGCCGATCGAAGTACAGACGACGGATGCCGAATTTGAGCGCATCCTCCGTGGCCGCTATTACGACTACATCAAACGGGATGTGCCCTCGCAGTTTTCGCTCCAGGTGCAGTTGACCAATCCGGAGTCGTTCGATCCTGACGCGGATGCGGAGGTTTGGCTCGAAGGACGCGAGTGGAAGCTGCAACGCGGTGACTTCCGGGCGAACTGGAATCCTGCGGAACGTTGCGGGAAAGTCTTCCAATCGGCCAACCCCTACTCCATCGACGCGGTGCTGCGCATTGTGCACACGTTGATGCTGGCCCCAGAGGGCGGCTTCCTGTTGCACGCTTCGAGCGCTGTGCGCAACGGTAAAGCTTTCGTGTTTACCGGTCTCTCTGAAGCGGGCAAGACGACCATGGCCCGCCTTGCGCCGTCCGACGTTTCGATCCTCACCGACGAGGCGTCGTACATTCGCAGGACGGGCGGTCACTATTGCGCCTATGGCACTCCTTTCGCTGGTGAGCTGGGTGAACCGGGCAAGAACATCTCCGCTCCGATTGAGGCGGTGTATTTCCTCAAGAAGGCGGCCGAGAATCGTATTGACGAGATAGATCCGGCGGTCGCGATTCAGCGGCTGCTGCGGAATATCCTCTTTTTCGCGCACCAGAAAGAGATGGTGCGCCATGTTTTCGAGTCGGCTTGTGCCTTTGTGGCCGCAGTGCCGCATTATCAACTTTCGTTCTTCCCTGACCAGCGGGTCTGGGAACTGATCGGGTGATGTATGGATTTGACCGAGATGTATTTGACGCAAAGTCCCGATATCGCAGCGCGTACTCTCGGCGATGACACGGTGATCATGTCGACGATCGATTCAACTGTATTTATGCTGAACTCGGTCGGCACGGCGATCTGGAAAAGCGCCGACGGCACGACGCCGCTTTCCACGATCATCCACGAGAGTGTGTGCTCTCAGTTTGATGTCACTGACGAACAGGCCTTCGCCGATGCGAAGGAATTTATCGATAAGCTGGTAGGTCACGGTATCCTTTCCATCTCTGAATCTCCGGTTCCTCCAAGGCAGGCGCTATGAGTTTGAGTTTGCTGGAAGAAATGAATCAAAAGGCGTCCGACAGCGGTGTTGCCCTCGCTGTTCATATGGATATCACCTGGCGTTGCAATGAGCGGTGCGTCCATTGCTACCTCGATCACGACGGCAAGGGTGAGATGACCACCGACGAAATCAAGGGCGTCCTTCGCCAGCTTGCCGACTGCGGCACCTTCTTTCTGAGCATCAGCGGCGGCGAACCGCTCCTGCGCCGCGATTGCTTTGAGATTCTGGAGTATGCCCGCGCGCTGCGATTTAACGTGAAGCTCAAGACGAACGCCGTGATGATCGGGCCGAAAGAGGCCGAGCGGATCAAGAAGCTCGGCATCGCACAGGTGCAGATCAGCCTGTATTCGCACCGCCCTGAGGTGCACGACGCGATCACGAAGTTGCCCGGCTCGCTGCGCCGCACCATCAATGGCATCAAACTGCTCAAAGAGAATGGCGTCAAGGTGTCGGTCACGAACGTGCTGATGAAGTTCAACAACCGCGACACCAAGGCCGTCAAGCAGCTTGCTCAGGAGTTGGGCGTCAATTACGTGGTCGATCCCACGATCACGCCCATGCTCAGCGGCGATCGTTCGGTGGTGAACCTCGGCATTAATGGCAAAGAGCTCGAGGAATTCTTCCGCAGCCAGGATCTGCTGGAAGACATGGCTGAAGCTTGCCTCCCAGTCTCGGAGGCGGTCGACGACGATCACCTGGACGGCTACAGCTGCAGTGCCGGCCACACGCTGGCATATATCAACCCCTTCGGCGACGTGTATCCTTGTGTGCAGTTTCCCATGCCCTGCGGCAGCGTTCGCAGGCAGAGCTTTCGTGATATCTGGTACGAGTCTTCGGCGTTCACCACGCTGCGCGACATCCACATTCGCGATCTGCATACCTGTTCGACGTGCTCGCACACTACCTACTGCTCGCGCTGCCCGGGCCTCGCGTATATCCAGGGCGATATGCGCGGCCCGTCGTACCAGGACTGCGAAAAGTCCTATGCCCGCACCGGTGTTCCATCGGCTGCGATGCTGCGCAACGGCGGGCAACTGCCCGTGGCCACCTCGGCCGGCTTGGTCCAGATCTCGCGTCTTCAATAATCGCTTTCGCTCTTCTATGAAAGCGGGGAGCGTGCCGGCATGAGGCCCGGGATGCAGTCTCTGCTCGATCTGTTGCGCGGCAGCCTCCAGCGCCGCGCCCTCGACAAGTCCGAATTCTCCGCGCTTCTTGAGATCGCCGAGCAGGAGAATGTCCATCCCTGGGCCGCCGAGCTGCTGCGCCGGATGGGATTCAATCCCACTCCTCCTCAACAAGAACGGCTTGATGAAATCAAGCGCGACTCCGAGCTCTCGGCGTTCGTGTGGACACAAACGCTCAAGAACGTTCTGGCAGCGTTTGACAGCGCGGGAATCGCTGCTCTTGCGCTCAAGGGTCCGTGTCTGGCCGAGCGGCTATATGGCGCTGCGTCGCTCCGTACCTGCTACGATCTCGATCTCCTCGTGCGCCGAGCGGACTTCGCGCGCTCCGAGCAGTTGCTGACCGATCTCGGCTTCGTTCCCAATAGCACGGCTGACGACTACCATCGGCCCTGGAGCCGCAACCACCTGAACCTGGAGATGCACCACAACGTCGAGAATCCGCATGCCTTCGAATTTGATGTGGACGCGGCGTGGGATCGCGCCCATCCCGCTGAGTTTCATGGCGCACCGGCATGGCTCTTCTCGCCCGCTGACGAACTGCTCTATCTCTGTCTTCACGCGGTGCGCCACCGCTTTGAGCGCCTCTATCTAATGGTCGACCTCGGCTTCGCGTTCCGGCGGCTGCCCACAGAGTCAGTCAACAAATCCGCGTGGCGCAATCCCGTGCTCGACAATGTCTTCACTCTCGGCTGGATCATGGCGGCGCGCCTCGATCCGCAACTGCCATCGCTGGCTTCGGCGCTGGTCAACGCGCAGGAGCACGCGCGGCTGGAACGGCTCGCAGATCGGCTGTGGCAGGATCTGATGCTCGCCCCATCGCAGGTCCTCGACTGGAACGCGCAGCATAATTTCTACCTGGAAGTGGAAACGCCGGGTTCGAACCGCATGCGCCGGCGCTGGCGTCACCGCCGCATCCTGCTCACACGGCTCATCGACGCCGATTTTGCTTTCGCCGAGCGATTCCGGCTGCGCCGCCCGTGGCAGGTGCGGCTGCTTCGCCCCATCCGTCTCCTGATCAAGACGCTCAGTCCCTCGCCCCGCATGCGCTAACGTTTCCGCGTGAGCGCCGCGTCATGTGCACCCGGATTGATCGCGTGGGCACAGCATTTCCTAAAGCGCTGTCGATGCGATAGTCTGCAACATGCCGAAGGGTGCAATGGCCGAAGATCTCAAACTCGACCTCAAACTCGACAATCTTCTGCGCTCCACGCATGATCCAAAATCCCCGCGGGCGATTGCCAACTGCGAGGCATTGCACACGCTCTTGGACTTGTTTCGCGCGCAAGAGGATGAAATCCGTCTCGGCGGCGGGAAAAAAGCTGCCGAGGTGCAGCGCGCCAAGGGCCGGCTCACGGTGCGCGAGCGGCTCAAACTCCTGCTCGATGAGGACAGCGATTTTCTCGAGCTGGGGCTCTGGGCGGCGCACGGCATGTATACGGAATACGGCGGCGCTCCGAGTGCCGGCGTGGTCACTGGCCTGGGCCGTGTGAGCGGGCGTCTGTGCATGATCGTCGCCAATGACGCGACGGTGAAGGCCGGCGCTTTTTTCCCAATGACGGCCAAGAAGGTGATCCGCGCGCAGACCATCGCTCTCGACAACCGTATCCCCACGCTGTATCTCGTCGATTCCGCCGGGGTTTTTCTGCCCCTTCAGGAAGATGTCTTTCCCGACACGGACGATTTCGGGCGCATCTTCCGCAACAACGCCGTAATGAGTTCGCTGGGCATCCCGCAGATCACCGCCATCATGGGCATGTGCGTGGCGGGTGGCGCCTATCTGCCGGTCATGACCGATACCGTTCTAATGACTGAAGGCTCCGGACTTTTTCTCGCCGGTCCCTCGCTCGTGCAAGCGGCCATCGGCCAGAAAACCGGCGCCGAAGAGCTTGGCGGTGCGGCGATGCACGCTGAGATCTCAGGGACAGTCGACTTTAAAGAACCAAATGACCACATGTGCATTGCGCGGCTACGTTCACTGGTTGCCAAAATGGGCCGGCGTCCTGCGTCTTCGGAGCACGCCTTCCGCCGCCGCGACTTCGATCCACTTACCGATGCGCCCCGTTACGACGCCGGGGATCTCTATGGATTGCTCAACCCCGCTCCCGGAGCGAGCAACGTCTACGACATGCGCGAGGTGATCGCACGCATCGTCGATCGCAGTGAGTTCGACGAGTACAAAGAGGAGTTCGGCCGCACAGTTCTATGTGGGTACGCGTGGATCGGCGGCCACGCCGTCGGCATCGTCGCCAACCAGAAAACCAGCCAGCACCAGACAGTTGCAATGGGACCCTCGGCCGGCCAGACGCGCATTGAAGTCGGCGGCGTCATCTACACCGAGAGCGCTCAAAAGGCCGCGCGCTTCATCATGGATTGCAATCAGAGCCTGATCCCGCTCGTCTTTCTTCATGACGTGAATGGATTCATGGTTGGCAAAGACGCCGAATGGTCGGGCATTATTCGCGCCGGCGCCAAGATGGTCTCCGCCGTCAGCACCAGCGTAGTGCCCAAAATCGCCGTGATCATTGGCGGCAGCTTTGGGGCGGGGCACTATGCCATGTGTGGCAAGGCATACGATCCGCGCTTTCTCTTCGCGTGGCCAACGGCGCGCTACGCCGTCATGAGTGGAGCGTCAGCAGCCATTACGCTCGCTGACGTGCGTGCTCGCCAGCTGGAGCGCGAAGGCAAGACCGTTTCCGATGAGGAGAGAAGCGCACTTCAGGAGGAGATTCGTGCTGACTACGACCGGCAGGCGGATCCGCGCTACGGCGCGGCGCGTCTCTGGATTGACGCCATCATTGATCCGGCGAAGACGCGCGATGTGCTCATCGCCGCGCTCGAGGCCTGCGTTCTCAACACTGACATTCCGCGTTTCAATCCGGGCGTTTTGCAAACCTGATCGCGATTCTTAGTGTTTTTTCTGCCGGTTTCGGCCAATACTGCGGCATCTTACTTTGAGTGTTCGGTAACTCGACATCGAAGAGGCGTGAACATGAAACTCGCAACGGAACCAGCAGATTCGTTGTACCCCTTCGTGCTCACCGAAGAGCAGGAGCAATTACGCCGCGAGATTCGCAGCTTCGCCGCGCGCGAAATCGCGCCACACATCATGGCCTGGGACGAAGCCAGCGAGTTTCCTCTCGACGTGGTCAAGAAGCTCGGTGCCATGGGGCTGCTCGGCGTCATCATCCCGCCGGCTTATGGCGGCGCAGGTCTTGGTTACGTGGATTACGTGCTCGCGATCGAAGAGCTCTCGGCGGTCGATGGTTCACTGGGCCTCACCCTCGCTGCGCACAATTCGCTCGGGACCAATCACATCTTCTTAAGCGGCAGCGAAGAGCAGAAGAAGAAGTATCTGCCATCGCTTGCTAGCGGCGAGTGGCTCGCAGCGTGGGCGCTCACCGAGCCCGGCTCCGGCAGCGACGCGAGCAACGCCCGCACCACGGCCACCAGGCGCGGCGACAAATATCTCCTGAACGGAACCAAGACTTTCATCACCAACGGCCACTATGCGGATGTGGTGGTGGTCATTGCTGTCACCGACAAGAGCCAGGGCACGCACGGCCTTTCGGCTTTCATCGTGGAAAAAGACGCGAAAGGCTTTCGTCCTGGAAAGAAAGAGAACAAGCTCGGACTACGCGCCAGCGATACTGCGGAGTTGATCTTCGAAGACTGCGAGATTCCCGCGGAAAATCTGCTCGGCGCGGAAGGCGAAGGCTTCGTGGATGCGATGCGCGTGCTCGATGGCGGTAGAATCTCCATCGCCGCTCTCGCCCTCGGCATTGGCCGCGGCGCGCTCGATGCGGCACTCAAATACGTGAAGGAGCGGCGCCAGTTCGGCAAGGCCATCGCGGAGTTCCAGGGAATCCAGTGGAAACTGGCCGACATGGCGACAGAACTCGATGCCGCGCGGCTGCTCACCCAGCGCGCCGCCGTGCTCAAGGATGCGGGACGCAAAATCACGCGTGAATCCTCCATGGCCAAGCTCTTCGCAAGTGAAGTCGCGGTGCGCATCTGCAATGAAACCGTGCAGCTCTTCGGCGGCTACGGTTTCATCAAGGACTATCCAGCGGAAAAGTTCTACCGCGACGTGAAGCTCTGCACTATCGGCGAAGGCACCAGCGAAATTCAGCGCATGGTCATCGCTCGCGAAATCCTCAAGGTCTCCCCGTCACGCGGATGAGTGTGCCCGGCAGCTCTGCCAAAAACGGCGAAGTCAAGATCGTCGAGTGCCCGCGCGACGCATGGCAAGGCCTTTCCGCATTCATCCCGTCCGAAACCAAGGCCGCCTATCTGCGTAAGTTGATCGACGCGGGTTTCAAGTCCATCGACGCGGTCAGTTTTGTTTCCCCCGCCGCGGTTCCGCAGATGGCGGACTCCGAGCGCGTCCTCGAGCTGCTCCGTCCGCCCGCGCACATTGAAATCGTCGCCATCGTCGTCAACCGCAAAGGCGCTGAGCGCGCAATCGCCACAGGGTCGGTCCGCACACTTGGATTTCCATTTTCCGTTTCATCAGAATTCCTCCGCCGCAATCAGCATCAAACGCCGCAGGCTGCGCTCGAGGAGCTCGGAGCAATCATGGAAATGACACGCAGCGCAAGTCTCAACAGCGTCGTTTATCTGTCGATGGCGTTCGGCAATCCGTATGATGATCCCTGGAGCGCGTCGGCCGTTGCGGAGGCTTGTGACCAGATCGCTGAACTCGGTGCGCGGCAGATTTCGCTCGCCGATACGGTCGGGCTCGCATCGCCCGAGCGGATTACCGAAACCATTGATGCAGCAATTGTGTCGCACCCGGCTGTGGAGTTCGGGGCGCATCTTCACGCGCGGCGAATTGATGCGCCGCAGCGAGTTCGCGCTGCTTTCAATGCGGGCTGCCGCCGCTTCGATGCCGCAATCGGCGGGATCGGCGGTTGTCCTTTCGCTCAGGATGCGCTGGTCGGCAACATTCCTACGGAGATTCTGCTGGCAGAGCTGGCCGCCCGCGGAGCCACGCAACCGAAAATCGGTTCTCTCGATGAATTGATCCAGCAGAGCGCCACGATTGCGGCAAACGCCGGTGCGCCCGCCTAGACGAAGAGACTCAGGAGGGGACTTGAAAAACTACTCGACGATCGTCGTTACTGACAGCGGCCCCATTCGCACCGTTGTGTTACATCGTCCCGAGCGGCGCAATGCGATGACGCCGGAGATGCAGCTTGAGCTGATCGCTGCGTTTGAAGACGCAGCTGCGTCCGATTCTCGCGTTCTCGTCCTTTCAGGCGCCGGGGAAGCTTTCTGTGCCGGTCTGGATCTCGCCGCGCTCGAAGCTCCGGCAGAAAACGCTGCGCTTCAATATCGCGCCGATGCCGAGCGCATCGCACGGCTCTTTCTCGCGCTTCACGAACTGCCGATGCCGACGATCGCTGCTGTTCACGGGCCGGCAATCGCGGGCGGGACGGGTCTCGCCATCATCTGTGATTTCACGCTGGCCACGCCGCAGGCAAAATTCGGATTCACTGAGGTTCGCATCGGTTTTGTGCCTGCGATCGTCTCCGCGTTCCTCGCGCTCCAGGTCGGGCACAAGCGCTGCACGGAATTGCTCCTCACCGGCCGGCTCTTCAGCGCGGAAGAAGCCCACCGCTTGGGCCTCGTAAACGAAATCGTTCCCCAGGCGCAGCTCGCCGAACGCGTCGCAGCCTTGGCCGATACGCTCCTCGCCAACAGTCCGCAGGCACTCCGCGCCACCAAGAGCCTCATCACCGCGCAGAACCGTGAATGGTTGGGCGCAACTATGGTGAGCGCCATTGAGGCGGCCGCTGCGGCGCGCGGCACAAACGACTTTCAAGAAGGTGTAGCGGCATTTCTGGAGAAACGAAAGCCGGTCTGGCCGAACAGTTAGCTGATCGCAATCATTTGTCGGTGTGGCATTGGTGCGCGCAGATACCTGCTCGCGCCTCACACCTTGCGCCAGTTCAACAAGTCGGAACCCTGTTGGCGTTACGTCAAGGCACGCAAAGGCTGATTTCGATCCCAGTGCGTCGGCCGGCCGCGTAATTCATGGCCGCTCGCCTCCTCACGCGGCTCCCGCTTTGAGTACTTTAGGCACTTCTTGCATGGCAAAAACTCCAGGGCAGACAACCTCAACCAACCAATGCGCATCTACATTTCAGCTTCACACGTGGTGCCCAAGCGACCGGTGTGTCTTTGCGGCCATCGACCGTATTGGTCTTCCTCTTCCAGCCTGTCCACCGGGAGTTGACGACATGGAAACAGTAGTTCCGCAGCCCGCACCACTCGGGCAAAACGGGCAGGAGCGCCTGTCGAACGGCAATGGCGTCGCGGCCCTCGAACCGCCATCCCCTGAGTACCTTGCCGTCATCCTGCAGTCGCTGCAAACCATGAAGAATGGCGATTTTAGTGTTCGCCTCCCCGTGACCTGGATCGGTTTGCCAGGCAAGATTGCAGATAGCTTTAACGAGATCGTTACAGCCAACGAACAGATGGCGCTGGAGTTGAAACGCGTCGGTCAAGCCGTCGGCAAAGAGGGCAAGACCCGCGAGCGCATCCGTGTGGAGCAACGCCGCGGCGCCTGGGACGACATGGAAGTCTCGGTGAACACCCTCGTGGAAGATCTGCTCCGCCCCACCACCGAGGTCACGCACGCCATCGCCGCAGTTGCCCAGGGCAATCTGACCCGTACGGTTCGGCTGGACGTGGACGGCCGGCCGCTTGAAGGCGAGTTCCTTCGGTCCGCCAACATCGTCAACACCATGATTCAGCAGCTCGGCGTCTTCACCGCTGAGGTTACCCGCGTTGCCCGCGAGGTCGGCACCGACGGCAAGCTGGGCGGCCAGGCGGTGGTGCCCGGCGTGGCTGGCACCTGGAAGGACCTCACCGATTCGGTGAACTCCATGGCCTCCAACCTCACCGGCCAGGTCCGCAACATCGCTGAGGTCGCCACCGCCGTGGCCAGCGGCGACTTATCCCGCAAAATTACCGTCGACGTCCGCGGCGAAATTCTGCAGCTCAAGGAAGCCATTAATACGATGGTCGACCAGCTGCGGTCGTTCGCTTCCGAAGTCACGCGCGTGGCCCGCGAAGTGGGCACGGACGGCAAGCTCGGTGGCCAGGCCGTCGTTCCAGGCGTGGCGGGTACCTGGAAGGACCTTACCGACTCCGTCAACGCCATGGCCGGCAACCTCACCGCGCAGGTCCGCAACATCGCCGAAGTCACCACCGCCGTGGCCCGCGGCGATCTGTCCCGCAAGATTACCGTCGACGTGAAGGGCGAAATTCTCGAGCTCAAGGACACCATCAACACGATGGTGGACCAGCTGAACGCCTTCGCCGGCGAAGTCACCCGCGTGGCCCGCGAAGTGGGTACTGAAGGCAAGCTCGGCGGCCAGGCAAACGTGCCCGGCGTGGCCGGAACTTGGAAGGATCTTACCGACAACGTGAACTTCATGGCCGGTAACCTCACCGGCCAGGTCCGTAACATCGCCGAGGTGGCAACCGCCATCGCCAACGGCGATCTGTCCCGCAAAATTACCGTCGACGTCCGCGGCGAAATTCTGCAGCTGAAAGAGACGCTGAACACGATGGTCGACCAGCTCAACCGCTTCGCTGGCGAAGTGACGCGCGTGGCTCGCGAAGTGGGAACGGAAGGCCGTCTCGGCGGACAGGCCAACGTGCCCGGCGTGGCCGGAACCTGGAAGGACTTGACCGACTCGGTTAACTCCATGGCCGGCAACCTCACGGCGCAGGTGCGCAATATCGCTGAAGTCACGACGGCAGTGGCCCGCGGCGATCTCTCTCGCAAGATCACTGTCGACGTAAAGGGCGAAATCCTCGAGCTCAAGAACACCATTAACACCATGGTCGATCAGCTCAACGCCTTCGCCGGCGAAGTGACGCGCGTGGCTCGCGAAGTCGGCACTGACGGCAAGCTCGGCGGTCAGGCGCAGGTCTCCGGCGTGGCCGGTACGTGGAAGGACCTTACCGACAACGTCAACTTCATGGCCTCCAACCTAACCGGTCAGGTCCGCAACATTGCCGAGGTCGCAACTGCCGTGGCCCGCGGCGACCTCTCGCGCAAGATCACCGTCGACGTGAAGGGTGAGATTCTCGAGCTCAAGGACACCATTAACACCATGGTCGACCAGCTCAACGCGTTCGCGGGTGAAGTGACGCGCGTGGCCCGTGAAGTCGGCACAGACGGCAAGCTTGGCGGCCAGGCGCAGGTCTCCGGCGTCGCCGGCACCTGGAAAGACCTTACCGACAACGTCAACTCCATGGCCTCGAACCTCACCGGCCAGGTCCGTAACATCGCTGAAGTGGCGACCGCCATCGCCAACGGCGATCTTTCGAAGAAGATCACCGTCAACGTCAGCGGCGAAATTCTGCTGCTGAAGGAAACCATCAACACCATGGTCGACCAGCTCAACCGCTTCGCCGGCGAAGTGACGCGCGTGGCCCGCGAAGTGGGAACGGAAGGGCGTCTCGGCGGCCAGGCCAACGTGCCCGGCGTGGCTGGAACATGGAAGGATCTCACCGACTCGGTGAACTCCATGGCTTCCAACCTCACCGGCCAGGTTCGCAACATCGCTGAAGTGACCACCGCCGTGGCCCGCGGCGACTTGTCCCGCAAGATCGCCGTCGACGTGAAGGGCGAGATTCTCGAGCTCAAGAACACCATCAACACGATGGTGGACCAGCTCAACGCCTTCGCCGGCGAAGTCACCCGCGTCGCCCGAGAGGTGGGCACCGACGGCAAGCTCGGCGGCCAGGCAGTCGTGCCCGGCGTGGCCGGAACATGGAAGGATTTGACGGACTCGGTCAATTTCATGGCCGGCAACCTCACGGCGCAGGTCCGCAACATCGCCGAAGTGGCAACCGCCATCGCCAACGGCGACTTGTCGCGCAAGATCACTGTCGACGTGCGCGGCGAAATTCTGCAGCTCAAAGAAACGCTCAACACGATGGTGGAGCAGCTTCGCTCCTTCGCCGCGGAAGTGACGCGCGTGGCCCGCGAAGTTGGCTCGGAAGGCCGTCTCGGTGGCCAGGCCAACGTGCCCGGAGTGGCCGGCACCTGGAAGGACTTAACGGACTCCGTCAACGCCATGGCCGGCAACCTCACTGCGCAGGTTCGAAACATTGCCGAAGTCACCACGGCCGTCGCCCGGGGCGATCTTTCAAAGAAGATCACCGTGAACGTGAGCGGCGAAATTCTTCTGTTGAAGGAAACCATCAACACGATGGTGGACCAGCTCAACGCGTTCGCCGCGGAAGTGACGCGCGTGGCTCGCGAAGTGGGTACCGAGGGCAAGCTCGGCGGCCAGGCACAGGTCTCCGGCGTGGCGGGCACCTGGAAGGACCTCACGGACAACGTGAACGTAATGGCTGTCAACCTTACTGAGCAGGTCCGCGGCATTGTGAAGGTGGTGACCGCCGTCGCCAACGGCGTGCTCACGCAAAAGCTCACCGTGAACGCCAAGGGCGAGGTGGCCGCGCTGGCTGAAACCATCAACAACATGACGGACACGCTGGCTACCTTTGCCGATCAGGTGACCACCGTGGCCCGCGAAGTCGGTGTGGAAGGCCGCCTGGGCGGCCAGGCCAACGTGCCCGGCGCCGCCGGAACCTGGAAGGACCTCACCGGCAACGTCAACCTGCTGGCCGATAACCTCACTAACCAGGTGCGCGCCATTGCCGAAGTAGCTACGGCCGTCACCAAGGGCGACCTCACGCGTTCCATTCAGGTTGAAGCCCGCGGCGAAGTGGCCGAGCTTAAAGACAACATCAACACCATGATCGACAACCTGCGGCTCACCACGGACCGCAACACCGAGCAGGACTGGCTCAAGACCAATCTCGCGCGCTTCACCGGCATGTTGCAGGGCCAGCGCGATCTCGGCACCGTCGGCCGTATGTTGCTCTCTGAGCTTGCGCCGCTCGTTAATGCCCAGCAGGGCGTCATCTACCAGATGGGCAGTGAGCCCGCGGCCGGCAACGGCGCGCTAATTCTGCTCTCTACATTTGCCGATACGCCTGAGGGCAACGTCAACGAGGTCAGAATCGGCGAAGGACTCGTCGGCCAGTGCGCCGCGGAAAAGCGCCGCATGTTGATCACCGATCTGCCGCGCAGTACCTCGGCCATCCGCTCCGGACTTTTCAAGGCCAAGCCCAAGAACGTCATCGTGCTGCCCGTGCTCTTTGAGGACCGCGTGAAGGCCGTCATCGAGCTCGCCAGCCTCGGCTCTTTCACCGCATCGCAGCTCGCGTTTCTTGAGCAGCTCACGGCCAGCATCGGTATTGTGCTCAATTCGATTGAAGCCACCATGCAGACTGAAGGACTGCTCAAGCAGTCCCAGCAGCTCGCCACCGAACTGCAGACCCAGCAGAAAGAATTGCAGCAAACCAACGAACAGCTCGCGCAAAAGGCGCAGCAGCTGGCCGAACAGAACTACGAAGTGGAGCGCAAGAACCAGGAAATCGAGCAGGCGCGGCGCGCGCTCGAAGAGAAGGCCCGCGAGCTGGCGCTTACCTCGAAGTACAAATCCGAGTTCCTCGCTAACATGTCGCACGAGCTGCGCACGCCGCTCAATTCGATTCTCGTGCTCGGCCAGCAGCTCGCCGAGAACCCGGATGGCAGCCTCACGCCCAAGCAGGTCGAGTTCGCGCGTACCATTCACGGTGCCGGAACCGACCTCCTCAACCTGATCAGCGATATTCTCGACCTTTCCAAGATCGAGTCTGGAACGGTCTCGGTCGAAGCCGAAGAAATCTTCTTCGGCGCTCTGCTCGATGCGGTCGCGCGCCCGTTCCGTCACGAAGCGGAAAACCGCCGGCTGCTCTTCGACGTCAACTCCGATCCCGGCATGGGCCGTAGCCTGGTCACCGACTCCAAGCGACTCCAGCAGGTGCTCAAGAATCTGCTCTCCAACGCATTCAAGTTCACCGAGCAGGGCAGCGTCCGGCTCTCGGTCTCGCGCGTGCACGGCGGGTGGAGCGCCGATCATCCGGTCCTTGCAGGTGCCGGTTCCGTCATCGCTTTTGAAGTCACCGATACCGGTATCGGCATCGCTCCGGAAAAACAGCGCATCATCTTTGAGGCTTTCCAACAGGCCGACGCCGGCACCAGCCGCAAGTTCGGCGGCACCGGTCTCGGACTCGCGATCAGCCGCGAGCTCGCCAACCTGCTCGGCGGCGAGATCCAGCTAAGGAGCGCTCCCGGACAGGGAAGCACTTTCACTCTTTATCTGCCGCAGACCTACGTCGGCGCGGCCGTTCCTCCCATCGGCAAGACCTCGGAGAGAAGCGGCGCTATCTCGGGCGGTCCGGCATTCCTCACCACCGTGGTTACGGTGGAGCAGGAGACGCGCATTGAAGACGATCGCGGCAACCTGCAACCCGGTGACAGCGTTCTGCTGATCGTCGAAGACGATCCGCACTACGCCCGTGTGCTGTGCGATCTTTCGCGTGACAAGGGCTTCAAGGTCCTTATCGCGTCAACCGGGGCGGAAGCTCTCTCGCTGGCGCGCGAGTATAACCCCACTGCCATTTCGCTGGACGTCTTCCTGCCCGATGTGCTGGGCTGGACCGTGCTTAACCATCTCAAGCAGGACTCGGCCACGCGCCACATCCCGGTGCAGATGCTTACGCTCGATGAGGATCGCCACCACGGACTTTCGCGCGGCGCGTTCGCCTATGTCACCAAGCCCTCCACCACTGAGGATCTCGATGCGGCGCTCACGCGCATCCGCGAGTACTCGCAGCCGCGCCGCAAGCGCCTCCTGGTCGTCGAAGACAACCCCGCCGAGCAGCTCAGCACGCGCGAGTTGCTTGGCTATGAAGACATCGACATCGACGTAGCCGAATCCGGAAGCGCTGCGCTGTTGTCGCTCTCTGAGTCGAACTACGACTGCGTGGTCCTCGATCTGCGTTTGCCCGACATGAGCGGCTTCGATGTGCTGGCGCAGTTGCGCGACAATCCCAAGCTCAAGGATCTTCCGGTGGTCGTCTTCACCGGCCGCGAGCTCACGCCCGAAGAAGATGCTCAGTTGCACACCTTGGCGCGCAGCGTCGTCGTAAAAGACGTCGAATCTCCTGAGCGTCTGCTCGACGAAACGGCTCTCTTCCTGCATCGCGTCATCGCCGATCTTCCGAACGAAAAACAAAAGATGCTCGACCGGCTGCACCGCTCGGACGACGCGCTCGCGCATCGCAAGGTGCTCGTCGTCGACGATGACGTCCGCAACATCTTTGCGGTTAGCAGCGTTCTGGAGCGGCGCGGCATGACAGTTCTCTCCGCCGGCACGGGGCGCGAAGCGATCCAGACCATCGAGTCCACGCCCGATCTCGCCATTGTGCTGATGGACATCATGATGCCGGAGATGGACGGCTACGAGACGATGCAAGTCATTCGGCAGAATCCTGATCTGCGCCGGCTGCCCATCATTGCACTCACGGCCAAGGCCATGAAGGGTGACCGCGAGCGGTGCCTTGAAGCCGGAGCTTCCGAATATCTTGCCAAACCCGTTAATACGGAGCAGTTGCTCTCGGCTCTGCGCATGTGGTTGCACCGTTAAATTTTGGAAATTTGGAAAGGGCAAGGCAGTTCAGTGCAGCGAGGAGAAGCAGGAATGACGGCGGACCAGAAAGTCAACATCTTGATGGTCGACGACCAGCCAGCCAAGCTCCTGAGCTATGAGGTTATCCTTGCCGAATTGGGCGAGAATCTCATCAAGGCCAACTCGGCAAGCGAGGCGCTGAACATTCTGCTCAAGACCGATGTCGCGGTGGTGCTGATGGACGTGAGCATGCCGGATATTGATGGGTTCGAGCTCGCCGACGTCATCCGCCAGCATCCGCGCTTTCAGAAGACCGCGATCATCTTCATCTCCGGCGTTCATCTCTCGGATTCTGACCGCATTCAGGGTTACCACCGCGGCGCCGTCGATTACATCTCGGTTCCCGTCGTTCCCGAGGTGCTTCGCGCCAAGATCGGCGTCTTTGTCGATTTGCATCGCAAAACCCGCCAGCTCGAATCGCTGAACAAGGAGCTCGAGCAGCGCGTCGATGAGCGCACCGCGGAACTGCGCAAGAGCGAAGCCGAGTTCCGCATGCGTGCTGAATTGCTCGACCTGGCCACTGAAGCCATCATCATCCGCGATCACGAAGGGCACATTCGCTACTGGAATTCGGGCGCCGAACAGATCTACGGCTGGACGCGCGAGGAAGCTGTCGGCAGCAACATCCATCTGCTGCTGCGCACCGTGTTCCCGGTGCCGTTTGAATCCATCGACAAGCAATTACGCGAGGACCGCCGCTGGCGCGGCCGCCTGACTCACACAACGCGTAGCGGCAACATAGCTGTCGTGGACAGTCTCATGTCGACTAATGAAGACGGGGATGCGGTACTCGAAGTGAATCGCGACATGACTGCGGAGCTCCGCGCCGAAGAAGCTTTGCGAGAAACCGAAAAGCTTGCCGCGATGGGCCGCGTAGCCGGCATCATCGCTCACGAGATCAACAATCCGCTGGCCGCGATCACCAACATCTTTTATCTTCTCCGCAACCATCCCTCGCTTAGCGGCGAGGCGCGCTCCTTTGCCGAGATGGCTGAGGAAGAGTTGCAGCGCGTGAGCCACATTACGCGCCAAACGCTCAGCTTCTACCGCGAGTCCAAGCAGCCCATCTCCATTGAGGTGCCGCGGCTGCTCGATGACGTGCTGGAACTCCAGCGGCGCGCTCTCAGCGCCGGCCGCATCACGGTGCGCAGAAACTATCTCTCCGAAGCGCACGTGAATGGATTCCCCGTTGAGCTGCGCCAGGTCTTTCTCAACCTTATCGGCAACGCCATGCAGGCCATGCCCGAAGGCGGCGTCCTCGGCGTTTACGTGCGCGAAACCACTGACTGGACGAAAAATATGCGCGGCGTGATGGTCTCCATCATCGACACTGGCACCGGCATTCAACCCGAAGATGCGCGCCAGCTCTTCCAGCCCTTCTTCAGCACAAAGTCCACCAAGGGAACTGGATTGGGACTTTGGATCAGCAAGGGCATCATCCAGAAATACGACGGCCGCATCAATTGCCGCAGCGTGCGCAGCCGCACTGGATGCGTCACCTGCTTCCGCGTCTTCCTTCCTAGCTCGGCTGCGAGGCTCGCTGGCGAGAAGACAAATCAGGAATACAAGTTTGTTTCGTCCAACTCCGATCCCGTTCTGCAGGTCGGCAACGCCTGACGCGAGCGGGCTATCGAGTTTTCTCGCAGAAAACGCAAATCAACTGAGACCGCTGCATTCTTGCTTCGGCAGCGATGGAATTGCATCGAGCCCCTTGCATCCAGTCTTGATATACTTCCTGTCAGCCGCCATTCAACTCCGCGCGGGAGTAGTTCAGTGGCAGAACGTCAGCTTCCCAAGCTGAATGTCGCCGGTTCGATCCCGGTCTCCCGCTCCAATCCTTTCAAAACTTTGCAGACACCCGAAAAGCCAGATCGTCATTGGTGGAATTTCGTTCCTTGCCAAGCCCCGACACGGGCATTGAGGCCCGGCTGTTGTGGTATTCGGCCGCTATTGCTTGACGAGTTCGACGCGGCGATTGAGGGCGCGGCCGTCTTCGCTGTCGTTGGAAGATATCGGAGCGTAGGGACCGGCGCCGAAGGACGCGAGCCGGGCAGCAGCAGCCGGATACTTCGCGACGATGGCCTGCACAACAGCCGCTGCGCGACGCTTGGAAAGATCGAGATTCGCCGCAAGGCCGCCCACGTTGTCGGTATGGCCAACGACGTAAAGCTTGATCGAGGCATTCTGCTGCAGCAGCTTGACGACCTGATCGAGGGCCGGCCCGGACTCGGGCTTGACGTCGGCCTTGCCAGTGTCAAAGAGGATGCCGTTGACGACGGCGTGCCCCGTGGAGTTGATGCCGCTCGACATCTCGGCTGCGTTGGCGACTACGTCCTGGGTGAGAGCGGTCTCGGCGACGAAGGTCTCATCATAGCTATTGCCGGAGTTGATCTGGAAGAAAATCCAGGTCTTCCCCATGTGAACAGTAAAGTCGCCGTAATCGCCGGAGTCGTAATCGAAGACATAGCCGGCGTTCTTGATCGCAGTGTGAATGTTGCGCAACACCTGGGCCTTGCTCGCGGTCTCCGGGTAGCGGTAGTGGAGCTCGAGGTATTTCCCTTCAATCCTCTTGGTCGCCTTGCCGTTGCCCATGTTGAAATCGAAGGCGTTGTCGTCGAGTTCCTTGCAGGATCTGATGATTGAACCCGGAAAACGGGTGACGATCGGCGAGTCTTTGCAGCCGTCGGCATCGTGGTCCTGCGCCGCGCAGACCGGAATGACAAGCGTGGCCAGACAGAAAAATACACACGGAAACGATCTCATAACTTCCTCTTGAGTTGATCAGGGATCAGGATTTTGCGCTGTGAACGTCCCATACAAGCTAACACATGGGATATTGTCCGACGGTCCAGCCTGGAGTCGGCTCTTCTTCTCGTTTGTATTCATTTACTCACCTCTGGGCGATCGCCGCGGCCAAGAAACAGGTCGCGGACGACACCGAGGCCGGGAATGTACACAATATATACATGAGCAGTTTTTGCGCTGCATATCGTTGATGTACAAAGGAGCCAACTGACCGAGTCGTCAAGAACTTACTGGGCTTTAAAACAAGGCATCGTGACCTGCACGCTAAAACCCGGCTCTCAATATCGGAATAGGAGATGATGGGAGAAGAAGAAATGGGTCAGGTCCAGAAACTACTCGCGCACCGTCCGTGCCAAAAAACGGTTCGCCGGAAAGCGTCGGCGGGAGTTGCTATCGCGCGAGCAGGAATCGTCAGAAAATCGACGGTTCAGTTCAGGCGGAATGAAAGGGCGGTTGTAGTCGGCTCATGATGCGCATCGCTATCGATACTGGCGGCACGTTTACCGATTGCGTGTATTTGCGAAACGGCAAGCTTGTTGTCCTGAAAGTATTTTCAACACCGCGCGACCCTGGCGAAGCAGTACTTAACGGACTCGGCAAAATTAAACCAGGAGACGGAGTGGTGGTGCGCCATGGCACAACGGTCGGTACCAATACGATGCTGGAGCGCAAGGGCGCGCGCGTCGCATTCGTCACCACCAAGGGTTTTGAAGACACGATTTCGATCGGACGCCAGGCGCGGCCCAAGCTCTATGACTGGTTTCAGCCGGCGCCGGAGTGCCTCGTTCCAGAGGAGCTCCGCTTCGGAATCGCCGAGAGGACTACGGCGGAGTGCGAGCGGATTCGCGAAGTAGATCCCGATGAGTTAACGGCGCTGGTGAGCAATATCCAAAAAGCCGGCGTAGATGCAGTGGCTTTGTCGCTGCTGTTTTCGTTTGCTAATCCCCAGAATGAGAGCGAAGTTGCGGCCGCCCTTGCGCAACTTGGCCTGCCACTGTCGATCTCCCATAAGATCCTGCCGGAGTTTCGTGAGTACGAGCGAGCTTCAACGGTGGTGGCCAATGCCTATCTGGCACCAAAGGTAGGCACCTATCTGGGCCAGCTGGCCACGAGCCTCGAGACCGGATACAAGAATGCTCGGCTGGAGGTGATGCAATCTTCGGGCGGCATTATTTCCGCCAGAATAGCGGCTGCGGAGCCGGTACGTACCGTGCTTTCAGGTCCCGCCGGCGGCGTAGTCGGCGCTTTCAAACTGGCCTCCATGGCGGGATTCGATCGCATTATCGGATTTGACATGGGTGGCACTTCCACCGACGTCTGCCTCGTGGATAAGGCCACCGGTGGGCTCCACATCAGCAATGAGTCGATGGTGTCAGGAATTCCCATTAGCATTCCGATGCTCGATATTCATACGACGGGCGCAGGCGGCGGGTCAATTGCCCGGTTTGACGCGGCCGGCATGCTTCGCGTGGGACCAGAGTCTGCGGGCTCCATCCCGGGACCGATCTGCTTTGGGAGCGGAGAGCTGCCGACGGTGACGGACGCAAATCTGGTATTGGGGCGGTTAGACACTGAAACCTTTCTCGGCGGAGCAGTGAAACTGGACCTGGACAGCACGCGAAAATGGATGGATCTTGCCAAAGGCCCCATCGCAACCATTGAGGATTTTGCCGCTGGTATCCTTCAAGTGATCGAGACATCGATGGCGAAGGCAATCCGTGTGATCTCCGTGGAAAAGGGCTTTGATCCGCGCGACTTTACCCTGGTGGCGTTCGGCGGCGGAGGGCCGGTTCACGCTTGTCAACTGGCGCATACGCTTAGGGTGCCTCGTGTGCTAGTGCCGGCGCTGCCGGGCGCGCTGTCAGCGGTAGGAATTTTACTGGCCGACACCATGCGCGAATATTCGCGCACCGTGATGGTGCCAATGGGAACGCCGTTGGACGGCGCATTTGAGGAGATGGAGGCGCTGGGTACCGAGGACTTCGAAGCAGAGGGTCTTGAAGGTCTCTCGTACCGCTCGGCCGACCTGCGCTACAAGGGTGAGGGATTCGAGTTGAATGTGCCGTTCGGTCCTGAGATGGCCACGCAATTTCACCTCTTGCATCAACGCCGCTACGGATTTGCCAATGATTCCCGCCCCGTGCAGATCGTCACCGTGCGGGTGCGAATGGTAGCCCCCTCTGAGGTATTCGAGCAGGAGCGGCAGCCGCTGCGTGAAGGTGACGGCATTCGAGCGATGCTGGGCAAGCGCTCTGTCTACTTTGAGGGAAACTTCCAGCTGACACGGATTTACGATCGCGATCGGCTGGTGCCGGGAGACACGTTCGCAGGACCGGCCATTATCTCTGAGTACAGTTCAGCCACAATTCTGCCGCCGGGTGATGTGCTGCGCGTCGATGACCTGAGCAATCTTGTGATCGAAGTGCACTGATGGGGACTGCGTCGATGCAAACGGCAAAGGAAATAAGCAACCCGATCGAGCTGGCAATCTTCCAGAGCAGCATTCACTCGATCGCCGAAGAGATGGGCGCGGCATTGCGTCGTACCTCCATGTCTCCGAACATCAAAGAGCGGCGTGACTACTCCTGCGCGTTGTTTGACGCCAAAGAACGCGTCATCGCAATGGGCGACCACATGCCAGTCCATCTCGGCGCCATGCCCATGTCGGTAAAGGCGGCGGTCGACAGCCTGCGCATGCAAGAGGGTGATATTGCTATTCTCAATGATCCCTATGCCGGAGGTACGCATCTTCCTGACATCACGCTGGTCTTGCCGGTGTTTATCGGCGGCAACCCCAGGCCGACGTTCTACACTGCGACCCGCGCGCACCACTCGGATGTCGGCGGCATGTATGCGGGATCCATGGGGCCTGCGCGGGAGATCTACCAGGAGGGCATAAGAATTCCTCCGATTCTGCTGGTCCGTGGGGGTGAGACAGAACATGGAGTGCTCGCCTTTCTCCTGGCGAATGTGCGCACACCGGAAGAGCGCGAGGGAGATATTGCGGCGCAGATCGGCGCTTGCCGCGTTGGCGAGCGCCGCATCAAGGAAGTGGTTGCAAAGTACGGTTTGGAGAAGGTGAACCAGCTTACTGACGCCTTGATCGCCTACTCCGAGCGGCTCATGCGTGCTGAGTTGCAGAAAATGCCTTCAGGGACGTTCCAGGCCGAAGACTTCCTGGATGGAGACGGCGTATCGGACGAGCCCATCAAGATCGCTGTGTCGATTACTTTCGATCCCGCAGTGGGTTCGGCGCATATTGATTTTGCCGGCTCAGTGCAGCAGGTGCAGGGCAGCGTGAACGCTGTCTACCCAATCACTTACTCGGCCTGCTATTACGTGCTGCGCTGCCTTCTGGGGGATGAAGCGCCCGCTACTGCGGGACTAATGAATTCCGTCACCGTAAGCGCGCCGCTGGGGACCATCGTCAATGCGAAGCATCCCGCGCCGGTGGCGGGTGGCAATGTGGAGGCAAGCCAAAGAATTACGGATACACTTCTGCGCGCACTTGCAAAGGCTGCGCCCGAGCGCGTCCCCGCGGCAAGCTGCGGCACCATGACCAACCTTACCGTGGGTGGATTCGACCATCGCACCGGCGCCGCATTTACTTACTACGAGACTGCAGCCGGTGGCATGGGTGCACGTCCGGGCATGGATGGCATCGACGGTATTCATTGCCACATGACCAACTCGTTGAACACGCCCATTGAAGCGCTCGAATATGCTTACCCCTTCCGCGTGCGGTCTTATAGTTACCGCAAAGGATCGGGAGGCCGGGGCCAGTTTCGCGGCGGCAATGGGTTGGTCCGCGAAATTGAATTATTGGCTGATTCGCAGGTTACGTTTCTCTGCGACCGGCGCAAGTTTGCTCCTTACGGATTGGCTGGTGGCGAACCTGGCGCCAAAGGCTGGGAGATGATCGAAAAATCAGATGGCCAGACAACACGGCTGCCTGGCAAGTGCACTCTCTATGCCAGCGCGCATGATGTAATCCACATTGAGACACCGGGCGGCGGAGGATGGGGCGATCCCGCCAACCGGAAATAACCTCCCCGCGTAACAGACCGGTCGATGGTTCGCTAGGCCCGACACCACCAAAGACCTCAGACTATTTACTCGGCGCCGTGATATACGGAACGTTCTTTCCCATGAAAGGCATATCCAGCTTCACCTTCTGTCCTCTAAGTGGCGACCAGGGTTCAAAGAAATAGCCCCGCTCGTCAAAGCCAATACCAAAGTGGCCGGTGAAGAGTGCATCCACTCCTTGCCAGTTCTCGGGCAAGTAGCCTTCGCCGCGACCGCGCGAGCCGTCCCACTCATAGAATGCGCTGCCGACCGGGTTCCGCTGCCGCTGCCCCGGCAGATCGATCCCGGCGTTGAATGTTCCCGCTTCATAGGAGCGCATCAACGGCCACAGCAGACGTTCGGCGGCGTCATATTGCCCGGTTTGGTAGAGCGCTTGGATGAAGTAGTATTCGTACGGCTGCGTGGCGCCACCGTTCATGTAGATCTGCCACGTGTCCGTTCCGTCGGGCTTCTTGGGAGCGCCACTCGTGCGCGGTACATAGTCCGCCGGGCTCATCGGAATCAAGTTCGTCGGCAGTCCCAGTTGGAAGGAGTGGAATCCTATGCTCTCCATCTTCGCCAGCAACGTTTGCAGGATCGTCTTCGCCTGTTCCGGCGGCACCAGTCCCTGGTAAATCGCGAAGCCATTCACCCACGGAAACATCTCATCGTGCAGTTTCCCATCCGGCGATCTCCAGCCCGCCAGCACGCCGGTCTCAGGATTGAAGAAGGTCTTGAAGTAAACAGCTTTGATCCTGTCCGCGTCCTCTTGGTAACGCCTCGCCCTGTCCGGCCGTCCCGCCAGGGTTTCTAAGTCGGCCATGCAGCGAAAAGCGCGATAGTCGGCTGCGTTCGAGAATGCGTCTGGACCCTCAAAGTCATAAACGTCGAACCACTCGCGGCCTGGCTCATTTACAAGGCCATCAGGGCCGAAGTGCGTTTCAATACGATCCGTAACTGCCTCCATCGGCTTGAGCCACTCCTGTAATTGCGGCATGCCGCCAATCGTGCGAATCACGTACCAGGCAGAAATGACAAGATAGGCGGGCGTCTCCCGGGAGGACTTCCAATCGGGAGAGTAGACATTCACGTTAGGCATCATATAGCCGCGCACGCCCTTGAAGTAGCGGTCGACCGAAGCGCCCACCAGGGCCATCGGCGATATGCCGTCTTCAAGATGCGGAGCGAAGACCGCCTGCTCTGCGTAGAAAATCATGGCCAGGCCGCAGTTGATGCTCATCACACTATTGCTGACAACGCCGGTATCTTGCCGCCATTGCGTCATGTTCAGCGAGTATTTCGGCAGTCGTTCAAGCCGCGCATCGCGGCTCATCAGCTCCGGCAATGGCTCAACGCCGCGCACCGCAAAATGCAGAGTCGCCCGCCATGGTTGTGGCCCGATCGCATTCAGGCCGTCTTCGCTCACCGGCTGGTGAGGCGTGATGTCAACCAGATACGAAGTCGCCGGAAAGAGGGAGGATGGTTTGCGATAGAAAGCGGCGGCATCGCCGGCGCCTGTAATATAGGCCGTCCCGAAATCCGATGCAGCCAGATAGGTTGGCAGGCTCACATAGTTAGTTAATTTTGAAGGATGGCAGACGAACGTCGTCGGCGTTTGATTGGCCGCAAAATCGAACCGGAACAATCCGCCGCGCATCATCACAGGGTGATTCGCTTTGGCTGCCAGCGCCAGATCGAATCCTTGAGCTTCAAATCGGATCGACACTTGCTCGTATACGCCTGGCGCCAGCTCAACCGGAGCATATTGGATCAGATTTCCCGTGCGAGTCAGTGCGCTGGTGCCAAGCGGCGTCGGATTTTGAAACGGCCGGTCCAGCACTGGGTAGGCTCCACTGCCTTCAAGAAGATTCACGCCCAACTCACCTTTACCGAGAGAATCGAGCGCGAGTGACAGGATTCGCGGAGAGGACTTGTCGAGCACCAGCCGGTACCAGGGAGTGCTGATCGCTATGGTCTGGCCCGACTCCTCGATCTTCGGAATCAGCATCTTCGGAACAAAGTTCGTCTGAGAGAGACCGGATTGCAGCGTGCTGCTACCACTCGCAGACGCGCTGACGGGCGAAGTAGCTACGTCGGCAGAGACATCGGAACCGAAGACTTCCAGTTGCGCAAGTTCGGCGATCCAGGACTGCGGCGTTTCGTGCGCTCGAGTCCGCTCGATCACCACACGAATGTTATCTGTAACTACCGGCGCGAAGCGCACGGTGTAGGAAAGTGTCCGCGGGTCAAACTGGGGTTGTTGCTCGCGACAAAACGTGTGGAACGCGGTGTTATCGCGCGCCTGATACTCGAGTGCGAACTCTACCGGGCTGGTTTCCATGCTTGCCGCATGCAGAACCACCTTGTCGATCCGTCGCATCGCCGGGAAATGTATCCATACCCACTGCGGCAAATGTTGGAACTGGTTGCTGGCCCAATGGCACGGCCCCACTGCATCGGAGGCATCCGCCCCATGATTCACCGGGCACGGTATCTGCTCTTCCGCCTTTTTGCTGCGAAATTGAAACGAGCTGACCTCGACCTGCACGCCCGGCTCACGCGCCGATGCAACGTCACGGTAGCTGCCAGTAGTCTGGCTGTTTCCTGCTTGGCAGCCCATGAACGCAACGGCAATCGTCAGATACGCGATTGCCCAGCGGGCCGATCTGGTTGGCAAATTTCGTGCGACGTAGACGTTTATTGAGCCCCCTTCCTTCTCTTCCGGCCGCTGAATGTCATATCGATAGGTTTTACAGGTCTTCCTGCACCTTCATCACCAGGCTGGTGATGGTTTCATTCCCGGCCAGAAGCATCTGGTGCGGTGTTCCGGCAGGGATGTGCGCAATGTCCCCGGCACGGAGTTTTCGGCTCGTCCCGCCCGCAATCGACCTGCCGCGCGTTTCGCCGGGAGCGGTGATGCGCGCACCCTCCACCACTCCGCCTGTGACCAGCGTCGCCGATCCCGCGAGCACGCAGAACAGATCGGCGAAGCGCCCGTGCACCTCCACTTCGCCACTGCGGCTGCGGAACGACAGCATCGCATGGTGCTGCGGATACTCCTTCAGCGTCTCCGAGGCTGATCCGTCACTGTGCTTCGCCATCTTGCGCAGATACGCACCGCGCTCCAGCAGCACCGCATGCGGCCAATGATCGACGGGGTCTTTCGGTGCCTTCGGCCCGATCTCATCCAGCCCGATATCCTTCAGGATCTCTTTCGACAGATCCACGATCTCTTTTCCTCTCTCGCAGCTATGCGCTGGCCTCTCAGAGCTTCGCCAGTTTCCGTGCTCGCTCAAACACTCTCAGAAACATCGGTCGCGTCAGTTTCCCTGTATTCGTGTTCTGCAGCGACGGATGATAGCTGGCGATTGCCATCAGTCCACTGGGCAGCGTGTACTCCGCGCCGTGCCCGAAGACGTACGCTTTGCGTGAAGGCAGCTTTCCAATTCGCGCTTCGTGAGCGAGCAGGCCTTCGAAGGCAATGCGCCCCAGGCAGACCACCACGCGCAGATTCTTGAGCAAGCTGATCTCTTCGTCGAGCCATCGGGTGCAGTTGCGCAGTTCTTCGGGGGTGGGCTTGTTGTCCGGCGGTGCGCAGCGCGCCACTGAAGTGATCCACAGCCCTTTTAATTCCATCCCGTCATCGCGCCGCGTGCCGACCGCCTGCGAGGCAAATCCCGCCTCGTGCAATACCGGATAGAGAAAATCTCCCGATCCATCTCCCGTGAACGGCCGCCCCGTCCGGTTCGATCCATGCGCTCCCGGCGCCAGCCCCAGCGCCAGCACGCGGGCCAGCGGATCGCCGAAGGAGGGAACAGGGCGACCCCAGTATTCCCACTCGCGATAGGCGCGGCGGCGCACTTGCGCTACGGAGGTGCAATGCGCCCGCAGCCGCGGGCATAGCTCGCACGTGACGATGCGCTCGTTGAGCGATACCAGTGTTGTGGCTGCGGCCATGGCTGAATTCTATCGCCGTGGGCTTTGGCTCCGAAAACCGCCGCAGAACGGGGAGAAAAACCCCGCTTTGCGCCGAAAGGCCCAATTTGCGCCTACGGAAGGCCTATTTTTCTGCGGGTACAGACCCGGGACATGCCTGACAGATCGAACCGGGGACCGTGCGTGACATACTGGTTTTGTCAACGCAATCGAATCCAACGAAACGAGTGGTAAGCATGGCCGGAATGCCTAACCCGGAGTTCCTGCGCCGCGCGATTGCGCTGGCCACGGAGAATGTGACTTCAGGCAAAGGTGGGCCGTTTGGCGCGGTGATCGCGCGGAACGGCCAGATCGTGGGAGAAGGCGCGAACTCGGTGACCACAACCAACGATCCCACGGCGCACGGCGAAGTCAACGCCATCCGCGCCGCGTCACGAGCGTTGGGAACCTTTACGCTCGTGGGCTGCGATCTGTACACGAGCTGCGAGCCGTGCCCGATGTGCCTGGCCGCTGCCTACTGGGCGCGCATCGATGCGGTTTACTACGGAGCCAGCGCTGCGGATGCGGCGCGTGCCGGGTTTGACGATGCGTTCCTGTATGACGAGATGCGCAAGCAGGCGGGCGAGCGCACACTGCCCGCAATGCAACTGCTGGGCGATGAAGCATGGAGCAGCTTCGCCGCGTGGATCGCCTCGCCCAACAAGATCGAATACTGACCACGCTTCGCGATCGATTGCGCAAAGCCTGCCCCAACTGTGCAAGAGCCGGATTCTCGCTTCAGGGTTGTTTCGGCGTAGCGCTCTGCTCGTTCAACAGAATGCGCAACGGGTTTAGCGGGCCAAGCGGGATCAGGTCGAACTCCATGAGCTTCGCCTTACCTAGCGGCAGCGCTTCAAGCAGCGCATGTGCTTCGTCGGTGGATTGGACGTTGAGCACAAAGACCACGCCCGGCTGATCCTGGCGCGTGTACCACTGATCGATCTTGCCGCCCAGATAGAGCCGCACGGTGTCGGCAACCTCGGACGGCATGATGGTGCGCCTCTGATCGGGCGTCATCGTAGTCGCCAAATGCCCGATCGCGAGCACCTTGGTTGTGGGCACGGGAACGGAAAGCGGGGAAGCCGGAGCTTGGGCAATGGCGAAAACGGGCGATGCGATGGCGAGGAGGACCGCGAAACAGAACGCGATTTTCATGAAATCTCCTGGTGAATCGGGATCGGATTAAATGAGTTGTGATTGAGGAATCGAGACGTTAATTCCTTGCCGGAGAAGATTGGCAGTAGCGCTTCCAGCACTCTGCTCAGCCGTATTTTTCTCCCCATCGCTTGAGCGCTATCAGCACCGGACCCAGCTCGCGGCCTTTTGCCGTGAGCGAATACTCCCAGCGTGGCGGATGCTCCGCGTAGAGCGAGCTCTCGACCATTGCGTTTTTCTCCAGCTCCTTGAGCCGAGCGGAAAGCACGCTCGGGGTGAGTCGCGGCAGAGTTTCCGCGAATTCCTGGAACTTCTGCGTCTTTTGCAGCAGCAGGTTGCGCAGGATCAAGATCGTCCAGCGGTCGCCGATGACGTCGAGCGCGCGCGCAACCGGACATGCCATTGAATAATTCCGTGCCAACTGCCTGACCTCTAAATGAACTCTAGCACACTGACTATGAAAAACATAGTTACAATAAAAATAAGACTCACTCAATTCCAGCAAGCTGCGTCCTTGATCGTGCGACCCGTTCTTGACCCGGCGTGTCAGCCTTCCGTATGCTGACCACCGGCATGATCGCCGAATTTCTCGCATGAGCGCCGTTGCCGCAACTACAAATTCCGCGCCACGACTCGCAGCCCGGCCGCTGCTGGTGCGGCGCGCCGCGGTGCTGGGCGCGGGAACGATGGGCTCGCGCATTGCCGCGCATCTTGCCAATGCGGGAATTCCGACGCTGCTGCTCGATTTGCCTCCGGCATCCGATGTTGCGGCGCGGGCGCTCGGCGGGCTCGCGAAATCGAAACCCGCTGCGTTATTCGAGCCGTCATTGGCGGGGCTGGTCGCGCCGGGCGACTTCGACGCGGACCTCAAGAAGATTGCCGAATGCGACTGGGTGATTGAAGCGGTCGCGGAGAATCTCGAGATCAAGACGGCCCTGCTATCGCGCGTAATGCCCCACCTGGCCGCGCACGCCATTCTCACCACAAATACGTCGGGCCTGCCGATCGCGCGCATTGCCGCGGCGCTGCCCGCGCTGGGAGGGCGGTTCTTCGGAACGCACTTCTTCAATCCGCCGCGGTATATGCGGCTGCTTGAAGTGATTCCCGCGCCGGGCGCGGACGCCGCGCTGCTGGCGGCCTTTGCGGCGTTCGCCGACCGCACGCTGGGCAAGCAGGTTGTTTTTGCGCACGACACGCCGAACTTTATCGCCAACCGCATCGGGATCGTGGTGATGTTCAACGCGGCGAACCTGATGCTCGAGCAGGATATGACGATTGAGGAGGTGGACGCGCTGACTGGTCCGGCGCTGGGCTGGCCGCGCACGGGGACGTTCCGATTGGCCGATCTGGTCGGAATCGACGTGCTGGCGCATGTGGCCGCGAATTTTCCCGAGGGTGTAAGCGGCGGAAAGTTTTCGGCGATTCTCGAAGAGATGGTAAAGCGCGGCTGGATCGGCGACAAGGCTGGGCAAGGCTTCTACAAAAAGGTTCGCGGCGTGGATGGAAAGGAAGAGCGGCAAGTTCTCGATCCCGCGACCTTCGAGTATCGGCCGAGCGCAAAACCGGCGCTGCCTTCACTCGAGATGGCGAAGAATGCGGCGACGACGGGAGGACGGCTGAAACTACTCCTGGGAAACAATCCTGCGAAAGACAAGGCCGCGGCGTTTTTGTGGCCGTTTCTTTCTGCCTTGTGGAATTTTGCCGCCGAACGCATCGGCGAAGTTGCCGACGATGCGCCGTCGATTGATGCGGCGATGCGCGCCGGATTCAACTGGGAGCTGGGGCCGTTTGAAATGTGGGATGCGGCTGGAGTCACCCAAACCGTTGCGCGCATGCGTGAACTTGATCTCCCTATCGGCACCGCAACCCGCAAACTTCTCGAGGATGAGGGAGCCGATGCCTCCTGGTATTCCTCTGCCGGTCCGCAGTGTTTCAATCCTGTCACCGGACACTGGGAATCCATTCGCGCTATCGTCGGTCACGCGCGAATCGCCGATTTTCGCAGCGCGAATGGCGTCGTGCGTTCGAATTCCGGCGCATCGCTCATCGATCTGGGCGACGGGGTGGGCTGCATCGAGCTGCACTCGCTGAAGAACGCGATTGGCGGCGACGTGCTTTCGCTGATTTCGTCGGTGCTGCGTCTTGATTCGGAAGCGGTGCGCGATTTTGCCGCGTTTGTGATTTGCGGCGATCGCGATAACTTTTCTGTAGGCGCGAACCTGATGCAGCTGCTGCTGGCGGCGCAGGAGGGCGAGTGGGACGAGCTGGCGCAGGTGATCCGCCACTTCCAGCAGATGACGGCGGCGATCAAGTTCTGCCCGCGGCCGGTGGTGGCCGCACCGTTTGGGCTGACGCTGGGCGGCGGCGCTGAGATCTGCCTGCACGCGGCGCGGCGGCAGCCGCATGCGGAGACCTACATGGGATTGGTGGAGGCGGGCGTGGGGCTGATTCCCGCAGGCGGTGGAACGAAGGAGATGCTGCTGCGCGCCTTTGACGCGGCGGTCGCCCTTGCGCCGCCGGATCCGAAAGATCCGCCATCGCGCTTTGCGCAGTCGGCCGAACTTGCAACGGCGGTGCGGCGCGTGATGGAGACGATCGGCATGGCGAAGGTATCGAGCTCGGCCGCGGAGGCGCGTGCGCTGGGTCTGATGGGAACAGCCGATCGCGTGACGATGAACCGCGAGCGGCTGCTGCTGGACGCAAAGGAGCAGGCGATTGCGCTGGCCGAGTCCGGCTACGGCGCGCCGCAGCCGCGCGTGGTGCCTGCGGGTGGAACGGCGGTGCTGGCGACGCTGGAGACGGGAATTTTTCTAATGGGTGAGGCGGGCTACGCCTCAGCTCACGACCAGAAGGTCGCGCGATGGGCAGCATACATTCTGGCGGGCGGGCGGGTGACGCCGGGCGCGCTGGTGACTGAGGACTACCTGCTGGACCTGGAGCGCGAGGCGTTTCTTTCGCTCTGCGGCGAGCGGCTGACGCAGGAGCGGATCGCGCACACCCTGAAGACGGGCAGGCCATTGCGCAACTGAATGCGCTGTGAATGCGGCGAAGTTGCGCATCGGCAACGCAGGGCATAGAGTTCTGGTTGAGAGCTCTGATGCCAGCTTCGCGAAGCAGGAAGCCATTCAAATGGGTCACGCTTGCGGCATCTCTGCTTTTCGCGCTTTCGCCACTCGCCCCGCAGGACGATCCCTCGCAATTCGACACGACGGGCCAGGCCACGGTGGATGGGCGCACGACGCGTTACGTGGTCCGGCATCTGCCGCCGAGTGCCTATCCGCAGATTCCGCTGCCGATCCTGGACAAGCTGACGAGCCGCGGCTGCCTGATTCCGCAGACCTATGAAGCGCACCAGCCGGAGAATGTGGTGCACGCGAGCCTGGAGCACGCGGGCTCTTCGGACTGGGCGGTGCTGTGCAGTGTGACCGGAACGGTTTCGCTGCTGGTGTTCTTTGGGAGCGGCGACAGCGAGCCGTTGGCGCTGGCGACGGCGCAGGAGACGGCGCGGCTGCAGGCGCACGGAGCGGATGCGACCCTGGGATTCAACTGGGCGATCGACCCGGCGACACCCGATCGGGTTCATCAGGCGCAGCGGAACATGCACAATCCACCGCCGCGGCCGGATCACGACGCGCTCGCGGACTCCGTGCTTGAGGGGAAAACCGTTTACCGATTTTTCGCGAACGGCTCGTGGACGACTCTGGAGACGCAGGATTAGTGAGCCAGCAAATCAGCGAGGCGGCGAGTTAGCAAGCTAGCAAGTTAGCGCGTGATCGGTTGGCGTGGCTGCAAGCGTGTGATCGAATCGCGCGGGCGTTGAATTTCATCGAATGAGCGGAGCGGGGAGGGGATTTCAATGCCGGAAGCTGTGCTGGTGAGCGCCGTTCGCACCCCCGTGGGCCGCGCGCCCAAGGGCGCTCTGGCGACGACGCGCCCCGACGATCTTGCGGCAATTGCATTGCAAGGCGCTTTGCACAAGGTGCCGCAGCTTGAGAAGGCGGCCATCGATGATGTGATCCTGGGGTGCGCGCAGCCGGAGGCGGAGCAGGGATGGAACATTGCGCGGATGGCTGCGCTGCGCGCGGGTTTTCCGGTGGAGATGCCGGGCGTGACGGTGAACCGGCTGTGCGCCTCGGGCCTTGAGGCGATTGCGCTCGCCAGTCAGCGGATCCGTGCGGGTGGCGCGCGGGCAATTGTGGCGGGCGGTGCGGAGTCGATGAGCCTGATCCCGATGGGCGGCGGCAAGCCGAGCCCCAATCCATGGCTCGCGGAGAATTATCCGGCGTCGCTGCTGACGATGGGGCTGACAGCGGAGCGCGTGGCGCGGCACTACGGCGTTTCGCGCGAGGATCAAGACGCGTTTGCGCTGGCGAGCCACGAGAAGGCGCTGGCGGCGCAGGCTGCGGGGCGATTTGCGGAGGAGCTGATTCCGGTTGCGGTTGCAACCACAACGCCCGCTGCGAAAAATGGAAAGCCGGTGACGATGGAGACCGTGTTTGTAGCGGATGAAGGACCGCGCGCGGATACATCGGCGCAGGCGCTGGCGCAGCTGAAGCCGGCTTTTCATGCGCAAGGGTCGGTGACGGCGGGCAATTCTTCGCAGACCTCGGACGGCGCGGCGGCCGCGGTGCTGATGGAAGTGGGATTTGCGCGCGAACTGGGGCTGCAGCCGCTGGCGCGGCTCATTGCGTATTCCGTGACGGGATGCTTGCCGGAGGAGATGGGCATCGGGCCGATCACCGCGATTCCAAGGGCGCTGAAGGCGGCGGGGCTGACGCTTGAGGAGATCGGGCTGATCGAGCTGAACGAGGCGTTCGCGGCGCAGGCGCTGGCGATCATCCGCACGCTGGGGCTCGATGCGGGACGCGTGAATGTGAATGGTGGCGCGATTGCGCTGGGGCATCCGCTGGGATGCACCGGGGCGAAGCTGACGGCGACGCTGCTGGCGGAGATGGGGCGGCGGCAGGTGCGCTACGGCATGGTGACGATGTGCGTGGGCGGCGGGATGGGCGCGGCCGGGATTTTTGAGCGGCTGTGAGCGCCATCCTGATTCTCGACGAAGGTACCTCTGCACTTGATTCCGCTTGACTGCGTTCAGTTTGCGAAGAATTTGCCGCGGCCGCCGTTGGCCCAGGGATTGTAGTGGAGCGCGAAGTTGCAGCGGTCCTGCGTGCTGGGGTGGTCGTAGAGCCAGAATTCGATGAGCGGGCTCGGGTTGGGGTCGTCGAGCCATGCGGCGCCGAGCGCGTTGAATGCGGCGACGGCGGTTTGTTGCGGGTCCGGGACGAGGCCGTGGATTGCCTCGAGACCGTAGACATCGGCTTGGTGCTCGAAGTGGCGATGGATGGCGTTGTCGACCGGCTGGAGCAGGAAACTGACGATAGTGATGGCGAAGAGCAGCACGACGAAGCCGGTGCGTGAAGCGGCGTCGGATGCGCCCCAGGGCGCGCCGAATCGGCGGACGAGCCAGGCTGAAAACGCGGCGCAGCCCCAATAGATAAAGAAGAGCGCGGCGGCCGAGAGCGCGATGCCCTTGGGCAGGTGGTGCAGGACGTAGTGGCCGCTCTCATGGCCGAAGACGAACATCACCTCGTCATCGGGAATGCGGCCCGCCGTTGTATCCCACACCACAATGCGTTTGGTGGCGCCGATGCCGGTGACGTAGGCGTTGAGGCCGTTCGTCTTGGCGCTGGCTTTCATCAGGTACATGCGATCGGGCGGGATGTTGGTGCCGGTGCGTGCGACGACTTTCTCGAGTTCGGCCACGAGCGCGGCGTGGTTTTGCTGGAGCGGCTCGTATTTTTCGAAGAGGGGCTCGATGAGCGGCTCGATGAAGACGCTGGCGACGAGGATGGGTACCGTGACGACCCAGAGTCCCAGCCAGTAGCGGCGCGGCCAGCGGCGGACGATCCAGTTGAAGAGCAGCAGGATGGGCGTGCCGATGACGAGCGTCAGCCCCAGCGCCTTGGACTGATCGCCGAACCAGCCGGACCAGGATTGCACGCTGATGCCGAAGCCGCGGCTGTAGTGATGGCCGATCATGTCGAGCGGCAGGCCGGCGAGGGTCGTCAAGGCCAGGAAGACTGCGAAGAACAGGCAGCCCTGCAGCCAGCGCTGCGCGGCGATGCGCTGAGTCCAGTGCTCGATTGCGGCGGCGAAGCGGGCGGCGAGCAGAAGCCAGAGGAAGACGATGCCCCAGATGGAGCTGGCGAAGTCCAAAATGTTGCGGATGCGGCTGAGCGCGATGGCCTTGGCGAGCTTATCCGGTGGCAGCGTGTAGGCCTGCTGCGGGGTAGAGGTCTGCCCGGCCTGGCTGGCCTGCGCGGCGGGGTGTGTTGGGGTCTGAGCGGGCTGGATCGGCGATGCCTGAGCAATCGGGAGGGGCTGACCGGGCGCAGGCAGCGCTCCGATGGCGATGAAGAGCGCCACGCAGAGACCCAGCGGTAACCTGCCCATAAATCTCATAAGATGATCTCCAGCTAACCTTATTCTCTGAGACAATTCAATATACAGATGCTCCATAAAGAATTCCTTCGCCTTATAGCAGCCGCATTCCGGGCCAATATACGACCTCTGGCAGCTTCCTTCGCTCTCCTCACCGCCGCGGCCCAAGTGGCTGCAGCAACGGTCCCCGCCGGGCAGCCTTCTCCGGTTTTGCTCGATACCATGAGCGCCGAGCTGCATCGCGCGTTTACCTCACTGGGCAAGGCGGGCGATGACAAGCAGTTGCCGCCCTACTTCCTGAGCTACACGGTGAGCGACACAAACTACGTGACTGTGCGCGCGGAGTACGGCGCACTGGCCGACAGTTCGGCGAACCACGTGCGAGTGGCCGACGTTCAGGTGCGCATTGGCGAGGCCAAGCTCGACAACACGCACGGAACGCATCGCGCTTCCGCGGTGAACAGCCTGCAACTGCCGCTGGGCGATGATCGCGCGGCCCTTTCGCGCTCGCTGTGGCTTGCGACCAACGCCGGCTACGGCAACGCGCTGGACAATTACATGCGCGTCAAGACCGAGGCGGAAGTGCGCGCGAAGGAAGAGGACACTTCTCCCGACTTCAGCCAGCAGACTGCGCAGACGCACGTCGGCAGCGTGGCTCCGCCGATCGCGATCGATCGCAGCGCGTGGGAGCAGCGGGTAAGGGAACTGTCCAAGGTGTTTCGCGGTTACCCGGACGTTTACCAGAACATGGTGTTGCTGAACGTGCAGAACAGCACGGACTACTTTGCTTCCTCGGAGGGCTCGCGGATCGTAGCGCCGCATCAGTTGGCGCGACTTGTGGCCGTCGCGGTGACGCGCGCCGACGACGGCATGGATCTTTTCCGCGAGCAAACGTTCGAGGCGGAGACGGTCGACGGACTTCCCAGCCAGGCAGAGCTTCTGAGCGCGATGCAAAAGCTCGGCGAAAGCCTGGAAGCGCTGCGCAAAGCACCAGTGACGGAGCCGTTCGATGGGCCGGCGATTCTCTCGGGGCGCGCATCGGCCGTGTTCTTTCACGAAGTGCTCGGGCACCGGCTGGAGGGGCAGCGCCAGCGCGGCGACGAAGAGGGCCAGACATTCACGAAGGAGGTTGGGAAAGATATCCTGCCGGACTTTCTTTCTGTCGCCGACGATCCGACAATCTCGAAGTTTGGCAACATCTGGCTGAGCGGCAGCTACCAATATGACGACGAGGGCCAGAAGGCCGAGCGCGTGGACCTGATCCAGGACGGCGTGCTCAAGACGTTTCTCATGTCGCGGCTGCCGATTGCGAGCTTTGGCGCCTCAAACGGCCACGGGCGCGCGGAGACCGGCCACGTGCCGACGGGGCGGCAGGGAAACTTGATCGTGACGTCGACGAAATCGGTGCCGGACGCGAAGCTGCGTGAGGAGCTGATCGAGGAAGCGAAAAAACAGGGCAAACCCTACGGGCTCTACTTCGAGGACATCTCTTCGGGATTCGCGGTGACGCAACGCAACTCGCCGCAGGCCTTCCAGGTAATCCCACTCGTCGTATGGCGCGTGTATGTAGACGGGCGGCCCGACGAGCTTGTCCGCGGAGTGAGCATTGTGGGCACGCCGCTGGCCGCGATGAAGCGCATCGTGGCGACGGGCGACAAGAGCGAAGTCTTCAACGGAGAGTGCGGCGCGGAGTCGGGCACCATCCCCGTGAGTGCGGTAGCACCGGCGATGCTGGTGAGCGAAATGGAAACGCAGCGCCAGCCGCAAGGCACGGCGCGGCCGCCGATTCTAGCCATTCCCGGCGCGGACTCGCAAGTGAAGGACGGGCAATGATACGGGCACGCCTCTTCACGGGCTGCGCAGCTGCCAGCTTGATCGTGTTGTGCCTTTCCGCGCCGATGCTGCGCGCCGCCGACTCGCGCGCCGCTGACTCACCTATCGACCCGCGCACTCCTGACACGCGCGCCGAAGCAGAAAAAGACCCGGTGCTCGCAGCGATGCTCACCGAGATGGACCGCAGCATGAGCCAGCTGCAGCTCAAAGGATTTGCCAAGCCGTTCTTCATCCAGTACCGCATTGAAGAGGTCGAGGATTTTACGACCAAGGCCGACTTTGGATCGAGCGAAGGGCCAAACCGCGCGCACCAGCGCATTGCGCGCGTGACGGTGCGCGTGGGCGATAACAAGACCGACAGTTCGGGCGGCCGCGGCGACGGATCGATTGAGCTGGTCGTGCTGGACAACGACCCGGTCGCGCTGCGCTCGTCGCTGTGGTCGGCGACCGACCAGGTGTACAAGGCGGCGCTCTCGGCCCTCGCGCAGAAGCAGGCAGAGCTGAAGCAGGTGCAGACGCCTCCGCAGGCTGACGACTTCAGCCAGGAGAAGCCGACTATTTCGCTGGCTTCTCCGGCGGCACTGCACGTGGATGAAGCGGCGTGGGACCAGCGCGTGGCGCGCGCCAGCGGCCTCTATCGCACGGACGCTGCAGTGAGCGCGACGCAGCGCGACATCCAGTATTCGTCGGCGAGCTTTCATGCGCGCGCCGTGACCACATGGCTGGTGACGAGCGAGGGCACGATCGTGCGCAAGGGCGCGACCGAGTTCCAGGAAACGTTCGGAGCGGGAACGCAGGCCGCGGATGGGATGCGGCTGGACCGGTCGTACTCAACAGCCGGGGTGATGGCGAGCGATCTGGATTCGGAGGCGGAGTTCGATAAGCATGCGACTGAAGAGATCACCTCACTGGCCGAGCTGCGCAAGGCGCCGCTGGTGGAAGAGGAGTATCACGGACCGGTGCTGCTGAGCGCCGACGCAGGAACGGAGACGCTGCGCTCGCTGCTGGCGTCCGGCGTGATCGCGACGCGGCCGGCCCTGGGCACGGAGGCGCGCACGACCGGGCCGTTTGCATCAAGTTTTCACGCGCGGGTGATGCCGGATTTCATGAATGCGATCGATGATCCCTCGCTGAAGACCTACAACGGCACCCATCTGGTGGGAGCGTACGCGGTGGACGACGAGGGCGTGCCGGCGCAGGCAGTGACGCTGGTGACGGATGGAAAGTTCGAGAGCTACTTGATTGGGCGGCAGCCGGTGCGCGACTTTCCCCACTCGAACGGTCATGCGCGGGCGGGCATTACGGGACCGGCGCGGCCGATCATCGGCGTGCTGAAGATCACGGCGGGGAACGGGCTGAGCGACGCGGACCTGAACAAGCGGCTGCTCGATATGGCGAAAGATCGCGGCCTGAAGAGCGTTTATTACGTGCAGACGATGGGCGGGGAGCGGACGCCGCGGCTCCTCTACCGGATGAATGCCGACGGCACGCGCGAACTGGTGCGCGGCGCAGTGCTCGGTGATATCGACCAGCGTGCGCTGCGCTCGAGCGTAGACGCGGCGGGCAGGGAACTTTTTGTGGCGAACTATTTCGGCGATGCTCCCACAACGGTTCTGGGCCCCGCGCTGTTGTTCGATGACGCGACGGTGCGGCGCGCGAACGAAAAGAACGAGAAGCTGCCGTTTTATCCGCCGCCGGAGTAAGCCCGCCCGCGACGGCTGCCCGGGCTCCTTACAGCTTTGTCGGTTTCTTCTTCCACGCCCCCACGATCGCGCCCATAATCATCATGCCGATCAGCCAGAAACCGATATTGACGGCGAATGACGCATAGCTTCTCGCCGCAAAGATGTCCCCCACGGCGGAGAGCGGAATCACCACTCCGCCCCAAAGCAGTACGGCAGTCTTTGTACCGCGCAGTGCAGTCTGTGCGCCGGTCAACTGCGTGAATCTTGAGATCGTTCCGGCAATCAGACCTTGCGCCAATAGCGCCGCAAGCCACTGCAGCGTCGGATTCACCCCTGTGTGCTCAAGCCACGGGCGGTCGTGCCCGATGCCCTTCAGCCAGACGTCGAGAAACAGGGTGTACCAGGACGCTTCAAACAGAAAGCACGCCACCGCCGCCACAATAATCGCCAAGTAGTTCTGCCTGACGGACCTTATTCCCATCGGGGTTTCCATCGGCTCTTCGATCCTCCTCCACTGTGATCAAGCTACGCGTGCACCCGGAGATTTGCGGCGGGCGGCAAAACTGGAAGACCGGCCAGACTCGCCAAACCAAGACTCGCCAAACCAAGACTCGCCAAACCAAGACTCGCCAAACCAAGGCTCGCCTAACTCTGACTCGTCAGACTCAGGCTCGCAAGACATAGGCGCAAGCGCAACTCAATCGCCCGCAAACTACGCCCGCGCACGTCTTCGCTCGTTCGCGCGCATCATTCCTGCGAAGATCATTCACCCACTCGGGCGAGTCCAATCCCACTGCGTGGGATTCCTCGTCAGCAGGCAAACTGCGCGGCCGCGGAAATGTCATCTTTCCCGCACCCGTGGTGCATGTTGGCGCATCCATCCCAATAGAAGACATTTCGCGTAGAGGCATTTGGCCCCGCGTATGAAACCGTCAGCTTTCGGCCGCGCGCCCCGGAATTACCCACAGGCCGATAAGCGCAAACCAGCCAGTACAATCCGAACGGAGGAGATTTTCCCCTATGGCATACGAGTTACCACCGCTTCCTTACGACTACGCCGCGCTGGAGCCGATCATCGACAGCGAAACGATGCACCTGCACCACGACAAACACCACCAGGCGTACATCACCAACGTCAACGCCGCGCTGGCCAACCATCCCAATCTCGCCGCCAAGTCCGTTGACGACCTGATCAGCGACCTCAATGCGGTTCCCGAGGATATTCGCACCGCGGTGCGCAATAACGGCGGCGGCCACTCCAACCACAGCATGTTCTGGGCGATCATGGGTGCGCCGAACTCATCCGGTGTTGGCGGCAGCCCGAGCGGTGAGCTGGGGAAGCAGATTACCGCGGACTTTGGCGACTTTGAGGCGTTCAAGAAGACCTTCAATGAGACGACCGCGAAGCAGTTCGGCTCCGGCTGGGGCTGGCTGGTGTTTACCGGCGGCAAGCTCAAGGTGATCACGACCGGGAACCAGGATTCGCCGCTGTCGCAGGGACTGTATCCGATCCTCGGCAACGACGTGTGGGAGCATGCCTACTACCTGAAGTACCAGAACAAGCGGCCCGACTATCTCGCGGCCTGGTGGGGCGTGGTGAACTGGAGCGAAGTGAACAAGCGTTTCGAGAAGGCGAAGAAGTAAGCAGCGCGGAGACGCGGTGAAATCCGGCGTACCGGCGGCATGCGCTGCCGGTGCGCCCTCCTTATCTGAGGACTGATTTAATCTCATACGCCTGTGCGCTTGCGCGAATGTGAGCGCGATTGGTATCGGAAATTAACCGATGGCTGCAATCGTGAAGCGTGAGCGCTGCGGCGCGCGGAGGTGAGCAGAAATGGCAACGATCCAAATGCAGGTGCGGCCTGAAGATCTCTCCCAGGTCCCTACGAGCGCGGAGCGGATTCCCGAGCCCACGGTGATCACAATCTTCGGCGCCTCCGGCGACTTGACGAAGCGCAAGCTGCTGCCCGCGCTGTATCACCTGTTCCAGGCGAACCTGCTGCCCAGGCAGTTCGCGATTGTAGGCGTGGCGCGGCGGCCGCTGGGCGACGAATTTGCCAGGGACATGCGCGAAGGCATCGTGGATTTTGGCGGCGTGGACAAGGGCGACCGGAAGATCGACGACTTCATCGGCCACGTCAGCTACTTCGCGCTCAACTTCGACGATCCCGGACACTACGCGGCGCTGAAAGCGGAGTTGGATCGCATTGCGCAGGAAAAATCGATCGGTCCGGACCGCATGTTTTATCTGGCGACCGCACCGGAGTTCTTTGCAGGGATTGTGGAGAACCTGGGCGCGCAGCAGATGGCGCATGCGGAAAAAGGGCGCGTCGTCGTAGTGATCGAGAAGCCGTTCGGGCATGACCTGGATTCGGCGCGCGAGTTGAATCACCAGGTGAATGCGGTGTTCAACGAGAGCCAGGTGTTCCGCATCGATCACTACCTGGGCAAGGAGACGGTGCAGAACTTGATGGTGTTCCGTTTCGCGAACGGCATCTTCGAGCCGGTGTGGAACCGCAACTTCATCGATCATGTACAGATCACGGTGGCGGAGACGCTGGGCGTGGAAGGGCGCGGGCCGTTTTATGAGAAGGCGGGTGCGCTGCGCGACGTGGTGCAGAACCACATGATGGAGCTGCTGTCCCTGGTCGCGCTTGAGCCGCCGCCAAGTTTTGAGGCGGAGAGCGTGCGGCGCGAAAAGCTGAAGGTGTGGCAGGCGATTCCGCCGATCCCGATTTTGCACGCGGTGCGCGGGCAGTACGGGCCGGGGATCATCGATGGCGAGCGCGTGGTGGGCTACCGCGATGAAGAGCGAGTCGATCCGAATTCCGGTACGGAGACTTTTGCGGCGTTGCGGCTGCAGATTGAGAACTGGCGCTGGGCGGGCGTGCCGTTTTATCTGCGTGCGGGCAAGCGCATGAAGAAACGCGCGACCGAGATCAGCATTCTGTTCAAGCAGCCGCCGCTGCTGATCTTCAATCGCATGCAGTCGACTGGGCCGTGCCCGGATATTATGCCGAACCTGTTGTCGATTCGCATTCAGCCGGATGAGGGCATTGCGCTGCGCTTTGGCGCGAAGGTGCCGACGAGCTCGCAGATGGCGGTGTGCCCGGTGAACATGGATTTCGACTACGAGTCGGCGTTTGGAAAATCGACGGCCAACGGCTACGAGCGGCTGTTGCTGGACGCGATGCTCGGCGACCAGACGCTGTTCTCGCATCGCGACGGCGTGGAGACGAACTGGGCGCTGTATACACCGATCATCGAGGCGTGGGCCGCGAAGAAGCCGCAGGTGTTTCCGAATTACTTTGCGGGATCGTGGGGCCCGGAGTGCGCCGAGCATCTGCTGGAAAAGGACGGTGGCCGCGCGTGGCGCAACGACCTGGGCCGCAAGCCGCAGTAGAGAATGCCGCTTAGCTGCGTGCTTTCGGAATACAGCAATTCCGAAATTGCAATGGCCGCGCGGCGGCGAAGCGCTGCGTAGTGCGAAGGATCTCCCATGCGGACGCAAACCGAGAAAGCGCGCGCGTTTCAGGCGCTGCACCAGGGCGAAGGCGCATTCGTAATTCCCAACCCATATGACGTCGGCACGGCGCGGCTGCTGGCGCACTTGGGGTTTGCCGCGCTGGCGACGACGAGCGCGGGCTACGCTTTCACGGCGGGGCGGCCGGATCACGGCGTGACGCGCGAAGCAATGCTTCAGCACGTCGCGGCAATTGCGGCGGCGGTCGATCTGCCGGTCAACGGCGACCTCGAAAACGGCTATGGCCATTCGCCGCAGGACGCGGCGCAGACGATTTTGCTGGCGGCCGCGGCGGGGCTGGTTGGCGGGTCGATTGAGGATTCGACGAACGCGCCGAGCGATCCGATCTACGAGATCGGCCTGGCCGCGGAGCGCATTCAGGCGGCGGTTGAGGCGGCGCATGCGCTGGCGTTTCCGTTTACGCTCACGGCGCGCGCGGAGAACTACCTGAATGGACGGCCGGACCTGGACGATACGATCCGGCGGCTGCAGGCGTATCAGGAGGCCGGAGCGGATGTGCTCTACGCGCCCGGACTGACACGCAAAGAAGATATCGCCACTCTCATCCGCTCCGTCGACCGGCCAGTGAATGTTCTTGCCGGGCTCAGCGGCGAACTCGATGTAGCGGCGCTGGCCGGGCTGGGGGTGAAGCGCATTAGCGTCGGTGGCGCGCTCGCGCGAGCAGCAATCGGCGCATTTTTGAGTGCGGCCACAGAAATGCGCAACAAAGGGATGTTCACTTTTACGAATGCCGCCGCGAGCTCACGCGAGTTGAACGAGATTTTTGCGCGTTTCCCAGATCGCTGAATTCGGAGCGCTGACGCAACTTCGCTTTTTCACGGAGCGGGCGGCGCGGTTGGCGCAGCACGGCAAATATCTGCTACGCCGGCGCGATGAATCCTTAGCATCTTCCCGATCTAGGCGCTGCGCCGCACGGTTCCTGCATCCAACCGACGCAGGAGACAAGCAATGCGCCTGCGGACAATGCTTATTACAATCTTCGCCATTACAACCATCGCGGCGGGCTGCCGGAAGAACGCTGTCGATAAGAGCGCCTTTGAATCGGCGCTGAACAACTACTATGCCAGCCACCAGGAATGCCTGTGGAGTGAGCCCATCAAATTTCCCGTGCAGGCAGACACCTCCAACGACAGCCAGACGCAGGGCTTTGACGCGCTGACCGATGCGGGCCTGCTCAAGCGCACGCCCGGCGAGAAGCAGCGTTTCCTGATCGGATCGAAGCAGGTGAACAACTACGACCTCTCCGATAACGGACGCTCCGATTGGACGGCCGACGCCGCTCAACCCGGCTACGGAAACTTCTGCCTGGGCAGCCCCAAGGTGAAATCGATCGACAGCTATACACCGGGAGATAACTCTGACGCTTCGCAATACAGCGTGACCTATCGCTACGCGGTTTCGCTGCCGGGGTGGGCCAATAACTCTGAGATCAAGACGGCCTTCCCGCACGTGGAGAGAGCCGGCGACGGCCAGGAGGCAACGGCCACGCTCGCGAAGACTCAAGATGGATGGCAGGTGCAGAACGTTTCAAACCTGGGAGGCGTTGCGCAACCCTAGTTGAAGACGCGATCGATTTTGGTGTTCATTTCCCCCGTCCACTTCACCCATTCACCTCGCCCTGGACCGCTCGCTCTGCGCCGCCGAAGAGCGCCTTCAACGCCTTGATCACCCAGCGGACCAGGACGATCGTGATGAGGATCAGCACGCCGGCGATGGCTGCGGCAATGTACGGCTTCCACGTCGCCATCCAGGTGAGGAAAACCGCCAGCCCGTCCTCGCCTAGGCTGAGCGCCATATTCGAAAACGGCTCGGGAGAAGGCGTAACCGCGGCACGCACCGCGGTTTTTCCGCCATGCGCCACAAACGCGATCATCGCGCCAGCCAGCGCGGCGCCCAATTGCTCGCCCGGTGTCAGCGCCGCCGCCGCTTGATACGCCAGTACCGCCGCCACCGGCACGCGGATGAAGGTGTGCAGCGCGTTCCACACCAGGTCGAACGCCGGCACCTTATCCGCGAAAAACTCCACGCCAAATAAGGCCGTGCTCGCCGCAATCACCCACCAGTTGGCCAGCAGGTGCAGCGCAGGCGGCAGATCGATCGCGCCAAAGTGCCCCATCAGCCCCAGCGTGGCCACGGTGGCATACACATTCAGCCCCGCGGCAAAACTCACCGCGACCAGCAGCGCCACCACGTCGTGCCCCGTCCACTTCACCAAGCCAGTATATGCACCCGCCATACAGGTCCGGAGCGGATTTTGAGGCGCCCGAATTTACTGCGCCGTGCCGCCGTCGGCCGTGGCCGTACCGCTGCCTTCAGGGATGTTGAAGCCGTGCTCTGGATCGTAGCGATGCTTCTGCATCCACTTTTCGAACTCCACCGTCGGCTCCTGCTCCAGGTTCCCGTTGTGCGTGTGATAGGCCACGCCCATCGTCATGGTCGTTTTCATCACGCAGGAAGTCCTCGTCGCCGGCACCAGGATCTCCAGCTCGTTCCCCGGCTTCTTCCAGCGCGCCATGTAGGTCTCGTAGCCCATCGAGTTCATCAGCCGCGTGTCACACTCGTAGCTGAACTCGAACGCCGTCGGCACGCTGTTCTCATATAAGTTCGCGCGGCCTTCGCCGTCAACCCTGTTGAGGCCGCCATTCCAGTAGTGCGAGTGCGAATTGTGCGTGTAAATGTGCACGCGCAGCGGAAAATCCGCCGGGTTCTTGCCGCCCGCAAATGCAGCCAGCGAGCCCGCCAACGCAACCGCAAGACAACCAGCAACTGTCAATAACCTGCAACGCATGATTCCAACTCCTCCGTAAATGTTTTCGGCCGGCCGACGGAGAGGGCTGATCGGCGTGACTGATTTGCCTCTTAGGGATGATACAGCGTACTTTTCAAGTTGCAATGAATGCGGCAGGTCCCGGCTTCCCGCCACTCCTCAGCGCAACCCCCTAAGCACAACCTCGTGACCTGTTCCGCATCCCACCCAGAGCAGGTACACTCAGCTCTGCGCAGGAGGAGCAAAAGCATGATCGACCCAGGACGAAAAAAACGAGACGAGACAGGCCCCGGCTCGGCTGGCCAGTCGGGCGACATTCAGCGGTTGCCGGACAGGGCCTATGCCGATTCCGAGAGCGCCGAGGAGCTGGCCGAGGAGGGAAACGCCTTTGAAGCCGGGATCATCTCCGGAGTGGAAAACGCTCCCGATCCCGACGTCAGCGAGGTCCACACCCGCCAGGTGCCCGAAGACGACGTCCCGGAAGAGTACCTCGACAACAATACCGACGTGGGGTAGCTGGGTTGCACCTGGGCGCGTAATTGTTCTTGCGAGCAACGAGCCTCTCTGCGCAGGTCACCGAACCGGCAACAGGGGCCCAGGCGCGGTTGACGGCTGCGCTTCGGTGTAATACCCTCTGTATATACAAATGCGCTACGAGTGGGATCAGCGCAAAAATCGTGCGAATCGGCGAAAGCACGGAATCAGCTTTGAGCTGGCTTCGCTCGTCTTCGACGATCCGGATTGTCTTGTCGGCAAGGATCGCGTGGATGAGGCCGGCGAGCAGCGATGGCACGCGGCGCCGTGCCGATTGATCCGGAAACGGCGATGATCGTCCTGGTTGCGCATGTGTACAGATACCCGAGCGGCGAAGACTCGTCCCCGGGGACACCGAGGGAGGATCGCAATGGCGAAGAGATTATCCGCATCGTCTCGGCGCGGCGGGCTGGTAAGCATGATGTCAGAAGATATCAGGAACAGGAAGTCGACTGAGGCCGAGAAAGAGGTGCTTCGGCGCGGGGCTGCGAAGCAGGCCGCTGGCGATGATTCTGACATCGATTACTCCGACATTCCCCGCCTCTCGCCCCAGCAGCTCGCTCGCATGGTCCGCCTTCGCGGTCCCCGCCGCAAGGTCGCTGTCAGCGTCCGCCTCGATCCCCTCGTGCTTGATTGGCTCAAGTCCAAGGGCGAAGGCCACCTTACCCGCATCAACGACATCCTCACCAACCTGATGGAGATGGATCGCCGCACCGGGTCGAAATAACCGTCCCCGACCCTTACCTCATCACGAACCACGCGCAAGGCGCATTTGTCGTGGCCCTAGCTCTTCATCTGCGTTGCGATGCGTTCGATGGCGCGGTGAGCGGAGAGCACAGCGCCCTCCTGCCAGCCGACGAGATGCGACAGGTAGTCTCCGGCAAAGAAGGTTCGGCCCTGCGGCTTATCGAGCTGGGCGTACGCCGGGTCAGCCGACGAGGCGAGGTTGTTGGCGAAGCAGCCGAGCGAGTAAGGAATTTTCATCCAGCTCACGTAGATGGGTTTGGCGAGCAGATGAGACCGGCCGGGGTGCAGGGTTTCTACAGCGCGGCGGGATGCGTCCAGCTTGGCATCCACCGTGGGCAGAGCGCCGAAAGCGGTGGGCTTGCCGCTGCTGTCGCTTGGCAGGCCGGAGCCAACGCCGTAGTTGTCGTTGCGCTCCGGGCCGAAGCCGGCGACAACCACGCCGGTGGGCGAGAACATTTTGGCGCTGGGGTACCAGACCAGATCGACGGGTCCCTTGAGGAAGGAGATACCGCCGTAGATGTTTTCTTCCTTTTCCCAGAAGCGGGGCGACTCCCAGCCGATCTTGTAGAGCGCCGCCATGCTCATGCCGGTGAAGGCCTTCTGCGTCTCGGCGGAAAAGTTGTTTTTGGTGGTGGCGAGAACGGTGATGGGCATGGTGCAGATGCAGAAGTCGGCCGTAAGGGTCTTCTGCATTCCGGCTTCTGTGTAAGCGATGGTGGTGCTCTTGTCGCCGGTGGTGATCTCGCTCACAGGCGAGTTGTAGTGGAAGATGCCCGGCGGCAGCGCGCGGACGAAGCCGTAGGGGATGCGATCCATGCCGCCCACAGGCTGGAACATCGTAGCCTGCCAATCGATCGTATCCTCGTAGAACTCGCCATAGGAAAAGTTGGCTTCGAGCAGCTCGTGAAGATTGAGCGGGGTGCGGATGACTTGCGCCTTTGGTCCGGCGCCGGGGTAGGTGGTGAAGCCGGCGCGAGCGGAGCCGGTGTATTTGCCGGTCGCATCCAGGTCGCCAAAGCTCTTGAGAAAATCGAGTAGCAGGGAGCGGTCCTCCTGGCTGAGCTCGTCGTCGAGAGTGTGCTTGTTGATGGATTTGGCGAGCAGCTCGGCCAGGTAGCCGCGCGTATCGTAGACGGCCTGGCGCTGCTGCACGGGCTTGCCGCCATTGATCTTTGGGGACTGCATGAGGGCCGAGCGCGAAAAATTCACCTCAACCTCAACAGGCACGTCGAGCTCGTGGCAGTAGTTCAGCAGATGGGTGTGGATGGAGGGGATGCGCGCCGGACCCGGGTTGAGATAAGCGCCATCGGACCAGGTGCAGTCCTGCTTGAAGCCGTCAGTAAACTCCACCTTGGTGCCTTCGCGCACGCTCCAGCTCCGGCCGCCGGGGCGGCTGCGGGCTTCAAGAATGGTGCAGGTAAAGCCGGCCTTGCCGAGCTCATAGGCAGCCACCAGGCCGGCGATGCCGGCGCCGAGAATGGCGACGCTCTTGCCTTTACCAAAACTGGCATCGAGCGTGGGCAGGCTCGATGCGCCCACGGCAGGCATCAGGCCGAGGGCGTGCATCGCCGAGAATGCCGCGGAGTAGCCGCCCACCTGGGCGATGCGTTGGATGAAGACTCGTCGAGTAAGGCTCATAAGGTCCGGCTCCTGAATTTGAAGTGCGCTGCGGATGGTTTCAGAAAGCGGAGGGTCCGGCGACGGGGCGGGTGCCGCTCGATTTTGCTCCCCGGCAATTGCTACCGGTGAAGAAGTAGTGTAGCGCGGCGGGACGGCTGAGCGGCTTACTTGCTGAGCCACTGCCGCGGTCGCTGCGGCAAGATCGCAAACGTTGGGGACGCGGCAAACGCATCAGTTCTCGCTTCCCCCCTTAGAAGCCGAAGCCCTAGGAGGCTTCGGCTTCTCAAACTTCGGAATGCGAAAGAGTTTCTTCATCGTGTCCTCAAAGCCCTGCTTTCGTGCCCTCGCGGTACTCAGGCTTTGCCATTAGATTTTTGCCTTTTACCGCTTTCCAAATAAAGATCAGAACAATTGTTGATTGGAATTTTGTTTGGTAAAGACGTTTGTTACGTCGTAGCGCTGCCCGGATACGACATCGGTAAAACTAGTTATCCCGGTTAATGGAGATGTCTCGCTGTCGCCTAAAGGCTGATTGCCAAAACCTGCCACCATCCAACATTGACGGGTTCCGCCAGTTGGGATCGGGTCCATCGTTGCCGTAGGACAAAATAGGGACCCCTAAGAGCGACCTTCTTGCCGTACATGAGCATATTGGGGCCGTCCTTCGGAAAGAACTTTTGATGTCCACTTTTGAGAGTTCCGTTCACATTGATACTTAAGCTCCAGTCAGATAGCGCGCGAGGAGGGCCAGTTGGATTCGAGATTTCGATTCCCATAAAAACAACATGGTCCCCTTCTGCTGTTTCTGCCGGAAGAAGATACTTCGTCTCTGTTTTTAGGCCTGGAATCTTGGGGGAACGTTTCAGGTTCCAGATTTCGGTTGTCATGCTGTTATGTTCCCGATATACCTCAACCGGCACGAAGCACATCCAAGCAATTGGCGCGATCCCGGCAATTGCAACGCCCTCAACTATGGCGTCACGAAGCCCTCCCTCGAGCGACTTCTTGAGGGCCTCCGCTTTCGCCTTCTCTTTGAACCAGACATCGGCTCTGCGTAATGCCAATCCAGCCGCAGCAAGGCCAACGGTTCAAACAATGAGACCAAGCTGAGTGGTTCCGGTCGCGGCTACCATTGCAATCCAAGCACGGCCAAAGAGGTTGCCCATGTGAGGTAGCCAGCCCATGACGAGAGCGTACGCTGCGCAGCCTTGTGCGTCGACTAATGTTATTACCACAACAAAATCCTCCCAACTGTGCCGGTTAATTCCGCCAAATCGCTAGACTGGAACTGTGTCGGTAAAAGGCATCGGCGTTGACTCGCCAGCTCCAGCCTTCCGCCACTAACTCCTTATCTTTGGGCATTTTGGGAGATAAGCCGGCTGTTTTCAACGGCCTGGAAAGAATGATCCGAGCCCAGGTAGATGAAAATAGGCTAGTTAGGCCCAAAAGGGGGGAGGGGGTAGCCCCCCCGTATACCAATCAGTAAACATCCGCGCCGAGCAGTTCTCGGTCTCTGGCCTGCGGCTGGCGGCATGGGGCCCGCCTTTCGGCCGCCTTCGCCGACTCGCTGACTTGCTGACCCCGCTGCTCGCCGTCCTGCTGCTCCCTGTTGCCTACTCCCTACTCCCTGTCTTTATGCTTCAATAGTAAGGATGGCTCAAAGGCGCAGAGACACGGCGAAAGGCCGCTGGATTACGGCCAAGCGCAAGGCGCGCGAATACGCCATGGTCGCCCGGGCGCTCGCCACCACCTCGCACCCTGTCCTCGTGCAGATCATCCCCATGCGTTTCTGCAACTTGAGCTGCAGCTACTGCAACGAGTATGACAAGGTCTCTGAGCCCGTTCCGCTCGAGGAAATGAATCGCCGCATTGACGCTCTTGGCAAGCTCGGTACAGCCATGGTCGGCATCTCCGGCGGCGAGCCGCTGACGCATCCCGAGCTCGATGGCGTCATTCGCCGCATCCGGCGCACCGGCGCGATTGCCGGCATGATCACCAATGGCTATCTGCTCAATCCCGAGCGCATCGAGCGCCTGAACCGCGCCGGCCTCGACCACATGCAGATCTCGATCGACAATGTCACGCCCGACGACGTCTCAAAGAAATCGCTGAAGGTCCTCGACAAGCGTCTCGAAATGCTCGCCGACCACGCCGAGTTCCACGTCAACATCAACTCCGTCGTCGGCGGCGGAATCCGCAATCCGAACGATGCGCTCGTCATCAGTCGCCGCGCGCTCGACCTCGGCTTCGAATCCACCGTCGGCATCATCCACGATGGCGATGGCCAGCTCAAGCCGCTGACGGAAGATGAATCGCGCGTCTTCTTCGAGATCACGCGCCGCAAGAAGACCAACTACGCGCAGTTCGACAAGTTCCAGGAAGCCATCGCACAGGCCCGGCCCAATGACTGGCGCTGCCGCGCCGGCTCGCGCTATCTCTACATCTGCGAGGACGGCTTGGTGCACTACTGCTCGCAGCAGCGCGGCTTTCCGGCGATTCCGGTGGCCGAGTACACGCGCGAGCATTTGAAGCGCGAGTTCCGCACGGCAAAGAGCTGCGCGCCGCATTGCACTGTCGGCTGCGTGCACCGCATCAGTTACATCGACCACTGGCGCGCCCCGCAGACGCGAACGATTGCGCCGGGAAATCCGACGCTGGTAAAGATCCAGACCGGCGACTGAGCACTCCGAGCCGACGGTTCCCTGCGCGCTTTATTCCAGGCGATTTGCGGCCTCACTTGTTCGCGTGTGCCTGAACGGGCGCAGTTGTGGCCAGCGCGTCGTCGATCATGCGATTGAGAGCGTGATCGGGATCGAGGACCTGCTTGTAGGTAACACCTTTGGACGTGGTGGCGACGACGAAGATCGTTGGCGTGGCGTCGACTCCGGTGCGCTTGCCGAGATCGGTGTCGGCAGTGACGGCTGCGTCGAACTTGTTCTGCGGATCCATGTCCGGGGGCAACTTGATGCCGTGCGCGGCGGCGAACTGCTGCGTGAAGCGGCTGAGGGCGCCGAGGTTGAAGATGTCAGGCTGGTTGGCAAACACTTCATTGCGATATTCGTCGCCGAGCGCCTTGTTCTGGGTGTCAAACCAGCGCGCCTTTACGGCGGCGCCGCGGCTCCAGGTGTGGTAGGGAATGATGAAGTCGTGGCGGATCCACGGGATGTGGTAATTGGCGGCCGCCTGCTTGAGCGTCGGATTGTAGTAGGCGCAGGTGGGGCACTGCAGATCGTCGAATTCGATGATGGCGACTTGTGCGCCTGGCGGTGGCTTGAGCGCGGAGTCCTCCTTGACCTGCATCGCAGGCAATTGGCCGAGGGCGAAGCGCGGCGCGGCGAGGGCCACCAGCACGAGGCCGGAAAGCACGAATGCCGCGTGGCAAAGAGCGATGCGTGCGGCTTGCATCAGTGTGCGCGGGTTTCCGCGAGTACCTGGTCGATAGTCTGAAACAGACGGCCGCGATCGACGACCTCAGTGTATGCCGGAGCGCGGCCACCATTGGCGACGATGAAGATAGTGGGCGTGTGTTCTACGCCGATGCGCCGGCCAAGATCGATGTCGGCCTGAATTTCAGCGGCGAATTTGCCCATGGGATCGATGGCGAAAGGCAGCGCCACGCCGTGTGCGGCGGTGAATTTCTGCGTTAAGTTGCGCAGCTCGCCGGGCGTCTCGATGGAGGTCTGGTTGGCGAAGATGTAATCGCGATAGCTGTTGCCGAGCGCCTGGCTCTTAGTGTCGAAGAAGCGCGCATTGATTGCGGCCTCGCGGCTCCAGTTGTGCCCAGGGATGAGAAAGTCGTGGCGGATCCATGGAATCTTGTATTGATTGGCCGCGGCGATGAGCGACTGGTTGGTCTGCGCGCACAACGGGCACTCGAGATCGTAGAACTCGATCATGGCTACTTTTACGCCGGCGGGCGGATGCAGCGGAGATGCATCGTGCACCTGGGTGGTGGGCGGCGCGCCAAACTGCGCGTGTGCGACGCTGGAGCACAGCGCGGTGCATAGGGCGAAAGCAAAGGTCAGGATGCGGATTGCACGCAGGCCGATGGCGGCGCGATCAGACATATCGATTGGACGACTCCCCATCTCCATTGTAATCGGCAGGATACAGAGGCTGAGGCGCTGCGCGGCTAGTTGCGTTCTTTTCGCCGCTCCGCCATCCACTGCCGCCATTTGTAATCGGCGTAGAAGGAGCCGGCGATAACCAGCACCGCGAGAATGGTGAGAATAAGCATTAAAAGGTCTGGGAAAGCGCTCGCAGAATCTATTTTATCGAGATCGGCGCGGGCGTGACGAAACAGGCGCGCCCGGCGGGAAATCGCATCCCGATGCATTACCCTCATAGTTGCCATCCACTCAAGCTTCGAGGAGTTCGGGAGTGCGCATTGTTCTGTCGAACATTGGAACCCTTGGCGACATCAATCCACTCGTTGCGCTGGCTCTCGAACTGAAACGCCGCGGACACGCGCCGGTGTTGGCGCTGCCCGCGGTCTACCGACCGAAGATTGAACCGCTCGGCCTTGAGTTCCACGCCATTCGCCCGGATATCGATCCCTCGAACACGATTCTCGTGGAGATGATCTACGACGTGAAGAAGGGGACTGAGCGCGGATTGCGCGATTTTCTCTATCCCGTGCTGCGCCAGACCTATGACGACCTGCTGGATGCGGCGACGAAGCCCACCCGCGCCGACTTGCTGCTGCTGGGCGAGCTGAATTATGCGGGACCGATCGTCGCGGAGGTCACGGGCATTCCGTGGGCGAGCTATGTGCTCGCGCCATTCTCGTTTTTTTCCGTCTACGATCCGCCGGTGCTGCCGCCGTATCCAAAACTTGCGAGCGCGGACAAGCTGCTTGGCATGGGCCGCGCCATGCGCAGGCTGGCGCGCTTTGTGACGCGCAAGTGGCCCGAGCCGATCTACGAGCTGCGCAGCGAGCTGGGCCTGCCGAAGGGCCCGAATCCGATCTTCGATGCGAAGCATTCGCCGAACCTGGTGCTCGCGCTGTTCTCGCGCGTGCTGGGCACCGAGCAGAAGGATTGGCCGGCAAATACGCTGATCACCGGCTTCTGTTTTTACGATTCCGACGCAGGCAATGCCGCACTGCCGGCGCAGCTGGAGGCGTTTCTTAGAGCGGGCGAGCCGCCGGTCGTGTTCACGCTGGGCTCAGCGGCAGTGCTGGCGGCGGGAGATTTTTACGAGCAGTCGGCACGCGCGGCGATGAAGATGGGCGTTCGCGCGGTGCTGATGATTGGCAACGATCCGCGCAATCGCCCGCAGGAGGAGCTGCCAGATTCGATTTGCCTGGCTGAGTATGCGCCCTACTCGGGACTGTTCCCGCGGGCTTCGCTGGTGGTGCATCAGGGCGGCGTTGGGACAACCGCGCAGTGCCTGCGCGCCGGCCGGCCCATGCTGATCATGCCGTACTCGCACGACCAGCCGGACAACGCGCGGCGCATGCGCCGCCTGGGAGTTGCGCGGGTGATCCAGCGCACGAGCTATACGCCGGAGCGCGTGGCGCGCAAGGTGAAGGCGATGCTTGCCGAGCCGGAGTTTGACGCGCACGCACGCAGCGCGGCCGAGCAGGTGGCAAGCGAAGACGGCGTGAAGACGGCATGCGACGCACTGGAGGCGCTCTACGCGCGAACGAAAAAACAGCTCTAGGCGCCAACGAAAAAGCAGCCCTAGGAAATTGTGATGCCCGCGACCTCGTAATCGCCCACTGAGGGAATCGTGAAGCGCAGCGTGCGGCCCTCGAGGCGGAAGGGAATTGATCGTTCGGCGCGAAGCAGCTCCACTGTTTTGACGCGCGCCCCGGCTGGCAGCTTGAGGCTCACCTGCTGCTCGCCGAGAGGCTCGACGGACTGTTGCCATCCATGGAAGGCGTTCGCGTTCGAATAGTTGAGCAGATGCACGGCGTAGCCCGGTTCCGTTTCCCAGCAGAACATTTCGATGAAGCCGGGCCCTTCGACGCTGACCATGCGCTCGCCGCGCGTGACCCAGCGAATAGTGTTGTGGAGCAGGCGCAGCAGATCGCCGTGCCCCGTGATCCAGTAGGTGCGCTCGACGTCGCCGGAGATCCACGCGGTGCGGCTTGTGCCTTGCTCGCGCAGCACAACTGCCGGCTCATCGGTGTGCGGTACCGGCGGGTACGCGAGCTCGGGCGGATAGCGCACGAATCCGGGAACGACAGTGAGCAGGGGATTTTCGATGGCCTTGAGTGGGACACGATTTTGCGCTCCGGGAATCCAGTCGGTGTCACCGAAGCCGCGGAGGATTTCATGCTGCGCCCCTCTATTGACCAATTCGATTCGCGCGTAATAGGGATTGCCGTTCGTGCCTACGGCGTCGCCGCCTTTGTGCACGCCCATCAACTCGGCGAGGCCGAAATCTGCGCGCGGTTTCAGGTCTTCGTCGTAGAGGCTGGTCTCGAAAGTCGCGATCAGCGACCCGCCAGCGCGCACGTAATCGCGCAGTTGCTCACACTGCCGGTCGCTGAGCATGGCGATGTTGGGCAATAGCAGCGCGCGATATTTCTTGAGGCGCTCGGGTTCGAGCCGGTCCTCGTGCACGTAATCGAAGGCGAAGCGGCCGCGAAGCAGCGCGTCGTACAGGCCCTGCGTGGTTTCGCGCATGTAGGTTTTGGTGCGCATGGTCGCCGGGCCGGGATAGAGCAGTTGCGTGCTTTGGCCGATGACGACGCCGAGGTTCGCGATGGAGCGGCGCGCGGCCCAGTGCGCGTCGTGCCGGGCAGTCCACGCGAAGTAATCGAGACCAACTTTCTGCCAGCGGCGATCTTCGCCCAGGCCGCCTTCGGCACCGACGAAGTGGTAGTAGGGCGCCATGCCGCTGGCAAGCGATTCATTGAGCCACATGCGCGTTTCGTCAGGAGTTTTCGATGCGTTGCGCCAGCCGGGATTTCCCGTGGAATAGGCGGCGGTGACGTTGGCGGCGAATTTCCCGTCGAGCACTGCGCTGCAGACGCGGCCCTGCGAGCTGCATCCCCAGATGGCGGGATCCTCGTAGGTGCGGCCTTGATTATCGGCCTGGAACCAGGCGAGGGTCTTGCCGAGCTGATCAAGATTCGGACCGCCGCGCACGTTGCCGCCAGAGTTTGCGAAGAAAAAGCTGTGGGGGCTTTTCTCTTTGGCGATACCGTCGTACCGCTTCCAGAGCGAGAGCACGCGCTCGGTAAAGACGCGCCAGTAGGCCGAAGTGCCGCTGTCGGGCAGCTTGCTGCAGATGGCGCAGTAACACTCGGGCAGGTTGCCGAGCGGCGGCCAGCCATTGGTGTAGAAGCAATTCACGTCGTAGAGCGAGTTGACTTCGTGGATGATCGCGGGGACGTAGTCATCCATGTACGTAGAGAACATGCAGGTCTTGAAGAGGCGCGGCTCTTCGGTGGAGAACTGCACAGAGCCGTCCTTGTGGCGCATGGCCCACTCGGGGTGCGTTGCGAGGGCGTCCTGCCAGTTCAAGTCAGGACTCATGCGCGCGACGACGCGCATGCCGCGCTTTTTGGCGGCGGCTGCGCACTCGCCGAAGAAGTCGCGATCGTTGAGGAACTTTCCGTGCTTGTGGAAGGGAACCTTCGACGGGTAGAAAGCGAGAATACCGGTGACGCTGACGTAGAGGACGTCTACCTTCATCGCGTGCCAGTAATCGGCCCATTCTTCGATGTTCATGACGGCGGGGTCGTGTTCGGTCATGTTGGTTTGACCGACGCGGCGCACGTGCTTTTGCCAGGGCTGCGACGCGGGATCTTCTGGTACGAGGCGTGCGGGCAGCTCGACGAGAACGCCGGATAGTTCCTGGTTAGTGGGCTGTGCGAGGGCGCCAGCGCTGTTGAGGCCATCGAGGCTAAGGGGCACTGCAGCGGCGCTTAGCGGTACCGCAGCTGCGGCCCCGGTGGTGATGCCAGTCTTCAAGAAATTTCGCCGGCTGAGCATAAGAATCTCCCTCGAACTCCGGACCAAGTGTAACTGCTTCGGCGTGGCGGTTTGGAAGGCGAGATCGGAGCGGGCTCTTCAGACGTGCGACTTCGACCGGCGCGCGCCGGGCACGGAATAAATAAGGGCCACGCAGAAGATGAGCGCGAGCGTGATGCCGGGGCGAATGTAAGCAGCGGCGATGGCGAGCGCGTAGCAGCAGAGACCGACCCAGTTTCGCCATCCGGCGAGAGAATGCTGGAGCGGGCGGCCGACGCGCTCCCGATATTGGGCGGCGATGGCGCGCTCGAAGAGGATGTAGGCAATGGTAACGACGAAGAAATTTGCGGCGTAGACGGCGTTGGGAAAGGGGCTTTGCCGATTCTCTGCGACGTATCGCGTGCAAAACGGAATGAGCGAGACAAAGAAGAGAAACAGGAAGTTCGTCGCGATGATGCTCATCTCCACGCGCTCGACGTAGCGGAGCAGGTGGTGATGATTGATCCAGACGATGCCGACAAAGATATAGCTGAGGACGTAGCTAAGGAAGGCAGGCCAGAGCGAGAGCAGAGCGCCAGGGCTGGCATCGCGCGGCGGCTTGAGATCGAGCACCATGATGGTGATGATTACGGCGATCACACCGTCAGAGAATGCTGCCAGCCGTTCGGGACGTGCTTCGGGACTTGCCTCGCGTGACGCCATTCGAGCCTGCCCCCTCTTGAAGGCACACTCAGCTTACATGGCCGCGCAGGTGGAGGGCGGGGACGGGAAGCCAGATCGATTGCGATTAATGCGTTGGCGTCGCAAGCGAGCTCCTGTTCAGGTGAACAGAATCTCGCTGCGGCAAGTTGGAGTGGGAATTGCGGGCGCAGCTATTGGGGCGCGGGCAGATTTCCGGTGACCTCTGCAGACGGCACGCCGGCCAGCGACTGCGCCTCCGCGGGGATCGCCGTGGGCAGTGGACCCTCGAGGGCCAGCGCCAGCACTTCATCCATCGAATCCACAAAGTGCAGTTTCATGGAGTTCTTGATGTTGTCAGGAATCTCCGAGAGATCCTTTTCGTTGGCGCGGGGCAGAATCGTCTCAAAGATGCCGGCGCGCAGAGCGGCGAGAAGTTTTTCCTTGAGTCCCCCGATGGGCAGCACCTTGCCGCGCAGGGTGATTTCGCCGGTCATCGCGATATCGCGACGCACGGGAATCTTGGCCAGCGCGCTGGCGAGTGCTGTGGCCATGGTGATGCCCGCTGAAGGACCGTCTTTGGGGATCGCGCCCTCGGGCACGTGCAGATGGAGGTCGACGTTGCGATAGAACTCGCGGGAAAGTCCGAGCACATGCGCCTTGCTGCGGATGTAGGCAAGCGCGGCCTGCGCCGACTCCTGCATGACGTCGCCGAGCTGGCCGGTGATGGTGAGCTTGCCCTTGCCGTCGAGCACCTGCACCTCGGTGGTGAGAATGCTGCCGCCCGCTTCGGTCCAGGCGAGGCCGGTAACGAGGCCGACTTCGCTCTTTTCATGCACTTCGCTGTCGCGGTACTTCGGCACGCCAAGGTACTCGACCACATTCGAAGCGCTGATCTCTTCCTTGTGCTTCGCGCCAGACTTTACCACCTTGCGCGCCACCTTGCGGCACACGTTGCCCAGCTCGCGCTCGAGGTTGCGCACGCCTGCCTCGCGGGTGTAGTAGCGGATGATCTCGAGAATGGCATCGTCCTTGAAGATGATGTTTTTCTCGCTCAGGCCGGTCTGTTCGCGCTGTTTCTTCACGAGATACTGGCGGGCGATCTCGAGTTTTTCCTGCTCGGTGTAGCCCTGGAGCCGCAAAATCTCCATGCGGTCCTGCAGCGCGGCGGGAATGGTGTGCAGCACGTTGGCTGTCGCGACGAAGAGAACTTGCGAGAGGTCGTAGTCGACGTCGAGGTAGTGGTCCTGGAAGGTGGAGTTCTGCTCGGGGTCAAGAACCTCAAGCAGCGCCGAAGCAGGATCGCCGCGGAAGTCGGACGAGATCTTGTCGACTTCGTCGAGGAGGAAGACGGGATTCTTGGTTCCCGCGCGCTTCATGTGCTGGATGATCTGGCCGGGCATGGCACCGATGTACGTGCGGCGATGGCCGCGAATCTCAGCTTCATCGCGAACGCCGCCGAGCGAAAGCCGCACGAACTTGCGGCCGGTCGACTTGGCGATGGACATGCCAAGCGAGGTTTTGCCCACGCCTGGAGGGCCGACGAAACAAAGAATCGATCCGCGCGGATTCTTGACGAGCTGGCGCACGGCGAGAAACTCGAGGATGCGCTCCTTGATTTTTTCGAGGCCGTAGTGATCGGTGTTGAGAACTTTTTCGGCGTGATCGATGGAGCGCGTTTCCTTGGAGCGCTTTTTCCACGGCACGGCAAGAAGCCAGTCAATGTAATTGCGGCTGACGGTGGACTCGGCGGACATGGGCGGCATGGCTTCGAGCTTCTTGAGCTCCTGGATGGTCTTTTCCAGGACTTCTTTCGGCATGCCCGCAGCTTCAATCTTCTTGCGGAGCTCGTCGAACTCGCTCTTCTCGCCGCGGCCCAGCTCTTTCTGGATGGCCTTGATCTTTTCGTTGAGGTAATACTCTTTTTGTGCGCGCTCCATCTGCCGCTTTACGCGCGATTGGATGTTGCGGTCGAGATCGAGCTTCTCAATTTCGACGTCGAGCACGTCGGCGATGCGCGCGAGGCGCGATGCCGGATCGAAGATGGCGAGCAGTTCCTGCTTCTCCTCGATGCCGACCTGCAGATTGGCGGCAATCGTGTCGGAGAGCCGGGCGGGCTCATCCATGCGCACGCTGGCGATGATGGTTTCATAGTTGAGCGACTGCTGCAGCTTGACGTAGTTCTCAAACAGCGTAGTGACGCGCTGCATGAGCTGCTCGACCGCCGACGTCATTTCGAATTGCGATTTGCCGGTGCGCACCGTTGCGACGAAGAATCCGTCGCGGTCGCTGACATCGATGGACTTGGCCCGCTCGACTCCTTCGACGAGGACTTTCACGTTGCCGTCGGGCATCTTGACGCTCTGTACGATGTTGCAGATGGAACCGACCTGATAAATGTCTTTCGCCTTGGGCTCGTCGATCGAGGCATCGTGCTGGGTAGCGAGAAAAATTTTGCGATCGCCGTTGAGCGCCTCTTCCAACGCGCGCACGCTGGATTCGCGCCCCACCACGAACGGGGTCATCATGTAAGGGAAGATGACCATATCGCGGATGGGCATCATGGGGAGCTTGCGCGGCTCGTTTTTCTCGCGGGGCGTGGTCATCGTTTCACCTTGGTATTTGCTGGACGCACAAAATAATCGCCCACGTGCGGGGCATTTTGCGCAGCCTTTGTTGGGATTGTACAGCGGAACGGGCCGCACAGGGCGGCCCGGCAAGATGTAACTTTTGTTTCTGGCTCAGACGTAACTATAGGGATACGCCAGTAAGACAACTTGGGAACGGGCCGGGAAAATTTCCGGCGATGGTGCAACTAGCCAGCTTTCTCAAGCAGGCAGAGCGAGAGATCGCGCCGCTCCACCATGTCTTTGGTAATCTCCAAGTCGCGCACGCGCTTGTTGTTGGGCAGGTGGTACATGAGGTCGAGCATCAGCTCTTCCAGGATCATGCGCAGGCCGCGCGCACCTACTTTGCGCACCAGGGCCTCGCGCGCAATGGCGCATGCCGCGTCGTGCGTGAAGTGCAGCCGGACGTTCTCGTATTCGAAGAGCCGTTGGTACTGCTTGATGATGGCGTTGCGCGGCTTGGTGAGAATCTCAATGAGCGCAGGCTCGTCCAGCTCGTCGAGCACGCTCACAACAGGAAGACGGCCGACGAACTCGGGAATGAGACCGTACTTGATCAAATCCTGCGGCTCGGTCTTGCGCAGCAGTTCGGTGTCGCGGTGCGACGACCGTGTCATTGCCTGATCGGCTTCAGATTCCGTGGTGCGGAAGCCGAGAGCCTTCTTGCCGACGCGCCGACCGACGACACGTTCGAGGCCGACAAATGCGCCGCCGCAGATGAAGAGGATGTTCGTGGTGTCGACCGCCGTGAACTCCTGGTGCGGGTGCTTGCGTCCGCCTTGCGGAGGAACGTTGGCGACGGTACCTTCGAGAATCTTTAGAAGGGCCTGCTGCACGCCTTCGCCGCTGACATCGCGCGTGATGGAGGGGTTCTCATCCTTGCGGCCGATCTTGTCAATTTCATCGATGTAGATAATGCCCTGCTGGGCGCGCGTCACGTCGCCGTCGGCGGCCTGAAGCAGCTTGAGAATAATGTTCTCGACGTCCTCGCCCACGTATCCAGCTTCAGTGAGCGTGGTGGCGTCGACGATCGCGAAGGGCACATCGAGCATCTTGGCGAGAGTGTGCGCGAGCAGCGTTTTGCCTGAGCCGGTGGGACCGATGAGAAGAATATTCGACTTCGACAGCTCCACTTCATTGGAGCGGGAGCGGTTCATCTGGATGCGCTTGTAGTGGTTGTAAACCGCGACGGCGAGCTTCTTTTTGGTCTGGTCCTGGCCGATGACAAAATCATCGAGGAAACTCTTGACCTCCTGCGGCTTGGGAAGGTGGCCGGCAGTGGTCGCGGGAGCTGCGTCGCCGCGATCGTCATCGAGGATCGAGTTGCAAACCGCCACACATTCATCACAGATGTAGGCACGAGGATAGTCGCTGGGCGACGAGATCAGCTTGGCAACAGCGTCCTGCGATTTATGGCAGAACGAGCAGCGTAATGCCTCTTCGGGCCCGGTGCGCGTTTTCATTGTGGTGGCTCCCCTGGGACGAGTCTAACCCAATTTCCCCGTTCAGGCTACGTACGGGGCCGGTCGATGATTTCGTCCACAATTCCATATTCTTTAGCTTGCTGGGCGTTCATGATGAAATCCCGCTCCACATCGCGTTCGATCCGTTCGAGCGGCTGCCCGGTGTGCTGGGCGATCAGCGTATTGGTAATCTCGCGGATGCGCAGGATTTCACGCGCATGGATGTCGATATCGGTGGCCTGGCCGCTCAGCCCGCCCATGGAGGGCTGATGGATGAGAATGCGCGAGTTGGGCAACGTAAAGCGTTTGCCCTTGGTGCCGGCGAGGAGCAGAAATGCACCCATACTGGCCGCCTGGCCGATGCAGTAGGTGACGACATTGTTTTTGATGAACTGCATCGTATCGTATATTGCGAGGCCCGCGGTGATCGATCCGCCGGGCGAATTGAGATAGAGCGAAATGTCCTTTTCGGGATCCTCTCCTTGCAGGAAGAGCATCTGTGCCACGACCAAGTTGGCGATCTGGTCGTCGATGGGCGTACCCAGAAAGATAATATTGTCGCGCAGCAGACGGGAATAAATGTCGTAGGCGCGCTCGCCACGGCTCGTCTGCTCTACCACCATCGGGACTAATGCCATTTCTTCTTTCAGCTCCTAGCGGCTAGCTGCGAGCGTCTAGCCTTTTGTGCTGCTGTTGGCCGTATTTTCCGGCTTTCTGTTCTACCCCGGGGCAACTTGCCGCCCGATTATGCGGGCAAGCGTTCGTATAAGGCAGAGGCGGTTTTTTCCCGCCGTAATTGTTCCCTGATCCTAGCCATACCGCCGTCCTGCGTCAATCGCGCTTTCAGGGTATCGAGAGGCTCGCGGGATTGAATGGCTGCCAACTGCAATTCCCTGTCCATCTCTTCGTCGGTCACCGTGATGTTCTCCTCGTCCGCGATGCGTTCGAGCAGAAGGCCCGTCTTGACGTCTGCGATGGCGCTATCGCGCTGCGCAAGGCGGAGCCGCGCGAAGTCGAGCTTGCGCATCTGGTCGGGCTGCATTCCCTGCGCAGCGAGAGCGCGGAGGCCGCGCTCAAGGCGCGTATCGATCTGGTCCTGCACCAGCGTTTCGGGGACGGGGAAGGTGAATTTTTCAGCGAGCGCGGCAAACAATTTGTCTTTGGTTTCAGCTTCGACACTGCGGCGCTTGCGATCGGCAAGATGTTCGCGCACCCGCGATTCGAGATCGGCGTAACTCTCGTAATGGCCAATCTCTTTGGCGAACTCGTCATTCAACTCGGGGAGGGTGCGCTTCTTGATGCCCTTCACTTCGACTTCGTATGTTGCGGTTTTACCGGCGAGCTTGGGTTCGGCGTAATCGGCGGGGTAGACGACCTCAGCCTTGAGCTCCTGGCCGGACTTGGCCCCGCGGAGAGAATTGCTGAATGCTTCGACGGTATCTTTGCCGCCAATTTCGACCAGCGTATTTTCGCCGCTGAGAGGCTGGCTTTCGGGTTCGCCTTCGGCTGCACCCTCGATGTTGCCCTTGTAGCTGATCTCCGCCCAGTCGCCGTCCGTGAGACCGCGCTCTTCTTCGACCGGCTCGACCGTGGCGCGCGAATCGCGCAGCCGCTCGATCTCCTGCTGAAACTCCTCGTCAGTGACTTCGACGGAGGGTTTGGGGACGGTGACGTCTTTGTATCCTTCGATGGAAAAGGCTGGGACGAATTCGAAGACCGCCTTGACGTGGAGCGGCGCGCCGTCTTCGACGGTGAGCTCGGTGACCTGCGGCTGACCGACGGGACGAATGCCCAGTTCGCCGACGCCCTTGTTGAAGCGCTGGGGCAAGAGCGTGTCGATGACTTCTTTGCGAATCTCCGCGGCAAACTTGCGGCGCACGACGGTCTCAGGCACCTTGCCGGTGCGGAAGCCAGGAATACGCGCGTGTTTGCGGTAGTTGGCGGTGACGCCGCGGTAGGTTTTCGCGACCTCATCCGCGGGCACGTCAACGACCAGCTCGCGCGTGCACTCAGGATTGAGAACGGGGCCGTGCTGATGGGTGTGTTCGCCTGCGGCGTGATCGTGCTGCGTGTGTGGGACTTCTGGATTGCCTTCGATGGTGGGAGTGGTGGTGCTGGAACTCAAGATGTACCTTCCGCGCGAACGCGCTATTACGTTTCCGGCCATATCGGGGCGCACACATCAACACAGCGCAGCCTGACCTGGAAGTAGCTCTTCTTATGGTAAGAGGGAGGTAGGGAGGGGGTCAAACGCCGGGAGCTGACGCTGGGGAAGTGTGGCTGGGAGCTGGCGGCGCGGCGCGCCGTTTCTATCGCTCAGCCGGCTGGGGCTTGCGAACGTATGGAAGGAACCGTGGGTGCGCGGCGCCGAGCTGAATGTAGTGCGAACGGGCCTCGTTGAGGCTGAGCTGGCCGTTCACCGTGAGCCGGACTTCGGACGCGTCATCGTCTTCCTGGCCGTCATCTTCCCACCAGCAGACGGGACACAACTGGAGCGTCCCTGGCGCATCAAGTGTCTTGTAACCGCAACAGGGGCAACGAAATCGTACATCAACCGCAGAACTCACATCAGAATGGACGCGAAAACGCATGAGACGATGACGGATTAAAGCCTTCTCAGTAACGTAAAACAGCTTTTGCCGAAAGCTGGGCGGGAATCGGCCGGGCGTCCATTTTGAGTCACCTGCGGGTTGAACGATTCACCGTAAGATGCAACCATGCCCGCTCGCAAGAGTCCGCTGCGGATGTTTCTAGCCGCCTGCATCATTGCCGCCGGGGCCTGTCTGGTTGTGGGAATCCTGGTTGCGGGAGCGGACAAGGCGAATGCGACTGGCCGTGACTTTATTCAGTACTGGGCGCTGGAGCAGCAGTTGGCACACGGCGCGAACCCATACGATTCCGATGCGATTCTGCGGCTGCAGCGATCGGCCGGGCTCGATAAGAATGAGCCAATCATCAACTTCAGTCCGCCGGTGGCGTGGATCTTCTTTCTGCCCCTGGGATGGCTGAGCGCGAAGTCCGGACTGATCGGGTGGCTGATGCTGCTGCTGGTTTGCCTGGCCGTCTCGGTGTGGCTGCTGTGGCTGTTGCACGGGCGGCCGGAGAGCCGGTACCACGTGATCGCACTCGGGTTCCCACCGGCGCTATGGTGCCTGGTAGCGGGGCAGCTCGGCATTTTTTTTCTGATCGAAGTTGTTCTATTCACCCTGCTGGTGAAGACGCGGCCGTGGCTGGCTGGTGCTTCCCTGGTGTTGTTCGCGATGAAGCCGCAGCTTTTTCTGCCATTCTTTCTCGTGCTGGCACTGTGGTCGATTGCGCGCAGGCAGTTCGCGGTGATGGCCGGTTTCGCACTGGCGGTTGCGGCGAGCTGCGCGGCGACCTACAGCTTCGACAGGCAGATCTGGCAGCAGTACCACGAGATGCTTCACACGCAGAAGGTCGTCGACATGTTCGTGCCGACAGTTGGGATGGCGCTGCGCTTTGCGATCGACCGCCGGGCAACTTGGATCGAATTTATTTTTGAAGCGGCCGGCTGCCTGTGGGCAGCGTGGTATTTTTTGCGGCGCCGCGCGCAGTGGGACTGGTCGACGGACGGAGCGCTGGTGCTGATCGTCTCGATGGCCTGCACGCCGTACTCGTGGTTCACGGACCAGGCGCTGCTGTTTCCGCCGCTGCTGGTAGGGCTCTATAAGGCACAGCACTCCCTGATTGCGCTGCTGCTTTTCGGCCTGGTTTGCCTGGGCGGAATGGTTGGCCTGATCGCGCAGCTGCCGCTGACCGGAGCGTTTTATGTGTGGACCGCGCCGGCATGGCTGCTGTGGTACTTGTACGCGGTGAGGCGGCCTGAGGTGGACGGGGTTGCGGCGTGATGGCGATCCACGCCACGGCAGACTTGATCAATCTGCATGGACCATCAGCGCGCACAGCGGTGAGGCTAGCCCTCGTCGGTCTCGCGCAGCTTGGCGATGACGCTGAAGTCTTCGAGCGTGGTGACGTCGCCCTTGATTTCGCCGTGCGTGGCGAGCTCGCGCAACAGGCGGCGCATGATCTTGCCGGAGCGTGTCTTGGGCAGCGCCTCAGTGAAGCGGATATCGTCAGGCCGCGCAAGAGCGCCGATTTCTTTCGTGACCCACTTTCTTAGCTCGTTTTTCAGATCTTCCCCGGGCTCATTGCCGGACTCGAGCGTAACGAAGGCAGAGATGGCCTGGCCCTTGAGGTCATCGGGCCGGCCGACGACGGCGGCCTCGGCCACCTTGGGGTGCGCGACGAGGGCGGATTCGACTTCCATGGTGCCGAGGCGATGACCGCTGACGTTGATGACGTCGTCCACGCGGCCCATGAGCCAGAAATAGCCATCGGCATCCTGCCGCGCACCGTCGCCGGTGAAATAGCAGCCGGGCACATCGGACCAGTAGGTTTGCTGGTAGCGCTCGGGGTCGCCGTAGATGGTGCGCGCCATGGAAGGCCAGGGCTTGCGAATGACGAGCAGGCCGCCCGAGCCAGCAGGGACCGGGGCTCCTTCGCGGGTGACCACTTCCGGCTGGATGCCGAAGAACGGGCGCGTGGCCGAGCCGGGCTAGGTGGGAACGGCGCCAGGAATGGGCGCGATCAGGATCGCGCCGGTTTCGGTTTGCCACCAGGTATCGACGATGGGGCAGCGGTTGTGGCCGATTTTTTCGCGATACCACATCCACGCTTCGGGATTGATGGGCTCGCCGACGGTGCCGAGGAGACGGAGCGAGTCGAGGTTGTATTTGTCGACATACTCGTGGCCCCACTTGATGAAGGCGCGGATGGCCGTGGGCGCGGTGTAGAAGATGGTCACCTTGTGCTCATCAACGATCTTCCAGAAGCGTGAAAAGTCAGGGAAGTTGGGCGCGCCTTCGTACATGAGCACCGTGGCGCCGTTTTGCAGCGGGCCGTACACCACATAGGAGTGGCCGGTGACCCAGCCGATATCGGCGGTGCACCAGTAGACGTCGTCATCGCGCAGGTCAAAGACGTAGCGCGTGGTGAGATAGGTCTGCACAGCGTAGCCGCCGGTGGTATGCAGCAGGCCTTTGGGCTTGCCGGTTGAGCCAGAGGTGTAGAGGATGTAGAGCGGATCCTCGGAGTCCATGGGTTCGGCCGGGCAATCCGGTGCGGCCTGAGCCGCGAGATCGTGCCACCAGTAATCGCGGCCCGCGGTCATGGTCACGGGCGACCCGGTGCGCTTGTACACGACAACGTGCTTTACGGTTGGGCAGGAGGGCATTGCTTCGTCAACAGTTTTCTTGAGCTGGATCTCGTTGCCGCGGCGATAGCTGGTGTCCTGGGTGATGATGGCGACGCAGCCCGAGTCGGCGACACGGTCGACGATAGCGTTGGCCGCGAAGCCGCCGAAGATGACCGAGTGGACGGCGCCGATGCGCGCGCAGGCGAGCAGCGCGATAGCGAGCTCGGGCGTCATGCCCATGTAGACCGCGACACGATCGCCCTTCTGAATACCGAGGTTCTTGAGCACGTTGGCGAACTTCTGGACTTCGGCATGAAGTTCGGCGTAGGTGAGGCGCCGGATTTCGCCGGGCTCGCCTTCCCAGATGATCGCCGTCTTCTGCGCGCGCTCGCCGAGAGCGTGGCGATCGACACAGTTGTAGCTGAGGCTGGTTTTGCCGCCCACGAACCACTTGGCCCGTGGCAGATTCCACTCGAGCACCTTGTCCCACGGTTTGAACCAGTGCAGCTCGGACGCCGCGTCTGCCCAGAATTTTTCGGGATCTTCAATCGATTTCTTGTAGAGCGCCTCGTATTCCTCCAAGCTGCCGACGCGCGCTTTGGCGCTGAACTCCTCGGGGGGCGGAAAAACACGGTTTTCGCGGAGCGTGGAGTCGATATCCCGGTTGGCGGCGACAGGCACGGAAGACATGAGCGATCCTTTGGGCGATAAATTGCGGGAACTGGAAAATCGCGGGCAACGGAGCCACGCGCGCGGGAGAAGCCCCGGGTGCAACTGTATCGGGCTGGACGAGTCTGCGGCAAGTGGGGCCTGGCGGCAAGTGGGGCGCGCCGCGCCGGCAGCCGAACGCTGAATTCACTGTGCGATTCACTTCGGGATGAGAGATCGCAAACTTTCCTGGATTGGCTTCCTGGCCCGCGGCCTCGCCCACTTTGGTGTTGGCGATCACTGGTCGCGTGGCAGAATCCAGCAATGTGACGGCGGTACTCAACTGGCCGCGGCGTCTCCAGGAACGGTTACAGAGCTCCTTTTCCCAACGAGGAGCAATGTGCGCTCATGGCTTCGCGCAATGCCGGCTCGGACCGCTGAATCAACGGACCCAGGAGGGACCTAAACTATGGAACCGACGAACACCAACACTGGAAACACTGGGGCGGGTCAAACGGCCGCCGGGCAATCTTTGTCGTCGAATACAAAGACCAACCAGCAAGCCGCAAATCAAGGCGTCGCGCGCAGCGGTACACAGCAGGATGAAGCATTACTCAGCGGGCCGCAGAACCAGCCGGGCCAGACCGGACAGACTGGACAGACCGGACAGACCGGACAGAGCGGCCAGCCGGGCCAGACTAAACAGGCCGGCCAGGGGCCGTCAAACGTGACCTGAGGGTCATCTCTACCGAAATCTCATTCCAACGCAGTCAGGATCTTGCGCCTCGGCTCGCTGTGCAGTATGGCAGCGATTCGGGGCGCTTTTTGTCGCGAGGGGCGAAAGAAGCTTCACGCGAGGAATCAGAGGTGCGCCCTTGCGAGACCGCGCTATGATAGCTGTACGCAACGTACATATCTATATGTACACACATGTTACAATCGCAGGTTATGGATGTCCCGATCACGCAGTTCCGGCAAAGGCTCTTCGATTTCATCAACCAGGCGCTCGAGGGCAAAGATGTCTGGGTGTCGCATAAGGGCCGCAGGCTGCGGCTTGTGCCGGAACACGGTGATTCAAAACTAAGCCGCATTACGCCGATGAATATCGTCGCTCCCGGTGCAGATCTTGAGGATTCCTCCTGGAAGGCCGAAATGATGAGCGAGTGGGAACGGGATTGGGATCGTCAGTTCGGTATGGTTGCAAAACCCGGAGGAACCGGACCGAAATCCGCCCGCGCCAAAGTATCTGGCCGAGGTGAATCACCTGGCCGAGCCAGGGCACGCAGGATTCGGCGCAAGCCATGATCGCCTATCTCGACACTCACACGGCGATCAGGCTGGCACAAGGCCGTATCCGCGCCGTGGGGCGCGATGCCGTGAGGCTGATTCACAGAGCGGATTTGCTGATTTCTCCCATGGTGCTGCTCGAGCTTGAATACTTAGCCGAAATCGGCAGGCTCACGGTGCCTGCGAAGGACATCCTGCGAAAACTGGAGCATGAGCTCGGGCTGAAGCTGTGCGATCTGCCTTTCGCGGAAGTGGCGAAAGCGGCGCTCGACGAAAAGTGGACGCGAGACGCATTCGACCGGATGATTGTGGCGCAAGCCAAAGTGAACGGCTTAGCGCCGTTGATCTCATCGGACGCCAAGATTGCCGCGCACTATGTGCGAACTGTGTGGTGATTTCGAGGAAGGAAGACCCCGCTCGGCGAGCAGGGTCTTGAGAATGTCTGAGGGCTGGCGCCCCGGATCAGCCCTTGTCGCTCGCCGAGGCAATCTTGGCTTCGGCTTCTGAGATGACTTCGAGAGCCTCAGTGTAGGCTTCTTCGCTGTCGCCAGCTTCGCTCCACATCTTCTGGCCGCGCTCAAGCTGCTGCTGCGCCCGTGGGACGTCGATCTCTTCGGGCTTGAGGGCGTCGCTGGCGAGGATGGTGACGCGATCGGGTAGCACTTCCACGAATCCCCAGCTCACGTTGTAGCGCTCGGTCTCCGAGCTGTGCGCCTCGATTCCGGCGCCGCTGTGCACGCGCACGTCGCCTGCGCCCAGCTCGGCGAGGAGCGGGGCGTGGCCGTAGAGCACTTCGAAACAGCCGGATTTGGACGGCAGCTCGACCGCAGTCGCTTCGTTTTCAAAGAGCGTCCGCTCGGGCGTGACCAGCCGTACGCGCAAGTGATTGGATTCGTCAGCCATAAAAAATCCCTTCGGGATTTTCAGGGGTCAGAGATCAGAGATCAGTTAAAAATCCTCCCGCGCCGGGCGCTTTTTCTGATCCTTGAAACCTGAGCCCCCAATCCCTGTTTCTTACGCCGTTGCTTTGAGTGACTCGGCTTTGGCGAGCACGTCTTCAATACCGCCCTGCATATAGAAGGCCTGCTCGGGAACGTCGTCGTGCTTGCCCTCGATAATTTCCTTGAAGGCGCGGACCGTGTCAGCGATCTTGACGTACTTTCCGGGGATGCCTGTGAACTGCTCGGCCACGTGGAAGGGCTGCGAGAGGAACTTCTGCACCTTGCGCGCCCGGGCGACGGTCAGCTTGTCGTCTTCAGAGAGTTCGTCGATGCCAAGGATGGCGATGATGTCCTGGAGATCCTTGTAACGCTGCAGGATGCGCTTGACGCCCTGCGCTACGTCGTAGTGCTCGTCGCCGACAACGCGCGCAGTGAGGATGCGCGAAGTGGAGGCGAGCGGATCGACGGCTGGGTAGATGCCAAGCTCAGAGAGAGGACGGCTGAGCACGGTGGTCGCGTCAAGGTGAGCGAAGGTGGTGGCCGGCGCGGGATCGGTGAGGTCGTCGGCGGGCACGTAGACGGCCTGCACTGAAGTGACCGAGCCCTTGTTGGTGGAGGTGATGCGCTCCTGAAGCTCGCCCATCTCGGTGGCGAGGTTGGGCTGGTAGCCGACGGCTGAGGGCATGCGGCCCAGCAAAGTCGAAACCTCGGACCCGGCCTGGGTGAAGCGGAAGATGTTGTCGATGAACAGCAGCGTGTCGGATCCTTCGACGTCGCGGAAATACTCGGCGACGGTGAGCGCGGTCAACGCCACGCGCAATCGCGCGCCGGGCGGCTCGGTCATCTGGCCGTAGACGAGCGCGCACTTCGACTCCTCGAATTTGCCGGGCTTGATGACGCCGTTCTCGGTCATTTCGAGCCACAGGTCGTTGCCCTCGCGCGTGCGTTCACCCACGCCGGCGAAGACGGAGTAGCCGCCGTGTTTCGTAGCCACGTTGGTGATGAGCTCCTGAATGACCACGGTTTTGCCGACGCCGGCCCCGCCGAAGAGGCCAATCTTGCCGCCCTTGAGGAAGGGCTGGATGAGGTCGATGACCTTGATGCCGGTTTCGAACATCTCTTCCGAAGTGGACTGTTCGTCGAAGAGCGGAGCAGGTCGGTGAATGGGCATGCGCTGCTTCTCGCCGATTGGGCCCAGCTCGTCTACGGGCTCGCCGATGACGTTGATCACGCGTCCCAGCGTTTCTCTGCCGACTGGGACGCGGATGGGCCCGCCGAGGTCGGTTGCATTCATGCCGCGCACCATGCCGTCCGTTGCTTCCATGGCCACGGTGCGCACGCGTCCTTCGCCCAGGTGCTGCTGGACCTCGAGGATCACGTTGATCGGCGAGGGAACGGTGAAGCCGTCGCTCGTCACGCGCAGCGCCTGGTAGATGGGAGGCATGGTCGCCTCTTCAAACTGCACGTCCACTGCCGGGCCGGAGATCTGAATCACTTTGCCGATGTTGTCTGCCATAGCTTCCTGTTCTAGAGCGCCGCTGCGCCCGAAACAATTTCGATAATTTCCTTGGTGATGGCGGCCTGGCGCACGCGGTTCATATGCAGCGTGAGCGCGTCGATCATGTCGGAGGCGTTGTTGGTTGCCGAATCCATCGCCGTCATGCGGGCCGCGTGCTCGGCGGCCACCGACTCCGTCATGGCGTGGTACAGCACGGAAAAAATGTACTGCGGCAGTAGGCCGGCCAACAGCTCTTCGGGCGGCTGCTCGTAGATGTAATCGACGTTTGCGGTGCCAAACTTCTTGGTTTCCTCGTCGGCCTCGGTGGGGTCTTCGGGCTGCAATTCGATGCCCGCGGAAAGCGCCGCTTCGGCCGCGCGCTCACGCTCTTCCAATGTCGGCTCGTGCGATCCGGCGATCTGCTGGTCGCCAATTTTGATCAGCGGAAGAATCTTCTCTACCACCAGCCGCTGCTGGATGACGGATTTGAACTCGTTGTAGACGACGTAGGCGGCGTCGATCTCCTCGTGCACGTAGCGGGCGATGATATTGCGGGCCAGCTGCATGACGCGCGAGGTTTCGAGATTGGTGAGCATGCCAGGGTGGTCGCCGGTGACTTCGACCGGGCCTTTGCGCGCTTGCCGCTCCTGGTGCTTCTTGCCGTGCTCGTCCGTCTGCTCGTTGTAGACCGCTGTGGGATAGCGGCGGCGCATTTGATCGCGTCCCTTGCGGCCCACCGCCTCGATGTCGATTTCCTTATCCTTGTTGCCGGCGATGAACTGGTACGCGGTTTTGAGGATGTTGGCATTGAATGCGCCGGCAAAACCCTTATCGCCGCTAACGATTACCACGAGAACGCGCTTTTCCGGTCTCGTTAAAAACAGCGGGTGCTTGATGTTGCCCGTCTTCTCGTCGTAGAGGTCCACGCGGCGCACCAGCGACTGCAGCACGCTGGTGATCATCCTGGCGTAGGGCCTCGCGGCCATCGCACGCTCTTGCGCGCGGCGCAGCTTGGCCGCCGAGACCATCTTCATGGCCTTGGTGATCTGGCGGGTGTTTTTTACGCTGCGGATGCGGCGTTTGAGGTCCAGCACATTCGCCATTTCGTTCTTCCCAAGCTCCCATCTGCTAGCTTCTAGCCTTTAGCTCGTCAGTATTGACCGAGACGTTCTTAATCTTCGAAGTTCTAACTGCGTGTCTTCCGAAGCCGATTCAAGCGTGCTCCGATTTTCCTGGGCTAATAGCCAGAAACTAGGAGCTAGCGGCTGCTGCTTCGGAGTGCTCGGCGACGAAGGTTTCCTTGTACTCCTTCATCGCCGCGTGCAGGCGGTCGCGGATGTCGTCGTCTAACTGCTTTTTCTGGGTGAGGTCGCTCATCAGCGCCTGCTGGGACGACTCGAAGTATTTGTGCAGGCCGTCCTCGAAGGCGCGGATGTCAGAGACTCGCAGGTCGTCGAGGTAGCCTTGCGTGCCGGCGAAAAGGACGACGGTCATCTGCTGCCAGGTGAGCGGCTGGAACTGCGGCTGCTTGAGCAGCTCGGTGAGCCGCTGGCCGCGGTTGAGCTGCTTTTGCGTGAGCGGATCAAGATCGGAGCCGAACTGCGCGAAGGCCGCGAGCTCTCGATATTGCGCAAGGTCGAGCTTCAATGTTGACCCGACCTGCTTAACCGCCTTGATGGCCGCCGAGAAGCCCACGCGCGAGACGGAAAGGCCGACGTTGACGGCGGGGCGGACGCCGGAGTTGAAGAGGTCGGTTTCGAGAAAGATCTGGCCGTCAGTGATGGAGATGACATTGGTCGGAATGTAGGCGGAGACGTCGCCGGCCTGGGTCTCGATGACCGGCAGCGCAGTGAGTGAACCGCCGCCGCGCTCTTTGCTCATTTTGGAGGAACGCTCGAGCAGGCGCGAGTGGAGATAGAAGACGTCTCCCGGATAGGCTTCGCGACCGGGCGGGCGGCGCAGCAGCAGAGAGATTTCGCGATAGGCCATGGCGTGCTTGGAGAGATCGTCGTACATGACCAGCGCGTGCTTGCCGCTGTCGCGGAAGTATTCGCCCATGGAGGTTGCAGCGTAGGGCGCGAGGTAGAGCATGGGCGCAGGCTCGGACGCGGACGCGGCGACGATGATGGTGTGGCCCATGGCGCCGGCTTCAGTGAGCGTCTGCACGACCTGCGCGATGGAGGAGCGCTTTTGCCCTATGGCGCAGTAGATGCAGATGAGGTCATTCTTGGCGTTATTGATGATGGTGTCGAGCAGCACGGCGGTCTTGCCGGTCTGGCGGTCGCCGATGATGAGCTCGCGCTGGCCGCGGCCGATGGGAATCATGGCGTCGATGGCTTTGAGACCTGTCGCCATGGGTTCGCGCACGGGCTGCCGGTCGATGATGCCGGGGGCCAGCCGCTCCACGGGAAGGGTTTCGCTGGTAACGATGGGGCCCTTGTCGTCAATGGGCAGGCCGAGCGCGTTGACCACGCGGCCGATCAGGGCGTCGCCCACGGGCACAGAGAGAATTCTGCCCGTGCGCTTGACCTCCTGGCCTTCCTTGAGCTCGGTGTAGTCGCCGAGAACGACCGCGCCCACCTGGTCTTCTTCGAGTGAAAGGGCAAGGCCCGCAATATCGTGGGGAAAGCTGAGCAGCTCGCCGGACATCACCTTGTCCAGGCCGTGCAACCGCGCAATGCCGTCGCCGAGCGAGGTGATAGTGCCGACCTCGTCCACCTGAACCTTCGAGTCGTAGTTCGCGATTTGCTCGCGAAGAAGCTGGGTAATCTCGTCTGCTTTGATCTGAGCCATTGTTGTTGCCGTTCCTTGATGCCGGCGTCAGCCGGCGATTAATTCTTCCTTTAATCTCACGAGGCGACCGCGGAGCGATCCGTCGTAGACCGTCGATCCGATGCGCACCACAGCGCCGCCGAGGATTGACGGGTCGAGGTGGAAGCTGGCATCGACTTTGCCGCCGGCCAGCTTGCCGACTTCAGCAACCAGCGAGTCGCGTTCATCATTCACCAGCTCGCGGGCCGTCGTAATCTCCGCGGGGTGAATGCCCATCTTCTCCTGCATGAGCCGGCGGTACGCCGCCGCCACATCACTCACGTGCGCGATGCGGTCATTGTGAATGAGCACCGCGATGAGATTGCGAAGCTCCTTCTGCAGGCCCATCTTGGTGTTCAGCTTGTCGAGGATGGCGATCTTCTGCGCCTCAGGAATCGCCGGATTGACGAACAGCTCGCGCAGCTCGCGGCTGTCGTCCCAGGTTGCCAGAAAGTCGGTCAGCTGCTGATCGATCGCCGCGGTATCGAGCTTGACGTCCGTGACGACTTCAGCAAAGGCAGTGGCGTAGCGCGGGACAAAGGCGGGCATCTAGTTGTTTCCTCCCTTGTTTGCGGAATCGCCGGCCACGCTGGAAACGAATTCGGAGATCAGCGCGCGATCGGTCTCCGGCGTGAGCGCCAGTTGCTTCTCCGCGTGGTCGATCGCGAGCTCAGCGGCGTAGCTGCGCAGAATGCGCCGGGCCTGCGCGGCGGCCGCGCCGATTTCCTGCTCCGCAGTGGCGACGATGCGCGTGCTTTCTTCGCCGATGGATGCCTTGATGCGCTTTTCGTCTTCGATGCAGTCTTGTTCGACTTGCGCGCGGAATTTTTTCATTTCCGCATCGAGGCCGGCGAGTTTGGCCTCGACGGCGCTGAGCCGCGAGTTGGCGTCCGCAGTGGCCTCGCGCGCCGTGCGCAGATCCTGGCTGAGCGTTTGCGAGCGATTGCGGAACATTTTGGGCATAATCCGCGCGAGAGGAATGACAATTGCGAAGAAGATGACGGCGAAGTTGATCGCGATGAAGATTTTCGATGCGGTCGCGACGTCAAGGTGCATCACCCGCGCCATCGTCTGCACGGCGGGCGACTGGAGGAACGCCTTTTCCTGATCTTCTTCCGATTTGGGCGACTCGGAGCTTGCTGTGTTGCCGGATTGCGAGCTTGCCGCGGGAGCAGAGCCGGACGAGCCGGCAGACTGCGCGAGCACGCGATAGGGCGCACAGGCCAGCGCGCATGCGAAAGCTGCGATGATGGCAACACGCCAAAATTTGAGGAGAGGATTGTGCCGGGTGAGGGTGCTCGTAAAGATACTCGTCAAGTTGCGCGTCAACGGGAACCCCCGGCGGCCGCGGGCATTACGGCGCGGACGGCCCGCGAGGCAAGATCGGCAACCGAAGCCAGGATGGTCCGGCGCGCTGCGGCAGCCTCTTCCTCGATGGCGGCTGTGGCCTGGCGCACTTTTTCGCCTGCCGATTTGCGAGCGGTTTCGACGGCGGCATCGCGCTCGGCGATCCACTGCTTCATGCGCTGCTCGCGCACTTTGAAGGCATCGGCCCTGGCTTGGCGCAGACGCTCGGCGTACTCGGCGGCTTTGGCCTCAGACTGCTCAATCGCTTTGCGCGCATCTTCCATGGCGCCCAAGGTGAGCCCGCGACGCCTGGCGAGCACCGCCGTCAGCGGCTTTTGGACGAGGAACTCATAAGAGATTACTAAGACGAGGAATAACAGCGCAGTCGGAATCGAGCCGAGGAGCAACTGTGCGACTTGTTGAATGATGTCTTGCATGGCGATACCGTTTGGCCGTGGCCGCTATCAGACAAGGAATAACGCAGGCGGAACATCTTTTTGTATCAAGTGAAGGCACACTAGTCAACGCGGAGAATCCATGGAAGTGACTGCTTGTGATGTGCGTCACGAATCGGGAATTTAATACAAAAAAGTACTTGCTTTTGCCTGAAACAAGCCTACACTGAAGTTACCACCTAGACCCAGTCCAGGGTCCAGCGGGCAGCCGGTACTGGGAATCCTTCCACTCCCACATCGTCTGCCCGCCTTTAATTTTCAGGCACATTTTCAGAGGCTGAACAGGGCGCGATGATAGGACGTGATGATCGCGTTTGCCGCGGTCGCTGCTCGCGTTCAGGGCTTGGCGCTGACGGCCGCTTTATCAATGGTGAGAAGCCCTTGCGCGCGCAGCCAGTTCTCGAGCAGGTTGGGCCACTGGTCGAGCGCGGGGTCGCCTTTGCCGAGTCCGGTGCCATGCGGTCCGCTGGCGAAGATGTGCATCTCGGAAGGCACGCCGGCTTTGACCAGGGCGTCATAAAAGCGCAACGGCTGCTCCACGGGCACGGTCTGGTCGGTGAAGGTGTGGTAGATGAAGGTGGGCGGCGTGTCTTTAGTAACGAATAAATCCGGCGAATACTTGGCGCGCAGAACTTCGCACTGGTCCATCACATTGGCGACTTTGCAGTAGGTGAGGTGCGAGGTGTCAGGCGAGATGGCGCCGATCCAGGGATAGCCGAGAACGAGGAAATCGGGCCGGCTGGGGACGCGCGCGATTGGATCGTCAGCATTTGCATCGCCGGGGACGAATTGGGTGCCGGCGAGCGCCGCGAGATGGCCACCGGCGGAGAAGCCGACGACAACGATGCGATTGGGATTGATGTGGTAGTCGAGCGCGCGGGCGCGGACCGTCTGGATGGCGCGGCGCGCATCGATTAGCGGCACGGGCAAGAGGTAGCCGCTGGAAGCGAGACGATAGCTGAGGATGAAGGCGCGGAATCCGCGAGCGGTGAACCAGTCAGCTACTTCGCGGCCTTCGAGATCGCCGGCGAGGTGCACGTAGGAGCCGCCGGGGAAGATGATGACAGCCGAGCCATTGCCGGTGCCTGCGCGGGGCTCGACGATGGTGAGCGCGGGAATGTCATTGCAGGTTGTGCCGTGGGCTTCCGGCGGGGCGCCTGGCCAGAGGCGGATGGTCTGGATGCCGAGGAAGGCGTTGTCGGTTCCCGGCGTAGCGCAGTTGGGCGCCTGCGCGTGGATGCCGGCCGCGAGCAGGCAGGACGTTAGCAGAAACGCCGTGCGCAGGAGGACCGGGCGTAGGGGAAAAGCGAATTGCTTCATCGTGAGCCTCAAGAGTCGCGAGGATTATAAGGTGCGGCATTGGAGCCCGGAAATCTTGCTTCGCGGTGGGATAGGGCTCGATTTGCTCAAAGCCAGATCGCGGTGTGGCCGGGACAGGAGTTCGCCGCCTGCTCGCAGAGCGTCTCGGCGAGCTCCAGGCCGTAGCGCGCGAAGTAATAGGCGCCGCCGTGAATACGCTCCTGCATGACGCCGCCGGGAAAGATGGCTTGGGCGATCGATTCCGCATGGCGGGTCAGGGTGGATTCGCGCTGCAACTGGAAGTTGGCGGCGAGGGTGCGCATGCGATTCATCTGGTAGCGGATTTTTCCGGCCGCCGTATCGGCGGACTGGCCCAATCCCTTGTCCTGGGACTGCATCCAGTCGACAAGCGCCGTCAATTCGGCGTCCATCGCGTTCCCGGCGGCAGCGAGCTTCTGTTTGGTCTCAATGGGCATGGAGCGCGCGGCCAGGTGCTGGGCGAGCTCGGCTACGTTGCCGGCGAAGATCTGTTCGAGCGTGAGCTCATGCTTGCGGATCAGGCTTCCGATCTGCGGCTCGATGAGCGTGGCGGAGAAGCGCGGGTGGACCGGGGTCTGCCGGCCGAGAATGCGCTCGTAGACGATTGCCGACTGCGCGAAGTATGCGATCTCCGCCGGACCGGCCGCTATGAGCGAAGTGGAGAAAAGAAAATCCTGAAAAACGGGGCGCAGTAGAGCTGCCGGCGAGATGCGCTCGGGTTCAGCTTCGAGAATGCCGACGAGATCTGCAGTTGAATAGCTCTGCGTGCCGTTCGGCGCGGCGGCCTGCCAGATTCCGTTGGGTTCGGCTGCGCTGGGCGAAACGCGCTTGAGCGCGATGCGCGCGCCGGTCTGCTCGTCAAAGAGGAACAGCAGGCTCGATTGCTCGGCGACCGCGACCTGCGCGTGATATCCGGCGGCTTCAAGAGCGGAGATGCGCTCAAGCAGGGCGGCGTGCAGCTTGTCTGCCTGCTCGATGGCGGTGCGCAATACAGGTGCGCCGAGGCGATGAAACTCCCGGCTCGCGGCGTCGACGACAAGCAGCCCCTGCGCGGCGAAGATGCGCGAATAAAAATCCGCAAATGCCTGGGCGAAGGTTCTTCCCGGCTTATAGGCCGCGACGACTGCCTCGGTTGCGTCGGATGGACCGAAGATCTCGGCGGCTCGCTCGACGAGCGCGGAGATCGAGTCATCGAGCACGATGCGGCCCGCAGGCAGCGCTGCGTCTGGTGCATGTTCGTACTCGAGATTCGCGAGCTCGCGGCCCGCGGGAAAAATCGAGTGATTGATCTCCGAAAAATCGTGATCTTCGCTGGCAAGCCAGAAGATCGCCGCGTGGGGATTTCCCGATGCTGTGGCCTGCCGCGCGCGCGCGATCGCCGTGGCTGCCTTGAGGGGTGTGTAGAGCGGTCCGCCGAAGAGACCGACCTGCTGGCCGGTGAGCACGGTTCCTGCACCGTTTGCCAGAGCCTCGAGCGATTTGGCCGCCGACGGAAGAGAATTCTGCGCGGCGAGGAGGCGGACGAGTTCCGCGCGGTGCGGCGCGACCGCCGGTCCGGTCGATGATCCGATTAGGGACCCGGTTGGGGGCCCGTGCTCCCAGCCGGTGAAGGGCGGAAGGAAGCCGGGGAGGGTTCCGGCGCAAAAGTCGACGAAGAGCCGGTTCAGCCCCGGCGCGATGGTGACGGGATAACAGTCCGCGGTTAACAATTCGTTCACGTGCAACTCGTCTGTTTGGTGCGAGGATATCCGCGTGCTCGTGCGGGAACGGCTCCCTAAAGGATGACACGACGCCCCGGCTCGATGCAGCACCCGCAGTGCGTATACTCGTCTTGCATCCGTGAAAAACGGCACCCGTTCATGAGGAAAGTGTTATGGCGAAGAAGAAGGCTGCTGCGGCCGCGAAACCGAAGGCGAAAAAATTGAAAAAGACCACGAAGCCGCCCCGCACAGGAGGGGTGAAGGTGACCGCGGCGGTGCTCAGCTCCGAGACGGTTTACCAGGGGCCTCTGTTTCGCGTGCAGCACGACCGCATTATCGAGCCGGGCGGAAGGCGGAACGAGCGCGACGTGATCCGCCACAACGGGAGCGTGGTGATTCTCGCAATTGACGACTCGAAGAACAAGAGGAATCCATGGATTGTAATGGAGCGGCAGTATCGTCACGCCGCGAATCAGTACCTTTGGGAATTGCCGGCAGGGAAGCTTGATGCCGGCGAGGAGCCGCTGGCTGGAGCCAAGCGCGAGCTCGCGGAAGAGACCGGATACGCCGCAAAAAAGTGGAGTCTTCTGGTGGAGTACTTCGCCAGCCCGGGGTTTCTTGGCGAGTCGATGAAAGTCTTCCTGGCGGAGGGATTGACGGCGGGCGATGCGCATCCGGAAGAGGACGAGGAGATCGAGCTGCGGCTCATCAGGCTCTCGGATTTGCTGAAAATGATTGAGAAGGGTGCAATTCTCGACGGAAAGACGTTGGTGAGTGTCCTGCTTTACGACCGCATGAAGAACCGCGCAAGAAATAGCGCGAACACTTAGAGCTTCGCAGAAAATCCTTCCTTTCAGGCTCCGCCGAAAATACTTCCAACTGCCTGTCCCCGTGCCAAATTTCGGTTTCATCTTATGGAACCTGACCCGCAAAACTTCAACCTTTCTGCCTGGTCCCGCGTCTTAAAAGATGTCGGTGTGAGATTCCCCTCAAAATCACCGAACCCCGCGAGAAAAAAGGAAGGCGGAACTGTGGCTCAGTACAAAGGGAAGGTCAAGTGGTTTAACAACGCCAAGGGCTACGGATTCATCGGACGCGATGACGGGCCGGATGTATTCGTTCATTACTCGGCAATTCAGTTGGACGGGTACAAAACGCTCAAAGAAGGCGATGAGGTCGAGTTCGACATTGTTGAGGGTCAGAAGGGGCCGCAAGCGGACGCTGTAGTTCGCTATCGCGATACCGCCCACAACGCAGCCTAGCGCCAGGCATGTTGCTGCAAGGCCGCCGCCCGGGCGGCTCAGTGAATGTGTGTCCATAGTCAACTTGTGCCTTCCCCTGGGGCTGTCGCAGTTTTCTGCGCGCGTCACGGTTGATGATGATCGGTTTGTCCGGCGAGTAGCGTAGCGCCTAGCCCGTCGCCGATACTGCTCTCCATGGACAACAAGACGATGGCGCGGCTGCTGGAAGAGACCGCCGACCTGATGGAGATCGACGGAGCCGACAGCTTTCGCATTCGCAGTTACCGGCGCGCCGCGGAGGCCGCCGAGCAAACGACGATTGAACTCGCGAGCGCAGTGCAGGACACCGCGCGCCTGCTGGAGATCGACGGCATCGGCAAGAGCATGGCCTCAAAGCTGCAGGCGATTGCCGCTACCGGCTCGCTGCCGCAGCGTGACGAATTGCTGACGAAGTATGGCGCCGGGGTTCTCAGTCTACTCAAGCTGCCCGGCATGGGACCGAAGACGGTGTCTCTGCTGTGGGATGCGGCGCAGGTGGCAAGCATCGAGCAGCTTGCCGAGGCGATTGACGCGGGCCGGCTCAAGGGCCTGCCGCGGATGGGCGCCAAACAAATCGAAAAACTGCGCAAGGGCATCGACGACTACCGCCGGTCGGCGGGCCGATTCCGGCTGGATGTGGCTGAGGACGAAGCGCGGCGCATTGTTGCGCATCTGCTGAAGTTTCCGGGTATCGAGAAGGCGACTCCCGCGGGCTCACTGCGGCGCGGCCGGGAGACGGTGGGGGATCTGGACGTGCTGGCGACCGGACCCGGCTGCGAGCCCGGCCAGACGGCAGCGGCGGTGGAGCACGTCGCCGGATATCCCGGCCTGCATGACATGATCGCCAAGGGCGAGAACAAGGTGAGCTTTCATACCGGTCTAGGATTGCAGGTGGATGTACGGCTGCTGCCTTCGGCGTCGTACGGCGCCGCACTGCAGTATTTCACGGGCTCGAAGGGGCACAACGTTTCGCTGCGGCAGCGCGCACTGAAGATGGGCTACACGCTGAGCGAATGGTCGCTTGCCATGCTGGAGGGCGGGGCAATGGTTGCCGCCGCGACGGAGGAGGAGATCTATGCTGCGCTGAAGATGGAATGGATGCCGCCCGAGATGCGCGAGAACCTGGGCGAGATTGACGCTGCTGTGCAGGGCACGCTGCCGCGGGTGATTTCGCTCGAGGATATTCGCGGCGACGTCCATATGCACACCACCGCCAGTGACGGCAACAACTCCGTCCGCGAAATGGCTGACGCCGCGCTCAAATGCGGCTATAAATACCTCGCGATCACCGACCACTCGAAAAACCTGGCCATGACCAACGGCCTCGACGAAAAGCGCGCGCTTGAGCACATCGCGCGTATTCGCGAGGTGGAAAAGGAGATGGAAGGCGGCATCCGCATCTTCACCGGCATCGAGGTCGACATTCTGGGCGATGGCGCGCTCGATCTTGCCGACGAAGTACTTGCGCAGATGGATATTGTGATTGCGAGCGTTCACTCGCGCTTTGAGCAGCCGAGGGAAGAGATGACAGCGCGAGTGCTGCGTGCGATTGAGAATCCGAACGTGCGGATTCTGGGTCATCCCACCGGACGGATGCTCCTGCGGCGCGAGCCGATTGCGATCGATATCGAGGCGGTGCTGCGCCGGGCCGCCGAGCTGGGTGTAGCGGTTGAGCATAATGCTTCACCGGAGCGGCTGGACCTGAATGATCGCGACCTGCGGCTGGCGAAAGAGCTGGGATGCAAGATCGTGATGTCGTCGGATTCGCACGACGCGCGCAATCTGGGCAGACTGGATTACGGAATCCGGCAGCTCAGGCGCGCCTGGCTTACGCCAGAGGATGTGCTGAATACGCGCGATGCTGAGGGTTTTCTCGGCGGATTGCGGCCGCGCGGCTAAGGGGGCGGGTCCGGCGGTATCGAGCGTTCGGCGGTGTCGAACCGGGTGCAGAATGGGGCGGGGGTTGCCGGCGGGCGCAAGAATCCTTCGCTAGGCCTGCGCTGTTGGAGCTAAGATGGTGGCGCAGCAACCCAGAGGTCCCCATGAGCTTACTGCAGCAGAACCCCACCGACCTGGACGACGCAGCCAAGGGCGAAGAATTAACCAAGGGCACCAGCCCCGTGGGCTGGGCGGCGCTGATGGCGACCGTCGTTGTCGGCATTGCCATCGCAATTTACATGGTGGCCGGACAAAAGCCACCGATCGCCGAGGGCACGATTCTGGCGGTATGGGATCACCCGCAACACACCACCACGTCGGGCCTGGACGCCAGCGGTGCGCCCATGGCCCAGCAGAATGTGGACCAGATGTTTGTCTTCGCGAAGGTGACACTGCACAACCAGAGCGACCACCCCATCTTCGTCGTGAATATCCTGACCAATGTGACGCTGGACGATGGCATCCACTCGAGCTACGCGGCCAACAAAAGCGACTATGACCGGCTGTTCGTGGCGTATCCCGACCTGCAAGTGACGCACGGACCTGCGCTTTCGCCGCTGGATACGGAGATCGACCCGGGCCAGACGGTGGAGGGCGAGTTCGTTTCTGCTTTGAAGGGGATTACGAAGCAGCAGTGGGACGCGCGCAAGAAGCTGGACTTCACGGTTTCGTTCCGCTATCAGCCCAGCCTCGTGCTTACACCCCAATTGCCTGTGATCGATCAATAAACGCCGCAAACCGCACGCGACCCGCACGCGGGAATCGCACGGAGCCATCGCACGCCGGCTATTGATTGCGCGGCCTATTGGCCGCTTGGTGTGATCGGCGCAGGAGCGCCCTTGGGTGTCGTCAGGTAGCCGGAGATCTGGTTCTTCGAGTTCATGGTGTTGACTACGATCTCGTAAAGAGCCGGGTCTTTGCCGCTGTAGAACTGCAGAGGCTCGTTCACATTGCGGTCCTTCTTTTCATAGACCTTGTCATCGGCGTAGATTTCGAGCGTAAAGCGGCTGCGCTTGGAATCAGTCTTTCTCAGCTCCAGGCTTACCGTGCCGACTGGCTTCTTTTGTCCCTTAGCCAGCGTGAATTCGTAGTAGTTGCGGTCGCCCTTATGTTCGAGCTGCACCAGCTCATCGTGGTTGCGCGCGATGACGCTGTTGGTGCTGCTGAGGTCGCCTTTTACGCTTGCAAGCTGGCTGATCGTGCCGGCCACGTCGCCCTGCGTCTTGGTGAGATCAGTCCGCACGCCGCCAACGTCGGTTTTGACGGTGGAGACGTCGCTGGAGACGGCGGTGACCTGCTGCTGCGTCTGCTGCTCGGCGGTCTGCAGCCGTGCGGCGTCGGCCGCCTCGCGGGCCATGATGGCCTGTGCCCGCTGATCGAGCTGCCGCTGCGTCAATCCGAGTGACTTAGCCAGCTCGTCGGTGGTGACGTGGAGACGGGCATCGGTCTCGCGCAGCTCCGCCGCCAGCTCGCGGTTCTGCTGCTTAGTGTCAGCCAGTTCGCTGGCCTGCGCGGTGAGCTTGCTGCCCAGCGTAAAGCACCAGATGAGACTGCCGATCGCGGCGAGCAATGCGATTGCGATCACCGCCAGAAATGCGCCAGAGTATGTGCGCGGTGCTTCCTCAATTTCACTCATACTTTCCCTTCCTGCTTAGGTGGGCCTCTATCGGGCACGCCTCACCCGGTGAGTTTAAAAAAACATCCTGTCCGGTTAGACGGCATACCCGGGGTAAATTGTCGACAGCTCCGATCCGGAAACTGCCCTAATTCACAATCTTACGCAGGGATCTGCCCCGACCGGGCGCCGGCGCCCTCATGAACTTCGCAGAACCTACAGAATATAACCGCAGCCCTGGATTCTTGCACCACTTTCTCAGTTCCCCTTTGGGGCGGACCTGGCTGCCACGGCGTACCACGCTCCGTGACAAGCGGCAAACGTCTAAGTTATAAACATCATTACCGCGCTGTTCTGCCGGGCTCTTTCCCCGGTTCCGCGGCTCTGCCACAACGGCCATTCGCATCAAACAAAGGGGAAAAGGAAGGGCTATGCCGACTGCTGTCGCTGGAAAGGGTCTCGAAGGGATTGTTGCCGCTAACTCCGGCATCTGCTGGATCGACGGGGACGCGGGCATCCTCTCCTACCGCGGCATCGATATCCACGAGCTCGCCGAGCACTCGACCTTCGAGGAAACCACCTATCTGCTTTGGAACGGCGCCCTGCCCAACGAGTCCGCCTTGCGCGAGTTTTCCAGGGAACTGGCGGAGGCCAGGGAAGTCGATATGCGGATCATCGACCGGCTGCACAACATTCCCGAATCGGCCACCCCGATGGAAGTGCTGCGAACTTCAGTGTCGGCGTTGAGTTATTATGACGCCGACGAGAAGGACAATACGCACGATGCCAACGTGCGAAAGGCATACCGGCTTACGGCGCAGATCGCCATGATCGTGGCCATCTACGATCGGATCCGCAAAAATAAAGAGATTGTTTGGGCGGACAAATCTCTGAGCCACGCGGGAAATTTCTTGTGGATGCTGACCGGCGAAAAACCTTCGGAGACAGCCACGCGGACTTTGGACCTCGCGCTGGTCCTGCATGCTGACCACGAACTCAACGCCTCCACTTTCGCCGCCCGAGTGATAGCCGCCACACTCTCCGACATACACTCCGCAATTACCGGCGCCATCGGCGCGCTCAAGGGCCCTCTGCACGGGGGCGCCAATGAAGCCGTGATGCGGTTGCTGCTGGCGATCGACAAGGAAGGCGCCGATCCCGTGGACTACGTGAAGAACATGCTCACGGCCAAACAGAAAGTGAGCGGATTTGGGCATCGGGTATACAAAACGGAAGATCCGCGCGCTACGCACCTGCGGCGAATGAGCGAGCAGCTGGGCAAGGACTCCGGCAATCCCAAGTGGTACGGCATGTCGCGGGCCATTGAGCTCTATATCAACCGCGAGAAGAAGCTCAACGCCAACGTCGACTTCTACTCCGCCTCGACCTATACCACCCTCGGCATCGACATCGATCTTTTCACGCCTATCTTCGCAGTGAGCCGCATTGCCGGCTGGGCTGCTCACGTGATCGAGCAGCACGACGACAACCGCCTGATCCGGCCCCGTGCCGAGTACATCGGGCCCGTTTATCCCACGCCCTGGATTCCGCTATCGGAACGGCTGTAGCATTCGGCAAAGGCCGCGCGATGAATTGGAGCTTGTGCCTCGGAATCGACGAGAGAGGGAACTAACCAAAGAGGAAACGAATCGAGGAGGTCTGCTGCCATGAAATCAAAGAGTGGGCGAACCGGAAATCGCGGTGATGCGCAAAGAACGGCCTGCGGTGGAAACGCCTGGCTGATTCGGACTTCGCTGTTGCTCGTTGGTCTCATTCTTGTGGTCGCGCCTTCCCGGGGGCAGCAGATCGATCCCGTGCGCGGACCCCTCTCGCTGCAGGCGCCTGGACCGTTTTTCGAAGCCACGATGAGCGGGCCGGTTTACTCCATCAAGTCAGATTTCGGTCGGGTCAAGTCCTGGACATTCAACGACGGCGAGACACTGAAGGGAAGGTGCGAGAGCATGACTGCGCCCTCCGCAGGCGCGCAAACATCCGACAGCAGCTCTCCCGAGATGAATCTGTCCGCTGCGTGGGACCTTGTGAATGGGCCCGGCTACTACGCCGCTCATGTTGCGGGCAACAAAATCTTGCACGGAACTTTTACCGGAGACAAGGGAACCGTCCTTCGGGTCGAATCTCTGGACAATTACGTTGCGGTGGGCGCGGACAATCGAGGCAATCTTTACAAGATTGTCTGGTAGAGATGGAAGCAGGAATTTGGGGGCGGCTGTAGGCCGGTTGCGCGCCGAGGTTCTCGGGCCAGTGGGTCCATCGGCGCGGATTCCTGTTTCAGGGTGATCGTAGCCAGCGCACCCCTTGCCAATCCTCTTGTTTCGCCGGCTTCCTCGCGATACCATCTAGTCTCATCTTCCAGCCGTCTCCCCCAGAAACGGAATTTGTGATGATTCTTGGTATGAGCGTCCAGGCGTTCACACTGCTCCATGTCGTCATCAGCCTCGTGGGAATCGCCTCGGGGATCATCGTGGTCCTGGCGCTGGCCGGCAACAAGTTGTCTGGTTTAACGGCGCTGTTTCTTGTCACCACAGCGCTCACCAGCATCACGGGATTTCTCTTTCCGTTCCATGGCGTAACGCCCGGAATCATTCTCGGAATTCTGTCTGTGATCGTTCTGCTGCTGGCGTGTGCAGGGTTGTACGCGGGAAAGCTCAAGGGCATTTCGCGCGGTTTGTATGTGATCAGCGCGTGCCTTGCGCTCTACTTCAATGTGTTTGTGCTCGTTGCGCAACTCTTTGCCAAGGTACCTGCGCTCAAGGCCATCGCGCCCACACAATCTTCGCCCGCCTTCGGCATCGCTCAGCTCGTGGTCCTGGTGATTTTGATCGCCTTCACGATCCGCGCGTTCAAAGGCTTTGGCGGAGCCGCGCTTGCCTAGCAGCACGGTCCGCGCCGCACTGGCATGGCTACGATTGCGGCTGCGCTCTCTTGATTCGGTCGATGAGCCAGTTGACAGCGGCATCTTCATTCTCGATTTCGATGCGCAGCGGAACGGTTCGCAGCGGAAGCGAAGGCTTGAACGCGGCTGCGAGCGCGCCTAGCCGCACATGATCCTTCTCCGTGGTCAGGATTGCTGTGGCGCCAACGCTGCGTGCTTCGCGCTCAATTCTCCTGGCGTCGTCCGTGCTGTAGCGGTGGTGGTCGCCAAAGGCGAGCCGTGCGGCGACGCGGAGTCCGGCGGCTTCGAGGCCGAGGAAGAACTGCTGGGGCCGCGCGATGCCGCAGAAGGCTGCGACGGGGCCGTCAATTGTGGGAATATCCATGCGGCGATGCAGGCGCCAGATCTTTGCGTCCGAGCCGAGCGATTTCACCGGGGCGCCGTTCTCTTCGGCGGGGATGGCAATCACGTCGGCTCGCGCGGCCGCGCCGAGCGCCTCGCGCAGATTGCCGATCGGCAGGAGGCGATCATCGAGATCGGTCCGACTGAGGAGCAGAATGTCCACATCGCGCGCGAGCTGCCGGTGCTGAAACCCGTCATCGAGTATGTGAACGCCGGCGGACGCCGCAGCTTCTGCAAGCAAGCCTGCCTGGTAACGCTCGGCCGCAATATAGACGGGGACGCCCGCAGCGCGCGCGATCTCAAGAGGCTCGTCGCCGAAGTCCTCTGCCGTGCCATTTGGATCGACCGGCAGAGGGAACGCGGAGCGCCGGCCGTAGCCGCGCGACAAGACATCGACGTGCAGGCCGTGTGCGGTGAGCGCCTTGGCGAGAGCGATGGTGAGCGGCGTTTTACCCGAGCCGCCGGTCGATAGATTTCCGATGCTGACCACGGGCCACTGCAGGCGCTGAATTGACCGGCTGCCGGGCCGAAATTTGCGCTCACGCACGGCCAGCCCGAGCCGGTAGAGCGGCGTGAACGGCCACAGCCAATGCCGCTTCATTGCCGGCGCTCCACGCCCGCGTGAACGGCGAGCAAGGTGCAGATTGCTTCCACGCAGCGCGCTGTTGCGCCAGCTTGCTCATCGAAGGCGCACTTAGCGCGAGCACCCACCGCTTCGGCAATTGTGCGGTCGCGCAGCAGCTCAATGAGCGCATCGGCCAGCTCTTGTTTGGTGACGATGCGCAGCGCATTGGCGGTGCGAAGCGCTTCAACGATCGCGGTGAAGTTGGTGTAGTGCGGACCCATCACGATGGGCACGCCGAATTGCGCCGGCTCCAGCGGGTTGTGCCCGCCTGCTGCGACAAGGCTGCCGCCGACGAATGCAACAGCGGCGAGCGAATAGACCGAGGCGAGCTCACCGATCGTGTCGAGCAGGACGATGGATCCTGCAGGCAGGGGTTGCGCGGGATACGCGTTCCATTCCGAACGCTTGAGCCAGGAAAGTCCTGATTTTTCGAGCAGCGCGGCAACAGCGCTAAAGCGCTCGGGGTGACGCGGCGCCAGCACCATTGCGAGATTCGATTCCGCGGCCAGAAGATGGGGCCACGCTTCAATGAGGGCAGTTTCCTCTCCCTCCAGAGTGCTGCCTGCAACGAGCCATCGCAGATCGCTGCCCTGCGCGCGCAGAATTCGCGTTGCGCCGGATTCCGAAGCGGCACGCACGTCGAACTTGAGATTGCCGGCAACCGTGACGCGCCTGGCCGCGCAGCCAATGGCGCGCAGCCGCTCGGCATCCTTCGCGCTTTGCGCGAGCACGCGCGTCAACTGGGAGAGGAACGGGCGCCAGAAGCGGCGCAGCATGAGATAGCGCGGCCAGGAGCGGTCGGAGATGCGCCCGTTGACGACGACGACAGGAATCTGGCGCCGGGAGCAGCCATTGAGCAGGTTCGGCCAGAATTCCGTCTCCGCAAGGATGAGCATCGCCGGTTTTAGCGTATCGAGATACGCGGCGACTGCCCAGGGCAGATCGAGAGGGCAGTAGAAGACGCGGTGCGCGCCAAGCCGCTCACGCGCGAGCGCCTGCCCCGTGCGCGTCGTGGTCGAAATCAGCAGTTGAAAGTCTGGCAGGGCGGCGTCGAGATCCTTGATCAGCCGGGTCGCGGCGATCACCTCGCCCACGCTCACTGCGTGCAGCCAAATCTGAGGCCGGCCGGCCGCTGCGGCGGAGATCAGCCTTTGCGGCACCTTGCCGAGCCGCTCGCGCAGCCCCTCGCGATATTTGTGGGTGGTGGCTATCCGCCACAGCCACAGCGGCGCGCCGGCCACGAGCGCCGCGAGCAAAACGAGGTTATAGAAAAAAAGCATCGTGTGTAACTGAAATTACTTTGCGCAAGTCTAAACATAGGAATGATACAGTCGAGCGCGATGCGATCTTTGCATTCTCTCCCACTGTTGTTTCTGTGGTTGGCATTGCCGGCGATGGCGACGGACCATATGCCGCCGCCGGTGCAGCCGGCCACCTCGTTCGCCGCCGTTGAGGTGCATGCCGACGAGCACGTCGCGATTGCCGTGGAGCCCTACGATACGCGGGAGCGCAATGAACTCTTCCGGGTGGATTACGTGGACCACGGCGTGATGCCCGTGCGGGTGATCGTGACCAACATGGGCGACCGGCCGATTTCGCTGCGGGACGCGCGCATTCTGTTTGAAACGGCGGACGGAGAGCGGCTGCAAGCGGCCGAGCCCGAGGACGTGGAGCGGCTGATGACGCGCAAGGAGCGGCAGGGAACGAAGATTCCCATGCCGGGTCCGCTGCCGCCGATCCACACCAAGCCGAAGGGAAGCAACAGCGAGATTGAGCAGGATTTCAATACATTTGAATATTCCGCGCTCGCCGTTGAGCCGCACACGACGCGCGCGGGATTCCTCTTCTATGTGGTTGAGGGGCTCAGCCATCCGCTCATTGGCGCAAAGCTTTATCTGCGCGCGATCCGCGATGCCGACGGCAAGGAGCTCTTCTACTTCGAGATTCCTTTCAGCAAATATCTGCAATCCAAATCCTCACAGATGAACTAACGGGCGGCGCACAATTGCGCCCGCGGACAGCGGCGATTCCGCGTGGTACGATTCGAGAGTTCCACTCTGCATGGCTCTGGAGAGTCGCAATGGCCGGAAAGGCGAACTATGGAGTCGATGCGCCCAAAGTCATCCGCAATTTGCTGCTCGCGGGCATTGCCTGCATCATCCTTGCTGTCGCTTTTCCGCGGCTGACCATCTCGCACGTCACGCTCCTGCTCAATCCCAGTCTGTTTTACGGGGCGTTCTGGTTCATCGCGCCGGCGGTGCTGATGCTGATTTATGCAAAGGCCGGCAAGTTCCGCCATCGGGATCGCATACTTGGGAAGGTTGCGTGGACCGGCGCAGAAGAAGTGCTGGACGTGGGCGCTGGCCGCGGTCTGCTACTGATCGGCGCGGCGAAGCGGCTTTCTTCCGGCCGCGCTGTCGGCATCGACATTTGGAATGCGGAGGATCTCTCGGGCAACGGGCCCGAGGCGCTGCTGAAAAATATCGAAATTGAGGGCGTGAAGGGAAAGACGGTGGTGAAGAGCGAGAATGCGCGCAAGATGAGCTTTGCTGATCACTCGTTTGACGTGGTTTTGTCGAACCTGTGCCTGCACAACATCTATGAAGTGCCGGGGCGCGCCGAAGCGTGCCGCGAGATCGCACGCGTGCTGAGACCTAACGGCATTGCCGTGATCTCCGATTTCCGCCACATGCGCGAGTACGCGCAGGAGTTCGCGAAAGCCGGACTCGCGGTGGAGATGTTTCCCCTGGATTGGACAGGGACCTTTCCGCCGCTCCGGGTCCTGGTGGCGCGCAAGGCGCTTGAGAGAATTTATTCGTAGTAAGTGGCCGTTGTGGTGTCGGTTTCCCAGATCGTGCAGTCTTTGACGCGCACCCGGCCGGCTGTCATGCCGTGGAGCTGCCGGTTGGTCTCGTCGTAAAAATACTTTGCGAGATTTTCCGCGGAGGGATTGAGCACCGTGAAGGGCTCGAGGTCATTGAGCATCTGGTGGTCGAGGCGGTCGATGACCGGGCGCAGCACGATCTTGAGCTGCCGGAAATCCAGGAGCAGCCCGGCGTCATCGAGGGCCGCGCCGGCGAGCGTGACGCGTACCTTGTAGTTGTGCCCGTGCGGATTCTCGCACTTGCCCTTGTAATTTCGAAGATAGTGGCCGGAGGAGAAATCTGCCTCCACGGTGACCTCAAACATGCGCGTTCGCTCGATCCTGCGCGGCAACTGCCGCTGTCGCTATTTTAGTTCCTCTCGCTGCGCCGGCTGCGCCGCGCGGCACGGCGTGCGTCCTCGCTGTTGCGGTCAACCTGCTCGAAGAGCGCGCTCATGACGCCCACGAACGCCGAAGCGAGCCCAGCCAGCAACAACAGCAGCGACAGCGTGCGCCACAGCGTTCCGTTGGCGGGCAACCCCGGCTGAAAGCTAGATGGCAGCAGCGACATGCCACCCGAGAGCACCGCGAACAGCCCCAGAGATGCTGCCAGAATGTAGAAGTTACGGGACATGCGGGAAAGCGGCGACGGCAAATGCGGCCTTCTGCGATTCTACGGCGCGGCGCCCGCACAAGCATCCTATTCCGCGTCGCGCCGATTAAATTGCTGGCTTGATCCATGACGAATATGCAGCACAACAATCAGCTTGTGTCGCTCATCGATTCGGTAGATGACACGATAAATACGGTGTGGCTTGCGCCCATAAAGCAAGTGCCGAAGCCCTCGCGATTCCGGAATCGCCGGCCAGAGCGCCGGGTGCTTTTCGAGGCCCAAAATGGCTTCTTTCAGCCCCGCATACCAACGAAGCGCCGAGCCGGAGTGTTCCGCGTCGATTTCGTCGTAGAGCGCTGCAAGGTCGCGTTCCGCGCGGCCGGCGATCTTAACGAGGTAGGCCACGTTTCGATTCGAACTCGCGGAAGAAGTCGCGCGCGGCGCGAATTCCTCCTTTCTTAGCATCTTCAGCGCCCTGGCGGATGCCTTCTCGCGCGTCAGCCTGCGCGGCGATATCCAGCAGCCGCTGATAGGCTGCCGCATCCTGCACTACCGCCGCGGCTTTGCCGTTCACCGTCAGCACGAGCGGCCGCTTGCTCTTTTTCAATTGCTTCATCATGCTTCCCGAAGCACGGCGGAACGCGGTCAGCGATTGAATATCGGTAGCAATGTTGAGCATCGGACCCTCCCATGCTAGCACCTTATTCGGTGCTTGCGGTATATCGCTGCAGCCTCGTTTATCGGTGCCGGCCCTCGAGCCCTGGCGACTCATCCAGCAGGACGCCGGAGTTCGAGAATTCTTGTTCCATCGCGGCCGCGGAGCCGTTGAGGTCGATTGCGCGGCAAGCATCGCGCAGTACGAATACCTTAAGCCCCAGGCGCCGGGCATCGAGAGCCGAAAAGCCGACGCAGTAGTCATAGGCCAGGCCGGCGAGAAAGACGCGGGTCAAGCCCCGCTCGTGCAGATATCCGGCGAGACCTGTTGGAGTGGCACGGTCGTTCTCAAAAAAAGCCGAGTAGGAGTCGATGGTTTCGCGGAATCCCTTGCGCAGAATCAGCTCGGCGCGCTTGAGATCGAGAGCCGGATGAAACTCCGCGCCGTGTGTGCCCTGGACGCAGTGATCGGGCCACAAAGTTTGCGGCCCGTATTCGAACTCGATCGATTCAAACGGCTTCTTGCCCGGATGCGATGACGCGAACGAAGCGTGATGCGGCGTGTGCCAGTCCTGCGTGAGGATGATGTGCTGGAAAAGCGGCGCGATGCGATGAATAGGCGCGATGACCTCATCACCGTGCTGCACGGCGAGAGCGCCGCCCGGGCAAAAGTCATTCTGCACGTCGATTACGATGAGAACGGCCTGCCCATCGATTTGCATCTTCGCTCCTGAATTGGAAGCCTCGGCGAGCTTAAGCCAACAACACATCGACGCCGTTGCTGTGCAGCATGGCAACGTGCTCCGGCGCAACGGCGGAATCTGTGACCACCGTGTGCGCGGCGCTAAGCGGGGCCACGGGGATCATTCCGCCGCGGCCGAACTTAGTATGGTCGGCCACGATGATCACGCGGCTCGCGACCTTGAGCATCTTCTGCTCTGAGCCCACGACCAGGGTGTTGTTGTTGCTGAATCCGCTTTCGCTGATGCTGCCGATGCCAAGGATCGCGGCATCCGCGCGGATGGCCGACAGCATTTGCTCGCAGAACGGGCCGACCATGGTGCGCAGGCGCGGGTCAAACGTGCCGCCGGTCAGCGTGAGTTCGATGTTGCGCTGCGACTCCAGGCACTCGGCGATGGGCAGCGAGTTGGTGACTATTTGCAGGCGCCTCGAAGCCAGCGCGCGCGCAACTGCGGCAACGGTTGAGCCACCGTCAAGGATGACGGTTTGGCCGTCCTCGATGAGGCCGGCAGCGAAGCGCCCGATGCGGTCTTTTTCCGCGCTGAGCCGCACGCTCTCCGCAGCGTAGTCGAAGGCCCGGTTTGCTACGGCGGCAAAGGCTCCGCCGTAGACGCGCCGGAGTGCCCCCTCGTGCTCAAGGATGCCCAGGTCGCGGCGGACGCTGGACTCCGACGCGGCAAGCTCGCGCCGAAGCGTCTCGAGATCGACGAATTCGCGGGTTGCGAACATCTGCCGGATTCTCAACTGCCGTTCCGCCGCTTTCATCGGTCAGTTGCCGCGCATGGCCTTCAGCACCGCATCTGTGACGGTTTTTGCCAGCCGTTCGAACTGCGCCTCGCTCAACTCGATGGTGCTACGCTGCTCCACGGTTGGCTGCAGCTGGTCGCCCGCGCAGTTACAGTCTGTATGGCCTGCTGGTTCGAGCCTATGATCGGGCGGGCCGGAACGGCGGCGGATATCGAGGACGCCAGCTTCCTGCTCAGGGGTGAAGCAGTTGATCGGGCCGCCGAGCTGCCTGGCGATCAGCATTGTCCAGCAATAGGTTTCGAGCACCTCGGCGTACCACTCGGCGTGAGTCACCGTATCTCCCCAGCAGACAACGCCGTGGTTCGCGAGCAGCGCGGCGTTGTGCATTTTAGCGAAGGGCGCAACAGTCTTGGCAAAGGCCGCTGTGCCAGGCGTGTTGTAGGGCAGCACAGGCACCTTGCCGACGAAAACTTCAAACTCGGGAATCGTAAGGTACTGTGGCGCGCGATGCACGACGGCGTGCGCTGTAGCGTGCGGCGGATGGCAGTGCACGGCCGCTTTCACCTCTTCCGCCGCCTTATAGATCTCCAAGTGCAGAAAAATCTCGCTGGTTCGCTTCTGCGTGCCCGCTATCTGGTTTCCATCGAGGTCGACCATGCACAGGTCGGCGGGAGTGATGTCGTATTTGCTGACCAGTGTGGGCGTGCAGATGACTTCGTTTTCGCCGATGCGGTAGGAGATGTTGCCGCCATTGCCATCGACGTACTGGCGCAGCCATAGCTTGCGCCCGACAGCGCAAATCTCCTGCTTGATCTCTTCGGCTTCTCTTGTAGTGAACAGCCGTGCGTCCGGGGCGGGCCGGGTGGTCTCCTCGATCGCGGTACTGCCTGGAATACTGCCACTATTCTGTCTCACGAAAACGCCTCGCTCCGATCTTTTGAAGGAAGATGACTGATTTGCGATGAATTATACCAAAATCGATCAACAGCGGCCAAACAGCTTTTTGGGGTTTGGCGGCTATTGGGGGAGAGTGCTGTAGGACCGTCGGACTACACCGAAGTATGTAAGACACCGGAGGACGACGAACGGTCGTGTAAGACGTGCGTAAGACTCACGAAAGACGTGAGATAGACTTAAGCCGACATCTAAGCAGACATTGCTGATTCCTAATCTCTATCCGCGGTTCAGTCGCGCAGAAAAAAGGGGCCGGCGTTCCGGCTCCCCTTTTTTTCTTAGGTTGCCCTAAGACAATTACGATGCCTTCCGCTTCGGATCGTTGCGCTGTTCATTGGACTTGCCCACCTGCAAAGAGCTGGGGGACTGCATGCGTGCCGGATTGTTGCCTTCCTTATTGCCGTTGCGATCGCTCGGATCAGAATTGTTGCTGAAGGACCCAGTGCGATTGCCCTCGTTTCCCGTACCGGCCGAGCGCTCCGTTGCGCGCTGTGCGAACTTCTGCGACTGCTGCCCTGGATTGGACATCGATCCGGATCCGGGGGAGCCAGAGCCGCTAAACGTGCCCTGCGGGGATTTCTGTTCGCGCTTGTTGGCTTCTTCGTGATTTCCCTGCTGACGCCCGGTGTGGGTTTCCGTAGCCATAACTTCTCCTTTACGAGATCGCTCTCGTCTTGCATCTCTTGCCTCGCATTGGGAGGCGGAGAAAAGCTTTGCGGTTGCCCAATTTGCGAAAGCTGAGGAAGGGAAATGCATGACTTTTGATTGCGTCAAAATTGCGGCGCGCCAACGCCGCCCTTTATAGCTGAAAAAATAAGTGCGCGCGGGAACACGGACGCGAGTGCACTTAGGATTTGTGTGGGTGCAGGAGCGCATCCGCATGCACGCCGCGGATTGACGCGTCGAGCAGCTCGACGAGGTGAAAGGCGGGCATCTCCTGCATTCCTCTGCGGCGCAATCCATTCATCAGTTGCAGCAGACAGCCGGGATTGGCGGAGAGCACCGCGTCCGCGTGCGTGGTGAGCAGATTATCGACCTTGCGCGCGCCCAGCTCATTCGCAGCGTCGGGCTCAAGCAAGTTGTAGACGCCGGCCGAGCCGCAGCAGAGTGAACTTTCAAGAATCTCTGCGACTTGAAGCTCCGGAATTCCCGCGAGAAGCCGGCGCGGTTGCGTTTGCACACCCTGCGCGTGTTGCAGATGGCAGGCGTCGTGATAGGCGACGCGCATTTTGAGCGGATTGCGCTTTGCCTGCGGCTCGAGCTCGCACAAAATCTCTGCAACGTCGCGGCATTTTGCGGAGAAGGCGGCTGCGCGATCCGCCCAATGCGGATCATCGCGCAGCAGGTAGCCATACTCCTTCATGGTCGATCCGCAACCGGCTGAGTTGATGACGATGGTATCGACTTGCGTTGACTCAAAGGCCGCGATTATTTTTCGTGCCATTTCGGACGCGCGAGTTTCGAGACCTGAATGCACCATGAGCGCGCCGCAGCAAGGCTGATCGGGTGGGATGATCACTTCGCAACCTTCGGCGGCGAGCACGCGTGCCGTTGCGGCGTTCACGTGAGGGAAAAATACCTGCTGCACGCAACCGGTGAGCATGCCCACGCGCCGGCGGATTTTTTCCGGCTTCGGAATGAGCTGGAGTGGATGCGATCGCCGCGGCGGCACCTCGGGCAGTAGAGCCTCCATGGCACGCAGGCGTTTGGGCAGAATCTTCAGCACGCCGGAGCCGCGCACCAGGCCGCGCAGGCCGCTCTTCTGGTATACGCGCAGTGGTGCGGCGAGCAGACGCAGGCGGCGCGGATGCGGAAAGGTAGCAAAGATGAGGCCGCGGAAGAGCCTGTCGCAGAGGCTGCGCGGAAGGTTGCGCTCGATCTGTGCGCGCGTTGGCTCGATGAGCTTGTTGTATTCGACGCCGGAAGGACAAGCTGTCATGCAGGCCATGCAGCCGAGGCAGTTATCCATGTGGCGCCGGAACTGCGCGTCGAGCGGCGCTGCGCCCTCGGATGCTTTCTTGATCATGTAGATGCGGCCGCGCGGCGAATCCATTTCTTCGCCCCAGAGCACGTACGTGGGACACGCGGGAAGGCAGAAGCCGCAGTGCACACAATCGTCGATGTGCTCTTTTTCCGGCGGATGATGTGCGTCGAAACTCGAAGGATGCGCTGGTTCGTTTGCGGTCGTATGGGTCATCTGCCGTCAGATGCCTCCCACGAAACGACCCGGGCTGAGGATGCGCTTGGGATCGAAGCGGCGCTTGATCTCGCGCATCATGGGCAGCGCGTCGGAGGTGCAATCCCATGCGTCGAGTTTCTCGCGGAGGGTCTCGGGCATTTGCAGCACGGTGACGCTGCCGCCTTTGGCCTTGAGTTGAGCGCGGTGCTGATTGATTTGAGCCAACACTGCATCGTCCCGTCCGCGGAAGGCAATTGTCATTAAACCCGTGGCCTGCGCGACGACCGAGACATCCAGGCTTGCAGTTGCCGCGCTTTTCACAATCTCGCGCGCTGTGGCGCAGATCTCCGCAGGCAATGTGGAGGCCTTGACGATCAGCGCATTGTCCTGGAAAAGCTGCTCGCGCGCCTGCCAAACGTCCGGGTTTGCATCGGTCATGGTGAGCGAGCCGAAGATGGCACGCACGCGGTTCTCGAGATCGTCAAAGCACTCCGGCCGCGTGCAGATGCTGATGTCGAGGGCAACGCCGTTGCTGGCTCGCAGCTGCACGCCGCTGAAAGGTATTTGCGCGTGCAGAAGCGCGCGAAGCGGAGACGAGAACTCTTCCGGATCTTGGGCAATGACCGTCCAGGTACGCACGTCCTGCTCCGCTGGATGCAGACGGAAATTGACTTCAGTGACCACGCCGAGCGTACCGAAGCTGCCGATGAGGAGTTTGTGCAGGTCGTAGCCGGCGACGTTCTTTACAACTTTCCCGCCGGTTTTGGCGATCGTTCCGTCGGCAAGCACCAATGTCATGCCGATGACGAGGTCGCGCAAGCTGCCGTAGCGCAGCCGCCAGCAACCGCTGTCGTTGGCAGCGATTATGCCGCCAACCGTGGCACGCGCGGGCCACAATGGATCGAGAGCGACGAACTGGCCGTGGCGCGCGAGTTCGGACTGCATGGCGTTCCATGTGCATCCCGCCTGCACGGTGCAGGTCAGGTCCTGCCAGGCGTGCTCGCGCACTGCATTCATGCGCTCCAGGCTTAATACCAGCTCAGGAGCGACGCAGTTGCCCCAACTCAGCTTGGTTCCGCTGCCGGTGGCAAGGACCGTGAGGCCCTGCTCATTAGCGAAGCCCAACACCTGCGCGACCTCATCAGTACTCGCGGGCGCTACGCGGATTGCATCGCCGTCAATATGCGTGTGCTCGTGGTCAACGAGCGAGGCCAGCGCAGCGAGCGCTTCCTCGCGCGTGATGGTGGCGGCGGCCGTCATCAAAAGATCTCCGCCACGCCGGCCGTTTCGAGCGGGTGCGGTGTGTAGGGGCCGGGGCGGTCGGCGCAAAGGCGCGTGCGAGGAAATACCTTGTCGGGATTGGACAGGTTCTGCGGGTCGAAGGCGCAGCGCACGAGCTGCATGGTGGCGAGATCCGGCTCAGAGAACATGTATCCGAGCGCTTGCTGCTTTTCCCGGCCGACACCGTGCTCGCCGGTGATCGAGCCGCCGTTGTCGACGCAAAGATTCAGGATGCGATAGGAGAGATCGAGCGCGATCTTCTCCTGGCCTTCGATTGAGCGGTCGTAGAGCACAAGCGGATGCAGATTGCCATCACCTGCGTGGAAGACGTTGGCGACGCGCAGATGCGCCTCGCTGGCCATGCGCCCGATTTGTTCGAGGACGCGGGGCAATGCCGTGCGCGGAATCACTCCGTCCTGCACGATGTAGTTGGGCGAGATGCGGCCCATTGCGGCAAAGGCGGCCTTGCGTCCCTTCCAGATGAGAGCGCGCTCTTCATCCGATTGCGCGAGGCGGGTTTCCCACGCGCCATTCTTCTCGGTGATGGCGCGGACCTCGGCCATCAGCGCGTCGACCTCATCGCAAGCTCCATCGAGCTCCACGAGCAGCAAGCCGCCGCACATGGGGTAGTGAGCGTGGACAGCGGCCTCAGATGCTTCGATAGCCAGCGTATCCATGATTTCGAGCGCCGAGGGCAACATGCCGGCAGCGATGATGTCACTGACCGCCTGGCCGGCTGCGCTCGGCGTGTCAAAGGCGGCGAGCAGAGTTTGCACCATTTCCGGCCGGCGCACGATGCGCAGAGTGATTTTGGTCGCCACGCCCAGAGTTCCTTCGGAACCCACGAAGACGCCGGCAAGATCGTAGCCTTGCGCGTCAGGTGCTGCCGATCCGAAGTGCGCGAGGTCGCCATTGGGCAGTACAACTTCGAGCGCCAGAGTGTGGGTGACGGTAAAGCCGTATTTTAGACAGTGCGCGCCGCCCGAGTTCTCGGCGACGTTGCCGCCGATGGTACACACCGACTGCGAGGAGGGATCGGGCGCGTAGAAATACCCCTCGGCCGCGACGCGCTGCGTGACGTGAGAATTGATCACGCCCGGTTCGACGACGACGTACCCGTTGGGGATATCGACTTCGAGGATGCGGTTCATGCGCGCGAGGCTGATGACCACGCAGCCCTCGGCGGGCAACGCACCGCCGCTTAAGCCGGTACCCGCACCGCGGCTGACGAAGGGGATCTTGTAGCGCGCGCAGACACGTACGACAGCCTGTACTTCTTCAGTGCTGCGCGGCAGAACCACCGCTCCGGGCAGAACGCGAAAGTTGGTCAGACCATCACACTCGTAGGTCTGGAGCTGACTTTCGGCGGTGATCAGAGCGCCCGCGCCGACCGCGGAGCGCAATTCTTCGATGGGGGTAGCAGCGAGCATGCGTCTCAGATTACCGGATGCGGCGTGCAGTTGCACATGCGCCAGGTTGACGATCCCGCAGTCTGGTGCCTCGCGCCCTTCCAATCGCGCCGTCTAATCACCGGACCGGTTTCGCGTTAGCTTTCGCGAAGAACGTTTCGACGTCGGTAATGGTCTGCGTCATGCGGTACGGCGGGAGGGATTGGAGAAAGGTCTGGCCGTAGCGCTGGGTGCGGATGCGCGGGTCAAGTAACACCAGCACGCCGCGATCTTCAAGCGAGCGAATGAGTCGGCCGAAGCCCTGCTTGAGCGTGAGCACAGCCTCTGGCACCTGGTAGTCGAAGAAGGGCCGGCCGCCGGCCTCCTCGATGGCTCTCATGCGCGCCTGGACCACCGGGTCGTTGGGGACGGCGAAGGGGAGCCGATCGATGATGACGCAGCTGAGCGCCTCGCCCTGCACGTCCACGCCTTGCCAGAAGCTTGAGGTGCCGAAGAGCACTGCGTTAGGCGTGGTGCGGAACTCCTCGAGCAGCGCTTTGCGTGGCGCGGTGCCGTGGAGGAGAACCGGGTAATCGAGCACGGGCAGCAGCAACTCATAGAGCGTGCGCATCTGGCTGTAGCTGGTGAAGAGGCAGAAGGCGCGGCCGCGGGTGATGTCGAGAACGCGGCGGATGCACGTGGCTGCGGCTTCGGCGAACTCCGGCAAGCGCGGGTCCGGCATGCCGGGAGGCAAATAAAGCAAAGCCTGCTCGCCGTAGCGGAAGTGGGACGGCACCACGAGCTCGCGCGCGCCCTGACCTGCTTCACCGAGGCCGAGGCGCCTGCGCATGTGCTCGAAGCCGCCCTGCACGGTGAGCGTGGCAGAGGTGAGCACCACCGTGGGAATGGGCTCGAAGACGAGCTCGCGCAGCAGCTCGGAGACGTCAATGGGCGTGGCCTGGACATGCACAGCCCGCGCTTGCGGACGCAGAACGGTGGGCCGTGCGGTGGTGCGACTCGCGTCTGCTGTGCCGCCGTGCGTGCGGCGCTCGATCCAATAGACCATGTTGTGCGCGTTCGACTCGAGCAGGAACTCGAGCTCGCTGCGGAGCCGCGCGATGCGCTTGCCCAGTCCAGGCGCTTCATCGACGTCAGTCAGCCGCTCCATCTCGGCTTCGAGCAGCTTGAGCGAACCGCGCAAGGAGAGGTAGAGATCGCCTGAGGTTTCGAGGAACTCCTCGCGGTTGGCGAACGGCTGGCGGCCGTCGCTCTCCATCGGCAGGCCAGCGAAGAACATCCGCGACCGGTCGCGAAGCTGCTGCGTGGCCATGGGCAGGCTGGCCGTGCCCTCTTTGCCGCGCAGCATCACATCGATGTCGCGCCCCAGCTCCTCGAAGCGGACGTTGCTGACCGAGAGGCCGAAGTAATTCGAGGCCACTTCTTCGAGCTCGTGCGCCTCGTCGAAGATGACGGCTGCGGCCTCCGGCAGGATGCCGGCGTCTGGCGCTCCGGCTGCTTCGCGCTTAACGGCGAGATCGGCGAAGAACAGGTGATGGTTGACGATGACGATGTCGGACTCGAGCGCGCGGCGGCGCATTTCGGTGATGAAGCAGCGACGGTAGTCCGGGCATGTCGAGCCGAGGCACGCGTCTGTCCGGGCGTCGAGCTTGGCCCAGAGCGGGCTCGTCTCCGGCAGGCCGCCCAGCTCGGCGCGGTCGCCGGTTTCGGTGGTTTTCTCCCATTCGGCAATCTGCTGGTATTCGTCGATCTCGCCGAGGCCCGACAAAATGGGCTGGTCGCGCAAGGCGGAGAGCTTGTGCAGGCACAAGTAGTTCGCGCGCCCCTTCATGTAGCACACGTGCAGCTCACCGAGCAGCGACTCAAGAAAGGGAATGTCGCGGAAGTAGAGCTGGTCCTGCAGGGCCTTGGTCCCGGTGGAGACGATGACGCGCTGGCCGGTGCGCAATGCGGGCAGAAGGTAGGCCAGCGTCTTGCCGGTTCCGGTGCCCGCCTCCACGATCAAGTGGCGCCGCTCGCTGAGCGCGCGCTCTACAGCCTTCGCCATTTCAAGCTGGCCGGGCCGGTACTCATAAGGGAGCGGCGACTGCGCCAGGACTCCGCCGGGCGCAAAGAACTCATGCAGCGTGGGAAGTGACCGGGTTGAAGTGGCCGGGGAAGACATGGAGGATGCTGCTTCCATGATAGGTGGAATGACAGGTGGAGAGGGAGCGGCGCGCGGACCCTCTATTGCGGCTTGAATGCGAGAGGATGCCGTGGCTGGTAGAGGCCTATTTTGCCGCCGCCGGGTAGCGCGATCCGCGTGATCGATCCCCATCGCTGGTTTTCGAGAGGCGAGCAGACAACTCCCTTCTGGGCAAGGGCCTTCATCTCTGCCTCCACGTCGTCGCAGATCAGGTAGAGCTCATGGGAGCCATTGCTTTCGCCGGGGTGGAATGCCGCTTCGGCCGGCGGCAGTGCGAAGATGAGCCATCCGCGGCCAGCATCGACGGAGGAAAAGCCGAGGACATCACGGAAAAATGCCCGGTCCGCCTCGGCGTCTTTCGAGTAAAGGATGAAATGCGCGCCGAAGATCATCGCACCTGCTTCCTTACGGCGTCCTCCATTTCACGTGAGCGCCTGGCGAGGCGGCGTTCTCTAAGAAAACGCACCTCGGGTCAAGAGGTTCGGCACTATACCAATTGGAGAACGCGGAAAGGCTCGATTCTACTCCTGGAGCGCAGAGATTTCCTGCGGCGCCGCTGTCGAGGTGGGCGTCGGCCGCTCGACGGCACTATGGAGAGCCCCTCTAGGCTTCCGCAGTCGTTGGGTCGATGATGGTCTTGATCTCGGAGATCTTGTTGGCCGGGAACCCACCCTGCGCCGCGTGTTCGCGGATCAGGTCTTCGCCCGGTGCGATGTAGATGCAGAAGATCTTGTCACCTGTGACATAGCTCTGCACCCACTGGATGGAGGGACCAAGGTTGCGCAACACGCTGCAAGACTTTTGCGAAATGGCCTTGAGCTGCTCGGTGGAAAGAGAACCAGCTCCGGGGATTTCACGCTCGATAACGTATTTCGGCATCGCCGCGACCTCGCGCTTGGAATGCCTTCGAGTGTACACGCACAGCCGGGAAGGCGGCGAAGCCCTCCTTACTGTGCCGCGCGGGTCCCTGGTTAGGCCGCGAAATCCGGGTCGTCGTCCTCGGCAGTATCGTGCGATGCGCGGGCGGGCAGCTCATCGCTGTGCCGCGAGACGCTCCACTGGCCAATCATCACGGACTCTTCGTCGCTCGAGCCCGATGCCGCTGCATTCTGGCCGGCTTTGAGCAGCCGCCGGCGCGTCTCGGCAGCGCGCTGGGCGGCGTCCGCCCGCTCGCTGTTGCCCGCGCCCATCATTGAAGACATTGAAGACATTCCCATTCCTCCCAAGTGGATGTGCATAGAAACCTCCGGGAAGTTTGGGACAAATAGGGGGCCAGAATCCGACGATGAATCTTTGAAAAGACAAATGCGCGAGCCGGGCGAAAACTGTCAGCGAGAATAGGAGTGTGCCCGGCGGTGCGGCGGGCGCGCTGGAGTCCCTTTGCCCTCGTATCGCCGATCTGTCCATCCCGTCCGCGCCGGCTCTGCCGCGCTGCCGCTGGTCGCCATCGTCGGCCGGCCCAACGTCGGCAAGTCGACGCTCTTCAATCGGCTGACGGGGAGCCGGCGGTCGATTGTCGGCGATGAACCGGGCATCACACGCGACCGGATCTACGGACAATACGAATGGGCGGGGCGCGAATACCGGCTGGTGGATACCGGTGGCATCGTGCCTGACGATCCCGAGCTGATCCCGACTGAGATCTACAACCAGGCCAAGGTTGCGCTGGAGGATGCCGACGCGCTCATTCTTGTGGTGGACGTGCGCACCGAGCTGGCGCGGCCCGACTACGACCTGGCGCGGCTGCTGGTGCGCGGCGGCAAGCCGGTGTTTCTCGCGGCCAACAAGGTGGAAAGCGAGGGGCTTGCGAATGAGGCGGAGAATTTGCGGCGGCTCGGCTTTTCGCAGGTTTTCCCGCTCAGCTCCGAGCACGGGCAGGGAATCGGCGAATTGCTGGATGCGATTGCCGAAGCGATTCCGCAGAGGGCGGAAGATGCCGCTCACGCTGGAGAAGCGGAGGATGCGGGGGAGCGCGAGGCCGAGCACGAGAACGGAATCGACGGACCTGGGCCGCTGGTTCCGGATGCGGATGAACTGCGCCGAGACGGGCAAAAAGCCGGGGGAAAAAGCCGCGGAAAGACACGGGACGAGAAGAGAATCCGGACGCACGGCGAGTACGAACAGCGCGAGACCTCCATCGCCATCATCGGCCGCCCGAACGTGGGCAAGTCCACGCTGCTGAACGCGCTGACGGGTACGACGCGCGCGATTGTTTCGCCTGTGGCCGGCACCACGCGCGATGCCGTGGACGAGGTGGTCGACTTCGAGGGACAGCAGCTGCGGTTTGTCGACACGGCGGGCATCCGGCGCAAGGGCAAGACGCGGTTGATGGCCGAGAAGCTGAGCGTGGTGATGGCGCGGCGGCACCTGGAGGCCGCAGATGTGGCGCTGCTGATGATTGACGCCACCGAGGGTGTGACCGCGAGCGACGCGACCATTGGCGGATACGCGCATGAGAGCGGACGCAGCGTGATTATCGTGGTGAACAAGTGGGACGCGGTGACCACCGCGCGCGGCGACAGCAAGCCGCCTGCGAGCAAGGAGATCTTCGAACGGCAGCTGCGCACCGTACTCAAATATCTGGATTACGCGCCGGTGCTGTTTCTTTCGGCGCTCGAGGCATCGCAAGCGCAGCCAAGAAAGAATGGCAGAGGCTTGACCCAGCTGCTGCGCGAAGTGCTCTCGGTGGCGCGGGAGCGGCGCAAACGGGTCTCCACCGGCCAGATGAACCGCTTTCTCGACCGCATCGACTTTCAGCGCGCCCCGGTGCCGATGTCCAAACGCGTGCGCATCTTTTATATGACGCAGGCCGCGGTGGCGCCGCCCACGTTCATTCTCTTCACCGATCGCGCCGTCAAGCTGCACTTCGCCTTCGAGCGGTTTTTGGAAAACCAGATCCGCGACGCCTTCGGATTTGCGGGGACGCCGATCTGGTTCAAGGTGCGGGCGCGGAACGCGGCGAAGGACGATTAAGCCGCACCTGGTTTGGTGCAGGTTGTAGGATAAAAACAGGGAAAAACACGAATGAATTACTTAAACCGCGAAGTTCTGGAAAGCTTGTCTGCGGAAAGATTCCAGAAGACGCAACCTTATCCCTATGTCCACATCGATGAATCGCTGACCCCGCAGGCGCATGCGCTGCTGCATGAGTCGCTGCCCACGGTCGAGGGTTTCGACAAGCACGTCGGCATGAAACGCGGCCACGGGCAGATGCCGCACAACCGGTACATGCTGCACTACCGCGCCGGCCTTGAGCTGCCACAACCCTGGCGCGAGTTCCTCGATGAGCTGCGCGGCGACTACTACCAGAAATTCCTCCGGCGGCTGCTCGGGCCGCGCACCTACATTCCGACTTTCTCCTGGCACTACGCGTGGGAAGGCTGCTCGGTTTCGCCGCACTGCGACGCGGCTCGCAAGCGGGCTACGCACATCTTCCACTTCAACGATGAAAGAGATTGGGATCGGGAGTGGGGCGGCCAGACGCTCATCCTCTCAAGCGATAAACCGATCTCGACGCACTCTGCGCCGGGGTTCGACGAGCTGAAGGTGGATGCGGCGCATGGACCTGCCGGCAACGGCAGCCTGCTGTTCCAGCGCACGCCGCACTCGTGGCACGGAATGAAGCCGCTCGCGTGCCCGCCCGGCAAGCTGCGCCAAATCTTTTCCGTCACGCTCAACATTCCGACTTTCCAGGTTTGGTGGCGCCGGGTGCGCGGCAAGGATCCCGACGGATTCCGGATGAGAGCGGCGTAGCGGCTTTTCGGGCAGAAGTTCCGGATGTGGCGAATTGCGCCGTTGAATTGCGGTGAGTTTCATCGCCGGCTTAGTGGTTCACGCGGCCGTGCATGCCGGCTTCGTAGCTGCGTTTATCAAGCCGCGGAAGAGCCCGCGCCACCTTGTCAGGAAACAGCGGATGATGCCGCGCAGCAATCAGCAGCTCCGGCACGCACCAGACGTCTTCGTCCGCGGTCATCCAGTGCTCGCTGTCGAGCCGGGAAAGATTGACGGGACCGGCATAGGCCCGGAGCGTGCGCTCGCCGCGCAGATTGTAGTAGTGGTCAAAGTAGCTGAGCGCAAGCTCGCGCAGCGTGCGATAGACGGGCGAGCGAAAGCGCAACCCCGCGAAGTTCGACTTGGCGATGCCACCCCACAGGCTCTGCTCGCGGTAGAGTGCAACGACGTGATCGTCATCGCGCACGGCTTCGAGATCCATGAGCATCGGCGGGTGACCGTTGATCCGAAGCGCCGCCGCGGCGAGCAGCGCGCCCTCCAGACAATGCCCTTTGCGCTCGCGCAACACGCGCTGCGGTGAGCCGGCAGTATCGGCGTACTGGTAGATCAGTTCGTCGACGAATCTCTGGATCTGCGCCGGCGTTTTCAGCGTGCGCAGGGTGCGAATGTCTTCCGGCAACATGCCGAAGCTACCACGTTTGTCTTTGCGCACATTTCGGCCCGTCCGCGCCAATGCCGCTGCTCCTTCGCAAAGTTGCGGCGATTATACAGAAAGGACTTTCCCGAGGAGCTTTACCGCGGGGGCCGAGTCTCAAAGCGAAAACACGCTGCGCAAAAGAAAAACGCCGCGCACTGGCAACGTACGCAGCGTTTCGATTCGCTCGCTGACCACGAATCAGATTGGCGAATCAGCTTTTCAATCGAGACTATTTGAAGCCGTTCGGACCGGCGTTGAGGCCGCTCGGGAAGAAGACTCCCGTAGCTGGACTGGTGAGCGCTTTTGTCGATGCGTTATACGACGCGCCTCCGGTCACGATGTTCAGGACCTGGCTGGTGGTGCGCGAGAAGGCGATGACGTTCGTGGCATCGGCGTCCACGATGCGCGACGCCATCACGCTGGAGGCGCCAGCCAGCGCGACGGAAAACGTGGCGAGCCCGAAGTCGTCGGGTGCGGTGTCATACGCGCTGGCCGGTGACGGCGCTACCTGACCCGCCAGCGTCGCGCGCAGGCTGGAAATCGAATTGGTGTCACTGATCAGTCCGAGCGAGCCAGTGGAATCGACGGCATTGATCGTCGTGCGGATCAACCCGGCGTGATAGGCTTCCACGGCCAGAATGCCCGCGGCTGCGGTTAGGTTCGACGATGAGGTGAGCAGCGCCGCGGCTCCGTGGTAGGCGGTGACTCCGACGTCTTCAAAGACGTAGGCGCCGATGAGAAACGTATCGTCATTGACGTAAGGGGAGAAGCCTGTACCGGCCGAGCCCAGCGCCGCCTGGCCGAGGGTCTGCCATGACGAGCCGAGATTGATGGCCGGCTGGGCGACGGCTGAAGAACCGAGCGCCGACTGCAGGAAAAGGACGTGCTTGCCCTCTTCAATCGCAGTCTCGTTCGCGTAGGACGCTGCCTGAATGGTGCTGAAGCTGACCTTGGCTCCGCCGGAGACTGTGCCTGCGGTTCCTACCGATCCAGTGATCGGAATACCCGCGGACGGCGCCCCAGCCGAGATGGCCTGCGCGTTGGGCTTATCAATAGTGCAGCCGAAGGCGCAGAGGTAATAGAAATTGGCTTCGAGAAATTCCAGGTTGAGTGCGAAGTTGAGAATGTCGGAGTCGGAGTAAGAGGCTGCCTCGGCAACCTTAGGACTGCCCAACACAAGGCCGGCCAGTGCTGCTCCGCCCAGGGCCAGCATTTTGCGCCGGCTCCTGGCGATCACGTCGTCGAGAATTTCTGTCTCAAGATTTGCCATGGAGTTATCCTTTGCCGCCTAGGCGGTGGTGGTCGCAAAAATGCTGTTGGTCCCGCTGGGGAAAAAGCCGCCTTTAGCGACGCCGACGGTTGGCGAGCCGTACACGATGTGGAGAACCTGGTCCACGGTACGCGAGAAACCGACTGCAGTCGTTGGACTGGCCGCGACAATCGAGCTGGCCGAGGTCATCGAGGCAGGCAGCGTGAGCGCAGTCTCGACCGACCCGGTGGTGCCTGGCGCTGCGGAGGCGCCCACCGTGAGCGTCGCGCGCAGAGCGGCAACCTGGTTTGCATACGTGATGTAGGGGAACGCCGTCGCCGAACCTGCCGCGATTGCACCTGCGGTGATGGCGGTGCGCACGTAAGCTGCGTGGTAGGCTTCAACGCCCATGATGCCGGCAGCCGCAGTGAGGTAGCCGGCTGAGACACCGGCCGCGCTGATGAGTGGAGCGGCGCCCGCATACGCGGTAACTCCGACGTCCTCGAAGATGAACGATCCGACCAGGAAAGCGTCGAAAGTAGCGAAGGGGTTAAATGCAGGCTGGGAGGAAGTCAAGATGCCTGCTGCAATAGCCAGCGGACCGAAGAATGAGAGATCGATGGACGGCATGGGCACCGCAGCCGAGCCGAGGGCTGAGCGAAGGAAGCGGACGTGCTCCTGCTCTTCGTAGGCGATTTCGTTGATGATTTCCTGCTGTGCGGAGGAGAGGCCTGCGACCTGCGTGGCGTTGCCGACGGTTACGGTTCCCTGAGTGTAGGAGCCGGAGTAGCCGGAAGGCGCTGCAGTGTCCGTGGCTTCCAGGCCCTTGCCGGTGGCGGCGTAAAGGTAAAACTGCGCTTCCAGGTATTCGAGATTCAGTGCGAAATTTAAGATGTCTGCATCTGTGTAGCTGGTGGTTGGGCTGGTGGTGGTGGTGGCCGGGCTGGAGCTCTTGCCTCCGCAGCCTGCAATGAGTCCGGCCGCGGCTGCGGTGCCTGCGCCGGCAAGGAACACTCTGCGCGAGTGCGCCTTATCGATGAGATTGCTGGTTTTTTCCAAGGGGGAGTCTCCTGACTAGATAGGGGTTGGTCTGCGAGTGCGAAGGAGCATGCTGCGTCGTACGCGTGAAGAGCGCTAGTCTCTTCTCGTTGGCGCCACTCGGAGTTATAGGTGCGGGAAGCCGATATTTTATCTGCGCGTGGAGATGGGCTTTCATTCCCACGCACTATCAGTACGCGCTGGGCGGACACTCGGATTGCATTTTTCTAAATTAATTTTCGCGGTGCGGCGATCCGGTTTTTTCGTGGGGTTTCGCGAAGGAATCTGACCTATGCGGTGAAAGACAGCTACATTCAGTGCGCGCTTGCCGCGGGCTGGTCATCGAGTGTCTTGATGTGCACGCTGGCTTCGGCTTCGGGAACGGTTCCATCGTTGGCTTGCACCGCCGTGGGGCGGCCGTGGATGAGAATGCGCTGCACGGCTTTGCCGCGCCCCGGAACCAGCACGCGCTCGGTCACTGAAGTCTCCGCGCTGCGCAAGGTGACGGGCACCTCTGCGCTCGCATAGCCGGAGTTCGACAAATTGATCGTTGCCAGCCAATTGCCCGTCTGCGCCTCGGCCACGTAGACAGCATCGATGGCGATATCGGGCAATCCCTTGTCGGTATTGACCCAGTCATCGAAGAACCATTTCAGGTCCCGGGAGGCGCCGGATTGGCTGAGCAGTTTCTCGAATGTGCCCGGTCCCGCGTTCGCTCCCAGGCTGCTCGCCGCGTCGGCAGCGGGATCGTAGGCTTTGAGCGAAGCCTGCAGCGCGGAATCGCCGGCAAGATCGCGCAGCATCCAGAAGATGTATGCCGCCTTAGTGCGGTAATAGACCGGCGCGATCGATTGTGCGAGTACCTGGCCGGGACCCTCGCCCGGGCTGACGGGCTCGGCCAGCGCGAGTGCGGAACGGCCGGACTCGAGAGCTTCAAGCGCCTTTTGCCGGCCGTTTTCGCGCTCGATCCAGAGCGTTCCCATGAAGGTGGCGGCACCGTCAGAGATCCAGGCGCGCGGAGACATAAGCCACGCCTGCGCGAGAGCGTGAACCAGCGTGCCGTCGAGCAACTCAGGCGTCGCCTGGCGAATGCTCGCCGCCAGCAGCGCGCCGGTCGCGAAGGGCTCGTCTTCCGGATCGGGCAGATCGAGGATGGTGAGCGGCGAGCGCGGCTTGCCGCCGAGCCATCCGCGAAGGAAGGGTGTGACCGCAGCGGCGGAGGCGGCCCAGTCCTCGACGGCCCCTTCATCCTCCGGTCGCGCAAAGAGCCGGGTGTTTTCCGCCTGCTTCGCGATTCGCGCGGCGAGGAAGAGACTGGGCGCGGCGAAGCCGAGGGTCTCGTCGATCGCAGCCGTGGCCACCCCGGGGACTTCGCCAGCGGCGTCTTGCGGGTCCGTGACTGTGAGTGGGGCAAAGTGACCGTTGATTACGCAGACATTGGGCGCGCGGCCGTGAGGAAACTCTGAGGCGAGCCGGACGCGAAAGCGCGCGCCGGACATGCGGAGCATCTGCTCGCCCATTTCATTGAATACGCGCGCGCCATCGCCGAGAATCACGGGCACATCCGCCACGGGATACCAAACGGCGCCGAAGCCGCGGAGGCCTGTGAAGTCGACGCCGATCTGGTCCCAGTCGGAATGCATGGCGACTTCATCGGGCGTGCCGATGGCGAGCAGCCGCTGCGCGGATTGCTTGATGACGCCGGAGTAGGTGACATCGAGCGCAAGGGTTGCGCCGGATGCGAGCGTCGTGGCGAGCGTGATGGCGGCCTCGTGCAACTGGCCGGTGTGATCGAGATCCGAGTTGAGCGTGGCGACGGTGAAGGCCTCGTCCTTTTCCGCGATGCGAATCCGCTCCCAGGTGAGCGTGGAAGAGATCTGCATCGGAATATGACGGATGGGCGCGCTGCTGTCGTTGCGGACCGTTAACTGCGCGCGAACGGCGATGGAGTGCTGGGCGGGGCGCAGATGCACGTCCATGTCGTAGCCGGTGAAGGTGAGGGCGATGCGCTCTTCGTCACTCGCCGTGGGTGTGGTGACAGCCTGGCCGCCCGCCTTTGCCGCGGCGGGGCCAGTGGTCGTGGTCGTCTGGCCGTTTTCATCGATCGAGCGCGAGAAGATCACCTGCCCGTGCGGTTGCTGGGACCCATCGGACGGCTGTGTGGAGGGTGATTGCTGCGCGAGGCAGGAAAGCTGCGTAAAAAAGAGGAAGAACGCACCACGGGTGGCACGCCGCAGGGCGCGAGCGCGCGCAACAGACAACTTCATGAGCCGAGGCCTCTCTGTTTTGCGCGGGCACGGCCTGCGGTTTCGCGGACCGGTGGTGGTGCGGGGGTTGTGGTGGCCGCCCGACGCTGGCGCGCAGCCTCGTAGAGCACGACGGCCCCTGCTGCAGAAACATTCAGAGAGCTGACGCCGCCGGCCATGGGAATGCGCAGCAGGTGATCGCAGTTGCGGCGGACGAGCTCGTGCAGCCCGGCGCCTTCGCGGCCGAGAACGATGACGAGATCCCCGGTGAAATCGAAGCTGTCGTAGTCGTTGGCGCCGTGCTCGTCGAGACCGACGATCCAGAGATTGTGCTGCTTGAGATCTTCAAGAGCGCGCACAAGATTGACGACGCGCGCGATGCGCAGATGCTCGGCTGCACCGGCGCTGGCTTTCACCGCCGCGGCGCTCAAAGGCGCGGAGCGGCGCTCGGTGAGAACAACGCCGTCCACGCCGGCACCGTCTGCCACGCGCAATAGTGCGCCGAGGTTCTGGGGATCTTCGACACCATCGATCGCGAGAACGAGGCGGGCCTTCTCGCTGCCGGCCGGAGGAGAAAAGAGATCTTCGATGGCGAGGAACTGCTGCTCGCGGACCATAGCGACCACGCCCTGGTGGGCGGAGGTCTTGGCGATGTGGGTGAGTTGGTCTCTCGACTCAGTGCGGATGCGGACGCCGGATTGCCGGCACTGGGCAACGAGCCGCTGGAGCCGCTCGTCCAGCCGCTCGCGGGCGACCAGAATCTGGTCGAAGCGGCGACGCCCCGCTTTGAGGGCTTCTTCGACCGGATGGAGGCCGTAGAGAACGTCCATGAGAAAGATTGTAGATGGCGTGTTCGTTGCCTTAAGGCCAGAGGCAGCGGCTCGTCTGCGGCCGCCGCGGCTAAGCAGGGTTGTCAGAGGGCGGCGGATCCTGCTGTTCCACCGCGCTGCGGTGCTTGGAGTCAACCTGCAGGGTCAGCGTCTGCTGCTTCCTGTCGCGCAGAACGGTTACCTGGACGGATTTGCCCTGGTTGGAGCGAAGGGCGCGATCCCAGTCGGCGGAAGTAGAGATGGAGTCGGTGCCAATGCGAAGGATCACGTCGTATGCCTTGAGCCCCGCGGCGGCAGCTTCGCTCTTGCGCGCAATCTGTTTCACCATGAGCCCAGCCGGAATGCCAAGATAGCCGGCCATCTGCGAAGTGAGCGGCTCAACCGTCGCGCCCACGTTGAGCGTGCTGGTGAACAGAGACATATGGAATCCGCTGGAAGGAGTTGGCGCATCGCCTCCACCCATCATGCCCATGCCGGGGGCGGGAGGTGAAGGGTCCATCGTGGCTCCTTCGACACCGAGTTTGCCCCAAACGTCGTGGTCGAGTGTCTTGCGGTCGACGAGCTGCACGGCGAGGGTCTGGATGTTGCCGTCGCGGCTGATCTCCAGGCTGACCTTGCGGCCAGGCGGAATCTCGCGCAAGATGCGCCGCATCTGCTCGGCACCTTCGACGTTCTGGCCGTTGATGCCGAGAATCACGTCATTGACCCGGAGGCCGACCTGGCCGGCAGGAGCGTCGTGATCGATGAGGGTGATCTCCGCGCCGTGTACGTCCTTGAGCCGCAGATTTTGCGCCTTGTCGTTATCAACGTCGACCACATCCACGCCGAGATAGCCCGAAGAGCTAGGATGGATGGCGAGAGGACTGGGCTCCTCGAAGAGCGTCGCCATGTGCTGCGCCTGGGTATGCGCGGCGTGCGGCGCAAATGCGGCTCCCAAGGCGGCACACAGAACGGCAACGCCGCTGCGGAATTGGATTTTGGTCGACGGCCTCAAAAGGTACTTCATTTCCTGCTTCTCCCCCGGATTTTCTACTCCGGTCTGTGCTCACTCTGACGGCACAGTAGCCGGAAGGTCATGCAAGGTGAATCATGTTACTGGATCTCTGGTACCCGGCTCAAGGCTTCACGGGAAACGTTACGGATCCGGGAATCCTGGTCGGAGTTCGAGACTGAATACAGTACCTGCCGGACGCTGGTGTCGGCCTCAACCGGCGCCAGCAGACCGATGGCCGCGGTGCGCACGCCGGGATCGCTATCGTCCAGCAAAGACTCCAGAACAGCATCGCGAACACGAACGTCCTCGGCGACGTAAGGCTCAAGACCCTGGAGCGCCTTCACGCGGACCTTGGGGCTGCGGTCATAACGGAGCGCGACCATAAGCGCCTCCCTGATGCCGGCAGGCTGGCAGCTATGGCCGGCACGGCACTCATCGGCGAGCAGCGCCACGGAGTCATCATGCACGCCGGGCGAAGCGGTGCTCTGGCTGGCCATCATCAGCAGCTGCCGGATGGCGGGATCGTCGAGCGAGCCTTCGACCTGGCGGGGAACGATCTGGTTATAGCTCACGTCGACGATTTCGCTATTGGGCTGCTTTACGATGCTGGAGACGCCGGCCACATTGGCCAGTTCGGCCGGTTCAGCCCCAGGAAGAACCTTGACACCAGCGGCGGAGGCCGGTTGCAGGGAGGCTGCTGCGCCTGCGGCGCGGCCCAGGGCGTATTCGTAGCCGCCGAGGACTCCGGCTCCGGCACCGGCGATGACCAGCAGCAGTGCGGCCGCTGGAGCGGATTGCAGGCTGGCAAAATTGCTCAGGATGCGCTCGCCAACACGTTCGTACCAGCGCTTGGGCGGCAGAGTATCGAGAGCCTCATCCAATCGCAAACGCGCGCGGGCGACAAGGTTCGGTCCCGGCTCGATGACAGGATGGAGATCGGCGAAGACCTTCAACGCGTAGACCTGCTCGCGCTCTTTCTGGCATGCATCGCAGCCGGTCACGTGCTGCTCAAATTCATGCACCAGTTCGTCGGGCAGCTCCCCGTACGCGGCGGTGACCATTCGTTCCTGTGCAAGTTCGCAATTCATAGTTACGTCCTCAGGGCGTGTTTCATCAACAGCAGTTGCGGCGGGCGAAGTTCATGGAATCCAGCTTGGTGCCGGGTCCCCTACTCGCCGGGTTGGCTTCTGTGGACATATGAAACACGCTGTACCAGCCCCAAAAAAGTGATTCTATCGTTCGATTTTCCGTTCGAGCTTTTCTAATTTCCCAGCTCCATTTGCGGAAGTTTCAGCGCAGCTCGGCCAGTTGCGCTCGCAGTTTCTTGGTTGCGCGGAAGAGGGTATTCTTGGCGGTCTCTTCCGTCGTGTTCAGCATTTCGCCGATGGTGCGCAGGCGAAGTCCCTGGTAGTGCTTGAGCTCGAAGACCATCCGTTCGCGAGGGGTGAGCTTGGTAAGCGCGGATTGAATCTTCTCTCCCAGCCGCTTGCGATCAAGCTCGCGTGCAGGGTTGGAAAAAGAACGATTATCGGAGACCGAGGCTAGCAGATCGATCTCATCCCCCGTGCGGTCAAGGACGATGGCGTGATCTTCGCGGCGGGTTTTGCGACGGCGGAGCTGATCGAGGCAGAGATTGGTGACGATGCGATAGATCCACGTATAAAACGAACACTCAAAGCGAAAATTGCCGATGTAGCGGTAGGCCTTGAGGAACGCGTCCTGATAAATATCCTCGGCATCATGCTCGGAGCCGGTGAGGTGCAGCGCCAGGCGCAGGACCTGGTGTTCATATTGGCGCACCAGGGCATCAAAGGCAGCGCGGGAGCCCGCCTGTGCTTCGCGGATCAGGTCCATTTCGATCGCGCGGTTTTGGACCCGGACCGCTTCGTCGCGGCCCACGCCCTCTCGCTTTGAGCCACTCACCGCCCTCGTCGCAGCCATGCCTGGAGAGGATTGTACGCTCCTCCCGGCTGGCCAATTTAAAGCATCGACTGCCTGGGCGAGACTCATGGTCATGTCAGCCGCCATCGACTTTCAGCTCCTCGTTGCGCGCTTCGAAGAAAAAGCCAGTACGTACCGAAATAGACGAGTAATACAGGATTTGGTCAACTTGAACGGTTCTCGCCCTTCGCGGGGGCGGCGCCCGCGCCGATTGCGAGGGCACCGCCCGCCAAACGCGGGGGCGATCGTGAGGCGAGGCCCGTACCGAGGCCGATCGCGAGGTTTGACTGCTCTTTTCGGGACGGCCAAGCGGCCTCCCGGGACTGTCAGCGGCGGCCGCGCCGAGTCACAGGCATTCGTAACGGAAATTCACCGATGGCGCTTTTCTTTGTTGCCAAAAGAGCAGATACTGGCGTCTAACAGATCGAGCGGAGCGGGGCAGCAGGACGAGGGCCGGCTGCGGAGGTGGGTATGAAGGCAGCGGATCGCATGGTTTCAAAGGCGGCCCTTCTGACAGGATTGGCGATTGCACTGGCTGGCGGCCTGGGGGCGCAGTCGAGCGGGTCACAATCAACCGGATCGAGTACGAGCAGCACACCCCCTGCACAACCTGCTTCGACTCAACCTGCCTCGAGTGGGAGCCAATCGGTTCCTGCGGCGACCACTCCCGCGCAATCGACTCCAACGGCCCAGCCCGCGCCGGGAACGACCCCGGTAGGCGGCGACTCGCCGGCACCGGCCAAGCAGCCGAATGCGGGCTCTTCCACGACGGCAAGCAACGGACAACTCCCTCCGTGCCCGGTTGATACCAGCCTGGACAAGAGCAACAAGAAGGACAAGAACGCCAAGGACAAGAGCAGCGATCCTGCACCGGGCACGACGCCGGTTGGCGGGGATTGCGACTCCTCAGCCGCTGCGGTCAGCCCGGAAAAGGTGGTCGATCCCGGCAGCCAGATGGTCAAGGTGAAGCCGGGCAGCATCGAGGACGTTGCCGCTGTCGGCAACCGGGACATTGGCGGCCGCGGTATGGGCAACTGGTATTCGACCGACAGCGAAATCAAAATGGGCAAGCAGTACGCCGACGAGATCGAGAAGAGCACGCGCTTCATCAACGATCCCGTGGTGGTCGAGTATGTGAATCGCATCGGTCAGAATATCGTGAAGAACTCCGATTGCAAGGTTCCGTTCACGATCAAGGTGATCGACTCGGACGAGATCAATGCCATGGCGCTGCCGGGCGGATTTTTCTACGTGAATTCGGGCCTGATCCTCAACGCCGATGAAGAGGCCGAACTGGCCGGCGTGATGGCGCATGAGACCGCGCATGTGTGCGCGCACCATGCGGCGCGCGAGATGACGCGGCTCAACTATGTGCAGATCGGTATGGTGCCGCTTATCATGATGACCGGCTACTCCTGGACCGGCTACGGGATTTACGAGGCTGCGCAGCTGGCGATCCCGATCACCTTCCTCGAGTTCTCGCGGGAGTTCGAAGCACAGGCTGACTACCTCGGCGTCCAATATATGTACCGCGCAGGCTACGATCCGCAGGCGTTCATCAGCTTCTTTGAGAAGGTGCAGGCGCTCGAAAAGCGGAAGCCGGGTCTGGTGGCGAAGGCATTCAGCGACCATCCGCAGACGCCTGACAGGATTCTGCACACGCAGGAAGAGATCGCGCGCATTCTGCCGGCCAAGGATGAGTACACTGTGACGACGTCGGAGTTTGAGGACGTGAAGGCCCGGCTGGCGCGCATTGAGAACAAACGCCGGCTGACCGACACCAAGGGCGGTGTGAAGCCGTCGCTGCGCAGGGCAAGCACGGGACCTGACGACAACGGTAACTCGGGCAATTCCGGGAGCTCAGGCAGCTCGGGTCAGGCCGGCAACTCGGGTTCGGACTCGGGTGACGGCCCTCCAACGCTGCACCGCCGCGACGACCAGAATTAGATTTCGGCAACAGGATTCGGGATGCGGGCCACTCTGCTTCTTAGGAGTGGCCCGAGTACTTTTGGGGGATTTTGGGGGCGCTGGTTCCGCTCTAGGTTCTCGGCGAGCGGGCGACACTCCGGAGCCTGAAGGCCGTACCATCTGAACTGATAACACAAGCACTTGGGTAACAGGTGGTCAGCGACCACAAGGGCGCGGGGGCGCCGTGGCTGTTTCTGCCTTCCCGTTCAGGGATCGCTCATGAAAAGGGGTGAATATTCGGCAACTCCCCAAAAACCCTTGAATTACCTGACCAACTTGCGTTAAATACAGGATACCGGCGGACAGCCCGGAATCTGCACCCATCCTTTTTTTGAGCGACAACGGGAGACTGATCATGCGCAACGCTGCCGTCCGTTCCAACCTGCTGGTTCCCGAGGTTCGCGAGGTGATGGACATCCGCCAAGCCTCGAGCTATCTGGGCATTTCTCCTGACACGCTCTATAAGTATGCCTCGGATGGGTTTATTCCGGCGTTCAAGCTGGGAAACCGCTGGCGCTTCAAGCGCAGTCGGCTGGATGAGTGGATGGACCGGCAGAGCGATCTGCATGCTCCGGGCGGCGAGGTCGACCCGGGTAAGAAGAAGCCGGTGCAATCGGCTGGTTAGCCGCCACCAAGTGATACAACTGACCGGATGGACCACCCAAAACGCATCGCTGCTCTGCGCCGCGAACTGGCCGGAGTCCGCTGCCCCGCCTTGCTGGTGACGCACCCGCCGGATGTGCGCTACCTCTGCGGATTTACAGGATCGAGCGCAGCGCTGACGGTGACCCGCCGCTCAGCGCGGCTATTCACAGACGGCCGGTATATTGCGCAAGCAGCTGACGAAGTAAAGGCCGCCCAAGTGCAGATCGTCGGCGGTGCGCCGGCCGTTTCGGCTGTGCAATGGCTGGCGGCGCAGCCCGCCGTCCAATCGGCTTGCTTCGACCCCACCCGTACCACCGTTGCCGAACTCGCCCGCTGGAAGGCCGAATTGCCGGCGGGATTGCGGAGAAAGTTTCTCGCGCCCGCGTCCGCCCCGTTCGTCGAGCAGCTCCGCCAACTGAAAGACGAGAAGGAGCTCGCGATCATGAAAGAGGCGGCACTGGTAGGCTGCCGGGTTTTCGAGCACATCCTAGGGTTCCTGCGCCCGGGCTTGCCGGAGATTGAAGTGGCGGCGGAGTTGGAGCATGAGGCGAGGCTTCTTGGCGCCGAAGGCATGTCGTTTGAGACGATTGTCGCCGCGGGAGTGCGCTCGGCGCTGCCCCATGGGCGGGCCACAAATGCGGTGCTGCCGCGGCGCGGGTTCGTCACAATGGACTTCGGTATAATCCTCAGGGGTTATTGTTCCGACATGACACGGACCGTGTTTCTGGGTTCAGCAAAGCCCAGGGAACGAAGAGCATACGCAGCGGTGCTGGAAGCACAACAGGCTGCGGTGGAGGCGGTTGCAGCCGGCGTAAGCTGCGGCGAAGTGGACGAGGCCGCGCGCAGCGTTTTGCGCAGGGAGGGTCTAGGCGAGGCGTTTTCCCACTCGACGGGCCACGGCGTGGGCCTGGAGATTCACGAGCCGCCGCGCGTTGGTTCCGGGCAGAAGACTCGGCTGGAGGCGGGGATGGTCGTGACCATCGAACCCGGTGTTTACCTGGCCGGTAAGTTTGGCATCCGTATTGAAGATATGGTGGCTGTGACACGCACCGGCCGTGAGATTCTGACTCCGGCGAGCAAGGTTCTGATTGAGCTATGACCTTCGCGGGATGAATTGCGGAAAGTTAAGGTTTGAATGAAACAACAAGATATCGAGGATCTGCGGCAGCTCATTGAGTTCCTGAAGCAGCACCAGGTTGCCGAGTTTGACGTGGATCGCGGCGACCTGAAGATTCGTCTCAAATTCAATCCGCAGGAGACTGCGCCGGCGGGGCTCCAGGACCTGGCGCGGCTCCTGAAATCGACTCAGGGCGCCGCTGCAATTGTACCGGCAGACCCTTATGCAGCGCCGGCTTCTGCCGCGGAGACCGCTGCCGATCCAGAAGCCGGGCTGCACACCGTGAAATCGCCGATCGTCGGCACGTTCTATGGTTCGCCTTCTCCGGGCGCCGCTTCGTTTGTTTCGCCGGGCGATCGCGTGGAGAAAGGCCAGGTGATCTGTATCGTCGAGGCGATGAAGCTGATGAACGAAATCGAGTCCGACGCGGCAGGCGAGGTTGTGCGCTGCCTGGTGACAAACGGACAGCCGATTGAGTTTGGACAGCCGCTGTTTTCCATTCGCACGGCGTAGCCAGGATGAGAGAGCGGGTCAGCGGGTCGGCCATTCTGCTCAGGAACTCCAACGCAATGCGTCAGATTCCTCGCGAGACCCGAAGCATCTTCAAACCAAGCCTTGAGGCAAGAAAGACTTCCGAGCCGCCCACTTGCTGATTCGATGACAAAGACTATGTTTCGTAAAGTTCTGGTTGCCAATCGAGGAGAGATCGCGCTGCGGGTTCTGAACGCCTGCCGTGAGCTTGGGATTCGCACGGTCGCGATCTATAGCGAGGCGGACCGCAATTCACTGCATGTGAAGTTTGCCGATGAGGCGATCTGCATTGGTCCGCCGCGCGCTGCCGACAGCTATCTGAACGTTCCGGCGGTGATCTCAGCGGCTGAGATTGCCGACGTTGAAGCGATCCATCCCGGCTACGGTCTGTTGAGCGAGAATGCGAACTTCGCCGAGGTGTGCCGCGCTTCCAACATCAAGTTCATTGGCCCTCCGCCGGAGGTTACGCGGCTAATGGGCGAGAAGGAAAAAGCGCGCCAGGCCATGAAGAAAGCCAAGGTGCCGATCCTTTCCGGCTCCGACGGAATCTTGAGCACCGAGGAGGAGGCACAGGAGTGGGCCGCGAAGGTCGGATTTCCGGTGATCCTGAAGGCCAAGGCGGGCGGCGGCGGGCGCGGCATGCGGATCGTGCGCAAGGCCGAGGATCTGCCGAACCTTTTTCATGCTGCGTTTACCGAGGCGGCGAACGCCTTCGGCAACGGCGAGCTCTACATGGAAAAGTTCATAGAAGATCCGCGCCACATTGAGTTCCAGGTGCTGGCCGATGAGCATGGCAACGTGGCGTCGCTCTTTGAGCGCGAGTGCTCGATCCAGCGGCGGCATCAGAAGCTGATCGAGGAGGCGCCCAGCCTGCAGGTGACGCCGAAGATGCGCGAGGAGATTGGCCGCACACTGTGCCGCTGCCTGAAGGACATCGGCTACCAGAACGCGGGGACGGTCGAGTTCCTGATGGACGCGGATCGCAAGCTCTATTTCATCGAGATGAACACGCGCATCCAAGTGGAGCATCCGGTAACGGAAGCGATCACCGGCGTGGATTTAGTGAAAGCGCAGCTGCGCATCGCGGCGGGCGAAAAACTGGATGCGATTTTGCCTGCGCAACTTGAAATGCGTGGCCATGCGATCGAATGCCGCATCAACGCCGAGCATCCACGGAAATTCACGCCATCGGCAGGGCAGATCACTGCGTTTAATGTTCCGGGCGGCAACGGCATTCGGGTGGACACGGCGCAGTACGCCGAGGGCGTGGTGCCCCCGTATTACGACTCGCTGATTGCGAAGCTGATCGCTTACGGCTGCGACCGCGCGGAGGCAATTGCGCGGATGGAGCGCGCGCTGGGCCAGTTTGTGGTGCGCGGCATCGAGACTTCGATCCCGCTGCACCAGGAGATCTTTGCCGATGAGGGTTTCCGCGCGGGGGAGTTCGATACCGGATTCATGGAGCGGTTCCTGGCGGCTCGGGCAGAGGCGGAAAAACGACCGGCGTGAATGGCAATGCGCCGGAGTTCGCATGTGGGCGCGCTGAATGGTGCAGGCAGACAAAAAGTCATGGAAAAGAATTTTAATGGAAAATGAAGAAGCGGGCGACGGTGTGGCCGACGGATGGTTCAAGGCGCATTGTGACGGTGGTTCGCGCGGCAACCCCGGCCCGGCGGGCTTCGGCGCGGTGATTGAGGATCCCGACGGAAAAGTTGTCGCGAGGCTGAGCGAGTACCTGGGCAGGCAGACCAATAACTATGCCGAGTATTCGGGATTGCTCGCGGTGCTGGACTGGGCCTTGCGCAGCGGCGCAAAGCGGCTGAGCGTTGTCTCGGACTCGGAGCTGATGGTGCGGCAGATGAAGGGCCAGTACAATGTGAGGAATCCTGGGCTGCGGCCGTTGTGGCAGGAAGCGCAGAAGCGAGCGTCGAAGCTTGAGGATTTCGAGATGAGGCATACGCTGCGCGGCGGAAACAAGGAAGCCGACCGGCTGGCCAACGCCGCGATGGACGAGGGAATGGGGAAGACGAAGAGCGACCCGTAGGGGGAGCAACGCGTAGTCTCCGGAGATTTGGACATGGTACGACGCGCCGCATGCATCGGCCTGTTTCTGCTGGCGGCGGCGATACTGCACGCTGCACAGCGGAAGTTTGTGGCCAACGACCTGGGCGCGAAGGGCAATGGAACGGCGCTGGACACGGCGGCAATCCAGAAGGCGATCGACGCCGCGGGGGCTGTCGAAGGCGGGGTTGTGACGCTGAAACCGGGGACGTATCTCACCGGATCGCTTTTCCTGAAGAGCGGGGTGACGCTCGACGTGGGCGAGGGCGTGACGCTGGTGGGATCGGTGCGGCTTGCGGATTACCCGATGCTGCCGACGCGGATTGCGGGCATCGAGATGACATGGCCCGCTGCGCTGATCAACGTGCGCGGCCAGCAGCGCGTAACGATCACGGGCAGGGGAACGATCGACGGCGATGGCGCAGTGTGGTGGAAGTCGTACTGGGACCTGCGCGCGCAGTATGAGCCGAAGGGATTGCGCTGGGCCTCGGATTACGACGCGCGCCGGCCGCGGCTGCTGCTGATTCAGAATTCCTCGCAGGTGACGCTGGGCGGCGGAATCACGCTGAAACGCTCGGGATTTTGGACGGTGCAGATCCTTTACTCCCACGATGTGCATGTGGAGGGCGTGACGATTCGTAACAACGAAGGCGGCAAGGGACCGAGCACGGACGGGATCGACATCGATTCATCGCACGACGTGATGGTGGAGCATGCGGACATCGATGTGAACGATGACGCGCTGTGCCTGAAGGCGGGGCGCGATGCGGACGGGCTACGCGTGAACCGGTCGACGGAACACATTATTCTGCGCGACTCGATCATCCGCCACGGAGCGGCGGCGGTGACGATCGGCAGCGAGACGTCAGGCGGATTCCGCGACATTGAGGCGTACAACATCACGGCGCTGAACGGCGTGCCGTCGGGCGTGCTGTTCAAGAGCGCGCACACGCGCGGCGGATTTGCCGAGAACATTCGCATTCACGACCTGACGCTTGAGGGCGTGGCGATCCCGATCCACGTCACGATGAACTGGAACCCGAGCTACAGCTACGCGGCGATTCCGGCGGGGCTGACGAATGTGCCGGATTACTACAAGGTACTGGCGACGCCGGTGCCGGAGGCGCAGGGACTGCCACATTTTCGCGATGTGCGGATCTGGAATGTGAAGGCGACGGGCGCGCGGGAGGCGTTCAATGTGAGCGCGTATCCGGAGGCGCCGCTCGAGAACTTCGCGTTCGACCATATCGACATCGAGGCGAAGACGGCGGGCACGATCGCGAACGCGAAGGGATGGACCTTTGCGAATATGAACATCAAGACCGGGGACGGCAGCACGGTGAAGATGACGAATGAGGCCGTGACCGATCCCAAAGACGTGCCGTATGGCGAGCCGAAGTAAGCGCGCAGTTCAAAAATCGTTCACAGCGGTGCTGGAGCCGGACGGGACGGCGCTGAAGTGGGTGATTGCGCGCGTGCCCTTCGACATTGCGAAGGTGTGGCCGGTGCGCAAGGGGCGGCGCGTGCGCGGAGAGATCGAGGGATTCGCGTTTCGTACTTCGCTGTTTCCCGATCCGCGGCCAAGGCCCGGCGGCAAGGGATCCATTCTGCTGGTGAACAAGAGAATGCAGGCCGGAGCCGGTGCGCGCGCGGGTTCCAAGGTGAAGATCTGGCTGGAGCCAGATCTCGACGAGCGCGAGGTTCTGCTGCCGAAGGAACTGGAACGGGAGCTGAACAGCGACCGCGCGCTGCGCAAGTGGTTCGAAGCGATGAGCGACAGCATGCGGCGCGAGATCGGCAAATTCGTGGGCGAGCCGAAGTCGGCCGAGAGCCGGCGGAAGCGCGCGGAGAAGATGGCGGAGCGGCTGACGCAGGCGATGGAGGGCGAGCACGACCCGCCCCCGGTGCTGAAGGCAGCGTTCCACCGGCAGCCGCTGGCCCGTGTGGGATGGGAGGCACTGACGGCGAACCAGCGGCGCGGGCACTTGCTGGGCATCTTTTATTATGAGACGCCTGAAGCACGGAATCGCCGGGCGGAAAAGGCCGTAGCGGAAGCGCTTAAGGCGGCGAAGAAACGGGAAGGGAAGGACGCAGAGGATTGAGCGCTAGAAAGGGAATAGGGATCCTGCGAAGAGAATCAGCGGTTTAGGCGGCTCGAGGGGTGGATTTTCGGATTTCGGAACGCCCATCCCGAAGAGGTCACAACTTCTTGAGTGGGTTCGGGGTTTCGAGAAGCAGGGTTAGACGGTCGACCGCAACGTGAAATTCTACTCGTCTTAGCGCGCGGTTTTATCGTCTAATGAAACAAGATGACCATCGCGTCAGTACGGCCATTCTTCGCGAAAGCAGCCTCGATCACCGTCGATGAACAGGCGCGGCGCGAGAGCCTCGCGGTTGCTGAGGGGTTGAAGCGCCGGAAGGTTGGATTGCTGGATGAGTTGATCGTTCGCTACCAGCACCGGTTGCTGCGTTACCTGCTATTCCTCACGGGAAATCGCGAGACCGCAGAAGATCTGTTCCAGGAAGTGTGGATGCGCGTGCTGGTGCGCGGCGGGCAGTTCAATGGGCGGGCGCGATTTGAGACGTGGCTGTTTACGATTGCGCGCAACCTGGTGATCGACCAGCGGCGCAAGCGCACGATGAACAGCCTGGATGAGCTGGTGGAAGGCTCGACCGAAGACGACCGGCCGATGAGTTTTGAAGTGGCTGCAGACGATCCCACTCCTTTCGATCGCGTGGCCAATCTCGAGGATCGCGAGCTGATTGCTGCGGCGCTGCTTTCGCTGGACACGCTGCACCGCGAGGTGCTGGTGCTCCGGTTCCATGAAGAGCTTTCGCTCGAAGAGATCGCCAAGGTGACGCGCGCGCCGCTCTCGACGGTGAAGTCGCGCCTCTACCGCGGACTCGCAATGATCAAGCCCCGGCTGGGCGAAGCGGCTGGCCGCCTGCAGGAGGCCCAGTGAGGGCAGCGGAACTGGCGAGCCGTTCGGTTCGCAGGGCGAGCGCGGAGGACGCGAACCGCGACCTGCTGGCAGCACTGGCCGGTAAACAGGCGGGGCGGGAGCGCAGCGTCGCCGAGAAGACGCGGCGCGTAGTGCTGGCCTCAGCCGGCGTGATGCGCGACCAGCGCGCCGACCGCAAGCGGAGCCGCTCGCTGGCGCTGGCAGGCTTTCTTCTTCTGGTTCTTGCTCTGGGCCCGTTCCTGTGGCGCGTGGCGGACGATCTCATCGGCGGCGAGGACTGGAGCGATATGGCCACCCAGACCAGTCTGTGGGTGTGCTTGCTGTGCCCGGCGTTGCTGGCCGCGGCGCTGGTGGCGGGCTGGGCGCGGATCAAGCAGTAACTTCTGTCAAATTCCAGCGGTAATCAGGATGGTCCGCAACTTCTGCCTGCGCTGTCTCGTCCCTATGAAAAAGGGGTTAAGATTCTTTGATCCCCGCGACCTTGCTTGGCGGGGTGGTTCCTGGTATGTCCGATTCGCAACTGATCAGCGTCAACGAAGAAGAACGGATGATTCCTGTCTGGTCGATTATCGTGGCCAGCGTGGCGTTCGTTTTTATTGAGTACTATTTCTGGGTAATCGCGCCCGAGCAGCGGCACCATGCGCCGCCGCCGTTAGCCCTGCGCATTTACTTCAATCTTTCCTGGGGTGTGGTTGCTGCCCTTTATGTGCTGATGGTCGGGTACATCAGCAAGGATGCGCCACAGCGCGCGATGAGCACGCGCTTCTGGATGTTCATCTGCTTGGTGATGCCGCCAGGCATTGGAGCTGTGTTGTATTTCCTGTTGCGCCAGCCGCAAGTCTCGCGGTGCCCGGCGTGTGGTACGCACGTGCAAGGCGATTTCCACTTCTGCCCGCAGTGCAATTATCAGCTCGCGGCGAATTGCGGCAACTGCTTCCGCACGGTGCGCGCCACGGATCAATTCTGCACGTGCTGCGGTCATGAGCTGGCGACGGACCACATGCCAGCGCGGCTGCGGGTGATGAGCGAGTAGGGCGGAGTGTTGCGCTTCGCAAGACGCCTGCACCATCCATTCTGTTGCTTATTTCATCCGGTTCTCCGGCCAGCCTCCGAGTGCCTTGCCGCGCATTGACCGGGCTTGCTGCGCTTCCTACAATCAAGACTCCGGCCCCATGTCCATCTCTGCGCTCATTATCGATGACGAACAACTGGCACGCGATGAGCTGAAGTATCTCCTCGACCAGGTGGGCGGCGTGGACGTGGTGGGACAGGGCACGAACGGCATCGAGGCCGTGGATCTTATCGAAGAGCATCATCCCGACCTGGTGTTTCTCGACGTGCAGATGCCGGGCCAGGATGGCTTTGCCGTGATCCAACGCGTGATGGAGCGAAATCGCGCCAAGGCGGCCAAGACGGCCGCGGGTGTTCACCCGGACGAAGCGCACCTGCCGCAGTTTGTGTTCGCGACGGCCTACGACCAGTACGCGGTGCGGGCGTTTGAAGTGAATGCGGTGGACTATCTGCTGAAACCGTTCGACCGCGCGCGCGTGCAGGCAGCGGTGCAGCGGGCGAGCTCGCGGATCGGAGCGGAAAACGCGAATGCAATGGCGGCGCCGGACGCGGCAATCGAGTCTCAGCTCGAGGCGCTGCTGCGCCTGCTGAACCGGCCGCAGAACGGCGAGCGCGCACCGGCGCCAGCCAAGCTGATTGTGCAGGCGCAGAGCCGGCTGCTGCTGGTGGATCAGGCGGAGATCTGCTTTGCGGCGATCGACGAGGGCGTGATTCGCGTGGTGACACGGTCCTTCGAGGGGCAATCGAAATGCCGCACGCTCGAGGAGTTGCTGGAACTGCTGGACCCAGCGCGGTTCTGGCGCGCGCACCGCGGCTTCGTGGTGAATATCGACCAGATTCGCGAAGTGATGCCGTGGTTCAAGTCGAGCTACCAGCTGCGCATGAACGACAAGCAGCACACTGAGATTCCGGTGAGCCGCGCGCAGACAAAGCGGCTGCGCGAGCTGTTCAATCTATAGCGAACGCGCTGCTGAATTCAATCAATCGTAGCGCTCGAAGACGATCTGCTTTTTGTTCCAGCCGAATCCGGAGAGCAGGTCGCGCACGCCAGAGACCATGAAGTTCAGCCCGCAGATATAAGTGTAGATATCGAAGTTGAGTTCAGCGGCCGGAGTGGCAGGGTCGACCGGCGGGACGGGCAGCGGCTGGCCGAGGCGCGCGGCGCGCTCTTCGACGATCTTGGGGATGTGAACCTGTACGTGGCCGCGAAGGCCGGGCCAGTCATCTTTGGCGCGGCTGAGCGTGGGCAGATTGTGAAAGTTGGGGACGCGGCGCGCGAGGGCCTCGAACTCCTCGTGATAGTAAATGTCGGTCTCGTAGCGCGTGCCGTAGACAAGCCAAATCTGCTTGCCGTTGCTGCGATCGGGTCCATTCTCAGGGAAGAGCCACTGCGTATAGCCGCGCATGGGCGCGATGCCCGTGCCGGTGGCGACCAGGATGGAGTCGGTAATCGGCTCCTGCAGAACGAAATGGCCATGCGGGCCGTGAACCTGGATGGTGGCGCCGGGCGTGAGGTCAGCGAGGTAGTTCGAGAAGAAGCCGCTCTCGACACGGTTGACGCAGAGGGCGAACTGATTGAGATGAGCAGCCGAGGCGATGGAGTAAGCGCGCGTCTGCGTTTTGCCGGTGGGATCGGGGGCGAGAGCGGAGATGAACTGGCCGGACTTGAAAGGGAAGCTTTCTTTGCCTTCGATCTCGAAGAGGAAGTGATAACACTGGGCGACTTCGGAGAGGCATTCCTTGCGTACAAGACGCGCAGTCAAGAGCTCGCGTGCCAAAAAGTTTCTCCTCGCTGGATGGGGCCTGTCGGATCGGGCTTGCAGCGATTATAGGTTGCAGGAGGGAGGGCGCGCCAAGCCTTCGTACCGGCCTGCGATTACGGGGTTCCGATGACGGGCAGCTCGAGCGCGGAATCCTGAACTGGGCCGGAATGGATGGTGATGGTTGCGGGCTGAAAATCGCGTGGCTTCGCCTTCATGATGTTGGACACGAAGGTCTGCGGATTGCGGTCGTAGAGTGGAAACCAGGTGCTTTGAATTTCGACCACGACCGTGTGGCCGGCTTTGAAGACGTGGTCCACGTCGTGCAGCGAGAATTTGAATTCGTCAATTGTATTGGGCGGGAGCGCGGCTGGGTGGTCGAAGCCGGTGAGATAGCGGCCACGGAAGATTTCGGCGTTGGTGAGCAACTGGTAGCCGCGCATCTTCGCATCGGGATCGTCGGCCGGGTACTGATCGATGAGTTTCACGACGAGATCCGCGTCGGAGCCAGTTGTGGAAGCGAAGATGTCGGCGAGGACCTCGCCGGTGAGCGTGAGGTTGTGATCGAGGACCGGCAGTTTCCACACGGCAATGTCTTTTCGATCGGCGACGAAGCGCTGGTCTTCGGTGAGCCAGGTGTACCACTGCGAATCGTCGGCGTAAGTGGGCTGGATGGGACGATGCCGGTAGGGCACGGGATTGGCTGGATCGCTGACGTACGACGTCGCCGCGTCTCCAGTTGAATCGGCCCAGGTGAGCGCGCCCTTTCCAGCGAGGTGCAGGCGCGCCGTGTGCGCTTCGTGTGGAGGGAACTCGGCATAGTACTTCCAGGTATTGGAGCCGGTCTGGAAGCTGGCCGTGTTGTTGAGCGTGAAACCGGATTCGTCCTTGAGGTAGCGCGCGAAGAACTTCTCCTCGATCTGCTCGCGAAACTCTTTGCCGATGGGCTCGCCGTAGTTGAGATTGCCAAGGTGAAATGAAGAGGACGACCAGGAACCATGACGCCAGGGGCCGAGAACGAGGAAGTTGTCGCCCCGGTTATCGTGCTGCTGGAGCTTCGCGTACTCCGCTTGCGGCCCCCACATATCTTCCTGGTCGTAATATCCGCCGACGGTGAGCGTGGGCACGGCTACGGAATTCAGCGAATACTCCACGCCACGGGCGCGCCAATAGCTGTCGTAAGTGGGGTGGTCGAGAAAGAGCTTCCAGGTGGGAAGCATCTTTGAACCGGATTGCTTGACCTCGGCGAGAAACGAGCCGCGGGAAAGAAAAAAGTCGTAGCCGTCGACAGGCTGGCCGTCGGCTGTGCCGTAGTTTACCTTGGTGACGATTTTGCTCGACTCCATGCTGAGCACATAGTCGTAACCATAGGTCTGGCGGAACGCGCCATTGTGAAAGAAGTCGTCGCCGAGCCAGACGTCGATCATGGGCGCCTGCGGAGAGACGGCTTTGACGGCAGGGTGGGGATCGATGCCGGCCATCGTGGCGAGGAAGCCGGGATAGCTGGTGCCGAGCACGCCGACGCGGCCATTGTTGTGAGGCACGTTATCGACCAGCCATGCAACCGTGTCGTAAGCGTCTGTACTCTCGTCAGTATTTTTCGGATCGCTGTGGTCCGCGAGCGGCCTCATCATGACGAATTTGCCTTCGCTGCCGAAGCGGCCCCGGATGTCTTCGCCAACATAGATGTAGCCGGCGCGTGCCAGCTCAGGGCGATTGGCGAAGAACCAGCTGCGGCTGGTGTCGTCGACACCATAGGGCGTGCGCTGAATGAGGATCGGCAGCGGGTAAGAGATGTCGCTTGGCGTGAGGACGACCGCGTGGAGCTTGATGCCATCGCGCATGGGGATCATGGCTTCGGTGCGCACATAGTCGTGGAAGACATGATGGAGGGGCGGGCCGGTGCGTACGTAGAATGTGCTGGGATCGTTAGAGAACGAGACGCCGGTTCCTTGGCCCGAAGCATCGAGCGAAAACGTCGCCGAAGTGCTGAAGGCGGTGATGTTGTAAACGGTAGGCGAAATTTCGGCGAGCTCCGAAGGAACGAGACGAGAGGATTCAATGATGAGCCGGCCCGATTGCACGTAGAAGCTGTAGCCGCCGACGGGATCAGCGGGGTTGGTGTACTCGCCGGCGAGCGCCTCGAGAAGATTGGGAGGGGAGGGTTGCGCCGCGAGCCGCGATGGGGATGAAAGAAGGCTTGCAGTGTAGAGGAGCGTTGCGAAGAGGAGAGCAATGCGGCGATCGATCAAAGAAAAAGGCTCCTGAACGGAACGAACGAAGCTATCGGAATTCTAGAGCATTTTCGGAATATACGTGGAGCTTCCGAAGGCCGTGACAGGGGGCTTTTCTTAACAAAAAAGCCACTCAAGTGCGAGCTTTCGATCTACAGCGAATCCGAAAATCCTTTAATGGGCGTGGCCGTGATGATGCGCGTGGGAGTGGACATGCGCGTCCACGATTTCTTCCGGCGGCGCAACGCATCCATCGAGCGGGCCGCAACCCCGGTGCTCAAACTGGATGGTGGTATGGCTGATCTGGAACCGATCGCGGAGCAGCCCGTTGAGGTTGCTGAGAATTTGCGTGCTGGCCGAGGGCGGAATGTCGGCGATGGTGACGTGGCAGGCCAGTGCGCGGGATTGCGAACCGATGCACCAGACGTGCAGGTCGTGGACGTTGAAGACGCCCTCTACAGCTTCCATGCCGGAGCGGATCTGCGTGAGCGAGACGCCGCGCGGCGCACCTTCCAGCAGAATATTAAGGGTTTCGCGGACGATACCGAGACTAGACCAGAAGATGAGCGCGGCGATGAGCAGGGAGAGAGCGGGATCGATCCAGTTGCGGCCGGTGAGCAGGATGCCAAAGCCGCCCGCGATCACTGCTGCGGTGGAGAGCGTGTCACCGGCCATGTGGAGAAAGGCGCTGCGCAGGTTTACGTCGCGGGCCACGCCCCAGAGCAATGCGGCGATGACGCCGTTCATGGCCACGCCCGCTGCGGCTACGGTCATCATCAATTTCGGTTCCACGCCGACCGGAACGCTGAAGCGATGCACGGCTTCAACGGCGATCCAAATGGAGATGATGATGAGAGTTGCGGCGTTGACGAAGGCCGCCAGAACACCGGCTCGCTGGTAGCCGAAGGTGCGCGTGTGATCGGCCGGGCGGGACTGGAAGTAGACGGCGGCAAAACTGAGCAGAAGAGCGAGGAAGTCGGATGCGTTATGGCCCGATTCCGAGAGCAGCGCGAGCGAATGGGCGCGCAGGCCGGCGACAAACGTAACAACGACATAGAGCAGCGTCGCAACCAGCGAGAAGCGCAGCACGAGCGTCGTCCGGATCGTGCTTTTGCTGCCAGATGCCGCGTGGACATGCATATCCCTAGTGTAGCCGGGGTTGGGTATACTTCGTCAACGGCCGGGCCATGCAGAGGGAACCAGGTGGCGAAGTGTGGCGCTATTTGTCTCCGGAAGGAAAATAGGCGCGATCGGCCGCCTCGGGGTCGTTCATCGCCGGAAGCTGCGGCAGGCGCTCCCGAAGGCCGGACCAGCCCTCGGCCACGACGATGCTATTCTGCGGATTGCCAGGCTGGTAGCGCACCGAGCAGGGGAAACCGGCGCGTACCTCGATCGTGTTCACTTCCGAACTCAACCGGGTAATGTCCTGCGAGCATTCGTAGTCGACCCCGCCGATGCGGTAATTGAATAGGAGCATGGTCAGCTGACGGCCATCCGCGGAAGGAACCTCGTAAGTATCAAGCAGCATGCCGTCGACGATCCGGCCAGACTGCACGAGGAACTCCCGCCGCGCTTTTTCCAGCTCGTCAGGGGTGGGACGCCGCCGGAAAACAAGCCAGAGGGCGACAGCCGCGGTCGCGGCAATCGGGACGCACCAGGCGGCAATTTCCCAATCCTCTTTGGGCAAAAGGATCATCTGTGGCGGGGCGGAAGCAGGCGGGCCCCAGGTTTGAGAATACCTCAGATGAAATGTGAGATGGGCAAAGAGAACAGCCTGTGGTAACCGCCTCCACAGAGCCGTGACGGCCGGAGGCGGAGCCGGTTCGCATGGCCTATACTCATGGTCGAGGTCCTTCGGGTGGTGGAAGAGAGGATAGGTTGACGCACGGTTTCGGGTTTCACGCCACGACAGTCATCTGCGTGCGCCGCGAGGGTAAGGTGGTGATGGCGGCCGATGGGCAGGTGACTCTTGGCGACCATGTTTTGAAGCACTCCGCTAGAAAGATTCGCCGGTTGTATCAGGACAAGATTCTGGCCGGATTTGCGGGCTCCACAGCGGATGCCTTCAATCTGTTTGCTCGTTTTGAAACCAAGCTGGAGCAATATGCGGGCAACCTGAACCGGGCGGCCGTGGAACTGGCGAAGGACTGGCGCACTGACAAAATGCTGCGCAACCTTGAGGCGCTGCTGCTGGTGGCGGACAAGTCGCAAACTTTCCTGATCTCGGGCTCTGGGGACGTGATTGACCCCGATGAGCCACTGGCGGCGATCGGCAGCGGCGGCAGCTATGCCACGGCGGCGGCGCGGGCGCTCATGGAAAACACCAATCTGGGCGCGCGAGAGATCGCAGAAAAGTCCATGAGAATCGCCGGAGATATCTGCATCTACACCAATGACCGGATTACTATAGAGGAGTTAGCGATCTGATCCTACGCACCAAGAAGTTCAGGCGCTCTCTCCGGGCCCCGGAATCACAATTTTTCCTGCGACTGCGTTTGGCACGGCGAACGACCGCTCGTTTTGATCAACAGCTAGCAGCCGTGCCTAGAAAAGGAACACGCTTCCGAGCAGGAGAAAATGGCGATCTATCTTCCCGCATCCGCTGAAGAACAGGAACTGGCGCTTGACGAGCTGACGCCGCGCGAAATCGTGGCCGAGCTTGACAAACATGTTGTGGGCCAGCGCGCCGCCAAGCGCGCCGTGGCGATTGCGCTGCGCAACCGGCAGCGCCGGCAGAAGCTGCCGCCCGATCTCGCCGATGACATCATGCCGAAAAACATCATCATGATCGGGCCGACGGGCGTCGGCAAGACCGAGATTGCGCGCCGGCTGGCGAAGTTGACGAGTTCGCCGTTCCTCAAGGTCGAAGCCTCGAAGTTTACCGAAGTGGGCTACGTGGGGCGCGACGTGGAATCCATGATTCGCGATCTGGTGGACATCGCGATCGACATGGTGCGCGAAGAGCGGCTGGAAGAGGTGGAAGACCGCGCGGAGATGAATGCTGAAGAGCGGCTGCTTGACGTGCTGTTGCCTCCGCCGCCGGCTGCGCCACCGGGGCAGGATGGACAGCTCTTTCTCCCCGGGGCCGAAAGCCACCAGAGAACGCGCGAAAAGCTGAGGCAGCAATTTCGCGAGGGCAAGCTCGACGAGCGCATGGTCGAGATCGACGCCCGGGAACGCAATACGCCGCAGTTCGGGATTATCAGCAACCAGAATCTCGAAGACATGGAGATGAACCTGAAGGACATGCTGCCGAATATCTTCGGCGGCGGCACCAAGAAAAAGAAGATGAAGGTGACGGACGCGTTCGATTACCTGGTGCAGGAAGAAGAAGGCCGGCTGATCGACATGGACTCCGTAAACCGCGCGGCCGTGGAGCGCGTGGAGTCGAACGGGATCATCTTTCTCGATGAGATCGACAAAATTGCGGGGCGCGAAAGCGGTCACGGGCCGGACGTTTCCCGGGAGGGCGTGCAGCGCGACATTTTGCCAATCGTGGAGGGAACTACGGTCAACACGCGATACGGGATGGTGCGCACCGATCACATTCTCTTTATCGCGGCGGGCGCGTTTCACGTTTCGAAGCCGAGCGATCTGATTCCGGAGTTGCAGGGCAGATTTCCCATCCGCGTAGAACTGCAGTCGCTCACAGTGGACGATTTTCTGCGCATTTTAACGGAGCCGAAGGCTTCGCTCACCAAACAATATTCTGCCCTGCTTGAAACCGAGGGCGTGCGGCTCGAGTTTGCGCCGGGAGCCTTGCGCGAGATGGCGGAGTTTGCCTTTAAGGTGAATGAGACGACGGAGAATATCGGCGCGCGCCGGCTGCACACGATTATGGAAAGGGTACTTGAGGACGTGAGTTTTCTCGCGCCGGATGTCGCGCGCCGCGCGCCAGAGGGTGAAGCTGCCGTAAAGCTGGCCGAGGCGATCAAGAGCGAATCGAGTACGCCACTTCCTTACGAGGAGCGCATGACCGCGTCGGGTCCCGAAAAGGTCTTTTTGATCGATGACGCGTACGTGAGACAGATGGTCGCGTCGATCGTGAAGAATCAGGATTTGTCCCGCTATATCCTGTAGGAGCGCGCCTAAAGTCAGGAGACGCTTTCGTTGGCGCGGAGCGCATCGACGATTTCCGCCGTTGAGCGAACGCGGCCCATACGCGGAAAGATGCACTTGACGGCGTTTTCGTGGCTCTCGGCACTGCGGCCGGTCATTGCATCCTCGGCGAAGATCTGCTCGAAACCGCGCTCATACGCGTCGCGCGCGGTGCTCTCCACTCCGAATTCGGTTGCGATTCCGCAAAGCACAATGGTTGAGAGATTGCGCCGGCGCAAGTGGAGCTCGAGACCGGTGCCGTAGAACGCGCCCCATTGCCGCTTGAGAATCTCGATGTCCGCCCGCTGCTGGTTGAGTTCGGGAATCAGATCGGTCCAGTCGGGCGGCATTTGGCCGGAAGCGCGCATGGGTTGGTCGGAAATGACGCGGAGAGCATCTGCCCCGTTGGGCGAGAAGCCGACATGCACAAGGAACGGTTGCACGCCCGTGCTGCGAGCCGCAGCGAGAATCGCCGCGCAGTTTGCGATCACAGTCTTGCTTGCATGGGGCGATCCCTCCAGTCCCACGATACCTTTCTGGAGATCAATGACGACGATAGCGGTGCTGTGAGGTTCGAACGAGAGCTCACTCATCAAATTCCATTTCCTGTGCTCAAGCGGATTTCCAAAGTCTAATCGAACTGGCTGCGGGCATCCTCATTTTCGCACGGCTACCTTCTGCGCCAGCGGACTGTAGCGCGGATGGGGATCAATCGGCTCGAGATCTTCAGCGCTCACTTCGACGGCAATGCTCTGCATGATAAGTTCCAGGGTGATGACGATGCGGCAGCTGTTCTTGCGGCGGACGACGATTCCTTCAATTCCGGCGAGCGAACCGTTGCGGATGCGGACGCGCTGGCCCGCGGCGAGCAGAGGATACGGCTCCGCGCGAAGAGGATCAAGCGCCGCGCGTAGGGTCTCCATTTCAAATTCGGGCAGCGGCGTGGGATGTGCGCCGGAGTTGCCGACGATCCAAAGAACGCCTGGGACTTCCAGCACGCGCACCCGCTCATTTCGACCAATGCGCACGAAGATGTAGCCAGGAAACAAGGGAAGGTCCAGGGTGACACGCGAGCCGTCTTTCCAACGGCGCTTGGAGCGGTAGAGCGGCAGGTAGTACTCGAGTGTTCTGCTGGCGAAGTGATTGGCAACGCGCTTTTCGTGACGGCAGGTCGTGTAGACCGCAAACCAATCCGGCCTGACAGCGTCCTCGGCCACGCTGTGCGCACTTTCAGGGAGGTGTTCCTGGTGGAGGAACTGGAGCATAGCGTCAACTCAGTTGGATGGGATCTGGCGGCATTTCGGATGCCGGAAGGCGAAAATGGGGCGACGATTTGTTGGCAAGTCGAAAATGGGCGGCAGGGTTTAATTGAAATTAATCGACAAATAGCACCATTCGACGAAAGCCGGGTTGCGTGCGAGGAGGAATTGGTTCTTTCGCTCGTTTGCGCGAGCAGGAGGCGCACAGTAAGATAAGAGACGTTGGGAGTAACCAACTTGTCGGGGAGTGGCTCAGCCTGGTAGAGCACCTGGTTCGGGACCAGGGGGTCGGAGGTTCAAATCCTCTCTCCCCGACCATTTATTTTCAATAGCTTATAGCGTTTCAAGTGTCTTCAAAAAATCTTCACTGTAGTCGATTTTGTAGCTGTAAGATCCTTCAAGAAAAACAAATGCAGTCCTCCTGCGTAAATCGAGCGCAATTCTAAAAAGAATCGCCCCGTGCAACGTCCTCGGCCGAGTCCGGATCATTGCTTGAGGGTCCACCGGTGCACACGACAAGCAGCAATATCGTTAGGCATTCGGTCGCCCTACTTGTTTGCAAAGGTCACAATGCAGGAAACACAGAGGAGCGTCTGAATTACGCGAATATTAGCCGGACCCTGCTAGACCTGCAACGACCGCGGCGTCGCTCCTGGACGATTCGGTCCATTTAAGTAGGCTCGATACGTGTCGGACTTCTTCACAAGATATGGGCGTCCGTCAACCACAAAACCGTCCAGTGTATGGTCTATCGTGTACTCGGAGAGGTCGTTGATGCTATTTATGAAACCCCGTCCATTGAAGTTCAGAGAGGTGTTGGACAAAACTCCATATCCCGTAAGTGCTTTGAAGGCTACGAGGAGCTCGTAAAGCCTCCGGTTGCTCTCGCAGGACACCGTCTGGAGACGGGCGCTCCCATTGATATGGGTAACCGCGGCAAGCGCCTCAGTTATTGCCCGATACGTGTACAACATGAATGGACTCGCGCGATTGCAATCAAACCATTGCGCAGCGTCTTCTTCCAGGCAGACAGGGGAAATAGGACGAAATTGCTCTCGCTGCTTGATCTCATTCAAACGTACCCTAGTCTCTTCACGAAATGGTGCAGCGAGAATCGAGCGGTTGCCTAAAGCCCGGGGGCCAATTTCGTATCTGCCACTTACCCACCCGAGAATGAGGTCGTTAGCTAATAGGTCGGCGATCAACTTGTAGTCTGTTTCGTAGACATCGTACGGCCCCGAATCAAACGGCTCCGTGACGAAATCGCTCCCCGAGTAAACGCTCCAATCAATCTTAGGATTACCTGTGAAGTGAAACTGGGCATCGATCGCTGTCCCTATGGCTGAACCCGAGTCATTAGCGACAGGCGGTACAAAGATCTCGGAAAAGAATCCGCTTTCCTTCCACTTGGAGTTCCAGTCGCAATTCAGTCCACATCCACCTGCTATCAACAGCGGTTTGTTCTTTTTCAAATTTGCTTTCGCGAACCGATGAAACATCTCGAAGATCGCGTCGCTGTAAATACCCGCGAAGTTGCGAAACTCTGGGTCGTCCATTCCCACATTGAAATGAGGCGCATGTTCAATGTCTCCGTAAGCGCTCAGCGCCTGAAAAGGTTCCTCCAACAAGAATTTGAGCAATTTTCGTTCTTGAGCTGTCGGCTTACTGCGATCCGAAAACGACGCCAAGGCCATGAGCTTTCCTGGATCCGTGGTACGAGGAAAGGGTCCGTCCTTCGGAAAGGTTGGATCAGCCAGACCGTAGAGTCGGCCGTATCGATTTCCGGGCGAGCTTAGAACTTCTCCAAGTGATGCAATGTTCAGCTCGGAGTCGATTTCGTAGAAAGCGCCTATCGCGCCTTCCCATACCAGTGCATAACACGGGCCGCCTTTCGGCACGCTTGACATGCCGAAGGCACAAAGGATGTGCGATTTTTCATGGGAGGATGAGAAGTACTGGACTTGCTTTCCGAAGAAGCGTTGTTGTCGCACGATAATGTTGCTTTTTGCCACGCCGCGGTAACCAGCATGAATATTCGACCCATGTAGGTATTCAAAATGGTCGCGTGGCCACCACCCGCTTGTACAAATGACGTCGGGGATTTCATCAAGTTCTCCGATGGATTTGAATACGTCCGCTATGGAGACCGACGAATGCCGAGCATTGGAATCTTTCTCACCTTCAATGGACATTAGCAAGCGAGCATCTTGAAGAAACGCGATAGCCCCATCATGGCCTGGGTTATGAGATAGGATCTTCACGTTCTTAGCGGCCTCCGCCTCAAATATTTCCCGACCCTTCACACATCGCTATCCTCGATAGCCGGGCTCAAGACGATCGGTGAGCCTACATTCAGGTGCGAGGTCAGGCGATTCGAGTCTACGGTATAGTGCATATTGTAAGGCGTCGACAACTAATTTTCGTGAGCGACCATTTGCTCGCGAGCGGTGGATCTGAATGGAGCAAGAAGGCGAGAGCCCCGAGCACCTTCGACAGCGCTCGGAATTCATCAGGAAAATGGTCCAAAGCGCTTCATTTCGACCTTCGGTCAACGAGCGCTATAGGAAACCTATCCCAAGAACGATCGTGCAGTTCTGGCATGACCTTGGACGACTACCTTTCGATGTCGAACAATGTATTCAATCTTGGACCGTTTGGAAGGCGAGCGGCTCAAACATAGGCTGTTCGATGAACGAGCTGCCGCAACCTTCATTAATAATTCATTGGGTGCGCGATACAAGAGGGTATTCGAACGCTGCTATCACCCGGCGATGCAGGCGGACTACTTCCGGCTTTGCTATGCAGTGGTTGAAGGCGGATTCTAGGTTGATGCGGACGATGTATGCGTTAGTACCGCAATTGACTGGCTCGCCTACGACGGAAGGCTCAAACTTCAACCTCTTTGCTACGACACCGCTACGGGACCATGGTGAAGCCCACCGCGTTTTTACGTGCCGGCGCCTATGAACCTAGCTGGATTGTCTACTTTAACAATAATCCACTCATCACCAGTCCAAGGCACCCGGTCATCGAACATGCGCTCGAACAAGCGACGGGTCTTTTCGAGCTAGCTGGTGAGGATGAACTTCCTGAGATCCAAAGCGCGACTGGGCCTGGGAACATTTCAAAATCGATTTTTACTCTTAGTATGGATCCTGCATTCGATATTGAAAGGGATGTCGTTGTTTTGGGGGACTGGGATTCAATTGCAGTCTCGAAATGGCCGTTGAGTTATCGCGACGATGTCAGAAATTGGAGATTGTCGAATCAACAAAAATTCGCTAATGGTGGATAGCAGATAGATGAACCTTTCCAAACCGTTGTCCTCAGTGTCGCGGCTTATCCATGCCCATTTCTTGCGCATCCTTTCCCATCTCCCTCGGCAGCAGTCTGTGACGTTCGACAGCAACCCTGGTGCCGAACTTTCAAAAATCGGACCAATCTTTGTCATCAATCTAGACCGGCAACCGAGTCGTTGGATTGATATATTGCGCGAACTCAACCGGCTCTTAGACTCTCAAGGGGTGCCGCTCTCCAGCCGTGTTATTCGATACTCCGCATGCGACGCGCAGGACATACTTTCAGAACTTTTCGATGGCTCGATGGTTCTGCCGTCCTATACTCTTGCCGACCAGCTCTTCGTAGAGCCGCAGCCCGATGCAGTGCCCGATGCCTTTGATCTGGAGCGCCCGATTAGGATGAGCCAGGCGGAGATCGCGATCGCTTGCTCACACATTGGTGTTTGGAAAACGATCGCGAAGTCCAACGCGTGCTTTAGCTTAGTTCTTGAGGACGACATCCGGTTCCAACGCGGCTTTGGGCGCATCCTTGATCAGGCGTGGCACGAGATGGCGGAGACTGACCAAGCCAACCCACGATTTGACATCTTGTACGTTTCGTACAAGGAAGTGCGCCACGGTGCCCCGAAGCATCTAATTTCGGCGAATGTCTTTAAACCAGAGCGTGGCCTTTGGTACTTGTCCGGCTATGTACTTACGAAGAAGGGGGCGCAGGGATTGCTCGATCTTCTCCCTTGCAGCGGTCCGGTAGACCTCTGGATAAATCAGAAGTTCGGAAAACTGGACGTTCGGGCCTTGCGCCGTTCAGTGGTTAACCAACGCCGTGACCTGCACTCGACAAATACTTACTCCATACTGCCAGCACTCACCAAAATCGGTGTTCTAGATAAAGGATACGAGGCCCTCTTCCATGGATGTCCGACCCACTCTCCAGTGCTCGCATTCGGATCACCCGGCTCAGGACTGTCATCGCTCGCGATGGCTCTCTCTATGCTTGGGTATCGCTGTTGCAGCGATTTTGAGAGCATTCCGGAAGTTGAATTGGAGAATCTGCTCGCAGGTCACACCGATCGCGTTTTCGACGCATACGTCAACATAGGGTCGCTAGCCCCGCATATACACGCGCTTCTTCAGCGTTTTCCACGCGCGAAGTTTATCGTCACGGATGATATAGAGAAGCCTTGCGATCCGCATAAAAACGCCATACTCGCAGCCTTAGAAGGAACCGATATCTTGCGTCTTTCTTCTGAGCATACAGGCGCAAGTAAGTGGCGCGATCTATGTGAACACCTGAAGCTTGCGCCGCCGAACGCACAATACCCATCTGTTGACGATATGGGGCAGCGACAGCGCCAGCAAATTGTGCCAGGAAGCGGGATGGTCTCGTCTTCTCGGCGGCTTCGACACGACTCGGCACCTTGGATAGCGAAGCCTGCGAAGGTCTGGGGCGGCATAGGCGTGAGCCCGCTCGATATGGAGAGATCGCTAAGGGAATTGCGAGTGCGTTTCGTAGACGATTTTTCTCAGATTTACTCCCGTCGGTGGTTGCTACGTAATGACACCTTTCCCGGAAATCTCGGACTTTTTCGTCCCGCAAACGTGAAACCAACACCAGATGGCGGACTAACTCTCTCTGTTGTTGAGGAGCCACTCGGTGTTCGAAATCTGAGTGCGGCTGCGATCTCGAGCTGTGCCGATGTTCTGTACGGACGTTTCGAAGCGACCTTCCAGGCCACGAATGTGCCAGGGCTCGTGACGGGGTGTTTTCTTCACCGCGACTCCCCCCGACAGGAAATCGACATTGAAATCCTAGGAAATCGACCAGACTGGCTTCTGGTGAATGTGTTCTACAACCCGGGCACCAATGGTGCGAAATTTGACTACGGCTATCGGGGAACCCCCATGATTGTCAAGTTGGGATTCGATGCCTCGAAGGCTTTCCATGAATATGCGATTGAATGGGATCCGTGTGAGATTAGGTGGCTCGTAGATCGTAAATTGGCTCACCGTCGGGTGGTCTGGGAACCTACTCCGATCCCGCACCTGCCCATGACACTGCACGTAAACACTTGGCCAACGAGTTCCCGCGAGTTGGCGGGGCGTCTGGCTCAACGAGCGCTGCCTGCATCGGCGAGGGTGTGCCGAGTCGCTGTCAGTACATACTGATGGCTTAGGTCAACCTTTGAAGTCTCAACCCAAACCATAGATGCAGACGCTTACAAGTATCGACAAGTCAGCATCGCGACAGTTTTCCGGGGTCAAGCGATGCAATTTGCATGAAGCGAGGCCCGTTTCTCAGTATCGATCTTGAAAATCGGGGTCTAAGTCCCGCTCTTCCACCCAATGAAGGAGCAAGCGAATCCGGCGCGGATCACTCGTCGTCATTATCGAGCGAATTCGTTGGCTCGTCGACGGGTGGGGCAGTCGCTGGGGAAGGGGTGCGCCATTACCGATGGCGGCTTTGAGGTCAACCGACGGTTTGATCGCCCCTAATGTGGGGAGCGACTTTAGTCCTAACTTGAACATCTCAAGCATGGTTTCCGCGATAAGGCCGTTGGTGACAGCTTGTAGCGTCAGGCTGCCCTTGTCTATCGCATCGAAGACGCGCTCCGCGATCTCACCGCGGCTGGGGGCCGAGCGAGTCTGCTTCTGCACACGCAACCACATTTGGACAGAGGAGCTGCTGAATGGTCCCAGCAGTTTCTGGATTTGAGGCAGGGTGGTCGTTTTGTACCACCGTAGGACGACGAAAGACTCAAAATGCAGGCTCCTGAATTCGTGCGATCATTGTAAACCCGTGTTGCAATAGTGTTTCATCGGGCTCGCGCGATCCGATATCTCGGAAGTAAGAGAGCTGAGGCGACGGGCAACCATAGAAAGCCGGTTTATTAAATGGTAGAATAAAAGAATAAATAAATACTCTCCCATGGAAGCAGACCGTTACCCGGGCTTTCATAAGTACTCCGATCATCTCGGTTTCACCCTCATCGAGCTCTTGGTTGTGATCGCCATCCTCGCGATTATTGCGGTCGTCGTGATTCTCACGTTGAATCCTGCAGAACTTTTGCGGCAGAGCAGAGATGCGAACCTGGCCTGCCCGATCTTTTGTACCAGCGAGATGGTTAGTGTAGCGCGGAAGGTGAGTTAGTTAACTCGCCGCCGCAGTCGGGTGCGTGGAAAAGTGGGAAGCGTTGTTTGCTTTCCACTTTTCCA